>Ga0256405_10000016_pt1 | contig 460516 bp, 398 predicted proteins | sample RumenRJG_02DNA_FD_189096 | JGI IMG/M metagenome (GOLD analysis project Ga0256405, IMG submission 189096) | Bovine rumen microbial communities from Lethbridge, Alberta, Canada - RJG_02 | ecosystem: Host-associated > Mammals > Digestive system > Stomach > Rumen | place: Canada: Alberta... | reverse complement strand
TTCAGATTATGAAACTTGGTAAAAAGGTTCATAAATAGGAGTGGTTTTTTATGAAAAAGTTAGTTGCAACAGCAGCAGTGGCTGCTATGCTCGGATCTGCAGCATTTGCTGAGATTTCATTCGGTTCATGGTGTCGTTCAGTTACTGTTCTTGGTAACGGTATCAATGAACAAAAAGATGGAAATGACATCATTCTTGCAAACACACAGAGTTGGGGAGGAACAGGTTCTCGTGTAGGTTTGGCTGTGAATGGTAAAAATGAAGATGAAACTCTTGGTTTCAATTTCGAAATCCATTCAGAGAGCCCAGAGTTTACAAGTCAGTATGTATGGTGGGCACCAATTGAGCAGGTAAAACTTCAGGTTGGTCTTGACGCTGGTAATGACACTCTTCGTGGCGATGCTTGCTTCGGAATGTGGGACTTGCTCCGTATTGGTGCAGTAAAAGACGGTAAAAAGTTTGGTCTTGGAGAATTTGGACACGGTAGTGAGGGTTGGACTTTCCAGAATCAGGGAGCAGATGGCGCTGTATTGGGAATCTTCCCTATTGAAGGCTTGAAGTTGTATGCTTCTCTGGGTATGCCACACACAAATCGCACATTCGATGACGACGGCGAGATTACCTCTATCGAAAAATACAATGCTGCTAATGTTGTAGGTCGCTATTCAAAGTATGCTGTTGGCTATGACATTGAAGGTGTTGGTACAATCAAGGTTGGTCTTGATACAACTCCAGACCGTGTTGATGTAAAAGACGGCGATGCTACAAAAAAGAAAGACCAGAACATCATCAATGCTGCTTTCGACCTCAAGGCTGTTGAAGGTCTTTATGTTGGAATCGGTGCTTTCATCCCAACTGTTCAGAAAATTGACGCAACAGAGACTGCTCTTGGAAACAGAGTTAATGCTTATGCACGCTACAATGCAGACGCTTTGACAGTACACGCTCGTGTTGGTACTGTTATCGGAACTGGTTACAAAGACAAAGACGGCGTTGGTAAAAAAGACGGTGGATTTGGTTTCCTCGTTGGTGGATGTGTTGAGTATGCAGTTTTGGACGGCTTGACAGTATACGGTCAGGCAGACTATGCAAACGGCATCTGGTGGAACAGAAGCGAGCAGGACAATCAGGATGTTCTTGACTTCGGCGTAGGTGCTAAGAAAGACTTTGCTGGTGGTTGGGTTTCATTGGGATTCGAAGGTGCAACAAACGACAATGGTCAGTTCAGTGTTTATGAGACAGGAAAAGGCTTCTCATGGGCAGTTCCTCTCGTAATCAACTTCGGTTTGTAATCTAATCTCTAGAGGTTGAGATAAAAAGGCGTGCTTTTGAAAGAAGGCGCGCCTTTTTTGTTGTGTGTTTCTGGTGCTGGCTGGCAAAAATTGTTGACGGGACAGGAGTTTTGTGGTATTTTTAAAAGTGAAAGGAGCATTCGCAACTAGCGTCTTGCCTCCTAGTTTAGGTTTTTAAGCCCACCCAATGAGTGCCAATCAGCAGGGTGGGCTATGTTTTTACTTATTCTTTTCTCTTTTATCTGTGAGAAGGTGTATAAGTATGTCAACTACTATCTTGATGATTTCTATGATAATCATCAAGAGTTCATATAAACTCATAGCAGCCTCCAAAATGAAAAGTAAAGCAAGATGCCTGATATCTTTTGAAGGCAAGTTCCGCCCTTGTTGCGAATGCTCAGAGATACTTTATAAGATTTTTCCAAAATTTTCAATAAAAAATTGTGTGGTACGCTGGTCAGCAAAATAATATGCAAGGAGATTTTGGGGAAAGGCATATAGAGCGTCCTGAGCGGCTATCGCAATTGAAAGGTGCAGGGTTCTTGAATGCACGGGATTTTGTGGAGTCGATTTGCAATAATTTTGATGAGATTTATTCTAGCGGAACTCGTCTTATGCTAACAGGTGTATGCAGTAGTTATACTTGCATTATTGAGTTGAAAGCAGTTGAGAATGATGAATTTTATGATGTTATAACTGCTATGATAACTCGTAGAAAATCGATTTTGAATAAAGCAGCAAAGCAAAAAATAAGGCTACTGTGGCAAAAAGCCCAATAGCCTAACATGTCGAAATCTTTAAGTCCCTTCATGCTTAAAGTCCTTGCGGCAGTCCAATGGGTTTTATCAAGGACATTCCCGACTAAGAATATAATAGCATACTGTGTCAAAATGTCAATATTCTGCTTTTTTGTTGTTGGTTTAACATGAATAAAAGTGTGGCATACAAAGTTTTATGGAAACGAAAAATAGAAATTAGCAGTGAGTGTGCAAAGTTATTTGAAAAGGCTCTTAATTTCGGTATATCTGATTTTATTGCTACAGATTGACAGCTTCCATCTGCCATTGCTTTTTTCTACTGTCGTGCCTGCATCAATCATCGCACCATAGAGAAGTGATTTTTGAAACTTTGCCGTCGTCAAGTTTTATCAAAAGCTCAAACCATGCAAAATCTCCGAACTTGAAAGCGCCGTCGCTCGTGTAATCCATATAGCCGTTGTTTTCGCCCAGTGGCGTTCCGATGAGCGAGATTACTTCCTCTCGGCTCATTCCGACTTCAAGACGCGGCACATTGTACGGATTGAAATCAGCGCTATGCCGAGTATCGATGAGCGGGTTATAGACGCACATAGTTTCACAGCCTGTCAGAGAAAATAAACTGAGCAAGAACGAAAGCCCAAAAACGCAATCACAAACGGAGTGAACACAAAGCCCAAACCGCGAAAAAGGAACTTCCGCATAGAAATCGCGCTTATAACAAAGCCGAAGAAACTCAAGCCGAACGTGAAATCATAGGCATAAAACGGGAACGAGTATCCCTCGTCCTTACAAATCGCGTCAATCAGCGCAACATCACGCATAAGATAAAAAATTGTGCCGAACGCCATGCCGAAAACAAGAGAAATCGCCACACCCAAAGCCAAAAAGATTAAGAGCGCACAAAACTTTTTTAGCAATGCCGCAAGGGTCTTTTTAACATCAATTTTCATCTCTCTCCCCTATTCTTAAAAACATTCTTCTTGAAAACAACACTTTTCACAAAAATAAAACAACCAATCGAAATCGCTACGAAAGAAAAAACTAGATGGCAAATATCTGCAACAAGAACAGATTTTCTGTATTTAATTGGCAAAACGATGTCATCGCTCGCAAAAACAACAATCTGCTTTCCTTTTGAATATTTGTCATACGAAACTTTTGGAAGAAGATGCCAGGACTCAAAAAAATCAACTCGCTTTTTGAAAGAGCCAATTTTCTCTTTATCGCCATCTTTGTATTTGACTTGAATGACGTGATAATTGTAATTTCCTTGATGCTGAATCTCTTCAGCCTCTATAACGCCATTAAAAACAACTCCGCTCTTTATCAATTTGTAATCAGAAAAAAACGCCTTTGTGCTATAACTAAGGAAAAACACTGAAATCAAAATAAAGACCAAAGAAAAACAAGCGCTTTCTATTATTTCTTTCTTCTGCATTTTTTCTCCTAACAAAAAAACCGCCATAAAACTGGCGGCAATAATCTTTATTTTTGAGCTTCTTGCTCTTTCTTTTTCTTCTCTGTGTAATATCCAGAGTTTTCAAGATATGCGCGACGCGTCATTACAAGGTCGATAAGCTCTTGATACATATTGTAGTCAACTTCAAGCGCAATCGGGAAGATGAAATATTCGGTTTCATCGCAATATCGCTCGATGAACGCTGCATCCGTAACAAAGCCGAGGCTTATCATATTGCTGATTCTGTCGGCGCATTTCAAGACTTTCGCTTTGTGGCTTCCGTTTGCAACGATGTGCTTCAGATAATCGTTCTTCTTCTGCCCGTCCCTCTTCGTCACTTCCATAACGAGCTCTAAGACCTTTGTTCCCTCTTCGTCGGCATTAAGAATAAGATTTGTGTCAAAGCCCGGAATGTCCTCAACAACGTCATGAATCACGCTCGCCTTGAGCAAAACGCTGTCGATATAGCCGTAATCCATAAGGATAGAAAACGTGTCGATTTGGTGGCGGAACATATTGCCGCCAGCACGACGACGCTTTCCGATAAGCATAGTCGAAAGCTGCAAGTACGGCGCAAGGGCAATCCCTTTGAGCTGTAACATGTGCTGTGTGTCCATCTGTTCTGGCTTTTCTGTCTGCATTACATATTTGCCCATATCAGTATCTCCTTGCGCCTGTGCGTAATTAATTAGATGCTCTCGATGTAGCTGTTGAGTTTTTCAACTCTGCGCTTACTAAGTTCGAGCTTGTCTTTTTCTGCCTGAACAACTTCAGGAGAGGCGTGTTCTGTGAACTTTGAGTTAGAAAGCTTCTTCTCTGAGTTTCTGATGAAGCCCTCTTCCTTTGTAATCTCTTTCTGGAAGCGTGCAACGAGCTGCTCTTTGTTGATGTTTTCGTCAACGATGATAAACACTTCATAGCCGTCACCAACCGCACCGATTGATTTTGCAGGCTTTGCGCTGACAAACTCAACATTGCTGACCCCAGCGAGAAGCTGAATCATATCAGTCTTTTCTTTGCAAACTTCTGCTGCACTGTTCGGTGTGAGCAAAAGCGCGATGTGAATCTTTGCCGCTGGGTCAATGCCACATTCTGCGCGGAGAGTGCGAACATTGCGGATTAAATCCTGCAAGACCTCAAAGCGCTTAGAAATATTATCGTCATCTCTTGCACTGCTTTCAACAGGGAAAGGAGCACAAACGAGCATTCCTGTATAAAGAGAGTTTGTGATAATCTTCTGCTCACCAGCTTTCTTTCTGTTCTCGATGATTTCAGCAAGCGGGAGCTTTCCATAAATCTCTTCTGTAACGAAAGGCAAGAACGGGTGCAAAAGGCGCAAGCTCTCTTCCATAACGTTGAGCAAAACAGAAACAGCGCGGTCTTTTTCTCTTTCGTCGCCGTTCTTGAAGCTAAGCTTTGTTGCTTCAACATACCAGTCGCAGAACTTTGTCCAGAAGAACTCATACAATGCGCTTGCACCGTCGTTGTAGCGGTATCCTTCAAGAGCTGAGCGCTCCGCTTTTACCGCTGCGTTGAGTTCGGCATAAATCCACTTGTCAAGCTCTGTCAAATCGCTATCTGTTACAGGGATAAGCGTGCGTCCCTCAAGGTTTCCGAGAATGTAGCGGCTTGCGTTCCAAATCTTGTTGCAGAAGCGGCTTCCGAGCTTGAAGCTCTCTTTGTCCACAAGAACGTCCTGACCTTGTGCGCACATATAGCCGAGCGTGAACTTGAGCGCGTCTGAGCCGTATTCATCGATGATTTCAAGCGGGTCGATACCGTTGCCCAAAGACTTGGACATCTTTCTGCCCTGCTTGTCGCGAACAAGTCCGTGAATGTAAATATCGTGGAACGGTGATTTTCCTGTGAACTCCAAGCCCGCCATAATCATGCGGCTGACCCAGAAGAAGATAATATCGTAAGCAGTTACGAGCGTTGTTGTTGGATAGAATTTCTTGAAATCCGCTGTTTCTTCTGGCCAACCGAGTGTTGAGAAAGGCCAGAGCCATGAGCTGAACCATGTGTCCATAACATCAGGGTCTTGCTGCAAATCATCTTTGCCAGCCCCGCACTTTGGACAACAACACGGGTCTTCGCGAGAAACGATTGTCTCGCCGCATTTCTGACAATACCAAACAGGGATTCTGTGTCCCCACCAAAGCTGACGGCTGATACACCAGTCGCGGATATTCTCCATCCAGTGAGTGAATGTGTTTTCCCACTTTCTTGGATAGAACACGAACTCTTCGTTTTTCCAAGCCGCCATCGCTTTGTCTGCCAATGGCTTCATCTTTACGAACCACTGGTCGCTTAAATATGGCTCAACAACGGTCTTACAGCGATAGCAGTGACCGACAGAGTGAGTCATCTTCTCTTCGCCCTTGAAAAGACCTGCTTCTTTCAAGTCCTCAATAACAAGAGCGCGCGCCTTTTCGCAAGAAAGACCACGGTATTTTTCTGGAACGTTCTCGTTCAAAGTGCCGTCTGGGTTCAAAAGGTTGATTACTTCGAGGTTGTGTCTTTTTCCGACTTCCCAGTCGTTCGGGTCGTGAGCAGGAGTGATTTTAACCATACCTGTTCCGAACTCTTTGTCAACGTAAGCGTCAGCGATAATCGGGATTTCTTTGCCTGTGAGCGGCAAGCGTACCTTTTTGCCAACCAAAGCCTTGTATCGCTCGTCTTCTGGGTTTACGGCAACAGCAGTATCGCCAAAGAATGTCTCTGGGCGAGTTGTTGCAACCTCAATCTTTCCGCTTCCGTCAGCGTATTCATAATAAAGGTGATACATTGCGCCCGCTGTGTCAGTGTGGTCAACTTCGTCGTCTGCCAAAGCCGTGCCGCAGCGTGGACACCAGTTTACAAGATAGTGACCTTTATAGATAAGCCCGCGCTCGTAAAGCGTTACAAAAACATCGCGAACAGCCTTTGAAAGACCCTCGTCAAGAGTGAAACGCTCGCGCTTCCAGTCAACAGAGTTTCCGAGCTTTTTCTGCTGCTTTACAATTGTGTCGTGGTGGTCTTTTGCGACAGCCCAAGTGCGCTCCAAGAACTTATCTCTTCCCAAGTCCTGACGGCGAAGCCCTTCTTTCTTCAAAGCGCGCTCAACGACGTTCTGAGTCGCGATACCTGCGTGGTCTGTTCCAGTGAGCCAAAGCGTGTTGTCGCCCTTCATTCTGTGATAGCGGACAACGATGTCCTGCAATGTGTTGTTCAATGCGTGTCCGATGTGAAGAATACCCGTAACGTTTGGCGGCGGGATAACGACAGTGAAGTTTGCCTTGCTGAGCGCGTCTTTGACGTGAACTGGAGAAGCCTCATCTGACTGCGGCAAAAAATATCCCTTCTCTACCCATTCCTTGTAAAGTCGGTCTTCAAAATCTTTTGGATTATATGCTTTTTCCAGTTCAATAGCTTTCATAAAGTGTCCTCTTATGTCTAAAAAACGTAAATATGAAAAGGATTATAGCGAATTGACTTTTATTTTACAATAAATAACACAAAAAAAATTAGGGTGGGAAAAAGAGAGGCGGCATCGACAACGCTCAGCCACCTCCCTTTCATGCGGTCATTTCTGCTTTGCCCAATGACCGTTTTTCACAAATGTTCTCGCACTACTCTTTTGCTCCGCCCTGCTTGTTTGTCTTTTTGTTGCGCTCGCTCACCGTTGAGTTTGCACGCTCGACATATTCTGCGATTTTCGATGAGAACGCGTCATATTTATCCCCGTCAATCGCAGAGCAGGCGCAAAGATAAGGAATGAGCTTTACGTTGAAAGTCGAAAGAACATCCTTCTTGAGAAGATAAGCGCTCTCCCCCTTCGACGTTTTTTCGCTGACACTCGCCTCCCCTGCCGCTTTCAAATCGTCTTCGGCTTTTCTGAGCGCCTCAATCGTCTCTCCAAGACCGTCGAGCGCCTTCACAGCCGCTTTGTTCTCATCGCTTGTCAAAATGATAAGCATATGCTCAATGTGGGCGCTCTCAATGGCATAAGACTCGCCCAAAGTCTTCAAGCCGTAAACTGAAAGCTTTGAGAGAAGAGAAGACGCGGCCTCCCTCTTTTCCTCCGACGGCATCACGGCATAACCTTGAAGCATCACGAAAAGCGTTCTCAAGATTTCGTCTCGCGCACTGTCGGCTTTCTCAAGGCTCAGAGACTTCTTTTCGCGAACACCTGCGGCTTTGAGAAGAGCGCTCTTCTTTTCGATTTCGCTCATCACGCTGCAAAGCTTTTCGTCGTCCTTGAGCAAGAGCGCGTCTTTGAACGAGAGCAACGCCGCATCTGAGAGCGTTGTCATTTCCGCAACTGTGATGGCTGGTGTGATTTTTTTGACGCCAATCATAACAATACCTCCAAAATTTATAAAATCGAGGTTCGTTAAATTTTTAGCGAGTGTGTTTTTTTGATTTTTCGCGCTCGATAAGTTTTTAGCGAGCCAACTTTTCAATATTTCTTCAACACTAAATTTTTAGTGAGTTCATTTTTTTGATTTTTCCCGCTCACTAAATTTTTAGTGAGTTTATTTTTCAATATTGCTTCAACACTAAATTTTTAGTGAGTCTCTCTTTTCTCTTTTTTGCCCTCACTAAATTTTTAGCGGCTTTTTATTTGTCGTTGTAATGGTTCTTGCATTGGATAACGATAATCGATTCGCCTTCAATTTTGTAAACAAGGCGGTTCTTTTTGTCGATTTCCCTGCTCCAATAGCCAGAAAGATTGTCTTTTAGCGGTTCTGGATGCCCAAGACCTGTGTTTCCGTTTCGGGAAATATCTTCAAGAAGTTTGTTTATCTTTTTCAGAGTCTTCTTGTCTTGTTCCATCCAATACGTAATTTGTTCCCAAGCGGTCTCATCGAATTGAATTTTCATTTTGCCATAGCCTCAAGCTCATCAAGAGTTTTTGTAACAAACTTTGCTTTACCTTCGTTTATGAGCCGCACTTGCTTTTCCAAATGCAAGATGTTTTCTTTGCTTAGAGCGCCTTTGTCTTGAGATTTTTTTACGCTGAAATGGATATTCGGCATAAGTTTTAAAAAGCCTTTGAGAAGTTTTATAATATTATCGTCTGCGTTCTGGATTGTTATTGTATATGTCATTTTTGCCTCCTCATCGCTTTTGATTATAGCACTTGCAAAAATATTGTCCATAGAAAATTTTAGAGAAAAAGAACTTTATTCAAGTTCAGTCAAAATGTCTGAAACACACTGTGAAAAGCGCTCTTTTATCGTCTTTTTCAATTCATTATGGATTGAGTCCTTCAGCGAAACCGATGACGCTATTGGCAAAAACAAATGATACACGTCCGTTTCAAGCGCGTTCGAAATCTGCAAAAGCGTGTTCTCACTCGGCCATGCGTGGCAAGTTTCAATGCTTTTTATCATCGCCTCTGAAAGATTTGCCTTTTCTGCCAACTCAAACTGCGTCATTTTTTTCTCTTTGCGAAATTTGCGGATATTTTCTGATAGGCGTTTTTTTATCTCGTTCTGCATATTGCGATTTTGAAGCAAATCAAAAACAAACTACAGTTATTTTTCGTATTCAATTTGCAAAACAGATATTGATAGTATTCAAAAAGAAATAAATTTAATATACTTTCTTTCAATTCGACTAATAATAATAAACTTTCTTTTGAAGTACGGAGAATAAAAATGATATTTTCAACGTTTGAGTTCATCTTTTTGTTTTTGCCGATTGTGTGGCTTTCGTATTTTGCCCTTCACAAAAAAGGCTTTCACAAAGCGGCAAAATGGTTCTTGGTCGCCTCGTCGTTCGTTTTTTATGCGATTGGCTCGGCTGATTTCGTTTTGATTTTTGGCTTAAGTGTGGCGGTGAACTTTTTTATTGGCACAAAATTGTCAAGGATGACTGAAAAAAGTTCACTCAAAACACTGTTGTTTTTGGCTGGCATTTTGCTGAACGTGGCGCTTTTGGGCTATTACAAGTACACGGATTTTTTTATCACGAACTACAATTTTTTGTTTGGCGAAAACGTGGCTCTTAAAAAAATCGTGCTTCCAATCGGCATTTCGTTTTTCACGTTCCAGCTCATCGCTTTTCAAGTCGATTCTTTCCGCGGGCTTACTTCAAGCTACAGCTTTCTGGATTATCTTTTGTTTATCACGTTTTTCCCGCAACTCATCGTCGGTCCAATCGTGCATCATGGCGAGATGGTGCCGCAGTTCGAGGATTCTTCGCATTGGAGCGTCAACTGGGACAATGTGGCGAAAGGGCTTTTTGTGTTCACGATTGGTGTGGCGAAAAAGTTGCTTTTGGCTGACCCGCTGACTATGAACGCGCAGAGTTTTTTCGACGTCATCGGCTCTCCTGTGGGCGCGGTTTCGGCTTGGTGGTACTCGATTGAATACACGATTTCGTATTATTTTGACCTTTCGGCTTATGCGGATATGGCGATTGGTATCGGGCTGATGTTCAATATTGTTATTCCTGAAAACTTTAATTCGCCATACAAAGCACGAAACTTTCAGGATTATTGGCAGCGGTGGCATATGACGCTTTCGCGCTTTTTGGGTGCGTATATTTTCCGCAGTGTATACAAAAAAGGTTCTCGTTTTCGCTCGTATTATGCTGCAACGATGGCGACGTTTTTTGTGAGTGGATTTTGGCACGGTGCGGGCTGGACTTTTGTTGTGTGGGGTTTGGTGAATGGTGTTCTTGTGTGTATTGCGTCTGCAATGAAGAGGCACGGGCGTTCTTTCCCCTCTCCTATTGCGCACATTTTGACTTTGGTCGGTGTTGTCTTGACGCGCATTTTATTTGTGGCGAAAGATTTTGGTCAGGCGAGTGCTGTGTTTAAGAGTTTAGTTAATTTCGACGGCTTTTCTATCACGCTTGGAAATGGTGTTTCAAAGTTGATGATTTTCAGAATTATTGTGGCGATTTTTGTGATTTTCTGTATGCCGACAACGAAAGCTCTTTCTGACCGTTTCCGCCCGACTTGGAGTCGACTTGTTCCGCTTGCGCTGGCGGCTGGACTTTCGGTTGCGTTTATGGGGCGCACAAGTTCGTTCTTGTACTTTCAGTTCTAATCGTTTTGAAAGATTTATTTTGGAGAAAATATGAAGGCTAAAACTTTTGTTATTTTGATAATTAGTGCATTTGTTGCTGCGATCTGTGTTTTATTCACCACAATGAAAATAGCTAATTCTATAAACTCTAGAGGCAATGATTGGAAAAGCGGGAAAATCCATTCTATTGAACCATTACTGAGAGAAGAAAAAGCCCTATATATTGGGCAAAAAGATATTTCTTATGATTCATTTGTTGTTGGAGGAAGTAAAGCAGGTTTCTTAAAAAAAGAAAGACTCGATTTTTATTCTGGTGGCAATTTCTATAATTTTTTTGCGACATCAGGGGGATTTAGAGATTACGATTTATATATTAATTATCTGATTCGTAAGCATGAGAAAAACATAAAAGAAATAATACTTCATCTTTCTACTTATGAGGCAAATGCATATTCATACGGAGATTACATTCCAATTCCTATGCAATCTAATATTTTTGGGAAAATTTCTTCGATTTTTAAGATTTGCAAATCAATGTATTTGAATATTGATTTGTTTTCTAACTATGCTAAAAAATGGTTAAACAATGGCAAAGAAGACTATGCAATCAGCGAATATGGTGATTACATAATGACTAAAAGCGTTGAAGAGTTTTCTAGAGATTCTGATTCTTATGTAAAAAAATACGTTCTGCCTATTACGAAAGACAGTAGAGAGTTAAAATATCTTTTTGAAGATTCTTCATTAGTTTCTAAATCAGTATGCAAGAAAAATATTACAACCTTATCACGATTGAAAAAACTGTGTGATGACAATGAAATAAAGTTAACAATAGTGATTGGCGCACATTGGATAGGACGTTTATCAAATATTTGGGGAGATACTTTTAACCAATATTTGAAAGATTTGATTTCTGTTAATGGCTCAATTTGGGACTTCAGTGGTATAAACACTGTAAATATGAATCCGTATAATTTCTTTAATGATGGTCATTTTTGGGATTTTGTCGGCGACAAGATGATTGAAACGATGTATGAGGGAGAACCGAATACTTCAGATATGAACGCGTTCGGGATTTTACTCAACAAAGACAATATTGACGCATACATAGAAAGCCAAAGGGAAAAGTGGCTCGCACTCAAAGCAGAATATGATGCAACTGGCACAATTCAACTTCAGGGAAAAAGCGACAAGAGCTATTTGGGACAATAGCAAAAAATAGTGTGGCATTGAAAAAATAAAAAAAATTGGCTATGCACGTTTTCACACGCTTTTGCTAGAGTATTGCAAAACAAAACAATTTTGGGGGAAGACAAATGGATAAAAGACTTCTTACAATTCAGGACATTTCTTGCGTGGGACAATGCTCTCTGACCGTTGCATTGCCGATTATCAGCGCGTGCGGAATCGAAACTGCGATTTTGCCGTCCAGCGTGCTTTCAAACCACACGGCAGCGGGCTTCTCTGGCTGGACTTTCACTGATTTGACAGGCGATATGCCAAAGATTTTGGAGAGATGGCTCAAAGAGAAAATCGACTTCGACGCCTTTTACACAGGCTATGTGAGCGCCTCCCAAATTCCGCACATCAAAGAGATTATGGCGAAAGCGGCAAGAAGCGGCGCACTCAAAATCGTTGACCCTGCGATGGCGGACAACGGAAAACTGTACGCAGGATTTGGCGAGGATTTCCCGAATGAGATGAGAAAGCTCGTTGAGGGCGCGGACGTGATTTTGCCAAACCTTACCGAAGCGGCACTTTTGCTTGGAGAGAGCTACCGCGGAGATGATTACGACAAGAATTATATAGAAGAAACGGCGCGAAAGTTGCACAAACTCGGCGCAAAGAACGTGATTTTGACGGGGGTGAGTTTTGAGCGCGGAAAGCTCGGTGTTGCGAGCTTCGACGGAGTAAGCACAAGTTATTACTTTGCTCAAAAGCAGCCTGTCATGTGCCACGGAACAGGCGACGTATACGCTTCGGCTTTCGCAGGCTCTTTGATGAGAGGAAAGAGCATTGAGGACGCAAGCGCAATCGCCGCGGACTTCGTTGTGGAGTCAATCAAGGCGACAATGGGCGACAGCGACCACTGGTACGGCGTGAAGTTTGAAAAAGCACTGCCGTATCTCATCAGCCGCCTTAACGAGCCTGTTTCGATTAAAAAAGTGAGCGCATAACAACTAGCTGCTACCTACTAATCCCAATCATCATAATCGCCGCGGTTTGCTCTTGCAGCACTCCACGACGATTTTTTTTCCAAAAGCATTTCTGCGTCTTCCCTGCCCTGAAAATTAGCCCACTCACTGTATTTTTTGACAGGGAGTTTTTGTTTGTCCTTGTTCTTCTCTTCTAAATCTTCTATTCCGTTAGCCATAATTTTGAAAATATCCTCCGCTATGATTGTCGACAACTTCAACGGTGATTGCATACTATCTTCAACGGTGATTGTGTGCTATCTTCCGTTGAAAATATTTCTCATTTTTTTTGTTCAAGTGTGCTAACCGTCTTGACAATTTTCCTTTGTTAGCGTATGTTAACGATATAGATACAAGTTTGTTCTATAATTTTTTTCAGCAGGAGGTCTGATGATGCCATTATTGCTTGCTACACCAGGAAAAGAAGTTGTCGTTAACAGAATTGGAGGCAACGCGGAAGTAAGGCAGCACCTCAATGAGTTGGGCTTCAATGCGGGGTCTTCGGTTACGGTAGTTTCCTCAGTAAACGGAAATCTTATCGTAAAAGTGAAAGAGTCACGCATTGCTTTGGATAAGAGTCTTGCGTCAAAAATTATGGTCTGATTGAAAATCAGTTAATAAGCAAAAACTAATTTTCTCAAAGAATGCCGCAGTTTTTCATTGCGGTATCCTTTTCTGTCTTTTTGAAAAAAACATCGCATACTTTCGCGATAGGGAGATAAAAATGAGTACTCTGCGTGATGTAAAAGTCGGCACTACTGTAAAAGTTAAGAAGTTGCACGGGGAAGGCGCGCTCAAACGTCGCCTTATGGACATGGGATTTACAAACGGTTGCGAGGTTTATATTCGCAAGGTTGCACCGCTTGGAGATCCTGTTGAAGTTACAATTCGCGGTTATGAGTTGTCTGTCAGAAAAGATGATGCAGAATGTATCGAGATTGCATAAGGCTAACCCTGAGGAGATGAAAAAATGAGTATTAAGATTGCACTCGCAGGAAACCCAAACTGCGGAAAGACGACGATGTTCAACGCCTTGACTGGTTCAAATCAGTATGTTGGAAACTGGCCTGGCGTTACGGTTGAGAAAAAAGAGGGAAAGCTCAAAGGTCAGAAAGACGTGATTATCACAGACCTTCCTGGTATCTATTCGCTCTCACCTTACACAAGCGAGGAAGTTGTAAGCCGCGATTATCTTGCAGGAAGCGAGCCTAGCGCGGTTTTGAACATTGTGGACGCGACGAACATTGAGCGCAACTTGTATCTTACAACGCAGATAATGGAACTTGGAAAGCCTGTTGTTCTTGCTCTTAACATGATGGACGTTTTGAAAAAGAACGGCGATGTTATCGATACAAAAAAACTTTCTGAGAAACTCGGTTGCAAAATTATTGAAACTTCGGCTCTCAAAGGTACTGGTATTCAGGAAGCCGCGCAGAACGCAATTAATGCCGCTGAAAACAAAAAGCCTGCTGTTGTCGCAAAGTTCTCTGCTGATGTTGAAAAGGCAATCGATGAGATGATGGCTGTTGTGCCGTCAAGCGTAGCAGAAAATCTCAAGCGTTGGTATGCGATTAAGCTCATTGAGCGCGACAGCGTTGTTTTGGAGAACTTGAAGCTCTCTGACAGCGACAGGGCAAAAGCCGAGAGCATTGCTGTTAGTCTTGAAACAAAACTCGATGACGACACAGAATCGATTATCACAAACGAGAGATACAATTACATCACAGACTTGCTCAAGGGGTGCTTGAAGAAGTCCGGTTCAAAGCTAACGACTTCAGACAAAATCGACCGCATTGTTACAAACCGCTTTCTCGGTATTCCGATTTTCTTGTGCGTAATGTGGTTCGTTTACTACCTTTCAATTTCAACAGTCGGAACATTCATGACCGACTGGACAAACGACACGCTTTTCGGCGAGTGGCTTCAGGGCGGAGTTGAAGGCTTTTTGACAAACGCTGGCGCAAATCCTGTGTTGATTGACTGCATTGTAAACGGTATTATCGGCGGTGTTGGCTCAGTTTTGGGCTTTGTTCCACAGATGGCAGTTCTCTTCTTCTTGCTCTCTATCGTTGAAGATGTTGGTTACATGGTTCGCATTGCTTTCGTTATGGATCGCCTTTTCCGCAAATTCGGTCTTTCAGGAAAGTCATTCATTCCGCTTCTTATCGGTACAGGTTGTGGCGTTCCTGGCATTATGGCAAGCCGCACTATTGAGAACGATAACGACCGCAGAATGACGATTTTCACAACAACTTGGATTCCATGCGGTGCAAAACTCCCTGTTATCGCAATGATTGCTGCAATTTTGGCAACAAAGCTCTCTGGCACAAACGGCGGTTGGGTTGCTCCTTTGATGTACGTCATTGGCGTCGGAATGGTTTTGATTTCAGCGGTTATTTTGAAGAAGACAAAATACTTCCACGGCAAAGCGGCTCCTTTCGTTATGGAGCTTCCGCAGTATCACATTCCAGCGGCAAAGACTGTTCTTATGCACACTTGGGAGCGATTGCGCGGATTTATCATCAAAGCTGGAACTGTGTTGTTCCTTGCTTGCTTGGTGATGTGGTTCTTGTCAAGTTACGGCTTTGTTAACAAGGCAAATCCTGATGCTCGCAATTCTGGTTCATTCGGTTTGACTTCTGCGATTATCGATGAGGCAACAGAAGAGAATGGCGAGTTGGAGTTTGCAGATGCTTCTGAGTATTCGATTATGGCTACAGTAGGAAACGGCTTGCGCTACATCTTCTATCCGCTCGGCTTTGGAAACAAAGAAGGCGGCTGGCAGGCTGCGGCTTCTACAATTTCAGGCTTCACTGCAAAAGAGGCGATTGCGTCAACAATGGGCGTTCTTGCTGGAGCAGACGAGGCAGACATCGACGCAATGGCTGAGGCTGGCGACGTTGCTGACATCATCGGTGGCGATGAGGAAGCTGAGGGCGAAGAAGCAGAAGACGCTGAGGGCGAAGAGGAAGAGGGCAACGCTATGAACGCAATCAATGCGATTGGCGAATGGTTCCCGACAGCGATTGCAGCGTTTGCATTCTTGTTGTTCAACTTGCTTGATTCTCCGTGTTTGGCGGCTATCGCAACAATGGCGAACGAGCTCAAGAGCAGAAAGTGGTTCTGGTTCGCAATTTTGTTCCAGAATTTGAGTGCTTACGTTGTGACATTTATCTTCTATCAGTTCGGTATGTTCTTTGTTCATCACGGAACTGCTTCTTATGCGAACGGTGCTTCAATCGGCGGTTTTGTGGTCGCGATTATTCTCACGATTGCAATTCTTGTGGCTCTTTTCCGCCCGAATCCGTACGACAAGAAAAATGCCGTTCGCATGGGCGACGATGAAAACAGGAAGGCTGTATGATTAACGTTGTTTTAGTTTTGGTTCTTGTCGCAGGCGTGTTCTGTGCCGCAAGATATTTGCACGGCAAGAAAAAGAGCGGCGGCTGCGTAGGCTGTAGTGCTTGCGGCGGCGGTGAATGTCATTGCAAAGACTAAGCTGTAAACACTAAAACTGTTGAAAAAGACTGCTTCAAAAACACTTGAGGCAGTCTTTTTTTCGTCGGAAAAGCATTGCTTTTTCTTTTGGGAAGCAATTTCCACACGGAAAAGGCTCGAAAACACGTTAGGAAATGAATTTCTGCTCGGAAATGAGCCGAAAACGCGTTAGGGAAGTCATTTCTGCCAGGAAATGGCTCAAAAACACTTTTAGGAAGCAATTTCCAGACGGAAATGGCTCAAAACAAAGATTTTTGAGCTTTTCCACGAGGAAAAAGAAAAGAAAAAAGGCAGAACGAAAAACTCATTCTGCCCTAATTGTTAATCCATCAACTTGGCTTTCGGAATTTTGTACACACTTCCGCAGTGATTGCACGTCACTTCGAGCGGGTCTTTGTCGTGCTCGATGATGTCCTTGAGCTGTGATTCGCCGAGGTTCTTGATTGAGCGGACAAAGTTCTCCTCGCAGCACGGACAGTCAAAGATAATGCCTCTGTCATAGACAATGTGCGGCGAAAACTCACGGAAAAGCCCGCAAATTGCGTCCTCGCGCTTTCCGCCCTCACTGAGCCAATGCCCGATAGACGGCATTGCCTTGAAAGCGCTCTCCACTTTTGAAAGAAGCTCCTGACTTTCCTGCTCACTCTCGGCAGTTTCGCCGCTGTCCTGTGTCTGTGCGCTTCCACGCTTTCCGCCCGCGTATGGCATCACCTGCAAAAACATACCGCCCGCACCGACGACACGCCCTTCCTTGTCCATTTGAATTGAAGTGTTGAAGGCTGTCTGCGTCTGCTCGCTCTGCTGAAAGTAATACGCCAAGTCTTTGGCGATATTCTTGAAGATTATGTCAGTCGTGCCAGTCTGAGCCGACCTCATTCCCTCGCCGATGCGGCTAATCGAAACAGTTCCGTCGCCAAAGAATGGTGACAAGTCCCAACTTTCTAGAGGTTTTTCGATTGGGATAGTGTCCTGAAGCAAAAAGCCTCGAACATAGCCTGTGCTGTCCGCTTCAACGCAGAAACCTTTTGCCGCGCCTGATGTTTCGTAGCGGAATGTCAAATGCTCCCTGCCCTTCATCGTCGGAATCAAGAGCGCTGACGACAAACAAGCCTGTCCGAGCACATAAGTTTCAAGTATTCCCGTCTTCTGTTGCGCTCGCATCTGGTTCACGAGAGCCGTTCCGCCAAGAAAAGCGCCTCGAATACGCCCGTCTGCCATAACGAACATCGTAAGTCCGTCCTTTTCAATCTTGGAAAGTTGTTCTTTGACCTTCGGGTCTGTTATTTCTTCCTTTATCATAGGTCAAAATAATATTATATTTCGCGCAAAAAGTCATCTCTCACCCACCTTGCGCTTCTATTTTGCTTGACAGCCTCTCTTCGATAGTGTAGCGTGTAGTCATACGAAGTCAAAAAGAGATTTCGCACAAGGATTTTATATGTCAAAGAAGATTTATGTCGGCAACTTGAACTATGCCACATCAGCGGATACGCTCGAAAGCGTTTTTTCACAGCACGGCGAAGTGTTATCAGCCACCGTTATCAAGGACAGATTCACTGAGCAGTCAAAGGGATTCGGCTTCGTGGAGTTTGCAGACGACAAAGCAGCGCAAAAGGCAATAGAAGCGCTGAACGGAAAGGAACTTGACGGCAGAAGAGTTCGCGTAAACATCGCCGAGGAAAAACCGAGAGCGCCAAGAAACAGAGAAAACAGCGAGAGAAGCGAAAAGAGCGCGCGATACTAAAGAAAAACAGCATCGTTATATACAAAATCAGCGTAAGGAAAACAAGCGCTGATTTTTTTATACACACCGCAAGAAAAAAAATGTGAAAAAACAAAAAAAATGCTAAAGTTTTTCTTGTTTTTATGTCAAAGTTGCGTTACAGTAAAAGTTGTGAAAGGGAACGATGGTCAGCACAGCGGTTTTTATATCCTCCTCTTTTCCGCTGGTGAAAGACTTCTGTTTTTCTTTTGCATATTTTTACCTCCTTACTGGTCGGATTTCAAGTTTTTGATATCCGACTTTTTCTTTTTTGCCCGCTGTGCTATAATTGCTCCCCGAATGGAGAAACCAACAATGGAAAATAACAAGTTTGCAGCAAAAATGCTCGACTTCATAAACAGAAGCCCAACAAGTTTTCATGCCGTGAGCAATCTAAAAGCGCTCCTAATCGAAAACGGATATACCGAGCTGAAAGAAGAAAGCAGAAAATGGGCTCTTGAGAGCAATAAAAAATATTTTGTGACAAGAAACTCCTCCGCGCTCATCGCCTTCAAGCTCCCAGAAGCAGACTTTGACGCTTTTCTCATAACGGCAAGCCACAGCGACTCGCCATCGTTCAAAATCAAGGAGAATGCAAGCATAAAGGCAGCGGGAACGCTCGTTCTCAACGTCGAAAAATACGGCGGAATGCTCTGCGCTCCGTGGTTTGACCGTCCGCTTTCCGTGGCGGGCAGAATCGTCCTCGCCGAGCGAAAAAGCGGCTTCGTCGCACTCACAGAAAAGCTCGTCAATATCGACAGAGACCTCGTTCTCATTCCAAATCTCGCAATCCACATGAACAGAGAAGCAAATACTGGCACAAAATACAACGTGCAGGACGATATGCTCCCCGTTCTCACCACAGACCAGAGTTCTTCTATCCTCGATGTCGTCGCACAAAGCGCCAACGTCAAAAAAGAGGACATTGAGAGCGCAGATTTGTTCTTGTACAACCGCGACAAAGGAACATTCTGGGGAAAAGACAACGAGTTTGTCGCAAGCCCGCGTCTTGACGACCTCGAATGCGTCTATTCATGCGCCAGCGCCTTCATCAGCGCAAGCGAGAACAAGAAAAACGTGCAGGTTCTCGCTGTTTTTGACAACGAAGAAGTCGGAAGCGGAACAAGACAGGGCGCGGACTCAACATTCCTTGAAGACACACTGCGCCGCATAAACCTTTCATTCGCTGCCAGAGGCGAAGAAGAGTATTTCAGCGCCATTGCGAAAAGTTTTATGGTCAGCGCGGACAATGCCCATGCCTTCCACCCAAATTTCCAGTCGAAAGCAGACCCTGTCAACCGCCCTGTTGTCAACAAGGGCATCGTAATAAAGTTCAACGCCGCCCAAAAGTACACAACCGACTCGCTTAGTGCCGCCCTCTTCCAGTCTGTGTGCAAGAACGCCTCAGTCCCGTATCAGTTCTTCACGAACAGAAGCGACATCGCGGGCGGCTCGACACTCGGCAACATCTCAACATCGCACGTCCCGCTAAAAACGGTCGACATCGGGCTTGCACAATGGGCAATGCACTCGCCGATGGAAAGCGCAGGCGCTCTTGACGCAGAATACCTTGAAAAAGCGCTCAAAGAGTTCTATCAGACAACGCTCGAAACAAAGCAATGACAATTTTAAAGACAATCGCGCTCGCATTCTCAATGTTCAGCGCGATTCCAGTCCCCTTCATAAAAGCAGAGGACTGGAGCGAGAAAAACTTGAAGTACATTTTGTGCGCTTTTCCTCTAGTCGGGCTTGCAATCGCCCTTTTGTGGTACATCGCAAACCACATTTTCCTCACTTTCACCCACTTTTCGCTTCTCCGCGCCGCAGTTTTGACCGCCCTCCCCGTCCTTGTCACTGGCGGCATACATCTCGACGGCTATCTTGACGCCTGTGACGCATTTTTCAGCCACAAATCAAAAGAAGACAAGCTCTTGATAATGAAAGACAGCCACAGCGGAGCGTTTGCCATAATCTATTGCGCTATTTACTTCATCATTTACTTCTCGTGCGCCTTCGAGAACCGCAATTTTGACGGCTTTCTGCCCGTTTTCATCATTGAGCGCCTGCTTTCTGCCCTCGCAGTCGCAACCTTCCCCAATGCAAAAACGTCAGGACTTGCAAAAACATTTTCTGACACAATGGCGAAGAAAAAAACAACAGCATTCTGCATTTTCTCCATTGTTTGCATCTCAATTTTGTCTCTCATTTTCTTTTCGCTCCCCGCCCTCATCGCAATCCTCGCCGCATTCGCCAATTTCCTCATATATTACGTCGTCTCAAAGCGTGTCTTCGGCGGAATCACGGGGGATTTGGCAGGCGCATTCGTTGAAATTACAGAACTTTTTTCCCTTTTTGCCTTCACAATAGTTTCCGCAAACTAATTTCATATTGTATACTTTTGCTAAAAGTGCAAAAATTGATTTTGACAACATCATTGCAAGCTCAAAGACCTTGAAAGGAGACAATTATGACCTTTATTATTGGCGGATATGCCAGCGGAAAACACGAATTCGCCCGTTGTGCGATAAAATGTAGTGAAGCAAACATCTTCACAGTAACCGATGTAATCGTGGACGACTTCCAAAAGAACAACGACGCCATTTTTAACATAATAGCGAACCACGAAATCGTTATTGCAACAGAAATTGGTTGCGGAATAGTTCCAATTGACGAAAAAACAAGGGCTCACAGAGAAGCGGCAGGCAGACTTAACATTCGCCTGGCCCAAAAAGCAGACTGCGTAGTCCAAATGATTGCCGGCGTGCCTCGTGTGATAAAAGGAGAGCTGCACCAATGAGGCTTTTCTTGTTCCTTTTCCGACACGGCTCAACACAAGGAAACACAATAAAGCGCTACATCGGCGCAATCGATGAGCCATTGTGCGAGCGCGGCATAAAAGAAATCGAAGACGAGCGAAAAATGCTTTTCGACAACACAACATTAAGTGCAGCCAAAAGCGTTTTTTTCTCTTTGAACCAATCAAAACAAAAAATCTACGTCTCTCCGAAGACGCGCACAATCCAAACAGCAAAAATCCTCTTTCCAAATAGCCCGCTCGAAGAAGTTGCGGACTTCAGGGAAATGAGTTTCGGACTTTTTGAGGGGAAAAACGCCGCAGAGATGTCCACGGGCGAAATCGGAGAGCGTTATCAGCAGTGGGTGGACAGCTTTTGCCTTTCTAAGTGCCCTGATAGCGCTCAATTTGAGGGCGAAAGCAAAGACTCATTCTCCCGTCGCGTGTGCAGCGCCTTTTTGGCTCTTTGCCAAAGAGAAAATTTTAAAAATGGCGATGTAATTCCGATTGTTTGCCATGGCGGCACAATCAAAGCCCTTCTCGAGCGCTTCGCCATAAAGAAAATGGGCTATTTTGACTGGCAGACGAACCACGGCGCGTATCGTTTCGAGGAAATCGAGGTATGACATTCTTTTTTCATCGCCTCATCGTCGTCTTTTTTGCTGTGATTTTGGATTTTTTCTTTGGTGACCCCGAAAACCTCCCGCACATCGTAGTTTTCTTTGGAAAATCAGCGTCAAAAGCCGAGAAAATCATTCGACCGCTGTTCAAAAAAGACTCACCAGCATTGCAAAAGACAGCGGGCGCACTCACTTGGGCAGCAATCACATTGCCGCCATTCATTCTGAGCGCCATTTTGTTCCATTTTTTGCGCAGACTGAACTTTTTTGCGCCATTGGCGATTGAAATCATACTCGCCTGGCAATGCCTTGCCGCAAAAACACTCTCAGACGAGGCAAAAAACGTCCAGAGCGCCCTCTCTGAGAGCATCGAGAAGGCGAGAGCGGCAGTTTCCCGCATCGTGGGGCGCGACACACAGCACCTGAGCCAAGAGGAGGTCATCAGAGCCACAATAGAGACCGTCGCGGAGAACACGACAGACGGCGTTACCGCTCCGCTCATCGCGCTAATCGTCGGCGGCGTTCCTTTCGCGCTCTTTTTCAAAGCGATAAGCACACTTGACAGCATGTTCGGCTACAAGAACGAGAAATACCGTGATTTTGGCTTTTGTTCAGCCAAAGCCGACGACATCGCATGCTTTCTTCCCTCCAGAATTAGTGCAATCGCGATGATTTTCGCATCTTTTGTCCTCGGCTACGATTACAAGAGCGCAAAAAGAATATTTTTGCGAGACCGTTTGAAGCACGAAAGCCCGAACTCCGCGCAAACAGAGTCCGTTGCGGCGGGAGCGCTCGGAATAAGGCTCGGAGGACCTTCTTTTTATGAGGGGAAGATGGAAGAAAAGCCATTTTTGGGCGACGAGACATCGCACAGAATCGAAATAGAAGACATTTCAAGAGCCGTGAAACTCATGTGGTACACATATGCCATTATCGCAGGTCTACTTTTTTTGCTCGCACTTAGAAATATAATGTCATTCTGAGCAAAACAAGTTCAAAGAGGACAAAATCCGTGTCATTCTGAGCGAAGTGAGCGCAAGCGAACGTAGTCGAAGAATCTAGCACACACTTTGCAAGAGCAATGATAAATAATAAAGCAGATTCTTCGACTCCAAACGGCAAAATGCCGTTCTCCGCTCAGAATGACACACACATTGCAAGCGCAAAGATGATAAAATGAAAAATTTTCAAGGAGATTATGAATGACAGAACATGGCGGAGACGTTTTTTCTTATGAAAAGCAATACAAAAGAAAGCCAGTCGCGGATTTTTCAGCGAACACAAACCCGCTGGGCATCTCAAAAAAAGCAAAAGAGGCTTTATCGGCACTTCTTGAAGACAGCACTTCCCTTTCCTCATATCCTGACAGGAACTCAAGAGCGCTAAAAACGGCGCTTTCATGTGAATATGGCATAAAAGAAAGCAAAATCGTGTGCGGCGCGGGTGCTGTTGAAATCATTTATAATGTCGCGCTCGCTTTTTCACGCGGAAAAAAATCGCTGATAGCCTCCCCAGCATTTTCTGAGTACAAAAATGCGCTCACTAGGGCTGGAGCAAGCGAAATTGAGAGCGTCATCGCAAAAGAAGAGGACGACTTTCTTCTTTCGAGCGTTCCAGACACAACAAACTGCGCTCTTTTTTTCATCTGCTCCCCATCAAATCCAGCAGGAGCAGTAACAAGCTACGATTTTCTTGAAAAATGCGCCCTCCAATGCCAAAAAACGAGCACGATTCTCGTTCTTGACGCATGCTTTTCGCCCTTCGACGACGAAGCGCAGCAAAGCGTGCTAAAATTATGCAAAAAAATGAGCGACGAGAGCCTTTCAAATATCGTCATAATAGGAGCGTTCACAAAGTTTTACGCCCTTGCAGGATTAAGGGCTGGCTTCGCGCTCTGCTCTGACGAGAAAATAGCGCGCACGCTCGAAGAAATCGCTCCTCCGTGGTCTCTTTCAACAGCAGCCCAAGCCGCCGCAGTCGCCTCTCTCTCTGACAGCGAGTTCAAAGAGAGAACAAAAGCGCTGATTGATGAAGAAAGAGAATATATGAGGGAAAAACTTTCTTGTCTTGGCATAAAAAAAGTTTGGGGAAGAGCAAATTTCCTTCTTTTCCGCTCACGGATAGGACTCAAGAGCGAGCTTGAGAGAAAAGGCATCATGATTCGCTCGTGTTCTTCATTCGACGGACTCAATTCTGCCTTCTTTCGTGTCGCGATAAAGAGCCGAAGAGAAAATGATGAGCTTTTGAGCGCGCTAAGAGCGTGCCTTAGCGAAAAAGGAGCGTGCAAATTCCTCATGATACAGGGAACAATGAGCAATGCGGGCAAGTCGTTCCTGACGGCGGCTCTGTGTCGCATTTTTCATGAGGACGGACTTCGCACAGTGCCTTTCAAAGCGCAAAACATGGCTCTTAACTCCGCAGTCGCCTCGGATTATTCAGAAATAGGGCGCGCGCAAGAAATGCAAGCTCGCGCGGCGGGCGTTTTGAGCGATTATAGAATGAACCCGATACTCCTAAAGCCAACCTCACACACTTCGAGCCAAGTGATAGTGTGCGGAAAGGCTGTCTCAGATATGAATGCGCTTCAATACTTCAAAAAAAAGAAAGATTTGATGCCTGTTGTCCTGCAATGCCTTGAAAGTCTTGCAAGCGAGAACGACATTATCGTCATCGAAGGCGCAGGAAGCCCTGCCGAGATAAACTTGCGTGAAAATGACATCGTAAATATGGGCCTGGCAACAAAAATTAACTCTCCAGTGCTTCTCGCCTCAGACATTGACCGTGGCGGCGTGTTCGCACAGCTTTACGGAACGATTTCGCTACTTGACGATGAGGAAAAACGCCTTGTAAAAGCGCTCGTCATCAACAAATTCAGAGGCGACAAGGCGCTTTTGGCTTCTGGCGTCGAGCAAATTGAGGCGCTGACAGGGAAAAAGGTCGCGGGCGTTATCCCGATGATTGACATAAGGCTCGACGAAGAAGATTCCTTGTCCCAAACTCTCGAAATCGAGCACAACAAGGGAGAGGCGATAAAGATTGCAGTCATAAGGCTTCCGCACATTTCAAATTTCACGGACTTTGAGCCTTTTATCATGCGAAAAACATGCAATGTCCGCTTCATAAAGAGCGCAGACGACTTAAAAGAGTTCGCTCCTCACTTGATTATTCTTCCGGGAACGAAAAACACGCTTTCTGACTTGGATTTTTTGAAGCAAACACAACTCTTTGAAACGATTTTGACTTTCGTTAGCGAAAAAAAGAGCGTCATAATCGGAATTTGCGGCGGTTTTCAGATGCTCGGAAAGAAAATCCGCGATTTTGAGGGCGTCGAGAGCGAAAAGCGACGTGAAGAAAGCGCGCTTTCGCTTTTGGAAGCAGAAACGGACTTTGAAAAAGAGAAATTTCTTTCTAATGTAAGCCAAAAAATACCCAAAATCGAAGGATTTTTCTCGTTCTGGAGCGAAAAAGAAGCGTCAGGATACGAGATTCACTGCGGAAGAACAAGCGGCTGCGACAAAAACTTTGACGGAATGTTTTCTGGAGAAGTCTTTGGAACATATTTGCACGGTTTTTTTGATGTTGATGAAATCACAAACGAGCTGTTAAAAGCTCTTTGCGCTCATTTTTCAATCAAAGACGCTCAAATTGACGAAAGTTTTTGCTTTAGCGCCGAAAAAGAAAAAGAGTTCTCAAAACTTTCATCTCATGTCCGAAAAAATCTTGATATGAGCGCTATTTACAAGATTCTTGAGGAGGAAAATTAAGGTGAGCAGAGAAGACAGATACCGCTCCGGGCTTGTTCATTTGTACTTCGGGGACGGAAAAGGAAAGACGACAGCGGCTGCGGGGCTGGCTCTTCGCGCTGTCAGTGCGGGAATGAGTGTTTTTATCGTGCAATTTCTAAAATCTAGGGCGTCGGGCGAGATAAAGATATTGGAAAGTCTTCCGGGCGTTACGGTTTTGCGCGGCAAGAGCGGGAAAAACTTCGTTTCCGCCATGTCTGAGGACGAAAAGAGGGCGACGAAGGCGATTTCAGACAGAAATTTTTTGAGCGCAATGAGCGCGGCTAGCGCGGGGGTGTGTGAGCTTCTCATTTTAGATGAAATTTGCGCCGCCTGGAACGAAAATCTCATCGAACACTCTCTCGTGGAGCGTTTTCTCTCTTCCCGCCCCGAAAACACCGAGATTGTTCTCACGGGCAGGAACCCGCCAGAACTTTTTATAAAGAGCGCGGACTATTGCACGGAGTTCAAAAAGATAAAGCACCCGTTCGACATCGGTCTTGCCGCCCGTGAGGGCATCGAGTACTAGCAAAAGAGCTTTTTTGCTATCATTGAGAGTGCAAAGACGGTGCGAAAGTGTTTTTTCATCATCATTGCACTTGCAAAGACGGTGAAAAAGTGAGAGTTCATCATCTTTGCGCTTGCAATGTTGTCGGCAAAATGAATTTTCGTTATCCTTGCGACAACAAAGATGCCGAAAAAACATTTTTTCAATATCTTTGCGTCTTCAAGGACAATGAAAAAGGAGATTTTTATGGATTTTGAAGTTATAAAGCCTGCTGAAATCGAAAAAAGAAGCTTTGAGATAATCACAGACGAGCTGAAAGAAAAAGGGATTGCCGTCTGTGAGGAAAACGAGATGGTGATAAAGCGCGTTATTCACGCCTCTGCTGATTTTGAGTACGCAAAAACGCTCGTTTTCTCGCACAATGTTGTTGAAAAGGCAAAGAAAATCCTCAATAGCGGCAAGGCTGTTATTGTTACCGACACGCAAATGGCAAAATCTGGGGTGAACAAGAGCGCACTCGCCTCTCTCAAAGCCGAATGCCATTGCTTTATGAGTGACGAGGACGTGGCGCTTAGCGCGCGAGTGAGCAATTCAACGCGGGCAAGCGCAAGCGCTCAAAAGGCAGCGTCTTTGTTCAAGAATAACGAAGAAAATGTGATTTATGCGGTCGGCAATGCGCCCACGGCACTCATAACGCTCTGCTCGCTAAAAGACAGCGGCGTCTTTTCGCCCGCAATTGTCATTGGCGTGCCTGTCGGCTTTGTCAATGTCGTTCAATCAAAGGATTTAGCCGTCCAAACTTTTGAAAACTACATTGTCGCGACTGGGCGAAAGGGCGGAAGCACAATCGCGGCGGCAATTTTGAACGCTCTCATGTACGAATGCGTTGCACGCTAGAAGAAAAACCGCTTTTTCACGCTCACAGCAACCCCAGACGCGAAAAAGCGTTGTAAAGTCCGTCCTCGTCAACGCTCTCGGTGGTCAGCGTGGCGGCGTCGCGGGCTTCTTGTGAGCCAGAGGCGACTGCGACAGAGATGGCGCAGGCTTTGAACATCGGAATGTCGACTGCGGCATCTCCGAATGCAATCGTCTGCTCTTTCTTTGCGCCCAAATGCGAAAGAAGGCAGTTTATCGCGCTCTCTTTTGTGATGTCTTTTACGCCAATGTCACCAAAAAGGGCTTTCCCGCCCTCCCCTCCCCACGTTCCGCACTGCATTTGCGAGAACTTTTTGGCTGTCTTTTCAAAATCGCTGTATGTTTTCAGCACATAACTAATCTTGTTGACGTCGTCGCGATATAAATTTGCTCCAAAAATCATATCGGGAAAGGCGTCGCGGACACTCAGCGTGCCAGCATTGCTCTTGCCTTTCTTTTTGCTGTATTCCTGAATCGCTTTTAGCGCTCCGTTTTCAAAATTTGGGCTTGCGAACAAGCCGTTATTGCTCTCAAGATAAAAATCCAAGCCTTCTTGCGTCAGATAATCGACTACGGAACGACATTCGCTTTGTGTCAGGTGATTGTGAAATATCACTTTTCCCTCGTCTTCGATGTAACTGCCGTTCCCGCCTATCATTCCGTCGAGTCCTATGTCCCAAATTTCGCTATAGACCTCTGCCTTGCTTCTTCCTGTGCATATATACACTCGATTTCCCCTCGCCCGCGTAATTTTTATGGCTGTCTTTGCGCTCAAAGGGATTTGATTTTCGTAATTTGTCAGTGTCCCGTCTACATCAATGAATAAAATCTTTGTCATGCTCTTCATTATATGGTGAAATGATGGAGAAAAAAAGTATTATTTTAGCGTCTGTTTCTCTTGATAATAATAAAATAGAGTGCTATACTTAGAAACATAATAAAAACCGACAGCAAATCGGCAAATGTTTTGCGCTAGCACTGAAAAACATGGTGCAAAAAGGAGTTTTCGATGGAAAAACGGACTGATTGTATATATCTTTCTCTTGCGAGTGAGCGTTATACGCCATATTCTCTTGCCCGAAAGATTGGCGCTAAGGCAATTCTTGAGAGCGCAAGGTTCAACGCGGGAAAAGAGCGTTATTCGATTCTGATGGCAGAGGAAGCGTTCCATATTTTGCAGGATGATGACGGCGTGGCGTTCATAATTGACGGTCGGCGTGTGCCTTTTTACAAGCAGGACAGTCAGAACGACAGCACGGTAGTCATTCCGGGAAGCAAGAAGAAGCACGAAACGGATATTTTGGACGCTTTGCAATATGTGGCGGACCAAAATGATTTGAGCTCATATGATATTCCGGTGCCGGCAAGCGGAATCGGCTATCTCAGCTATGAGTTTTGCGCTCGATGCGACACGATTACGCTTAGTCCTCAAAGCGATGAGCTTCACATTCCTGAAAGCGAGTTTGTCGCAGGTCATCTGTATCTTATTTTTGACCATTTCACGGAGCGTCTCCATGTCTTTGCGCTCAATTACACGGAGCACCAGATTGATTTGCAGAAGACTGTTGACAAACTCAAGCGCCGCCTTGAGGATTTGGACTTCAGTTATCTCACACCGCCTGAAGACCCAGCTCCTTGCAGTATGATAACTGACCTTGAGCAGTCAAAACGGGAGTATATCGAGAAGGTTGAGGCGCTAAAGAAGCACATTATCGCGGGAAACATCGTTCAGGCTGTTCCAAGCAGGCGCATTCAGCTTGAGTGCGAGACGAGCGCGCTTGAAATTTACCGTCGTCTTCGCTCGGTGAACCCGTCCCCATATCTTTTCTACTTGGATTTTGGCTCTCATCAGCTCATTGGCTCTTCACCTGAGAGTCTTGTGCGCGTTCGTAACGGGGTTGCGTCGATTAAGCCGATTGCGGGAACGAGGCGCAGGGGAAAAGATGCAGAAGAGGACGCTGCTCTTAAGGCGGAGTTGCTCTCGAATGCCAAGGAGAAGGCGGAGCATCTTATGCTCGTTGACCTTGCGCGAAACGATTTGGGGCGCGTGTGCGAGGCGGGCTCGGTGAATGTTGTTCGCTATATGGACTGCGAGATGTTCAGCCATGTTATGCACTTGGTCAGCGATGTTCAGGGCAAGGTGAGAAAGGGTGTGAAGCAAATTCAGGTGCTCCGCTCTGCTTTTCCTGCGGGAACTGTTTCAGGAGCGCCAAAAATCAGCGCGATTGAAATCTTGAGCTCTCTTGAGAAGACGAAGCGGAGATTTTACGCGGGCGCTGTCGGGTATTTGCAGTCAAGCGGCGACCTTGACTTTTGCATTGCGATTCGCTGCGCTCTCAAACAGGACAAATTGTGGAGTCTTCAGGCTGGAGGCGGCATTGTCTACGACAGTTCCAGCGAGCGTGAATGGGAAGAGACGAACGAAAAGCTCGGCGCTTTGCGGGCTGTTCTTGACGGCGTCAAGGCGGGCGAATAATTTGCATTTACGAGAATTGCAAAAATACGATATTATAAAAAAGACAAACATCAAGAGACTTCTGCCTCTTTGAAAAAATTTGGAGAAGACATTATGGAAATCGAAACAAAGGCGCTCCACGCAGGTTATGAGCCAAAAAACGGTGAGCCGAGAATGATTCCGATCATTCAGAGCACCACTTTTAAGTATGACTCATGCGAGGACATGGCAAAGCTGTTCAAATTGGAAGCAAACGGGTATTTTTACACTCGTTTGCAGAACCCGACTAATGATATGGTGGCAGCAAAAATCGCCGCCATGGAGGGTGGAAGCGCAGCGATGCTGACTTCAAGCGGGCAGGCAGCGACTTTTTATGCAATCTTCAATATTGCGACTGCGGGCGACCATGTTGTCGCAAGTTCTGCGATATATGGCGGCAGTTACAATCTTATGAATGTTACAATGCGCAAAATGGGCATTGATTTCACTTTCGTCGACCCAGACTGCACTGACGAAGAGCTTGAGAGGGCTTTCAAGCCGAACACAAAGGCTGTTTTTGGAGAAACTATCGCCAATCCGTCGCTCAGGGTGTTTGACATTGAGCGATTTGCCTCGGCTGCACACGCACACGGCGTTCCGCTGATTGTTGACAACACTTTTGCAACGCCTGTCAACTGCAATCCGTTCAAGTTCGGCGCGGATATTGTCACACACTCCACGACAAAATACATGGACGGTCATGATTCAGGCGTGGGAGGCTGCATTGTCGATTCTGGGCATTTTGACTGGCTCAAACACGCTGAAAAATTCCCAGGTCTTTGCACTCCAGATGAAAGTTATCACGGAATTACGTACGCGGAGAAGTTTGGCAAGGAAGGCGCATTCATCACGAAGGCAACTGCCCAACTTATGAGAGATTTTGGCTCAATCCAGTCGCCGATGAACGCCTTTATTTTGAATTTGGGGCTTGAATCGCTCGCGGTTCGTGTCCAGAGGCACTGCGAGAACGCGCAGAAAATCGCGGAGTTCTTGCAAGAGAGCGAAAATGTGTCGTGGGTCAATTATCCAGGGCTTCCTAGCAACAAATACTATGAGCGGGCAAAAAAATATATGCCGAATGGCAGCTGCGGCGTTATCTCTTTTGGCGTGAAAGGTGGAAAAGAGGCTGCACAGAAGTTCATGAGCGCGCTAAAGCTGGGCATGATTGCGACACATGTGGCTGACGCGAGAACTTGCTGCCTGCACCCGGCCAGCACGACGCACGACCAGCTTTCTGAAGAGGAGCTGGCAGCATGCGGTGTGAGCGGCGATATGATTCGCCTTTCGGTTGGTATTGAAAACGTCAACGATTTGCTTGCCGACATTTCACAAGCGCTTGAAAAGTCACAGAAATAAGGCAAAATTGATTTGATTTTTAGCAAGGGGCGTCTGTCCCTTGCTTTTTTATTGTTCCATGAGCAGCATAAGCTCTTCGGCTGTCATTTCGCGATACTCTCCCGGAAGCAAGGCGGGGTCAAGAGAGAGTTTTCCGAGTGCTATGCGCTTCAGGTAAATGACCTCGTTGCCAAGGGCAGCAAACATGCGCTTCACTTGATGAAACTTTCCTTCGGTTATGGTAAGGCGGCACGCTGTGTAGAGGTGATTTTCACCGTTTGAGCTGGGATTTTGCTCAACGGCTTCTTGCTCTGAGAGCCATTCTAGGTGTGCGCTTTTTGTAAGGGCGCTTTTTGCCTTTTTCTCAGCCTCTATGAAAATGCCTTCTTTGAGCCGCTGGCAATATTCACTGCGCTTTTCTTCGCTGACATAATCCCGAAGATAAACGAGATATGTTTTTGAAACGTGTTTTTCTGGAGTACAAAGCGAATGAGAGAAGGAGCCGTTTGTGGTGAGCAGCAAAAGTCCTTCTGTGTCACGGTCGAGTCTGCCGACGCTGTGAAGTTTTCCGAGTCCAGAGATGTTCTTGTATTTTTCGTCTACCAAATCGAATACGGTTGTGTGGCTGTCGCTCAAGGACGTGCAAACAGTGTTCGCGCACTTGTTCATCATCAAATAGACGTTGTTTTTGAGGTCGAGCACATTGCCGTCAAGCGAAATTATGTCGCGAGTGGGAGAAACAAGAATGCTCCCCTCAAAAACACGCACGCCATTCACTTGTGCAACGTGATTTCGTAGCAAAGTGCGTGCGCTTCGAGGCGAGCAATACCCATTTTGTATTAAAACACGGTCAAGGCGAATTGATGGATAGTCAGGCATTATGCGCCTTTCTTTTCCTCTTCGTTTTTCTTTGTCGCAACAGCGTCAAGGTTCTTGATGATAAGAACAATGAAGGCAGCAATCATCGCAAGAATCACAAAAACGATTGAGATTCGCATCGGGAGCGGAATTGGATTGGCTTTCACAGGATTTTTCACTGTAACGACATCAAAATCATCTTCATTTCGCTTTGGTTCTTCAGCATATCCACCAGTCGCGACTGTTTCTACTGGTGCGCTTTCCTCTTCTGCCGCTTCACTTTCTGTTGTTGATGAGGCTGCGATAGGATTTGCAAATTGGTGAGGAATTACAATTTTTGTTTTTCCCGGCCAATCACGGAAATTAGACGACAAACCAATATCTTTTGTTCGGTCATCAAACACACTAAGAACGCGCTCATCAAAAACTTCGTTGAAAAAGTCTTTTTTGCCGTAGACACTTGTGTTCCAATAAATCGCTGTAAGCGCAATCTTATCAGCATTTTCTTCGTCCATAGAAAAAGCCTGCTGCAAGTAGCCGGAAACAATCATTCTCAGACACTTTATTGTGTCAACACTGGCTGTTTTTCCGATATAAATTACGTCAGCGCCGCGCTTTTCACTGCCGTAAATGCGAGCGGCTGAATATTTATATGCAGGGTTGCCTTTTACAAACGGGAACGGGTCATCTTCAACTCGTTCCTGATAAGAAATGCCTCGACCGAGGCGGCGTCCGATATCATAAATCTGGATTCTTGTGTTTATCTCCTCAGGAGAATAAGTTCCCTTCCACTCCTCATAAGTTGGAGTGTCGTCAAACTTGAATACATCGGAGTCAAGATCCGCTTCCTTTGAAGCGCCAATGAATACGATGCCGAAAGCTATCAAGCACAAGAGTTCCATAAAAACAAATTTCTTTATATTCTTCATTTTTACCCCTTTTCCTGTCATTTTCTTTAATTTTCGGCTAGACTCCCCAAAAATCACCACCGTTAAAATCACCGTATTGCAAAAAATCAAGCCTATCCATATTATAAACTTGCTTTTTGCAAGGAGATTTTTTATGCAAACAAAATTAAGTGAACAGGAAATCGATGAAAAACTAAAAAATATAAAGTTGATTGCCTCTGACTTGGACGGCACTCTTCTCTTGAACGGCGCACAGGACTTGAATGCAGACACTTGCTCTTTGATTCGCGCTCTTATCGACAAAGGAATCATATTTTTTGCGGCAAGCGGAAGGCAATACACCAATCTCCAGCGTCTTTTTGCGCCAATTGCTGATGATATCGGGTATCTTTGCGAAAACGGAGCAGTGAGTTTTTGGAAAGGCAAGCGTATTCACAAAGAGGTCATGGACAAAGCGCTCGCTCAAGAACTAATCAGAGATATTTGGAACACAGAAGGCGGCGAAGTGCTTCTTTCTGGGGAAATGGTCAGTTACTTGAAGCCCAAAAAGAGCGAGTATTTTTATCATATGCGCGATGTTGTTAAAAATGATGTCGTGCTTGTGGACGATATTTTTAACACTCCAGAAGAGTATATGAAGATTTCGCTTTACGAAAAGGGAGGCGTGAAAAACGAGCAGCTCTGGCAGGAGCGATTCGGCTCACGCTGCACTGTCGTTACAGGAGGAAGAGATTGGCTTGATATGATGCCGAAAGGAGTCAACAAGGCATCGGCATTGAAAAAGATATTGGCAGAGCTAAACATCAGCGCCGAGCAATGCCTTGCAATCGGAGACAACGACAACGACCGCGAAATGCTCAAAATGGTAGGGCTTGCGTCTTCTGTCGTCTCTGCAAAAAGCGAAATCCGCTCGCTTGCAGCCATCGAAACCGACACTGTGGAAAATCTTTTCCGCCGCATTCTGAAATTGAGAGACAAAGAATCAAAAATTGCATAGCTTTTCGCATTTGACACAACTTTCAGATTTATTCGCATGCAAAAATAAAAAATGCCTTTCATAAAATTTGAAGGGCATTTTTTTTGGACATTTGTCCAAAGCATCACCTGAAGGAATTTTGTGTCGTGGACACTTTGACAAAGCAACTCTCGAAGCGTTTTTGTGTCATGGACATTTTGACAAAGTAGCTCTCGAAGTGTTTTTGTGTCGCGGACACTTTGACAAAGCGACTCTCGAAATGTTTTTGTGTCGCGGACATTTTGACAAAGCAATTCTCGAAGCGTTTTTGTGTCGCGGACATTTTGACAAAGCGATTCCCGAAGTGTTTTTGTGTCGCGGACATTTTGACAAAGTAACTCTCGAAGCGTTTTTGTGTCGCGGACATTTTGACAAAGCAATTCTCGAAGCGTTTTTGTGTCATGGACATTTGACCGAAATATTGCTGTGAGAAGTTTTTCAAAAATCAAATGAAAAAAAGTTTGCTTTATGGCAAAATAGGTCGTATAATTTTAGAGCGTTGCTAAAAAATGCTAGAAATCCAATGCGTTAGAACCTTGATTAGTAAAATATAAATCTCTATAATGGCTCGGTAGGAGTTATAAATGAAAAGAAATTTTCTCACAACAATGATTGCAGCTTCGGCTGCATTGATGTTCTTCTCTTGCGGTGGCGAAAAGTCACAGGCAGCGAAGACTGGCGAACAGACAACAGCAAACGCTGTTGAGCAGAAAGCAGAGGCAAAGTATCGTGTCGCAATGGTCACAGACTCCGGCGACATCACAGACCAGTCTTTCAACCAGACAACGTATGAGGCAAGCAAGGCTTACTGCTCAGAAGCAGGACTTGATTTCAACTACTACAAGCCGTCAGGAGATTCAACTGCTGACCGTGTTGCTTCTATTAACGCTGCTATTCAGGACGATTACAATGTTCTCGTTCTTCCAGGCTTCCTCTTTGCAGAGGCTATTGTTGAAACAGCAGAGATGAACGATGATGTTTATTTTGTTGGTCTTGATGTTGGTGAGTTCGACATTATGGAAGCAGCAAAGGCAAAGGGAAAGGATTGGTCAAAGCTTCCTTCAAACGTGTTCTGCGCTGTTTATGCTGAGGAAATCCCTGGCTTTATGGCTGGATACGCTGCTGTAAAGGAAGGTTTCACACACCTCGGATTCTTGGGTGGTATGGCTGTTCCTGCTGTTATCCGCTACGGTTTCGGTTTCGTACAGGGCTGCAACGCTGCTGCTGTTGAGATGGGAATTGCTGACAAAGTTAGTGTTGAGTACGTTTATGGCGGACAGTTCTACGGCGACCAGCAGATTAAGGCTTCTATGGACGTTTGGTATCAGAAGCTCGGTGTTGAAGTTGTATTCGCTTGTGGTGGCGGAATTTGGACAAGTGCTGCTGACGCTGCAAAGGAAGTTGGCGGAAAGGTTATCGGTGTTGACACAGACCAGACTGCACAGCTCAACGCTTATGGCGAGGGTATGTGCGTAACTTCAGCTATGAAGGGCTTGGGTGCAACAGTTCGCGCTGTTCTTGCTGCAATCCAGAACGACAAGTGGTCTGATTACTCAGGAAAGATTTCTTCACTCGGTCTCGTTTCTGCAACAGACATTGCTGCTAACTATGTTCAGCTCCCAACTGACACATGGACAATGAAGAACTTTACTGTAGACAACTACAAGGCTCTTGTTGCAGACCTCTACAATGGAAATATCAAGGTTTCTAATGCTACAGACAAAGACCCTGAGGTTTCTGTTGCATTCAAGAAGTATCCTAACATCAAATAGACTTTTTTAGTTCAAGTCTAAATTTCTATTCAAAGGGGAGCAGGTATTTTTATACTTGTTCCCCTTTGTGAATACATAGAGAAGAATATAAAACTTACAGGATAAGTGCTTATGAGTGAATATATCATAGAAATGCTGAACATCACTAAGCTGTTTCCCGGAATCATTGCAAACGACAACATCACGCTGCAATTAAAGAAAGGCGAAATACACGCGCTTTTGGGCGAAAACGGTGCAGGAAAATCTACGCTGATGAGCGTGCTGTTCGGTCTTTACCAGCCAGAAAAGGGCGAAATCAGAAAGAACGGCGAAACGGTAAAAATCAACAACCCTAACGACGCGACCGCGCTCGGTATCGGAATGGTACACCAGCACTTCAAGCTGGTAGAGGTGTTTACTGTTCTTGATAACATCATTCTTGGAACTGAAACTGTTAAAAACGGCTTTATCGATAGAGCAAGCGCAAGAGCGAAGATTTTGGAATTGAGCAAAAAGTACGGTCTTGCCGTTGACCCTGATGCCAAAATCGAAGACATTACTGTGGGTATGCAGCAGCGCGTTGAGATTTTGAAGATGCTCTATCGCGATAACGAAATACTTATTTTTGACGAGCCTACTGCGGTTTTGACTCCGCAGGAAATAGACGAGCTTATGCACATTATGAAAAACCTCGCTTCTGAGGGAAAATCTATTTTGTTTATCACGCACAAGCTCAATGAAATTATGGCAGTCAGCGACAGATGTTCTGTTTTGTGCAAAGGAAAATACATTGGCACAGTGGACATCAAAAACACCACAAAAGAAGAGCTTTCTCGCATGATGGTCGGTCGAGATGTCAAGTTCTCTGTGGACAAAGCGCCTGCAAAAGTGGGCGAAACTGTTTTGAAAATTGAAAATATGAGCGTGCCGAGCCGTATTCACGATAATCTTGCTGTAAAGCATGTCAATCTTGAAGTTCACGCGGGCGAAATCGTGTGTATTGCGGGAATTGACGGAAACGGACAGAGCGAGTTTATCGGCGGTCTTACAGGACTTGAAAAACTCGCAAATCCAGACGAGGCGAAAATCACGCTCGGCGGTGTGGACATCACAAAGAAATCTATCCGTGAAAAGAGCAAAGACGGAATGAGCCACATTCCAGAAGACCGCCACAAGCACGGTCTTGTTTTGGATTATTCGCTTGAGCAAAACATTGTGCTTCAGCGATACTGGCAGCCAAAATTCCAAACACACGGATTTATCAATAAAAAGGCTGTTTCTGAATACGCCGCTGAACTTATCAAAAAGTTCGATGTCAGAAGCGGACAGGGCGGAAAGACTGTGGCTCGCGCAATGAGTGGCGGAAATCAGCAAAAAGCGATTATCGCTCGCGAGCTTGACAAAGAGCACAAGCTCTTGATTGCGGTGCAACCGACACGCGGTCTTGATGTTGGCGCAATCGAGTATATTCACAGCCAAATCGTTGCAGACAGAGATAAGGGCGCGGCGGTTTTGTTGGTGTCTTATGAGCTTGAGGAAGTTTTGAGCCTCAGCGACCGCATTTTCGTTATGTACGAAGGCGAAATCGTGGGCGACCTTGACCCGAAAAAGACGACTGCTGAAGAACTCGGTCTTTATATGGCTGGCGCGAAAAGAAACGTGTAAGGAGAATATAGATGAGTGAAACTAATAAATTGAAACGGGGAAATCTCTTTTCTTCCCCTGCATTTCTTGCAATCTCTTCTGCGGTGCTTTGCGCGCTAATCGGTATTCTTGTGGGCTACATCATTCTTTTGATAATCAGCCCAAGCCACGCAGGACAGGCAATTATCACAATTCTCAAGAACTTCTTTTATTATCGCAAAACAAATATGAAGCTCTACTACTTCGGGCAGACACTCGTAAAAACAGTGCCACTTGTCTTGTGTTCGATTTCTGTTTTGTTCGCGTATAAATCGGGATTGTTCAACATCGGTGTTGGCGGTCAGTATTGTATCGGTATCGGTGTTTCGCTTTGGTGCGCTTTGAGCTGGCATTTGCCGTGGTGGCAGTGCATGATTATGGCAACATTGGCTTCTGCTGCGTGGGCGGCAATCTCAGGTGTGTTCAAGGCGATTTTCAACGTGAACGAGGTTATCGCTTGCATTATGATGAACTGGATTGGCTTGTATCTTGTCAATGCGCTTATGCAAAGCGAAATCACAATGGACCAGTCAAAGAGCGAGACATTCCACATTGCGAGCGTGTCAAAGGCTTCCATTTTGCCATCGCTTGGCTTGGGCTCGTTCTTCCACAAAAATCAGTATGTGACGATTGCAATCCCACTCATGATTGTTGTTGCAGTTCTCGTCTACATCGTTTTGACAAAGACGACATTCGGCTATGAGCTTCGCGCAACAGGCTTGAACAAGAACGCGGCAAAGTACGCAGGTATGCGCGACAAAGCGAACATCATCATCACGATGGCGATTGCGGGCGCATTCGCAGGACTTGCGGCTTCTTTGTATTATCTCACAGACATTCAGCCTTGGAAGACGAGCTCCTCAGTTCCTGGAATGGGCTTCAACGGAATCGCCGTTGCTTTCTTGGGCGGCTTGAACCCGATTGGCGTAATCTTTGCGGGCTACTTTATCCAGCACATCACGACAGGCGGCTCACTCATCGATATGAGATACTTTAACCCTCAGATTGCAGATTTGATTTCTTCTATCATCATTTACACTTGCGCATTCGTTCTCTTCTTCAAAGAGATTATCTCCCGACTTGGCAAAAAAGAAGGAGGCGCAAACGCAAATGCAGGCGGAGCTGAGGCACAGGCGGCGGCTGTTGCGGCTGTCAAGGCTAAGGCACAGGAAGGAGGAAACTAATGCTGCTTATTCAATATACGCTTATTTACGCTTCTGTTTTGATTTTTGTGGCGCTCGGCGGAATGTTCTCGGAACGCAGTGGTGTCATCAACTTGGGACTTGAGGGCGTTATGGTCTTTGGTGCTTTGGGCGGTGCTTTCGTGCTTTATGCCCTTCCCCCAACGACACCCGCTCTTGTAATCGTGCTGTCGGTTCTGCTCGTGAGCGCGCTTGCGGGAATGATTTCTTCTCTTTTGCTTGCGGTGGCGGCAATCAACTTCAAGGCTGACCAGACGCTCGTCGGAACGGCTATGAACATGCTTGCGACAGCGGCGGCGACCGTTATCGTAAAGTCCTTCAACAATGCCAGAAGCCACGGCGATGACCCGTCTGCGATTTTGAGCTATATCGAAACAAGAAAGGCGTTTGCTTTCAAAATTGCGGGCGTTGAGTTTAGCATTTACACGATTTTGACGATTCTGCTTCTTGTTGCGGCGTTCGTAATCTTGTACAAAACACGCTTCGGACTTCGATTGATGGCTTGCGGTGAGCACCCACAGGCAGCCGACAGCGTTGGTATCAACGTTTACAAAATGCGCTATGCTGGCGTTGTGATTTCGGGCTTCTGCGGCGGTATCGGCGGCATTATCTACGTCAGCGCAGTCAACAGCCAGTGGGACTTTATCTATGGCGTTGCGGGCGCGGGCTTCTTGGCGTTGGCAGTTATGATTTTCGGACAATGGAAACCTGTGAAAATCGCTCTTGCGGCTCTGATTTTCGGCGTTTTCCGTGCGCTCGGCGACACATACGCGGGCTTTGACTTCCTCGTTCACCTTGTTCCGGGCGAAGTTTACAAGACTCTGCCGTACATCATTTCGCTCATCGTCTTGGCGTTCACGTCGAAGAAATCCCGTGCGCCAAAAGCGGAAGGCATTCCTTACGACAAAGGCTCAAGATAGCGTTTTCAAAGATGAAAAAAGGCAATTCACTGATGAGTTGCCTTTTTTTGTGTGCGGTTGGCTCGACTCACTCTTGTTTTTGGCAAAACGTGCGTACGGTTGCCCTCACTCACTGTTGAGTCGCCCAAAATGTATTGAAAATCTCCTAAAACACCCAATAATCGCGATATTTCCAGCCGTCAGCGCCAATTAAAGCCTCTTCTGACTTCACAAAGCCCAGTTTTTCAAAGGCGATGCGGCGCTCAAGCGCAAAAATCGGGATTTTTGTAATGATTTTCTCAGAGGTGAAAAGCGCTTTTGCATCATTCACAACCAAACTGGCAATATCTGAAAGCGCGCAAGCATTTTCCAAATCGCTTCGGACGTCCAAGCGCAAGAGAGCGCAGTTGTTGAATGCGTCAGCGGCTTTGCGGCTGAAAAGCTCAATCGTACCGACAGCCATGCTGGTCAATTTGTCCAAAATGCTCCAGCGCACAAAAAACTTTTCTTTGTAAGAATAAAGCCAAAAATCAATCGCCTTGTTCATTCTCTCCAAGTCTGGATAATAAAAATTGTCGCCATGGCAGTTGTCGCTGTTAAAAAACGGGAGAGCCATCTTGTCGCCATAAACTTCAAGCAAATCTTCCGCGTCCTTCTTCTCAACAAATCTCAAAAGCCACCGAGAGCTTTCAAAGACAGGTACTTTTTCATAAACATCAGTCATATTTTCAGTATAAATTGCGTTCTAAAAGGCTGTCAATTTTCACATTTTTTGCGCACGGTTTTGAAAAGGATTAAAGTCGTAAGGGATTGCTAGAAGGCGTTATAAAATGCTAGTATATTAGCAAATATGGAAGGCAGAACAAAAATAATCGACAAAAAAATCGGAAAATATTTAGTCAAAAAAGAAATCGCGCACGGTGGTATGGGTGTTGTTTACGAGGCTTTGCACCCAGAACTCAACAAAAGCGTAATCATAAAAGAGCTGACGATTCACAAAAAGGAAATCGCGGAGCGTTTCAAGCGGGAAGCGCAGATTTTGATGGACATGCAAAGTCAGTACATCGTCAACACCTACGATTATTTTCAGGAAGGAAAGAGCCGCTACATCGTCGAGGAGCTTGTTGACGGGCTTTCGCTCAACAATTTGATTTTGCATCACGGAAAATTGCCGTGCAATATCGCGCTTATCATTTTTTTGAATGTGTGTAACGCGCTAAAATTTGCCCACAGCAAAAACATCATTCACCGCGACATCAAGCCCGCGAATATTCTGCTTTCCAAGCACGCGGAAGTAAAGCTGGCGGACTTTGGAATTGCAGGCAACGAAAAAGAAAAAAAAGATGAGCCGCTTGACTCAATGGCAACCACAAAAAAGGTGGAAGACTCTGGCTTGACGCAAGCAAAATCCGCTATGGGAACGCCTGCATATATGGCGCCAGAGCAGTTCACGGACTCAAGTTCGGTTGACAAGACGGCAGATATTTATTCGCTCGGCATTATGCTCTACGAAATGCTCACTGGAAAGCGTCCGTTCGTCGGCGGCTCTTCTATGAAAGAAACTTACGAAGAGCGCCTGCTTCACAAGCACGTTCCGCTAGGGCTTTTGTACAAAGAGAGAGTCCCGCTTCGAATTTACTTGATGATTCGAAAAATGACGATGACGAAAAAGGAAAAGCGATACCAAAGCGTAGATCCTATTATCCGAATCGTGTCGCATTATCTCAAGTTTTTCAATCACAAAGAACTTTTGACGCAAATCAGCCGCATGGTTCGGCACTACTCCGCGGGAAGCATCGAGCATTACGAGCTTCGAGAAGTCGTTGCAAAGCGAAACACTGTTATGTGGGTTTCTGTGTCAATCACGATATTTCTGCTTGTCTCATGGATTTTTATCGCTGCCACCAAAGAAAGATTTTTCTATCGCACTATCCTAAAGCCGTGGTACAAGGGAATCAATGTCGAGATGCTTATTCCTGCTTTTAACGGCACTAAAAACGAGCTTCCAGCGATGGCTTATTTTTACCGCGCTAGAGACTCAAAAGAAATTAAAACAATGAGAAGCGATTTTTATGCGCAGAACTTCTCCGAAGAAAATTTCAACTTCACAAATCTTCGCACACGAGAAATCTATTTCAGACCAGGGCTTTATCGAGCAAAAATTGTTATCGGGCAATATGTTGTCTGGAAAGACTTCGCAATCGAAAAGCGAAACAATCCTGCCCTCAAATTTGATTTTCTAAAGATGAGACAGCGTCCTATTAAAATGTTTTTTGGCGCAAATGATTTTGACTCAGGAAAAGACATCTCGTCAATCGTATCAGTTTCAGTGTTTTACGGTGGCTGGTGGCAACCGCTTGAGTCAATGAGAACAAGAATCACTACAGGAGAAGAATGGAAAATCAAGTTCAGCGCAAAAGGCTACAAAGACGAGATTTTCGTTGTTACACTGGATTGGTTTCAGGACATTCTTTATCTTTATCCGCAACTTCACAAGATGTAAAAAAAGGAACCAGCACTCCCCAGCACTGGTTCCAAATATCCCCTCACACCCTCTAATAAAAAAGACGATGTGCTTATGTAACTATAAGTATAGCACAAGGGGAAAAAATAATCAAATCAAAATGCACATTTTTTTTATTTTTTTCTAAACTTTTTTGCACTTCTTGACGACTAGCATTTTTTTCGCTCAGGAGGAAACAATATTTTGAATAACAAGGCGCGTTTTTTGCTAAAACCCAAATTTAGTGCGTTAAACGCGAAAAATGCTGTACGCGCCTTTAATGCCCGAAGGCTTATTCAAAAATTATGCCACAACTGAATCAAACTCCGCGTATGGCTCAAGCATTTTGAGCATAAACTCATACGGCGTCACCACCTTCAAATCCCCCGAAAGCACATCAGCAAAAATATTCGTACTTGAGCCGCTGACAAGTTTCACACCCTGCTCGTTTTGAGTCACAGGCAAATGCACATTTCGCGCTTCCACGTTCCAGAACACAAGTTCAGGCATCTTGTAGCCAAAAGCTGCAAACTTGCGCTTGTAAAAATCAAACGTGCTTTCATTTTTGCCAATGCAATCAAACTCCATGTCAGACACAATCAAAACACGTTCAATCATCTCGTCTTTTGGAACATGACGACTTTTGGCGATGTCCAAAATCAACTGATAAACTTTCGCGATGTCCGTGTTTGACGCATCGTAGTAATTTGAAAGAAAAGCAAGCTTTTTTTGAAGCGTGTCAGCGTTTTCTGGGATTTGCACGAGTTTTGGCTCTGCGCTGAACGTGATAAACGAGTTTTTGAACGCGCCCTCAAGTTGCTCGGCAAACAAAAGCGAAAGTGAAGTCGCAATCGTCGCTGCTTCAGCGTTGGGAGTCCAGTACATCGAGCCAGAGCCGTCCCGTACTACGATTGTTTTTGAGGCAAACGAAGAGCGATTCAATGAAAGCCAACTCGCCTCAAGAGGAAGAGATTCCGCTTCGCTCAGCGCCCTCAAGTTTGAGCCGCAGTAAAACGGAGCGACAATCTGATACGGGTAGAGCGTCGATGCGTTGAGTTTTGTGCCGTCATCACCTTTTTTTCCAGCATTCGCCACGACTTTTTGCAAAAACGCCGTGTAGCGCTCGCTGTCGTTTCGCAAAAATGCCTTTTTGTACTTGAGCATCGCCTGTGAAGGCTGCAATGAATAGTCGAACGTGTAATCTTTTCGCCTGAGATTATCCTCAATGATTTTTATCTTTGCGCGAAGAGCTGTGCAAAGTTTTCTGTACTCCCCTGCCCGCATGCCAAGCGCTCTCATCAAAATAGTTGCATTTTTCACCGTCTGCTTTGACGACGCGTTGACCGACGGAAGCCACTTTCCCAAAAGGCTCACGTCCGCACCCTTTTCGAGTGCCGCCGTGTCCTTCTCAAGTTGAGTTTTGATAATCGAAAGAACATCGTCTTTCACACTTGTTTGCAAAAGACAAAGCAAATCGTCCCAGCGACCATACTCCGAGACGGCGTAAAGGACTTGGCGAGCAACCTTTGGATAAAAATCCGCAAGATTTTTCAAAACGACACGGAAGGCATTTCGCTCACCCAAGCCGCCGCGGATATTTCTCATATAAAAAAGGATTTTGAGAGCAAGAATCGGGTTTTCCGCATAAGCCTTTGCAAAAAGGGCGTTCAAATCACCAATATTTCGCCTCATTGCGCCACAAAGCGAAAACAAATCCAAGCACGCAGAGCCTGATGTCTTGTGCGCCAAATCGCCGTTTTCGGTCTTCGTCATATTCAGTTTTTCTTTTATCGCTTCAATGAAGTTCATCTTTTCCTCCAGAATGACGGGTTTTCAAAAAAAATGCCGATGAGCAAACAAGATACTTTTATGGATTCGAACCATTTTATTGGACCAATTTTCTGCTGTCTGTATCTTTTCTTGCTCATCAGCCCAAGGCACTTTTTTCATTCGCGCTCTACCAATTCTGAGCTACAGTCATTGACTGGCGGGGCTCGAACCCGCGACATACGACGTGACATCGATTGCTGGAAGTGCCTTTAATGGTTTTATCTTAGCACTTTCACTTTCCGCAATCACGGAAAAAAAAGTGCGAAGTGCAAAACAAAAAATCTTTTCGTGGGAGAGCTCCCAAAGTCAAAATTTCCATTTTGGACTCATGGGAGTGCTCCAAAGCGCTCCCTAACAAAAAAGATTCTATTGGGAGAATGGAAAAGCGTTCCCTAACAAAAAAGGAAGCCTTTGGAGTACTCCCAAAGCAAGAAAATCTCTTAAGGAAGCCGTGGGAGCGCTCCAAAACACTCCCTAACGAAAAAGGAGGTCGTGGGAGCGCTTTTTCGTGTCTCAAACTCCGTTGTCGTCGCTTGCCTTGAAGTTGTAAATCGGCTTTATGACTTTGACGACTTCCGCTGTCGGAGCGATGTTTTTCACGATGTCGTCCATCGTCTTGTATGCCATCGGTGCTTCATCGATTGTGCCGCTGTTGACCGTCGATGAATAAATGCCGCTCATTTGCTCTTTGAACTCGTCGAGCGAAAGTTCACGCCTCGCCTGCTTTCGGCTCATAATGCGACCAGCGCCGTGCGGAGCAGAAAAGTTCCAGTCCTCGTTTCCTTTTCCGACGCAGATTAAAGAGCCGTCGCGCATATTGATTGGAATGAGGAGCTTTTCGCCTTTCTTTGCGCTCACTGCACCTTTTCGCAAAATCATCGCGTCAGTGTCGATGTAGTTGTGAATTGTCGTGAACTGCTCGATAATGTCGCTTTCGCGCAATCGCAAGCCGACGCAAATCGTCTTAATCATCGCTTTTCGGTTGAGGGCGGCGAAATGCTGCATAATGCGCATATCGTTGATGTAATCGTCAAAAAGAGCGCCTGAAACATACGCCAAATCACGCGGGATATTCGTTGAAACTTGCGCTTTCAGCTCATTCAATCGCTCTTGGATTTCGCTTTCCCTGCCGCTTGCTTTTAGCTCATCGATTAGATTGAACTTATCTGCTTCGCTTTTTCCGTTTAGTTGACGCCACGCCATTTCTTGATAATATTCAGCGATTTCAAGCCCTGCGTGTCGGCTTCCAGAGTGGACAACAATGTACAAATTGCCCTCATCGTCGCGGTCGGCTTCGATGAAGTGATTTCCGCCGCCAAGAGTGCCAAGACTCCTTCTGGCGCGGTTTTCGTTGTATTTTCCGCGAATGCCGCTCCATTCGACTTCGCCCACGAACGCGTGCGGGAACTTTCGGATTTTAAATCCCGAAGGGATATTCTTTTTGATGATTTTGTCCATCGCTTCTCCGCTAAAGTTCTGGCTCACCTCGCTATCGGCTTTTATGCAAAGCGTTTCCATTCCGCACCCGATATCGACGCCCACCAGATTCGGAACGATTTTGTCTTTTATAGTCATCGTCGTTCCGATTGTGCAACCCGCGCCTGCGTGGACGTCGGGCATAAGGCGGATGCGGCTTTCTCTCGTAAACTCTTGGTCGCAAAGCGTTTTTATCTGTTCGAGTGATTTTTCATCGACCACATCGGTAAAAACTTTTGCGCTGTTGAACTTTCCGCAAACTTCTTTCATCTTTTCGCCTCCTAAACGCATATCGCGGTTTTGAAAATAAACAAGGTTCATTTTTTCTCTTCGTTTTGGATAAACAAATAGATTTTGCTGTTTGAACCTTTATGTTTTAGGAGTTTAATAGATTTATCTTCATCAATCACGGAAAAAATGGTGCGAAAATGATTATTGTTCTATTTCAATCTGCTTTTGAATGCGCTCTTTGACGAGGGCGCGAAAAGAGGAAGGCGAGAGAACTTTGACGGTCGGGCCAAAAGACAAAACGCGGATAACCATTTCCGTTTCGTCAGCGCTGTCGTAATTTATCGTGAGCTGATATGTGGAGCTGTCGATTTTCACAGCACTCTTTTCAAAATGCGCAAAAGCCATCATCGCCCGCTCAAGAGTTTTTCGCTCATCATAAAGCTCAAGCGTTACAAAAGAGCGCGCGTTCTCTTCAAAATCCGCGACAGAGCCGACATCAAACGAACTTGAGCGAACCTTTTTTATTCTGGCAATATTGAGCGTGTAAAGCCTGCCCTTGATTTTGGCGATAAGGCGGAACTTGTCGTCTTTTTCGGAATATTCGATTTTGAGCGGGACGCACACCAAGCGCATCACACGCGAAAAGCGCGCATTGTATTCAACATAAAGCGGGGATTTGTCGCGGAGAGATTTTAGAACAAAGCGAAATGTTTCGACATATTTTTCATCATCGTATGGGTCGCCGTCTTTGTATTGGTCATAAAAGAAAAAGTCCGCGCTAGTGAAAAGCGGCTCAATATCGCACAAATCGCTCTCAAGACGGCTCAAAACATCATCGCGCACAAAAAGGCGAAAGCGCAAATCGTGCAAAATCGCCTTGAGCCATTGCTTTTGCAAAAGAGAAAGCGGCATTGACGGCTCATTTTTGATGTTCGTGGAATAATCCGATTTCAAAAGCGCCCACTTTCCGCCCTCAAGCGCGCTTGAGATTGTCAAATAGCTTTCGGGGAACGCCGATTTTCTCACGATTTCAAAAAGCGTGTCACAGTCAAGTTCACCGCTTTGAGCCGAGCGAATCGCAAGAGAAACCGTGTTGAAATATGTACTGTAAATCTCTGAAAACACCATTTTTTAATCCTCGTAGAGTTTTTGCATTTTTCGAATATCTGCCCAAAATCGCCGAACCACGCCCTTGTCGGAGCAATCAAAATGCGTAATGCGGCTGATGAACGTGCGCGCCCACGGAATGACTTCCTGCACATCGAAAACGTCCGCGCTGAACTCGGCGGTGTTGCGGTCAAGGCGAAGCACATCTCCGCATCTCTTTTCGCGCAAAAGCCGCTGATAGATAAAGTCCTCGTCATCACAAAAGCGCACGCGAAACGAAATATGCTCGATATGGGAATTGTCGTGCTGCTTTGTTTGCTTTAGCGAAACGCCAAAGATATTCTTTCGAAAGCGCTCAAACTCGGCTCGTTTTTGCTCAAAATCCTCAAAAACCCCTTCTTCCTTCATCGAAACAATGTAGTCAAAGCGGAGAGCCTGAAAATATTTGCCCCGCACGCGATACGCCATCAAATACATTCTGCCGCCCTGAACGCTCGAATAAATCATCATCGGAACAATGTGGCTTTGCACGACTCTCGCCTTTTCGTGCCGCTTCTGCTCGATAAGCAAAACACGATGAGAGCGGATTGCGCTGAACGCTGTTTCCACAAAATCAGATTCAATCGACGATGTGATGTAGTGATGTTTGAACTGAAAAACATTCGGCACTTTGAAGCGGTCCAGCAAAAAACTCCCCACCACACCGCACGGCGCGACTTCTGAGAAAAACGCGATTGCGCTCTCCGCTCCCTCCAAAGATGTCATCGGCTCTCGGCTGTAAAACATCGTCTTTGCGCATTTTTGAGCCTTAATCAGCCCAAGACAATCGTATTCTTTTAGCTTTTTTCGGAGCGTTGACTCTTCGGGGAGCAAGTCGGAAGAAAAGCCGTCGAGATATTCCGCGCTGATTTCGTCTAAGATTTGCGAGAGCGATTTTTGCTCGCCGTCCGCCAGAATATCCATCAGAACAAAATGCAAAAAGATATCCATATCCGTGAACGACTTTGCTTTGAAGATTTTGTAAAGCGGATTGTGCGCTGTTTTGCGGCTGTCAATCGACAAAAAAGACACCTTGCCGCTTTCGTCCACTCGAAACGCCATATAGCCCGAAAGATAGTTTTCAAGCCGCCTCTTTTCGTCGTCGTAGGTGCGCGCGCTCTTTGAAAAAAACTCGTTTCGTGTCTTGAAGCCGTAAATGTAGAAACTGCGGATATAAGTGCGCAGTGTGTCGAGATTTTTTATCAGTTCCGAATATGCCATAAAAAGATTATCGGCTTTTACATTTGTTGCAAGGTCATTTTCTTAAGAAAGTATTGAAAAAACATTTATTGTAAGCCGTTTTCTTAAAAAGGTATTGAAAAAACATTTGTTGCAAGGGCGTTTTCTTAAGAAAATATTGAAACAATATTTGTTGTAAGGCGTTTTCTTAAAAAAGTGTTGAAAAAACATTTGTTGTAAAGGCGTTTTATTGAAAAAGTATTGAAAAACTATTTAGTGCAGGGTCGTTTTCTTGAAAAAGTGTTGAAAAACTATTTAGTGCAACAACACTTTAGTTTGTTTGGTACTTTTGAAAGGCGATTCTCGGCGTGCCGTCGTTGATGATAATCGTGCCGCACAAAGAAAAGCCGAGCTTTTTCAATAGATTTTGCATTGGCAGATTGTTTTCGTGGGTGTCGATTCTGACATTGTGGCACTGAGAATACGCCCAATTCAAGCAAAAGCTACCCGCGCCCTTTTCAGCGGAGGCAATACGATGAACCACGCCATAAGGTAAATCATTTATCCACTCGCCCTCGATAACCGAGTAAGTCGGGTCGGCTTCAACGGCAAAATAAAAGACAGCCGCCACGCCATTTTCCGACACACAGACATAGCTTTTGCCTTTTTCTATGTCGTCTTCGATTTGCTCTTTTGCAGGCTTGTTATTGCCCCATTGATTTGGGTTTCCGTTCGCCGCCATAAATGCTCTCGCCTTTTTGTAAATAGCAAGTATGTTTTCTAAATCCGCCTTTTCAGCCTTTCTGATTTGCATATATTTTTCTCTCAATCACGGAAAGTCGTTCGAATTTCAATTAACTATAATTCGTCCACAAGCAGCACTCGGATTTCTTCGACTTGTCGCAGTTGCTTGTCGTTTGTCAAAAATACATCGCAATGATTTTGAATTGCGCTTGCTAGCTGAAGAGCGTCCATTGCTTTTATGCCTTGGTATTTTGCCCTTAATTGAGCCGCAAGAAAAGCAGTGTCAGAATCAATCGGTTTTAGTGCAATTTGCATATCAGCAACAAAAGAACGGAACGCATACACATACTCAAATCTGAGATTTTTCAAATGAAAGACGCAATATTCCTCCACTGTTACAGGAGAAGTCACGAGTTGTTTTTCCAAATCATAGCATTTCGAGAACCACGATTTCATCTTCTCAAAATACATCTCGCTTTTTTCAATGTAGTAAATGAACGGCGAAGTGTCGATAAATGCACTCTTAAACTCTGTCATTGTTGCGAAGCTCCTGAATATATGAGTCTGCAAAATTTGCCCGCTCGCAAGGAATTACATAAGAGTCAAAATCCAGTTTTCTACGTCTTTTTCTCTCAATATTCCTAACAGATATAGAAAGCACATCAAGCAGTTTCATCTGCTCCTCATAAGAAAGAGCTATAGCTTCTTTTGTCAACGTCGCCAATGCCATATCGCTCATAAAACACCTCCAATACATATAGTATACATCATTTCAACAGCGTTAAAAAGAGATTTTGGACTGTAAGGACACGAGAATAAAACTACAGCACAGAGATGATGTCGGAATCAACGTTGAAAGCGCGGTTTGGCATAACTAGAGCGATGTTCTGCTCGTGGGGATTGTGAATTTGAATATATTTGCCACCCTGACGAAGCGCGTATTTTCCGCTCACAACGCGATGACCGCCGATATAAACCGCGTCCGCCGTCTTCAGCAGATTTTTCATTGTGCCTTTCACGCTGCCCTCCTCTGCGTCTCCGTTCGCTGTCCACGTCAAGCCACCAACAACGCCATCTAAAAGACGCGCGTTAATCAGCTCATCGCGGCTAAAGGTGCGAGAAGGCTCTGCGTGCGACAAAACGCAATGCGGGAAAACAGCTGCAAGAGGCAAATTGTCCTCGAACTCGCCGAACGCGCTCACGATTGCCCCGCCGTACTCTTTCATCATAAAGTCGTGAGTCATCGTGCTTTCTTCGGCAAACTTGCAAAATGGATAATCACCGTCGCCCATTCTGTTCGTGATGTTTTCGTGGTTGCCCTTGAGAAAGTGGAAGTTTTCGGGAAAGAGAGTTTTAAGCGTCATCACGCTCATCATAGTTGCGAGGTTTTCCCCCATTTCTTCCATCATCTCCGCGCTATCGATAATGCCGTCAACGTATTTGAGATATGACAAAATCCAGCGTTCTCTGCCCCTGCTTTCTGAATGCATACCGTCGCCCAAGCACACGATACGCACTTTTTTGGAAAGCAACAAATCAATAATCCTCTCCCCCGACGGCATCACGAAAGAAATCACGTTTCTCAAAAAGTCGTATCTGCCGTGAATGTCAGGGACAACGATAAGCGGCAGCTCTTCGCACTTGGCTTTGTCAGAAAAATCAAGAAGAGAGCCTGCGTTTCCCTCGTGATTTCTCGGTCTGTAGCTCTCGCTTTCGCTTGCAAGCGTCAGAATCGAATCAGAGATAACGCTAGCAAGGCGGTATGCGTCGGGAAGAGATAAAGTGCATTGCTTTAGCTGTGAAAAAACATCTTGGCAAGAAAGGCTCATTTTTTCCAAACTATGCCATTATAAGACTTGCAGAACCCACGGTGATTTTATCGCCGATACTGAGCTTTACATACTTTCCTGCAGGAATTCTGTGGTCATTCAAGAACGTGCCGTTTGTGCTGTTCTCGTCTTTCAAAAAGAAATCGTCTTTTATCTTTTGGATAATCGCGTGCTGTCGGCTGGTGAGCTTGTTGTCGATTACGATGTCGTTTGTGCTTTCGCGTCCGATTGTAATCTTTGCCACGAGCTTGATTTTGCGCTTGTCGAACATCAGATATGACACTTGCTCTGTGTCAGCTAACTTGTCGAGGTGCTTTCCGAGAGGGCTAGACGTTACGACGGTCTGCTCTGCAATCTTTTCGACTTTTGGATCTGAAATAGCAACAACTGGTCTCATAAAAACTCTCCTTACTTCCTACTTCTTTTTTCGGCGCAAAAACGCCTGCACAATACGGAACACTGACGACACGACAGCCACGCCTAGAGCAATAGCAGCAGCCGACATTACCGTTTGGTATCCCGTGTTAAATGCTTCTGTAAATCTTTTTTGAACTGCATCTCTCATCATATAAAAAAGCCCACCGCCAGGCACAAGCGGCAGCAATCCCGAAAGCAAAAACACCGTTGCAGGATTCTTCATCAAGACAGCCAAAATCTCGCTTGCAAAAGCAACAGCGACAGTCCCGACAAAAAAGCCTAATGCTTCGTTTCCGAGTCTTTCCTTTATGATAAGATACAAAAAATAACTCATCACGCCAAGAATCCCGCTTATCACAGCGTGAGAATAGCGCGTGTTAAAATAGAGCGAGCAGAAAATCGACGCTCCACCGCTCCAAAGGGCTGCAACAATCATCTTTGAGACGCTCATAACTGCCCTGCCAAAAACACACCAAAGCAAGAGCCGATAGAAAGAGCAGTTGCAATCATCAAGGCTTCAAGCAAACGCGCACCTCCTGAAACAAGGTCGCCAGAAATCACATCGCGGATTCCGTTGACGAAAGCCAAGCCTGGAACAACCTGCATTATCGCACCACCAAGCACAAGAGAAGGCGTTATCCCCAAAGGCAAAAAGCCAAACAAATCAGACGAAACCGAGATAAGCGCACCGCTTACAAGAGAGACCAAAAACGAGTTCTTTCCGTCAAGCACATTTGCATAAAATATCAAAAACACGCGTGTCAAAGCCCCAATGATGAAAGAAGCAGCGCCGTCAAAGATATTGCCGTCAATCATAAATGTGAAAAAAGCCGAAGAGAGCGCGCCCATCAAGACAAGAAACGCCGATGAATACTCTTTTGCGTCGATAATGCGGCGAAGAAGAGTGCGCACTTGAGCAGGGTTCGATGTCTTTCCGCGATGCACAAGGCGATGAGAAAGCTCGTTCATCTGCGCAAGTTTCAGCATATTCGTTCCGCGCTTTGTAATGCGTCGCATAACGGTGTGATGTGCGCCTTCTTCGTCCATACAGCTAAAAATGACGACCGTCGGCGTGATGAAAGCAGAAGCACCTTTCGCGCCCAAAGCAGTCGCAATATGCACCACGGTGTCTTCTGCGCGGTAGGTTTCGCCTCCGTTTTCAAGCACGATTTCGCCAGATGTTACGGCAATATCCTGTATGTCATCAGATAAAATCTCTGCCATTTTCTTTAGTATGCGCTGCCCAAACCGCCCTGTTTGACTTGGAAATGGCTGAAGACCATACTGAAGCTCGCTCTTCCCTGTGTTGCCGAGCGCAAGTTCGTAGAGAAACCGAACATCTTGCTCATCGGAGCTTCTGCATAAACAACGCTGTCGTTCGTCTTGTCTTCCATTGAAGAAATCATTCCACCGCGCTGCGTTACTTGGCTCATCGCGTCGCCAACGAACTCCTTCGGGCAGACAATATCAACCTTCATAACAGGCTCAAGCAACTCTGGGCTTGCCTTTCTGCAGGCTTCATCAAACGCCTGAACAGCGCACGCCTCGAAAGCAAAAGGAGTTGAAGTCAGCTCGTTGTAATCAATAGCCGTAACTTCAACCGCAATATCTGTACACTGATAGCCGTACTGAATACCGCTTGAGAATGAGTTTTCAATGCCCGACTTAATCGCCTCGAAAATCTCTTCAGGAATCATACCATGCTTGACAGAACAAGTGTAAAGATTGCCCGCACCCGTTTCACGCGGAGAAACCTTGAGCGTAATGCCAGCTGTCTGGTCTTTGCCTGCAAGGTTTCGGCTGTAGTTTTCGGTATGCTCGACTTCTGCCGTAACAGATTCGCGATAAGTAACCTGAGGCGCACCAACTCGGCACTGCACCTTGAAGTCGTCCTTAATGCGAGTAACAAGAACATCTAGGTGAAGCTCGCCCATTCCGCTGATGATGAGCTGACCTGTTTCTGCGTCGTCGTGGCTAGTGAATGTCGGGTCTTCGCGACTCAAAATCTCAAGCGTTTCCTTGAGCTTGTCGCGGTCAGAAAGCGTTTCTGGCTCAATCGCAATAGAGATAACAGGCTCTGGGAACTTCATATTCTCCAATCTGATTGGCATACCCTCGCTTCCGAGCGTGTCGCCAGTCTGAGCCAGCTTCAAGCCCACAAACACCGCGATGTCGCCAGCCGATACGCTGTCGATTTGCTCCATCTTGTTTGCGTTTACGCGGAAAATGCGGTTAATGCGCTCTCTTTTCTTTTTGTCAACGTTGTAAATCTGCGTTCCTGTTGTGAACTTTCCAGAATACACGCGCACATAGCACAAAACGCCAGCTTCTTTGTCATAAGTGATTTTGAAGACCAAGCCCGCAGCTGTTCCGTCAGCCTTGCAAGGAAGAGAAACTTTCTCCTCAGCATTCTTTTTGACGTGGATTCCCTCCGCTGCTGGCACTTCATCAGGAGCTGGAAGATAGTCAACGATTGCGTCGATAAGTGGCTGCACGCCCTGATTGTGTCTTGATGAGCCGCAAAGGAAAGGAACAAGGGTTCGCTCAAGAACAGCCTTGCGCAAAGCCTTTTTAAGCTCGTCAGTCGTGATTTCCTCGCCCTCAAGATACTTTTCTGCCAAAGCATCGTCAACGCCCGCGATTGCGTCAACCATCTTATCTCGCCATTCCTGCGCCTCTGCCAAACGGCTTTCGTCGATGTCGCTTTCGGTAAATGTCTCTCCCTCGTCTTCGGCGTTCCATCTTATTTCTTTCATCTTCAAAAGGTCAATCACGCCCTCAAAGTCGCCGCCTGAGCCAATCGGGATTTCAAGAGCAACAGTTTCTGCTCCGAACTTCTCGTGAACGTCGTTCATTGCGCCAAAGAAGTTCGCTCCAATTCTGTCCATCTTGTTGACAAAGCAAATACGCGGAACATTGAACTCGTCAGCCTGCTTCCAAACGGTTTCTGTCTGCGGCTGAACCCAGCCGACCGCGCAAATAACAGCGACAGCTCCGTCCAAAACGCGAAGAGAACGCTCGACTTCGGCAGTAAAATCGACGTGACCAGGTGTGTCGATGATGTTAATCTGATAGCCCTTCCAATCCGTCGTGATAGCCGCGCTCTGAATAGTGATGCCGCGCTCCTGCTCCTGCGTCATAAAGTCCATTGTTGCCGCACCGTCGTCGATTTCACCAATGCGGTGGATTTTTCCAGTATAAAAAAGAATGCGCTCTGTCGTCGTGGTCTTTCCCGCGTCGATGTGCGCCATAATTCCGATATTTCTCATCTTGCTGATTATCATAAGTCAAACCTCTTAAGTGCATAGAGTATAATAGAAAACGCCGCTCTATTTCAATCCAATAGGACGGCGTTTATGCATATTCGAATAATATTTAAATTTTAGGTACGAAAAAAGAATCTATAACTCAAAATCTTTCATTCGCTATTGAATTTCGTACTCCCTTGCCATTTCTTTTATTGTGCTGGTTGGCACAATAGCGCTTGGATATATCTTCAAAAATTACTCAACAGAAATTCACAATCAAAAACATTATAGCTCTCAAAATCCTTAGCCTGCGAAAAACTAGAAAACAAAATGGCAATAATCCATATCATTTTAAAAAACAACAACACAAAGTAAGATTCCTAGTCCAATAGAAGTAAAGGTTGTAATAAATGATTTAGTTTTGTACTTCCTTACTTCTTGCTTTAGCATTTTCGAGGATTGCACTTGCTCGTTGTAATTGTTCTGTAACGTCGTGTAATCCGCTTCCAACTTCTCCAAGTCCTTGCTCAAGTCTTCTAAAGCCTCGCTTTTCATCTTCAACAGTGCTTCCGACAGTTGTAGGGAATCTGCTAGCTCTCTCCCTTCTTCGTCCGTCAGCACTATTTCTGAATAGCAAGGTGACAAAAAACCCAGAAAGAAAAAGCCCAATAACACTGAAAATACTCTTAATCTTCTCTCACACATTGCTTCTCCTTAACATTATTTAGCAAATTTTTCAAGCATAAGGTTGACATCGACTGTACCAAATACCGCCATTACTCCAAGTCCGCAAGACAAGACAATCGAGAAAAGCGTTTTCGCGTCTTGTGCAGACAATTTACAAAAAACAAATAATTACGATAAGCAAAATCTCACTTCATCCTATATCTGTAATCACAAATTTTAGAATAATCAAAAACAGAGGTATACATATTCTTTTATAAACCAAAATAAAGCACAGAAAATTAGGCTGTATTACAAAAAGTATGTTATAAAAAAGAGCAAATAGGAAAACGTAATATTACATAAATGACACTAACTTGCCCCATTCTCTAGTACAAATATAAAATTATTTATTCTGTTAAAAACTCTCCAGTAGCAATAGTAGTACCTAAGTTTCTGCGATAGCTAAGACATTCTAAACTTACAATTTTTGCTACATAAAATGTTTTTTTATCATCCCAATAAGACTTGCCTTCTATGTAAGGGTATATTTTATCAGTATATACATTAAAATATCCAACATAGCCTGCTGCAACTTTATCCATTAATTTCTCTAACAAGGATTCGCTTATCACAAAAAATAATTTTCCATCCTCATATGGTTCATCTAAAAAATATGAAGATTGATTCAAAGTACTTACCTCAATCCTGTAATCGCCATTGAATTTCTTTCCTACCTTTGAAGAAATTGCAGTATCCAATAATTTTATTTTTTTACCTTCATATCTTGATGGAAAGTTTTTTAGTCTTGTAAATTCTACAGTTTCTATTTCATCTGTATTGCTTTTTATTTTTTTCATTTTTAAATCATTAGTAATTTTCTCTAATATTTCGATAGTTTTATCAATATTCTTTTCTGCATATGAATTAGAAGCATCATTAAATAAATCTTGAATAGAATCAGCATAAATGAACGAAGAAAGAAATAGCAGAGTAAGGATAATAAAGTTCTTTTTCATAAAAGACCTCCAAAGTCTTAAATCAGAAGTTTAAATTTTAACAAGTTTTCATCAGTATTATTTTTTGTATCAAAACATTAGTATATGATTGATAAACCAAAATCCAACGCCAAAAATTATCAAAAGCAATATAATAACAATACGCGCTGCAAATTGACCTGCTGTATGTTGAACAGTTTTATAATGTTCTTCTATAACATTTCCATTATCATCTTTTTTAGTAACAGTTGTTTCAGAAGTATTACTCTTGAACGCTTTTACAAAAATAAGAATTACAACAAACGTAATAATAATTGCTATAGCCATTATTAGACCTCACTAAAATCGGTTACACCCACGCTTAATTAAGCGTATACACCTTTAATATAAAGTTTAATTAAGCGTATTGTCAAGTAAAAAACGCTTAATTAGATACACTTGAACTATGAGTTTTGCTGAAAATTTAAGGAAAATGCTTGATTTCAAAGATATTGAAATCAAGGAACTTGCCGCAGGAACGGGGATTAGCAAAAATACGCTAGATAATTATCTTTCTGGACAAAAATCACTACCAAACGTGGAAAACGGCGTGAAAATTGCGAGGTTTCTTGGAACATCTGTCGAGTTTCTTGTAGATGGACAAACAAGCGAAAGTGAAAAAAACGTCACAGACGATTCGTTTTTGAAGAACCTAAAATCATTGAACAAACTTGATTACTATTCAATCTCACACATAGTTAATTCGCTTGCAAACAATCAAAACACAAAGTAGTTTTTATAGTAGAAAACCGAGTGATTTTAGTGAAATCGAGCGAATAAGATAAAAGATATAGACTTTTCGAGAGAATTGCTGTAAAGTTGTATCTATGAACGGTAATTCAACAACAACAGAATCTGCCTCAGGCAGCGACGAATTTGGTGGAATGAAGGAAATCAGCCGTCTTCTTTCAAAGGTCGACGATGCTAATTTGATTTGGGATTTTTTCGAGTGTCTTTTCACACAGGCAGAATTGCGCGACTTTACAAAGAGATGGGTTCTTGTAAAAGAAATCTCTGAAGGTATTCCTCAGCGCGACATTTCAATCAAGCATGGACTTTCACTGTGCAAAATCACACGCGGCTCTCGCGAGTTGAAAAAACAGAACAGCGCATTCGTGAAAATGCTTGAAAAGCTCAAGGAACTTGAGCAGAACAACTAAAATCCACCAAAACACAAAGAAAACGGCAGAACTTTTTGCAAGTTTTGCCGTTTTTTATTTTCTTTTCCAAAAAGTTCCCTATTTTTTCACCAAAAACACTTTTAAGCAAAATACCGAGCGCCAAATTTCCAAAAAAGCAGTTTTGCTCAAAATAATCAAAGCAAAAATTCACGGAAAATGCGTTATATCAAAATAATTAAAGCCACTTTTCCAAAAAGCAACTTTGCTCAAAATAATCAAAGCCAGATTTCTGAAAAAATGGATTTCCGCAAAATAATCAAAGCGAAATTCACTGAAAAATAGGTTTTATCAAAATAATCAAAGCAGAATTTTCAAAAAGACAAAAAAAATCCCGCATTTTTTTGCGGGATTCTCGTTTTTTAGAGGATTTCGATATTGGCTTCTCGGCACTTTTTTATCATATCATCGCTCCAAGTGCTCACCTGAGTTTCTCCGATGTGCGCTTTTCTGAGGAAGTACATGCAAAGGCGGCTTTGTCCGATTCCGCCTCCGATTGTCTGAACGAGCTCTCCGTTCAAAAGCATCGAGTGGAACTTGAGTTTTGCGCGCTCTGGGCAACCGCGCTCTGAGAGCTGCTCTTTCAGAACTTCAGGGCTTACGCGGATTCCCATCGAAGAAAGCTCCATAGCGCTCTCCAAAATCGGATTCCAGACGAGGAGGTCGCCGTTCAAGCCGTGATTTCCATCTCCTGTCTCGGTGCTCCAGTCGTCGTAATCAGGCGCGCGACCGTCGTGGATTGTGCCGTCAGGAAGTTTTCCGCCGATTCCGATGATAAACACCGCGCCGTATTTTTTGCAGATTTCATTTTCTCTTTCCTTGGGGCTAAGCGTCGGGTATTTTCGCTGCAAATCTTCTGCGTGAATGAACGTGATGTTCTCTGGAAGGATTGGCTTGATTGCCTCATAGCGGTCATAAACGAAAAACTCTGTGCGCTTCAAGCAACGATACACTTTTTCGACGACGCTTTTCAAAAACTCAACGTTCCGGTTCTCTTCGCTCATTCTCATTTCCCAGTCCCACTGGTCAACATAAAGCGAGTGAAGATTGTCGAGTTCTTCGTCAGCGCGGATTGCGTTCATATCGGTGTAAATGCCAAAATTTTCCGAAAGAGAAAGCTCCGTTACCTTGAGGCGCTTCCATTTTGCAAGCGAATGAACGATTTCCATTGGAGCGTCTCCCATATCTTTGACGGGAAACTTGACTGCGCGCTCAATGCCGTTGAGGTCGTCGTTGAGTCCCAAGCCTGTCTGGACGAACAGCGGCGCTGTGACGCGAGTCAGATTCAGCTCGGTTGAAAGGGCGAGCTGGAAAAAGTCTTTTATAAGGATAATCGCTTTTTCGGTTTCCTTAACATTCAAAATCGGTTTGTAATTTTTCGGAATAAAAAGCTTCGGCATTTGTTTCTCCTGATAGCCAAAAATATGGCGTTATTATACAAAAATGCAGTATGATTGAAAAGGGGCAAAAAAGGAGCAAAGAAAAAAACGCCCTTGAAACGGCAAAGTGTTTTATGCTATAGTTGCGACATATAGACCGACGGAGGCTTGGGGAAAAATATGAAAGTAGCCATTTTCTTTGGTTCTAAGTCTGATACAGACACTATGAAGAAAGCCGCAGATGTTTTGCGAGAGTTCGATGTTGACTTCAAGGCTTACGTTATTTCGGCTCACAGAAACGGCGCACTTTTGGCTCAGACAGTCAGACAGGCAGAGCTTGACGGAGCTGAGGTGATTATCGCGGGTGCTGGTTTGGCGGCGGCTTTGCCGGGCGTGATTGCGGGGCTGACGACTGTTCCTGTTATCGGCGTTCCGCTTGAGTGCGTGAATCCGGGAAAGTCGAACGGCTTGGGCGGTATGGACGCATTGCTGTCTATTGTGCAGATGCCTTCACAAATCCCAGTGGCGACTGTCGGCATTAACAACGCAAAGAACGCAGCCTATCTTGCTGTCGAAATCTTGGCGGTGAAGTACCCAGAGCTGAAAGAGAAACTCTGCGATTTCCGTGCAATGCTTGCCAACGACGGAGAGCAGAACGGCGGAAAGGGAATCGAACTATAAAAAATATTATCATATCATAGAGAAAAGAGCGTATGCTTAAAGTTTTAAGCGCGCTCTTTTTCAATTTTGCAATACGGAAAGAGAACGATGAGCGATTTTTTTCTACAAAAAGAAGACGACGACAAGTTTCACGACGAATGTGGTGTTATCGGCATTTATCTGAACAAGGAACGAAAGGCAACTGTTGAGGCTGAAGCGGAAGCAGAAAGGGAGCATGTTCCTTTTGCGTCGTTTAATGCGGCGACAATGGCGTATTACAGCCTTTATTCCTTGCAGCACAGAGGACAGGACAGCGCGGGCATTGCCGTTAGTAACGGAGAGGATATCAGAGTCCACAAAGCGATGGGCACTGTGGCAGAAGCGTTCACCAAAGAGATTCTTTCTTCGCTTGAGGGCGATATTGCGGTGGCTCACGTTCGCTACGCAACGGCGGGAAGCACAAGCATTGAAAACGCTCAGCCTATGCTGCAAAAGTCAAAGTTCGGCGGTATTGCTGTGGCTCACAACGGGCAGCTCGTGAACTATGAGCAACTGCGCGAAATGCTTGAGGAAACAGGCAGCACTTTCACTTCAACTAGCGATACTGAAGTTATTGTTAAGCTCATTGCTAAATCATACAAAAAAGGTCTTGAAAAGGCTTTAACCGATACAATTCAGATGATAAAAGGCTCGTTTGCGCTCTGCGTTATGACAGAAAAGTGTCTTATCGGAGCGCGCGACCCTAACGGAATCCGTCCGCTGTGCTTGGGCAAAGTGGCTGGCGGTTGGATTTTGGCGAGCGAGTCTTGCGCGATAGACGCTGTTAACGGCGAGTTCGTGCGTGATATTCACCCTGGCGAAATCGTGATTATCAACGAAAATGGCGTTAGCTCTTACGACTTTGGCGAGCATACTTCAAAGCGTACTTGCATTTTTGAGTATGTCTATTTTGCTCGTCCCGATTCGATTATCGACGGCATTGCGGTTCAGGAAGCTCGCTACAGAATGGGCGCACAGCTGGCAAAAGAAAGCGCAGTTCCTGCCGACGTGGTTATCGGTGTTCCAGATAGCGGAATCGGTGCGGCTATGGGATACTCGCAGGAGTCGGGCATTCCCTATATGACAGGCATTGTGAAGAACAAATACATCGGGCGCACGTTCATCGCTCCAACGCAGAAAGAGCGCGAGAACATGGTATTTGTCAAGCTGAACGCGGTCAGAAGCGACGTGAACGGAAAGCGTGTTGTCGTTATCGATGATTCGATTGTGCGCGGAACAACTAGCCGTCGTCTTGTGCAGATTTTGCGAAGAGCTGGCGCAAAAGAGGTGCATTTCCGTGTGTCTAGCCCTGCGGTGCGCTTTCCGTGCTACTTTGGCATTAACACCCCGACACGTAACGAGCTTATCGCAAACAAGCTTGATGTGGACGCAATCTGCAAGGAAATCGGAGCGGATTCGCTTGCGTTCTTGTCGGCTGACGGACTGATGGAAGCCTGCCGCGAGTGCAATCCTGAGCAATACGGTTTCTGCAAGGGTTGTTTTACGGGCGAATATCCGATGTCACTTCCTGGCGAGTTGAACGGAAAATCTTGGGTAAAAACAGAGGAAAATCCGTAAGCATTGATACGGATATATCAACAAGTATAAGAGCAATAGAATATATAAACAGCGTTTGGCTGTGGGAGAAAACAGATGGTCGATTACAAGAAAGCTGGTGTTGATGTGGAAGAGGGCTACAAGGCCGTTGACAAGTACAAGGTTCACGCAAAGAGAACAAAGATTCCTGGCGTGTTGACTGACCTTGGTAGCTTCAACGGAATGTTTGCCGTTCCTGCGGGAATGAAAGAGCCTGTCGTGGTTTCTGGCACTGATGGCGTTGGCACTAAGCTTGACATCGCGTTTAAGCTCAAGAAGTACGACACTGTGGGTATCGACTGCGTGGCGATGAGCGTTAACGATATTCTTTGCTCAGGGGTAGCGACTTCGTTCTTCTTGGATTACGTTGCTTGCGGCACTCTCGACGCAAATGTGGCGGGTGAGCTCGTCAAAGGCGTGGCTGACGGCTGTGTGGATTCAGGCTGTGCGCTCTTAGGCGGCGAAACGGCTGAAATGCCAGACTTTTACGACGCAGGCAAATATGACCTTGCAGGCTTTGGCGTGGGCTTTGGCGAAAAAAGCGAGATGATTACAGGCGAAAACATTGCAGAGGGCGACGTTCTTATCGGCTTGTCTTCAACAGGTCCTCACTCAAACGGCTATTCTTTAATCAGAAAGCTCGTTACTGACTTCAATGAACCATACGGAAAGGGCACAATCGGCGAGGCTCTTTTGACTCCGACCCGCATTTATGTGCGTCCTGTGATGGATATGCTTTCAAAGTACCGCGCAAGTGTTCACGGAATGGTGCATATCACTGGTGGCGGATTCTACGAGAACGTGCCTCGTATGTTCAAAAAAGCAGCAGCTGGCGAAAAGCAGCTTGTTTCTGTCTTTAAGCGCGGCAGCTGGGAAGTTCCTGCGATTTTTGCTGAGCTTATCAGACGCGGTGCGGACGAAAGCAAGATTTACAACACATTCAATATGGGTATCGGCTTTATGCTCGCGGTCAAAGCGGAAGACGCAGACGCAATCGTCAAGCACTTCAACGACAACGCGGCAAAGTTTGCAACCGACGTGCAGAAATCGCTCGGCATTGCGGATATGAAAGCCTACAAAATCGGACGCGTGGCAGCAAGCGAAAAGGCGATTGAGGGCGACCTCAAAGGCTCTACTGACGCTGTGATTTTCGAGGACTAAAATGTCGAAGAAGATGAAAATCGTCGTCTTGGTTTCTGGCGGTGGCACGAACTTGCAGGCCTTAATCGACTTTGAGAGGGCGAATGCTGATTGTCCTTACACAATCGTGGGAGTTTTCAGCGACAGAAAGGCGGCGTTCGCGCTTGAGCGGGCTAAAGGAGCAAATATCGCAACCGAAATCGTTAGCTCTTACGCTGTTCTTGGCGCAGAAAAGGCGAAAGTTGCAAGTCGCGACGAAAAGCGTTTTGCCGTGAGCGACAGAGTGAACGCGCTTTGCAAAGAGTACAAGGCGGACGCTATCGTTTTGGCGGGCTTCTTGACGGTCTTGGGCGGCAAAATCATCGAGGATTACAGCGGTAAAATCGTGAACTTGCACCCAGCCTTATTGCCAAAGTTCGGCGGCGAGGGAATGTGGGGACATCACGTTCACGAGGCTGTCATTGAGGCGAAAGAAAGCGAAAGCGGCTGTACTGTTCACCTTGTTGACGCGGGTTGCGACACAGGCAAAATCCTTGTGCAAAAGCGCGTTCCGGTTCTTGATGGAGACACACCCGACTCGCTCTATGCGCGCATTGCTCCTGAAGAACACAAGGCGATTGTCGAGGGCGTGTGCTTGCTTGCTGAGATGATTTGCAAATAACGTTAAGTCTTTGCACAAAAAAATCCCTGTTGCTTTTCACATGAATGAAGAGCACAGGGATTTTTGTTTTTGATTCTTCATTATGTATCGCTTTCCATACGCTCGTATTGCATAGTGCCTCACGCTCGTATGGATATGTCACATAAGAGCGTATCGAACATATCCTCTAATGTTAGAGGAGATGTTCCTGTAACATTAGAGGAAAGCCTCCTGTAACGTTAGAGGAGAACTCTTGCACGCTCGAAATGGACATTGCACTCCGAGCGAATGGCGCTATCGCACACGGACGAGTTTTGAGGCGTGAGCAGCAAGGGATGCGAAAATCTCTTTTCCGCCGATTGTCGCAGAAACAACTCTGTCGTTCTCATCGCTCAAATTGAAAAGCGCAACGTAGACTTTGCCCTCGTCGCTTGTGTTTTGCCAAACGGCTTCCGTGTCGCTTCGGCGCACTTGGACGGGCTTCGTGCCATGAGAGTGGATATAAAGCGCCTCTTTGTCAGTCAATAGAGATTTCGTAAAGTCGTCCATTTTGGTGAGCTCCGCGCCAATCATCAGCGGGCTTTGGAAAATGCACCAAAGATTCATCATCGTTTTCTGCTCGTCGTGCGTGAACCTCGTCTGCCATTCTTTGCCAAAACCGCCGCCGAGTGTGCCAAGCGGGAGCATATCGCAGTCAGGATAGCAGCCTTCTTCAACGTGAGTCTGCCAGACTTCGCAGCGCTCGAACATCGCCTTGAGCAATCTCCAATCGTCCCAAAAGTCGTCGGTAATGCGCCACATATTCGCCCACTTTTTCAAGTGCCACGCTTTTTCAATAACCGCAGGTCCAGGGCTGAGACTCAAGACCATCTCGCGCCCGCTTTTTTCTATTGCCTTTGCAATCGCTTCGATTTCCTTTTCTGCAGAATACGGATTTTGCGGGTACATATTCGTATTGCAAATGTCATCGACTTTCACAAAGTCCACTCCCCACTCGGCATACAGCGCAAAAATGCTGTCGTAATATGCTTGCGCGCCGTCTTTGCTCATATCCACGCCGTACATATCGCCATTCCAACGACTTATGCTGAACGGATTTGCGATTTGGTCGGCAGTTTTGTCTGTGCCAAGGATTTTTGAGTGCAAATGCGCTGCGATTCGGGGGATTCCGCGCATAATGTGGATTCCAAACTTCAAGCCCAAGCCATGCACATAATCGGCAAGAGGCTTGAAGCCCTCCCCGTCCGCACTCGACGGAAAGCGGTTCGGCGCAGGGATTTGGCGTGAATATTCATCAAGGCAAAAGTGCGTGAACGGCACATACTGCACTTCTGGCACCATCTCGCCCGCTCGCTCGTCCGACCACTGAATATCAACAACGATATACTGCCAGCCGTACTGCTTGAGGTTTTTCGCCATGTAATCGGCGTTTGCCTTCACCTGCTCTTCGTTCACTGCTGTGTTGTAATAATCATAGCTGTTCCAGCCCATAGGGGAGGAGCGGCAGACATTGTTTTTGTTGTACATACAGTTTCTCCTTTTCATATTGTATCTAAGGCGTCAGCGCGTAAAAAAAGCAAGGGAATATCCCTTGCTTTCTCGATATAGCCAAATCTGCTATTTTGCGTACTGAACGGTTGTCATTCCTGGCATTACTTTTATTTCAACGCGACGGTTAAGAGCTCTTCCTTCTGCCGTTGAGTTGTCGCCAACAGGAACAGTTCCACCAAAACCGCGTGTCGTGAAGATTTCGCGCTTGACTCCGTGCTCAACGAGGGCGTCAACGATGGCATTCGCTCGCTCTATCGACAACTTCATCTGACCAACAGGCTTACCTACGTCCGCTGTGTGTCCCTCGATGAGAATCGTGAACCCGTTATCGCGAGTCGCCTCTTTGAGCTGCTCAGCGAGCGCCTTAATGCGAGGGGTTTCGCCAGCAAGAAGCCTTGAAGAATCCGCCTCGAACTTCAAGTCGTTTACTGTAATCTGGATTCCAGTCGGAACTTCGCCAATGTCCACGAACTCTGCCGTCTTGTCCTCAAAAACGAACTCCTTGAGCTTGTCGTAGACCGCATAGTAACTGCCGCTCTTGTCAGGAGCGCCGACAGAATGAGCAAGCATTTTCTTTCCAAGAAGGATAACAACTTTTCCCTCGCGCAAAAGCTCGCGGTTCTTCGGCACTGTCATAATGCGAAGATAATCGTCATATGAAATAACAGGGTCTGTGCGATTTGCGCCAAAAACCTCGATTGCAGTAATGCGAAGAGGGTCGCGCCCTACCCTTTTTATACACTCGGCGCATTCGGCTTCCGTGTCATAATGGACAATGCCCTCAGAAGCGGCAACATTGCGATTAACCATATTGCGCTCATAAATCAAATCCATCTGGTCGTTCCAGATTTTCGGAAAGAAGCACGGCTCTGTGCTCTCGACAGTGTACTCTCCGTGAACAGGAAGCACTGAAGTTGCGTCGATAATAATTCCCGTGTAAGCGCGGGAAGAAATCGTCTCTATCGGGATTTGACCTTTGTACGGAACATTGTGCTTTACCATAAGAGCGCCGATTTCACTAAGGTTTATCGTGTTCGTAACAAGCATTTCGTTTGTGCCGACGGTAAGGACTCCGGGCGTTCTGCGGCTTTTATCGATGATATGAGTGAGCTGCTCGAGAGTGAGGTTGTTCTGGATAATCATATCGCCAAGTTTCACTGACGAATCCACATTGAGCGTCAACAGCGGGTCTTTGATGAGAGCTGGAAGTTGCATTTCAACATTCTTCGTTGCCGCAGTCTTTCCAGACGGAAGCTGAATGCCCGCCTTCTGAATATCAAGCGTAATCTTTGACGTGAACTGAGCCTTTATCCAATCGACAGAACTTGTCGAGCGCATTGTCGCTTCTTCTGGCGTAACAATATTTTGTGCGTGAAGCAAAAAAGACGCACTTGCTATAACTATAAGACTTATCTTTTTAAGCGATTTCATTGCAAAAATCTCCCCCGCTTTTTACTTTAATATCGGCACATAGAGGGTCTTACCGATAGATAAAACGCTATTTTCCTTGATTCCGTTCGCCTCGCACAAGGCTGCGACTGTTATCCCATAAGAACGGGATATTCCCCAAAGAGTTTCGCCCTTTGCAACAATGTGCGCATTTGAAAACTCGTGGTTCTTTATTCTCTCTAGCGCGTTTTCAATCAAATCCTCCGAACCTGCAGGAACGCGAAGGTTGTAGCCAGGAGGCGTGATACCGCGCTTCAGCGCTGTGTTGAGCCGAGTCAAATCGGTAACCTCGATTTCGGCAGCAAGCGAAAGTTGCAGCAGCGAAACAGCTCCGGGAATCGTTATGTAGATGAAAGGCTCTTCTTCCATTTCTGGTACTTCTGGAATATCGATTCCGTAATACGCAGCATTCACAATCAAATCGCTGAACGCAAGCAATTTCGGCACGTATTCAGCGCTTTCCGACTTCAAGAGCTTCTTTTCCGAAAGCTCCCAAAAGTCCATTCCTGGATGCGCCTTCAAGAGCCTCGACATCGCGCCTGAGCCACAATTATACGCCGCAAGCGCAATAGCCCAATCGCCGAACTGCCTGTAATTCTCCTGCAACTTTGCAACAGCCGCGTCAGTGCTTTTCCAAGGGTCAAGCCGCTCATCAACAAAATCCGACTTCTTCAAGTATGGGTGCATTGAGTTTTCCATGAACTGCCAAAGACCCAAAGCGCCCGAACGTGATTTTGCCGTCGGAGTGAAACTCGATTCAACAATAGGCAGAAACTCAAGACAATCAGGCATACCGCGCGCCTTCAACTGCATCTGAATATAAGGGCGATACATATTGCCCGCAGCAACAACGTTCTTGAGCCACTCGCGATTACGAGCGGAAAGATATCGCCTACGGTATTTTTCGACAGCAGCATGCTCTGCGCCCGGAATCGAAAGCGGGATATAATCAGGGCGAAAGACAGTCTCACGAGGATTTATATCATCTTCTGAAAGCCTTGTCCAAATTACACCGTCCTCCTCAAAAGACAAAGGCGGCTCGTCATCAGCAAAACAAAGAGCAGCAAAAAGAAGCAGCAAAGAAGCAAAAGCGACTTTTTTTCTCACAGTTTTTCTCCGAAATAAATCCCTGCCCATTCCCATCTTCCGTGGATTTCGGGGTCAGCAGGAAAGTTTACCTTTCTAAAATACAAGTACCACACATTTATATAAACGCTCCAGCCCCAAGTGCGAAGATATGCTTCGTTCGGCGTTGAAGATGCGTCCAAATCATCGTTAAAATGAATGCGGTTGCCGTGCATAAAACTTCTCATCGAAAAGTTTTCCGTAGCATTCGAGCTGTTTTCGTCTTGCTTCCACGACATCGCAAAAAAATTAACCTTGGATTTGTAAGAATCAAGCGTCTTTGAATTATACGACACAAGAGCCTGCTTGACCGCGCTTTCGAGAGCTTCGAGCGTCTCAAAAGTCCAGTCTTTCTTCGAGTTGCTAAAATCAATCAGCTGCTTGGCATAAGAATAAGCATCGGCATCCCCCGCAATTCTTATCGTCGAAGCATCGTCCTGACTCAAGAAAAGCTTGTAAGTCTTGATAGCCTGATCCCAACTGCCCTCTTTTTCGTACTCCTTCGCAAGCCTGTAATAAAGCTCCGTCTTGTTCACATCAGCAGGAAAGCGGTTTATGAGCGCATTGAAATAAAGAACGCGGTTTCGAGGCGTCTTACTGATTCGGATAAGGTGCTGCAAACAAAGAAAATGCACACTCTGCTCTTTTCCGTGGTCGTCCTTAATCATCAAATCGTTGTAGTTTTTGAGAATGCGGTCAAAATAATATTCCGCCATCTTCTCGGCATTGTCCTCAAGATAGACATAAGCCGTCATCAAAAGCCAATAAGCGTTGTACTGGTCTTCAGGATTCCGCTCCACATAATCAGTAAGAAAAACAATAAGCGAATTGTAATCCTTCTCGGCGCGAAGACTTCCCGCAATCTTTTTGAGAATCGCCCAATGACTCGCATCACCGAGAGTGTCGTCTTTCATAAGCTCAAGAAGCTGCTTTTGAAGGTCGCGCGAGTCAGTTCTGCTGCTGCTTCGGGCAAAACAACAAAAGCCAAGAAGAAGAAAAACAAAAACAAAAAGCGTTTTTTTCATAAACATAGATAAACTTTATCACGTCCTAATTTTATTTACAAGCGAGATTTATATACCGTTTTCGTCAACCCCAAGCCCAAAAAGCGCAAAATCGGCGCGAACAGGGTCAAGCGGAAAAACTTCCTTCATAACCTCTGTCAATATTATCGCTGTTTTAAGACTCGCACTTTTCTCTTTTCCGCTCGGAGTTTTCAAAAGAAGATTCAATCTGTACGACTCGCTCATAACGTGAGTGTCAAGCGGCATCAAAAGATTCTCCTGAGAAAACCAAGTCCAAATCCCCAAATCAACAGGAGAATCTTTTCGGACAAGCCAGCGGAGCATCATATTAACCTTCTTCGCCGCGCTTGTCTTCGTCCGCGGAACAAGAGCGCAATTTTCACTGAACGCAGAACAAACAATCTGATGAAGATACTTTTTTCCGTCCTCTTTCCCCTTCTCCTCCTCATAAAGAGAGCGAAAATAAGAGCCGAGAGTGCCGTCTGGGGAGTTTTTCAAAAAAAAAGCGAGATTCTCACAATAAATCTTCAAGTCGTTATGAGAAAAATAGCGATAAAAAGACTTTTCCCCCTCATCAAAAAACTCATTGTGCTTCCCGCTCAAAAGCCAATCGGCAGGAGATGAGCCACATTCATCAAGGATTTTTTTCACATGCGACAATATTTGCTCACGCCGACCAAAAGAAAGAGCAGAAGCGATAAAGGCAGCCACCTCTTTATCGCGGTTCTCTTTATAATCGTGCATAAAACGAGAAGGGTCTTTCTCGATGAACTCCCTCTTCTCGTACTTATCCGAAAGATTTATGAGCAATTCCTTTGTTTTTTCGTCCATTTTTCTTCTCTTCACCTCGTTTTTTTCGATTTTCGTCTAAATTTTCATCATCTTCATCTATTTTTTCATCATTTTCATCTGTAGGAGCTCATTCTCCATCTGGAGAAAACGAATCTACAGATGGAGAAAGTGAATCTTCAGATGGAGAAAGTGAATCTTCACATGGAGAAAACGAATCTTCAGATGGAGAAAGTGAATCTTCAGATGGAGAAAGTGAATCTTCAGATGGAGAAAACAAATCTACAGATGGAGAAAAGCAATCTTCAGATGGAGAAAGTGAATCTTCAGATGGAGAAAGTGAATCTTCACATGGAGAAAGACAATCTTCACATGGAGAAAGTGAATCTACAGATGGAGAAAAGCAATCTTCAGATGGAGAAAGACAATCTTCATGTGTAGGAAGACCTCCTACATGTGAAGGAAAAGAAAAACCATGAGAAAAAATGTCATTCCGAACTCGTTTCGGAATCTATCCACATAAAAATACGGTCATTGAGCGTAGTCGAAATGACAAGTCTACAGAAGAGCCTTGGCGCTGACTATGACACCGCTTTTCTTCTTGTCGCGCTCGGCTCTCGGAGAGTAAAAACCGCCTGCAGCGATGTCAAAATAAGCGTGTCCTGTCGCGACACTCGTGTTCGGCGTCAGGATAAAATGAAGACAAGCGCTGATTTTGTCATAATAATCGTCGAAAGTGATGTTTTTTGCAATCTCGTCGGCTCTTTTTATGTCAAAATACTGCTCGCTTTCGTATTTTAGCATTGAATCATACTCAGCAGTGAGAGTTATGCGGTTCAAGAAAATAGATGCGGCAGGGATTCCCTTTTGTATCTCAAGCGAAAAAAGATAAATGAGAGCGCTTGAGGAAGCAAACTGGTCGCATTTTGGGAAAAGCGTCGCAGAAAGAGAAATCGGCATTATGAAAGGAAGGCGAACGAGCAAGGTTGCGCCTGCGTTGACGTAGTTTTTGTTTATATCGAGGTCGTCGGCGAGGGCGAAAAGTTCTGCGCTTACAAAAGGCTTTAGGGAAAAGCCGCTTTTCATCTCGTAGCGAGGGGAAACTTTGTGGATTGTCGAAAAGTTCAAAAAGAGATTTCCGTCCCCATAGTGCGTATCAAAGAGATTGTTCTCGCTGTCGTGCCCAAAAAGATAGGAATCTTTTGTTCCTAGCGTCAAAGAAGAAATTAGCCACTTGTGAATCAAAAGTGCGCTTTCAAGAGTGTCGGCTGTCTGCATGAAACCCTTTTCGTCAAAGACGGCAGTCCCCGAAAGCGTGTAAGAAAAAGCATCGTTGCCGCCCGAAAGGCTCATCATCACGCCGCCGTTGTCGCTTGCGATGTTGTAACCGCCAGAAAGCGAAAGGAGATTGTTTCCCCAAGGCACAGAAGAAGAATATGTGAGTCCGAGAATGGCGCTTTCGCTCTCATTCATCTCTCTGTCCCACACGGTGAGAGTGGAAAGAGGAATGAATGTGCGTCGCGCAAAGTATGAGGGGATTTTGTGAAAGCGCTTTTCTTCAAAAACGACGTTCGGCTCTTCAATCTTCACTTCGTTTTCTTCGCCCTTCACTTCATTTTCTTCAATCTTCATCTCGTTTTCCTCGCTCTTCACATCAGAATAAAGAGGAAGAGAGACAAAAGTGCTTTCTAGTTTTGAAAAATCAAGGCGATAGAGATAGGATTTTTCAAAATAATTCGCTTTACAAATCAAAACGGGGTTTTCTTCGCTAAAAGAGATGTCGGCGACGGGAGTATCCGCTCCTCCTGAAACGTCCTCCGCCTGAAAATAAGCGGCGGCAGAAAGAGAGCCGTCGATTTCGTTCACGACAGCGATTGCAGAGCGAGGATACATTAAAGATTTGCCCTGTAGGACGAAAGGAAAGGTCAGGAAAACTTTGTTCTCCTCGTTCTTGGCGACATGAAGACTGTGGGCAATGACGCCCTCTCCAAGAAGAAACTCGCTCTCCTCATCACTTTCGAGGGATTTGAGGCAAAGACGCCATTGCATTTTGTCTTTTTTGAGATAAGGCACATAACTCTTTCCGCTGATGACGACGGGAGAGCGCTCGCTAAAGATGATAGAGCCATCATCGAGAACGCGAGAGGCGATTTCATCTTTGCAAAGGTGTTTTTTCACGACGCGGGAGCGATTAAGGTCGAAGAGAACGCTTTCTTTTTTCGTTGTCGCTCTTGTTGTGTTGTGGATTATGTTCACGCTCTTTTTGTCGCTAGCAATGCAAAGCTCAGAGACGGCGCTAATCGAGAGGATTTTTTTTGCCTTCGTGTATTTTCCTTTTTTCTCGTCGTAGCGCGAGAGAAAAACGCCGTTTCTGAAAGCGTCCGCGAAGACGAGAACGCCGTCTTTTTCGTCGATTGCGGTGATTCTTCGCTTTATGCCTTTTTTCTCGCCCTCAAAATCACTGACGGCAAGTTTTGTCTTTTCAATATCGATTTTCGGGCTTTCTAGTTCATTCCAAAACTCTTTCCACTCATCGCTCAACTTTACGCCATAGACTTCTTTGAATATGCCTGCGACAAGGGAAAGAGGGAGTTTCTCGCCTGCGACTTTCCAAAACTCGTTGTACTTTTCTCTTCCATACTTGTCTGAAAGGTATTCGGCGAAAAGAGAGCCGAAAATATACGCGTCACTTCCTCCCGGGAACGTGTCGCGACCGCCTGTGACGTCTCGCCAAGAAAGGCGCTTGTTCTCTTCTTTTGCCTGATACGCCATCTGAAGAGAATACGCATCGTTTAATCTTCCCTCGTCGTCTTTGCTTTCCATAAAGACAGCCGCGCCTTCAATCCAGAACGGTGTGAAGGACATTCCTTGAAGCGTTGCGGCGTCAGAGAAGAACGAGAGCTTTTTCATAACAGGGCTTTTGATGTTCATCGTCACTGCATGGGTGAGTTCGTGATAAAACACGTCCAAAAGCGTGTCGCTAAACATGTCTAGGCTCTCTTCAGGAACGGTATCGTAGAGGACAATGCGATTATACGGAGAAGCGGAAAAATAAGCGTTAAGGCTTTCGACGCTCGGCGTTATCGTAACGGGAAATCGCTGGTACGGCTCGGTCTGGAATGAAGAGCAAATCTCAAGATACATCTCGTCAGCTTTCTCTGCGAGTTTTAATGCAGAACTTTTGCTTTCGAGAGGATAAATAATGTCAAAATATTTTGTGCTTGTTACATAGAGTTTTCCTTTCGCACCAGAAAGAACACCGCCGTGAGCATGAAGTACGGCGGTGGCAAAAAGGAAAGCAATAAAAAACACTATTGCTTTTGATAAAATATGTTTCATAGCGTTGACTATATCAAAACATATAATTAGAAGCAATAACAGCATTTTTTTGAATATTAGGGATTTGACTGATACAATTACTATCATATGAATGTAATCCACAAACTTCTTCATGGAATTGAAAAAAAATATCGTATCTCCATGATTTTTTCACCTGTCGTGATGATTGGCGAGGTTGTTCTTGAGGTGATTATTCCTCTCTTGATGGCGCGAATTATCGACGTGGGCATTTATAATCACGATGTGTCCTATACTGCAAGAACAGGGCTTTTAATGATTAGTGCCGCTGTTGTTTCTCTCACTTGCGGTGTTCTTGGAGGAAAATTGGGAGCGTATTCATCTCAGGGAATGTCGCATAATCTTAGAAAGAGGCTTTTTGACAAGGTTCTTTCGTTTTCTTTTTCAAATGTTGACCACTTTTCATCTTCAAGTCTTGTGACACGCCTTACAACTGATGTCACAAATGTCCAAAACGCCTGCATGATGATTCTGCGCGGTTGTATCCGAGCGCCTTTTATGCTCATAAGCGGCACAATCATGGCGTTTTTGATTAACGCGCGGCTCGCTCTTGTTTTTATCGTGGCAATTCCATTTTTGTCGCTTGCGCTCGCTCTCATAAACAGGAGAGCTTTTCCTCTATTCCGCCTTATGCTAAAGCGATATGACACGCTGAACAGCGTCGTTCAGGAAAATCTTACGGCTATCCGCGTCGTGAAATCTTTTGTGCGCGGCGAAAAGGAAATCGAGAAGTTCAAAGACGCTGCCGACAGCGTCAGAGACGCTCAGTTCCGCGCAGAAAAGCACATCGTAAAGACAATCCCGATAATGCAGATGACGGTTTATTCTTGCATAATCGCTGTTCTTTGGTTTGGCGGCAATATGACGATTAGGGGCGACATGAAGACTGGCGAATTGGTGAGCTTTCTTACATATATCACGCAAGTTTTGATGAGTCTTATGATGCTCGGAATGATGTTCGTGCAGATTGTCGTCACAAGAGCGAGCGTCACGAGAATTTCTGAGGTCTTGGACGAGGAAATCGACATCAAAAACCCGTGTCTTCAGCTTTGCAAATGCGCTCACGAAGGCAAAAAGTGCTTTGAGCGCGTCACAAACGGAAGCGTCGAGTTCAAAAACGTGAGTTTCAGCTATGAGAAAAAGGCGAGCAACACGGTTTTGAGCGATGTCTCGCTGAAAATCGAATGTGGACAGACGGCGGCAATCATCGGAGGCACTGGTTCTTCAAAGTCAACGCTTGTTCAGCTCATTCCGCGCCTTTACGACGTGCTTTCGGGAATGGTTCTTGTTGGCGGAATCGATGTGAGAAAATACGACCTTGCCGCGCTTCGTAACAGCGTCGCGATGGTTTTGCAAAAGAACACGCTTTTTTCTGGCACAATCAAAGAGAATCTCAAGTGGGGAAACGAAAATGCAAGCGACATCGAACTAATTAACGCTTGCAAGGCAGCAGACGCTCACGAGTTCGTCACTTCCCTCCCCGACGGCTACGATACTGTTTTGGGTCAAGGCGGCGTGAACCTTTCAGGCGGACAAAAGCAGCGTCTTTGCATCGCCCGCGCTCTCTTGAAGAATCCGAAAATCTTAATTCTCGACGACTCAACAAGCGCTGTCGATACAGCGACAGACAGCCGAATAAGAGAGGCCCTCAAGAACTCTCTTCCTGACACAACGAAAATCATTATCGCTCAGCGCATTTCTTCGGTGAAAGACGCCGACATCATTTTTGTCCTTGACGACGGCAAAATCACAGGGGAAGGCACTCACGAAGAACTTTTGCAGACAAACACAATTTACCGCGAAGTCTTTGAGTCGCAGAACAATCAGTAAAAACAAAAGGAGAAAAATATGCCACCAGTAAAAAGACGCGGAGTGCAAAAGCCCAAAGACGCCGCAAAAACAATAAAACGCCTTTTCTCTTACATGACACATTTCAAAGTGTTGTGGGTTTTCGTTGTGCTTTGCGTCATTCTTGACGCGGGCGCAAACATCGCAGGAACTTATCTTTTGAAGCCAGCCTTGAACGATTACATCGTGCCCTTGATAAAAGCCGAGAACCCTGATTTGAGCGCCTGCATAAAGCTGCTTTTTATAATGGCAAGCCTTTACATAATTGGAGCGGCAGGCTCATATCTCAACAACAGAATGATGCTCGTAATTTCAACAAAGACGCTTCTCAAAATCAGAACCGACCTTTTTTCGCACATGGAAACGCTCCCCTTGCGCTACTTTGACAGTCGCACGCACGGAGAGTTGATGTCGCTTTACACAAACGACGTCGATACGTTGCGCGATATGCTGAGCCAGAGCATTCCACGCCTTTTGAACTCGATTCTCACCGTCGCGGGCGTTGTTTCGATGATGATGATTTTGAGCCCTGCACTTTGCCTTGTCGCTCTTTTCTTCGTCGTCGTAATGTCGGCTCTCATTCGCTTCGTCGGAAAAAAGAGCAGCGATTCATACCGCGAGAACCAAAAGAATATCGCGCTCGTCAACGGCTACATCGAAGAGATGATAACAGGGCAAAAGGTCGTCAAAGTCTTTAACCACGAAAAAGAAGCGAAAAAGACTTTCGCGCTCTTAAACGACAATCTTCGGAAGGCTGGAACAAGGGCGAACACTTGGGGTTCAATATTGGGTCCTATCACAAACAATATGGGACACATTCAATACGCCGTAACCTCGATTTTGGGCGCAATCCTCGTCATAAAAGGCACTCTTTCCGTCGGCACAATCGCAAGTTTCCTGCAGTACACAAGAAACTTCAACCGCCCAATAAACGAGATGAGTCAGCTTTTCAACGGCGTTCTGAACGCGCTTGCAGGTGCTGAGCGCATTTTTGCTGCAATCGACGAAGAAAGCGAGACAGACGAAGGAAACGTGGCTCTCGTGAACGTCAGCGAAAAAGAGCAAGACGGAAAGACAGTGCTTTTTGAAGCCTTTGCGCCAACAGGAAAATGGGCTTGGAAAAATCTTGAAGACGGCTCTCTTACAGCCCTTAAAGGAGATGTCAGATTTGAGAGCGTGTCATTTTCATACGTCAGCGAAAAAGAGGTGCTTCACGACATTTCGCTTTTCGCAAAGCCTGGACAAAAAATCGCCCTCGTTGGCTCAACAGGAAGCGGCAAAACAACGATTACCAACCTTTTAACACGCTTTTACGACATCGAAGAAGGAAACATTACATACGACGGCATTGCGCTCAAAAAAATCCAAAAAAACAGCCTCCGACGCTCCCTTTCGATGGTTTTGCAAGACACGCACCTTTTCACAGGCACGGTGCGCGACAACATCCGCTACGGCAATCTTGACGCAAGCGACGCTGAGATTATCGCGGCGGCAAAACTGGCAAACGCGGACTCTTTTATCCGACACCTAAAAGACGGCTACGACACCGTGCTTTCATCAGACGGTGCGAACTTGAGCGCAGGTCAGAGGCAGCTTCTTTCGATTGCGCGCGCTGCTGTTGCAAACCCGCCCGTTCTGATTCTTGACGAGGCGACGAGTTCCGTCGACACAAGAACGGAAGCGCTCATTGAAAAAGGCATGGATTCTCTCATGCGCGGTCGCACCGTTTTCGTCATTGCTCATCGCCTTTCAACAGTGCGAAACGCGGATTGCATCATCGTTCTTGAAGGCGGTCGCATAATCGAGCGCGGCACACACGAGGAACTTTTGAAAGCAAAAGGCAGGTACTACAATCTTTGCACAGGTGCGTTCGAATTGTCATAAAGTTCGATAAAAAACGGGGGAAGTAATTATGCTGAATATTGAAAATGATGTGCTTGTAAAATGCGATGAAAATGAAGCGAAAATCGTGATTAGCGAAAGCGTTCACGAAATTGCGCCACGAGCGTTTTATGGCTGCAAAAACTTGTCGTCCGTCGTACTTCCAAAAGGGCTTACATATTTGGGGCCAGGCGCATTTTGGGAATGTCCGTCGCTCAAAGAAATCACTTTCTTGGGTTCAAAAGCCAAGTGGGATTATGAAATCGACAGCGTGAATGCTGGAATCAATGTCGCAGTTCATTGCGCTGACGGTGAGGCAGAAGTTTTTATGGGCACTGACATTGAAAGCGCAATCATTCCTGACGGCGTTTCAAAGTTGCATGTTTCGCTGTTCAAGCACTGCGAGAAACTCGTTTCGGTCACGATTCCAGAAAGCGTCAAAGTGATTGAAGCCGAAGCGTTCTGCATGTGCTCATCGCTCAAAGAAATCACGTTCAAAGGAACGGCTTCGCAATGGATAAGAATCAAGAAAGGCAGGGACTGGAACGCTTTGTTCCCGATGTGCGATGATTTTATTCCTGCTGAGGTTGTGCATTGCTCTGACAAAGACGTCAGCCTTCGGCCGCGCGGGCGTGAATATTTTGATTGAGGCTATGAAACATAAGTGAAATACTGAGAAAAAAATTGTTTATTGCTTCCTTTCTTAAAAAGGAGGCAATAAATTTCAATTTATTCGTCGCCCTGATGAAAAGGAAGCGAAAAACAAATGTTTATGCTTCTTTCCATAGAAAAAGAAAGCAAAAAACATTTGTTTTTTCCTCAAAAATACTATGGATAGATAAAAAACATTTGTTTATTGCCCGAAAATACTATAGACCAGAACAAAAACAAAAATTTTCAATCAAAAAACCGCCTGACCTCAAAAATTGCAACACTAAAAAAGATTTTCAGTTCGTAAATTTTATGCACATTTGTTCCATTTTCGCAAAATCAAGTGTGATATTCAAAATTGTTTGTTTAGAAATATCTTCATTTGCTTGATTTTTCTTTGCATTATAGAGATTTTTTGCTGTTTTTTCTATCTTGTCTCTGTTCTGACGTATAAAATAAAGTTCATTATAGACAATCAATTTATATTTGAAATCTCCCTCATCATTCAAATCAAAATTGATAATCTCACTTTCTGGTACAGGTATCATGCAATTAAATCTAAGAGTTGCATAAAGAGTTTTGTTATCTTTTATATAAATCGTTGTCAAAGAATTCTTTTTTATTTGTCCGTCTTTAGTATAATCTTTTGACTTTGGAGAGGATAAAGGTACAAAATACTTGAAACCACCTAGTTCTTTTATGATACCTATGTACTTTCGATGATACGTCCTCTCTGTAAGTTTATTTGACATCACATGAGGAACTTCTTTTGATAAATAAGCAATATACTCATCTGAAATAGCTACAAATTTATTAGAATCCTGCATACAATCCCATAAAAAAACGGCATTAGAAAAACTATGCCGCTTTATATTCTCCTGTTTGGGTCGGAGCTTACCCAATGTTATTTCTCCTCTTTGGGTGGGAGCTTACCCAATGTTACTTCTCCATTCAGAGCAGGAGCTTGCTCATTACCATAAGTATACAAAGTATATTTTTTCCAGTCAATCCTATAAAAAATCGAAAACACAACACAATTTTTTAAACTGGCATTTACAAAAAGAAGTTTTAGATACCATCGATTTTATTTTGTGCATTCTTCAGAAATAATTTTCTTATCACGTTTATGATTATTACAAAAAACAAACTGACATTATGCATGAGTGGCGTATTTGTGTAAACACGGCGCTGGCTCGACACGGTTAAGACTCAGAACAAGTGGGGGCAGAGCTTCCAGAACATCAAGTACAGCTTTGACCTTGTGGGCAACGTCTCAGGCTACGACAACGACTGCATGAACGCAGTTCGCGGAAATTACAAAACGAACCAGAAGTACGAGTACGACAATCTCTATCAGCTCGTGAAGGTTGAGGGCTCTACCACGTACGACCCGTACCGCTCGAGCGTGCCTGAGTTCGTCTCGGACTACTCGCAGACCTTCGCGTTCGACGCGGCGGGCTTGGGCAACATGGTGAGCAAGGTTTCTTCTGAGACCGTGACCCCTAAAAAATCCGTGGGCGACGATTTGAACTACAGCTTCAAGTACGTCTACGACGAGAAGTTCGCGCACCGGCTCGTGAGCGCGGGCGACAGGCATTACAAGTACGACTCGAACGGAAACGTGATTTGTGAGCAGGACGGCGTGTTTGACGGGGCTGAGCCTGAGACTTACCACAAGATTACTCAGGAAGATGAGGACGTTTACTCGACGGACTACGCGTGGGGCTACTACCGCGACAGCTCAAAGAAGGGCATGCGCGAGTCCAAGCGGTACCGCCGTGTCTACACCTGGAACGAGCGCAACCTGCTCGTAAGCTCAGTTGACTCGACGTATTCCACGGCCTACGTCTACGGTCAGGACGGACAGCGTTCTAACAAGTACACGCAGAATTCCGAGACTCTTTACTTCAACAAGATGTGGACACTCCACACCGATTCGGGTAATAATATCTACGGCGGGCAGAGTTCCAAACATATTTACCTCGGCGAATCAAGGATTGTCACGAAACTCAATTCTGGAACTTCACCGACATACCAGGAAGAATACTATAAGCAGTATTTTTACCACAGTGACCACCTCGGAAGTGCCAGCCTTGTAAGCGATTACAAGGGCGATGAATATCAGAGAATTGAGTACACGCCTTACGGAGAAAGCTGGGTGGAGAAAACTCAAAACGTTGGACTCGAATATTTGCCGTACAAGTTCACCGGCAAGGAGATGGATGAGGAGACCGGCCTATACTACTACGGCGCAAGGTACATGGACCCGAAGTATTCAAGGTGGCTGTCAACGGATCCGGCACTGGGAGAATACATCCCGAAAGCGCCAATAAATGAGGATGCAAAGAAATATAACCAGAATTTACCGGGAATGGGCGGTGTGTTTAATCACATCAATAGCAATTTGTACCACTACGCGGGGAATAATCCGATTAAGTATATTGATCCAAACGGTAGAGAAGATGATTATTTTACTTCAACAACGTATGAAACATATGAAATTGCAATTACGGAGGTACAAAACTATATAAAAGAAAATTATAATGGAAATGAATTTGCAGGATTAATAGAAATAAATAATGAAGGTAAATATTTCTTCAAAATAAAAGAAGGAGAAAGACAAAGTACTACATGGGGATATGCTTTAATGGAGTCTGCGGATGAATTACAAAATGTAAAATATGTATTTCATTCACATCCTTCTCTTAGACAAGAATTAAAAGATTCAATTATACAGAATTATCCCACTTCTACAGATATTCAAATAACACTAGAGTTTGGTAACATGACAACTAATAATGGAGATATTGCATCTGGATTTATTTATGTTGGTAGTTTTAGTTATACAGATGGGGATGATAGGTATATATGTAGAATAAAACAAAGTGCTGCAATTTCATCAAATGATATTTATAATAGTACAATTTATCCAGATATACCATCATTAGTCTTTTCTTCTGATTTTGATGAATATTGTATTATAATTAATGGACAAATAATTAATCCTGCAAGAAATTGAGGAGGGGTTATATGAAAAAACTTTTATTATTATTTATAAGTTTTATTTTATGTTTTATTCTTTATTCAGAGGAATTTATGGAAAAAAAGCAAGAATTGAAAGAACAAATTGTTAAAAATTTCAAAGAAAATAATAACGATACCAATTTAATTATAGATTATGCAAAATTGTTTTTACCAAAAACTTTTATCTATGATGATAATAAAATGAAAACTCCAACTTTATCTGAAAATAATTATAATTGGACAATTTGTTTTGTCATAAAAAATGAATATATAACAGAAGATTTGTTTAAAGATGATATAGCAGTAGTTGGTTATACAGTTACAGTAAGAAAAGTAACTGGAGAAGCTATGCTTAATGGTTATTTGGAACAAATTAGAAATGTTTATCAAATTCAATATATGACTTTTCAACGTAAAATTAATCAATATGATTCTTTATTAAAGAGTATGAAAAAATATAGCCAGTTTTGCAATTTATATAAAAGAATGAATTATTTGGCTGATCAATGTACTTGTGTAAATGAAGATAATTTAACTAATTATGTTGATACAGTATCTAAAGAAATACTGAAAATAAAACTTTATAAAGCTGAAGAATCATTAAAAGAAACATATGATAAATATGTAATATCTTGTATTACATACTACAAAAATGAAGAAGAATTAATATCTGCTTATTTATTAAATGATGAAAATTATGATTTATTAATTTCAATTAATGATGCATCAGAAAGAAAAATTTCTAAATATCTAATATCAAAAACAACAAATGAGTTCCAAGAAGAAATAATAAATTATTAAAGTTTTTATAAAGATGAAAATTTTAATGAAATTTAGTGATTAATTTGTAAAAACCTTATTCCCCCAAATCGCGATTTGTAGGAAGCGCAAAAAATCCGCTTTTCCCCGGAAAAACCGCCACAAAAAGCGTCTTTTTCGGGGAAAATTAAGGATTCGCTACATATAGCGTAGTTTTTGCCGTTCTAAAACCGCTCCGAATCAACTGACGAGTGGTTTTAGAATTTTTCGCGGACGGAAGTTTTCCGCCGATAAAATTCTTGATGGAGGATTTGCCTTACAAGTTTACCTCGAAAGAGTTGGACGAAGAGACTGGACTGTACTACTACGGGGCTAGGTATTTAGACCCGTAATACAGCATGTGGATTAGCACAGCCCCTGCTCTGTGAGATTACATCCCTGTTGCGCCTACAAATGACGAGGCAAAACAGCATAATTCCAAATTGCCGGGCATGGGCGGTGTGTTTAATCACATCAATCTCAATTGTTACCACTACGCGGGGAACAACCCGGTGCGGTATGTGGACCCGGATGGAAGGGAAAAAATATCCAACAAACAGTTCAAGAGCTTTGAAAACTGTTGTTGAAGGGACTCCTGTAGAGAAAATTCCTAAGACCGCTCACACCGTGCTCAAGGGTTTGCAGCAGCGGACATCGAAAAAATCATAAGCAAAATACTGAGAAAAAAATTGTTTATTGCTTCCTTTCTTAAAAAGGAGGCAATAAATTTCAATTTATTCGTCGCCCTGATGAAAAGGAAGCGAAAAACAAATGTTTACGCTTCTTTCCATAGAAAAAGAAGGCAAAAAACATTTGTTTATTGCTCAAAAATACTATGGATAGATAAAAAACATTTGTTTATTGCTCCAAAATACTATAGACCAGAACAAAAACAAAAATTTTCAGTCAAAAAACCGCCTGACCTCAAAAAGAAAATATTGTATAATCCAAAATATGTCTCTTAATTGCAATGAAATCGATGTAGCTTTAAATGAACTTGACTTGGAGGGCGCGTTCGTTCAGGACGTTGTGCAGCCCGGATTTGACTCGCTCTCGCTGAACGTGTACAAAACAGCAGAGCCGAAAACAGTCTTTATCTGCATTGCCGCAGGCTCGTGCCGTATTCACCAGACTTGGCGAAAAGTGCCGAAAAACACGAAGCCGCTCAGGTTCATGGAGTGCCTGAAATCGCACATCAAAGGCGCTAGAATCGAGCGCTGCCGCCAAATTGGAAAAGAGCGTATCGTTGAGATGAGCCTTTTGCGTGCTGGAAAAATCTTCGTGATGAACAGCGCAAACGAAGTTTTGGGCAAAAAAGGCGAAGCGCAAGAAAGCGAGGACGAGCGCTACAAGCTTTACATCAGGCTTTGGAGCAACGCGGGCAACGTGATTTTGTGCCGCGAAAACGGCGAAATCATCGACTCGATGTTCCGACGCCCCGCAAAAGGCGAGGTTACAGGCGGCATTTTCAATCCAGAGTCTCTTTTGGAAAAGGCAAAGAACAAGGCAGAGCGCGTTTGGGAAGTGCGCGATTTTCCAGAAATCCAGAGCAAAGACGGGGAGCCTCTTTCGTTTTGCCGCAAGGTCGACATTTGGTACAGCGAGCACGCAACGGCGCTTTCCCGAGAGGCGCTTTTATCGCAGGCGGAAAAATGGTACAACGTCAAGCGGAGCAAGATGAGCGCGGCTCTTGAGCGACTAGAAGCAAAGCGCGAATCGTTTTTGAGCGCCGAAAAGTTGCGTCACCAAGGCGATTTGATTATGGCATTCGGCTTTGGAGCGGATTTTTCTTCGGGCTTTTTGGAATGCGAAGATTATGAGAACGGTGGCAAAATCAGGCTCAAAGTGGACGCAAAAAAGAGCGTGCAAGAAAACGCAGGCGTTTATTATGAACAATACAAAAAGGCTGTCAGCGGCGCAGAGGAGCTCGTTCACGACATCGAGAGCGCAAAGCGTGAAATCGAGGCTCTGGACGCACAATACAAGAAAATCGTCGAAGAGAAGAACGTCCTCAAAATCGAGCAGCTTTTGCGAAAGACTTCCACGCCAAAACAGCAAGAAACAAAGACACACCCCGGACTTGATTACACGGTGGACGGCTGGTATATCCTCGTCGGGCGCACTGCCTCAGAAAACGACGAACTTTTGAGACACTTCGTCAAAGGTCAGGACTTGTGGCTTCACACGCGCGACTTTGCAGGCGGCTACGTTTTCATCAAGGCGCGAAAGGACAAGACTGTGCCTCTCGACATTCTGCTTTTTGCGGGAAACTTGGCGGTCTATCATTCAAAGGCGCGCAAAAACGGCAAGGCGGATTTGTATTACACGCAGGTCAAGCACTTGCGACGGGCGAAAAATGGTCCAAAAGGCTTGGTTTTGCCGACGAACGAAAAAAACTTGAGCATCACGCTTGATATGAATCTGCTTCGCAAAATGGACGCTCAAGCGGAATGACAAAAATGCAAATTTTGTCATATTGACACATTTTTAGAATGTGTATAGAATGACGAGCGTCTGGTTTTCAGAAAGGTTATAGTGATTTTACACAATAATTTTCGGGGGTTTTTTATGGCAGAATATAATATCGAAAAACAGCACGCAAAGGGCAAACTCCACGCAATCGAGCGCATTAACGCACTCGTAGACGCGGGCAGTTTTATGGAAATGTATGCCCTTGCACGACACCAGTGTACTAATTTTGGTATGGACAAAAAAGAGATTCCATACGACGGCGTTATTACAGGATTCGGCACAATCAACGGAAAGAAAGTTGCAATTTACGCACAGGATTTCACTGTTCAGGGCGGTTCTTTGGGAAAGGTTCACGGACAGAAAATTGCAGAGCTTATCGCTAAGGCTATCGAAGTAAAATGCCCAGTTATCGGCGTGAACGATTCAGGCGGAGCGCGTATTCAGGAAGGCGTTGACGCTCTTTGTGGTTATGGCGATATTTTCTATCAGAACGTGCGCGCTTCAGGCGTTATCCCGCAGATTTCTATCGTTGCAGGACCTTGCGCAGGAGGAGCTGTTTATTCTCCAGGACTTACCGATTTCATTTTCACAATCGACCAGATTTCTCACATGTATATCACAGGTCCAAAAGTCGTCAAGCAGGTTATGTTTATGGACATCTCTGACGAGGACTTAGGCGGTGCTTCTATCCACAGCCAGAAATCAGGTGTTGCGCACTATCGCTGTGCAAACGAGAACGAATGTTACGAGAAAGTTCGCAAATTGCTCGACTACATTCCGCATTTCTATGGCGACAACGAGCCATTTGCTTCAAAAGTTACCACACACAAAGGACTTTTCGGCGAGAAGACAGAAAAGAACTTTGCATACACCGAAAGCAAAGAAGCAGAGCTTAACAATATTCTTCCAGAAGAAAGCCACAAGGGATACGATATTCACGAGGTTATCAATCGCGTTGTAGACGACGGCTCATTCTTCGGCGTTATGGAAGAGTTTGCGCAAAACGCAGTTACAGGCTTTGCAAAAATCGAGGGCAAGACAGTCGGTATCGTTGCAAACAACCCGGGTTATCTTGGCGGCATTATGAACTGCGACGCTTCAGACAAAATCGCTCGCCACGTTCGTTTCTGCGACTGCTACAACATTCCGCTTTTGAACTTCGTTGATGTTCCAGGCTTCGTTCCAGGTCCTCAGGAAGAGCAGAAAGGCATTATCCGCCACGGTGCAAAGGTGCTTTATGCTTACTCAGAGGCAAGCGTGCCGAAAGTTACCGTTATCACTCGCAAGGCTTACGGCGGAGCATACATCGCAATGTGTTCAAAGCACTTGGGCGCAGATATGGTTTTCGCTTGGCCAAAGGCAGAAATCGCGGTTATGGGTGCTGAGGGCGCAACGGGTATTTTGTATGCAAAAGAAATGAAAGACCCGAACAATGCCGCATTAGTCGAGCAAAAGAAGGCTGAATACAAAGAGACGTTCATGACACCGACAATCGCCGCTCAGAGAGATTACATCACGGCTGTCATCAATCCGTCAGAAACTCGCGACAAGGTTGTAAAGAGCTTTGCTTTCCTTGAGTCAAAGACTTCTAGCGACAATCTTTCAAGAAAGCACGGCAATATTCCTCTCTAACGGGCAAAGACCGTCTTGAAAAAGGCAGAAATCAGCTTAAATGCAAGCTGTTTTTGGAATAGTCCATAAAATGAATCCCTCTTGTTTTCGCAAGGGGGATTTTTTTGTGAGTTACGCTGGTTGCAGAAAAACTTGAACAATGCCGATAATGTAAGAACTGACGCAATCATAGGGGCTTTCACGAGTTCCCGACAAGGTTGGCGGTTGCTCTTCTAGTTCTAGTGGCTTTTGCGTATGCGAGAGTCATATTTTATTCTAGGGAGTGCGTGCGGTGAGCCGAATCATCATGATTTTGCTGGTTCTTGTAGTGCTTTTGCAGTGCTGTCCAGCGTGGTAAGCCTTCCACTCTTCGATATTTCGAGAGAGACAAAAAAACCGCCTAAGTCTTGCACACTGAGGCGGTTATAAACACCCGAAAGGGTTAAATCGTTAAGTGAAGACCAATCGTAACCTTGATTGCGTCTTTCTTTTTGTATTCTAGTCAACTTGGCTCATATTGTCAACTTTTCGCACAAATCTCCTCGTATCGCTTGAACAATTCTGCCACGATGTCCGCTTCGCTCATATCCGCCTTGAAGCCGTATGCGCTCATCACTGCCGCGTCGTTGGCTTGGTGCGCTTTGACAAGTTCTGGGAACAAAAACGCGCTTTCGCCGTAGAGCTGGGCTAATGTGCAATCTGCGTATTTTGCTCTTGCGTCTAGGATTGCCTGCGCCGTTTTCTCTATCGCTTCTTTCTGTTCTTCGTTTGGATTACACCACGGGAATGTATTGTACACCATTGCACCTGAATAACGATAATCGCTCTTTAAACGACCTGCAACTACTCGCATCCACGAATTATGAACGTTAGAAGTAAGAACGCCAAACATATAAAGAGAAGCGTCTAAAACGATAGAGCAAGAATCCGCTGCAATAACATCAGGAGTCATAAAACCAATCGGAATATATTTTCTTCGTTCAGACGAAACACGAGGTATTATCAAATAATTCGTGTTTTTCTGTGGCGTAGAAAAGAATTTCCATGGAGTTTCAGCCGATTTTCTGGTTGGCTCTGCTGTGCTTTTTTCTCTGAAAGCCCTTATTGCGTCAAGACGGCGTAAAATCTCTTTGTTGTTGATATACTCGCTCGGAGAAACGTCTTTGAGCCACAAACAATAACGGATTTCGTCATTGTTCAAAAAGTCCTTTGCACCCACATAGCGATGAACGAACTTTGCTTCTTTGGGGTACTTCGCTACAAAGTCTTTGTATTCTTCTTCTGAAAAGATAAAGTTTCCGTCATCTGTCGGTTGATTACCTTTTGTCATTTTCGGCACATCACAAATAGGAGTGCTTACACTGTCAATCAAAACATTAGGAGCGTCAATCAAATACGGATTTATATTCTCTGCTTCTTCAATAGAGCCATCGGCGTTGTAAATGTGCTTCAATTCATTCGAGATGTTAGAATTTGACGTTTTCGAAGTTCTTGCAACGCTCGTTGTGTTCGCTTGGCAATGCTCGTTGCGTTCGCTTGGCAATACTCGTTGCGTGTCCTTAGCAATGCCCGTTGAGTGTCCTTGGCAAGAGAAGCCTATGATGACGCAATGCACAGCTGCTTTTTCAGAAGATTCACTATCCCACTTAAACGTGCGATAAGCAAAATCAATGCCGATTCCATTTTTTAAGAGCGTATTCCACAAAGGGAAAACTTGCTCGCCCTGTGTGATTGAGTTTGTTGAAACAAAGGCACATTTAGTATTTGTGTTTTCAATCAATGCCGCAGCTTTATGATACCAAGCGCCAACATAATCAATGCTGTTAGAAAGGTGTATTTTTCCAAAAATATCAGTTGCTTCTTTCTTTTGTTGAGCACTCATCATGCTCGCACCCACGAACGGCGGATTGCCCATGATGTAATCGTATTTGTGCGCTTTTCCGTCTACTTGCGTGGTGAAGCCAGAGAAAAGCCCTCCGAGATTGTCTTCGTTTTCCTCAATCCCCCCCCCTCTTGTGCAATCAAGAGGCTTTAGTGTCGTCCAATCCATACGGAGCGCGTTGCCTTCAACAATAAAGGCGTTCGTGGTGAGAGGGAGAAAGTCTTTTTTGTTCTCGATTACTTCGTTGACTTTCTCGTTTACTTGGCTTTCGGCAATCCAAAGGGCAGTTTTGGCAACCGTAACCGCAAAGTCGTTTATCTCGATGCCGAAAAACTGGCTGATGTCGACTTTGGGCTGCCCTGCGGCAAAAAGTTCTCCTGTGTCTTTTGTTGCCAAAAACGCCTCGATTTCAAGGTTCGCAAGGCACAGATAGCTTTCGGTCAAAAAGTTTCCGCTTCCGCATGCGGGGTCAAGGAACTTGAGGGAGGCGATTTTGTCCTGAAACTTCTCAATCGCTTTCCGCCTGTCTTTTATGCTTGTTATCGCCTTGATTTGTGAGAGTTGTGCTTTAAGGTCGTCCAAGAAAAGAGGGTCGATGACTTTGTGAATGTTTTGAATGCTTGTGTAGTGCATTCCGCCCTTGCGCCTTGTCTCAGGGTTGAGAGTGGACTCAAAGACTGCGCCGAAGATTGTCGGGGAAATCTCGCTCCAGTTAAAAGGCGCGCACTCTTTTACAATGACGTCTATTATCTCTTGCGTGAAGTTTGGGATTTCGATGTTCTCGTCTTTGAACAATCCGCCGTTGACGTAAGGGAACGGCTTTAGTGTCTCGTCGTATTGGTCGCGCTCGGCTTCTTTCGTGTCGAGCGCCTTGAAAAGCTCAATCAAGCCCTTTCGCACGTTCGGGAGGTTGAACGACTTTATGTAATCCTCGAAGGCTGTTCGTGTTGCGAAAAGTCCCGCGTCCTCGGCATAAAGGCAAAAGACGATGCGAACACAAAGGATATTCAGGCTTCGAAGGCTTTTTTCGTTGAGCTCTTTGTACTGCGGCAAGATGGCAGAATAGAGCTTGTCGACGAGTTTTCCCGCCTCAATCGAAAGCGCTTCCTCGCGCCTTATGTTCTCGTTCTTCTCGTCAATCAAAAACTGCAATCGATAATATTCTTTGCCCAAGTCTTTCAGGAAAATCTGCTCTTCTTCTGCTTCTGGGTTTTCAAGGTCGTAGACCAAGAACTCGGCAAAATTGCAGACGACAATCCATCTCGGCTTTTCGCTCGCCTTCATCTCGCTAACGTACCGCTTTGCCTGCTCGAACGGGGTAAGAACTGCGCCGTCGCTCTGCTCATAGGCTTTGTGCAAATCGATTTTCGCGCCTTTTTGTTCAATCAAGACTTTTGTGTCTGCGATATAAGCGTCAATGTAGCTTGTGTGGCTCAATTTTACGCGCTTTTCAAACTCGATGTAATTGGCAGGGCTTACAATGCCGAACACGTCGCCCAAAAGTCCAATCCAAAACCGCTGCGACTCTTGCTTTTCGTCGCCCTTGTCTTTCCAAAAGTCTGCGAACTCTTCAGCCGCTTTTCTTTGCTCACTTTCAGTTTTCATGTTCGATATTGTATCATCTTTTTCAACGTATTGAAATCCGATAATTGTTCTAGTAAAATGGACTTATCGGATTTTTTTATTGACCAAAGGCTTTTTTATGAGAACGATTTATAGATTTTTTTTCGCAGTGCTGTTTGTATTTTTGATTGGAGAAAGTGGCTTTTCGGACGATTTCTTTTCGGATTTCGACCTCGTGCGGTTAGGGCCTGCATCGGGCTTCGACACATACAAAATCGGCGAGAACTGGTATCAAAACCCTCAGTTTCGCTATATCCGCTCGTTTCGCATCAACAAGTTTGAGACGACATACAATCTTTGGTATTCAGTGATTTCGCAGGCAGAGCGCGACGGCTACTTTTTCGGCAATCCCGGTCAGGAAGGAAGCGAGGGCATTCGCGGCAGAAGACCGACAGCCGAAGGAAAGTATCAGCCTGTAACCGCGGTCAACTGGTACGACGTTATCGTCTGGTGCAACGCTCTCAGCGAACAGCGCGGGCGAACGCCTTGCTACACGTACAACGGCGAAGTTTTGCGCGATTCGACAGACCCAGCCTGCGACCTTGCGGAGTGCGATTGGAGCGCGGACGGCTATCGCTTGCCGACAGAGGCGGAATGGGAATATGCAGCGCGAAAACTCGGCTCTGGCGGCTATCAGCGCGGGGATTTGGCGAGCGGGCTTACTGACAAGACGAGCGCGGAGCAAAAAAGCGTGGTTTCAGGCGATGTTGCTTGGTACGACACAAACACAAAAGGAACGCACATCGTCGGAACTGCGGGAAACCTTGACGAGAAGGCCGAAGCGGGAAGCGGGCGCAAAAACGCGATGGGACTTTTCGATATGAGCGGCAACGTGATGGAATATTGCTGGGACTGGTACGATGAGGCGTATGAAATCGTTGAAAAAGGAAAGCGAGCAGAAGGCCCTGAGTTTGGCTATGCGCGGGTGAGCCGTGGCGGCTGCTGGAACCCGTACCCGGGACTCGCGATTGCGTCTGCTAGATTCAAGTACGACCCGAACGAGAACTACAATTATCTCGGTTTCCGCTTCTGCTCTTCAAAATAATCCTCTTCGGGCATTGCCCGAATTGCCAAATTCACAAAAATGGTGCTTTGGTCGTTTGCCCGAGAGCAAAAATCGTCAAAAATTGGCTTCGGGCGTTTGCCCGAAAGCCAAAATCGCTAAAAATTGGCTTTGGGCATTTGCCCGAGAGCAAAAATCGCTAAAAATTGGCTTTGGGCGTTTGCCCGAAAGGCGAAATCGTCAAAAATTGGCTTTGGGCATTTGCCCGAGAGGCAAAATCGCTAAAAATTGGCTTCGGGCGTTTGCCCGAAAGGCAAAAAGTTATTTTTCTTCTTCGGAATAATTCTTCAAAAGAGGCGCGTCATCGCCGACGAATGTCTTTGCAATGTGATTGTGTGCGGAATACCAGATGATTTCGCGTTTTTCAAAGGCTTCTTTTATCAAATCATCGATTTCAAGATTCTTGTAAATCTCTTCGGCTTCTTCGATTGTGCCACGCAAAACAGGGTGCTTCGGGCTAAAAAGAACGCAGCAGTCCTCGTATGGCAAAATCGATGTCTCGAATGTGCCGATTTCCTCGGAAGTTGCGATAATCTCTTCTTTGTCCATTCCGACGAGAGGGCGAAGGAGCGGATAATCGGCAAAATGCTCCGTGACGCTCATGTTTTCGATTGTCTGGCTTGCAACTTGTCCAAGGCTTTCGCCTGTGATGATGCACTGTGCGCCGATTCGCGAAGAAAGCAGGTTCGCGACTTTCATCATGCAGACGCGAAGCATAAGCGTCGTCCAGTTCTGAGGCGACTTTTGCTTTATCTTCATCTGAACGTCGGTGAACGGGATAATGTTCAAATGTGTGTCGAGTCCGAAGAAAGAAAGCGTCTTTGCAAGTGTTTCGACTTTTTGCTGAGCCTCAACGCTTGTGTACGGGTATGAGTGGAAATAGACGCACTCAACTCTCATTCCTCTTCTCATCATTCTGTATCCTGCAACAGGGCTGTCGATGCCGCCTGAAAGAAGGAGAAGACCTTTGCCGCTCACGCCAACAGGAAGACCGCGACGTCCCTTTTCGGCATCAGAATAGACATAGCAGCACTTTTCGCGCACTTCAACGCTGATTGTAACGTCAGGTTTGTGAACATTGACGCTCAAAATGCCTTCGTCAAAAACAGGGCCTGCGGCTTCGCAGTTGATTTGATATGAATTGAGAGGAAAGTTCTTGTCGCTTCTGCGCGATTCAATTTTGAATGTGGTGCACCCTCTTTCTTTTGCCTTCAGAGCCTGTGCTTTTACGGTTTCTTTTATCGCCTCGATGCTCTTTTCGCAAACAATTGTCTTTGCCCAGCCAGTGATGCCAAGCAAATGCGAAAGCGCAAACTCAACAGCAGCGCAATATTTTTCGTCCACGTCAACATAAAGGCGTCCGCTTGCAACTTTGACTTTTGCGTCTTTCACGCCACCAAGCGCGAGTTTGAGATTCAAAGAGAGTTTCTTTTCAAAAGCCTTCAAGTTGCTTCCTTTGAGGGTCAGCTCACCCACTTTTCCAAGATATGTAACAGTCATAGCTTTGAGTATAATGATTTTCCCTGCCCTCGCCTACTGCGCAATAAAAATATAGGTGTTGTCTATAAAATCAAAATGCTATAAAATCGCAAATTATGAATATCGCATTATTTTCAGACAGTTATTTGCCAACAAAAAGCGGCATTGTTACTGTCGTAATTCAGTTAAAACACATTCTGGAAGAATTAGGTCATAAAGTTGTAATCGTAACTGTTTCAAACAAACATTCATCAGACGTGGATTTTGAGGAAGATGAAGATATTCTCCGCGTCAAGTCGATTCACTCTTTCGTAGGCGACGACCAGTACATCGGCATTCCGATTCGCCACAAAGTCGTCGAGTTTCTTGAAAAGCACGAAGTCCGCTTGATTCACGCGCACACGGAGTTTTTCATCGGACAAATGGCAATTCTTGCAGGAAAGAAAATCGGAATTCCTGTTATCGCAACGACTCACACGATGTGGGAAGATTACTACAGGCATTATTTTACGATGGGCGCTCTTGTTCCAAAAAGCGTTGTCCGCCAAATCGTCAGACAGCTCTACAAGCACTTTTATGCGCTCATAAATGTTTCAGAAAAGGCAAAAAATTATTTCACGCTTCCAAAAATGCTTCCGAACAAAGCTTGCGCGATTATTCCGAACGCAATCGACACTGAAAAGTTCATCTCGCACGAATGGACAGACAGCGAAAAAGCGGAGATTCGGCGTGAATACAAAATTGAGCCGACTGACAAGATTATGCTTTATGTCGGTCGCGTTGTTGAAGAAAAGCGCGTTGAGGAAATGCTTGATGTGATTATCCGCGTCGTCAACTCAAGGCGCGACGTGAAAATGCTTTTCGTTGGCGCAGGCGGTGCGCTTTACGACTTGGAGCAGCGAGTTCAAAAAGAAGGGCTTACAGACAAAATCATTTTCACGGGTTTTGTCGACTGGTTCAAAGTTTCAAGCCTTTATTCAGTCGCCGATGTCTTTATAACAACGTCGCTTTCAGAAATGCACTCAATGACAATTCTTGAAGCTCTCTCGCTTGGCGTTCCTGTTGTGTGCCGCGAGGACACAAGTTTTTCTGACACTGTCTTTCAGGGCGAAAACGGCTTTATGGCAAAGACCGACGAAGAAATGGACGGCTTCATAAATCGAGTCTTGGACGACGACAAACTGCGCGCTTCAATGTGCAAAAAGGCAAAAGAAGTCGCAGGGCGCTTCACGTTGCGCCTTCACGGACTTCGCACGGTCGCCTTCTATGAGGAAGTCCTAAAGCATTATCCGTACAAAATAAAAAGCGAAGACTTAACTGCCGCAGTTTCTGCGGTCAAAGAATAAAAGAATAAGAGGTCGATATGGAAAACAAATCAAAAATAAAGGCGATGGCACTGAGCATAATCGTGTCAGGAACTCTTTTCAGCGTTCTCAATTTGTCGCTGTGTCTTGACGCGTCACTTCTCGCTCTTCCAATCTCGATTGTGTACACGCTCGTTTTGTTTCTCTGCTTCAGAGCTTTGTTCAACAGCGGAAAAGCAAATCTTCTTTGCGTGTTCAAATATCTTGTGCAGTACGCGCCTATCGTCTATCTTGCCTCCTACATCATAAGGAGAGTCGGAGCGTGGGGCGTTCCGTTCGCTCTTGACGTTCTTTGCATTGCGACATGGCTTTACGTTTTCGTGATGAACTTCGTGCTGATGAGCGCTCTAAAGCCAAAGAGACTTGAGGCAGTGGACAAAGAATGGAAATTTGCCTCAGACAAAATAGCAGAGAAAATCGCGAAAAACAAAGCGCTAAAGACAACACTTTGGACACTTGAGTGGGTTGACGCTCTAGTCCAAAGCGTTTTCGCAGTCCTTTTGCTAAACATTTTCATTGTGCAGCTCTATGTAATTCCGTCAGAATCGATGGTGCCTGAGTTCTTGATTGGAGACCGCGTCATCGTTTTCAAGCTCTTCAACGGGCCAAAGTTCCCGATGTCGAAAATCGGTCTTCCGTACATGCGAAACTACAAGCGAGGCGACATCGTTGTATTCAGAAACCCGCATTACGAAAGCACAAATGTGAGCGAAATGCGCACCGTTCTTTCAAACTTCGTCTACATGATTACGCTCACAAAAGTGAACCTCAACGTTGACAAAAACGGCGCACCAAAGGCAGACCCGCTCGTAAAGCGCGTTGTCGGCGTTCCAGGCGAGCAGCTCGTTATGCAAGACGGCACGCTTTACCACAGAACAGCCGAAAGCGATGAGTTTACGCCTGTCGCAGAGGACGCAACATGGGCAGCGTGGAACTTGAACGCTGTTCCAAAAAGACTTCACTCAGGCATTCAGGTCTTTCCTCTCCCAGAAAACATCTATGAGTTAATGCTCGATGTTGAAAAAATACGCCGTGAACTTTCTGTTCCGGACTCACTTTCTGAGTGCATTTCACTTTCAAATCGCTTCAGCGCGCTCGTTGAGAACAGCGGCAAAGAAGCAAAGAGACTTTCAGATGACGAAGTGAAATCGCTTTTGCAAAAGAACGAGCTTTACGCGCTCACAATGCTTTCCTCAAGCGACCAGCTCGCGCGAAAACTTCTTTCGGCAGAAGGCGGTGCGCAATGGTTTGAAGCCTTTATGACATCATGGTCAAAAAGCGATGTCGGAGAAGGTGCGCTCAACGGAAAAGTCGTCGGAGGAAATCCTTATGATGACGCTAACTTCCGCCTCAATCTTCTTTCAAAACTTGCAATCGGTCGAAACGTCGTTCGCTGCGCAGAACTCACAGCCGCAGGCATTCCGTACAGCGACTGGAAAAACGACGAGTACCTTTCAAAAAGCAAGGCTCTCAGCGATGCGCTCGGCATTTACGTCCGCATTTTGGATTCCCGCAATATGCCGCTTTTCCCTGCAAACAACGACGATGGAAGCGCGCGCTACATTCCAGAAAACTGCTACTTTATGATGGGCGACAACCGCTTCAATTCGCTGGATATGCGACATTCTTACGATTTTTCGATAAAGAGCCTCACTCCTTTCGACGAGTATTCGCTCCTTTACGAAAGCAACATCGAGCCGCAGTATGTCAACCGCGAAAAAATGCTCGGAAGCGCAAGTTATCGCTTCTGGCCAGTTTCCAGACGCGGTGTTCCGGGCTTCACGGGCTGGATTGAGTAATTTTTTATCAAGGCGGCTGAGCATAGTCAAAGTCACCTCAATGTTTTTCAAAAACTTTTTCCCCTCCCAAAACGGCGAGGGGATTTTTTTTTGCTTTGGGAAAATGCCCGAAGCGCCAATTTCAAAAAGAATGGCTTTGGGAAAATGCCCGAATAGAGATTTTGGAGATTTTATGTTTCGGGCAAACGCCCGAAGTGCCAAATTCAAAAAAGTGAGCATTCGGGCAATGCCCGAAAGGCAAAATTCAAAAAAGCGGGCATTCGGGCATTGCCCGAGAGGCAAAATCCAAAAAAGAGAGCGTTCGGGCAAATTAGCGAAAACAAAATGGAAAAACGCCAAAATGCTTTTTTTTCGTAATTAGTGAACTATAATATTTTATGTTGCACAGGAAAGTATTTTTTTAACAAGGAGAAAATTTAATGATAAGCAAATGGTCGAAGAAAAGCATAAAAAAAGAAATGTCGCTGAAATTGGGCGCATCGCTTTTCGCTCTGTTCATGGTATGCGCGTTCATTTTGATTAGTTCTGTCAGGCGCAATTTTTCAAGTATTTCCAACAAATATCTTTCGGGGATTTCTGTTTATTACACGGAAAGCGCAAAGTCGATTCTGTCGCACGAATACAGCACTTGCGCGGCTTTGCAGGCAACTGTCGAGCAATTTGAGACGATTCCCGAAGAAAACAGGAGAGAATATCTGGACAACATTCAAAAGGCGATTCTTGAGAAAAATCCAGATTTTGTTGATGTTTGGGTCGTCTTTGAGCCGAACGCGCTCGACTCTCTGGACAGCGAATATGCGGGAACGCCTTATAGCGATGAAAGCGGGCGCTACATTCCGTACTGGACGAGGGTCGGCTCTTCGATTGAGGTTTCGCCTTTGACGGATTACACTGGCTCTTTTTGGTACGACGAGCCGCGAAAGCAAAATCACGGCATTCTGATTGAGCCAAACCCGTACGAGATTGGCGGTCAGACTGTCTGGGTCTGCGGTGTTGCCTTCCCGATTCACAATCGCTCTGGTCAAATTGTTGGCGCGCTTGGTCTTGATATGGCGCTCTCAACGCTCACAAACATGATAAGCGAGGTCAAACTTTACAAATCTGGTTATTTGACGCTTTTGTCAGCTCAAGGGCTTGTTGCGGCTGACAAAGACGAGAGCATTGTCGGAGAGACTTTGAGCGGCTTTACTAGCGGAGAAAGCGCTCAGCTTTTCAAGAACGCAGCCTCGACGCTCTCACCGTTCTCAACTTTTTCTGAGGACAAGAAAATTTATCGAATGTATGTTCCTCTCAAGGTGCAGGATGCTGCTCAGGTGTGGTTTTTGGGCTTGAACATTCCGCTTCGTGAGGTGGAGCACGATTCGTTTGTTATTCTTAATCTTCTTATTGGCATTTTCGGAGCAACTATTATTGTGATTATGATTCTCACGTTCTTTATAGTTGGCACATTCTCTTCTCAGCTTGAAGTCGGAATGAACGCGATGAAGAACATCAGCGAGGGCGACGGCGACCTTACTGTTCGCATGGCGGTCCACTCTGAAAACGAACTTGGTCTTATGTACAAGTATTTCAATGCCACGATGGAGAAAATCCAAAACTCGATTTCGACTGTCAAACACGAGACGCACGATATTCAAAAAGCAACGCAGACGCTTTCGGACGATATGAACGAAACTGCCGCCGCTGCAAACGAAATCACCGGGAACATCACATCTGTGAATCATCAGATTCGCCTCGACAGCGAAAACGTTCAGGCAACGCAAGTGAGTGTCGAGAGCATCAACAAGGCGATTTCGTCGCTTATCCAGAACATCAGCGCTCAGTCGGCAAGTGTCGCAGAAAGTTCTTCGGCTGTTGAACAGATGGTCGCAAACATCAGAAGCGTTACGTCAATTCTTGAGAAGAACGCGGAGCAAATCCAAAAACTTGAGGGCGCGAGCGAAGAGGGAAAAACGAGTGTTGTGTCTTCGGTTGCTTCAACTAAGCAGATTCAGGAGCAAAGCGAAACGCTTCTTGAGGCGAGCAAAGTCATTCAAAACATCGCAAGCCAGACAAACCTTCTTGCAATGAATGCCTCTATTGAAGCGGCGCACGCAGGAGAGGCAGGAGCGGGATTCGCTGTTGTTGCTGACGAAATCCGAAAACTTGCGGAAGACTCTAACGTTCAAGGAAAGAAGATTACGAAGAACCTCAAGCTTGTTCTTGATTCGATTAAAACTGTCGCTCTTTCAACAGAGACGCTTCAGACAAAGTTCAACCAGATTTACGACATAACGCAGAAGGTCGCCGAGCAGGAAACCACGATTATGAGGGCAATGCAGGAGCAGCGCGAGGGCGGCGGTCAGGTCTTGAGCGCGATGAAGCAAATCAGCGACATAACGGTGAGCGTCAAGAGCGATGGTGGTGTTATGCAAAAGTCAATCGATGATGTTAACAAGAATATGGACGACTTGACGCGATTGACTAGCGAAATTACGGCAAGTATGCAGGAGATGGAACTGGGAATCGAGAACATCAACCAGTCAATCAACAGTGTCAACGATTTGACTCACCAAAACCGAGAGAGTATCGACCGTCTTGATAATGTTGTTGAAAAGTTCATTGTCTGACGACAAAAAAGCGACCCGACAAAAATCGAGTCGCTTTTCACTGCCCTACTCTTTTTGAGAAGGGCTTTTATTTTGTCCATTCAGCGAATTCTTGCTCGGTTGCATTGACATAATGCGTTCCAGAAACAAGACGGCGCTCTCCTTTGTCGTAATCGATTCCGCTTGTGCGATAGTCATATGTGATAATTTCGCGACTTTTTTCAACGGCAGGATTTGCGCGCGGGATAGCGGAAAGAAGGCTCTTTGTGTACGGGTGGACAGGGCGAGAGAATATTTCTTCGGTTGTTCCCGTTTCAAGAAGATGCCCAAGGTGCAAAACGCCAATTCTGTCGCTTATGTATTTGACCATTGACAAATCGTGAGCGATAAAAAGATACGCTGTTCCTGTTTCTTTTTGAATTGCCTTCATCAGATTGACGACTTGAGCCTGAATCGACACGTCGAGAGCGCTTATGCACTCGTCTGCGATTATAAGGCGCGGGTTCATAACAAGAGCGCGAGCAATTCCGACTCGCTGTCGCTGTCCGCCTGAGAACTGGTGCGGATAGCGGTCGATATGCTCACGGGAAAGTCCGACTTTGTCGAGTATCTTATAGATTTTTTCCTCGCGCTCAGCACGGTTCTTGTAAAGATGATGGATATCAAGTCCTTCTGCGATTATTTCTCCGACTTTTTTTCGTGGGTTCAAGCACGCCATCGGGTCTTGAAAAATCATCTGCATATTTGTGCGCAAAAACTTTTTGTCGTCTCTGCTCATTTTTCCAGAAACATCCCGCCCGTCAAAAATAATTTTTCCAGAAGTCGGATTGTAAAGGCGGATAAGGCTTCTTCCAATCGTAGATTTTCCGCTGCCAGATTCGCCAACAAGCCCGTAAGTTTCGCCAGGGAAAAGAGAAAACGATACTTCTTCAACAGCCTTCACGACTGATTTTCCGCCAAGCGAAAAATGCTGGCTCAAGTTTTCAACGCGCAAAAGTTCTTGTTTATCTGCCATATTTTTGTGCCTCCGCTTTCATTTTTGCAATGCGCTCTTTCAATTCTTTTGGCATTTCCACTTTTGGAGCGCGAGAATCCAAAAGCCACGTTGATGCATAATGTGTGTCCGTGATTTTGAAAACTGGCGGTTCAAGGCGTCGGTCAATGTTCAGCGCATAGATGTTTCGAGGCGCAAAAGCGTCTCCTTTTGGTGCGTTCAAAAGATTTGGAGGGCTTCCTGGTATCGTATAGAGTTGCTCGTCCGTCGTATCAAGGTCTGGCATAGAGGACAAAAGTCCCCATGTGTAAGGGTGTCGTGGGTCAAAGAAAACTTCGTCCGCAGTTCCTCGTTCAACGATTTTTCCAGCATACATCACGTTTACATAATCTGCGACTTTTGCAACAACGCCAAGATTGTGCGTGATAAAAATGACTGACAGGTTTCGCTCTTTTTGAATTTTCTTTATTAAGTCTATGATTCTTGCCTGAATCGTAACATCAAGCGCAGTTGTTGGCTCATCGCAAATCAAGAGTTCAGGGCTACAAGAGAGCGCGATTGCTATAACAACACGCTGTCTCATTCCGCCAGAAAGTTGATGAGGATAGCATTTTATTCGCTTTTTAGCGTCAGTGATTCCAACTTCCTCAAGAAGATGAATTGCCTTTTCTCTAGCTTCGGCTCTTGTCATTTTCGGGTTGTGGAATCGCATTCCTTCCATAACTTGGCGTCCTATGTTCATCGTTGGGTTAAGGCTTGTCATCGGGTCTTGAAAAACCATCGCAATGCGCTTTCCGTTGATATTGTGGCGTATATCGCGTGTTTTCATCTTGAGAACCTCAAAATCAACGCTTTCGCCATCCTTTTTTGAATGATAAACGATTTCGCCTGAGTTCACGATAGAGTTTTGTGCAAGGATTCCCATAACGGCTTTTGTCGTTACAGATTTTCCAGAGCCAGATTCACCTACAATCGCCACAGTCTGACCGCGCAAAAGCTCAAAATCAACGCCACGAATCGCATTCACAATTCCAGCGCTCGTCTTGAATGAAATTGATAGATTCTTTACGCTCAATATTATATCTTTGTTGTTTTCAATTTCCGCCATAAATTACCTGTCCTTGAACTTTGGATCAAGAGCCTCTCGAAGCCCGTCTGCAAGCATATTAAAACTCAGCATCAAAAGTGCTAAGACAAAAAGAGGAGGTACAATCTGATATGAATGTGTTGTAAAACTGTTGAAAGCGTCACTTATGAGAGAGCCTAGTGAACACTGAGGAACAGGTATTCCAAGACCGACGAAAGACAAGAAAGCTTCCGTGAAAATCGCTGTTGGAATTGAAAACATTGTCTGTGTCAAAATCTGAGCGATTATGTTCGGCAAAACTTCACGGAAAATAATGTGAAGGCTTCCCGCTCCAAGAGTACGGCTTGCAAGAACAAACTCTCGCTCCTTCAAGTTAAGCATTTCTGCTCTTGCAATACGGCTCATTCCAATCCACTCTGTTATCATAAGCGCAAAAATTATAGTTGCGATGCCAGGCTTCAAGACAAGCATCAAAAGCGTTACGATAACAAGGCGCGGGATTCCGTTTATGATTTCGGCAAAACGTTGCATCACAGAATCAACCCACCCTCCAAAATATCCAGAAATAAGTCCGTAGCTCAATCCTATGAGCATATCGATTATTACTGCGATTATAGAGATATAAAGAGAGATTCGAGTTCCTGTCCAAGTGCGAGTCCAAATATCGCGCCCGAGAATATCCGAGCCAAACCAATAATAAACGTCAGTATCGCCGTTTTTCTCATATAGATTTACGCTGCGGCTTCCTGTAGTTGTCTTCATAACTTCGCTTCCGTTGAAAAACGGCATTTTGTCAAAGCCCTGAAGACGAGGCGCGTAGTTTTTCTGCTTGAGATTTTGCGCCGAATACGAATATTTATTCATAGAAGGGCCTGCAAAAGCAAAAAACGAAATCAATATTATTGCAATAAGCGAAAACACTGCGCTTTTGTTGCCAAAAAATCTTTTTCGCACTTCTGCCCAATAACTTAATGCTGAAAAATTGCTGTCAGATTGTTCTGCAGCACTGTCTTTTACAAATTCAAAATCATCGGTGAAAAAGCCAGCTTCTTTTTCTTCGCTTTCGATTTCAATTGAGTTTTCGATTGATTGAACAGAATCAGTCATTTGAACCTCCCTGAAGACGAATTCGTGGGTCAATTACACCGTAAAGAATATCAACCACGAGCATTATAACAATGTACATCGCGCTATAGATAAACGAGAGAGAAATCACGACATTGTAGTCGTTAGACTGAATCGCCGTTACCAAAAGAGAGCCAACGCCCGGAATTGCAAAGATTTTTTCAATAACAAGAGAGCCTGTCATCAAATCCACAACAAGAGGCGCAAGCACAGTGATTATCGGAATAAGAGTATTTCTTAAAGCGTGTCTTGTTATAAGACGCCAGCCAGAAATTCCTTTGCTTTCGGCAAGCTGCATATAATCACTTCCGAGCGCCTCAAGCATTTCAGTGCGTGTGAAGCGCGCAATTGACGCAAGTGTGAACATACAAAGCGAAACACTTGGCAAAACATAAGATTTTGCAAGTTGCGTCGATGTAAAGAGCATCGGGAAAAGACGCCACTTAAAGCCAAACTGATAGCTAAGCGCAAGCGCAAAAACATAACTTGGAATTGACACGCCAAGAACAGAAATGACCGTTGCTGCAGTATCCCAAATTGTGTTGTGCTTGATTGCAGCAACAATGCCAAGCGCCAAGCCCGCGAGCGTACCAATAAACACAGAATAAAATCCGACTTTTATGCTGATTGGCAAGCGCTGAGAAATCAAAGACAAAATCGGAGTGTTTTTGCTAATGTTATAACTGACCCCGAAATCTCCTCTAAAAAGAGAACCGAGATAGCGCAAAAACTGAATCACAACAGGCTTATCAAGCCCATATTTTGCATAAAGAAGAGCCTTTTGCTCCTCACTGAGTTTTTCATCGTTAAAAGGAGAACCTGGCATAAATTGCAAAAGCAAAAACAACACAAGTGTTATTGCAATCATCGTAAAAAATGAAATAATAATGCGCTTCAGGATATACTTTCTCATTTTTTTCCTTTTGAAAGATTTTTGAAAAATGAAAGACAAGGTGCATTCAGCACCCTGTCAAAAACAATCGCAGTTTTACTCTTTTGTTGCGTTCTTGAAAACACGAACAAGAGCAACAGCGTGGAAATCAACACCCTTCACGCTGCTTTTAATCATACAAGCGTCAGACTGCTGATAAAGAGGGAAAATCACAGCTTCGTCAAGAATAATCTTCGCAGCGTCCTTCATAGCGCTCCAGCGCTCCACAGGTTTCTGGCAAAGAGAACCTGTCGTACACTCGTCGATAATCTTGTCGTAAGAAGCATTGCTCCACTCACCGTGGTTGTTAGCGTTTCCTGTAATCCACATTCCAAGATATGTCATCGGGTCTGCATAATCAGGACCCCAGCGTGTAAGAGCAAGGTCAAAGTTGCCTGAGCGCATATCAGCAAGACGCTGCTTCTTTGGCTCAACATGCAAATCAACAGTAACACCAGAGAGAGTGCTTTCAATCTGCTCTTTGATAACAGCCGCAACATTCTGCTGAATCACAGTGTCGTCAACGATAAGCTCAAATGTGAAAGATGATTTTCCAAGCTCAGCCTTTGCCTTCTCAAAGTATTCAACTGCTTTTTCAGCATTAGAATCGCAAAGTTCCGGGAACGGAGTCTGCTCTGTTGTGAAGTCCTCTCCTAGTGAGTTAAAAGCATAATCGCTTGGAACTGGAACACAAGCTGAAATAGAGCCGTCTTTTACAACATCATCAACAATGCTCTCGCGGTCAAAAGCAAAAGTTAAAGCACGACGCAAGTTCAAGTTTGCCAAATCTGCATTTTTCGCAATATTCGGAGTGATATACCACAAAAATCCTGAACCAACAGTAACAAACTCAGGGTCATCTTTCACCTGGTCAACCTGGTCACCAGAGATTTTCACAAGGTCAAGAGAACCGTTCTGATAATTCATCAGAGACTGCTGGCTGTCCTTCAAAACCTGATAATTCAAAGCATCGATTTTAATGCGCTCAGCATCATAATACTTTTCGTTTTTCACAAGTTTCATATTAAGAGCCGCTGGCTGATACTCGCTCAAAACGAACGCGCCATTGCTCAAAACAGTTTCAGGGCTTGTTCCAAAACTCTCGCCGCACTTCTCAAAGAACGCTCTGTTCACAGGATAGAACGTCGGGAAGTACAAAATCGAATCAAAATATGAGACAGGAACTTCAAGCTCAACCTGCAAAGTTTTTGCATCAATAGCCTTCACGCCAAGCGCATCAAGAGGAAGCTCCCCTGCTTCGACAGCATAAGCATTCTTAATCTGACCGATGTCAGTGAGCATATAAGCATACTCAGAAGCAACTTTCGGGTCTGCCGCGCGCTGCCAGCCAAAAACGAAATCGTCCGCCGTAACAGGCTCTCCGTTTGACCAGAATGCGTCATCACGAATCTTGAACGTGTAGACCAAGCCGTCCTCGCTCACAGTTTCAGAAGCACAAAGAGCATCGATTGTTGAGCCGTCGCTGCTCATCTGCTTCAAGCCGTCCGTAAAGTTTGCGATAAACTCAAGCGCGTTGCCGTCTGTCGCAATCTGAGGGTCAAGGCTTTCAACCTCGACCTCAATCATCACATTCAGAGTCTTGCTTTGAGATTTCTCTGAAACAGCCTGAGAAACTTCAGTCTTTTTTCCACCGCAACTTGCGAAAAAGACTGCTGACGCTAACACAAGAGCGCTCAATTTTTTCATTTTGTCCTCCATAAAAAAAGGGGTGCTGTTATTTTATTTCTGCAACCCCATTGTATGTTGTGCATTATAAGTAAAAACACACATCGTGTAAAGTTGATTTTGCATAAATATCGATATTTTTTGCATTTTTTTCGCTAAATTCCGTATCTTTATGCATATTTTCGTATATTTCTTTTTCCACTTTGGGGAAAGCAAAAAACAAAAAACGCTTTATCCATTTTGGGAAAAGTCGGATTTTAAAAAGTCAGCGCTTTCCAATTTTGGGCAAAGCCAAATTTTTAAAAGTCAGCGTTTTTCCGTTTTGGGCAAAGCCAAATTTTAAAAAGTCAGCGTTTTCCAGTTTTGGGCAGAGTCAAATTTTAAAAAGTCAGCGTTTTCCAGTTTTGGGCAGAGTCAAATTTTAAAAAAGCAACTTTTTCCGTTTTGGGCAAAGCGAAATTCAAAAATCAGCGTTTTCCGTTTTGGGCAAAGAAAAGTCGGTCATTGAGCAAAGTCAAAATGACCGATTTTTGCATATCATTTTGTGCTTCGATTTATTTTTATGCGTCCAAAGTCGCTTTGAGTTTTCCAAAAGCCTCCAAAAAACGCTTCGGGAAAACCCCGAAAGGTGAAATTTGAAAAGTGAGCCTTCGGGAAAATCCCGAAAGCCAAATTTTAAAAAAGTAGCCTTTTGGAAAAACCCCGAAAGCCAAATTTTAAAAAGTCAGCCTTCGGGAAAATCCCGAAAGCCAAAATTTGAAAAAGTAGCGCTTTGGAAAAACCCCGAAGACCAAATTTTAAAAAGTCAGCCTTCGGGAAAATTCCGAAAGCCAAAATTTGATAGTTTTGTCATTGGCGAACTTGTTTCGGTGCTTCGACATTGCTCAGCAACCAAAGATGCTGAAACGAGTTCAGCATGACAATAGTTTTTGGAAAATTGCAAAAAAAACTTCCCACATACTATTGCAGGAAGTTTTTGTAGTTTATTGATATTTAGATTTATGCATTTTTGCCGTGGCAGTTTTTGTATTTCTTTCCACTACCGCACGGACACGGGTCGTTTCTTCCAATCTTTGGAGCAGCACGCACAAGAGTAACGCCTCTTGGAGCTGCGGCACTTCTCATTGGAGCTGAAGCTGCCTGTGTTTTTGCCCTTTCGCCAGAAAGCGCGCCTGAACTCTGAGCACTCGTGTGAGTTGCCTGAGTCTGCTGGACTCTCTGCTGAGCGCGAGCGGCGGCTTCTCGGTCTTCAACTGGCGCAATTTGGATTTTGACCTTGAACACGCGAGCCGCAATCTCAAGGCGGATATTGCCAAGCATTTCGTTGAAGCGGTCAAAACCGTCAATCTTGTACTCTGTAAGCGGGTTTTTGCTTCCATAAGAGCGCAAATGAACAGCCTCGCGAAGACCTTCAAGCTCTTCGAGCTGGTCAAGCCACTTGCGGTCAATCATCTGAATATACTGGAAGCGGATAAACATATTCAAATTTGCTTTGCCAACAAGGTCTTCTTTAGCCTTGATGTCGGCTTCGAGCATCTTCAAGATTTCATCTTTCTTGAGCTGTTCTGCTGTAAGCTGCAAGCCAAAGAGCATTCGCAACTTGTCGAGAAGAACAGTCTTTGCATTGCTTCCCTTGCGCTTTTCGTTGTCCTCGTACTCGTCAAAGTAGTCGTCCAAAGCGTCGCGTGCTGTCTGCATAACACGCTCGTCAAGGTTCTCGTCAACAAGAATTGAGTCGCGCTGCTGATAGATGAAGCTTCTCTGCTCGTTCAAAACATCATCGTACTCAAGCAAATGCTTACGAATCTCGAAGTTTCTCTCTTCAACTTTTCGCTGTGCTCTCTCAATACCTTTGTTAAGCCACGGGTGGTCAATCGGCTCTCCCGGCTGCATACCGATTCGGCTCATAAGAGTTTTCATTTTCTCGCCGCCGAAAAGTCGCATCAAATCATCGTCCATTGAGATGTAGAACTTACTTCGTCCCGGGTCTCCCTGACGACCAGAGCGTCCTCGAAGCTGATTGTCGATACGGCGTGATTCGTGGCGTTCTGAACCAATGACGTAAAGACCTCCAAGAGATTTCACTTCATCGCAATCTTTCTGCCATTTCTCTGTTTCGATTTTGAGTGCTGCCTGATACTCTTCGTCGCTAGCCTCTGTTCCGACTCGCTTTCTTGCTCTCATTTCCGGAGAACCGCCAAGCTTAATATCAGTACCGCGTCCAGCCATGTTCGTAGCGACAGTAACTGCGCCCTTTGCACCAGCTTCCGCGATAATCATAGCTTCGCGAGCGTGGTTCTTTGCGTTCAAAACTTCGTGGCGGATACCTTTCTGTGTGAGCAATCTTGACAAAAGCTCAGACTTTTCTACGCTGACTGTACCGACCAATACTGGCTGACCTTTTTTGTGAGCAGCATCGATTTCCTTGACGATAGCGTTCCACTTGTCCATCTCGTTCAAGTAAACTTCATCGTTCTCGTCGATACGCTGAACAGGCTTGTTCGTAGGAATTACGACGACATCGAGGTTATAAATCTTGTAGAACTCAACTGCCTCTGTTTCTGCCGTACCAGTCATACCAGAGAGCTTTGAGTACATTCTGAAGAAGTTCTGGAACGTAATCGTTGCCATTGTGCGATTGCGCTGAGCAATCTTCAAGTTCTCTTTTGCTTCAATAGCCTGATGAAGACCGTCGCCGTATCGTCTTCCTTCAAGAATACGACCTGTGAACTCGTCAACAATCTGCACCTGTCCGTCTTTTACAACATAATCAACATCGATGTGATAGAGCTTGTGCGCGCGGATTGCTTGCGTGAAGTAGTGGACATAATCAAAGTTCTCTTCGTCCTCAACGCTTGTTCCTTCTGGAATAAGGTGCTGAGAGAGCAAAATGTTGTTGATTTTGTCCATACCCTTGTCGGTGAGAGAAACGCGGCGGCTCTTTTCGTCGAGCTTGTAATCACCGTCGAGTTTTGCTCTCTCTTCTGGGGTCATATTGATTTCATCTTCATCGATGTACTGGTCAGTTTTCGGGTCTTTCGCCATTTCGGTGAACATACCCACATATTTGTTGACCTCTCGATACTTGACTGTGTCGTCTTCGCCTGCGCCTGAAATGATGAGCGGAGTACGCGCTTCATCGATAAGAATAGAGTCGATTTCGTCAACGATACAGAAATTAAATCCGCGCTGAACTTTGCGATTGATGTCAATCTGCATATTGTCGCGAAGATAATCGAAACCGAACTCATTGTTTGTTCCGTAAGTAATATCGCAGTTATAGGCAGCTTTGCGGGCTTCTGTGTCCATATTAGAAAGGATTGAGCCTACAGTCTGTCCCATATAAGCGTAAACAGGGCGCATCCAGTCCGCATCGCGTTCGGCAAGGTAGTCGTTTACTGTAACAATATGAACGCCGTTGCCTGTCAAGCTGTTAAGATAAGCTGCAGCAACGCACATCAAGGTCTTACCTTCACCTGTTTTCATTTCGGTGATTCTGCCTGAGTGCAAAACGAGAGAACCCATAATCTGCACATCATAGGCTCTCTGACCTAAGACACGATAAGCGGCTTCGCGAGCGACTGCGAATGCTTCTGGCAAAATGTCGTCAAGAGTTTCGCCCTTTTCAAGTCTTTGCTTGAAAATCTTTGTCTGTTCTGGAAACTGTTCAGGAGTAAGGCTTTTTGCCCATTCCTCTTTTGAATTAACTTTGGCAACAATCGGAAGCAACTGTTTTACATCTCTTTCCCTTTGTGAGCCAAAAATGAAAGTCAATATATTATCTAGCATAATAATAAATAGTACGATATTTTTGCGCTATTTACAAGCATATTACCTAAAAATGCGCTAGAAACCCGCTTAACACGAAAGTTTACTCTTCTTCAAAAACTGTTTTTTCCAAGTTGCAAATGTCTATTTTCTTAAAAAGATTATTTCAAAACTTGCAAGAAATCTTTTTACTACATATATTTTAGCTAAGCGAATGATAAAATATTTCGTATAAAACTTTTATAAACTAAGTGAAAGCAAAAATATCTATTCATTTTTTGCATACTTTTTATAACTTTTTAAAATACATCTTTCGCTAAATAAAATAGTCTTGTATACTATAAATTAACCTTCACGGAGGGAAATTATGGATTCAATTACCGAGTATTACGAGAACAATCTCGATAAAACAATCGATATCGACGGCACAATCGATTATTCTGGTGGATTTTTGCGACACAATCTTTTTTTGCCCTATGAAACAATAAAAGCAGCACTAAAATTGGACGAAAAATTGAGAGCTCTCGATGAAATGCTCTTGAACACATCTCACTCTGCAATAGAACGATACATTGACCGTATTATAACACTTAGAAAAATAGAAGAAGATGTTATAGCCAAAAATGGTATTATCTATCCACATGAAAAGCCAATTAAATCTGCGATTTTTTTAGTTGACACAGAGAGTCAAGAAGATGCAGATTCTTCTTTGTTCGAGGTTTCCAGTGACAAAATCAATATTGGAACAACTGAACATGACGCGCATATTTGTCGTCTTTCATATATTGCAGGTTACGAAAGTGGCGAAGGTCCAGAAGAATTTGTTGAAGCTATTATAAAGACTTTTATTGCAAAACGTAGGCAGTTGTATCGAGAAATGAACGAAAGTCCATACTTTTATGAAGAGGACAAAAATGTATTTTCTCTTACAGATGAAGTTAAATCGCTGCTTGAGCCTTTCAAAAGATAAAGCGAAAATGTTTTTCGCAAAAAATTAGTAGCAGCACTTGACACAAATTTCTAAATTGTATAATATACGAACATCACTTATGTGGTGCCTATAGCTCAGCGGTAGAGTCCCAGATTGTGGATCTGGTTGTCGTGGGTTCGAACCCCACTAGGCACCCATTTTTTATTTTAAATGCGCCCGTAGCTCAACTGGATAGAGCAACGGACTTCGAATCCGTAGGTTGCACGTTCGACCCGTGTCGGGCGCATTTTTTTTCTATTTTCATACTCCTTAACAACCCGAATGCGTTATAGCGTTCGGGTTTTATTTTTTCACTTTCATATGGCTGTAATTAGAATGTTTGATAATAGCGTAGAGATAAAAAAAGAGAGGTAGCACCTCTCTTTTTTCATATGGTTAAGACAGTTCTATTTCAGAAGCGCTAAAATATCAGCACCCCGCTTCCATCGCACTGCAACAGCATACGGAGTTTCGCCGTCACGGTTCTTAGCTTCTTTATCGAGATTTCGCGCAAGAAGTTTCTGGATTGTTTCAGCGCTCGCAGTTTTCGCTGCATAATGCAAAATGTTTTCGCCTTGAAAGTCCTGAGAAGAGCCTGTGTTCTCAATCACGGACTCAAGGACAGCTTCGTTACCTTTCTTCAATGCAACAGTCGCTGCGTTCTCGCCTGAATTGTCGAAGATGAACGGGTCTGCACCATTTTTGAGGAGCGAAACGGCGAGTGCGGTCTGCTTCATCATTATCGCTTCAAGAAGTGGCGTCAAGCCTTTGCCGTTTCGCTGGTTTATCGGGTATTCCTTGTCGATGAGCATTTCCAGAACATTTGCACTCGCCTTTGTTTCAACGGCGATATGTAAAGGTGTGTTTCCGTCGCTATCCATGAGGGAAAGGGAGTCGCCCAAAACAGCGTTAATAAGGGCGTTATTCTCTTTTATGACGATTGAGAACGGAGAGTTTCCATAACTGTCGCGGGAAAGCGGGTTCGCACCTGCGTTTCGCACGATAGTTATCAAATTGACATTGCGGGTTTTCGCTGCTTCGTGATACGGGTTTGCACCATACATATCTTGAATGAGAACGTTTGCTTTGTGATTCAAAAGAAGTGTGGCAATTTCACTCTGACGGCGCTCTACTGCATCAGAAAGAACCGGGCGTCCTGTCGCGTCTGTTGCGTTCACGTTAGCGCCTGCGTCGATGAGGATTGTCGCGACTTGGAGTTTTCCAGCGCGAGCAGAGACTGCAAGAGGAGTTTTTCCACTCGAGTTTTTGGCGTCAACATCGGCTTTGTTATTAATAAGGATTTCCATCGCTTTGACGGCATTCCAACTCACTGCATGGTGAAGCGGTGTGTTTCCAAGATTGTCGTGAGCATTTACGTTTGCCTTGCTTTTCAAAAGAAGCTGCACAAGACGAGGGTTATCGGTTTGGACTGCCGAGAAGAGCGGTGTTTCTCCGCTTGAGTTTGAAGCGTTCACATCTGAGCCTTTTTCGATTAGTGCTGACACAGCGTCGGTAAGCTCCCAGCTGGCAGCATAATGAAGCGGTGTATTTCTGTTGCCGTCTCTCGCATTTATGACAGCCGATGTCAAAAGCCACTGTTGTTTTTCACCGCCGCTCTTAAACGCAAGGCGAAGAGGGCTGTCGTTCTCGCTGTTTGTGGCGAACACGTCCGCGCCACGAGAGAGAAGAAGGCTCACCGCCTCGCGGTTGTCGGTCTGGATTGCCACATACAAGACGGAATCCCCGTTTTGATTTCTGGCGTTTTCATCAGCACCACATTTCAAAAGATATTCGATGTCGCTTATCGAAGCTTTGTGCAAGAGCGCAATGTGAAGCGGTGTGTTTCCGAAAGAATCGTGCATATTCACATTGGCTTTATTTATGAGCAGTGGCAAAATGCCTTCATGCTCAAATGCTCTTGTCAGAGGTGTCAGACCTTTGTTGTCGAAAGCGTTGATGTCTGCGCCTTGTTTTGCAAAAAATTTTATCTGTGCTGCGTCTGCTCTTTCAACAGCGATTGCAAGTGGTGTGACACCCTGCTTATTTCGCTCATTGCAAGACGCACCAGAATCGATGAGCATCGACAAAATCTCTTCATCGCTTGAGTTGAGTGTCGCATTGTGAAGTGGTGTGTCGCCAAAAGAATCCTTTGCGACAACATCAGCTTTTCGCTCGATTAAAATCTGGTAAATCTGCTTTTGTGCAGGCTTTGGAATAATGAGCAATATAGGTGTTTTTCCAAGTCTGTCTTTTGCATTTATGTCCGCGCCTCCGTCAAGAAGCGTCTTTACGATATCGGCTCTTCCGTAGCGAACAGCCTCGTGGAGAGGAGTCGAACCAGAACTGTCCTGAACAGCAAGGCTCGCCTTATTCGCCACAAGATACGACACAATTCCAGAGTGCCCGCTGATTGCCGCGATATGAAGCGGTGTCTGCCCGTCGTCAAAGCGAAGGTTCATATTATGAATGCGAACAGCGTCCTCAAAATACGCAAAATCCCCACGAACAGGCTCGGCATTTGCAAGAATAAGGGAAGAAGCAATGCGGATAGATGCGGCATCTTTTGCGTTCTCAAAGGCGTATGCAAGAGGCGTTTTTCCGTCATCGTCCTTTACAGAAAGAGCGAGTTCCTTTTTTATGCACAACTGAACAGCCTTTTCGTTTTTGGTTATCACAAAATAATGAACAATGGTCTTTCCGTCAAAGTCAGTCGCTTCTCCTGTTTTTGGGCTTATCATAATGTCGTTGTATGCTTCGCCCTTCTGCATTGCAAGGCTAAGCGCTGTGTTGCGCTCTGCATCTCGTGCAAAAATATCTGCGCCAGCGCCGACCAAAAGGCTTGAAACTTCCTTGCTGTCATTTTTAAGAGCTGTCAAAAGAGGTGTTTCGTTGTTCTTGTTCTTCAAGTCAAGAGATGCGTCGTTGTCGATTAAGAACTGCGTCATTTTCACGTCATTGTAACGAGCAGCGACATGAAGAGCAGTGTTTCCGTCAGCGTCGGCGGCATCAATTGCGCTTTTTGAAGCGAACAATTCGATAGCCTCGCTGTCACGCCCTTGTTTTATGAGTTCCTGAATGGAAGTGTCCTTTTGACTTGGAGATTTTGAAGTTGTGGCGCAACTGGCAAGAACGAGAGCCGCCATAAAAATCGCCGTCTTTGAAGCGTAATTGTTTTTCATAAATGCTTCCCCGAAAAAGAAAAATGTGAAAAGATTTTTCTTTTATTATCGGGAAAAAAAATGCGGTTCTTAGCACATTTGAGCCGAACCGCAAATATCAAAAGCCTATTTTCCGAAATATCGCTTCAGAAGACCAACAAAGCCACAGCCATGTCGTGCCTCATCTTTCGCCATTTCGTGAACTGTATCGTGAACTGCGTCGTAGTTGAGTTTCTTTGCCAACGCTGCAAGTTCCATCTTGCCAGCACAAGCGCCCTTCTCTGCTGCTGCACGAAGCTCAAGATTTTTCTTTGTGGAATTAGTTACGATATCGCCCAAAAGCTCTGCAAACTTTGAAGCGTGCTCAGCCTCTTCGAATGCGTATCGCTTGAACGCCTCTGCAATTTCAGGATATCCCTCGCGGTCAGCCTGTCGGGACATCGCCAAATACATTCCGACTTCGCTGCATTCCGCTGTGAAATTGTCTTTGAGTCCCTGAACTACAGCAGGGTCATAATCTTTTACAATTCCGATAACGTGTTCTGTTGCATATCCTGCGCCGTCTTCCTTTTTCTCTTCGAACGCATTTCTTGCCTTACACTGAGGGCAAACTTCAGGCGCATTGTCTCCTGTGTGGACATACCCACAGACTTTACAAACCCATTGTTTCATAAAAACAGCCTCCACAAAATGATAAAAAAGTGTGCTATGACTGCAAATCGCAATCACCTAATACAATATGAAGCATAAAATACCAGGTGTCAAATAAAAAGCTGTCATTTCTGCTCGATTTGAGCGCAATAGTGGTAATACGCGCCCAAAAGATTCGCGTCAGCCCGATAAGCGCAGACCGTGACAACAGGTTTTGGCAATCCGCCGTTCATATAAAGAGCCGGAGCGATATTCATAATTTCATCAATGTCGTTTTTCAGATACTCAATCAACAAGTTGCTTGCACTGATTCCGCCACCAATTGCGATTGCGTCCAAATCAAGAAGCATATTCAGATTGAACAAATGCCCCGCAAGCGCTCTCGTAAACTCGTGAACAGCATCAACAACAGCCTTCTCACCCTTCTCTGCGCGAGCAAAAATGATTTCGCCATTCAAATCTTCTGCCCTCTCTCCAGTCTTTGACGCAACAAGCTCCAAAAACGGTGCGTTTCCACAGCTTCCTGCCCAAGTTGCTCCCCCATTTTCTGCGATTGCAGTGCGCGGGTTTTCCATGACAAAGCTGTATTCGCCAGCGCTTCCGTGTTTTCCTCGGTGCAACTTTCCGTCGATAATGAGTCCGCCTCCGATTCCAGTTCCCAAAATCAAGACCGCGCAATTTTTGCAGCCCTTGAGCGCGCCAGAGCGGTATTCTGCAAGAGCCGCGCATTTTCCGTCATTCTCAACAGAAACAGGAAGCGAATATCGCTCAGAAAGCGCAGTTCCCAGCGCCGTGCCCTGCAAATACATCAACGCGCCTGCCGTGTGCATAAAGCCGTCAGTGTCGTCCAAAATGCCGGGAGCGCTGACCGCAATGCCAGAAATGAGATCGCGAACAGGTGAAACAATAGAATCGATTGCTGTGAAAAAATCATCTTTTGTGCTTTTTGGGTATTGCGGTGTCGGGACTTTTCCCTTCTCTGAAAGTGTGCCATCTTCGGACACAAGCGCGTACTTGAAGAATGTGCCGCCCAAATCTAATGCCAAAAGTTTTTTAGTGCTCAAAACAAGACCTCCGTAGGATTTTCGACATTGTATCACTGAATCAAAAATCTTTCACCGCCTTACACAAAAAAACAAAATAAAAATCAGCATACCTTTTCAATGAGCCGTGTTTATCAGCCGCAATCCAAAGAATTCATAAAATTTTCTTAACCGAAAAACGGCACACAAAGCGAAACCTTAAATGTAGGTAATAAAATTGGCTCCTGCACGTTGCGGAAAGCAATTTTACAAGTAAAACGCACTCCTGCACTCTGCGGGAAGCAATTTTGCAAGTAAAAAACATCCCTGCACTCTGCGGGAAGCCGTTTTAGAAGTAAAACGCACTCCTGCATTCTGCGGGAAGCAATTTTGCAAGTAAAAAACGTCCCTGCATTCTGCGGGAAGCAATTTTGCAAGTAAAACGCACTCCTGCATTCTGCGGGAAGCAATTCTTGAAAAAAAATGCGCCAATTCTGAGCAGAAAAGGCGCATTATGCTAGATAAAAGTTTTGAAAATTACTTGTTCAACTTGTAGCGGTTTGTTGAAACAGTGTGACCGTCGCTGTAGATGTCGAACCAGATTTCGTTTCCTGCGCTGTTCATCGCGTCATAGAACTCTTTGACGCTCGAAACCTTTTTGTCGTTCACAGCGGTGATAACATCGCCTGAGCGAAGATGAAGAGCGGCAGCAGGAGTCTTTTCGATGACGTGACCTACAACAATACCTTTAACTTTCTTGTCGATTTCGTATCTTGAGCGAATATCGTCTGTAATCGGGACAGCCAAGAAACCTGGCCACAAGTTCGTGTTGTCTGCCGCGATTTTGTCGCTTCGCTCTTCGATTTTCACAGTGACGTCCATCTCCTTTCCTGCGCGAATCACGCGGAAAGTCGCAGTGTCGCCCGCAAGCAAGCCGCCGACTTCGCGAACAAGCTGGTCGGTGCTCTTGATGTCGTGTCCGTTGAGCGCAATGATGAAGTCGCCCGGCTGAATACCGCCCTTTTGAGCCGGAGAGCCAAGGAACAAGTTCTCTGCGAACGCGCCGTTCTTGCCTTCAATGCCAAGCTCTTTCTTGTAATCCTTTGAGACCGCGCTGATGTCAAGAAGCGAGACGCCCATCCAGCCGTAAGAAACTTTGCCTTTTGAAATAAACTGGTCGATTGAGTTTTTGATGTTGTTAATCGGAATTGCAAATCCCAAGCCCTGAGAACCGCCTGTATTTGACGCAATCCAAGTGTTGATTCCGATGATTTCGCCATAGATGTTCACGAGAGGGCCGCCGGAGTTTCCCTGATTGATTGCGGCGTCAGTCTGAATAAAGTCGCTGATTGAGCCGATGCCCGTGCCGCTTCTGCCTGTCGCGCTGACGATTCCTTGCGTTACACTCTGGAAATAGCCGAGAGGAGTTCCCATCGCCAAACAAATATCGCCCGTCTGAACCTTTCCGCTGTCGCCGAGTGTCGCAACGGTGATGTCCTTGTCCGCTGTCTCAAAAGACACGAGCGCAATATCGATTCTCGCGTCCGCTCCGACGAGTTTTCCCTCAAACTCGCGCCCATCGTTGAGCTTTATTGTGATTGAGCTTGCAGCGCCTGCAACGTGGTTGTTCGTGAGAACGTAAATCGTCTTTCCATTTCGGCGAACGATTACGCCTGAACCTGTAGCGCTCTGCTCATATTCGCGAGTGTTGCCTTTTTTGTCGCCCTGCCCTTCTTCAGGCATTCCAAAGAAGAAGAACGGCCAGCCGTCCATTGAAGGCGCTTGCACGCTTTTCTTTTCCTTGACGTCAATTTCAACAACAGCAGGCAAGACATTGTTGCTCACGCTTCTGAATGTTGACTGCAGTGCCTCTGTTACCCCAAGCGCATTTGCAGGAACGGCGCTTGTTCCGCTTGTATCCGCGAAAGCGACATTTGCGCTTCCGCCGTGCGCTTTGCAAGAAAGTGAAATCAAACCAAAAGAAAGCGCCACCGCAGCGGCAGTGCTTATGATGTAAGTTGTTTTGATTTTCATAAATTTATGCCTCCAGAAAATTATTCTCATTGACTTTCATAAAAAAAATACTGAAATCGTCCAGTTTGTTACAACACTATACTATATATTAACGAAATTTTATAGTGCATACGCTATTTTTGTTGAGGTATGTAAGTGTATTCAAAGTGTATTGGAGGAGTATTCAAAGCGTAAAAGCGGACTGGCAGAAAAAAAATTGTATACGCTTCTTTTAATAGAAAAAGTAAGCCGTATACAGTTTGTATATGAGCCAAAAATGCGCTGGGGAAGTCTTATACATATTGTAGAAGAGGAGAAAACACTTAAAGTCAGCTCGTATACACTTTGTATACGAGTCAAAAACGCTTCGGGCGAGTCGTATACATATTGTACATGAGGAGAAAACACTCAAAGTCGACTCATGTACATATTGTATACGGGCAGAAAATTCTACAAATCAGAGCATATACAATTTTTTTTATGTGTTCAAATCGGCTTAATGGGTAGCCAAGTGTCTTGGAGCAGGCTTGGAGGACTATGGAAGGAAGCAAATGTTTCTCAAATCATAGGGCTAACAAGCGCTTTTCAAAAAGCAAAAAAACTTTCGAAATAAAAATTTATGATTTTGTAATTTTTTCATAGCCTTCAAGTTTTTCATTCCACGAATAATGCGTTTTTACTGTTTCATAGCCAGTTCTGGAAATAACGCTGCGAACTTCGTTGTCTTGCATAAGCAAAATACATTTTTCTGCAAAAATATTTGCATCATCTTGTATAAAGCAGTTTTTGCCATCGGAAAGTTCTGGAATAGCACCAGATATCAAAGACGACATAACGACAGGTACTCCACAGCCCATTGCAACTAGCACTTTGTTCTGTATTCCCGCAGCAACTCGTACAGGAGCAACGGCAAGACAACATTCAGAAACAGCAGTTTGAATATCATCAACAAAGCCTGTAACAATTATATTCTTGCCATCTGCAAGTGCTAAAATATTTTCAGGCGGCTCGGCACCTATCACAGTAAATACTGCATTTGGCACTGCTTTTTTTATCAGCGGAAAAATATCGTTCACAAAATGGAGTACAGCATCTTGATTCTGCAAAGTTCGCATATTACCAATAAAACAGATTTTATTTTTATTATATGACTGAGGTATGGAGGATAAACAGTCCACTCCATTTGTATAAACAGCAAGACTTGTTGTGGGATTTCCTAATTGATTTTCCAAATACTGCACATCATTTTCTGAAACTAGTACAACTTTTGGAAAATGTCTGCAAACATATTTTTCATATCGTCTGATTAACCCCAGTTCAATCTTGTAAATAATTTTTTTCACAAAATTGCCTTTTGCTTTTCTTCTATACTTTGGTGTAAAAACTATGTGATATTTTTACAACCATTTTTTATGACTCAACGAGTCTCTTATATTTGCCATTCAGCTTTCCTCCCTGGTGTTATGCAATAGACTTGAACAATCTTATTGTACACCTTCGAGGAAAGCTTTTTTTTGCACAGGGGAAAAAGTCAAGTAAAAAGAAAATCAATATATACATCTTTTTACTAGACAAAAACTGAAGGTACATATATCAGATTCGCAATATGAACAACTATTCATAACCCATATTAAGAATTCTCTTTCGGTTCTACTATTTTTATATTAGCACCTTTTGCAGCAGCATTTACATTTATTACAGGTAAAACTATTGTAGAGAAACCTGCAGAAGATAAAGTAAATGAGATTGCTGCACGAATATATGGAAACAGAATTGTAGGACATTGATATTTTACAATCTTTTCTTCAACATCCTTTGTAAATTTTCCAAGGGAAGTAAAAAAACCTGTAATAATAAATAACCCATGGGCAATTTCTTTTCCATCAGTTTGATTTTTTATTGTAAGTTTTACCTGCAAACCTGTAACATACGAATCCTTTTCATTTCCATGGAACTTTAATGCATCACGAAAAGCAAATTCAAATACAGGTTCACAATTAGAATGATCTCTTTGCGCTAATACCCCAAGTTCTTGAGTTACCGAGAAATCAATTCTATCCATTTTGAATGAAATAAACTGTATGCCCGAAGTTACGCTGCTTCTGTCATCATCTGCCATTCAAAATCCTCCACTTCCTCTGTTCTCTTAAAAACATCTTCTTCAGTATATGTAGATGAAGTACAAATTTCAGTTGGTATTGAATATGAAGTAGCCACAAATGAATCAGCAGTCATAAATGTTGAACTTGTAGCACATTTCATATCCAAATCAATTTTAGAAATTTCTTTTCTAAAAGAATCCGAGTTTTCCATCATAAATTCAAAAAGTTCATCGTCTGTCATTCCATCTACAAGACCACAAACTTTGTCCAGAATTTCCAATGATTCTTTTGGTGTCATACTCTTACTCTCTTTGTTGCAACTTCAGGTTTTCTTATACAATAAATATCGACAGCTCTTGAAGTAAGTTTACTGTTTGCTAAAAACAGTGATTCTTCAGTGTAGTACACTCTTGTACCTCTTACTACTTTGTATGCATCCATATAAAAACTACACATTTCAAACAGTACATTAAGTTTTACACCTGTCTGCATATCCATTTTTGGATAGTTCTTTATATATCTGTTTCTTACAGCACTTCCTATTCTTTCGTATAAATGCTGGATTTTTGAACAGATGGCCGGGTCATTTAAATCAAGCATATCATCAGTTATTATTTCAGCACTAACAATAACCTCTTTATGCTTTTCCTTGAGCCACCATTCTGCACGGCTATGTTGTTCCCAGAAATACATGCCATTTCCAAGAAAATCCGTATCTTCACTTATTATAATATAGCTGTACTCGGAAAGAAATTTTTCACAACGAATTTTGTCATTTGCATGAAAACCATTCACCTTTCCTATTACTCCTCTCTAATAAGTATAACTTACTTTTAAGATAAAGACTAATCAAATATACACATTTACGAAGCTCTTTGCAATATCGATAATTCTTGAATAATGCAACAACTAAAGTATATAAAGAGTTATAACTCTCTAACAATGAAATTTTTTTGCTAAAAGTGAACTTAGTCTATTTTAGACAGGTTCTACGATATGAAAATAGACCAAAGCAAAATTATTTATTATGACAATCTTGAAGTTGATGTGTTTTGGACTTTTATTGGTACCAAAAAGCGATTTGGATTATTTTGCACATATCATAGAAAAAATGGTGAAATAGTTTCTTATGATTGGGGAAAGCTCAAAAGTTGCGAAATAGATTGAAATCACTTGAAATTAGTTATGATGAGATTGCAACTGATAACTGGAATAGTTTCAAGAAAGCGTTCAAAGACAATATATAAGTGAGACGAAAGGAATTGAAGGAAGTAATTATAGATTAAGGCATTTGTGCAGAAGATTTTTAGGAAATCTTGCTGTTTTTCAAAGAAGTTATATTATCATTTTTACTTTTGCTTTATATTTCATCAATCATAAATCTTTTCTTCTGCCAACATAGCTTTCGTAACACTAAAAAAAAATTGTGACCAAGTTTTTCATACAACCAGCCAGCTAAATCCAATACAGTATCGAAATCTTTATGCGAATGAGATATAAAAATATCTGCAGAAATTTGAGGAAACCATGCATCAGAAAGTTTTGTACCATCTAATTTGCCATTAGAATAAAATGCTGAAAGATTGTCATCAATAGTATTCTTCATTTTAGCATATAGTGCTTTGCCAATTTGTATATGGTTAGTCTTTACTTCTAATATAAAATTTAAGGAATAAGCTTTATACATTGTATATTCTCTGAAAACTATCCGCAGCTGAACGTATGCCCCTGCATTTTATTTACAAACTCGTAATCAATAGTCTGTTTCAATCCCTGTTCCAAAGCAACAGGCGGTACAAAATCAGTTTTCTTTATATTTGAGCCAACAAAATATGTATTCTGCAAATAAATTTATGATGATTAAAACGTATTTACATCACTTCGCAATATATTTTCTGCATTTCGCACAAAGAGTTTTCGAGCGAAAAGGTCTTTGCGCGCTCTATGTTGCGATTTCCCATTTCAGTGCGCAAGGCTGGATTTTTGTAGAGCGTTAAAAGAGCTTTTTCAAAGCCTTGTTTATCCTCAACATCAAACAAAAATCCGTTCACACAATCTTCAATTACATCACAATGACCGCGAATATTCGACGCAACAACAGGAAGTCCAGTCGCTATTGCTTCTATCATTGCCATCGGCAAGCCTTCCTGAAAACTCGGCATCACAAGCACATCAGAAAGACGGCAAAAATCTGCGACATCTTTTGTATAGCCTGTGAAAATTATATAATCCATTTTGTTCTGAACAGCAAACTCCTTGTAAAACTCCAAAAGTTCACCTTTTCCGCAGAGAATTACTTTTAGTTCTGGTATTTTCTGCTTTAGATTCGGAAGAATATCAAAAAGTAGTTTATGATTCTTTCGAGGAATGAACTCAGCGGTGTAAATCAAGATAAAATCGTAAGATGAAAAACCGTATTTTTCCCGCAAGGCAATTTTCTCTTCGAAAGCTTTGCATGGATAAAACCGTTCCAGATTCACGCCTACACCGTCGATTTTGTAAATCTTAGAATGATTCTTTTGCTTTTTCATAATCTTCCTCGTTTATCGTTACAATCACATCTGTGCAATGCGAAAGCCATTTTTCCATCGGATAATACAAAAGCCAGTTCAAAAGTGGTGCGCCTTTGTAAAAATGAAAACCGTGTGCTGTGTAAATGACTTTTATTTTCCCCTCACGCCAAAGTTTTTTAGCAGCCAGTCTGCCGATAACACCACCCATTGGCGTGTGGCAATGGAGAATGTCATAATGATTTTCCTCAAGCAGTTTTTTCAGTTCTTTTAATGCACGAAAGTTTTTCAGGCTAAAGGGGCTTCTCGCGATTGAAATTGAATATTGATTGTCGCAATCTTGTACTTGCTCTTCGCCTGCTGAAGCATAATCCACCTGCCAGCCCTGCTCTTTGAACCAACGCATATATGGGCGATTGAATTTTGAGAAATTGGCTGTGTTAGAGAGAAATAGAACTTTTTTCATTTTATGACTCCAATCTTTTTTTAGAAATAAGTTTATCTATAAACGAAATTCCGCATCGTCTAAGAAATTTTGTGAAGCTCCACAAACACGCAAAAACAAAAATCAGCAAGGAAATCTTATGCAACTTTCGCGCATAGAGAATATTTCGCAATTCGCCCTTTTCCATTTCCCACAGATGTGAAGACAGTCCACTCTCACCAAAAGTTCTTTTTTCAAAAACAGGAACTGTTGAATGAATTGCCATATAAACGCAAGTATGGTTTTGCATTACATCAAGCAAAAAATGCATATCTTCGCTGTATTTTTGATTTTCTGGAAAATGATAATTATCAAAAACAAAACGGCGTAAAAGAGAGGTTTGAGGACTGAAAAAATTATGAAACACTTCTTTCAAGTATATAATTTTCTGTGTTTTTCCGAGTTTTCCGTTTCCGTATTTTGCACAGATAAAATCTACATCACTATGTTCATTTAAATATTCGATTTGCAAAGCTAATTTCCCAGAAATCCACTTGTCATCGGAATCGCAAAAAGCAATTAATTCTCCACAAGATTGTTTTACACCATTATTTCGTGCTGACGAGGGACCAGCATTTTCTTGTGAGAGAACCTTGATGTTTGCATTTTCAGAGGCAAGTCGTTCCAGAGCAGATAGTGTTGAGTCTGTGCTTCCGTCATTGACTAAAATAACTTCATAAGCCAAAGAATTTTTCTCGCATTCAGAAACAACAGAAGCAACACAAGCTTCAATGGTTTGAGAGCAGTTGAAGCAGGGAATAACTATTGATATTTGTTTTTTTTCACTAAGCATTAGTTAATTTCTCCGAACAAAATTTTCTTAAAAGCAATTTCAATATCAATTTTATGTGACCGCCACAACCAAGAGAAAATGATGATTTTGCAATAAGAAAAAAACGATTTGCAAAACTGAATGATGGCAACCTCAAATACAACAAAAATATTTTTTTAGCATTATTTGGAATTTCATTTCTATATGCATAGAAGAAAGCCTTTGTTCCCTCAAAAACAGGAGTATAAATAACAGGCACAGAACTATTTTCTACAACTTGTTTTAATCGTGCAAGCTTGCTTTCTTCCACATGAACTGAAACATTTCCATCATATTGACGATATAAAAAAAGAGCATCATTTATATACACAACAGAACCAAAAGTGAAGGCTACAAGTGAAATCAGATGGTCATGCATATATACATAATCAACAGAATGTACAAGCAAAATATCACGCAAAGCAGCATTAAACATCATTGCACATCCTTGTAAACCACCGTTCAAGAAAATAAATTGTTCAAGCGAAAATGCCTTTTTGTAATCTGGCTTCTTTATGATAGTTTCTTTGCCAGTATTCCACAGGAAACAAGATGAAACAAGAAGTTTTGGATTAGCAGAATCTCCAAAGTTTTCAAGCATTCTTTCTAGTTTGTATTCAAGCCAATAATCATCTTGGTCTGTAAAGCTTATAAAATCTGCAGTGCTGAACGGCAATAAGTGCATAAAATTTTGAGCAGGATTGTGAAAGCAAATTCCATCATCAACGAAAACAATACGATTGTCTTGCCCGCACCATTTTTGGATAATGCGTTTTGTACTGTCATTGCTTCCGTCATCGTGAATATAGAGTTTCCAGTCTGTGTATGTCTGGTTCACAATGCTTGCAATCTGTGTATCTAGAAATTTTTCGCCGTTGTAAGTCGCCATAAGAATATCTATCATCGTCTGTACCTCAATGAGTAAGATTTGAATCGGTGAGTAACAACAAACAGCCAGAATGCAGATTGTAGCGTTACGCTGAAAAAACCGAAAAACCAATCTCCGAAAAATTGAAAAACAAGGCAATAAAGCCAAAGTGCATAGAATATTCTTGAATAAATGCTGTTGTTAAAACGTATTTTCGAATAAAGAACTCCAAAAACAGTTCCATAAACAACCCCAAGAGCAATTAGTCCTAGGATACCGAAATCCATATAGTAATTTCCGAGAATTGTAAAAACATTTGTCAAATAAGGAACTGCAACCCAACCATTGGTTCTGTAAAGCATTTGTGGAGCTGGAGTTATACCCAATTTTGTCAGAAAGCGATATATGAACGATAAACTGCCACCACCGAACATATTCCAAGACAAATCAATTTCACCAGTAAATATCAAATCCAATGCTGGCAACGGTGAAAGAAAATATGTGTATAGAAAGTTTCCCAAAAAATTCCTTTCCATTTTGTCATTTCCCCCACCACGGGCAAACTGCAACGAAAAAATAAGAACTAAAAAAACTACACCAATAAAAAACACAGTTTTTTTTGTCAGTTTTTTGTGTTCATACAGCAAAAAAACAAGACAAATCAATATCTGAAAATATCCGCCTTTAGATGCCATAAGAAAAATCTGCAAGATTACAAGCAGAAAGCAAAGATAATATTGGATTGATAGTACTTTTGATTTTTTTACTGAAAATCCATAGCAAAAAAGGATTAATTCAAGTGGTGTAGCATAACTTGCCAGTTTTGCATAAATAGGTAATGCTACAAGTTCATCACGAATTGCTGACATTCCGACTTGCCGTACAGTTTTAAGAAGGTATAGATCTGAAAGTCCAATAAGAATAAAGCAGCAAATCTGCAAGAAAACAAACTTTATACCCAAGTTGATTTTTAACGGTTTTCCTGAAAATTTATTTCCTGTAACTGAAAGAGCAAAAATAGAAAAACATAGAAGATATATAAACACGTAAATGTAAAAAAGTCCCGAAAGTCCATGCCATAGGTGAGTTCTAAAAATGACAAAATTATAAATCATCACAACAAGAAGCCATATAAAAACTGATATAAAGGCAGGATGAAATAAATCATGAGAAATCTTAAAAATAACAAACAATAGCAAGCAGGCGGATAAACAGAAAAGCAACATTTTATTTTCTGCCTCGCTCTTTCATACAGAACAAAACTTTAACAAAAAAACTTGGAAGCACATAAATCGCTTTATATGTAATTCTGTTACCAAAGCTTTCAAATGATGCCTGTTTGTAGTTTTTTCTGATTTCACTATTTAGGAATTTTATAGGATTGTCTCCAAATGGCTTTCTTAAAAAGAAATCTTTATTCAAAGAAGTTTTATTTAAAAGCACATCTTTATAAAAAGAAACATAAATTTGCAAGATCCTCAGATAAATATCCTTGTTCTTAATACCGAAATTAGCAAATCTCTGCAAAAACAAGAGTGCAGAAAACTGTTTTTCTGATATACCGCCAGAGGTCGTAAGGGAATTTTCGTGTTTTCTGTAACAGTAGAGTTTTTCTGTCTCAACATACACATTCCGACAAAAGTCAGCAATACGAAGTACAAAATCAACATCTTCATAAATTGAATAATCACAATTAAACCTAATCTTATTGTCTTCAATCACACTTCTTCTGTATAAGACAGTACGCGGCAGCACTTTGCTTTTTGTAAAGTTTTCCGCAATTCTCTTTTTCCAGGCCAATCCCGGCAATAAGACATTCTCAGAATCAAAAGGCGTATAATAAATTTCGCCTGCGCCATCATTTAAAAAAGTTGCATAACACTCTATGACATCAATTTCGCTGCTTGCATGCGACAGACACTTTTCCAAGAAGACAGGCAAAACATAATCATCTGAATCGATAAAGCAAATCCAGCTTCCTCTTGCTTCATCAAGTCCTCTATTTCGGCTCGCAGAAACACCAGAATTATTCTGCGAAAAAACTTTTACCCGCTCGTCTTTCTCCGCATATTCACGACAGATTTCAAATGAAGAGTCACATGAGCCATCATCGACCACAATGATTTCGAAACCAGAAAATGTTTGCTTTAGAATAGAATCAAAAAAAGCAGGAAGATATTTTTCTGAGTTATAAACAGGTGTAATAATAGAAACAAACGGCATTTCCTAATTCTCCCTACTGAAAAAATGGTCTGAAATTCAGTTCATACGAACAGTCATTTTTCCGCTCTCCAATTTTTTTTGCAGGAACTCCCCCCCATATTTCCATTGGAGGAACATCTTTTGTAACAACCGCACCACTTGCAATAATTGCTCCATACCCAATATGAACGTAAGGCAATATTGTCACACGAGAAGCAATCCATACATGATGCTCAATTTCAACACCGCCACCTTTTGTTCCGTGAATATTTGAAGAAACATCATGTTCCAAAGTCCAAATATTTGTTTCTTGCGCTATATCCACATTGTCGCCAATAACGATATCCCCTCCACGACAATCCAAAGTACAACATTTATTTACAACAGAGTTTTTCCCAATTGATAATCTTTTTGGGAAGCGAATATCGCATTTATATGCAATAAAGCATCCGTTTGAGAGTTTTGCAAAAATAGAGAGATACAGACGGCGCACCACCCAGAAAGGAGTACGCATAAAAATATTTGTAACAGCTTGAAAACTATCTAAAAGAATATGCATTATTTGAACTCTCCCAACAAACTGCAATAAAATTTTTCAAGTTGCTCATATATTGCATTCCAAGAAAAGCGGGATGAATATTCTACAAGCTCTGTATTTTTTTCTTTTTTTGTTATGGTGAGGAAAAACTCTTTTAACTGCTCTATGTTGTCATAAAGGAAATTGTTTTTTACATCTGCATAATCAGTTATTCCGTCAATATTAGGAATGATTGATGTCACACCAATTCCTTGTGCTTCAAAAAGGCTGTTATTTGCAGTTGCAAACAAAAGCGGCAAAAAGCTGTAATCACAAAGATTCAGAAGCGAATAATAATCATCATCACTTAATCTTTTATAAACAACCACATTTTTATAAGAAACCAGTTTTTCCTTATTCTCAAGACTTTGCCCAAGTGCATGAAATATAATATTCGGATTATTTGAAACAAAGGAAGCAATACTGCAGAACGTATCAAAGTCCCTGTAATTCATTCCTGAATAAAAAATGTTTATTTTCTTACAATCAAAACCAGAATCAACAAAAGTCTTACTGTGCTCCGAATAAGTAATCTTGTCAAAACCATGCGGAATATAAACAGCATTTAGTCCTTTTTCTTTTAAATAACGAGCCTGTTCCGTACTCAAACAAACAACACCATCAAATGTTTTGAGTACATCAAACTGCTTCTCAGTAAGTAGATTTGCATTAAGATGTATTGTTGCAACAAATTTTGCATTTTTTTTCTTTGGCAATGGATGCTTTAGCACCATGTCGCCATAAAAATAGTGAATTATGTCGTAATGATTTTTCTGCATTCTCCCAGCAGCATCCATGCAGATGAGATTCAGACGACATCCTCTTTTTCCAATTGGAATAAATCCAAAAGGCAAATTCTTTGAGTTCAAATATCTAGAATGAGGATACGCAGCAATTTTATCATATCCTCCACAAGCAGAATGAAGAGGATCTCTATAACCTACATAAAGGATTTTCACAACACATCTCCTATAGCACTTTTTATATAATCAAGAGACTTTTCCCTATACGCTGATAAACTATTTTCAAAATCAGACGAATAAAATTCATTTCTGTTTGCTAAATCTAATATGCTACATAAGTTATTTATTCGCTCATTTGTCTTTGTTGTAATAAAAGGTTTTCTGAAAATGATACTAAATGCAGTTCCATGAAAAGAACTTGTAAACACAAAAGCTGCACCATAGAAGTATCCAACAAATTCTTTAGGAGATACCCTCGAAATAGTCCGTATTCCTCTTTTCATGAAAGATTTTATAGAACGACAATAAACAATATTTATAAGTTCTCTTTTCGTTTCTTTTGCAAAATCTATTGCCTTTTTTTCAAACTCTTCATTTCGGACTACTTGATACAAGAGTACATATTCACTTTTTAATTTTGGTTCTACCAAAAAATTTTGCCATTCTTCATTTTTTAGCAAAAATACAGGATCACAAACAGTTTGAATAGTTTTGAAGTCTAATATCTCTCTAAGATTTTTAGATAAATATTCTTCCCTGCAAGATAAGCTAGAGAATTTCTTTATTAATTCTACACTATCTCCAAAAAGATTAAGTTTTCCATCATCACTTGCGGCATAAGCAATTTTTATTCCTGAAAAACCTTCTCCAAGAAAAATCAAATCATTATCAGTAAGAAGAGGATTCCAAATTTGGTCAGAGCCATAAATAATAATGTCGAAGTCTTTTATTTTCTTTTCTTCAGAATCAACAAGATATTCATTACTAAAATTTTTAAATTTCTGATTTACAATTAATTTATCAATTACATAGATAAATTGAAAAAGAAAACTTATCAAAGACTTTTTCTTTTGAATAACTTTATAAGTCTTTTCAATAAAATAATTTTTGTAATTTATAACATTAACATCATCTTTAGGAAAAAGAGTCTTGATAACATATTTTAATGCATAAGCTTGTAGTACAGCCCCATAATTTACTGCATTATGAAATGTAATAATTCCTATCTTTCTCATTATTACGACCTGCTATTTTTCTTGAAAAATTTGTGAACTTCTCTACGAACTTTTCTGTATGCACGACCAATAAAAGATTTTGATATGTAGAATTTCAAACACCATGACAAACCTTTTTTATGATAATCTTTATAGAAATACGAACGTTCACAATAAGGATTACTAGAATGTTGCAAAGGTAAATTTCTTTTTTGGGCAACAGAAAAAGGAATACGCTTGAATACAACAGAATCTTTTACAGAGTTAAAAAGATTAAAACCTTTTTCCGTATTCAATAAAACAAGAGAAACTCCTTTATTATCATTAAACATTTCTGCATTTTCTTTTTGCACTCCCCAGAAATCTCCAATAGAAATATCTTCAATGCGTTTTCTGCCAGCATATCTGCATTTGTAACAACTAGGACGCAAAATACAATTCAATTGAAATAAATAATTAAATGAATCATTCTTTAGTAATTCTTTTTGAGTAGAACCATCTGAATAGCAGAAAATTCTTGTAGGAAGAGTCCACCCTCTTGATTTTTCACGAAAGACAACCTCTTCTATTTTTTTATTAGTCTTTATCTCTTGCAATTTAATATATTCATCAAAAATTTTGGGAGATGGAACACCATGACAAATAATTCCCATTGTATATAGATTCTTAGGTATTCGTTTACCAAAATAAGATTTTATTGCATCAATCTGGCAAGGAGTACCACTAACTAATACACAATTTTTTTCTTTAGTAGCCTTATTTATTTCAGAATAAATATTTTTCATATCACTCTGAACATATTTAGAACCACACATTTTATCGCGTTCTGACTTTGTTTCAGCTTTTGAGCAAACTGCACGACAGTTTTCATCATAAATATGACCAAAAACAATACCCTTATTTTCAAGGATTACGTCAGAAAGAACTGAAAATATTCCGCCTGACGCACTCTTTCTAAGCACATCATCAGATTTTGCATAGGAAGCAAAAGTTTTATTTTCTTCCTTTATTGTAGGTAAGTTTTCTGAATTCAAAGGACAAACATTTCTGCATTTGTTGCAATGAATGCATTTTTCTTCATCAATATTTGGATACCAAAAACCTTCTTCATCAAAAGAAAACGAAATCGCATTTACAGGACAAACTGCAGAACAGACCTTGCAGCCGCAACAAGATTCTTTTTCATTGGAGTCTAAATAACAGGAAGTCTTCATTAACATTCCCCATTCTTATTAAAAAATCTGTTAACTACATATCTACAGAACGTTTTTCTCTCATAAAAAGTCATACCTATAAATATTACACAAAGAACAGAAATGATTAGAGAAAGTGATACTGATAAAAATAAGCGAGTATAATCTGTGAAATAAAAATGTGAAAAACAAGGAAGTACCAAAGAACAAATAACAACAGAAATACAAGGTATCATCACTTTAAATATAAAACCGAGTAAAGAAAAACTGACAAGATAGCGAGCAATCAGTACTCTTGCAATAACTGCTACAACCTCAACTGCCAAAGAAATAATCATAACTGTATATGGAGGAAAACCTAACTTTAATACAACCAAAGAACATGGAAGATTAAAAAACAATAATCCTCCAACAACAGACTGGTACAATTTTATTCTTCCCGTTGCTTGAATTAATGTCATAAGCGAATAACTAACAGAACCAACGACAGCTTCTATCAAACATAATCTAGTAAATATAACCGCATACTCAGGCGGATTTTTAAGCCAGAGTCTAAGAATCATATCCATTTCTAGCACCAGAGGTAATGCGAAAATATACATTAAAAAGAAAGTATATTTACATCCACGAAAAACAATGCTCAAAGTTTCTTCTTTTTTATTTACCACATAGCTTTTTATAATCTGAGGACGTAAAGCTGTGCTAAAATTCTGACTAAAACTAACAACAGCTGCATTTACTTGTGCAGAAACGCCTCTTGCAGCATTTACTACCGCCCCAAAGTACAAATTAAGCAAAATATTAATTATTTGATTCTTTACAACACTTGCAGCACTTCCAAACAGATTCCATCCGCTGTAGCTCACGATTTCCTTAAAAAGCGCCTTATCCTTTACAAAACAGAACTTACATTCTGCATAATGGGCACGACAGTAAAATCGGTAAATCGAAGTGTTAATCAGAGCGACAGCCGCAAGCAAAACACCGTAAACAATCAGCTTATCGAATGCAAGCGCTTTTAGCAAAAATACAATACCCAGCTTTAGCGCAACTTCGACAATGCTGACATAGGCATACACGTTCATATTTTCATGTGCGATTATGCTCGCCATATACGGCGTTATAATCAGCGTGAGCAAGAATGACACAATAGCCGCCTGATAAATACAATTTGCCGCAGTCATTCGCTCTGCTGGTATCACAAGTTTTGAGTTCACAAACCATAAGCCCGCTGTCTCAGCCAGAAGCACAATAACAAGCGCAAGCAAAAGATAAATCTGGAATGTAACAGAGAATGTAGTTTTGAGATGTTCTGTATTGCCTTGTCCGAGGTCAAAAGAGAAATATCGCTGACTAGCCGTCGCCATTGCACCAGACAAGAAGCCGAACATCGTTACCACGCCCGCAACGACATTGTAAATTCCGTAATCTTCCGCACCGAGTACATTCAGCACGACACGCACGGTGTAGAGCGATACCGCCATTATGAGAATCTGGCGAAAATAGAGTATTAGTGTGTTTCGAGCTATTCTTCGTGTATCACTCATTGCGCCACCTTCTCCCAACCCAGAGCCGTTTCGCTTATCATCTCATCATCGCAGTCATAAACCACACGGAAAGCAGAGCCGATTTTCTTTGCCAAAGATTCATAATACGAAATCACATCAAAACGGATTTCTTCATCACGAAGAAAAAAAGTATCAGAGCCTTTCTTTATGCTATCAGCGCAAAAATACAAAAAGATTTCATCAGCCTCTGAATCAAAAGCGCCATTTAACGCGCACTCAAGCATCAACTCATCAACGCCATTCGGGAAAAGCGTAATATCGCGCTCAAGATAGCCTTCCGAAAGAAGCCTTTCGTACATTTGAGAAAACTTTTTCTGCTGGAAACCTTCTTTTGCAGCACCACAAAGAAACGCGCAACGTTTCAAATCTATCCCTCTTAAAAGCAAAGCGATTTTATGTAATTACACAATTAAATATAAAAACACCGCTGTAAAATGTGTTATTACATAGTTTATATACGCAATAACACATTTTGTCAACTTTCAATTACATAATAATTTTAAATTCAGCAGTGCAATGGAAGAGGAAAAGACATTCAAAGAAAGATTAGTTGATGAATTAAATTATCAGGGGATTTCGTACAAGGAATTTGCTGAAAAAGTCGGAATAAGCATAAGCACTTTGAATATGTATCTTTACCGCGGCTCTATTCCAGCCGCCGACATCGCGGTCAAAATGGCGCAAGTGCTCAACACGACGACAGAATATTTGGTGACGGGAGTCAGCACAAATTTCGGGGGCACATCTCAAAGCGTAAAAGCGGACTGGCAGAAAAAGAAGATAAAATTGATTGTCGAAGACCTTTCGGACTCGCAGCTGGAGTATTTTCTTGAGATTGCACTCGCGTACAAAAATGCTGTCTCATCATAGGCAATATTTTGAAAAAACTCGACAAAAATATGCGCAAAAAGCCATTTTTTCTTGAAAAAAGCGCATTACAAAAAATTTTTTGCTTCCTTTTGGACTGGGAAGACAAAAAATTTAAATTTATTGCTTCCTTTTTCACTGGGGAGGTAATAAATTTGAATTTATTGCTTCCTTTTTCACTGGGGAGGCAAAAAATTTGAATTTATCGCTTCCTTTTGCACTGGGGAGATAAAAAATTTGAATTTATTGCTTCCTTTTGCGCTGGGGAGATAAAAAATTTAAATTTATCGCTTCCTTTTGAACTGGGGAGGCAATAAATTTGAATTTATCGCTTCCTTTTGCGCTGGGGAGGCAAAAAATTTGAATTTATCGCCTGAAAAACAAAAAGGGACAAAAAAATCAGCCACTATTACGATGGCTGACTTTTATTTTGAAAAAGCTCTAGCAGTTCGGAGGCAAGTCCAAGCACTCGGTCAAAACTTCGGTGTGGTCTGCAAAAACTGCGACTGTGTGCTCTTCGTGGCAGCTCCATTTTCCGTCCGCGGTAACAACTGTCCAATCGCTGTCATCGGCAATGTACACGTCAGGAGTTCCGAGGTTAATCATCGGCTCAATCGCCAAAACCATTCCCGCCTGAATGCGAGGGTTTGCGCCGTAGCCTCTGCCGTCAGGGTATGAAAGGCAGTTCGGGATAGACGGGTCTTCGTGGACGTCCAAGCCGACGCCGTGTCCGCAATAGTCGTAGACAACGCCGTAGCCCGCTTTGTCCGCGATGTCAAAGACAGCTTTCGAGATGTCCTTGATTCTGTTTCCTGCAACGCATGCCTGAATGCCGGCGTTAAGGCACTCGCGTGTTACACGAACGAGTTTTTTGTATTCAGGGCGAACGTTTCCGACCATGACTGTGTGCGTAGAATCGCTGATATAGCCGTTGAGGTCAATTCCAATGTCAAGCGAGACTAGGTCGCCGTCACGGACAATTCGCTTTTTGGACGGAACGCCGTGAATAACTTCATCGTTGATGCTTATGCACGCAGCGCCAGGAAAGTCCTCTTTGTACCAGGCAGGGCTTCCGCCGTGGTCTTTCATAAACTCGAAGCACCAAGTATCGATTTCCTTTGTGGAAACGCCCGGCTTCACCATCGGAACAACTGTGCGGAACAAATCCGCAAGCAAATGGCAGGATTTTCTTATCCCGTCGATTTCTTTTTCATTCTTTAAGCGTATCAATTACAATTCTCCTTGAATTGCTATTTCCTTGTGTCCATAAGTTTTGCCGCTTCTTCAAGGCAAAGGGAGGCGGTTCGCTCGTCCCCAATCCGGGAGTAGGCGCACGACATTTTCTGCAAGAAAAACGCATCGTCTTTGCGTCCGAAATTCAAATCAAGCGCCCTTTCCCAAGCGTCCAGAGCAAGTTCATCGTTGATTTTTCCCTCAAGGTGATTCTTCAAAACGTGGCGCGTCAAATCCATAACTTCAGGGAAGAAGAAGCGAAAGTAATTGAAAGAATATTCCATTCTTATTATTTGTTCAAGAAGCAAAATGGCGTCGTAATATTCTTGTCTTATGACGAGTTCTTCGGCAAGGATAAAACCGTAATCCATAAAATCTTCTCTTGTGAACCATTTTGTAAGCGAGAAATGAGGGAAATTCATGTTCATTCGCTTGAACTCTGAGACCGCCTCGTCTTCGCGGTTGTGCATCAGGTCAAAAAAGATAAGTTTTGAGCGGCTCTCTTCGTCTTCTCGCGCTAAAAGCCATTCGCGATAATTGAACTCTTGCTTTTTCTTTTTCGAAAACCCGTACTTGATATTAAACGCCTCGTCAAAAATAGAGCGCTGTTTTAGGTCAGAAAGTATTTCATACGCGCGTACAACTTCGTGAAATGCAGCAGCATCGGCTTCGTTGTGAGTCGCGTCCGGGTGATATTGTTTTGCTTTTTGACGGTAAGCCCGCTTTATTTCCGCTGCCGTCGCAGTTTGGGAAACACCTAATATTTTGTAAAAATTATCCAATGTAAGAACTCCGAAAAATCCCTACGCCAATTTGAAAAGCTGTTCGATTTTTGGCTCTCTGACAACAAGCACAGAACAATGCGCGCTACCGATTATCTCGCTGTTCGCCATAGAAGTCGCATCATGATGGAGTGTGCCTTCAATATCGTTTCCATGAGGTTTTCCGCCAAGCAAAATCAAGTTCGCCTTAAAATCATCAGCGGCTGTTATGATTTCAGACCAAACAGCACCTTTGCGAAGTTCAGTTTCAACGCTGACGCTTTTTGATTTGGCAAGTTCTGCAACATACAAAAGATAACGAGTTCCATCTTCACTTAAATTCTTTTCATAAGAAGCGCTTTCATCAGAAACGAAGAATTTGCTAAGCGTAAGTTTTTTTAATGTAGCAGTATCAACTATATAAACAATTTTTAAATGGCATTTGTACAATTTCGCCATCAGAATAGCATACATCGCTGCATGTATTGATTGCTCAGAGCCGTTTACAGCAACGATAATGTTTTGAAACAAAGGTTTTATCATAACTTCTCCTACTTGCTATTTCGGCTCTTAAGAGATTTTAGAACAAACACATTTTCTCTATCGCGCTCTTCAAGTACACTTTCAATATAATTTTTTGTATCGCGCGTCTGTGGAATAACCATTTTATCAAGCGCATTTACGCGACGCTGTGTCTTTTTTACGTCATTCGCCAGTCGCCACACGATGTTGCGAATTGAAGCCATTTCTGTAAGCAAGGTCAAGAGCTTGAAAAACTCAGACATGACTTTATCGCTATCTGCAAAAGTGCCCATAAAAGAGCAAAACAACTCTTTTTTAGGCAATTCCACATCCAGCGACGAGAAGCCCATTCCTGCCACATTCACAGGCTTCTCACGCAAAGTGAACTTGTAATCCACAGCGTGCGCAATCCGCTCAACTCTATCGCCACCAACACGCATCAGCATATTGCGCAAAGCAGGATATGCAGCCTGAATTGTCGCATCTATATCACGCTCAAGCAACTTGACTTTCTCAACCATGCGCATCAATTCCATTACAAGAATTTCGCGTTTTTGTTCGAGCAAATCATAACCGTTTATTGAAACAGCAAGTTGCTCTTTCACCATGAGGAGATTTGACTTTGTTGGTGCAATATTGAGTTTTGCCATAGTTTACGCCTTTTCTTCCGTTGCTTTTGGCAAATACTTTTCGATAAGAGCAGGCTTAATTCTGTACAACTCGCTTTTCGGCAATTCAGCCAAAATCTTCCAGCCCAAATCAAGAGTTTCTTCAATGGAACGATTTTCGTATTCGCCCTGAGTAAAGAACTCTTTTTCCAACTTGTCACCAAAACGCAAATACTGCTGGTCTTCTTTTGAAAGCTCCTCTTCACCGATAATCGCAGCAAGGTTTCGAATACTCTTTACTTTTGAGTATGCCGCAAAGAGCTGACTTGATACGTCTTTGTGGTCTTCTCGTGTCATTCCCTCACCAATACCGTCTTTCATCAAACGGCTCAAACTCGGCAAGGCAGACACAGGCGGATAAATGCCTTTCTGCGCCATTTCTCTGTCAAGAACGATTTGTCCTTCTGTGATGTATCCCGTAAGGTCAGGAATAGGGTGCGAAATATCATCGTTCGGCATTGTCAAAATCGGAATCTGCGTGATAGAACCTGTGCTTCCCTTGATTTTTCCCGCTCGCTCATACAATTCGGCAAGGTTTGAATACAAGTATCCAGGGTAGCCCTTTCTGCCAGGAACTTCTCCGCGTGTCGTACTGATTTCACGCAAAGCCTCGCAGTAGTTTGTCATATCCGTCATCACGACAAGGACGTGCATATTCTTTTCGTAAGCAAGATATTCAGCCGCAGTCAAAGCACAGCGAGGTGTCATAATACGCTCAATAGAAGGAGCATCAGCAAGGCTCAAGAACATAACAACCTTGCTCAAAACACCAGATTCCTCAAAAGACTTTCTGAAGAATTCCGACTGGTCGTATTTGATACCCATACCAGCAAAAACCATAACAAACTGCTCGTCGCTGTTGCGGATTTTTGCCTGACGAATAATCTGAGCGGCAAGGCGATTGTGAGCCAAGCCGTTACCAGAGAAAATCGGGAGCTTTTGACCACGAATCAGCGTGTTCATTCCATCGATAGAAGAAATGCCTGTCTGAATAAAATCGCGCGGATAAACTCGAGCATACGGATTTATCGGCATTCCGTTTACATCGATTTTTGTGCTTGAAACAATCGGCGGATGACCGTCAATCGGTTCTCCCAAACCGTTGAAAATACGTCCAAGCAAGCCCTCTCCAACACGAAGCTCAAGCGGTTCGCCCAAAAACTCAATCGTGGTATCGTGCAAATCAAGACCTGTTGTTGTTCCAAAAATCTGTACAACAGCCGCTTCTTCCGACAAATCTATGATTCGACCAGTTCTTTTTTCACCAAATCTATCACGGACATAGACAGTTTCGTTGTAAAAAACATTTTCAGTTCTCTTTACAATGATAATAGGACCGTCTACAGATGTAACACCACGGTATTCTATGCCTTTCATACTACTGCCACCTTATGATAAGTCCGCTCTAATTCACCGAGCTGCTGTTCGAGATGAGATTTCACATCGTTTATCATCTCAAGTTTGTCATTCGGAACGCTTGTCTTGATACGGATAATCTCTTCGCGCACAGGAAGTTGCATAATCTTGAGTAAAGGCGCGCCCTGCTTAATTACGGCAAGAGATTTTGTATAGAAATCCATAATCAAAAGCAAAATCTGTATCTGTTTTTCTGGAACAGAGTAAACATCAATATCATCAAAAGCGTTCTGTTGCAAGAAGCCGTTTTTAATCATCTCTGCCACAGTCAAAACAAGTCGCTCGCTATCTGGCAGTGCATCAGGTCCTATCAAGCGCACAATCTGCTGCAATCTCTGTTCATTTTTGAGCAAATTCAATGCTTCAATTCTCACTTTTGCCCAGCGAGAATCCAACTTGTCCCACCAATCTTTTACTTCTTCTGCATATTCAGAATATGAATCAATCCAACCAATAGCAGGATAGTGGCGAGCATTTGCAAGTTCTCTGTCCAAAGCCCAGAAACAGCGGATAAATCGCTTTGTATGCTGTGTAACAGGTTCAGAGAAATCACCACCCGGAGGCGAAACTGCACCGATAACAGAAACAGAGCCTTCTTTATTATTCAAACTGATAACACGACCAGCTCTCTCATAGAATTCAGCCAAACGAGTCGGCAAATACGCAGGGAAACCTTCTTCCGCAGGCATCTCTTCCATACGACCTGAAAGTTCTCGCAATGCTTCAGCCCAACGAGAAGTGGAGTCCGCCATAATTGCAACGTGCATTCCCATATCGCGATAATACTCTGCCAAAGTAATTCCAGAGTAAAGAGAAACTTCTCGAGCCGCAACAGGCATATTAGAAGTATTCGCAATCAAAATAGTACGTTCCATCAAAGAACGCCCTGTGCGAGGGTCAATCAAGCTTGGAAACTCTGTTAAAACGTCTGTCATCTCGTTTCCGCGCTCACCGCAACCGATATACACAATCAAATCAGCATCGCACCACTTTGCAATAGCGTGCTGTGTCATCGTTTTTCCAGTTCCGAAACCGCCAGGAATCGCCGCTGTTCCACCCTTTGAAAGAGGAAAGAACACATCGATAACGCGCTGCCCTGTAACAAGAGGTGTATCAACTGTGAGTTTATGTGCAAATGGACGAGCTCGGCGCACTGGCCAATATTGAGAGAGCTTAATCTCTTCATCAAGCTCTGTTTTTCCGATTACATCATCTATCGTATAATCGCCGCTTCCAGAGAATGTCTTTAGCACCCTACCACGAACAGTCGGCGGAATCATTATCTTATGCAAAATAGAAGAAGTTTCTTGCACGCTTCCGATTACCATACCAGGAGCAATAGGAGCACCCTCTTCTTTTTCAGCTTCAAAATGCCAGATTTTTTTTACATCGATAGGCTCAGCTCTCTGTCCTGGTGCCAAAAAAGCTCCAGAATCATCATACATAGTAGCAAGAGGGCGCTGAATTCCATCATAAATAGTACCTACAAGTCCAGGTCCCAAGCGCAAAGAAAGAGGTCTTTCACTGCATTCGACTTTTTCGCCGATATGCATACCAGTATCTTCCTCGTATACCTGAATCGTAGCATTGCCAGAGTTTTGGCGAATAATCTCGCCAATAAGTTTCTTTTCGCCCACATCAACAACATCATAAAGACCACATCCGTCAAGTCCTGATGCATAGACAATAGGTCCAGAAACTCTAGTTATCTTACCGACTTTCATTCAGGAAGCCTCCCTCCAAATAATGTACTAGCAAGTTCATAGCTGTACTTATCTTCAAGCTCGCTAACAAGTTGGTCAAACGAGAATCTGCATTTCACTTCCCCGTCTTCGCTTGTTGCAATAATTCCCTCATGCACTTCCAAGAAAGGCACAGCCTCTTCTCTTGACTGCACAAAAGAAATCCTTTCTAAAGACTTCAAGAAACTTCCAAACTCATCTTTTACAAGTTTTTCTATCTGCTCTAAATCTTTCTCATCACCATAAATTTTTGCAATAATGCATTTGTTCGCAAGTACTTTTTTTCCACTTGTTATCATACGCTTCAAAAGCAAAATTTTTCTTTCTTGAGAAAGAGATGACAAATAATCATTTATCGCAGATGAAACTGATTTTCCTTCAAAATCAACAAGATAGCGTTCACATTCCAGCGGAAGAGCAGCTTCAACATTTCTCTTGAATACAGCAAGTTTTTCCGCATAAGTGGCTTCTATATCTTTTTTCGCTGCTTCTATCCGAGAAGAAACCGCAGCTTCTATTTTCTGCCCCTCTGCTTCTGCATTTTGTAAAATGCGTTCCGCTTTCTTGCGAGCATCGGATTGTATTTCCTTGTCAAGAATATCTGTAGAACGTAGTTCTTCCATTGTAGCTAAACACTCCTAAACTTGAATACCAATAGCCTCTCGAATAGCATCTGTCAAAGTCTTTTTACCTTTCAAATGCCCCTCGATACCTGGTATTTCCACAATTAGCGGATACTCACCGCTTTTCTGATGAGACAAAACATTATCTTCTAGCATATCAGAAATATTTTCTGTGAGGATTAATACTTTTGGTCTCTCAGCAGCTACAGGAGCATTAACGGAACTGCCTTTGCCTGTAATACGATTAAAAGCATCTAAAGCTTCGTCTTTATTTTCGCAAACAGTTCCGTCAACTCCTACAAGTTTAAAGGCGAGAACAAGTTCTCTCTCGCCAATTATAAAATATTCCACTAAAAACCTTCGTCATCCGTTTTACATGATGATGATAAGCAAAGCAACAAGGAATCCCCACAAACAGATACCTTCTGCCAAACCAACGAACGGCAATGCTTTTCCAGAAAGTTCTGCATTTTCACTCATCGCGCCCATAGCAGCAGAACCGATTTTGCCAACAGCCATTCCACCTGCAACGCAAGCAACAGCAACAGCCAAAGCAGCTGCGAAATACTTCAAACTAGAAGATGATGTTGCAACAGCACTTTCACCTTCTGCAAAAGCACACGCAATAGATGTAAACAGAACAGACGCAAACGCAAAAATTCTCTTCTTCATAACAAAGACCTCACTAAAATCTATTATATTTGAGCATTATACTCGAATTTGAAAGGTTTAAACTCTCTTCCTGTTTCATTAAAGAACTTAGAAAAGAACTCATAATACTGTAATCGCATAACCTGAATTGCAACAATCATACCTTCAAGCACAATAACAATTCCGTTACCAACAATTCCAACCAATATTTTTCCCGTCACAAGAGGAACAATTTCCATAAGACGAGCAATAATCGTTCCCAAAACAGCGTGTGAAAGCGCAAAAGCACCAACACGCAAGAAACTAACTGAATTAGAAAGATATGTGATAACAGTTTCCAACAATTCAACTACTGCACCAATTATCGCCGACAAAAGACCATTTTCAAGAATAGGCTGTTCTTTGTCTATAATGCGTTCCAAAACTTCGCCAAAAGCAGAGCAGAAAAGCGTTATTCCAATGATTACCCAATCAATGATATATATAGGCTTTTTGAGCAAAAATACTTTTATAGCAACAAATACCACAAACCAAAAGAATAATGCACCACTCAACCCTGTTTTTCCAAACAAAGCCTTACCTTTTTTGCCAAGAGTAAGTTGGTTGCAAATATTAATAAGAAGACCAACTGAATTAATTATAAAACCAACCCCCACGGTAAAGCCAAAGAATGTAAACATTCGTATGATAGACTCTTTTGAACCTGTAGGCATCATTGGCAAAATTGCATGACGTGGTTCTCCAAACAGCCCTGTAACAAAACGCGAAAATGGTTCAAGAACTGTCTCAGTTGCAAAGAATTCTCCAGTGAGAAGTCCCATAATAAAACTTGAAGCACCTATAGCTATAAAGACAGGAGCAAACTTATTCCACCCACCAACTCTAGCAACTTTTGTTTCCATCAAAATGCCAAGAAGCAAGAACACAAGTCCCTGTCCAGCATCACCGAACATAATTCCGAACAAAATCGTAAAGAAGATTGCTACAAAAGGGGTCGGGTCAATAGTACCGTATAATGGAGACCCGTAACTAAAGATTATTCGCTCAAAACTACCAATAAACTTTCCATGCTTCAAACTAACAGGTACTTTTTCATGACCTGCAATTACAGCTGGAACTTCATTAGGAGTATATTCTCGAATAGCGATTCTGCCTTCAGAAAGTTTATCAAGTTCTTCCAAAACACTTCTACTCTCATCAGCAGGAATCCAACCTGTAACCCTGTATACAAGTTGTGTCGACTCCAAAGAATCTTCCACCAACTTAACCTGCATACCAACAGAAAATACTGTAAGAAGGTGATAAAGAATTGCCTTATGTGTTTCTGCAAAGTTGTGGCGCTCAATATTAAAAGACTCTGTCTCTTTTTCAGTTTCTTCAACTTGAGTTTTCAAAGAAGCAAGAACATCATCAGGAACGCCCTTAAATTCTTTTGGCACTTCCATAGCAACAAAGCCATACTTCTTTAACTCGCTATCAAGAGCAAAACGTCCTTTTTTGCTAGAAGCAGCCATAATGCGAGATTTATCTTCACCAAGAGGAATAATAACTGCTCTTTCACCTACTGCAAATTTCAACTCTTCAAATATCGCTGGATCAATTTTTCCTATACGAAGAGTCAAAAAAGAAAGATGCTCCAATTCTGAATAAGAAGCTTTTAGATTTGCAAATGCAAGAGCTTCTTTATAAGTAGAAGAAACTCTTTTTAGCTCCTCACTTTTTTCAGTTTCTTTTGCCTTAAGCGCTGACACAGAATTTATAATATTTTCAGCGCTCTCAAAGTCTTTTTGCTCAGGAAGAGTTGGTTCTTCTGAGTATTCATATAAATCCTGAATATTTAAGTAGGCTCTCACCTTTTGCAATGACTCAAACAAAGATTTTTCTTTGCTATTAGAAGTCGTACCACTTGAAAGCCCTGATTGAAATTGAAAGTTACCTTTTTTACCAAGAAATTCTATAACGCGGCTAACATCGTCTTTCATTATCATTAATTCGACAAGTCGCATTGCAGTAGTTTTCGCCATCGATTCTTCTCCCGCGCTATTTTTATTTATTTACTCCAGCCGCTAACATAATCTGACCAGCGTCCACACTCATTTTCAGACCTTCTGCAATAGAGCGTATACAATCCAATTCATGCGATTTCATCTTGAAAAAGCACAAAAGAACTCCTACAGAATCAGGGTATCGATGAAGTAATTTCTCAGCACTTCTGCAAACTTTTTTTCGTGCCTCACCTTCAAACCATCTTGGATCAAGATTCCAGACAACTCCCTCTTCATTTGGGTTAAGCAAATCCTTATATTCCCATTCCGCCCATTCAGAATAACTATCCACAGGATAGTCAACAATTTTGATAGCAGGAGATGCAATTTCATCTGCAACATCATAATTAAAAGTTGTATATGCCAAACGAGCTAAAATATCTTCTTTTTCTAGCCCATAATACACTCTTAATCGCATAACCCAAACTATATTCTGTAGTATATACTCTTCTTTGAACAAACTCAAAGCAATATTTCTTTCTTCAGCAGGCAATTCTTTTATTGCCGTGAAAATTTCATATACAAATTGCTGATCCAACTTTGTATCGTTTAATTGCTGCTCATGTATATCTGGTATTTTATTATACCACGCAAAAGCAGAATTTTCAGTCATTTTAGCGATATTAGGCCATTCATCATAATTTATTTCACTAAACGAACCAATATCAACAACTTCAGGCAACTTATTTTCTTTGAAACAAAGAGCCGCTCCAATCTCTTTTATATTTTCATAATCATACGAACGGAGCAAATTCACCAACAATTTTGCAGGCTTAGAATAGCAAGAAACAAGTTTTATATATTCCGAAATAAATTTTTCTTCTGATTTTTTTTCAATTTGACGTGCAAGAAGAGTCTCAGGCACAGCAGGAACTTCTTCTGCAAAAAGCAATCCCCAAAGTTCATTCAAACTCTTTACAGAAAAAAGTTTTGCAGCGCGCTCTCCAACATAAGATTTTGAAAGCATTCCGCAAACTTTTGCATAAACATAAGCATTTGCCGCAGACCTGTCCATAATCTACCTCACGCTTATTCTGCAAAAAACAGTTTATCAAGCAATGCATTAAAGGCATTAATGTCTTTTCCACTAGCTGAAATTCTATCCCGATATGCAGCAAACGAGTTTTCATGATTTTTGTTAATCTTATCACACTCGCTTTTCAGTTCAACATCCGCATTAGCAAGCAGTTCACTATATTGTTTTTTATAAGACTCCTCTGCTACCGTTCTTGACTCAGAAATACGCTTATTCGCAGCATCTTGAGCTTCCGAAAGCAAAGAAGCAGCTTCTTGCTCAAGACCCAACAAATGTTTAATCACATCAGATTCTTTTTCAGCCATAGAAAACTCACCTTACTTATCAAAAGAACACAGAAAATCATACACCTCTTGAGAAGATTGTTTCCCAATCACCTCATTTACAAAATCAGGATTCTGCAACACCTTACAAAGAGATGACAACACTTGCAAATGCTTTTCTCTTTCTTCAGGAGAAATCAAAAGCATAAAAATCAAATTTACAGGAGCCTTATCAAGAGCATCATAATCGATACCGCTTCGACTTATTCCAATTGCTCCAACAATCCCGCTCACACTGTCAACAATTCCGTGCGGAACAGCAACAGCATGAATAATACCAGTACTCATTTTTGATTCGCGCTCCTGCAAAGCATTCACAGCAGCGCTTCTGTTTAATTGAGGCTGGACAGAAACGATTGACTCAACTAACTCTTCAAAAACCTCATCTTTATCTTCGCTTTCAAGATTCGTGATAATAGTTTTAGGAGAGAACACCTGTCCAAGTACCATATCAGCCTCTTATTTATTCTTCGCCAGACTCTGTAACAGGAGCAGACTCTTCAGTCTCTGTTGCAGACTCAACATTCTCAACAGCAGGAGCGCTTACTTCAGCGCTCTCTTCCCAATATTTCTTTGTTGAAGTGCTTTCTGTAGAAGTTGTTCCCTGAACCTCTGCTGCTGCAGCGTCCAAATCTTTTGGCTGGCGTGCTTTGAAATTGCGAGAAGTTGTAAGCGCGAGGAAAAACGCGATAACGAAGAAAAGAGCTGCAAGAACCCCTGTTGTCTTTGTAACAACGGAAGCAGAACGAGAACCAAAAGCAGCGCTGCCGCTACCAATCATTCCACCCATACCGTTACTCTCATCGTCCTGCAAAAGTACCAAAAGCACGATTAACGCGCACACAATAATGAATGCCACAAGAAGGATTCCACCAACTATGCCCATTTTTGTCTCCAAAATTTATTGTCTATAGATTAGGGTCATAATACCCTAATATCGATTTGAAGTCAATCAATAGTTTTTTTATATTTTGTCATTCCGAACTTGTTTTAAGAATATGCTCAAACAAGGCTGATGCTGAAACGAGTTCAGCATGGCAATAGTTTCTAAAGCATATTTTTTAACAAAAAAAATCCCCCTCCTCAAAAGCAGAAGAGGGGTTTATAAAGGTGAATCACACCGCTTTTAGCTTAGCACTCGCAGATTGGAACGAAAGTTTCAGCCTTGAGAGAAGCACCACCGATAAGACCGCCGTCAATATCTGGCTGTGCGAGAAGGTCTTTTGCATTAGAAGCCTTCATTGAACCGCCGTACTGAATGATTGTCTCGTCAGCAACTTTCTGATTGTAGAGCTTTGCGATGTATGAGCGAATGAACTTGTGAATAGCCTGTGCATCTTCTGGAGTTGCAGTCTTTCCTGTACCGATAGCCCAAACTGGCTCGTAAGCGATTGTAACTCTCTTCATCTGCTCTTCTGTAACGCCTGCCAAACCTGCTGAAAGCTGGAAAGCACAAACCTGCTCTGCCTCTCCTGCCTCACGCTCGCTAAGGAGCTCACCGATACAAAGGTCAACTTCAAGACCGTCGTTCAAAGCCTTGCGAACCTTCTTGTTGATAAGCTCATCGCTCTCACCAATTTCGTGGCGGCGCTCTGAGTGTCCGAGGATAACAGCCTGACAGCCGATGTCCTTGAGCATAGTTGTAGAAACTTCGCCTGTGTGAGCTCCGTTGTCAGTTGCTGCGCAGTCCTGAGCCGCCAAAAGAATATTTGAACCCTTTACAACCTGAGCGACAGCGTCAAGATAAACGAAAGGAACGCCAATCATAAACTTGTTTGTCTTTCCTTTGAGAGAAGCAACAAGGTCTGTAGCGAGCTTTACAGCCTCAGCCTTGCTTGTGTTCATCTTCCAGTTGCCAGCAATGTAATGTGTACGTGCCATTGAGATTTCCTCCAAAAATACCGTCTGTGCGGTTTGTATTGATAAAACCGATTATATATTTTTCATCGCGTTTTGTATACCCGATTTATTTTCTCTCGATTTTAGCTCTAAAAAAGAGTGCTTTCCAATTCGGCGAGAGAGTCAATGACGCGCCACACGCGATTCTTGAGCGCTTCGTCAGGCATAATCTTGTCGGGAACGAGGACGCACTTCATCTGCGCTCTGACAGCGCTCTCCGCACCGTTCGGGCTGTCCTCGACGGCGACGCAGTTCAGAGGATTTGCGCCGACAGTCTTTGCCGCCAAAAGATAAATGTCAGGCTCAGGCTTTGAGTGCTCCACCATATCGCCCGTCGTGATAGTTTTGAAATAACCGATAATTCCCGCGTCCGCCAGCTGCTTTCGAACCACGCTTTCCCTCGTCGATGAGGCAAGAAGAATCTGTGCGCCGCGCTTTTTTAGCGCTTCGAGGCACTCAACAACGTGCGGCATTAAAGGGATTCCGTCTTTGTCGGCAATCTCGCGGAATATCGCGGAGCAGCGGTCAAGGAACGAGAGCGCGTCAAAGCCCTCGATATTTTTGTAATGTTCACTAAGGAGCGCGATTGTGTCGTTTCGGTTTCGTCCCATGCACATTTTCTGCACGGCGTCGATGCCCTCTTCCGTGTCGATTCCAGATTCAAGAGCCGCTTTTCTCCATGCCTTGAACGAGATTGTTTCCGTGTCCAAAAGCACGCCGTCCATATCAAAAATTACTGCTTCGATGTTTTTCAATTCACTCATAGACGCGAGATTAGCACGTTTTTATTTTCAGTTTCAACCCTTTTTTTTGTAATTAGCCGTTTGGAGTCGAAGAATCCGCTCCTTTTTTCACAAGCGATTTTGATTTATTCGGCTAGATTCTTCGACTTCGTTCGCTTTGCTCACTTCGCTCAGAATGACACGACTTAATCGCTCGTTTTCTTTGCTCTTTGGGCGATTTTGGAGTTCGCCTCATTGACTTCAAGCGAAACCTTTTTCACGATTTCGCCATAAACTGCCTCGTCAATCAAAACAGCAACGTTCAAATACGGAATGAGCTTATCGTTCACTGTCGACAAAAGCTGCTTTCTTAACTCGCTTGCGGTTTTTCCGCCCTCAGTTTTGCCAATCGTCAGCGCCTTCTCTTCTGCCAAAAAATTCTTTTCAGCCTCCTTAAGAGCCTCAACAATTTCGCCTACTCCGTCCAACTCGCCCAAAGCCTCTGCGATTTCGCTCATAGCCAAATCTTCAAGCAGGCTCGCAATCTGCGTTGACTCTGTTGCAAAATCAAGACGGGAGATACCGCGGTATTTGTCAAGGCACGGACTCACCTTTTTTGCAGCCTCAGCCTTTTTTTGAATCGGTAATTTTTTGTAGCCGTCAATCGCGGCGTACAAAGCCGAAATTTTCTCATCGCGAAGCGCGTCGGCTGCCTGCAAGCCCGAAACAGTCTTGTCTTTTTTGAACGCTGTAACGAGTCTGGCAGTTTTTTCTTCTAACTCTTCGTTGATAGACTTCCAGAAGCGGTCTTTCTGCGCATCTGGATACTCGTTGTACCACACAGAGAAGTTTTGCGTCAGATGCGCAAACTCTCCAATCTGAATTGAACCTTTCACTTTTGAAATTTCATTCATAAAAGTACTTCCTCAAAGAATCTTTGATTACATAATGCGACCAAAATACGCTTTTTGCAATATTTTTTTGAATAATCCGCATTGCACTCGTGATTTTTCGATTATTCAAAAAAATAATTGCTCCGCAAGCATGTTTTTCTGATTATTCAAACGAATAATTGTCTAAGCGAGCGTGCATTGTTCATTATCTGAACAAATAATCATCATCGCAAGCATGTTTTGACCATTATTCATATGAACAATGCATTTTCACGCGTGTTTTGCTCATTATTCGTTTAAACAATTTAAGGCAGATGCTTGAATCAAGTTCAGCATGACGATGCATTGAAAAAGCGCGAAATATGAGATAGAGTTTTTTCTATGAAAGCACTAAAAAGGATACAATCATTCACAATTCTAGGATTATTTCTGGTATTCGCCTCCTGCTCGCTTCTGATTGACAAAGAGGGGGGGGGCTCAAGTGTTACGCTAAAAATTGGAAGCGATGTTTATGAGCGCATTCACTCTCGCGCTATTGAAAACGAGGCAGGAGAGAACACTGACAACTCGGAAAAAGAGTTTTCTATCGATGTTGAACTAAAGGGCGATTATACAGAGAAAAAAAGCGCTATGATTTCAAAAGATGGCGCACAAATCGAGTTTCTCGACATTCCCGAAGGCAGTGAAGTTTATGCTGAAGCAAAAATCTTCAAAGAATCATACGGCAGAAAAGTCGCAATTTATTCTGGCAAAACAGACGCAATCACAATTCTTGAAGGAGCAAATGAGTTAACGCTTTCGCTTGGAATGCAGCCATATTTGATAGTTACTTTCATCACAGACGGAACAAACGACATTGAAGAACAGTTGCTTTATTTGGGAGAAAACGTAATCGAACCAGAAATCACTCCAGAAAAAGATGGATACACGTTCTTGGGCTGGGTCTTGAATGAGAGCGACACGGAGTTTTTTGATTTTTCAACGCCAATTGAAGAGAACACGACGCTTTTTGCAAAATGGGCTGATAACGCTAATGTGGTTACGCTCAACTTTGACACGGACGGCGGAACAGAGATTGAACAACAGAAACTTTCCCCAGGAGAAATAGCACAAGAGCCTGAAATCACTCCAGAAAAAACAGGATACACGTTCTTGGGTTGGTTCGCGAGTGAGAGCGACAGGGATTTCTTTGATTTTTCCACGCCGATTGTCGAGGACACAACGATTCTTGCAAAATGGGTTGCAAACGACAATGTAAAGGTGCCAACTTCCAACACAGCAGACTACTCTTTTTCTCTTTCTGAAAGCACAACATATATTTTAAGGCTCAACGGATTCAACTACACAGCCGGTCAATGGGCTTCTTCGCTTTATTGTAATCTTGCAAACTCTGACATACACGCAACTTTGTACGTGGACATTGGCGGAACAAACAAGAGCATTGGCGGAAATCACGGCGGATTGGTAATTGCGGCATTAAATAGTTCTGTTACAAATTCGTCTGTTGATGTTATTTTCTTTTCAACTTCGACAGGAAGTTTTGAGTTTGGACGCCAAGACAGCGGTAAACCAGATTTACAGGTTAAAGACAGCATTTCAACAACATTTTCGTTTTTGAATACTTGCACTTTGTCTAATATGACTTTTGGAGGAACAGCTTGCTCAACCACAGATGATTTTTTGGCAAAAGCAACAGGACAAACCTCAGAATCATCTGGGTCCAATCATTCCAAGTTCACGATTACAAAAAACTGAGCTCAAGATGCTGAAACGAGTTCAGCATGACAAACTTGTTTTGAAAGAGTTTTTTGAAAAGCGCGCTTTTGTGCTATACTGATTTTGTGCAAGAAAAAAGGCACAAGGAGAAAACTTATGGACATTGAGCTTACAAAAGCGTATGAGCTTGTGAAATCGCCTGTGATTATTGCGACGAAGGGCAAAAACTACGATTTGACGCCAATCGGCTGGATTACGCCTTATGATTATGAGCCTGTGACGAAGGTGCTTTTCGCGAGCGCTCCTGAGCATCAGGCGGACATGAACATTCGAAGAAGCCATGAGTTCGCCGTTCTTATTCCGAAGGAAGCGGACGGGGATTTGGTCTCAAACACGGGGACTGTTTCGGGTACGACTTGCGACAAGTTCGAGAAATTTGCGATAAAGGCGCACAAAGCGCGAAAAATCGACGTGCTGATTCCAGATGAGGGAATCAGCGCTGTGATTGAGTGCAGGCTTTCGAAGGTGCAGGCGGAAGGAAGCGTGGATTTGTTCTTTGGGGAAGCGCTCGACGCTTACAGTGTGGAATAAAGGAAAGGGCGAACGGGAAAGAAGCGAAAAAGATTTGATTTCTCGTTCGCCAATGTGTATATTAAAAATATGGACAATACAAACGAAAATAACGAAGACGATACAACAACAGAAAACAATCTTATTGAAAATGAACAAATCGATACAGAGCAAATCGATGAGCAAATCAATAAACTTGAAGAGCAGGTTTCTGAAATCGAGAAATCTATTGAGATGCCGAAAAATCTGAAAATCATTCCTGTTATGGGACGTCCTGTTTTCCCGGGCGTTTTCACGCCGCTTCTTGTCAACGGGACGGACGACATCAAGGCGATTCAGGAGGCGATGAAGGAAAGCGGCTACATCGGAATCGTTTTGCAAAAGAACGACCATGTTTCCTCTCCGAAGGTTTCGGATTTGCACGACATCGGAACGGTTGCTCACATCGTAAAGAAAATCACGATGCCTGACGGAACGCTCAACGCTTTTATCTCGACTGTCCGAAGGTTCCGCATTGCAAAGGCGATTAACGCAGTCGACCCGATTGAAGTCGAGGTTGAGTATCTTGAGGACGAGAACGCGGATTCTCTTGAGGTGAAGGCGCTCACAAGAACGCTTGTCAACGAGATGAAGGACATCAGCGAGAACAACCCGCTTTTCTCGGAAGAGATGCGAATGAATTTGCTGAACATCGACAATCCGGGAAAAATCGCTGACTTCATCGCCTCAATTCTCAACATCGACAAGAATGAGCAGCAGCACGTTCTTGAGATGCTCGACGTGAAAAAGCGCATGGAGCAGGTGCTGATGTACATCAAGAAGGAGCAGGAAGTTCTTCGCATTCAGCGCAAAATCCAAAGCGAGCTCACAGAGCGTGTCGAGAAGAACCAGCGCGATTATTTTTTGCGCGAGGAGCTAAAGAGCATTCAGGAAGAGCTTGGAATCACGAAGGACTCAAAGAAGAGCGATTACGACAAGTTCAAGGAGAAAATCGATTCGTTCGGCTTTGAGGGCGAAATCAAGGAGACTGTCGAGAGCGAGCTTGAGAAGTTCAACATGATGGAGCAGAACTCTCCTGAGTACATTTCAAGCCGAAATTATCTTGAGCTGATTGTCAATCTTCCGTGGAAAGACGAGGCAAAAGAGAGTTTCGACTTGAAGAGCGCTTCTCAAACGCTTGAGAAAGACCATTACGGGCTTGAAGATGTCAAAAAGCGCATTATGGAATATCTTGCGGTCAGAAAGCTCAAAAAAGACAACAAAGGCTCTATTCTCATTCTGGTCGGTCCTCCGGGTGTTGGAAAGACGAGCATCGGGCGCTCTATTGCGGACGCGATGAAAAAGCCGTTCTATCGCTTCAGTGTCGGCGGTATGCACGATGAGAGCGAAATCAAGGGACACCGCAGAACTTACATTGGCTCTATGCCGGGACGCATCATTTCAGGCTTGAAGATTACGAAGAGCAAAAGCCCTGTGTTCATGATTGACGAAATCGACAAGATGGGCTACGGCTCGGCTCACGGCGACCCTGCAAGCGCGCTTCTTGAGGTTCTTGACCCAGAGCAGAATGTCACGTTCCGCGACAATTATCTTGATTTGCCGTTTGATATAAGCAACGTTTTCTTTATTCTCACTGCGAACACGCTCGACTCTATTCCAGAGCCGCTTCGTGACCGCGCCGAAATCATTCATCTTTCGGGCTACATCGACCAAGAGAAAATCGAAATCGCGAAGAAATATCTCATTCCGAAAAACCTTTCGAAGAACGGTCTCAAAAAGAATCAGATTAAGTTCACGACTGCCGCGCTCAAGAAAATCGCGGAGGAATACGCGCGCGAGGCTGGAATGCGGCACTTTGAGAAGTGTATCGACAAGATTAGCCGAAAGATTGTCCGCGAGGAACTTGAGAAACTCGAAGGCGAAAGCGCTGAAAACGAGGTCAAAGACAATTTGCTTTCAAAAAAGACGTTCAACGTTGATGACAAGGACTTGCACAAGTATCTCGGAAACCCGATTTTCGACGAGAGTCAGATAAAAAAGGCAAGCGTTCCGGGAACAGCGATTGGCTTGGCTTGGACGAGCATGGGAGGCGACACGCTTCTTATCGAAAGCATTGCCTTTTCGGGAAAGGGCGGCTTGCAGCTCACGGGACAGATGGGCGACGTCATGAAGGAAAGCGCGAACATCGCATTCAACTGGGTGCGACAGTTCGTTATCGAGAACAAGATAAAGACACCAGATTGGTTTGAGTCGAACACGATTCACCTTCACATTCCAGAAGGCGCAACGCCGAAGGACGGTCCAAGCGCTGGTATCACGATGGCGACAACGCTTCTTTCGCTCATTTCGGGAAGAGTCATAAAGCCGCACTTGGCAATGACGGGCGAGCTGAGCCTTACGGGAATGGTGCTTCCAATCGGAGGGCTTCGCGAAAAGACGGTTGCGGCAAAGCGAAACGGAATCAAGACGATTATAATTCCAAAGCCGAATATGCGCGACCTTGAGGAAATCCCTGAGCATGTGAAAAACGGCATTGACTTCATTCCTGTCACGAATGTGCTTGAGGTTGTGAAGCAAGTCTTCCAGCCAAAAAAGGAAGAGAAAAAAGCAAAAGAGATTTTCTGACTTTAAGCGCTCAGCGAAAAAAAACGACCCTATGCGGTCGTTCGGTGCGACCCTATAAGGTCGTGCTGTCCGACCCTATAGGGTCGTGGTGTTCTCCCTTATGCGGTAGATGAGTTCTCCCCTATAAGGTTGAAGTGTTCTCCCCTATAGGGGAGATTTTTTATATCAGAGCGAGGACGAGAGAAAGCGCTATGAACAAAGCGCCGACTGAGAGCAAATGCGCGAAAGGCGCTTTCTCTCGCGCTTCACGGGATTTGACGTATTCATAATAGCCGTCGTTATCGCGCTCTTCAAGTCGGGGGTGAATGAAGCGCTCCTTCAAGCGGTAGAAAGCATACTGGAGCGCATCAAGCCCGCCATGCTCTGCGATTGCGACAAGTCCGCCAAAAGACAAAATGAGAGCGCCTGACACAAAAAAGCCGTCACAAATGCGCCTCTTCAGCGAAAAGTCGATGTTTGGCGACGACAGCGCCAAAACTGCCGCCTCGTAGCGCGAAACGAGCAGCGTTATCAAAATCGCAACGGCGAGCGTGACAATCCACGGCAATATTTTTTTCATCTGGAATATTCCTGTCTGTATCGATTAAGTTCTTCTGTGTTGCATCTCACAAAATGACCAGGAACGACCTCTTGGAAAGTCGGCTCTTCCTTGCTGTAATCGTGGTCAATCGTCGGCTGATAGACAATGCGCACTCTTCGCTTTTCATAATTCGGGTCTGGAAGAGGAATTGCAGACAAAAGGCTCTTTGTGTACGGGTGAAGCGGGTGATTGAAAAGCTCCTCGCTCGTTGCAAGCTCCACGATTTTTCCAAAATACATAACAGCGATTCTGTCAGAGAAGTATTTGACGACTGACAAATCGTGAGCGATAAAGAGAAGCGTCAAGCCCATATTCTTTCGTAAGTCGTTCAAAAGGTTGATGACTTGAGCCTTAATCGACACATCGAGAGCAGAAACAGGCTCGTCGGCAATGATAAGCTCAGGTTTCATCACGATAGCGCGCGCGATTCCGATACGCTGACGCTGTCCGCCAGAGAACTCGTGCGGATAGCGGTCTGCATACTCAGGCACAAGTCCGACCGTCTTCAAGACTTCGCTAACCGCTTCCGAGATGGCGTTTTCGTCTTTCACGCCCTGAATGCGCAAGCCTTCCGCGATAATCTCTCGCACTGTCATACGCGGGTCAAGAGAGGTTACAGGATCTTGGAAAATCATCTGTATTTTCGTGATGAGCTTTTTATCGACGCTCTTTTTGTCTTTAATCGCTTCTTTCAAGAGTGCTTTCTGCTCGGCGATTTTCTTCTGCAATTCTTTCTTTGCATTTGCCGCGCCTGCATTGTCGCCTCGTGATTTGCAATCAGCGATAAGAGCAGAGGCGATTTTCTTTTGCTTCACGATTTCATCGGTGTAATCCCTCAAGCCTGCGTTAATGCGCTGACCTTTAAAATAGATGTTGCCGCCCGTGATGTCGTAGAGCTTTATGATAGAGCGTCCCGTCGTGGTTTTTCCGCAACCAGACTCGCCAACCAAGCCCAAGACTTCGCCTTTTTTGATGTCAAAGCTCACATCGTCAACAGCCTTGAAAGAGCCGCCGTTGAAATACTGCCTCAAATGCTCAACGCGCAAGAGGATTCCGTTTTTATCGTTGTTTTCGTTACTCTGCATTCTTTCTCTCCTCTTCTTTTTCTTTCATTCGCTTGATGCGGGCACTGACGCTTTCAGGTATCTCAATCTTCGGAGCGTTCGGGTGCAAAAGCCATGTTGCCGCGCTGTGAGTGTCTGAAATCTGGAACATCGGAGGCTCTTCTTCAAAGTCGATTTCCATTGCGTACTGATTTCGGGCAGCAAAAGCGTCGCCTTTTGGCGGATAAATCATATTTGGAGGAGTTCCCGGGATTGCTTCGAGGGAATCTTTTGTGTCAAGGTCTGGCATTGAAGCAAGCAAAGCCCATGTATACGGGTGCGCTGGTGAATAGAAAATATCCTCCGCTGTACCCTTCTCCACGACTTTACCTGCGTACATTACGGCGATTTTGTCCGCAACGTTTGCCACAACACCGAGGTCGTGAGTGATAAAGATAACGCTCATATTGCGCTTTTGCTTCAACTTGTTGATAAGCTCCAAAATCTGCGCCTGAATTGTAACGTCAAGGGCTGTCGTCGGCTCGTCGCAGATTAAGAGGTCAGGGTTCGCCGCGATTGCAATAGCGATAACAATGCGCTGTCGCATACCGCCAGAGAACTCGAACGGATACTGATTGAAGCGTTTTCTAGGGTCTCGAATACCGACTTCTTCCATAATCTGAATAGCCTTGTCGTAAGCCATTTGTTTCGTAACGTGATAAGCCGCATCGTTTGAAAGCTCTTTGTAGCGGTCGATAATCGCAATAGCCGCCGCACCAAGTTCCCTCAAATCTTCCTGCACACCGACTTCAAGCGTGTGATTATACAAATCGCAAAGGTCTTTGAGAGCCGATTGTGCATTCTTTCTTGCATACGCTGGCGTTGTTTTGTAATGATCGAGAGCCGTGTTTAGCGTATTCTTTAGCGTATAAATTGCACGGTCAACCGAAAGCGCAAGGCGGTTCACGGCTGTGTCAACAAGGGCGCATAGCTTTTTGATTTCGTCTTTGCACTCTTTTGTATTCCATTCACCGTCGCCAAAAATCTTTTTTGCCCTGTCAGCTTCTTTGAAAGCCTCGGCTGTTGCACGGATTGAACGCTCTCGCTCTTCTTTGATTGCAGCTGCAATGTCGTCGCGGAAAGCAATCATAAACTCTTTGTCTACGATTTCGCGAGTCTTTTTGTTAGTGTCTGCCACACTGTCCCAATCAAGGTCGTCTTTGCCGCGGCTCATAACGTAATAGCCAAGAGTAAAAAAGTTAGGCTTTTCTTCTGAAAGCTTTTCTGACAAGAAAGAAGAAATCTTATTTAGCAATTCCGCTATTTTATCTGCAGAAGCACTTTTTGGCTTGTATTCATTGCAAAGATTCAAAAGATTTGCTCTTGACTCACCAAAGCACTTGCATTTATCCGCATTGACAAAATAGGGATTATAGACTTGCTCCATCTTCTTCAAAAGGTTCTTTATCTCCTCTTGAATTGGGTTGTTGTCTTCGTCGTGCAAGTCTACAAGAATCTGCTTTATATCGAAAACTATGCTGTCTGCATACTCGCAAGCATTATTGTAAGCCGTCAAAAGCTTTGAGCCACAAGCGATAAACTTCTTGAAAGTCGCAATTTCGCTCTTTACTTTGTCTGCGGTAATTCCTGCGGCAAGAAGAGCTTTTGACAAGTTCTTGAGATTGTCGTTCAACTCTTTTTTAGCGAGTTTCTGGTTTGTCTTTCCGTTTAAGATAGAAGCCTCTGTCATCTGTGTTCCGATTTTGACAATCGGGTCAAGAGAAGACATAGGGTCTTGGAAAACCATAGTGATTTTGTTTCCGCGGATTCTGTTAAACTCTTCCTCTGAGAAAGTGAGGAGGTTTTGTCCGTGATAAAGCACCTCGCCGTCTTCGATAATCGCGTTAGGAGCTTCTATTCCGAGAATAGCCTTTGCGCTCACCGACTTTCCGCTTCCGCTTTCACCAACGATAGCTAGCGTTTCGCCTTTTTCAAGCGTCAAGTTGATTCCGCGGACTGCGTGAACAATACCCTTGTTTGTTCTGAATGAAACGACGAGATTTCTTATTTCAAGCTCTTTTGCATTAAGCATCTTCTGCACCTCTTAATGTTGGGTTAAATGCGTCGCGAAGTCCGTTGCCAAACTCGTTGAAACAAATCAAGAGCAAAGCAATGAAAAGCGCAGGGAAGAAAAGCGCGTGCGGACTTGTGGTCATTGCGCTCTTTGCAGCCTCAAGCATAGTGCCGACGCTTGTCTGCTTGTCGCCCTCAAGGTTGATGATTCCGAGGTAAGTCAAGTTTGCCTCGCTGTAGATGACAGACGGGATAACGAGAACAGAAGACGTAATGATAAAGCCGATTGAGTTCGGGAGAATGTGGCGGAAAATCAAGCGCAAATCGCTTGCTCCGAGAGTGCGGCTAGCATTGACATAATCCTGACCTTTGAAGCGGTAGAACTGAGCGCGAACTGTTGAAGACGTGCTAATCCAACCGTAGAAGATAAACGCAAAGAACATTGACGGCAATGCACCGACTTGATTTGCAAGATAGAGCTGGAAGAGAGCGAATATAAGCATCGTCGGAACATCATAAAGGATTTCTTTTATGCGCTCAAAAATTAAGTCAAACGTGCCACCATAGTAGCCTTCAAGAGAGCCAATGATAATACCTATGCAAAGGTTCACCGCAGACACAACAAGGCTCAAAACAAGCGAAAGACGTGCACCGTGTGCCAAACGGGTGAAAATGTCGTAGCCTGAAACTTCAGTGCCGAACAAGAACGATGCATAGCGCCCATTTTTGTAGCGATACCACTCAGAATACATAACGCGACACTCTTTTTGCTTTCCGTTCATACGGCTTATGTAATACGAAAGACCATCAGAAGAAGTTTCGTCCTTGAGATAAATATCTTTGATTTTGCCCGTCGGAGTGCGCTCAATATTTCCTCTTGCGTCAGTCAAGAACCAAGCATTCTGGTCTGTCTTGTATGCAGGATTTTTTATCTTTGACGAATCCAAAACAGGATAGAAAAGCTGAATGCCACTTTCTTTTTCATACGCTCGCGCCTCGTCGTACTCTTCAGAAGTCAAGAGCATTTTCACCCAACCGACTTTTGCATAAGTGTCGATTTTTATTTTGTGCCACTTCTGCACTCTTTTTGCAACAACGTGCTCAACAACTCCGTAATCTTTGAGAATTGCTCCTGGCACATTCTGCATATACTCGTAAGTCTGCTTATTCACTTCAAGAGTTTTTGAGCCGTCCCAAAATCCCAGAGGTGCAAACAAAGTGCATTTCGGAGTAACGTATGCGTAATAAGAGTCTCTCGTTGATATTTTGTAAGGAGAGAGAACAGGTCCTAAAAAAGCATAGATAAAAAGAATGACAATTATGCCAAAACAAATGACAGAGCCTCTGTTTTTCACAAAGCGAGACATAGCATCTTCAAAATACCCTGTTGGCTTTGTCTGAAGTTTTGTATCAGTCAAACGCTCGCCCTTATGAACGAACTTAAATTTTTCCTTAGGGATATTCTCGAAAGTTGTATCTTCATTATAAAGCATTGTTCTTGTTTCCTCCCATACGGATTCTTGGGTCAATAAGCCCATAACTCAAATCCATAAGGATTTGCGCTGCAAGTCCGATTCCAACATAGAACATTTCGCACGCCATAAAAACGCTGTAGTCCTTGTTGTAAAACGCTGTCAGTGTTGTGCGCCCAATTCCCGGGACTGCGAAAATCTGCTCGATAATCATAGAGCCTGCAATAATATAAATGAACTGCGCCAAAATAGATGGCATAAGAGGAACAAGGGAGTTTCTAAGCGCGTGCCGCACAGTCGCCTGAGCCTTCGTCAATCCCTTCGTTATGGCAAGAAGCATATACTCGCTAGTGAGCGTCTCCGAAAGTTCAGCTCGCACAAGACGCATAAAAGACGCGATAACACCAAACGACAAAGCCAAAATCGGAAGAATAGCGCTCTTGAACATTGCCCATGAAAAATAATCGTTTCCGCCCTTAAAGACAAGCGGAAGAAGATTTAGCTTAAAGCCCACAAAATACTGAAGCAAAAACGCGTAAACGAAGGAAGGAACAGAAATAAAGAGCATAATCATCACTTGGATAATATGGTCTTGCCAGCGGTTTTTGTAGATGGCTGCAATAATGCCGAACACAATTCCAAGAGGGATAGAAATCAAAACTGAAATGACATTAACATAAATTGTCGCTGGAAGCTTTGAAGCAATATAACTTGTCACAGGCATCAAGAATGTGCCGACTGTCGTGCAAAATCCCCAATCACCTTTTGTAATAACATTTCGCAAAAAAATCATGTACTGAACAACAATCGGCTTGTTGTATCCCCACGCCTCGTGCATATCGCGAAGAGCCTGCGCAAAGCCACCAGGTGCTTCAGGAACAGGATTCGGAAGCAATTTGAACAACGTGAAAATCATCGTCATGATAATGAAAAACACAAGAACCGCGAAGAGCGCGCGCTTGAAAACATACTTGCCCATCTTAAAAGACCGCCATTTTTTTATTTTCTGTCATTTACTGCATTAGGATTTGACAGAATTACTCATTCTTTAAAGAAATCGACATATTCTGTGAAAGAATACACCCATTCCAAAAAAGAATGTGCGCATTCCGTGAAAGAATTAACAAGGGACACTCGTCCCCTGTTAATTGCTATTCGTTAGTAATTGAGCTGGTTATTCTGCTCTTTGCAATATGCAGCCCACTCATCGTCGTCCATTGTGAGCTCTGTCATAAGGAGAGTCTGCATTGGATTTGAAACAAGCTCGTTGATATAGTGGTCGCTATATCGCTTTGTTCGCTGTGAAATGAGGGCGCAAGAGTTCAAATACTGGATTGGAATCATGTTGTAGTAGCTCAAAAGCCCCTTCTCGCAAGCAGCAAGGATTGTGTTCTTCACATCGCTTTCCGCTGTCGAGTACTCGCCGTTAGTGAGCGCCTCATACCAAGCGTTGTATGATTTTGTGACGTCCTTTCCTGAAAGATTTACAGTGCAAGTTTCTGTGTATGGGTCAAAGCCGTATTCGTTCTTTGCGTCGTTTGTGGCATAGCACCAAAGAATGCCGTAAGGATTGAATCCAGCGCCACCCCAAGCCGTGATTGCGACATCGACATTTCCCGTCTTCATGTTGTCGTAGTAGTTCTGGTCAACAACGTGCTTGACGCTGATTTTGCCCTCAAGAGATGTTCCTTCCGTCGCCTTGTTGATAGAATCCTGCAAGAATGTCGTTCTTCGCTGATAAGCCTCATCGCCTGCGTACTGGTGAAGGTCAATCTGAATCTTGTCGCCAGCGCTGAGTCTGCCTGCCGCAACCTCCTCATCATACGCCTTCTGGAAATACTCGCGAGCGCTTGCAAGGTCGTATCCTGTGATGTCGTCGATGCTCTTTGCCCCGTAGAACTCTGTGAGAGCCGCCTTTGCCTGAGGCGTGTCGCGATAGAGCATTCCCGTCTCCGGAACAGCAACATAAGCATAGTTGATGAGACCATAGCCCGCAGAAGACGCAGGCGCGACAGTCTCAATCCACTTCTGGCGGTCAAGCGAGAGCGAGATAGCGTGGCGGAAGTTGATGTTCGCGATAATCGAGTGGTTGATGCCCGCAGTGTTTTCTTTTTCAAGAGACTTTCTGTCAATGTTGAACGAGAACTTGTAAGTGTAGCTCTCTGGCGTGTCGACGCGGTATTCGCTGTTTCCGTACTTGTCCATATCGGTTACAGAAAGAGCGCTGTCGTCGAGATTTCCCTGCAAGAACATATTGAGAACTGTGTTGTGGTCAGTGAGGAACTGGAACTCGTACGCTGTGATTTTGCCCTTGTAATCGTGCTTTCCGTCGTAATAGCCGTACCAGTTGTCGTTTCGCTCAAGCTTCATGCTCTTGTCGCCCTGATAGTCGACAACCTTGTAAGGGCCATAAGAGGCAGACTTTGCAACATCAGTTCCGTATGAGCTCTTTATGATGTCGCCAGCTGCCTGCTTGTTTGCCTCGTACAAGTCTTTTCTCACAAGAATGAAGTCCTCGCTGTGATACAAGAACATGAACGGAGACAAAGCCTTCGTCAGAACGACAGTGAAAGTGTAATCGTCGTTTCTGATAAATCCGACGTCCTCCCAAGGAGTTGCTTTTCCCTCAGTGCGAGAGAAACACCACTCTTTGTATGCCTCAGGATTCTTGTCGCCGAATGCGGCAGAAACCTTCTGGTAGATGCCCTTCACCTCGTCCGTGAGCGGGAAATAAGTATGCTCGCCAGCGATTTCCTTCAATCTCGCCCAAAGGTCAACATCGCCGTCCTTCCACTTTTCCGCGTACTTCTCGTTCTCGCCGCCGTAGCTCTCAGCACTGCCGTCAAAGAACTTCACAGGAAGAGTGATTGAAGTCCACATATCCTCATCTTTCACATCAGCATAGCCTGAGGCTGTGAGAATATCGTCATAAGCGACAGCGCCTGAATAATACGCCCTCGCGTTTGCAAGAGGAACATTCTCTGCATACAAGTTTGACGCACGGTAGTTCTTCATCTCTGGGTTCAAGAGCTGCTGCGCCGAATAAATGAAATCGTCAACGTTGATAGCCTCTCCGTTGTCCCATTTCATATCCTTTCGGATTTGGATTTTCCAAGCCCAGCCTTCTGTCGCGTCGGCAGGCACACCGTACTTCTCGTTTCCTGCATACTCGGCAGTGACGTCCTCAGGGAGCGCGACAGCCATATCAGGAACGACCTCATAGCCGTCCTGATTCTCGTTCGGGATATAGTCATATAAAGGAGATGAAGTGAAAGTGAGGATATAGTTTTCCTCGTTCATCTGCCAGTCAGTCGGACTCCAAGTCTTTGGAGTTGCGAGCACAGTTCTGTAAGTGTAACTTTTAGCCTTTTTTGAATCTTCTTTCTTTCCGCAGCCCACAAGAAGAGCCGCAAGCGCAGCAAGAGCCGCAGTCATGACCACAGCTTTTTTCATTTTAATGCCTCCATTGCATTATCAAATGCATTTTCAAAATAAAAAGGACGGCGCTTTTATTTCCGTCGTCCTTGATTGATAGTCATTATATCGAGCGCCCTTCTTTTCTGCAATACCTGTCAGATTTTTCACGCCCGCACCTTAGTCTACGCTCACGGCTTCGACTACGCTCAGCCACCAATTCGGTTATAGAGCGAAGCCGAAATAACCCGTATTCGACACTCACACACGCTCGATGTGCATACTCTCACACGAGCGAAACAGACTCCTCCTCTAACGTTAAAGGAGACCTTCCTCTAAAGTTAAAGGTGACTTTCCTCTAATGTTAGAGGAAAGCTGCGATACGGTAAGGCGCACTGCCTCCACTCGGGCGGTGTGCGCATTGTGCAGCGCTCGTGGGGAGAGAGCGCGAATCTAATGATGTATCGTGAAGGTGTTTTTGTATTGCAGGACGTCATCAGATGTCAGGCACACAAGCATTATTGTTCCTCCAGATGGATAATCAGAATAATTGATTGTGCAAGAACTTGTTTCAGAAACTTTTGTGCCGTTCACACTCCAAATGCAATATCCGCTTTCGCTGGTTGTAAGCGTCACGGAAGTTGAGCCGAGAGTCTGCACTGACACGCTGGCGGTCGCTGTTGTCGGAGTGCCAAGCTCAAAGACTGGCTTCCAGCAAGCCACAAAGGTGTCATCAGCGTTTGGCCAATTGCTTTCTGTGAGGACTTCGCCTTCGCTGTACACAAAGTCAGGAACGACGGTGCTTTTCCACACCGAAAACGTATATCCTGTCGGAGCGGTAAAGGCGCAAGCGGGCGCTGCTGTTTCGTCTACGGTTGCGCTGATGGCGCTCATTGTGCCAGTTCCGCCGCCTGCGCCAAAGGAGATTGTGATGCGGGTCTTGAGCCAGAGCGCATAAAGGTTCACTGTTCTTTCTTTTGCGGCGGTGAGGTTCTTCACTGTCGCGCCGTCCGCGTACTGCACGGTGCTCGCCGATGAGTCAGTGCTCCAGCCGCGGAACTCGTAGCCGTTTCGCGCAAAGGTGTTGGCGCTCAAGGTGGCAGATGTATCGTAAGTCATTGTCATATCGCTCATTGAGCCGTAGCCACCGTTTGCGTCAAAATGGACGAAATACCTTATCGCAGTCCAGCCAGAAGCGTAAAACGTGGCACGGGCGGGGTTTACGCGAAAACTTGTAACGAGTCCGCCGTCATTGATATCGACGTTCACGGCGTCCGTGCTTCCAGTGTCGCTGTTTTTCCAGAATATCCAGCCGTCTGGGTAATAGCCCGCTTTTAGCCTGTTCACGCCGTCTTCGCTTTGAAAGTCGGGCAATGTGCTGACGCTCTGCCCTACTTCGTACGAGACGCTTTCGTTTGCCGAAGATTCATCTTGATAGGCGAAAAATGTATAAGGAGTGTGAATCTCTTCGTCGAGGTTTTCGTCAAAGCCAAAATCGCAGGCGACGAGGAGCAAGAACACAAAAAGCAGCATCATTAGTTTTTTCATCTTCGCACCTCCTAAAATCTAATGCCCAGCGCAACGTACGGGTTAACAAATCCGACGTGGGATTTTAGGGCGAAAACCGTGTGCGTGTAATCGACTCCCGCTTCAAAAACGATGTACTTCAAGGGGATTGCAAAAAAGGAGACGCCAACTTGAGCGCTCGGCAGGTTGTATGTCTTGTCCTCGGGTGCTTCCCGTCCTTCGACATAGGCATCGTCATCGTACTGGCTTTTCTTTTGTATTCGCTCAAGTCCGAAGCCGCCTTTTAGCGAAAAGTAAGTTCTGTCGGTAAAGATTCTTCGCTGAAAGACGTAGTTTGCTTGAACAAAATTGCTTTTCAGCTCCAAGTTGTAAGCGTCGTTGAGCTCCCAACTTGTTTGGCGATAAAGATGTGTGAGCTCAACTCCGTAGCGCTTTTTATCGTTCTTGATTGGGAAATACGAAATGCGCAAGTCAGGAAAAAAAGAGCCTGTTTTAACTTCGTCTTTGAAAATTGTGTCCATCGGAGAAACCATCGTGTTGAAAGCGCAAAGTTGCGTGTCATAAAGCGTCATGATATTGATGTCTTTGCAGACATAAGGCTGTCGAGGAGGCTTTTCGCTCTTGTCTTTCTTGTTGTCATCGGCTTCTTCCACTGCCGTCTCCGTCGAAGGCTCTTCGACAGTGATTTCTGGTTCGGATTCTGTGCTTTCTTCTTCCGCTGGCTCAGCTTCTGCGACAGGCTCTTCTTTTTCGCTCTCCTGCTCTTTCTCGCTGACTTTCACGACAACGCTCTTTTTCTTTATGTCGATTACATCAGATTCGCTTGTAAGTCCGCTTGGATTTATGACGCGAAGTCTCCATTTTCCTTCTGAAACATCATCGAAATTGATTTTTGAGGCATTTCCTGTTTCTGAGGTGGCGCTCTTTTTTCCCGAAACAACTTTGCCCGAAACAGGCTCTGCCACGAGTTCAATCACGCTCTCTTCGCTGATGCCTTCGATATCGACATCAAGCGACAACTTTCCGTTTTCGTCTGCTTCAATCGGTGCACTAGGCTCTGCTATGGCAATCTTTGGAAGGGTTGCCTTGATGATTTCAAACTTCGTCCAAGGGCTAACCGCCGCTTCTCGTCCAAGAAGGTCATAGACAAAGACGCGATAAGAGTATTTTCCGGGTTTCAGGTGCAAATCCAAAGATGTCTTTTCTGTCGGATAAAAAGTCGATTTCGCCTCTGACAAGTTTTTGAGCTCAACGCGATATTCAAATGCGTTCTTGTCGGCTGTCCATTCAATGCGCTGAGAAAATCGCTTTTCATCAGCGCTCACTTTTGCCAAAAAAGAGAAAACCAACAACAACGCCAAAAGTCTTTTTGCTTTCTTTTTATTCACCATACAGTTTTCCTGGCTCAAAAGCCCTCACACCATTCGGTTTATCAAATCGAATGCTAAAACTTGCAGTGGACAAAGGGCTTCTTTGCTCCTCAAAGCCGTCTCGCGCATAGCAGTAGGCACGAACACGCCATTCAAATTCCCCAACATCAAGAAGCGTCAAATCAGAAAGGCGCACTTGAGGCTCGTGAATGTTTGTCTTTGAAAGAACGACTTTGCCTGAGTCTTTTTTCACAAGTTCAAAATCATATGCTGTCGCAGATTTTACCCTCTGCCATCGGAATGTGATTGTTCTGTGTTTTCGAAGATAATCAGCTCCCATCACAAGCGCATTCGAAGGTTCTGTGAGCACTGCCTTTTTTAGTTCGGGAACTTTTTTTATCACAAACGAGAACTCTTGTGAATCAAGAGGAAGCCCCGAAGCCATATTTGCACGAACGCTCCAGCGATACTTTCCTTCTTTCACTCGCTTTAGTGAAACGCTGTTTCCGCTTCCTGAAATAGATTCGACTTGCTCATATTTTCCGTTTTTCTGCTCTTTTTGCAAAACGAACGTGTACTCACTAGCCTTGTCTTTTCCTGTCTGCCATGAAAAATAAAGAGGATGTCTGAGCGCTTGAAGCCCGTCAATTTCGCTTTTGTCAGCAGGCATAGAAAGAACAATCGTTTCAGGCCCTCGCACGGAAAAATTGCCAGAAGAAACGCTGCTTGTTCGAGCAGCAGAAGTTTCTGTGGCAGACGATTTCGCAAAAACATGGAATGTATATTTTCCGGGAATAAGGCTAAAAGAAGCGCGTGTATCTGGCACAGAAAGATTTTTTGCAACAACATTCTCATTTTCATCAAAAACGCGGACACCATATGAATCAGCACCATTTACAGCCTTCCAGCTGATTTCCACAGGCTCAAACTTTTTGACAACAAGCTCCTGCCCAAGAGCTGGAAAGATTATTTCAGGCACAGGAAGTTCGCCGAGCACAACAAATTTTCGCGAAGATGTAAGACCAGCAAGAGCATTTTCGCCATCAACAAAAGAGCCGACGCGCCACCAATAAGTTCCGGGTGAAAGAGTGATGCCTCCAATGAACGATGTATCAAGTCGCTTTTCAACAAGAACAGAAGAAAAATCATTTTTCTCTGATATCTGAAATATGCACGGATAGTTCTTCAGTTCATCAGAAAGTTTCCACAAAAACTGTGTTGAGGCAAGAATAGAGTTTTCCGCACTAAAAGATTCTGGTGGATACAAAAGTTTTGTTACTTTTGGGACATAATTATACACAGAAAAAGAGCGTGGTTGAGACTCCTCTTCTTCATCTGCTGATAATCTGACTATCTTCCAAAAGTATTTGCCTTCAGCAAATATGCTTTCGTCCAAATCGCACACAAGCCTTCCGCCATCTGATTCATCAGAATAAACAAGCTCCGAAAACTTTTCATCGCGGGAAATGAAAAGAGTGTATTTTGCATCTTGAATATCATTTTTCCAAGAAAACAACGCAACACTCTTTTCTCCGCTTTTTCGAGTGAACTCCGCATCTTGAGAAGGCACAATCAGTTCAGGAGGCTTTGGACGGTCGGCATGAACAACCGAGAACGAACATATCTCGCTTCCGCCTGTATAACCGATATTGTCGAACGGATAATAAGGCATCACTTGCCAAAACCACGTCCCTTCTTGAAGTGAATCCAATGTTGCAAAAGCGTCTTGAACCTCGCGCGTCGCCACAACATTTTTCATATCGCGTGTCGATGATACAACAAGACGATAGTGAGAAGCGTTTTCATTTCCGCTCCAGCGAAACTTTATGCGAGGAAGCTCTTTGTAATACAAAAAAGAAGCCTCTCTCGCAGGAGCAAGCACATCCATTTGAGTGTCATTGTCTATAACGATTTTGCCTGTTACAGGAGAATCAATCGTGTACATCGTAAGGACGCGCCAATATATCGTGCCGTTCGGGACTTCCATCGTATAAGTTGAAGCGTATTGAACAATATCATCGCTTTCAAGAGTCGAGAAATTCTTTAGCCTTGAGGTTTGAACAATGACAGGTGTTTCGTATTCGTTTTTCCACTCAAATTCCACGTTCGTAAAATCATTGTCATCAGTGTTCAAAAGCCGCAATTCTTTCGGCGGATAAACAACAGTGAGAGGATTCTTCAAGATTCTTCCCGTCTTTCCAACATTCACCGATTCTCCGACAACCAAATCCATAGCGTCGCCAGTTTCTGTGGTAATCTGTGCCGTGCCGCTTTTTATTTCGATATTTGTTCTGCTTTTTTCTGCATCTGCTTGAGCGGCAAGAGAGCTTCCTGCATCAATCTGGACAACAGAGCCATCGTCAAATTGAACTTTCGCTTCATTCTTTGCTTCTGTCGAATCGAGCATTATACCGCCATCATCGACCTTAATCTTCAAACCAGCGCTTTCAGACCAAGACACTTGAATCATCGTGTTCTCATACAGGTTCAAAACAGTGTTGTCTTTGAACTTTATGACAGAATAAGAAAGGTCAGAAGTTCGAATTGTGTCGTTGTTGTAAAGTTCTGCGTTCTGAGAAACACGCTCCCAGACAACGCGGTCATCAAATTTGCGCTGAATCACACGAGAACTGTCATAAATGTGACCAATAGGCTTTTTGTCAGAGCGAAGAGTAAAAGAGGTCAAATCGCGATAAAACATATACGCGAAAAAAGCCGAAAGAGAAAGACAAAAGATAGCAACAAGAAAATCAGCTAGATGCAACTTGGATTTTATTTTCTTCTTCATTCAAATTAACCTGTCCAAAATCTGGCTCTGCAATGCCCAATAATTCTCGCATCTCCTTCAGAGTGCGAGGACCAAAAGGACCTACAACCTTCTCACAATCTGGGTCAACTTCAAAACTTGAATCTCCCGCTTTGAAAAACTCCTCGATGTCGAAACGCGGCATATTCACAACGCCATAAAAATGCTGGATTCCCTTGCCTTTCACCTCAAAGCCAACAGGGATTTTTTCAACAACGATTTCGCGCTTCAAGTTCTCAGGCTTCAGCGCAAAATCATTTTCTTCGCATCGGATAAAATCATACTTCAGCAAATTGTAAGTGTCTTCGGTGATAAGAATATCAGTGCCACAAGGCTTGTTGCTGGCTTCCGTGCGGCTTGCAAAGTTCACGGCGTCTCCGATACTCGTAAACTCCATCTTCTCAAAAGAGCCCATAAAGCCAACAGTTGCGCGCCCGCTGTTCAAGCCCGCTCCAATTCTAATATGAGGCTTGTACTGTGCAAGGGCTTCTCCCTCGTGCGCCTTAGTGAACGCCTCAGCGTCTTTGTTGTATTTGGCAAGAGAATAGCGCATTGCGATACAGCAAGTAATCGCGCTGATTGCGTCGTCCCTGACATATTTGTCGTGAGCGTCCTGCTTCAAAGCGCGAGTAACAGAGCCTTCCTCTTTTTGCTCCCATGACAAATCATCATTTCGCAAAACACCCCAGCACGCCATAATCGCGTCCCCTTCAAACTTGTCAACAACACCGCCAGTGAGCGAAATGCAAGTAACCATGCGGCTCATATAGTCATTCAAAAATCCAATGATTTCAGCCGCGCTCTTTTCGCCAAAGCGGTTCTTGAAGCCGTCGGAAATCGCCGTAAAGCCACGAATATCGCTGAAAAAAATCGTGATGTCTTTCAAGTGCGGCTCAAAGTCGATTTTCTTCGTGATAACCGCTCGTGTAACACCTTTGTTAGTCAGTTTCGCAACAGTATTAAGAATGTCGCGCTCGTTTTTAGTGCTGTTCTCAAGAACGCCGATTTCGTCCTTTCCCTTGTAAACAAGAGTCGAAAACAAATCTGTGTTGAAGTTTCCCTGATTGATTTCGTTCGCAACAGCCGTAAGCGATTTTAGAGGGCGCGCCAGCGATTGTGAGAAAAAATACAAAATCATAACCGAAAGCGACAAAATCGAAAGCGTCACAAAAATATTCCGCCTCGTCATCGCTCTCACGCCCTCAAGCACGACAGAAGTGCGCACCGTCGTGATAACAGCGCCCTTAGCGCCCGAAAGCTTTCTGAAAGCGCCAATATATTCCGCGCCATCTTCCCCGATATAAGTCATCTGGCTGTTGCTCTGCGCGCTCTCAAGCATCTTTTTGACAATCGCGCTGTTTTTTTTGTCCTCGCCGTCAAGAATTGCCCTCACATCGCTTTGAACAAGAAGAGCGCCGTCCGCGTTCACAAGCATTGACTGATTCACGCTGTCAGAAGAAAAACTCGCTGCCATTTTATCAAGCGAATAAAGCACACCAACAGTATTTTCCTCAAAGACATAGAACATAGCAAGAATCGGAAAGCCAAAAAAAGACGAGGCATTTGAAAGAACAAAGTCCCCTTGAAGCGCGCTTTCAAAGCCATCTACAGAACTGAGAAAGAACTCTTTTGCAAAGTTCTTGTCTTTCTCGTTCGACAAAAAAAACACATCATTTGCAAGAAGCAGTGATTTTTCCTTTGAGTAAACCGCAACAACATCGTTACCCTTTGAAAAAAACATAGATTCAATCTCTTTCACTTCTTCCTCATTTTCAGCGCCCTTCAGCAAATCAAAAAGAAGATTGACACTTGCCCTTGCGCTTTCAATGCGGTTTTCGCAGTCGCTCGCCGTTCTGGCATTTATCGAAAGATTATTCTCCTCGCTCGAAGCCCGAACATCCTCAGTCGAAAAATACGTGACAGCAGCCGTAACACCGCCGAGCGCCGTCAAAAGAAGAGTCGTAACAATCAGAATCAGCTTTGCTCCGATAGAAAAAAGAATCTTGTTCGCCCTCTTTTTTTCGCGCTCCTCAAGAGCTTTCTGCTTTAATTTTGCCTTTGCAGCAGATTTTTCCTGCTTGATTTTTTCACGGGCGCTCTCAAGTTCCTTTTTGATTTCCTCTGATGAAGGAGTTTCAGCGACATTCTCAGAAAGTTTTTCCGATTTTTTTTCGGCAGCACCATTCGAAATCCCTTCAAAAGTGCCGTAATCCGTTATATTTTTGAGACTTTTGATAATAGTTCCTCCATTGTTTTAAATATCGAAAAAACTAAAGAAAACCAGTAATACAAGCAAGATATTTTTCTGTAATAAGAGCGTCATTCAGAGAAAAAACTTTGGGGAAACGCCGCCCAAGTTTGGGGAAGCCTCGCCCAAGTTTGGGGAAGCCTCGCCCAAGTTTGGGGAAGCCTCGCCCAACTTTGGGGAACTCTCGCCCAACTTTGGGGAAACGTCGCCCAACTTTGGGGAAGCTCTGCCCAAGTTTGGGGAAACGTCGCCCAACTTTGGGGAAACGCCGCCCTACTTTTTCTCGTAGCTTGAAATCCAGCGCTGAACAGGCTCCCGCCAGTCCTCATAATGAAGCCCTTCGAGGTAAAAGCGCTCATACATATACTGAATGTGGCTGTTGATTGCCATTTTGTCCTCGTTCGGAATGTCCGTCTGCTCGCGGAAAAGCGCGTTTATAAAATCAATGCATGTGTCGGTCGAAATGATGTCGCTATGTATTTTCGTCATCATGTAAAGCGCGGCTGGAATGCAATTCACGCTGTGCTGCTTGACGTAAAGGACGGTCTCACCGATGGCGACGGCATTTTCATAAAGCTCTTTGTTCCATCTCTCTTTTTCTTCTTCGCCAAAGCCTTCGCGAGAAAACAAATCGCGATAGAACGAGAAGCACAAGACAACAATCGCGATATGAAGGCTCGGAACGCAGCAATAATGCGGGTCAAGAAGATGGATTTTCAAAAACGACGGCGACTTAAAATACTTTGGGCGCTCTGTCGTGCTGAGCGAAAAGCGATAAAACTTCGCCGCTTCTTTGTATGTCGTCTTCAGCCTCTCAAGCCATTCACGGCAAAGGACGATGCCCTTTTTTGTTCCAAAGCGCGAAAGAAGCATTGAAAGAGGGCGAATCCAAATGTTGATAAAGTCAAAATAGATTCCGACGCGCTCAGGCGTGAACGGAACTTTTTTGTCGAGCGGGTGGTCGACATGGACGACGGGGATTTTCAGAATGTGCCATTTCTCAAGGAACTGCAACAAAAAGAAATCCTTTATTATGACGTGGAAAAGCGGATAAACTGCCGAAACTGCCCGCGGGTGAAACGGCAGTGTCAAATATGCTCTGAGCACCGAAAACGAGCGCAGATTCTTTTTTTCATCGACTGAGTTTTTTTTCATCAGGCAAAAACCTCCTTTGCGATATTGACGCTTGCCATTGCGTCTTTTGCGTAATAATCAGCACCGATTTTTGTGGCGTAATCTTCGGTCAAGACAGCGCCTCCCGCCATGATTTTGCATTCTCGACCGATTTTCGAAAGCTCTTCGTGGAGCATTTTTATCGTCTTTTCCATATTTGCGACTGTCGTTGTCATAAGAGCCGACAAGCCCACGAGTTTTATGTCCTCTTCGATGACGACGCGCACAACTTCTTCGGCAGGAACATTTTTTCCAAGGTCAATGACTGTGTAGCCATAGTTTTCAAGCATTGCCCTGACGATGTTTTTTCCAATGTCGTGAATGTCGCCCTCGACTGTCGCAATGACAATCTTGCCCTTGCTCTCGCCGGCGTTTCCGCTAGCGTCCAGGCTTTCTTTTATGACTGCGAACGATTTTGAGACAGTGTCTGCGCTCAAAAGAAGCTGCGGCAAAAACTTCTTTCCGCTCTCAAAGTCCTTTCCGACGCTGTCGAGCGCTTTTACAATGCAGTCGTCAATGATTTCGACAGGCTGCATTGTCTTCAAAAGCTCTCTTGTAAGCTCTCCTGCCTGTTCTTTAAAACCTTTGCAGATGATATCAATGAGTTTTTGCTTTTCGCTGTTATCAACTTTTTCTACGCTTTCAGTTTTTTTTTCCGCGCCACTCATTTGGGCGACAGGAAGCACTTGAGAGGGAACGCTCTCCCCTTTCGCAATCGCTGCCGCCCGCAAAATCGCATTCTGGGCAACAGCGAGCGCGTCATTTATCTCTGCGGCTTTCTTTTGGTCAATCGCGTCTTTTTTCAAAGCGCTCTCAGAAGAATAATGCTCGATGTACTCAAGGCTGTTCTCGTCAAAGCCCGAAAGAGCGCGATAAGCCCTGAAAGAGTCCATCATCGGCTCGGAAAGCGGATTTATGATGCAGGCGCTCAAGCCAGACTGAAGCGCCATCGAAAGAAAGCGGCTGTTCACGATGTCGCGGCGCGGAAGCCCGAAGCTGATGTTTGAAACACCAAGAATAAAGCGCAAGCCTTGTTTGCCGTATTTGCTCTTGAGGATTTCGATTGCCCTGAGCGTTTCAAGCGCTTCTTTTTGCTGAGAGCTGACGGTGAGCGTGAGCGTGTCAATAAAAATGTCCCGTGGCAAAATCCCGTATTTTCCAGCCTCGCTTATCATCTTCTCGGCAACAGCGACGCGCCCTTGAGCCGTCGGCGCAATGCCGTCCTCATCAATGCAAAGCGCGACAACAGCGCCACCGTATTTTTGCACGAGCGGGAACACTCTTTCCATCGTTTCTTTTTTGCCGTTGACACTGTTCACCAAAGCCTTTCCGTTGTAGTAACGAAGCGCTTTTTCAAGAACGGGCGGCTCACTTGAATCAAGCTGGAGAGGAGTGTTGAAAGCGGCCTGTATCGTTTTTACGGCTCTGACCATCGTCTCCGCTTCGTCAATTCCAGGAAGCCCGACGTTGACGTCGAGAACGTGAGAGCCTGCGTTTATCTGCGATTCGGCTTCGTTTATCACAAACTGCATATCGCCTGAGAGCAAAGCCGCCTTGCACTTCTTTTTTCCAGTCGGATTGATTCTCTCTCCGACAATGACAGCGCCCGCCTTTCCGCCGATTTCCACAGTTTTGTTGCCGCTACAAACAAAAGTGCGCTCCTCAAGCGGACAGCACTTTTTTGACTTGTCCGCTTCCGTTTCTCGCGTCAGTTTCACCATTGCTTCGATGTGTGCCGGCGTCGTTCCGCAGCAGCCACCAAGAACAAGAACGCCAGAATCCCTGTTTTTCATCTGCGATGAGGCAAAAGTTGACGGGAAGACCTTGAAAACAGACTTTCCGTTTTCCACAACAGGAAGCCCCGCATTCGGCTGGGCAAGAACAGGAATGTGCGAATACGAGCAGAAAAGACGCGCGAGTTCTTCGTCCTCGTTCAAAGGGCCTCCGCAATTAAAGCCGAGAACATCAACACCAAGAGATTCCAAATACGTTACGCACGTCAGAACGTCAGCGCCCGTAAGAGTTCTCAGATTGCTCTGGAACGTCATTGAAGCAACAATCGGAAGCGACGTGTTTTCCTTGACGGCAAGAACAGCAGCCTTCACTTCGTACAAATCGCTCATCGTCTCGATTATCGCAAGCTCAGCGCCAGCCTTCTCGGCTGTCATCGCGGCTTTCGCATAGCTTTCATAAGCCTCGTCGAACGTGAGAGTTCCCATCGGCTCAAGCAGCTTTCCAATCTGACCTGTGTCCCAAGCCGCAAAATGCGCCTCAGCTGCATTTTTTTCGCTCGAAGACTCAAAGCGCGAAATCGAAGAGCGCACAAGACAAATCGCACTTTCAATAAGGCGCTCGCAAGGATAATTTGACTCTTCGCCCAGCTTTATCGGATTTGCGCCGAAAGAGTTCGCCGTTATGACATTCGCTCCCGCCTTGAGATATGCGTCGTGAATCGAGGAAATCACATCGCTGTGCGTGATGTTCAAGTCCTCAGGAATGTCGTAATCGCTGACGCTGGAGGCTTGAATCATCGTTCCCATTCCGCCGTCAAAAAAAAGCGGAGTATTGCTTTCTTTGCATTTTGCAAGATACTCTCGAAAACTCAGTTTTTTCATACTTCCCCCGATTTTTACTTGTTTATCGCATTGAAAATATCGCGAGTGCTTTCAAGGATTTTTCGAGCAGCCTCGCTTTTGTTGAGCGTGTAAATGTGGATTCCGCGCACCCCGTTTGAGACCAAATCGATAATCTGGTCAATCGCATAAGCAATTCCCGCCTGCTTCATCGCCTCATTGTCGTCCTGAAAACGGTCGCAAATCGAAAGCAGTTTTCGCGGAACATACGCGTCAGACAGCGTTACCATGCGCTTCACCTGCGAAGAGCTAGTTATCGGCATAATCCCTGCGATGACAGGAACACGGATTCCGCAGTTTTGAAGCTGGTACAAAAACGAATAGAGCAAATCGTTGTCAAAAAACATCTGCGTCGTCAAAAAATCAGCGCCCGCGTCAACCTTTTTCTTCAAGTTGTCGATGTCCACAAGCCTGTTCGGGCTTTCAGGATGCCCCTCAGGATAGCACGCGCCTCCCACGCAAAAACCCGACGCCTTGAGAGTCGGAATCAAATCCGAAGCGTGCGCATACTTTCCGACCGCCTCCTCCTTGCTCATTCCCTCTGGAATATCGCCCCGAAGCGCAAGCACATTCTCGATTCCGAACTGCTTGAGACGCGCTATCGCGTTGTCGATTCCGTCCGCGTTCGCACCAATGCAAGTGAGATGCGAAAGCGCCGAAACACCGCATTTCTCTATCTCCGCAGAAATCTCCGCCGTGTTCACCCTCGTCGAGCCGTTCGCACCGTAAGTTATGCTCATAAAATCGGGATTCATCGCCGCAAGTTCCCGCGAAGCGTTCACGACGCCCTCAAACGCGTCCTGTTTTTTTGGCGGGAAAACCTCAAGCGACACCGTAACTTTCTTTTTGCTCAAAATCTCCGAAATCTTCAACTTTTTGCCTCCTTAAACCTTGCAGCAATTTTCGAGAATCCTAACATAAATAGAATCAATTTTCAATTGACAGCCCCGAACTTGATTCACGGGCAATTTTTTTGGAGGCACATAAAATGTTTTTTCTGTGTTTTCTTAAGAAAGTGTTGAAACAATAAATGTTTTTTCGCGTTTTCTTAAAAAGGTATTGAAACATTAAATAGTTTAGCCCGTTTTCTTAAAAAAGTGTTGAAAAACTAAATAGGTTAACCCCGTTTTCTTGAAAAAGTATTGAAAAACTAAATGATGTAGCCCTGTTTTCTTGAAAAAGAGAGATTCAGAAACTATTGTCATGCTGAACTCGTTTCAGCATCTGCCTTTATTGAGATGATTCTGAAACAAGTCCGCCAATGACAAGCTATAAAAAGTCGCATACCTTCGTGGCGGGGGTGAAAAAAAGCCCTGCGAAAAACGCAGAGCAAAAACTTTATGCCGAAATCTCTTTTTCACTCAAAAAGTTCTCTTTGAACTCGTCCAAAAGAAGCTCGACATCAGCGGAAATGGTCGAGAAGCGGTCGAAAAACTCGTCAAAATCAAGTTTGCCGCTCTCGATTTTCATCTCGATAATGTCTTCCATCTCGTCGCCTTTCGCAAAATCCGCAGCGCTCTTGTACATCGCGTGCTTCATCGAAAAATGCGCAAAACACGCTTCTTTTAGCACTTCCGGGGCTGTCTCAAAATCAAAGATGCTCTCAAGGTCAATATCAAGATAGCTTTCGATGTCTTTCACGCTGTCATTCAGGAGTCTGAGATTTATTTCTTTGTCCTCTTTGTCCAAAAGCAGGACGCGCTCAACGTAATCGTACTTCAAAAGGCTCTCTTTGCTGCTTGTGTATCGCGTTTCTTTCATAGCGTTCTACTTTGAATAGAATTCGACGACCATCTGGTCATTGATTTCGACAGGGATTTTGTTTCGGAGCGGAAGGGAAACAAGTTTTCCTGTGAAAGCCTCCTCGTTTCGCTCGATGTAATCGAGTTTGAGCTTGTTCGGAGATGAAAACTGAGCCTTGAACTGCGGGCTTTTTTGCATTTTCTCGACGAGTGAGACGCACTGTCCGACTTTGACTGCGTAAGACGGGATATTGACTCTCTTTCCGTCGACCAGAATATGACCGTGTGTCACCATCTGGCGCGCCATTCTGATTGAGGTTGCAAAGCCGATTCGATAAACGAGGTTGTCAAGTCTGCACTCAAGGGCGACGATAAGCGCCTCGCCTGTTTTTCCTTCTGCTTTGAGGGCGCGCTTGTAATACTGAACGAGCTGTCGCTCCAAAATGCCGTAATATGCTTTGACTTTTTGCTTTTCTATGAGTTGTTTTCCGTATTCTGAAATCTTTTTTGTGCGCTTGAACGCCGGGGCATTCGCTCTTTCCATCGCTTTTGGGTGTCCGCAGACGTTTACGCCCAATCTTCTGCATTCTTTGAATCGAGGTTCTCTTCTTGTTGCCATATTATTTTCCTTTGAAACTTCTTTTGTTAGGCAATGCTAACTTTTTGAAAACTATACAGCATCATTTTGCTTTTTACAAGAAAAGAATGAGCGCCTTATTGATAAGATTTTATCAATAAGGGGAAAATCATTCGCTGAAATCTTATAACAAAAAAAATATTGTATAAGTCATAAGCTATGATATATTTAGAGAAACAACACTATAAGGAGAAGAGTTTATGGAACAAGAAGTTGTTGTTTCTCGGCAAAGAGATATAAAAAGCGCAGTCGAAGAGCTTTGTGGCAAGCTGAAGAAAAATCTGAACTCATATAATGCCGTTCTTTTTATGGCGGCAATCAGTTACGATTTTGCTGCCCTGTCTTTAGAAATCAAGTCCCGATTTTCCTCTGTTGAAGTCATTGGAGCAAGTACAGCAGGAGAGATTGCGCCATCAGGCTTTTTGAACGATACAGTCGTTTTGACCACAATGAGCGACGTTTCCACAAAGACAAAGGCTGTTCTTGTGGAAAACGGCTCAAAGTATCCTGCTGCAAGCAAGCGCGATATTGTTTCCGCTCTCACTTCATGCGGCATACGCTGCGCCGACTCAAACTCACATAAAAGTGCTTTTGCTATTGCCTTTATAAACGGCGTTTTCAATGCAGAAGAGTCGATTTTAACTAATTTCTATTCGATAATCCAAAACGATAATTTTCAGCTTGCGGGCGGTACTGCAGGCTTTACTGGCAACGAGCCGAAGACCTTCGTCAGCGTCAACGGAAAGACAACGCAAGACGGAGCGGCTTTTCTTTTCGTCAAAACATCTTGCCCTTTCGACATCAGGCAGGAAAACATTTTTAACCCCACAGGAAAATCTCTTTTCGTCACTCAAGCAGACCCCATAAAACGCATTATCGCAAAGTTCGACGGCAAAACAGCGAAAAGCGTCTATGCTCAAAAGCTTGGAGTGAGCGAAAAGCAGGCAGAAGGAATAACCTTTGAAAATCCTTTTGGACGCTATATGAACGGCGAGATTCTCAATGCAGCTCTTGCAGGCTTTACTGCAGACGGCAAGATTTCTCTTTTTGCCCGCGTCGTGCCGAATATGACGCTTGAGCTTATGCACATTGGCGACCCTTTGGCAAAAGCTGACGAAACTTGCAAGGGGATAAGAGATGTTATCAAAAATCCAAAGTTCACGCTTCTTTTGACTTGTATCACCCGCACTATGTATTTTGAGAAAGAGCATATCGGAGAGAAAATTATCGCGAAATACAAAGCTGCTTTTCCAACTTTCTGCGGATTTTCTTGCTATGGAGAGCAGAAAGGCAGAGTGCATTGCAATCAGACCCTTGTTTCTCTTGTTATTGGAGGCTAAAAAATGGAAAAGGCAGAACTTATACAAAGCGGACTTGATGTGGTTGAATCTCTTATTCAGTACCTTGCAAAAGAGGCAATGGGCAGCGAGTTTATGAGTTCATATCTTGCAAACCGCGAAAAGCAGGAAGAAGTTGCGCAAAAACAAGAGTCAATGCTAAAAGAAATGGCGACATCGAGCGAAGCTATGCAAGAGAAGACTAAGGAGATTTCAAACAACGCTTCTCAAAACATAGAGCGTTTAGGCAAAATCTACGCTTCTATCGAAGAACTTAGGGGCAGTGTTACGAAAATCGAAAACGAGCATAAACGATATGCAGAGCAGTTCAAGACGCTTATTGCACAGACTGAAACCATCTCAAAGCTGGCAAACGCCATTCAAAACATCTCTGACCAAACGAATCTTTTGTCGTTCAATGCGTCTATCGAAGCGGCGCACGCGGAAAAGGCTGGAGCAGGTTTCCGTATCATAGCAAACGAGGTTAAGCGGCTTTCGGCTGGCATTAAGCAGACGACCGAAAAGATTTTGCAAGACGTGGCAAAGCTAAAAGTGTCTATCACCGATATGGAAGAAGGCACGAGAAAGAATGCAGAATCTCTCTCTGGCTTGTCGGGAGAGGCTAGCGAAACTCTTGCAAGATTTGACCGAATGAGAAACCTCAACAAAGCCAACAACGAAAACGTTGAGAGAATCGGCGAAAACATCTCCGAAAGCGCGGAGTTCATCAAGTCTGTAATTCACAACGTGCATAAATCGGAAAAACTCAATGCACAGACTGTACAGCTTTTTGCCGATTGCGCTTCAAAGAATCAAATGCTCTTCAACGACCTTTATTCTTTCAGCTACGAGCTAAAAGCAATTCTTAGCGACCTTTAGCAAAAGTCTTTTTGGCAAAAAAATACCGAGAAGATTCTTCATCTCTCGGTATTTTCATTATTATGGAATCTTTAGAGCTTAGTTCTCTTTTGCTTCCTCTTCGTTATCGGTTGCTTTTTTAATCATGCGCTCGATAATGTCGCGGTTCTCAAGCAAATCGCTCAATCCTTGGTCGTGGTGCAATCTTGTGATAACGTTTGCGAACAAGCCGCTGACGTTTGTGCTGATGTACCATTCGCGCTTCAAAAGCTCTTCGTGATAAACGGCATTTGTTCCGATGATGCGATAGAACAAGCCCTTTTCATAAGCCTCATCGAACTGCTTGATAGCGTTGCCCGTGAAGAACGGCAATGAAATAGCCGCGATAACCTTTGTAGCTCCGCTGTTGTGCAAGAACTCCATAGCCTTGAGCAATGTGCCGCCAGTGCCGAGCATATCATCAGCCATGAATGCGACTTTTCCGTGAACATCGCCTAAGAGTTTCACGCTCTTGATGTTGGTGTTCTTTGCGTCCTGCGTTACAACAGAGTAATCTCTCTCTTTGTAAATCATAGCGAGCGGCACTTTCAAGCCTGTTGCATAGAACTTGTTGCGGTCGATAGCGCCTGTGTCAGGAGAAACAACAACGAGATTCTCTTTGTTTTCGCCCTGAAGATTTACGATTTTTGAAAGCTCACGGATAATCTGATATGAAGCGTGGAGGTTTTCAAGGTGTGTTGTGTTAAATGCGTTTACGATTTCTCTTGAGTGAATATCGAGAGTGATTAAACGAGTAACTCCCATAAACTCATAGAAATGACCCAAAAGACTTGCTGTCAAGCCTTCTCTGCCCTTCTTTTTGTGCTGTCGGCTGTAAGGATAAGCAGGAACTACGAGAGTAATCTGCTTTGCTCCAGCTTGGCGCACTGCGTCGATTGTAACAAGAAGCGTCATAACATGGTCATTGACAGACAAAACCTGTTTTGTTGCTCCGTCGTTGAGCGAAAGAACTTCGTGATTTTCAACGTCCTGGAAGATGAAAACATCTTTTCCGCGAACGCTTTCAAGAAGCTCAGTTTTGAACTCACCATTTGCAAAAAAGGTGAAACGCGTCTTGATTTCAAAGACAGGCGGACGATATTTTTCAATCGGACCGCGGATACACAAGTCTGACGTCTTCAGGTCGTTGTCCAAATTCATCTGCTTTACAAGTTCTGTTTTGTCCAGATTGTAACGCTTAGAAATCACGTCGCTTTTCAAGCTAAAACGATGCTTGTACATGTGGCGGAGGTGTGCAACTACTTCAGATGCGAAGGCTTGCCCACCAGGACACGCGATAACTGCAAGATTCGTCGGTTCAGAATACGGCATTTATTCAAACCCCTGTAATGTAAGATGGCTAAAGTATACACGTTAGAGTTTTTGCGGTCAATATACATATTCTGTAATCCCTTGCTTTTATTTACAAAATCAAGTATATTCTTGAAACATTGTCTTTATTTATGGCATATCTTAACAGCTCATTTGCATGGGGCGAGCATTTTTTCCTATCGTTCATATCGCTTTGGAATATCTATCGGGTTTATCATCTCTTTTTGCTTAATTCATGCAGGAGCACGAATCAGGAGTTTTGTTTATGGAAGAACAAACAAACGTCAACGAAGAGCAGGTATCTCTCGAACTAGAAAATCAGAACATCGAAATCTCTCAGACCGATGAAATCAGCGAAGAAGACGAATCGGAGGAAATCTCTTTTGCAGACCTTGGACTCGATGAAGTCGTTTTGGACGCAATCACAAAGAAAGGTTTTCACACCCCGTCCCCTATTCAGGTTCTGGCAATCCCGCGCCTTTTGACAGGGGACGCGAATCTCATCGCGCGCGCCCGCACAGGAACAGGAAAAACTGCGGCGTTCGGTCTTCCGCTCGTGCAAAAGATTCGCGAGGCGGGCGACCACGTTCGCGCAATCGTTCTTGAGCCGACGAGAGAGCTTGCGATGCAGACTTGCACAGAACTTCGCTCATTCTCTTCAAGCCGCTATCCGCGCGTGTCTGTCGTCTACGGCGGCGCTTCGATGGGAGAGCAGATTCGCGACTTGAAACGCGGAGTCGACATCGTTGTAGGCACTCCAGGACGCATTCAGGACCACATTGACCGCGGAACGCTCGACATCAGCAAAATCGATTATTTCATTCTTGACGAAGGAGATGAAATGCTCGATATGGGCTTTGTTGACGACATCGAAAAGATTTTCACATCAGCAAATCCAGACTGCCGCATTCTTCTTTTCAGCGCGACAATGCCGAGCGAAATCATGAAAATCGCTCAAAAGTTCATGGGCGATTACGAGATTGTTGAAGAAGAAGGCGTTACAGAAGAGCCGCTTTTAATCGACCAGAAATATTGGGTTGTGCGCGAAAGCGACAAAGTGAACGCTCTCGTCCGCCTCATCGATATGGCAGACGATTTTTACGGGCTTGTCTTCACGCAGACAAAAATGGAAGCCGATATGGTCAGCCGCTCTCTCGACGAAAAGGGATACGAAGTCGCAGCCCTTCACGGAGACATTCCGCAGAACCAGCGAGAGAAAATCCTCAACCGCTTCCGTAACGGAAAGACGCGCATTCTTGTTGCAACCGACGTTGCTGCGCGCGGTATCGATATTTCAGGTCTTAGCCATGTTGTAAACTATGCGCTTCCGTTCGACGGCGCAACTTATGTTCACCGCATCGGAAGAACAGGTCGCGCAGGCTCATCGGGCTTGGCGGTCACTTTCGTCCGCCCAGAAGAGCAGCGCCGCCGCCTGAACTTCTTGCGCTCGGCAGTTCGTCGTGCAAGCAAAGGCGAGATGATTCAGGAGAAAATCCCTGAAATCGATGAAGTCATCGCGGTAAAGCGTGAGCGTCTTTTTGCAAATCTCAAAGCAGGCATCGAAGAAAAATGCACTGACGAGAAAATCGTCGGGGAAGAAAGCGAGTTTTCAAAAATGGCGGGCGAGCTTCTTGAAGGCAAAGACGCAAAGAGCATTCTCTCTTGCGCACTGGCTGAGATTTTCGGAAACAAGCTTGACAAGAGCCGCTACGGCGAAATCGCGAAAGTGAGAATCGAAAAGCAGAGGGGAAGAGGCGGAGATTTCCGCGACGACAACGGACAGACAAGGCTTTTCGTTCAGCTCGGGCGCAAAGACGGCTTTAATCCAAAAGAAATCGCCTCATATTTTTCATCTCTTCTCAAAATCCCGAATCGCAAAGTCGACCGCATCGATGTTACAGAAAACTTCTCGCTCGTGTCGCTTCCGAGCGAAAGCGCAAAGCTCGCCCTTGAGCTTTCCCGCCGCGACAGCAGCGTTCCTCACATGCACATCGACGTGAAAAGCAAAACGCAATTCTTCCAGCGCGGAAGATACGATTCCGAGCGAAAGCGTGACGACAGAGGCTCCTTCAAATCCAGAAAAGGCTTCCACTCGTCAAACGCGCGGCACGGAATCCGCACTCCGACACAGCGAAGCAGCAGCGCAGGTCTTTACAGAAAGAAGAGAGACGACAAATAGTTTTTTCGTAAAATGTTGAATTAAAACATTGAGAGAAATTCTTTTGGACTCATCACCCGAATAGCAGAAGACTCATAATCTTTTGTATTTCGGGTGATGATTATTTCGGCTTTTATTTGTTGTGCGGTGTTGTACTGCACACAATCTTCAAAATCTTTCCAATCTGCATTCAACGCCCTGATTATACAATTTTCATCAACGCCTGCAACAGAAACGATTTCAAGAATCTTTCGAAGAACATCTTTCGCACGTTCCGCACTACCACAAGACTTTTTTGTAATATAGAAAATATCAGTAATCGAAGAGGCTGAAACATAAAAATCAAAACCTGTTTTTGCAAGCACCGCCCGTGATTCTGCAAAAAAATCAGGATTTGGAAGTATAACGTCAAGAATAATATTACTGTCTATTGCAACTATCATAAGCCGAGCCTTTCAGCACGAATATCCGCCATTGTCATAGGCTTAGACTGATTGAGAATTCCAGAAATTGCGTCCAATGCTTCAAGGCGTTTATCTTCCAAAGATGGCTTCTTTACAGGACGAGGCAAAATGCGAATTAAAATCTCTTTTCCGCGGAAATTGCGAAGAGCATCATCTGTCGCAATCAAAGTATTTCCGTCGATATAACCGTTTACTGAAATCATAAAATCCTCCTGCGCTTATTTTAGCACAGTTTTCGCGAATGAGAAAGCGTCGGCACATTTTGGTTCGCTCTTTTCGCAGACGCAAAAACATTGGCGCACTTTGATTTTGGCTTTTCGCAAATGAGAAAACATCAGCACAGTTTGTTTTGAGCTGTTCGCAAACGCGAAAACATCAGCACAGTTTGGTTTGGGCTTTTCGCAAACGCGAAAACATCAGCGCACTTTGTTTCGCTCTTTTCGCAAACGCGAAATCATATTGCAGAAAAATAATGCGAAGAGTATATTCTTCAGTCAGAGGGTTTTTGTATGAAAATCGATAAACTCAGTAAATTCATTCAAAATGCGGAGTTAGCGGACTTTGCGCCTAAGATGTACGATTGGTACGAAAAAAGTGAAATCAAGAGCGACACTATTCTCTCTTCAATGATGAAAAGCGAGAAGGAGCAGGGAGAAGCGCTTTTGACGGCTTTCAAAAAGCAAAAAGTTGTTTCTGGCTTGGACGAAGCCGACAAGGTTCGAGATGATGCGGAAACTTCGTTCTTTGCTGTTTTGGACGGCTATGCGGCGTTTCCGATTGCGGCAAAAAAGAGCGCGGCACAAAAACTCCTTGAGGTTGCGCAAAAATATCGGGGACTGACGAGGCTTCCGCTCAACAAGCAGACTGCCGAAACGATGAGCATGCTTTCGGATTTGGCCGCTCCTGAGCTTGAAGGCGCAATCAAAGAGCTTGACGGTGTTGGTGATTTGATTGAGAAAATCGCAGCCGCGCAAGAAGAGTTCCGAAAGGAAGAAGCAAGACTGGTTGAGGCAAAATCTTCTTCGACAGACAGCGCGACGACATTGCGCAAAAAGTTCTTCTCGCTCATCAACGACGATATTATTCCGTATCTGAACATCGCTTCAAAGCACGCAGGCGCGGAATATGAGGAGCTTTCAAAGAAAATCGCCACGGAAGTTGAGAAAACAAACTTGAAGGCGAGTGTTCGCGACAAGACGCAAAAGCAACCAAAATAATTTTTTAGAATCTCCGAGGAATCCCGTGTTTTTGGCACGGGATTTTTTTTGAACATTGCAAATAAAAGGCTCGGCGTTTATAATTGCCAATATGCTTACAAGTTCTGAGATAAAACGTCTTATAAAAATAAAGGATTCCGGGGATTTCGGCATTTTCACGCTCGCAGTCTATTCGCTTTTGGAGCATCTTTTGCGGACAAAATACAATGCGCCTTTCAAAAGCCTCTCCTCTCTTTCGTACAACGGCGATGAAGAGTCAAGAACGACGTTCTGGCGGCTTTTCACGCGATACCGCGACGAGTTTTTTGAGACGCACGAGGGAAACGCGGACGCTCTTCGTGTAGCGCCGATTCTTCAAAAGCACAATTATGCTTTGGGCTACGACACCGCAAACGGCGTCCGACACGACTTCAAGAGCGCAGGAATGGACGCTGCCGCTTATGCGACGTCTCTTTTGAAGGCGTTTTTTGAAGCGGAAAAAAGCCAGAGCGAAGAGCTTTCATCTCTTCAAGGCGAAATCGAAGAGCTTTTCGAAATCCTTTCGCACTGGGACAGAAGCAGGGCGGGAGAGGACAGCACTAATGAGCTTCTGGCACTGAAAAACAAAATCCGCCTTCTCGAAAAAGACGCTGTTGACGTCGCTACCTACAAAAAGACGCTCGGCGAAAAGGAAAAAGAGATAAAAAAACTTTTGTCGGAGAGAGGCAAAATCGAAAAGGAAATCAAATCGCTCTCACTGCAAAAGGAAAAGGCGGACGCGCTGAAAATCCGTCTTGTCGACATTGAGGCAGAGCGTCAAAAGGCTGAAAGCGAGGCAAAGGAATACATCTTGCAAAACGAGAAGGCTCAGGAGTGCCTGAACTTTATGGCGGAGCTTCTTTCATATTCTTCACAGCGAAGCCGCTATGAGCGCTATTTGATGAATCTTTCGTCAGACCAGAAAAGCGTTTTGGACAAAATCGATTTCAGCGAGGATTTTTTCATCAAGGGAGAAGCTGGAACAGGAAAGACAATCGTTTTGATAAAAGCGATGCTAAAAGCGCGCGACGAGGGAAAATCGGTAAAGCTCTTGTCGTTCTCTGCCTCGCTTGCAAAGTACAACACTTATGTCTCGTCACTTCTTTCTGGGACGAAAGCGAGCGCGATTTCGACGGTGAGAGGCTTTATAAACCGCCTTATGCGAACTTATCTTAGCGAAAAATCAATTGACGACAATTTTTTCAAAACGAACTCTTCGATATTCGCGTGCGAGCAAGAGAGCGAGGACGTCGTGATTGAAGAGGCGAAAAATGTCATTTGGGCGCGGCAGCTTTCAGAGCAGCAATATATGCTCTCAACGCGCTCCTCGATTGCGCTCAAGGACAAAAAGGCGCGAAAGGCTGTCTGGGAGGCGGTCAAAAGCGCGCAGACGGCGATGGAGAATATGCAGAAAATCCCCGAAGAATATGCGGTGCTTCTGCTTTTGAAGGCTATCGGCAAAGAAGAGGAGTCTTCACAATGGACGGACTGCACTTTTGTTGACGAGGTTCAGGACATCAGCGAAAGCACAATCCGACTGATAAAACTCACGACACGAGCCGCTCTTATTTGCGCAGGCGACGACGGACAGGCGATTTTCAGGACAGGCGGGCTTAGCGAAAGCATTTCGCAAGGTGAAATCAAAACCAATTTCAGAAACACGCGCGAGATTTTCACGCTCGCCCAAGCATACCGAGGAGAGAGCGCAGACGCATCTCTTGCGTTCAGACCGGGGCTTCCTGTCGGCTACACGGAATGTAAAGACGGCAAGGAAATCATGGAGAAAATCGCTGAGAAAATAACGTTCTACACGGACTCTTTTGGTTATTTGCCGGGCGAGATTTGCGTTATATTTCCGCTCAAGCGCGACCTTGAAAGCGCAAGCAAGGTCATTCAGGAGCGATGTGAAAAAGAGACAGTTTTTATAAGCGACAAGGATTTTTCTTTTTCGGACACAAAAAAAATCCGCCTCTGCACTCTTTCTTCGTGCAAGGGGCTGGATTTTCCTGTAGTGCTTTTTGCGGCGCACTCACTTCGCATTTTCCACGGCGAGCAAGCAGAACTGCGCCACTCAAATATGATTTATGTCGCGCTGACACGGGCAATGGAAAAGCTCGAAATCTTTTCACGAAAAGGAACTCAGACAAAGCCCGTTATCGCGCTCAAAGCCGCTTTTGACAGCGTCAATGCCTAATCAGCGCTGTCGCGGACAAAATAATCAGAAAAGCCTGCGTTTTCCAAATCGACAAGCGTCTGCTGAACGCTGTCGGTTGGAATATCGTGCAGAACGACACGAGTCACGGACGGTCCTGACTGGAAGACCACATTTGAAAAGCCCGCGTCGCTAAGGCGCTTTTTCATGTTCTCGGCGTTCTCGATTTTTCCGAACGCTCCGATTTGAACGTCCCATCTCATCGCCGACATCTGCTCTTCACGCTTTCGAGCCTTCTCCGCAATCTCGGCGGCACGGCTTGAGGCTTTTTTGACAGAAGTTGTTGCTTTGCTTTCCTTCTTCTTTGTCGAAGTCTTTGCACTCGCCTTTCCAGTCACTTCCGATGTCGCGTCCGAAACAATGACGAGCGAGACCGTCGCTGTTCCTTCATCAATCATATCAAGCTCTTTTGCAGCAGCCTTTGAAACATCGATTTCACGCCCTTTTGCAAAAGGACCGCGGTCATTGACGCGAACATTCACGCTCTTTCCGTTTGCGAGGTTCGTAACTTTGAGAACCGTTCCGAACGGAAGCGTCTTGTGGGCAGCAGTGTAGTCATACATATTGAATTTCTCGCCGCTCGCAGTTTTTCGACCGTGGAACTTGTCCGCATAAAAAGACGCTGTGACGTCGGTCTTGAAAAGCTCGTCAGAAAATGCGCCAATACACAAAAAAAGCGAAACAAGCGCACAAAGGATTTTCTTCATAAAATTACTCCTAAAACAAAAATCTCCAATATAAATTATCGTCGCGGCACGCGGTATTCCACATAGCGAACCCTGCCCGCCTCCACCGCCTTTTTTATCTGCTCCTCGCGCTCGCTGAGCGTTGCTTTCCCAGTTTTCACCTCGATTAAAAGCACTTCTTTTATCGCTTTTCCCTCGCTCGCACCGACAAAGCCGACAAAATCAACAGGCTTTCCGACAAAGCGAACATCTCCCGCATTGCACGGAAAATCAGGCAAAAACGGCGCAAGCTGCTCGCCCACCTGACCGCCAATCACCGCCCTTGATTTTTTCACAGCGTCCTCTCTTTCAGCCTTTATCCGCGATTTTTCGCCCATTTTTGCGCGAATAACGCCAGTTTCGTGACCAAGAAAGAACGCAATCAAAAAGATTACAACCAGCAAAAAACAAACAAGAAGCGGATTTCCGCCAAGATAAGCCAAAAATGAACTCATTTTTTCCTCGCTATTTTTTTTCTCTCTCAAAACAGTATATAGTTTTTTCTGCCGAAATCCTATTATTTTTGATTCTTTTATTTTTTTCCGCTCCTTTTGTGGGGAGGCAAAAAAATTCTCGGACAGTTGAAAAAAAGAAGGAAAACTGTAAAATTAAGCAATGCTGCACAAAAAGTCGATTATTAGCGTCTTTGTTTTGTTTTTTCAGTTCTTCCTTTTCGCTGAAACTGTTGTTTTTCCGATTTTGGGCTTCAAAACTGTTCCAAAAGAGCCAATTATGCTTGAGGCAGAGTGGGAAGAGGCGTGGTTTGGTGAGAAAACTGCGTTTGATTATCATCACGGGATTTGCCGCATTGCCTGCATTTTCTCGGAAATATCGTATGTGGAGAACGTTGTCGAAAATCCTGAGGGAAACGTGATTTTCCGCTCATACAAGGCGCTCGGCATCAAGAACGAGGACATGCGGTTTCACTACGACATCGACTACGACGCGCCGTTGGGCAACAACCAATCGGGGGTAACTTTTGCGCACAAAACGATAAAAAGCGCGCTCGGCGAAAAGACGCTTGTGTTTTGTGTGGTGCGCGGAACGCCCCGAAACGCGAACGAGTGGATTTCAAATGTGAACTTGAGCGATTCGACGAAGAAAGCGCAGAATATTCACGAGGGATTTTTCATTTCCGCCGACCAGATTTACAGCGAGCTTCTTGACTATCTTTTTGACAAGAAAATCGACAAGAAAGACGCGTTTTTCCTCATTACAGGGCATTCCCGCGGTGCTGCTGTCGCAAATATGCTAGGCGCGATTATCGCAAACACTGAAAACTTTGACACAAAAAAGGTTTATCTTTACACGTTCGGAACTCCGAACGTGACGAGCGAAAGCGACTGCAACAGCGAAAAATATGGCTTTATCTGGAATATCGAGAGCATCGAAGATTTGTGCGCAACTCTTCCGCCAGACCGTCACGGCTGGGCCTACAAAAAATACGGAAAGACACGGACGCTCGTCAACCGCTGGAGTTGCGAGGAGGAAAAGTTTGAAGGCGAATATCTTTCAAGAATGAATATTTATTTCAATCGCTTTTTGCTTCGCGACTTCCACCCTTTCCGAATTGGCCCGTTCTTTCCTTCTCAGATTTCTCGTCTTTTTGTGATTCTGAACCCTGAGGTGAGCGATTTTTACAAGAAAGGGCGCGGGCTTAAAAACAAATGCGAGTTTATTTTCAAGGTTGTTTTTCCAAAAAAGGAAAAGCGCAAAAAAAGCAAGTCGCTTTTCGGCACTGTGATGTTCTCGATGCTGAACTGGGGAACGAACGGCGCTTTTGGATATGCGAACATCGCGGTTTTCGATATGCACATGTGCGAAGGATACTTGTCGTGGCTGATGGCGCTTTCGGAAGAGGAGGTTTTCGCAGAATGTGCGTCAAGCCAGCTTGTGCTTTCGGGGAGTTTTGACGCTGTCATCACGAACTCGAAGGGAGAAGCGCTCGTCACGATAAAGGACGGGCTTTCGGCTTTTAGCGCGATAAAGACGCCCGCTGCGGCAATGAGTCTTGGCGGAAAGACTGTCGTCGGGCTTGGCGGGAACGAGGATTTCACTGTCGAGATTCTGCACGACTCGATTATTCCCTCTCCTATGACGGTGAAAATCGAGCATTATTCTGCTGACGGGATTTTTGAAGGCTCGTCAAAGCGTCTTTTTCTTTCGCAAAGAAGCGGCGAAGTGATTTCTTTTAAGGCTGGGAAAGCGACTGCGGAAAGTTTTGATTTGGAAATCGAGAAAATAAAGAGGGAGAACGCGAGCGACGAGGCAAAAAAGCTGCCGTCTGCATTTTCGCTTTTGCTCTCGCCTTCGATTTCGGTGAACACGGACTTTGAAACGCAATTAGCGCTTGATGCGGGAGTGCGCGCTTTGTATGCGAGCGCTTCTTATTCAAATGACTTTTGGAAAATCGGCGCTGGCTCAAGGCAAAACTTGTTTTGGCGTCTTTATCTTGATGAGGGCGTTTACGCAAAGCATATTTCTGGTCTTTCGGTCTTTCCGAGCGCAACGATTTCGCTTTCGTACAAGCCTTTCCACACAGTGCATTTTTTTGCCGCCGGGGATTTTGACTTTGAGGCAAAGGGGTTCGGTTTTGAGCAAAATCGCGTCAATCCAGATTTCAGGCTTGGGATAAAATTGTAAAAACAATTTTCACATAAAAAAAACAAGGGACTTAAAAAAATCCCTTGCTCAGCAAATCGAAAAACGTGAATTATCTGATTTTGAAGAAAATGCCCAAAAGAGCAAGGCTCACAAGAAGCTGGAGCATCAAAAACTTAATCTGAATCTGAGCTGGCGACCAGCCGTACTTTTTTCGCATTTCATCATGAAGAGGAAATCGCGTGTTCTTGAAAATCGAGATATGAAAGAATCTCTTCAAAGCGACTTTCAAAAGACCAAGACCGCCGTTGATGAAAATCACAGTTGACGTGACAAAAATCAAGAACGGATTCCCCGTGACCATACAGCAAACGCCGATGTAAAAACCAAGAGCGCGGCTTCCTGCGTCTCCCATAAGAACGCGGCTCGGGTGCGCGTTGTGCCAAAGGTATCCCATCAAAACGCCCGCCAAGCAGAACGTCATCACCGCCCAGCTTGCGCCTGAAGCAAGGTGCGGAACAAGAAGATAAGACGCGATATCTTTGTGACCGAGAACGATGTAGAAAATCGCGCCCATCGTAATGAGAGCCGCAAGAACGAGCGTGCTGGAAAGACCATCAACGCCGTCAGTGCAGTTCGTGGTGTTCACGCTTGCCCAAAGAAGAACAGTGCCAGCAGCGATATAAATCCAAACAGGAACGTTGATTGTGCCAGAAATGAACGGGAACCAGAGCGAGAGCGTTCCGTTGCTCTGAGCCGTGAAAAATGCAAGGGCTGCGCTTGCTGCAAGACTGATGAACAAATCCAAAAGCGCTTTTTTGTACTCTCCCCAACTGCTTTTGCTTGAGTCATCAAGATAGCCCGTTAGCATCATAAGCCAAGTGAGAGCCAAAAGGCAAAGCTGCAAGCCATCAAGAGGCGCAAAAACAAGCGTCAAGCACACAAAGAACGTGATAAACACAACACCTGCGCCCGTAGGCTTTCCCTTTGCGGCTTCGGCAGTGAGCGTGAACTCACGACCGCGGTCAGAAGGCAAGAACTTGAAGAAAAACGGCAAAAACTTTAGCGTTACGAAAAAGCCCGCATAAAGCGACAAAACGATAAGAACGGCATAAGACTGCAACAAGCGTGCAGGACCGAATATTGATTTTAATGAGTTTGCAAGATAGTAAAGCATTTTGACACTCTAACACAAATGAAATGCTTTGAAAAGGTTTTGCGAAAAATATAGAAACGATTGCTCTGACTTGCTATAATCCAACTCGCTATGTACGAAATAAGAGTTACTGCCGATTTTGCCGCGGCGCATTTTTTGAAAGATTACAACGGCAAATGCGAAAATCTCCATGGACACAACTACAAAGTTTACGCGCACATTTCAGGAGCAGAGCTGAACGAGGGCGGAATGCTTCTCGATTTCACAAGATTAAAGGGCGCTCTTCGCGAAATCTGCAAGGAACTTGACCACACGAACCTCAACGACAAGGCGCTTTTCCTTCAAAACCCAAGCGCCGAAAGAATCGCCAAATACATCGCGGACGAGCTTTTGAAACGCGTTGACGAATTAAAAAGCACAAAGATAAAACTTTGTGCTGTCGATGTTTTTGAAACAGAAACGAGCCGCGCCCGCTATATTCCAGACTAGTTTTTCAAAAAAGGGGCTTTTCACATTGAAAGCCCCTTTCATTTTAGTTGCTTGCCATGTAGGCGATAGTGAGAGCGTCTTTTGCGATGTTCTCAATGACAGCGTATTCGTTCGGCTGATGACAAGTGTCCTCAAGCGTTGACCAAACAACAGCGTCGCGCCCCATATTGCGAAGCTCTGCCGCAACCGTTCCGCCGCCAATTCCCACAGTCTTCGCCTTAATGCCGTGAACAGCCTCGATAGCCTGTGCAAGCTCTTTCACCACAGGAGCGTCCTCCGCTGTTGCCTTGCTTTCCGCTGCCTGAGCCTCGCTAATCTCGATTTTCACGCCATATTTTGCTTCAACAGCGTCACAGCGAGCGCGCACTTCTTTTCGCACCTCATCAAGCGTGTAATTCGGGTTGATTCGGCAGTCAGCGCAGAAAACATCGTCGCCAGGAATCATATTTATGCCCTCAACGTTAGAAAGCTGCATTGTCGGCTGGAAAGTCGAATACGGCGGGTCAAACTTGTCGTCCTTCTTGTTGAAGAAGTTCTCAAGGTCGTTAATGCGCAAAGCCAAATCAGCGGCGGCAAGTTTCGCGTTTCGTCCGAGGTCTGGGCGTGAGCCGTGCGACTGCTTTCCGATTGTGTGGAACTTAAACCAAGCGATGTTTTTCTCTGCAACCTCGATAGTTTCGCCCTTCGCGTCTCCTCCGTCTGGAATCAAAATGCGGTCGTTCTCGCCGAAAAGCTCGAAGTGGTTCTCAACAAGATAGCCCATTCCGTACTTTGAGCCGACTTCCTCGTCTGCCATGAACAAGAGCTTTATAGTATGCTCTGGGATAATGTGCTGCTTGACGAAAGAAAGAGCCGCCAAAACGCCTGAGCAAAGTCCCTGCTGATTGTCCTCAACGCCGCGACCATAGATTTTTCCGTCTTTCTCGCAAACTGTCCAAGGGTCAGAGTTCCAAAGCGATTTCTCGCCGACAGGAACAACGTCGAGATGAGCGCAAATCCAAATATTGTAATCCTTTTTGCAACCGTTAATCGTTGCCACAAAGTTCGGTCGCTTTCCGCCTGTAACTCGGCTGTCCGGTGCGTCGTAATGCTCAATGTTCTTAATTCCGTTTGCGATGAGCCACTCTTCGAGCATAGCCGCCTTTTTCGCCTCTCCATCGCCTCCGTTCTCTGGCGCAAGGGCTGGAATTGCCGTGAGCTTTGTCTCAAGCTCCACCATATTGCGAGTATGATTTGTAATCCATTCTTTCAACTGGTCAAATTCCGCTGACATTAAAAATCCTCCAAAAATTAAATATCTTTCGCTATGATAACGGATTTCGCCCTCCTCGTACAGACTTTTTTTCCAAGCCCTCTCCCCCTTTCCCGTCTTTCGCTTGTCATGCCGCTTGATGTGCGAAGGGCGAAACATGGTTGCTGAGCGTAGCCGAAGCATGACATCATTTAGTTTTTCAATACTTTTTCAAGAAAACGAGGTCAAACTATTTAGTTTTTCAATACTTTCTTAAGAAAACGAGGCTAAACTATTTAGTTTTTCAATACTTTCTTAAGAAAACGGCAAAAAACATTTATTATTTCAATACTTTCTTAAGAAAACGGGGTTACAACATTTGTTGTTTCAATACTTTTTTAAGAAAACGGCAAAAAACATTTATTGTTTCAATACTTTCTTAAGAAAACAGGGAAAAAACATTTTATGTGAGGTCAAAAAAAAGAAAATCCATTGAAACAAAAAAATATTTTCTGCTATTATGCGCTATTATGCTGAAGAAATTTTCTATATTTGTTTTGATTTTTGCGGCTTTCACGTTCGCATCTTTTGCGCAGGATTCAGAAAATACCGCAGTTGAAGAAAGCAGTGAGGCACTCGAAGAAGTTGCGGCGGAGGAAGGCGGGAGCGCCAAAAAAATAGGCGGAATCAAGTTTTCGGGACTCAAAAAAACAAAAGAGAAATATCTTTTGAGGGTCTTAAAGGATTTTGAGGGAAAGGAAGCGAGCGAGGAGAACCTGAAGGAAATCGAGGGCGCTCTGATGCGGGAGCAGCTTTTTGAGAAAATCGCGATAAAAAGCTCGGAAGAGGGAGAAAGCGCCAGTCTTGAAATCGAAGTCAAGGAAAAGATTTCGTTTCTTCCGCTCCCGTTTGGCGCTGTCTCGAACGGAAGCCCGATGATAGGCGCTTTTTTGATGGACACAAACGCGTTCGGCGTCAAGGACGTTTTTGTTTTGGGCGGTCTTTATTCGCCTTCGACGCTTTCAGGCTTCGCGCTGTATTCCAAAAGCGCTGTTGACATCACGCACCCAGGATTTTCTGTCTCGCTTTCAGCCTCAAAAAGCAAGTCCAAAATCGCAGACGAAAATCAGAACGAGCTTTTTGAGTACAAGCACAAAAGTTTCGGCGGCTCGCTCTCGCTTCACGAAAAACTTTCAAAATATGTGACGCTCAACGCAGGCTGTGCGTATTTGCACATGGACGCGGACGACATCGACGAGGAATACGCGGCTTGGGGTGCGACACATTTTGCAATCGAAAAGCTTCAGACCATTTCGCCGAATGTTTCGCTCGCTGTCGGAACGACTGACTGGAACGGGATTTTCTTGTCGCAAAAGTCCTTCGGAATCGGAGGCGCGCTTTTGTTCACGGATTACAACGACGAAGGCTGGAAAAAGAGCAAGAGCGCATCTGCAAAGCTCGTCTTTCAGCAGCCTTTGCTTTCGGAAAAACTGCGCTTTTTGCTCTCAAGCAGCGCTTATTGGTCAGCCGACGCTCCAATCACGGCTCGTCAGGGCGGAGGCGCGGCGGACGTCACGATATTGGCTGAAAACTACACCACAGACAAAATCGCAGGCGGAAACACGGGCTTTGAGTACGCGCTTTTCACCACGAAAATCGGCACGTTCTCAGGCTATGCGCTTTATGAGTGCGCGATTTCAAACAACTTTTCAGACGAGGCTGTCTTCTCGCAGGGCGCACACGGCGGAATGAAACTTTATCTTTCAAAAATCGCAATTCCCGCTTTGAGCTTTGGGCTTTCGTACAATGCAAGCCAGAAGTTCTGGAACACAAGTTTTGCTTTCGGAATGCAGTTTTAAAGGATTTTCACAACGAGGGGTACAATATTGCAAAATGTTGTGCTATAATTCAAATTATGTATAAAGCTCGCAGACGATTTTTCTTAATAGTGGTCAGTTCAATAATTGTGGTAGCGTTTTTGTTTATCGCTTCTTCGCTAGTACCCCGATTTCCTGTAATTCACAAATACAATTTTGTTTTTATCACAACTGTTGTTACGATGGTTTTGTGTATTTTGCAGTTGCTTGGTTCTATTGCGACGTCGTACATCGACCAAAAACTTGAGAACAAAGTTTTGTACACAAAGGAAACTGCTCTTCTTAGCGAGTTTATCAACAACTTGAGATTCTGCTACACTCTCGACGACTTTTATGATGTCATCGGAAAAGTTCTTGAGGAAAAAGCAGACTGCTCTGTTTTTTACATTGACCGCATAAAAAATTACGTGCTTTACAACAGCCCTAACCGTCTGACGATTTCAAAGGAAATGATGATGACTTTGGAACTTAATTTTGCAGCAGACTGGAAATCAGGGCTTTATTTTTTGGGCGAAAACTTTGGTGTCGTCTCGTCACACAAAAACGCCCGTGGGCTTCTCCTTGTCAACGACCGACATCACTTTTTTATTTTCTGTCGCTACACAAGACTTTTCGATGTCGTGATTTATCCGCGCCTTTTTGAAGAGTTCTGCCGCTTCCAAAAGCGTATGAACACAATCACCGCTCTTTCCGAAATCGCAGAGCTTTCTCGTGAGTGGGAACAGCTTTCCGAAACACAGCGCGCCTTCTTGCCGCAGCACCTTCCTTTTCCCGAAAAACTTGACCTTGCGTCATATTTCAAGCCGCTCGTCAATGTTTCAGGCGATTATTACTCGGCGCTTGAAATCGACAGCAACCGCACGCTAGTCATGCTCGGCGACGTTTCTGGAAAGGGATTGGCAGCGGCTCTCGTCATGGGATTGGTGATGAACACTGTGAAAATCCTTGCTGATGAAATGAAATCAACACAAGAAGAAGACCTCGTTGGAATAATCCGCGCTGTTGACAAGGCTATCAAGAGCATGAAGCTGCAAGATAAGTACACCGTTCTTTTCATCGGTATCATCGACACGAAAAAGATGAATATCCGATACATAAACGCTTCAATGTCAGACCCTGTTATCATAACTCAATCGCCGGAAGGACACAGATTGAAGCCGCTTTCGTCAAACTGCTCAATTATTGGCATTATCGAACTTGAGGACGAAATCAAAGTTGCAGAGCAGCGTCTTTTCCGCGGCGATGTTATTTTCATGTCGTCTGACGGTGTTTCTGAGGTTATGGACGATGATGGCGTAGAGCTTGGAAATACGCCGATTTTTGAAGAGACTCTCAAAAAAAGCGCCGCAAAATCGCCAAGAGAGTTTATCAATGACATAACAGCGCTGATAAAGCAACACAGCGGAGGCAAAAAACTTCGCGATGACGTTACGATGCTTGTGGCAAAGGTGGGCTGAAAAATATGATTTACCTTGTTTTGAATATAATTCTTGCGGTTATATGCGTTCTTCTTTCTATTTATGTGGACGCACACACAGGAAATCAAGCGGACAGCCCGCTGATTCCGATTCTTCTTGTTCTCGCGTCTTGCGCGGGAGGTTGTGCGCTATGTCTTTTGATAAGTCCTGTTGCACCTCTTCGCCTTATGACATTTCTCGGACGGCTTTATTTGCTTGATATGTCGCTGTTCTCGGTTATGCTTTCATCGTATTGCGTAAACTTTCCGAAATACCAGACTCCAAAGATGCACAAAATCGTAAGCACGATTCTTATGCTAATTGCAGCCTTTGTCATATTTCAAAAAATTGACTCATTCACAATCACAAAGTATTCTGGCATTTTCATCGAATCCGCTCCACTTTTCAAAGGCGAGCTCGGAGAAGTTTTGCATTGGAGTTGGTACAACGCATTCTTCTTTTTGATGGGCATTCTCGTTCCAGGATTTTCTGTTTTGATGATGCTCGTGAAAAGCGAATATGCGACATCAAAAATCGACAGACAGAAAATGTACTTAACTGCCGCAGGAGTTGCGCTCAGCTGGGTGATGTGCTTGCTTTTGGAACTTGGAAGCTATCATGTTCCAATGTTCAACACGCTCATAACATTTTCATTTGTCATAACGCTTCTTACAGCAATACAGGCAGCAACGCACAACATGCTCTATGACTTCGATTTCTTGCTCGAAGCAGGAGCGCGATTTGTCCTTCGCTACTTTTTCACAAGCGCACTCGGCGGCGTGCTTTTTGCAGCGTTCTATCCTCTTGCGCGCAGTTATGGCGTTGAGTTTTTGGTCATTGAAATCATTTTCACAATCGCAATTCTCGTGGTCTCTCATCAGATTTTCAAGTTGTTCGGACGACGAAGCCAGTATCGCGATTCAAAATATTCGCAAAACTTTGAAGATGACATTGCAAATCTTGATTTTAACACTGAGCCTGAAAACATCATAAAAGAACTCTACGACATCTTCAACAAAAACCTTCGAACATCATCGCTTTCGATTATGGTTGACAACAACCAGGGCGAACTTGAGCTTTCGTACAGCACAGAACCGCTTCCAGAAGAAGAGCGATATTCAATATCGATAAACAGCCCGATGCTCGACACGCTTTGGAACACAAAGCAGCGCGTCATTTTCAAAATCAACGCAGAATCGCAGTACATCTATGAGCCAATCCGAAAAGATTTGCTTACGTTCTTTGAGCGCACAAAATCAGAAGCGTTCATCGTGCTTCACGAAGGACGACGCATTATCGGCATTATTCTTCTTGGCGCAAAAAAAGACGCAAACATTTACGACGACATTGATTTTGCAATGTTCAACAAACTCTATTCATACTTCTTCGTTGTCGGCTTCTATATGCGAAACATCGTCAACGAGAATGTTGTCGGTACAGTCGGACGCGAAATCAGAATGTCAGAGCAGATAATCACGTCAATTCAGGAAAACATCGATGAAGTTGAAAACCCGAAAGCAGACGTCGGCTACTTGATGATTCCAGCTCACAGTATCGGCGGTGAGTTCATCGAATTGATTAAACTCGACAACGAGCGCCATATCTTTATCATTGGTTCTTTGAGCGGAAAAGGAATTTCTGCGTCAATGAGTATGGTCATCTTGAAATCGATTATTCGAACATACCTCGTAGAAACAAGCGACTTCAAAATCCTCGTTCAAAAAGTAAACCACTTTATCCGTGAGCATTTGCCGCTCGGAACGTTCTTCGCAGGCGTCTTTGCGCTGATGGATTTTTCAAGCGACACGCTTTATTACGTCAACTGCGGAACGCCAGCGCTCTTTATGTACAATCGCACATACAACAATATCATTGAGATTCAGGGCGACGGACGAGTTTTGGGCTTCGTGCAAGACGTCAGCTCATTGGTCAAAGTCAAGAAAATCAAACTCAGCAAAGGCGATACGATTCTTGCTTGCACAGGCGGACTCATAAACTCAACATCGCTTCGTGGTGAAATCTTCGGAAAGGAGCGAGTTCAGAGGCTTCTTATGGAAAATATGACATTCCCGGCAAACAGAATTGCGCAATTCACTTACGATGCGCTCGTAAAGTTTGCCTCGAAGGAACTTAGCGATGACGTCAGCATTATCGTAATGAAATATTTGGGCGACAGATAAAAATCGGAGGGAAAAATGGACCAATTAACACTGACCGAAAAGTTCGGCTCAAGTTACGTTCTTCTGGAAATTTCAGGCGTCGTGAACTCCTATACAATCGCGGAGCTGAAACAAAAATTGATGATGTACATAGAAGACGCTTACGTCGTTTTGGATTTGTCAAACGTGATTGCGATTGACTCTTCGGGAATGGCGCTTTTTATGGGCGCATTCAACGCAAGTTTGAAAATGGGGACGCAGTTATTCTTCCTCAATCCATCAGATGCCGCAAAGCGCGTAATCGATGCAACAGGCTTCTCAGACACATTCCACTTCATACATTCGGTAACAGAAATTGAATAAACTAAACATTGACAAAATTTCAAAAAAAGCAGTTTCATTTGCGCTTTCAAACAAAAAACTTGTGCTTGAAGCAACAGCATTCGCCTTCTCTCTTGTCCTTATCGCATTTGTCGCAACAATCGCAGGAAAAGCGCGGGCAGAAAGACGAGAGCGCGAAATCCTTGAAAAAGAGGCGATGGAAAGAAGCGCCGAGCGGGAAGAGAAAATCGCAATGATAAGAGCAGTCGTTGAAAAACTCCCGCCAAAGACCCAAAAAGCGCTCAGAGTCGACGACATCGACACATTCATTTCAGACACAAAAAGTGCCGCAGCCTTTTATCGCTCATCAGTCAGGGACGGCGTTTCACTCCTCTACCTCTGCGACAAAAAGCACGCCCTTCCGCAAGGATACGCGCCTTCAGACCTCGTGTCGCTCACCTCAGGCTCGACATACACAGTCGGTCGCACAGGCATAAACCTCAGACGCGACGCTGCAGTGGCGCTCGACACAATGGCGGCAGCGGCAGTGAAAGACGGAGTGAAACTGAGCGTAAACTCGGCATACCGCTCTTATGAATACCAAAAAATTGTTTTCAACCGATGGGTTCAAATCGACGGCGAAGAAGAAGCTGAGCGCGAATCTTCAAGACCGGGAACAAGCCAGCATCAGCTCGGAACTGCAATCGATTTTGGCTCAATAGACGAATCTTTTTATTACACAAAAGAATGTCAGTGGCTCACCGCGCACGCCCAAGAATACGGCTGGTCGCTTTCTTTCCCGGACGGCTACGAGAACGAGACTGGCTACAAATGGGAGTGCTGGCACTTCCGCTACATCGGCATTCCCGCCTGTCGCTACCAAAAAAAATACTTTGGCGACATTCAGCAATTCATGCTTGAGTTTTTGGACGCGTGGGTAAATCTTTATCCGCCCATGTGAGATGAAAAAGTGAATTATTGAATGAGCATTGAAGGAAAGCCTTCAGGGAAGCAAAGTATTGAATGAGTCTGAAAGGATTTTCAAAAAGGAAGTGATTTATTGAATGAGTCTTTAAGAAAATCTTTCAGGGAAGCGATTTATTGAATGAGCATTGAAGAAATCCGCTCAGGGAAGCAAACTCAAAAAAAATATTGATAAAACTTCGAGAAAGGGCAAACTCAAAAATCAAAAAATGCAAAAAGCAAAGCGTTTTTCGTTGCAAACACAATGTTTTTTTGCTATTCTCATCTCAAATGAAACAGATTTTAGCCTTCATAAAAAAAGAAACAGTGTTTTCTGCCGCTTTTTTGTGCGCTCTTATAAGCGCATTTTTCGTTCACCCAGATGCTCATTACGCATCTTACATCGACTGGAACACAATCTTCATTCTTTTCAGTCTTATGGCTGTCGTTGCCTCATTGCGAAAATGCGGGCTTTTTGACGCTCTTGGCGCAAGGCTCTGCTCGGCAGTTGGCTCGCTTAGAACACTTTCGGCGTTTCTGATTGCGCTTTGTTTTTTCTCAAGCATGCTCATCACAAATGACGTTGCGCTCTTGACGTTCGTGCCATTCGCTCTCCTTTTACTCCGCGACTCACCTCAAAAAACAGCAATGAAAGTTGTTATTTTCCAGACAATCGCGGCAAATACTGGCAGTATGCTCACCCCAATCGGAAACCCTCAAAACCTTTATCTCTTTCAAAAGATGGGCGCTTCTGTATTACATTTTATACTCTGTCTACTTCCGTATACACTCGCATCAATCGCACTCCTTGCACTGTCGCTTTTCTTTATACCGAACACGAAAATAAACGTTGCGTCAATCTGTCAGGGCGGCGCAAGGCACGTCAAAATCTCAAAAATCATTCCGTCAGCGCTTCTTTTTGTGCTGTGTTTGCTTTCTGTCATGCGCCTCGTGCCAAAATCGATAAGCGCGCTTGTAGTCGGCGTATTTTTCCTTGTCACAGACAGAAATGTTTTGCGCCGCGTTGACTATATGTTGCTTCTCACGTTCGGCGCTTTCTTTGTTTTCACGGGAAATCTTTCGCGCTTGGACGCTGTGAAAACCGCTCTGGAGGGCGCTGTTCGCGGAAACGAGATTGTCAGTGCCGTCATCTCAAGCCAAGTGATCAGCAATGTTCCAGCAGCCCTTCTTTTGAGCCCGTTTGCCCAATCGCTCGAAAAACTCCTTGTTGGCGTAAATATCGGCGGACTTGGCACGCTTGTGGCTTCTCTTGCAAGTTTGATTTCATACAAGATTTTCTGTACAGACAAAAAAAACCAGCCAAAAGGCGCTTACCTCGGCTGGTTCTCGCTTGCAAACTTCGCATTTCTTGCGCTTTTGCTCGCGCTCTCACATCTTATCGCATAATTTCCTTGCAGATTGCCTCATAAAGTTCATCGTATTCAGTGAACGCTTTAACTTCTGGGTGGTCTGCAATTATTTTCGGTGTCGAACGGAACAAGAAACCCGCTTTTGACGCCTGAATCATCGCAAGGTCATTAAAACTATCGCCGCTTGCAATTGTGTCAAAGCCAATTGACTGCAAAGCCTTCACTGCGTGGAACTTTCCATTTTCCTGACGGAGCTTGAAGCCCGTAATTTCGCCAGTTTCAGAGCAAATCAATTCATTACAGAAAATCGTCGGAAGCCCCAGTTTCTTCATTAAAGGAGATGCGAACTGAGTAAATGTGTCGCTCAAGATAATAACTTGGCACACGCTTCTCAAGCGGTCAAGGAACTCTTTTGCACCAGGAAGCGGGTCGATGCGCGAAATTGTTTCTTGAATTTCACGAAGTCCAAGCCCATGCTCCTTCAAAACGCCAATACGAAAGTTCATCAACTTTGCATAATCTGGCTCATCGCGGGTCGTTCTCTTGAGTTCCGGGATTTTCGTCTCTTCTGCAAATGCAATCCAAATCTCAGGCACAAGAACGCCTTCCAAATCAAGACAAGTTACATACATAAAAAACTCCTGATACTGCCTATTCTAGCAACTTTGCTGCACTGTGTCTGTAATATTTTAAGTATTTGCAAAAAAAATATTGCGTAAACAAGACCAGTATAAAAAAAGATACGATAATTTCTGTGCAAAAATTTATACACAATAAAAATTCACGTATACTTTTTTGTAACTTTTTAAAACTTTCTTGAAAATGAATAGTATTTTGTATTTTTATTTAGAGAAATTAGACATTTTTGACTAAAATATAAAATCTAAAAACACATTGAAAACATTTCTGAATTTTGCATTTCTTGCAGTTTCTAGTTAAAAAGATTTTTCCAAGCGTATTTTTAAATTAAATTTCACAAAATTTAGATATTTAGAAACAGAATCGATTATTTTTTGTTTATAAAAATTTGTAATTGGCACATTTTTTGCTTTTATTTTTGCATACACACAAAAAGGAAGGTAATTTTTATGGAGAAAGACGTTTACAACAGTTACATGGATCAAGTTCAAAAGTATCCACTGTTGACGTATGAGATGGAAGTCGAGCTTTCCAAACGGATTGAAAGCGGCGATGCTAATGCAAAAATGGAGTTAGTTCAAAGTAATTTGCGCCTTGTTGTAAGCATTGCAAAAAAGTTGAATGTTTCAAGCCATAGCATTATGGATTTGATTCAAGAAGGCAACTTAGGGCTTATGACGGCTGCTTCAAAGTTTCATTATTCATTTAAGACACGTTTTTCAACGTATGCGTATTCTTGGATAATGCAGTACATGCTTCGTTATTTGCACAATCGTTGCGCACCAATTTCACTTCCTCATCGAAAGGATGAAGTTATCCGTCATGTTGCTGCAGCTCAGCAGTATCTTTTCCAGCAGACAGGACACCAGCCATCATTAGAGGAGCTTTCGGTTTATCTTGGAATGCCTGAAAAACTTATCAAAGAGGCTATGCAGTATTCATTCACAATAACAAGTCTCGACACCGAATGCGGTTCTGATGGCACTTCTTCAGTTGAGGATTTGCTTCCAGATTCACGTTTTTCACCTGAAGAAAAAATGCTCGACAGAGAAAATCGCGAAGAGATTCAAGATTTGATTAAAACGTTGCCAGAAAAAGAGCAGAAAGTCATCTATCACAGATTCAATTTTGCTTGTGAACAGCGTCCGAAGACTCTTCGTGAAATTAGCGTCATGCTTGGAGTTTCAGCAGAGACAATTCGTCAGATGGAACTTAGAGCACTCAGAAGAATGCGCTCTGCCGTCCATGTGAAACAATTCAGCGCGGTTAACGAATAATCCAAAATGGGCAGCCTGCAAAAATGCGGGCTGTTTTTTATTGCCCTCTAGGTGGACATAACAATCCAAAAAGAATAAACTGTTGATATTCTATTTGTTTGGGGATACTCGTGAAAAAGAGCAATTCACAGATTTGGAAAATCTGGGTACTCGGTACAATCGTTGCCATCGCGTCATTATTTCTGCTTCTTTTGTGCATCGTTTCAAAACCTACATCAGTAAACACAACAACAGTTACAGAAAAAAAGCAGCAAATTGAAACAACACCACCTCCAATAAATGACAACATAGCGCAGCCCACAATTGTTCCACAAATCAAAGAAAATATTTCGGAGCAAAAAGAAGAAGCGCAAATAGCAGAAACATCAGTGCAAACAACTGTGCCAATAGTTTCTGAGCACGACAATAAAAGTGCAATAGCAAAGAAAAAGCAGAGCAGTTTTGACATTCCTTTAGCGCAAAAAAATGCAAAGCTCGTTTTCATTTTTGATGATGCAGGTCAAAGCATTTCGAAACTTCAAAAATACACATCTCTCCCCTTTCCGTTCACCGTCGCAGTGTTGCCGTATCTTCCGCACTCACGCGATTGTGCTGCCGAATTGTCGCGAAAAGGAAAAGAGATTATGCTTCACCAGCCTATGCAGGCTGTCAACTTGAGCATAAATCCAGGACCTGGCGCGATTTCTCCAGACATGGATTCGTTTGCGATAGAGGAGCTTTTGAACCGCAATATCGATTCACTTGGTGTCAAAATTGCAGGAATGAACAATCACGAAGGCTCTTTAATCACAAGCGATTTAGTAAAAATGCTTGCCGTCTTGAAAGTCGCTCAAGAAAAGGGCATTTATTTCGTTGATTCAAGAACAACCGCAGCGACAAAAGTTGTGCAAGCAGGGCAACTTTTGGGAACGCGAGTATTTTCTAACGATGTTTTTCTTGATAACGATGTTGAGCGAGAGGCAATTCTTCATCAAATCTATCATGGAATTGAAATCGCAAATAAAAACGGAAGAGTTGTGATGATTGGACATATCGACAAATCCGCAGATATAATTCCAAAACTCCTTTCTGAAATGTATCCAGAACTTATAGAAAAAGGCTATAACTTCGGCATTCTGTCTGCCGTAAAATAAACTTCGGAGGATTTTTTATGAAAATCTTAGGCATAGAGTCGTCCTGCGATGAAACAGCATGCGCTGTTGTCGAAGACGGCAAAAAAATCTTGAGCAATGTTGTTGCAACACAAATCCCGTTTCACCAGATTTACAAAGGCGTCGTTCCAGAAATTGCAAGCCGAAAGCACATCGAGTGGGTTGAGCCAGTCGTGCGACAAGCGCTCAGCGAATCAGGACTTTCGCTAAACGACATCGACGCAATTGCCGCAACAAACAGACCAGGCTTGATGGGAAGCCTTCTTGTTGGAATGACATTCGGAAAAACGCTCGCGTGGGCAACAGGAAAGCCGTTCATCGCGATAAACCACATGCTCGGCCACATGTACGCCGCACATCTTGAAAACGACATTCCATACCCTTATCTTGGACTTCTTGTTTCAGGCGGACATAGCATCATTGCAAAAGTGAACGGCTTTGACGACCTCGAAGTTCTTGGAACGACAATCGACGACAGCGTTGGAGAAGCGTTCGACAAAGTTGCAAAGTTTTACGGTTTGGGCTATCCGGGAGGCGTCATCATCGACCGCCTTGCGCAAAAAGGAGATGCCCGCGCAGCGCATTTCCCTGTTCCAAAATTGGACAAGGGCGACCACCGCTATGACGTTTCGTTCAGCGGCTTGAAAACAGCAGTCATTCACCAGCTCGACATGTTCTGGCGCGACGGCTATGAAAAAACAAACGAAAATATCGCGGCAGCGTTCCAAGAAACAGCCTGCAAGACGATTGTTTCACGATTGCTCAGAGCAGTCGAGGACACAGGGCTAAAGACAGTCGTCGCGGGTGGTGGCGTTGCGGCAAACTCCCGACTTCGAGCCCTCCTTGCAGAAAGAAGCGACCTTAATTGCATTTTTCCTCCGCTAAAACTTTGCGGCGACAACGGCGCAATGATTGCGGGAGTCGCGTATCACTTCCTCAAGCGCGGCGACAGAAGCGGACTCGACACAGTGGCGCACGCGCGCATTCCTCAGTTCAAGAGAGGACTTGCAAACCTCGAAGCATTCGGAAGGCGATAAATGAATCGCGATTTTGTTCCGAGCACAGACAATGAAATCAACTCGCTTTTGAACTTCACTGCCGAAATCGACAAGATGACGCACATCGAGCGAAGAACGCTTCTTGTCGACGGCTCAAGGCGCGAAAACGACGCGGAACACTCGTGGCACATTGCGACTATGGCGCTTCTTTTCCGCGAGTTTGCGCCAGAGGGAGCAGACATCGAGCGCGCTGTCAAAATGTGCGTCGTTCACGATTTGGTCGAAATCTACGCGGGCGACACGTTCGCCTATGACCAGAGCGGCAACAAGACAAAAGAAGAGCGGGAAAAAGAGAGCGCAAAAAAACTCTTTTCCAAGCTTCCCGAAAAAATCGGAGAAGAGATAAACGCGCTTTGGGTTGAGTTCGACAAAATGCAGACCCCGACAGCAAAATACGCCGCATGTATGGACAGAGTTCAGCCGATTTTGCACAACATTTTGACAAGCGGACATTCGTGGAAAGAGCATGGCGTGAAAAAAGAGCAAGTTCTCTCTCGTGTTGAAGTCGTAAAAGAAACAATCCCGAAACTTTGGGACTGGATTTCAAAAAATCTCGACGCCGCCGTTGAAGAAGGTTTCTTAAAACCCTAAATATGTCATTCTGAGCGAAATGAGCAACGCGAATGGAGTCGAAGAATCTGCTTCTCAAAGAAAACGATGAAAACAATGTTGTTGTAGATTTTTCGACTTCAAACGGCTAATCGCCGTTTTCCGCTCAAAATGACACTATTCTATTCCCAATTCGTTTTTTTTATACTACAAATGTTTTTTGCTCGGTAGAAAATCTTGGAAAGCCAAAACACTCTGTTTTGGTGAATTATGAAATCTTGAAAGACGAAAACACTCTGTTTTGGTGAATTATGAAATCTTGAAAGCCGAAAACACGCTGTTTTGGTTAATTATGAAATCTTGAAAGCCAAAAACAAGTTTTTTTTGTTCGGTAGAAAATCTTGAAAGCCAGAAACAAGTGTTTTTTGTGTTTTATAAAACTATGTCTAAGTTTTCTCCTGGAATATCATCTATAAAAATATTTTCTTCTGATGTCAACAATTTCTTAAGTTTAAGAATCTGAATCTTTGATAACGGAACCATGAACGCAATGTTCTCTTTTTTATATTTTCCGTTCATTATTGATTCATATAATAGCTTTATAAAAAAAGACCATTGAGGCAAATTCAGGTTATCCGCTTTGTTTTGCAAATAGCTGAAGCCATCAGCCCGATAAAAAATCAAAAGAGCTATGCTCAAATTACAAGCAAGATTGTTTATAATTGCCGCAGGAATATCAAATCCGTTTTCCCAATTATAATTATAAGCAAAAATGTATAATATCTTTGTATCATTTGTCTGAGAAATAAAATTCAGTATTTCGCGGCTATCTTTTTTATACAACATTTCTTTTACGGTCAAAATTTTAGCTTCTTCCATTTTATTTCTCAAACATATTCTAATTTTCAGAGCCTGACATTTTGCTAAAACAAAAAACACGCTTGCGATTTACAAACGTGTTTTGTTTGGGAAAAATCTTTTATCTTGGCAAACTGTCCAGCGCAATCAACGACGGAGATTCTGTCGGCTTTTCGATTGCAGCATATTGTTCCATCAACTTCTTCTGCTCGCTGTTGAGTTTTGTCGGAAGGCTCACAAAGAACTTCAAGTACAAATCGCCCTTTCGACCGCTGTCGCCCATCGGAACGCCCTCGCCACGAATGCGAAGCTGAGAGCCGTGCGCTGTGCATGGCGGGACAGAAAAACTAATATCGCGTCCGTCAAGGCTCTTGATGTGGAGTTTTGCGCCCAAAACAGCCTGAGAAAGCGTGAGAGGGACAGCGCAATACAAATCGTCGTCGCTTCTCTCGAAATATCTGTCGTTTTCAACGTTCAAAACGATATACAAATCGCCTGCAGGTCCGCCATTGATGCCGGCATCTCCCTGTCGCGGGATTGCGATACGCTTTCCGTCGTCAACACCAGCAGGGATTTTGATTGTAACGACTTTTGTTTTTGTCTGTGTTCCAGTTCCGCGACAATCCGAGCAAGGATTTTCGATTACTGTTCCTGAGCCACGGCAATTCGGACATGTCTGCTGAACCGCAAACATTCCCATTGAGCGCCTAACTTGTCCAGAGCCGCCACAAGTCGGACAAGTCTTTCTTCCAGAGCCTGATGAGCAGCCTGTTCCGTGGCATTTTTCGCAAGTTTCTTTGTGTGAGTATCGAACATCTAGCTTTGTGCCGAAAACAGCGTCTTTGAATGAGATGCGCACATCGTTTCTGAGGTCATTTCCTCGAACTGGCGCATTCGGGTCGCGAGAGCGTCGTGAAGAGCCGCCTCCAAAGAATGACGAGAACACGTCATCAAATCCGCCGCCTCCAAAGCCTGAGAACAAATCGCTGAAATCATGGAATGCGTGCGAATACTGACCGCCGCCACCGCCGCCGCCCATTCCGTCAAGACCAGCGAAACCGTATTGGTCATAAATCGATTTCTTCTTTTCGTCCGACAAAACTTCGTATGCTTCTGTCGCTTCCTTAAACTTTTCCTCAGCCTCTTTGTTGCCAGGATTGCGGTCTGGGTGGTACTGAACCGCCAATTTTCTGTAAGCCTTTTTTATCGTATCGTGGTCAGCGCCGCGCTCCACCCCAAGAACTTCGTAATAATCGCGTTTAGCCATTTTATGCAATTCTCCTTGAACTAATGAAAAAGAACCGCTGCCGAAAAGTCGCGCTTCTCAAGGCAGCGGTTAAACAAGAAGATTAATCCTTATTTTTCGTCGTGAACTTCATATTCAACGTCGTCGCCCTTGCCCTTCTCAAATCCAGAAGAAGAAGCGCCTCCGTTGTTTGCACCAGCTCCGCCAGCAGCACCTGCGCCTGCATTAGCACCAGCAGCTCCAGCCTGTGCGCCCTGCTGCTTGTAAAGCTCCTCTGCAATCTTGTAAGAAGACTGTTTCAAAGCCTCAGTCTTTGCCTTGATGTCCTCTGTGTTGCCACCTTCAAGAGCCTTCTTCAAGTCTGCGATTGCAGCATCAATCTTGTCTTTCTCGCCTGCAGGAACTTTATCGCCAAGCTCTTTTACGCTCTTCTCTGTCTGATAGATAAGAGAATCTGCTTCGTTCTTAGCATCAACGCTCTCGCGCTGCTTCTTGTCGCTCTCTGCATTAGCCTCAGCATCCTTAACCATGCGGTTAATCTCTTCCTCGCTCAAGCCGCTAGAAGATGTAATCTGAATGTGCTGCTCTTTTCCAGTTCCCATATCCTTTGCAGAAACGTGAACAATACCGTTAGAGTCGATATCGAACGTGACTTCAATCTGCGGAACTCCGCGTGGAGCGGCTGGTATTCCAACGAGGTCAAACTTTCCGAGAGTGCGGTTCTGGCTTGCCATCTCGCGCTCACCCTGCAAGACGTGGATAGAAACTGCTGTCTGTCCGTCGGCTGCTGTTGAGAAGACCTGACTCTTCTTTGTAGGGATTGTTGTGTTGCGGTTGATGAGGCGAGTGAAAACACCGCCCATTGTCTCAATACCGAGTGAAAGAGGTGTAACGTCGAGGAGGAGGACGTCCTTAACATCGCCCTGCAAAACACCGCCCTGAACAGCTGCACCGATAGCAACAGCTTCGTCTGGGTTAACCTCGCGGCTTCCCTCTTTGCCGAAAATCTGCTTTACGATTTCCTGAACCTTTGGCATTCGGCTTGAACCACCAACGAGCAAAATGTCGTCGATTTTGTCTGCTGTGATGCCAGCATCTTTCATAGCTTTGATACAAGGCTCTTTTGTAGCCTCGAACAAATCGTCTGTCATCTGCTCAAACTGTGCGCGAGTCAAATCTCTCTGCAAGTGCTTTGGACCTGTTGCGTCAGCTGTGATGAACGGCAAGTTGATTGTTGTGCTTGTCTGGCTTGAAAGGCTGATTTTTGCATTCTCAGCAGCCTCGCGCAAACGCTGCAAAGCCATCGGATCTGTTGAAAGGTCAATGCCTGTGTCAGCCTTGAATCCGTCGATGAGCCAGTTAACGACGCGGCGGTCCCAGTCATCTCCACCAAGGTGTGTGTTTCCGTTTGTTGATTTTACCTCGAAAACACCGTCGCCGAGCTCAAGAATAGAAATATCGAATGTACCACCACCAAGGTCATAAACAGCGATAGTCTTGTCGCCCTTGCTTTCCTTGTTGAAACCGAAAGCCAAAGAAGCAGCTGTCGGCTCGTTGATAATTCTCTTTACATCAAGACCAGCGATTTTACCTGCGTCTTTTGTAGCCTGACGCTGTGAGTCGTTGAAGTAAGCAGGAACTGTGATAACAGCCTCTGTAACCTGCTCGCCAAGATAATCCTCAGCAGTCTTCTTCATCTTCTGCAAAATGAAAGCAGAAACTTCCTGTGGGCTGAACTCCTTCTCAGCGCCGCCTTCCTGAACCTTTACGCGAACATTCTCGCCATGGTCAACGACAGTGTAAGGCACCATCTTTGCCTCGCCCGCAAGCTCGTTGAAGCGATGTCCGATAAAACGCTTGATAGAATAAACAGTGTTCTTCGGGTTTGTAACCATCTGGTTCTTTGCTGGAAGACCAACAATGCGGTCTCCCTTTGCAGTGAAGCCTACGATAGACGGAGTTGTGCGTCCGCCCTCTGAGTTCTGAATAACGACAGGCTTGCCGTTTTCCATAACAGCAACACAAGAGTTAGTTGTACCAAGGTCAATACCAATAATTTTTCCCATAATATATATCTCCTCAAAAATTGCTTATTTACTCTCTTCGGCTTTCTCTTCCGAAGCGTTTTTCTCTGAATTATCTGCTTTTACACTGCCGTCCGGCATTGTAACCATAACCTTTGCGTGACGAATAACGCGGTCTTTGAGCTTGTAGCCCTTTAGGTAAACCTGAGCCAAAGTAGGCTCTGCGACAGCACCCTGCGCACTACCGATAGCCTCGTGAATCTCTGGGTCAAAAGCATCGCCCGAAGCGCCGTAGCTTGTAAGATTGTATTTATTCTCAAGCAATGAGACAAGCCCTTTGCTCACCATTTTCACGCCGTCTGCGATAGAAGAAGCGTCTTTTGCAGTTGCAGCCGCTTCAATCGTGCGGTCAAAGTTGTCCAAAGAATCAAGCAAGTCTTTGAGCAAATTGGTGTTTGCATAGTCCAAAGTTTCCTGCTTTTCCTTAATCATACGCTTTCGGTAATTGTCAAAGTCAGCAATTTTTCGCAAAAGCTGCTCTTTCAAGTCCGCATTTTCTTTTTCAAGCTCTGCGATTCTGTCCTCAGGCTTTTTTTCTGTGCCTTCAGCCTTTGCAGCATCCGCATTTTCAGTCTTCTGTGTTTCAGCAGCCTGCTCTTCTTTTTTCGCCTCAGTCTGCTCTGTCTTATCTTCTGCCATATCCTTTGCGTTCCTAAAAAATAATTACTTTCTATATTTAAGTTACGAATTCGGATATGCAATCGTCAAATTTTTTTTGCATTTTTTTTCGATTTTTTTCTCATTCAGGGAATTTTTTTCTGATGCATTCTTGAGAAAAATAGTTTTTCGGCATTTTCTTAAAAAAGTATTGAAAAACTATTTAGGTTAGCCCGTTTTCTTAAAAAAGTGTTGAAAAACTAAATAGGTTGACCTCGTTTTCTTAAGAAAGTATTGAAAAACTAAATAGGTTAACCTCGTTTTCTTAAGAAAGTATTGAAAAACTAAATAGGTTAAGCCCATTTTCGCTCAAAACCACTAAAAAACACAACGCTTTTTCAGAGCGCTGCGTTTTCATCAAATAAAATCCTCAGGCAATGGAGCTTCGATCGTCATCACTTCATTCGTTACAGGGTGAGGAAAGGTGAGAGAGCGCGCGTGTAGCATAATGCGACTCCATTCTTTTCCGCCATAAAGCTCGTCGCCCAAAATCGGCAATCCCAAAGAAGCCAAATGCACACGGATTTGATGAGTGCGCCCAGTCTTTGGCATCGCGTCAATGCCGAGCGCGTCAAGTCCGCCGTTTTTCAAAAGCTCGTCTGCGCTCTTCACGATTTTTCGCCTTGTCGCCACCGAAAAATCCGTATGCGCCCAAAGCCCGCCGTCTTTTTCTTTCACCGCTCCCCATTTTGCCCGCTCGCTCTTTTTGGAAATGCGTCCCAAAAAGTTATCGACTTGAAATTGCTTTGGAGGCATTTCGTTTTCCCCGCGATTATTGGCGTAAGGGTCGGCGCAGACAGCACGATAAATCTTTTGCGCCGTGTGGTTTTCAAACATATCGTGAACCGCCTTGTTTACGTCGCGCTTTTTGGTAAAAAGAATTACCCCGCTCGTTTCCCTGTCGAGTCGGTGCATTATGCCAACATAGGGCGGATTTCTCAAAGCGGGATTTTTCGCCCAAAGGTATCGCACAACTGCGTCATGCAAATTGTCCCGCTCTTCTTGGAAAGTGGCTTCTGTGGGGAAAAATGCAGGTTTGTTGACCAAAATTATAGCCTCGTCCTCAAACAAAACATCTTTGTCGGTCAGCTCAAAAGCGATGTCGTTGACTTCTTTTTCTGCGAAAAACTTTTCTCTGTCGAGCGAAAAATCCACTCTGTCCCAGCGGTTTAAGGTGTAAGCAGGGCGACGGATTTGCTTGAAGTTCACGCTGACTTCGCCCGCAACGATAAGGCGGCGAATCTTTGAGTTCAAGCCCTCGCTTTTTCCCAAAATCTCAGCCAATCGCTCCCGCATAAACAAATCAAGCCTCTGATTTTTCTTGTCTGCCGCAAAATAATATTTCTCTTCACTCATTTCTTTCTCCAATGCATTAAGCTAAATACTACAAAAGATTTTTGTTATCGAACAAGTATCTTTCTTGCTTACCCGAAATACTCCTGCATTAACGCCTTGTATAGCGTTTCCGCCTTGCCTAGCGATTTTTGCGCCTTTGCTTTTTGCGCGTCCACTGCTTGCACGAAAGATACATATTTGTCTTGCAAATCTCTAGGAGGCATTAAAACTGGAAAATTTTTTATAATATCACCATTCAGATTTTGCTGATTTCCACCTTTTGCAAGATTTCTAAGTTCATTGTATGACAAAATAAAATATTGCCACAAAAATGCTTGATTTATTTTGTCAGATGGAAGAATGCATGCACACGCTTGATTAGTACATGCTTCTATATTCAAAAAAGCAGTCATTCCACGTGTTTTTCCCTGTCCATACATAGCAACCAAAACAGTTCCAGCAGGAACTAATTTGGAAGAAGATTCATCAAGTCCTTTTTGAGTAATTTTTTCTTCCACAGCACTCAATATATTATTTTGCAATTCTGTAGTTTTTACCCATGGTATTATACCGCCGTTCCAATATTCAGAATTATCTCTGTTAGGAGTTCCACCACTAATAACTTTTGTAAACTCTTTTACAGGTAAATAAGGATATTTTTCATTGTGATGAGGGGCTCCGAACATCTCCACAAACTGCGACTTTACGAGCGTGTCGTATTTTTCGAGCATTCTCTTGTGCTTGGCGATGACCTCTGTGCATTTGTCCAGCACGGCGGCGATGTGCTTTTGCGTGGCGAGTGGCGGCAGGGGGATTTTTGCTTCTGTAAGATTTCCAAGTTTTATGTACTTTATAACTCCTCCAATAGACTCTTTTCTTAATATTTCAATGTAAAAGTTCAAAAAAGAATAAAGATAAACAACTGAAAGACTGTTTTTATCTTTCGATTCAATTATGTAGGTTCTTTGATATGCTTCGAACTTACCATTGTAATATTTTACATTCAAATCACCGTTACCAGCAACAAGTACACACTCACAATCATAACTGTATGAATCAATTCTTAATGGCTCAATGGAACATGTAAAAAAAGGATATTGTCCATTTGGAGAACTTGCATTTGCGTCAAGTTTTCCAGTTTTTATATTTACATAATCCCCAAGCCTTACTGTCTTCCAATTTTCATTATTCATCTTTCACTTTCTCCTGTTTGCAAGGTTGCTTCTATTTCTTCTATCGTTGGAAGCGTGCCTTTAAACTCTGTCGGAAAAAGCTTTGAAATCTCATATTCCGAAATCCCGAGCGGTTCGCTAGAAGATTCAAGCGCATATTTTGCAAGCACATTATCTTTAGACTTGCAAATCAAAAGCCCTATTGTCTGATTATCGCCGTCTTTCTTCAAAATCCCATTGACTGCGCTCACATAAGTTCCAAGTTGCCCGATATTTTCAGAATCAAACTCGCCTGTTTTTATTTCAATAACAACATAGCAGTGCAAAAGAATATTGTAGAAAAGCATGTCGATAAACTTTTCTTTTTTGCCAATCATAAGCCTGTATTCTCTGCCCACAAAGGCAAAGCCTTTTCCCAGCTCAAGCAAAAACTTCGTTATGTTGTCTTCCAAAGCGTCTTTCAACTCTTTTTCGTTGTAGCGTTCCGAAATCGTAAGAAAATCGAAATTATACGGGTCTTTTGTCATTTCTTGGGCAAGGTCGCTGTTTTCGGCTGGAAGTGTCGCTTTAAAATTTGTCAGAGCCTTACCCTGTCGCTCGTACAAATCCGTATCGAGAAAGTTTAGCAGGACAGAACGCGACCAGTTGTTTTCAATCGTCTTCTGCACAAAGAAAATCGCCTTTTTCGCATCGTCAGAAAATCGGTCAATGATATATTTCTGATGTCCCCAAGGCACGCTTTTCAAATCTTCCTCAAGCTGGGGAAAATTTGAAACCTCTTCTGCGTAAAGCAAATAGAACCGCTCCATATATCGCAAATTCGTGGGCGAAAAGCAATGCGATTGGGGCAATTTGTCCGACAAATCTTGGCTCAAGAACTTGAAAAAATTATCGCCGTATTTTGCCGATTTCTTTTTCTCCGCAATCTGAGAGCCTAAATGCCAATAAAATCCCAGCATTTCGCTGTTGACTTTCACAGCCGCTTTTATTTGGCTTTGCTTGAACTCCTTGCAAACCGACAAAATCCATTTTGCATATTCGCTATCACTCTTTATAAGTTCACTCATTTTTCTGCCTTTTACAAAACTAGCTCGCGCCTACAGTATCTTGTAATCAGGACCATCTTCGCCCGCGAAAACTGCGACTTGGCAAGACTGCATTACGCTTGACTCCACGAATCGCGATAAATCAAAAGCCTCAGGCGAGAGCAAATCGTCGGGATTATACGTCGTTTCAATGAGCCGCTCTTCGTCGTCGCTGATGACGCGCGAAAATGCCCCGTTCAAGCGCACAATGTCCTCAACCGCGCTAAAAATATGCTCCTTGTGCTTCTCCTCGAACTTTTGGCGCAAAAAAACAAGCTGCATCTTCTCGATTTCCTCGTGGTCAGAAGTGGCGGGGTCAAAAGAGCCATAAGCGCAGTTGTCCACGCGTTGCCACTCGGCAAAATCGGCTAAAAACGCCGTCGAGTTCATCTTTAACGCCTTCAAAACCGACAAAAACCACGGAACAGCCCGCCCATACGAATAAAAGACAGAAGTCGCAAAAGCCAAATCCCTCGCCGCCTTCGCGTCAATCGTGTTGAATGTCCCCGTCGGCTTTGGAAGCGCATTGTTTCCGTCATTGTCCTCAAGTTGCGGGAAAAAAATGTGATTTGGATAAAGCGAGAGCGCAAAATCAAGCCTGTCGCGGAATGAGCGCAAAGAATCGCCGTTTTTCTTGCAATAATCCATCAAAAAGCCGAAAACCACGCCCGAATCGTTTAGCAGAGCCGCCTTTTTTGAATACTTTTTCTTGTCGAAAAGCAAAATCGGCTTTTGTGAGCCCTCTTCTTTTATTTCGTACTTCATCGCAATGTCAAGCGAACACGAAACGCACTGCGCCAACCGCAAAAGCTCAATCGACACGTCATCTATCGAAATATCGAACTCTTCGTATTCGTCAGCATTTGTTTTCGCCTTCTTTTTCAAATATTCAATCAAGTTCTCTTTTGCCATAGTTTTCTCCTTAAATCAATCTAAACACAAAAAAAGATTTTAACAGAAAAAAAACGCTAAAAAAAGATAGAAAGATATTTTTATTATCACTTTTTAATTAAAAAAAACGCCCCCGCGCAAAAAGACGGGGGCAAGAAGAGACTTTATTTAGAGGCGCTATTAACCTTTTTTGCACGTTCGCTGACAAGAGCATTCGCTCTATCGATTTCCTCGCCAACAGTCTTTGCAAAATCCGAAAGTTCCGCGTCCTCCTCAAGCACAGCGACATTCAGCACAGGAACTAGCGTTTCGTTGATGACCTTAAGAAGCGGAACTTTTATAGAAGTCGCGCTAGAAGGCTTGTTTGAAGCAGAACTTACAGCAGAATCGTGAAGGGCGATATATTCCTCGTGAGCGCTTTTCACAGCCGAAATAGCCTCGTCGACACCAGGAAGCGATTTTGATACCTGTGAAAGTTCTTCGCTCGAAAAATCATCAAGAAGACTTATAATCAAGCCAGTTTCCGCCTCAAAGTTTTGAGCCTTGATTTTCACCTTGAGATAGCGGTCAAGAACAGATTTAAGTTTTCGTGCATTCTCGGCAGTTGTCTCATTTTTCATCGACACATAGCCGTCGAGGATTTTTTCAAGAGCGCGAAGTTCTTCATCGCGTTTTTTATCAGCCTTTGAAAGCGAAACAGAAGTTTTTTCCCTCATATTCGCCTTGACCAATTCCTCGTGAAGTTCCTTTAACTTTGCGAGTGCGTCAACAACGCTTTTGCGCTTGATTTCGCTGCTTTCCGCTGCCCTGAGAATCGCCGCCGACAATGACGACAGTTCAGAGAGGCGAATTTGATTTTGAAGTTTGTTCATATTCAACCTCCGAACAATTCAATTTCCTCCCAGTATATGAATTTGCATAGTAATGTAAAGACAAAAAAACTTATGGCAAAATTATTTTTCTCAATTTCCCCAGAAATCTTAAAACGGCAAAATTATTTTTTAAGAAACATGATGAAAAACGTCGTGGCAAAATTACATTTAATCATTTTTGAGTTTTCTTAAAATGGCAAAATTACATTTTAAGAATTCACCCCTTTTCTTAAAATGGCAAAATTATTTTTTAAGATTCAAGCGAAACAAGCCGACTTCAAGCGTTTTCTCGGAGGATTTATGAGAAGGGAGAAAGGGAGAGCGAAAAATCACTTGAAAAGCATATAAAAATGTGAGATATTTTTATTGAAGTTGCTTTTTTAAGGGCAAAAACAATTGAGTTTTGAGAGGATTTATTTATGTTTACATTGATAGTCGGAATTCTGATGGTCGCTTTTGCAGTTATTGCGTGCTTGCCTGGCTGCTTGAACTGGGGAAGTTACGTAATCGACTTTTTGAAGGGCGGTCTTCCTGTGGGAGCGATTTTAATCGGTATTCTTGCCATTTTCATCGGATTTGCCGACATCAAGGACAAGGCCGAGGCAAAAAGAGAAGAGGCTGAGTCAAAAGCAAGTGAATCAGAAATAAAAAAATAAAGTTTTTGCGTGTATTTTATCCCGCCTGTATTTTACAAGCGGGATTTTTTGTTCTCACTCGGCGCTTTCGAGCTCTTCGACGACTTCTTCCAGCTCTTCAACGTCACTTTCTTCAGCGCTGTCGCTGTTGTGCTGCTGCAAGGCAGGGATTTCGTCGGCGCAGTCCAGAAGCGCTTTTATGCAAAGCGGGTCAAACTGTTTCCCGGAGCCTTCTTTCATGATGCGAAGAGCGTCTTCCAAAAGCATCGGGAGCTTGTAGGAGCGACGGCTCAAAAGCGCGTCCAACACGTCAGCGGTCGCCATAATGCGCGCACAAAGCGGGATTTTTGTGCCAGAAAGCCCGTCAGGATAGCCGTCTCCGTCCCACCTCTCGTGGTGGTTTCGCGCCATCTTGCTGGCGATTTCGATGTACTGAGGCGACAAATACGAAAGGTTCTCGCGTATGATTTCCTCGCCTTTTATTGAGTGCTCTTTCATTTTTTCGCGCTCTTGGGCTGTGAGCGGGCCTTCTTTCGTGAGAATATAATCGGGAACGCAGATTTTTCCGATGTCGTGGAGCGGTGCGGCTTGCGTTATGTATTCTTGCATTTCGGCTGTCAGCTCGTCAGCGTAAAAACCGAGGTCTTTCATTCGCTGGCTTATCAGATTGACGTACGCTCTCGTTCGCTTGATGTGCTCTCCTGTGAGAAAATCGCGCGATTCAACGAGGTTTGCAAATCCTGTGATGATTTTTTGCTGGTCGAATTGTGTCGCAAGATTTTTCGCTCGCTCTTCGTGCTTTGCCTTCTGCGCTTCCATTTCTTTTTTGTCAAGGAGGCGCATTGTGGTTTGCGTTGAGTTTGCGACGCAGATGATTATGATTGTGCAGATTGTGTACTCGATTGACATTCCGATGGCGTGGGCGCGAATCCATTCATTGAGAGGGATATTGGCATAAGCCGATGTCTCATGTGTCAAAGCGCGATAGAAAATCGTCAGGAGCATTACGCAATAGCTTATGACTGTGATTCGTGTGCAGAAAATGCGGTCATAATAAAGCAGCGTTACGGTCGGCACGATTAAGTAGAGCAAAGACACTTCAACTCCGCGCTGCATGCTCAATGTCGTAACGACGAACTGGAAAATAAGCATTATGAAATATTTTGTGAGCGCGCTTTTCTTTTTTGAGTGGAAAATTGTCAGGGCAATCTGAAAAAATATCAAAAGCGCTGTGTTTACGGCAGTTGCAACGTAATCCGTGCCGGGAATGACTCCGATGATTTTCCCAATCGCAGGAATGAGGCGAAACGGTGTCATGAGCCACATTATTTTGAGGATTCGCGTGTTCATTAGCATTTCGTTTTCGCGAAAAAGTGCGTTATTAAGGCTTTTGTTCATTCGTTATCCCCAGAAGTTAAGTCGATTGTTGAATTATACAATATATTTTTTTCACTGTCTATTTTCTTTGTTTTTTTGCGCTTGAAAAAAAGTCGTATTGCGTGATAATATCCATTTTGTGAGCGCAGCCTTTGAAGGCTAAGGAGAAGTATGGGTGAAAATCCCTCACTGTCCCGCAACCGTAAAGTCGGATCGCCTGATGCTCAACAAACTCTTTCACGATGTATGGACGGGTGTTTATGAATAATCGTTTTTTTTCATTTTTTATATTGTGTTTTGCTTTTCTTGCATGTTTTTCGTGCAAAGACTCTTCAAAAACAATTTCTGACACTTCATTTTCGTTCACAGATGATTTGAACCGAGTTGTAAGTGTTCGCTCTGCAAAAAAAATAGCAGTTCTTCAAGGAAGTCTTGCTCATGCTTGGATTAGCGCGGGCGGAAAGCTTTCGGGCTTTACTGAAGATTTTTCAAATGAGGTAAAAGAGGGCGTTTTGGGTGACGATGGCGAGTCGTTTCTTGACGGTGCGCAAAATCTTGGCGCAATGATGAGCCCAAACGCCGAACTTCTTGTTTCAGGCGGGTATGATTTTGTCGTTCTCTCCTCTTCTCTTTCAGCGCACAAGAACATTTTGGGCACGCTCGAATCCTCTGGGATTCCATGCGCCTTTTTTCATCTCGACACTTTCGCAGATTATTTTCATGTCATGGAAATCTTTTGCAAAATCACGAAAAACGAAGACGCATTCAAGAAAAATGCTCTCGATGTAAAAGAAAAAATCGATGCAATCACTTCTGACAAAATCCAAAACGCGCCAACTGTGCTTCTTCTTCGCGCTTCAAGCGGAAAAATCTCGTCGCGCTCTTCCCGCAACGACGCAACTGGCGCAATGCTTTCGGATTTGGGCTTGAAAAACATCGCTGACGAGAAAAAATCGCTTCTGGAAGATTTGAGTCTTGAAAAAATCATCGCTGAAAATCCTGATTTCATTTTTGTCACGACTATGGGCTCAAGCGAAAAAGCGGAAAAATACTTGAAAAGCGTTTTTGAGGAAAATCCTGCATGGCAAAGTCTTGATGCCGTGAAAGAAAATCGCTTTTTTATTCTTCCTCGTTCACTTTTTCATTACAAGCCATGCGAAAAATGGGGAGAAGCATATTTATATTTGCACAACATTTTTAAGGAGATAGACAAATGAATACTTTATTGTCATTGACAGCAATTATTCTTGTCAGTTTCGGAACGTCGTTCAAGGATAGCCGCGAGGCAACTATCGACGCTGTTACAAAAGACGTGCAGGCGGTCTACGCCGAAGCGAAGGTTTATCCTGCTTTCACAAGCGAGATTATCAGAAAGAAAATCGAGAAGAATGAGGGCGTTCACATTATGGACGTCGCCGAAGCTCTCGAAAGCGCAAAGGCAGCTGGTTGCAAATACGTTGTTCTTCAGCCGACTCACATGATGTACGGTCTTGAATACAACGAGATGATTGAACTTGCAAAGCCTTATGAAAAGAACTTTGACAAAGTTGTATTCGGTCAGCCGCTTCTTGCTGAAAAAGATGACATCAGCGCAGTTTTGAAGGCTGTTGTTCCACAAATCAAAGTCGGCAAAAAGGAAGCCGTCGTTTTTATGGGTCACGGAACAGAGTATTTCAGCAACTTCTTGTACGCCGCTCTTGATTATCAGGCAAAACTTGAAGGCTACAACAACGTATTCGTTGGAACTGTTGAAGCGTTCCCTGCTGCTGAAGATGTTATCGCTCTCACAAAGAAAGCAGGCTTTAAGGCTGTAACGCTCACTCCTCTTATGTTGGTTGCTGGCGACCACGCGAACAACGATATGGCAGGCGATGAGGACGACAGCTGGAAAAATCAGTTCAAAGCGGCTGGCTTCAAGACTGTGAACACGCTCGTCAAAGGCTTGGGCGAATACGAGGGCGTGAGAGCGATTTATGTTTCTCACATCAAAGACGCACTCGAAAAACTTGAATCAGAGGGCAATGACTAATCAGCTTGTAACAGCGCAGTATATTGTTTGCGGAAGCAAAAAACTGCGCTGCGGATTCACTACGGGAAGCGCTGCTGCTATGGCGGCAAAAGCGGCTTCCCGCTTTTTGCTATTGAGCGACAAATCAAAATCCGTTTCTATTACCACGCCAAAGGGCTGGTTGGCTTGTGCTGACATTATCTTTGACGAATCATCTTTCAAAAAAAACTGTGTTCGCGTTGGTGTCAAAAAAGACGCAGGCGATGACCCTGACGCAACAGACGGAATCGAAGTTTTTGCAACTGTAACAATCTTGGAAAAAACAGCCTCCGATGTCGAGATAATCATCGACGGCGGAAAAGGCGTTGGACGCGTCACAAAAGAAGGCTTGGATCAAGCGGTCGGAAATGCCGCAATAAACTCAACTCCACGAAAAATGATTGAAAAAGAAGTGCGAGAAGTGGCAGCGGAAGCACTTTTTTCGGGAAAAATCGAAGTTATAATCGATATTCCCAACGGCGAAGAAATCGCAAAAAAGACATTTAACAAAAATCTTGGAATAACAGGCGGTCTTTCTGTCATTGGCACAACAGGCGTTGTCGAGCCAATGAGCGAACAGGCTCTTATTGACGCGCTTTGTGCCGAAATCAATGTAATAGAAGCAGAGCAGCAAGGAAAAAAGATTCGCGCAATCATCGTCACACCCGGCGAATACGGGCTTTCGTTTCTCAAGGGCTACAAAAGCGCCAACAATCTTGAAAAAATCGCTGTCCTTAAATGCTCCAACTACATCGGAGCCGCTCTTGATTTGATTGCGTCAAAAAACTTCACACACGTTTTCATTGCAGGGCACGCTGGAAAGTTCGTAAAACTTGCAGGTGGCATTTTCAGCACGCACTCGCGCACGGCAGACTGTCGACTTGAGCTTATTGCCGCACACGCCGCTCTCTCTGGAGCAAATCGCAATACAGTCGCCGCCATTATGGAATGCGCCACAGTAGATGCCGCACTTGAAGTTTTGGACAAAGCCGTTGAAGTGAATACAGAGAGCGTCCTTGAAAGCCTTGAGCAAAAAATTGAAGCCCACCTGGAAAGACGCATTCAAAATGCGTTCAAGTGGGCTTTTTTGATGTTCACAAATGTGCGAGGGATAATTTCAAGCACAAAAAACATCGAATCATTTTTCAAAGAAATGAGCCTTTAATCTGCAACATCGCGGCTCAAAAGCTCAGCAAAAGCTTCTTCATAAGAGCCTTCAGGATTTTCGATTTCAAACCAATATTGCTCAGAAGGTTTTTCGTCGTTCGTCAAAAAAAACTCAAGAGCGCCGCCTTCTTTCAGCAAATCATTCACAAGCTCTGAATTACTGGGATTAAAAATCAGCTTTCCGTTTCGCATTGCGTCATTCAAAACAAACTCTATTTCGTACTTGTCCTTCACCGAAACAGAAAATTGCGATGACCAAGTGTTAACATCTTTGCCATCATAAAAGCCTTCGAGCAGCACCGAGATTTTATTCTGGCTTTGAACGCGGATAACAGCACAGACGCCTTTTGCGCCATCAACAGCAACACTCGTTGCATTCTCGATTACCTGAGAGCCGTTTTTTCCGCGAACAACCCAAAAGCCGTTGGAAAAATCGCCCTTATCATCTTTTTCCGCAATGATAGGCGGCTCTGGCTCTTTTTGCTCATCGATTTTCTCTTCAATCGTCAGCCCTTCTTCATCGCCAGCATCAACCGTGTCATTATCAATCGTTGGCGCATGAGGCAAAGGAGCGGGAGATGAAACGCAAGAAGCGAACAGAAAAGCAGCAAACACAAAACAAAGCGCGCTTTTTATAAATTTCATATGAAAATCCTCCTGCTCCATATTATAGCACAGATTTAGCAGTCAATCCTGATGATTCGGCTATTGGTCAAAACCTCGTTGCCCTCTTCGGTAATCAGCACATCGTTTTCAAGCCTGCAGCCGCCGATTTTCGTGTCATAAAGACCTGGCTCAAGCGTTACGATGTTGCCCACTTGGAAAACCACATCGTCGCCCGCTCTCATGCTCACGCTCGGCGCTTCGTGAATCTCCAAGCCCGTTCCGTGACCAAGACCGTGCGGCATATTGCGACCTTCAGAAGCGAAAATCTCGTCAGCCTTTGCCGCCGCTGTTTTCGTCTTATTGCCCGCCTTATAAAGCTTCAAGCACTCGTCAAAAGCCTTTTGAGTCAAAGAAAGCTGCTTTTCTTGCTCTTGAGTCAATTTGCCCTTTGCAATCGTGATTGTCGCGTCTGAAGCATAGCCCTCATAGCAAACGCCGTAATCAAGAATAGAAAGCCCCTGAGCTGGCCATTCGCCGTTTGTGTAGCCCGGGAATGCGTGAATCGCAAAACTACGCGCAGGACCTGCTGCCAAAGTGTCAAAACTCGTTCGCTCACAGCCCGCCTCACGCAATTTTCGCTCAATGAGAAGAGCAACATCGGTTTCTGTTTTGATTTCGCCCGCCCTCGCCATCTTTTCGATGAGGTCGGTAATGCCGTTCGTGATGCGACAAGCCTCGCGAGTACATTCAATCTCGTATTCGTCTTTCACCGCGCGCATTTTCACCACAGCGTCGTGCGCACCCTTTTCGTCGCAAACGATTTTCCAGCCATCAAGCTCCTTTTCGTACTTTTGGAACTGCAAATGACTCGTCACGCTCGGCAATTCCACAACGGCATTTTTCGGCGCATAAGAAAAAGAAGAAAGAATCTCCTTTATCGCCCTCTCTTTTTTTCGCTCGAACGTCGTGTAAGGAATAAGGCGGTCAGCCTTTGCCTTTTCCTTCATCAAGTTCTCGTCCCACGCCGTCAAAACGCTCTCGCCCTTTTGAGTGATAATCAAAATCGCGTCGCTCGGGTGTCCCGTGAGGTATCGAATCGCCACATCACGCGCGCCCTCGGTGTCCTCAAAAACGACCGCAAACACAGAGTGCTCTTTAAGCCAAGAAGCAACCTTGTCGCGACGTGCCTTGTAAATCTTGTCCATATCGAATTCTTTCATCGAAAATCTCCTGCTATAAAATATTTTTTCTCAGTAATCATCATCATAATCATAATTACATTCGTGACTTATGTATGTAATTTTAGCTTTTAGTTTGCCGTTGTCCCAGAACACATATTCATACCACTCTTCATCGCCGTCTCCGATGCTGGCTTTGTAATGAATCTTATTGCCCTTGTCGTCGTATTCATACCACCATTCATTACCATCGCTGTCTTCGGAATAAATCTCATTTCCCTTGATGTCGTATTTATACCAACATTCATCGCCGTCGCTGTCTTTAGAATGAAACTTGTCTCCGTAGCTGTTGTATTCAAACCATTCTTCATAACCATCGCTTTTTTTGGAATGAATCCTGTTTCCGTTGCTGTCGTATTCATACCACCATTCACTACCGTCGATGTATTTGGAATGAATCAAGTTTCCCTTGCTGTCGTGCTCATGCCACCATTCAGAGCCCTTGCTGTTTTTGGAATGAATCTCGTTTCCGTTGTCGTCGTAATCATACCACGTTTCTCTGCATTCCCAGCTAAACTTCTCTTTGAGATGAATCATGTTGCCATTGCTGTCATATTCTCTCCACTTTTCAATGCCATTGCTGTTTTTATAATGAACCCTGTTGCCATTGTTGTCGTAATCTTCAATCGCAAATGCTTCCAAATACTTTGAAACCATTTCGCCGTCCACAATTACATCTTTGTCGAGATTTTCGCCCAAAACTACACTATCCATCAAAACTCTCCTGTTCTTGCCGTATCATTTACATTTTATTTCGCACATCATTGTATTTTTCTCGCTTTTTTTTATCAATATATTTTCTTGAGAATATTTTTTCTCTTCCCGTTTTCCCAAATCGTTATCATAACGATTGCGCAAATTCATCAAAACAGACTTCGTTACCGTAACGATTGTAGGGAAAAACAGTTTTCTTAAATCGTTACCGTAACGATTTAAGACTATTCGGATTTCTCAAATCGTTACGATAACGAAAGCCCACTTTTTAAAAATCCTAAAATCGTTACCATAACGATTGCCGTTTTTCGCTTTGGCAAAAATCGTTATGGTAACGATGCAAGCCAAAAAAAGTTGCTTTGTTTATTCACACTTTTCGTTTTGTGTCATGCTCAAACTTGTTTCAGCATCTACTCTGCTCAAAATCAACCGAAATACTCTTGCATTAACGCCTTGTATAGCGTTTCCGCCTTGCAGAGCGGAATAATTCAATTACTCTGATTCCTCATAATAATATGAATAATCAATGCCTTTCATAAACATCTCACGGTCGTTTATCTTATCGGTCAAGGCATTTTGCAAAAGAGTTTTGATTTTTGTCGTATCGGAATGACTTTCTATCATTGCATTTAGATAATCGTTTTTTGGAATTTTGCTCCAGTCCACACACTTGGAAAGCCGCTTTTTGAAAATCAAATCAAGCCAAATCCTTGTGCTTCTGCCGTTGCCCTCCATAAACGGATGAGCCACATTCATCTCCACATATTTTTCTACAATTTCCTCAAAAGAGTTTTCGCTCATTTTTTCGATTTGTTGCAAAGCCTCTGGCAAAAACTGAGCTACGCAAAAAGTGAAATCACCCTTGCTGATTGTTTTTGTGCGTATTTTGCCAGCAAAGTCGTAAAGCCCTCCAAAGATGTAGGCGTGAATCTGTTGCAACGCTTTTATAGTTCCGACATCCTCATCTTTCACAAGATTGCTCTGCAAAAAAGTGTACGCTTTCTTTTTGCTTTGTCCGTCTATCGTGTTGTCGCTGTAATTGAACCAATCGAGGAATTTTGCGGCATTGTTATTCGGATAATTCTTTGCAAGCGTCTGAACAGCATCGTAGTCAAGAGCGTCTGCCTTTCGCTTTTTGCCGTCAGGAGATTCAAATTTGAAGTCGTGAGTGACACTCACGAGTTGGATATTTTCCGTGCCAAACCTTTTTTTGAGCCATCTCCAGTAGTTACTCGCTTTTACATAATCATCTTCATTGTTGATTGCACGGATAATGTCGATTGCAGAAAACCACCATTTTGAGTTTTCTTCGTCCCAAACTGCGCGAACTTCCCTGTCGTTAAAAAATCGGATTGAAACTTTTTCCATAGCCTACGCTCCGAAATACTCTTGCATTAACGCCTTGTATAGCGTTTCCGTTTTGTCGAGCGATTTCTGCGCCTTTGCTTTCTGCGTGTCCACGGCTTGCACGAACTTGGCGAATTTTTCTTGAAGGGCGATAGGGGGAACGGGGATTTTTAATTCTGAAAGGATTTGCTGGTTCAGATTTTGAATGTTCGCACCTCGACCAGTCATATTTTTTCTTGTGTTTGGCATTTTCAAAAATTGAAGTAAAAATAAATGATTAATTGAATCTGTTGAAAGTCTGAACCGAATACAGAATCCACTAAAAGTTGTTAATACACGAGGATGTACAAGAACACTTCTTCCAACAAGTTCTTTATTTCCATTTGAACGAACAAAAACTATATCATTGTCTTTTAATAAGTATTCTTCCGAAGGTTTCTCATTTAGTGAGATAACTGGAAGCTTTTCACAATTTGAAATTACAGCATTATCCTTAAAATCTCCGACACCAAGGCAATTTATTTCAAAGCCATTGTCTTCATAACTGAAGTTCATTCCATTTTTACATAAACCAATATTACCTAGTTTTTCAACTTTCCATTTTCCGTTTTCAATTGGATTGTCTCCGAATATCTCCACAAACTGCGACTTCACGAGCGTGTCGTATTTATCGAGCATTCTCTTGTGCTTTGCGATGACCTCTGTGCATTTGTCCAGCACGGCAGCAATGTGCTTTTGCTCTTCGAGAGGCGGGAGGGGGATTTTAAAATCTCGTAAAATACTTAGATTGATATTGCTTTGTGCAACGCCTCGCCCTATTTGACATACTTCATCTTTTAATGATTTCAAATATGAATAGAAATAATCTGTATTGAGTTTTTCGTTATCAATGATTTTCAATCCTGCGATTGCTTGATTTGTCGTTGCGTCTATATCAAGTATTGCAACTTCGCCGAGTGTTGCAAAAATTGAGTATAAAACAGTTCCTTTTGTAAAGAGTTTTGTAGAGGAATTATTTAAGCCTTCCTCTGTAATAAATTCAGAACTTTTAGATAGATATTTTCCTGTAAAATCGCCTATCTTTACCCAAGGAATAGTTCCACCTTTCCAATATTCGACCTTGCTTCTCGATGGTGTTCCGCCTGATTGTATTTCACACACATCGCCAAGTCTTACGGTCTTCCAATTTTCATTTTTCATTTTTCAATTCTCCGTTTTTCCATCATAAAACGCTGTCGAAACATCTTTCACAAAGTCTGCAAGCCCTTGGGCAGACGGCAAAACGCTTTTAAGAGAATACGTTGAAACTCCGATAGGCTCTGCGGATTTTTCCACAGTCCATTGCGCCACAACGTCGTTTTTCTCTTTGCAAATCAAAAGCCCTATTGTGTCATTGTCGCCCTCATCTTTTCGTAAATGATTTACCGCGTTGCAATAAAAGTTTAATTTGCTCACAAACTCTGGCTCAAACTTTACCACCTTCAGCTCAACAACGATATATCGTCTCAATTTCAAGTGATAAAAAAGCATGTCCAACTCATACTCGTCGCCGTTCACCACAAAAGGAACATGGCTTCCAACAAACGCAAATCCGCTTCCAAGTTCTAGCAAAAACTTTATCAAATTCTCTTCCAAAGCCTTGTGCAAATCTTTTTCTTCGTAGTTTTCACGCATTGAAAGAAAATCAAACTTGTACTCGTCTTTCAAGATTTCTTTTGCACATTCGCTCTGTTCTTTCGGCAACGTCAGCGCAAAGTTGTTTACTGTGTTCCCGCGTGTTTCAAAAAGTTTCGTGTCCAGCATGTTCAAAAGCATTGCTCGACTCCAGCCGTTTTCTTTTGTCTTTGAAATAAAAAACAAAGCCTTATCAACAGATTTTGTCTTCGTGAATATTTCGATATGATGCCGCCACGGAATCGTGAAGACTGTTGCTTCAAATTCGTCACCAAGTTGGTGATGAATCGGAGAATAAAACGCATAGAAGCGTTTCATATATTTCAAGTTCGTTACCGAAAACCCCTGTGCATTTGGGAACGTAGAGCGCAAATCCTTGCTCAATGTTTCATAAAAGTGGCTTCCGTATTTTGAATCAAGTTGCTTTTCAAAAATATCCATACCTATATTCCAATAAAGCAAAAGCATTTCCTCATTCACAGCAATGCTCGCTTTTATCTGTGCCGAACGAATCTGCTTTTTTAACTCCAAAATCCAGTTTTTATATTCCTCATCACCAGCCCTCGCACACGGCGCGCTAATTTCTGCCTGTTCATTTTCATTTTTCATCTTTCAATTTCTCCGTTTTCAGTTTTAATATTTCTCATACAATAAACCAAAATCGCCTGTTGCACAGCCAAAAGACTTTTCTTGAACTCGTAGCCCACAAAAAACGGCGAGCTAATCGCGTCTTCCGCCACTTCTTCCCCGCGGAAAAACGGCGGACACGGATTTAAGAGCGCGCCTTTGTTCGCTTTTTGCATAAGCTGTGCCGTAATCTGATAATCGCGAAAATCCGCCTTTAGCTCCGTCGGAATGGAATCCGTGCAAACAATGTCTTTTCCCAAAATCGCGCTTTGAATGTCGGGAATGTTCTCAACGCCTTTAATGCAGTATTTTTCGCTCGCGCACTGCCAAAGCGAGAAGCCAAACGCCGCCGCCGCTTCCGCCCAAGCCTTTCCGATGTTGCCCGACGCGCCGACGAAAAGATATTTGCATTGAAGATAATCCGCGCGCAATTTTGAAAGCGAATACAAATCGCTCATCATCTCGCAAGGGTGATTTTCCGCGGTCATCGCATTTATCACGGGAATGTCGAGCGAGCGCGCCATCTTTTCAAGCAAGCCGATGTCTTTGTGCCGCACCACGACCGCGTCCGCCCAGTTTTGCAAATAGCCGCACACGTCGCGAATGTCCTCTTTTTTCTCTAGCACGCTAGGCTCAAACAAAATCGCTTGCCCGCCCAAAAGATGAATCCCTTTTTCAAACGAAACGCGCGTGCGGAGGCTTGTTGACGGGAAAAACAAAACAACCGTTTTTTCGCGCAAAAAGTTTTTGTATTCGCCAATGTTGTCCGCAATCGAAAAAATCTCTTGCAGCTCCTCTTTTGTAAAATCCGTCAGCCGAACAAACGATTTCATTTTTTTCCTCCTTCTCCCTCACGGCTTAAATTGTGCTGTATCCAATTTTCGTTTTTACCTTGCCATTATCCCAGAACGTGTATTCATACCAACTTTCTTTGCCTTCGGCGTCTTTGAAATAAATCGCATTTCCTTTGCTGTCATATTCCTTCCACAATTCAAAATAGCGGTCTTTGAAATAAATCTGATTTCCATTGTCGTCGTATTCATACCACGATTCATTGCCGTCGCTGTTCTTGGAATGAATCACTTTTCCATTGCTGTTGTAATCATACCACTTTTCATAGCCGTCGCTGTCTTTGCTATGAATCTCATTTCCCTTGTCATCGTATTCATATTCATACCATTCTTCTTTGCCGTCGGCGTCTTTGAAATAAATCACATTTCCCTTGTCATCGTATTCATATTCATACCATTCTTCTTTGCTGTCGGCGTCCTTGGAATGAATCACATTTCCCTTGTCATCGTATTCATATTCATACCATTCTTCTTTGCTGTCGGTGTCTTTGGAATGAATCTCGTTTCCATTGCTGTCATATTCCGTCCAATATTCATAGCCGTCGTTGTCTTTATAATGAAGTTCGTTGCCATTGTTGTCGTATTCCTCGATAGAAGAAACTTCAAGCCGCTTTGAAACCATTTCGCCGTTCACAGTTACTTCTTTGTCTACAATTTCGCCTAAAACTACACTATCCATTATTCCCCTCGTTTATCAGTTATTTTTACAAGTCAGGCTCTGCCTGCTGTTTCGTTCCCAAAAAACGCCGTCAGCGTAGCCTTGTATCGTCTTGTCTGCCTCCGCCATCTCAAGACGCTTTTGTGCCAAAAGACAATACTCCGCGCTTTGCTCAATCCCGCAAAAATGCCGCCCCAGCTTCTTCGCCACAACGCTCGCAGTTCCGCTTCCCAAAAACGGGTCAAACACCACATCGCCTGCCGCGCTCGAAGCCAAAATCAACTTTGCATAAAGCTTTTCGGACTTCTGCGTCGGGTGCTCAGTGTTCTCGCTCATCGACCAAAACGGAATGGAAATATCGTCCCAAAAATTGCTCGCGCCCGTCAAACGAAACTTTCCGCCTTCCTCCGCTTGCCAGTCCTTTGGCACACCGTTTTCCCGATACGGCGCCAAAACCCTGCGCTTTTGCTTCACCGCCTCGGCATTAAAAAAATAATTCTTTGAATCCTTGACAGCAAACCAAATATCTTCCATCGAGTTCTTCCAGTTTTGAGCCGAACCCCTCCCTTTTTCCCGCTGCCACGTTATGCGATTAAGAATTGTCAGCTCCGCCTCAATCGCGCGCTGCAAAGCTGAAGTGCACTTCCAGTCGCCACACATATAAAGCGAGCCAGACGGCTTTAGCTTTTTGCAAACCGCGGGAAACCAAGAAGAGAGATATTCATCATAAGCCTGAGCCGAACGCGCATTAAACGTAACGCCAGCAAAATCTTTTGTAAGATTATAAGGCGGGTCAATGATAATCAAATCCGCAAACTCATCGGGAAGATAGCTCAAAAGCGAGATTGTGTCGCCGTGAATCGTCTTGTCCAAAATATCGCTGGCGCACAACTGAGATTTTTCTTTAAGAAGAGAATTGAAAATAAAATCTGAAGAAAGAATACTTTTAGAAAGCCGCACTCTTTCCTCGTCCGTCAAGAAAATTGTGCGGTTATTCTTCGCCCTTGTTTTTGTTTCTCCCATTTTTGCCCTAAGAACGCTTTGCGCGCTGAGTTACAACGCTATTCGACTTGTTGACAGCAAGCGCAACCTGCTCGGCAAAAGAACCGTAATTTTCAGCAAACAACTCAGAGGCAATATTCAAATACGGAATGAGCTTGTCATTCAAAAGACTCACCAGCCGCTTCTTCACCGCACTCGCATTATCGCCAAGACCAAGCTTTTCGTCTTCCTGCGCCTTGACGCTCGCCAAAAAATCCGCCTCCGCCGCGCGAACAGCCGAAACCGCCTCCGCCAAATTCGGCAAAGCCTCGACCGCCGCCTTGTTGCCCTCCGTGTCCAAATCCTCAAGAAGCGACGCAATTTTCGCGCTCTCAGTCGCGTTATTCAAATGCGAAATCCCCTTGTACTTGTCAAGCAGAGAGCAAACCTTGACCGCCGTCTGCTTTTGCGAAGCCGTGCCCAAAAGCGTGTAAGCCTTCGCCATATCGAACAAAGAAGAAAGAGCGTCATCGCGCGCGCTGTCCTTTTCCACAAGGCTCGAAGCCGATTTCGTGCGATTCATCGAAGAAATAAGCGCATTGCTCTCCTTTTTTTCAGCACTCATCAGCGCATTCAAAATCTTGTCTTCCCCGATTTTTGCCACATTCTCATCGTAGCGAACGCCAATCCCCTGCGACAGCGTCCCCAACTCCGCAATCTGAATGTTGTTCTGAACTTTAGGAACTTTAGAACTCATTACCTTGCCTCCAAATAAATTGTAGAGTAAGTTTAAACCTAATAAAAGCGATTTTCAAGCGTATTTACTTCACCAAAACACTTTGGAAAGGCGAAAAACTCTTTTTTAATCTTCCAAAACACTTTGGAGAGCCGAAAAACTCTTTTTTGACATTCCAAAGCACTTTGGAGAGCCGAAAATCTCTTTTTTGACATTCCAAAGCACTTTGGCGAGCTGAAAAACTCTTTTTTGACATTCAAAAGCACTTTGGAGAGCCGAAAATCTCTTTTTTGACCTTTCAACGAACTTTGGAGAGCTGAAAAACTTTTTTTTGACATTCCAAAGCACTTTGGCGATGTGGGAAAAAAATTTTTGTTGAAAATAAATTCTGTACAAAGTAAAATATCCGACGTGGAAAAAATTCGACGAGCAGGAAAGGCACCCTGCGCTCATCGTTTGATGAACCTGATATGATGGATACGCCGCCCATCCGAATTTTTTTCTAAAACCGCTTGAGGGTTCTTTTTTGAAAATCTCAGGCGGCTTTTTTTTTGCGCGGGGAAATGGGGAGAAAAATAGGCTAAATGGTTTGATACATAAAAATACAGCCCTCGTCGTATTTTGGCTTGACGTGCTGCTGAACGAACTTTTCTTGCGCTGCGGGCAAGCGGGAAAAGCCCATTGTCGTGTAGTGCGAGATGAGCTTTTCTTCTGGGAGCGCATAGATGTAGAGCGAATAGACGCCGACGTATTTGGCGATTTTTTTGACCAATGGAATCACAAACGAGCGGAAAATGTATTTTCCCAAGCCCTCGACTTCGGGGTGCTTCTTTTTGTAGCGCACATTGACAGCGAAGTTCGACAGCTCAATCGCAGGATAGGAATCAAAGCTGTCGTTTTTGACTTGAATCGTAATCAAGCCCGTTCGGAGCGTGAAATATCCCGCAAGCTCCCGCGTTACAGAATCTTTGACAAGATATGTGCGCGAAAGGCTCAGTTTCTCGTCTCTTTCTGCCGCTTCCTTGAGGTAATATTCCAAGCCCTTGCCCTTTTCGCTCGCCTCGAACTCCGCTATCAGCGCAACGTTTTCAGGCGAATCATACAACTGTTCAACAGATAATAAAACTGTGTCTTCAATCGAAAGTTCTTCAATCATTGTTCTGCCTCGTGCCATTTTTTGAGCATTGCTCGGTCTTTTTCGTGCTCTTTTGTTAACCACGCCTCAAACTCTGCGCAATCCTTGTCGAGCTGGGTAAAATCTGGCTTTGGCGTGTTCTTGATGAAGTTCCACGCTTCCGACGCGTCGAGCATTGCCTGGTATTCTTTCGAAATCACTCTCATAAAACGCCTCCTTAAAAATGAATCTGCTTTTATTATAGCTTCGCTGATTTTTATTTGCAATGTTCAAAATCTTACAGCAGTTCCAGCTTAAAGTTTGTGAAGGTCGCTTTTGCGCCAGCTTGCTTTGTGGAATAACAGAACAAGGCAAATCGAACGCCGACGAATTGGTCAAGCGTGTAACGGAGCAAAATCGGCTTTCCAAAGTTGGCAAACTCATCTTTTTGGGAGTCAAAATACTGACATTGCACATTCTCGGCTTGGTAGTGAAGCGAGAACACAAGGCGCAACTTTATCGAGCGGGTATTTTCAAAAGAGATTTCTTTTTGCTCGATGATGACAGGCTCGCTCGTGTCGGGAATTCCGCGTGTCCACGGTGAATAATCATTTTTGTGTTCGGCTGCAATCAAAAAATATTTTCCGCCCTCGTTTTTTACTCCAATAAAACCGTATTCGCCCTCAAGCGCGCCCAATCCCGCAATGTCGCCGTCGCAGATTTCGCTTGCGCTGAGCGTTACGGAACCTGCGCAGTCCTCGGTGAATGTGCGCTGAGTCAGCGTGTTCGCCGCCTGCGTGATGTTGATGCAAGTCTTGTCTGTTTTGACGCAAAAACTCGTGCGCTCAAGCTCAATCAGCGATTTGTTTGGAATGTGGTTCCACTGCCAAGCGGGATTTGTAAAATCGTCGCTGAAAAGTGGCTTGTAAACATAATCTGGGCGCAAATCTTGCACGGTTACAGACTCAGGAGCAACGCCGTTTGAAAAAACAGGAAAGTCATCAACGAACTTCACTCTCACAAGAACAGGAATACGACCGAGCGCGCCGTGGTCTTGAAACACAACAGAAAACCATTCTCCGTCTGGAGCTTGCACGATTCCGCCCTGAGCTGTGCCGCTGTTCCAATGTGCAAGGTCGGAGCAAAGAACGTCGCCGCCCGTGTATTCGCCGTCGATTTTGTCTGACACAAAGCAGGCTTCGCTTCGCATTTTGCCTTTTAAGATGTGGATTAAAAAAACGTAGTATTTGCCATTGATTTTGTAAATATGGCTTCCTTCATAGCCCAGCGCAACTTCTTCTGGATTGTCGCGGATAATCACTTTTTGCACTCCGTTTTTCTTTGGCTTGGAGAGGTCGCTTTCAAGCTCGGTCAGCGTGATGTTCATATTGCCGCTAACGCAATAAACTCTGCCGTCGTCGTCAAAAAGAATGGACATATCGTGATAAAAGCCCTCGATTTCGCTTTTTTTCCACGGTCCTTCAATTTTGTCTGCGGTGAACAAAAATGTTTTGTGCAAATCGTTTGCAACAAAGCTCACGTAAAACTTGCCGTTGTGATGCCGCAAACACGCCGCCCACATTCCGCTGCCGTAAACGCCACGGTTGTCGCGCAAGGTTTCGCCGTCGCTCTCTTCGAGTTCGTCGTAAACATAGGCTGCGTGCTCCCAGTCCACAAGGTTGTGCGAGCGCAAAATGACGCAGCCACTCATAAAGTGCATTGTGGTTGAGACCATGTAATAAGTGTCGTCCACGCGGATAACGTCGAGGTCGGGAAAGTCGGCGGGAATGATGTAAGAAGAAGAAGTTTTGTAAGTTGATTGTGAATAGAGATTTTCGCTCATAAAATCCTCCTTGTCTGAAAGATTATAACTTTGCATATAGTTCTTTACAACGGGAAAAAATCGAGGTTAGAATAGATTTTGGAGGAAATTATGGCGATAACTGTAAACATTCGATACTCTGGCAAAAACGGAGCGGCAAAGGCGTTCGCTCGCGAGATGATTTCAAGCGGAACAGTCGAAAAAATCCGCGCGGAAGAAGGAAACTTGCGCTATGAGTATTATCTGCCGTTCGATTCTGATGAGGAAACGGTGCTGCTCATCGATTCGTGGAAAAATCAAGAAGCAATCGACGCTCATCACGCAACTCAAATGATGAAGACGATTGCAGAACTTCGCGAAAAATACGATTTGCATATGAGTGTGGAACGTTTCGCAAGCACTGACGATATGAGTGAAGAAGACAAGAAGTTTATAAGGCAATAAGCAAAACAAAATCCCTCAGGGCTTCTTTCCTTGAGGGATTTTTTGTGTGCAAGCAAAAAATATTTATCGCTTTACTTTCTTTACAATCATTTTCAAAATCGGGTCTTTTGTGGCGAAAAGCGAGGCAATGCCGATTAAGCCAAAGATAAGAGCCGTGATTGCAAGATATCCGCCGTCGTCGATAAGGCGGTTTCCGCTGTGGAAGATTTATGGATTTATGCTTGCTTTGACATTTACGACGACGTCTTCTTTTGAAAGATTGCTTGAAGGGCGTGGTTTTATCACGAGATAATAGCCACCAGAGGCGAGATTGACGCAAAAGTCGTCTTTCAAGGCGTTGTTTCTTTGATAGGCGAAATTGTAGCGAAGTCCCGACTGATAATGATAGAAATCGAGGGTTTGCTCGCCCAAGATTTTGATGTCCACGGGGTATTTTTCAGACGAGACCGAAAAATATCGCTTTGTGCCCTCCGAGTGCCCGAACAAGATGTAATCTTCGCTGTCGTAGCGGATTTTGAGCGTTTGGTTGATGAAGTATTTGCTTGCGCTCTCGGTGATTTTATCTCGATTTTCTTTGACAAAGGCGTGAAAATAGGCTTTTTCGTCGTATTTAGATAGATACTCGTCGATGGCGCTAAGTTTTTCTGTGTCGCTGATATAGGACGAATACAAGATGTCTTCGAGGGGGGCAAAGTCTGCGATTTCCTTGAAGAAAGCCGCTGCGCTCGATGTGGGATAGTCGCGGACAAAGTCGGCTCTGAGGGGCTCTGTTTTTTCTAAGCCGATTTTCAAAAGGCGGGCGTGTTTGGCAAAGGGCGAGGCTTTGTATTTTTCTTGAAATGCGGGCAAAAGGGAGAAATCGCCCTCGTTTTTTTTGGTGATTGCAAGATATTCGATGTATTCTTTGAAGATGCTGTGTTTGTATTTTCTGAAAAAGTCGTTTTTTTCCGTCGTAAAGCCCCAAGTAACTTCGTATTCGCTCATATCGAGTACGTCTTTTAGGTCGCTCACTTCTTTGTCGTCTGGATTTTTCAAAAGATAGTTCACGATAATGCTTCTGGCTTTGCTTTCGAATCGGAATGTCTTGTCGCTCTTTCCGTTGTAAAAGCCGATGAAGGAGTTTTCGCATTTCTCGTCGCATACTCTCTTTATGTCAGCATCGAGTTGCCTTTGCTCTTTCGTGGCGCACCCAAAAAGACACAGGAGCATAGCGATTAGGATAATTTCTTTTATCATAGTTCTTGTGTGTTTTGTATTTTTTACAAAAGGGGCTATATGACCCTATAGGTTCTGGAACATAAAGATACAGCCTTCGTCGTATTTGGGCTTAACGTGTTGCTGTACGAATTTTTCGTGCTTTTCCGGAAGCCGCGTGAATCCAAGTTTTTGGTAGTACTCGATTAACTTGTCGTTCGGAAGCGCATAAATGTATAGCGAGTTCACACCGACGTATTTGGAAAACGAGCGTACAATTGGGATTATGAAATTGTCGAATATATGTGCTCCAAGTCTGATTGCGTCAGGATGCGAATCTTTGTAGCATTTGTTGATGGCAAAATTGGAAAGTTCTATTGCAGGATATGAATCAAAACTTTCATCTTTGACTTGAATCGTAATCAAGCCAGTGCGAAGAGAAAAGTAGCCAACGAGTTCCCCTGTAACAATGTCTTTTACAAGGTATGTTCTGCTGTTGTTTTTATTTTCATCTTCGCTTGCTTGATATTTCAAGTAATTCTCCAAGCCGAACGCATTGTTTCCAGCTTCAAAGCCTGTGATTAACTCTGCGTTCTCTTCGGAATCGAAAATATGCTCAATCGAAAAATTGGGTGTGTCAAAAACAGAAAACTCCGCAATCATTTTTTTGTAGCCTCTCTCAAAATTCTGCGGTCGTTCTCGTGTTCTTTCGTTATCCACTCTTCAAACTCTTCGCTGAGCCTGTTCAACTCGGTGAAGTCGGGACGAGGTGTGTTTTTGATGAAGTTCCACGCTTCTGATTGGTCAAGCATTTCTTGGTATTCTTTAGAAATTACTCTCATGATAAACCTCCTAAAAAACGAGTTTCTTGCCTTTATTATACCACAGGCACGGCTTGTTTTACATTATCGCTTTAACTTCTTCACAATCATTTTTACGATGGGGTCTTTGGTCAAAAAGAGAGAGAGGATGCCGATTGCGCCAAAGACAAGAGCCGTGATTGCAAGATATCCGCCATCGTCGATAAGGCGGTTTCCGCTGTGGAAGATTGCGGCAATCTTTGAGCCGAAGAAGATTAGCGGAAGGCTTGCGAGAGCGGAAAGAGCGCACATCTTGACGGCGTAAAGCACCGTTGAGCGAACGACCGCGCCGACATCGATGTCGCGGCTTTTTCGCAAGAAGACAAAAAGGAAAACGGTGTTGACAAAACTCGCCAGCGACAAAGCAAGCGCGATTCCGCCTCCCCTCATCGAGTTAACGAGAGAAAGCGCGATGAGGATATTCGACGCAAAGCCGAAGATGCCTGCGAGCGTCGGGGATTTTGTGTTGCCTTGCGCGTAGAAAGCAGGCGCGATAATGCGGTTTGCTGCGATGAAAAAAAGCCCTGCAATGTGAAAACGGAACGCTTCGAGCGTGAGCGAAACGCTTTGAGCGTCGAATCGGCGGCTTTTGTAGACGAGAGAGATGATGTTGCGCCCTGTCAAGAACGAATAGAATGAAATCGGGATTGTGATGAGCGCGATGATTTTTATCGCTGTCGAAAGCATTTTGCTAAACTCGTCCCATGCCTCTTTTTTGGCAAGCCCCGCCAAATCGGGAAGGATAATCGTTCCGATTGAAACCGCGAACACGCCAAGAATGAGCTCCTGCAAGCGAAGTGAATACTGAATGCTTGAAAGAACGCCCGTTCCCGCTCTTCCCGCGAGCGCGCTTGAAACAAGGTCGTTGAGCTGATAGGCTGCCATGCCGATGAGAGTCGGAACGATGAGAGAGACGACTTTTTTCACGCCCTCGTTTTTGAATGCCGCTTTTATCCCAGACACTCCGCAGAACCAGCCTTGCTTCAAGACGAACGGAAGCTGAAAAAGAGCTTGCACGATGCCGCCCAAAAGAACTCCGATGCTCATTGCGCGGGCAGGATTTGCCGTGTGCGGAGCGAGGATATAAGTCGACAAAATCACGATTGAGTTGAAGAGAATTGGCGTGAAGCCCGACGGAGAGAAGATTTTGAGAGCGTTGAGTATTCCCTGAAAAAGAGCCGCGATTGAAATCACGACGAGATACGGAAACATTATGCGCGTGAGATATGAAGTTTCGGCGAGGAGCGCTTTGTCTGCGCTTTTGTACAAAATGCGGACGATGAGAGGAGTCGCAATCATTCCGACGATGACGACGACGCTCGTCAAAAACGAAACGACGGTGAACATTGCCCTCACAAAGTCGCGTGCCTGAGCCTTTCCTTCGTCTGTGTCGGCACTGTCGAGATATTTTTTGAAAGTCGGGATAAAGGCGACAGACACGGCGTTTTCTGCGAAAAGTCGGCGGCAAAGATTGGGAATCATAAAAGCGAATGCGAACGCATCGGCGTAGGCTGATGTTCCCAAGAAAATTGCTTTTGTCTGCTCACGCACTAAGCCCAAAATGCGCGAAAGCAGCGTCAAGAGCGAAAGCGAAATGCCTGAAGATAATAGTGATTTTTGTTTTTTTTCTGCTTGTTTCATAAAAAAAACAATACTTTTTATGCCGTTTTTTTTCAATACGCGAAAAAATCGATTTTTCTTTTTCTCCCAATTTTGCGACACACAAAAAAAAGAAATCTTTTGTAGTTGCAAAATCATAAGACATTCACAAAAGAAATCTTTTTTCACTGTCAAATATCAAAGCACACACAAAAGAAATCTTTTTTCTTTGTCCAAAACCTTGATAATAAAAATAGAATTCTTTTTTCTCTGCCGAAATCTTTTTCAATGAAAAAAGAAATGAATTTTATTCACTCACTTTTAGAACAATAAAAAAAAGAAATGAATTTTCATCACAACAGTTTTGTGCAATAAAAAAAGAAATCTTTTGCAGTTGTTCTAAAAGTTTTATTCGTGGACTTTTGTTTATTTATTTGCTATCATCTTTTTTGTATGAAACGCACGAACTTATTGAAACTTTTTGCGCTGTTTGTTTTTGCAGCGTTCTTTTTTGCGGGCTGCGAAAAGCATTTGGGCTACAGTGTTCTTTTGTGGAATCTCGACGACAGACAACTTTCTGACGGCGAAATTGTCCGCGTTTATATCAAATCAAATATTTCCAAAACTTACATTGTTTCAAAACTCGACGGCGACGAGAAGTTTGAAATCCCTCTCTGGCAGATAACTTCGCCGTCATCGAAAAAGAAGGCTCTTGAAAAATCAAAGAGTTTCGGGGATTTCTCAAACACTTACGCGCGCGTTCTTCTCGACGGGCTTCCTGTCAGAGCGGAGGCGCAGAATGTTTCAAAGCAGGTCTACCGTCTTCGCGAGAACGAGATTATCCGCGTTCTTTCTCTCGGTCAGGGCGAAAAGCCGAAGACTGGCGACAAAGAAATCGAGGGCGAATGGCTTTCGGTTCTTGCAAAGGACGGAACGAGTGGCTGGTGCTTCAGTCATTCGCTCAAGGTGTTCAAGATGAAGGCGGGCGAGAAGGCTTGGACGGACGAAAGCAAGAACGCGCTTCCTGAGGTGAAGGAAGATGCGGCTCTAAAGGCGCTTTTGGAGTCAAAATGGTATCCTGAGAGTTTCGGCGATATGATTTCAAAAAAGATGATTGACCCGACGCTCATGAAATCAACTTACGGCTTTGATTCTGGAGCGAAAAGCGGCACGATAAAATTGCAGGACAGCGATACTGACGTTTCTTTTGTCTACAGCGGTATTGAGAAGGTTGCAAAGAACCGCTACAAGTTTGTCTCAGCTCCGATTGAGGTTACGGTGCGAAACGAGGGCGCTATTTCGGTCAGTTACACGGACGAGAGCGGAAAGCCTAAGATGTACAAGATGATTACGCTCAAAGAAAATGTCGAGGAGCTTATCGCCTCAGAGATTTCACGCCGCTCAAGGCTTTTCAAGGCAATCGTTGCCGCAGGTCCTGACTTTTCCAGCTCGAACTACGGAAGTCTGCATTTCACTTCTGACGGCAAATTCACTTGGAAAAAGTTCAATCAACTCATTCCGGCTTTGCTCGACAAAGGAACGAAGGGAAACGGAAGCGTAAGCATCAAGTATTTCGTGGGCGACAAACTCAAAAAAGATTGGGACGGCGTTCTCACGTTCAGCTTTGAGAATATGAACCGCGAAGTCAATTTCCTTTACAAGCTCGAAAGCTCGGGCTTGAGATTGGAAGACACGAACAAGACGCATATGAGTGGCAATATCGTTGAAGAGAGAAGCCGCAACCCGCTTGTTCTCTACTTCGCAAAGTAACAGCCACAGCAGCCACAGGCTGTTTTGTTAGCCATAGGCTGTTTTTACAATAGGGAGAAATAATGGCATTTGTCCAGTTTTCACAAGTATCGCTGGCATTCGGCGATAGAGATATATTAAAAGATGTGTCGGTCAATTTGGCTTCAGGCACAAAAGCCGCTTTGACGGGCGCAAACGGAGCGGGAAAGTCAACGCTCATCAAGATTATGGCGGGCTTAATAGAGCCAGATTCAGGAAAGCGTATCGCAGAAAAAGGCGCGCGCATTGCATATTTGCCACAGAGCGGGCTTGTTCATCACGGCTGTTCGCTTCGAGAAGAGGCAGACAAGGCTTTTTTGTGGGGCTACGAGGTTCAGGCGGAAATCGACAAAATCGGCGATGAGCTAAAAACAAACAGCACGCCCGCTCTTCTTGAAAAGCACTATGAGCTTATGAGCAAGCTCGAAGAAAGCGGCTGGCACAGAAGAGCAACGCTTGCCGAAAGCGTTTTGCTTGGTTTGGGATTTAGCAAAGAGGATTTTGACAAGCAAACAGAGCTTTTCTCTGGCGGTTGGCAGATGAGAATCGCGCTTGCGAAAGCTTTGATGGGAAGCCCTGACATTCTGCTTCTTGACGAGCCTACAAACTATCTTGATTTGGAAGCGCGCGAGTGGCTTGAGAAGTTCTTGGCGGATTTTACGGGCGGCTTCTTGCTCGTCAGCCACGACCGCTATTTTCTTGACCACACGATAAACGAGGTCTATGAGCTTTTTGGCGGCGACTTAAAGCGATACCCCGGCAACTTTACGCACTACGAAAAGGTTCGCGAAGTGGAATTGCAGACGCTTATCGCAGCATATGAGCAGCAGCAGCAGGAAATCGAGCATTTGCAGAGTTTCATCGACCGCTTCGGCGTGAAGGCGACAAAAGCGGCGCAGGCTCAAGAGAGGCAAAAGCAGCTCGACAAGATTTTGGAGCATAAAATCGAAATCCCAGAGTCTTTGAAAAAGATTCACTTCAAGTTCCCCGCCGCCCCGCACGCAGGAAACATCGTCTTGACGCTTGACGGATTGTCAAAGAGCTATGACGGAGTGACAAACGTCATCGACAAATTGGATTTGGTGCTTGAGAACGGCGAGCGAATGGTTGTGGCGGGACGAAACGGCGCGGGTAAATCTACGCTTCTTCGTGTGCTTGCCGAAGTGGACAAGAACTACACAGGCTCTTTCAAGCTTGGCTCTGGCGTAAAAGTGGGCTACTTCTCGCAAGACAGCGCGGAAAGCATTAAGGGTAGCGAAACAATTCTTGAACGCCTCGAAAATCACGCGCCATTAGAGCTCATTCCTCGTCTTCGCGATATGCTCGGCGCATTCTTGTTCCGTGGCGACGATGTTTTCAAGAGCATTGACGTTCTCTCTGGCGGTGAGAAAAGCAGAATCGCGCTTCTTGAGCTTTTGCTCCGCCCTGTTAATTTGCTCATTCTCGACGAGCCGACAAACCACCTCGATATGCACTCAAAAGATGTTCTGTTGCAGGCTCTCAAGGACTTTGGAGGCACGGTTATTTTCGTAAGCCACGACCGCGGTTTCATCGAAGGACTTGCAACAAAGGTCTTGGAGCTAACGCCAGGAAAGCACCGCGAGTTCAAGGGTGATTACTTTTACTATATGCAGCGCCTTGAAGACGAAGCGAACGGCACGGTCGGCGCATCTTCTTTTGACGCAAGCACACAGCAAAAAAAGGTCGTCGAAGAAAAGAAAGTCGAAACTGTTAGCGCAGGAAAGGCGAGCTACGAAGAGCAGAAGCGCATTGCTTCGGAAAAGGCAAAGCTAGAGCGAGCAGTAAAGAAGATAGAAGACGCAATCGCAAAGGCAGAAGAAGAAAAAGCCAAATACGAAGCCGAACTTGCAAAGCCTGAAGTGTATTCAAACGGAGAAAAAGCAAAGGCTGTGCAGCAAAAGATTTCTGCTATCGATGAGCAGATTTCTTCTCTCGAAGCAGATTGGGAAGAAGCGGCTTCAAAACTTGAGTAATAAGGGATTACAGTTTAGAATATAAAAGCGAACAGGAGGACTAGTATGAAAGTCTTGGTTATTGGTGGCGCGGGATACATCGGAAGCCACGTCGTAAAGGCATTGATGGAAAAGGGACACAAAGTAACTGTATTCGACAATCTTTCAAGCGGATTGTTGCAGAACCTTTTTCCAGAAAACGACTTTATCGCGGGCGATATTCTGCACACGGACACACTCGATGAAGCATTTTCACGCGGATTTGACGCATTCATTCACCTTGCAGCATTCAAAGCAGCGGGCGAGAGCATGATTAAGCCAGAAAAGTATTCAATCAACAACATCAACGGCACGCTCAACATCTTGAACGCTGCAACAGCGCACGGTTGCAAATACATGGTATTCTCTTCAAGCGCGGCAATTTTCGGCGAGCCGCAGTACCAGCCACTCGACGAAGAGCACCCAAAGAACCCGATGAACTACTACGGCTTCACAAAGCTCAAAATCGAAGAGTTTATGACTTGGTACGACCAGCTCAAAGGCTTGAAGTTCGCTTCTTTGCGCTACTTTAATGCGGCGGGCTACGACGTTGATGGCGTTTTGTACGGCTTGGAAAAGAACCCTGCAAACCTTTTGCCTGTTATGATGGAAGTTGCTTGCGGAAAAAGAGAGAAGATTTCTATCTTCGGCTCTGATTACCCGACACGCGACGGCACTTGTATCCGCGATTATATCCACGTTTCAGACCTTGCAAGCGCGCACGTTATGGCTTTGGAGCATATCGCAAAGACAAACGAGAGCCTCAAGCTCAACCTCGGCACTGGCAACGGCGTAACCGTTACAGAAATGCTTGAAGCAACTCGTCGCATCACAGGCAAAGAAGTCAAGGCGGAATATGTCGGCAGACGCGCGGGCGACCCTGCACAGCTTACTGCAACTAGCGCAAAAGCAAAAGAGATTTTGGGCTGGGAGCCAAAATACAGCGACGTAGACACTCTCATCGATTCAACTTGGAAAGCCTACAAGAAATACTTCAAGATGTAGATTTTAAAACAGCCTACGACACCCCTCCCTTTTCAAAGAGAGGGGATTTTTATTTCCCCGAAAGCCAAATTTTCAAAAAACAGCCTTCGGGATTTTCCCGAAAGCCAGATTTTCAAAAAACAGCCTTCGGGGTTTTCCCGAAAAGCAAATTTTCAAAAAAATGAGCTTCGGGATTTTCCCGAAAGCCAAATTTTCAAAAAAATGAGCTTCGGGATTTTCCCGAAAGCCAGATTTTCAAAAAATGAGCTTCGGGGTTTTCCCGAAAGCCAAATTTTCAAAAAACGGTCTTCGGGGTTTTCCCGAAAAGAAAAAAAAAGAGTGGAAAAAAGTTTTTAAATTCGCTACCTTAGTTATACAGAGGTTTTCAAATGGCAAAAAAAGTAACACCAATGGCATTGCTCTGCGGATATTTGGGCGCAGGCAAAACAACGCTGATGAACAAGATTTTGTCTAATCAGCAGGGATATAAGGTCGCTGTCATCGTTAATGACATCGGAGAAGTGAACGTGGACGCAAAGCTCATCGCAGACGGCGCGAAAATCACGGACACAAGCGACATCGTTCCGCTCACAAACGGTTGTATTTGTTGCACGCTCAAGAGCGATTTGGCGCAGAATATCGAAAATCTTATCAAGTCAGGAAAATACGATTACATCTTGATTGAGGCGTCTGGCGTTTGTGAGCCGCTTCCAATCGCGCAGGAACTTGAGACAATCAAGAACGGCAAGCTCGACAATGTTATCGGCGTTGTTGATGCAGCCCGCCTTGTCGACGAGTTCGCAGGCGGCGACAAGCTTTTGCACAAAGAGAATATGAGCGAAGAGGACATTGAAAGCCTTCTCGTTCAGCAGATTGAGTTCTGCTCTACTCTCGTTATCAACAAGAAGGACTTGGTAAGCGAGGACGACTTCAAGAAGGTTCGAAAGGTCATTGAGGCTCTTCACCCAGGCGTTAAGGTTATCGAAACAAGTCACGGCGAAGTTCCGATTTCGGACATGCTTGCAACGAACAGCTTTGACTTTGAAGAGGTTTATGCAAGCGCGGGCTGGTGCAAGAAGCTCGAAGAAGATGAAGATGACGACGATGATGATGAGCATGAGCACGAGGAGCATCATCACGATGATGATGACGACCACAATGAGCATGAACATGAGCATCACCACCATCACGAGCACAAGCACGACGGCGACAGCGGAGCTGACGAAGACGAGTACGGCATTTCAACGTTCATCTACAACCGCCGCCGTCCGTTCGACCGCCAGAAGCTCGACTCATTCGCAAGTCGCTGGCCGAAGAACATCATTCGCTGCAAGGGCTTGTGCTGGTTCTCTGATGAAGATGATATGGCTGTTGTTTTTGAGACATCAGGCAGACAGATTCAGGCGGGCTATTCAGGACAGTGGATTGCGACTGCCTCGAAAGAAGAGCAGGAGGAAATCCTTGCACGAAATCCGCAGATTAAGGCTGAATGGGACGAGAAAGTCGGCGACCGCATTATAAAGCTTTGCATTATTGGACAGAACTTGGACAAAGCAAAGATTTGCGCTGACCTCGACGCTTGCCTTGCATAATTTTTGACCAGACGAAAAAAAGCCGCGCCTTTTTTAAAAGCGCGGTTTTTTGTTTTTATCGCACAAATGTTATGTCGCGCGTTCCGACAAGGATTTTCTGCTTTCCAGAAGCGTTCGTTCTCAAGGTGAAGCGCCCCTCAAAGCGTCTCTGCCTTCCCTTCACAACCGCATCGTATGTGATGATGAACGATTTTTGGCTCGAAAGCACCTTCTTCAAGTTGTCAAGGCGGGTCAAGTCCATGAAACGCTCCAAGTCGTGAGGCGCGACGTATTTTCGCGCAAAGGCTGTTATGCACTCGCGGAAATCCTCCGAATCCGACCAGCGCGGGATTGAAAATTCCTCGTCATCGCTCAAGAAGAACTGACGTTCTGTTTCTGAATCAAGGTCAATCTCGTTCAAAAACACAAAATCATCAGCCACAAAATGCAAAATCTCTTCCATGTGGCGCGAAATCGACTTTTCAGTTTCTTCAACAAACTGCTTCGTTATATTTTTGTAACCAAGAAGAACCCTCGTCAAATTTTGGTCGTCAACGCGACACACTGAAAGCTGGATATATTCGTGGACTTCAGGCGTCTTGTATTGCCTGAAAACGACTTCGTATCGCTTTGAATGAGTGAGCATTCGCAAAATGTAATCCGTAGACGTCTGCAAAAGATAGCGCTGGCGGTCTTGCGGGCACACAAACTTTCGGGCAAAACTCCTGTTCGCAAGCGAATAATCGGAATACTGCTCGACTAAATCATCGTCAATCCTTTTTGAAAGCGGCGTTGAAAGCATAAAAGGCGAAACTTCGTTTTTCTCGATGTTGTAAATGTAAATCGAATCGTATCCGCTACTCAAGCCCGCAACGAGTTCCGCTTTCTTGAAATCCTCATGAAGCGAAATAAAGCCATCGTCTGCAATGCGCTCAAAAATCGCAACGACTTGATTTTCGTTCGTGTATTCCTCAGCGCGTGTTATCGTCATCGTGACCCAACAAAACTGCTGCGAGATTTTTCGTCTGTAGCGAAGAACCTTGTTCGTGCCGCCCTTCTGGAAGTAGTTTTGAAGCGCCTCAAGGGACGCAGAATTCGTAAAATACGCGATGTCGTCTGCATGAACATAGCCTGCGCTCACGAATGACGCCATATCCACAGAAAACTTCTTCGACTTTGAAACATAATCGCCTTCAAGTTTTTTGACGACAACAAAAGCATCTTTCGTCAAATTCACTTTCGAGATTTTGAAAAACTGCGGGGCCAGCGATTTTGTTACACGCGCAATTTTTTCAGAAGCGTCATCGATAAAAATGCAAAAAATATCGCCGAACGTCTTGTGGCGAACAAGTTTTGCGTAATTTGAAGCAAGACGCGTCTTTCCGTCAGCGCGGACAATGCGAAACTCAATGTAAACGTTCTTGTCCTCACTAATCAAAGCAGACAACTGCTCTTTTATCGTTGAATCAACACTTTGAAGGTCGAGCGGATGAACCATTCCTCGAAAAGTCGCGTCCGTGAGTTCCTTGAACTCGGCAAAAGATGAACAGCCGTAGATTTTCATAGCGGCGCTGTTTATGGCAATAATCTCTCCATTGCCTTCAGCCCGACAAATATAATAGCCGCCGGGGAGCATTTCCATCATCATTGGCGAATCTGCAATATCATTCCACGAAATTTCCATACTCACACTCTTTGCAAAAACAAAAAAACAACCACAACCACCGCGCATTGCGCTTTTCAGCGAAAAAATGATTTTCTTTTTTTAATCGGCAGGAAAATGCAGCGGCAGAAAAGCCGAACTTATTGAAAGAACTTTTTGATTGAAAAACGCTATAAATAAACTATAAAACCAAAAAACAGAATTCTCAAGAAAAAAGATTTTTTTCTTTCCCAAAATTTTCTTTCGCTTTTCCCAAAACAGGAAGACGCAACAAAATCGCTGTTCCCCACTCGAATAAAAACAGCGCTTATGATACTATCCACTGTATGACAATTACAGCAGAAAAATCCAGTCTTTCTGGGCATATAAGAGTTCCTGGCTCAAAAAGCCACACGATTAGGGCGCTTCTCCTTGCTTCTCTTGCAGAAGGCGTTTCGCATATCAAAAACCCGCTTGCGAGCGCGGATTGCATTTCAACGTTCAAGGCGATTCCGCTTCTTGGCGCATCGGCTGAAATGAAAGAGGGCGAATGGGTCGTCAATGGCGCGGGAAGCAAGGCTCATTTGCCGAGCGATGTTGTCAATGTCGGCGATTCTGGCTCTCTTTTGTATTTTATGAGCCCGATTGCTTCCACTTTTGAAGGCTGGTCTGTTTTCACTGGCGACGCTTCAATCCGAAAGCGTCCTGTGACTCACGTCGTTGACGCGCTAAGACAGCTTGGAGCAGAGGCGTACATCACGCGCCCTGACGCCTCAAGTTGCCCGATGGTCATAAAAGGACCGATTACGGCGGAAAACGAGGTTACGACGGACGGCGCGCTCTCGCAGTATGTGAGCGGAATGATGATGGCAGCTTCTAGGCTTAAAGGCACGCTCAAAATCAATCTCACAGACCCGAAAGAAACGCCGTATCTTACGATGACAAGAAAATGGCTTGAAGATGTCGGCGCAAAAGTTGAGATTTCAAGCGACTTCAAAAAGATTCGCGTTGAAGGCGGCTTCAAGATAAACGCTTTTGACCGAACGATTCCAAGCGATTGGGAAGCAGTGGCGTATCCGCTTGTCGCAGCCCTCATCACAGACAGCACTCTCGTGATTGACGGCGTCGACGGCACTGGCACTCAAGGCGACGACGCTATCGTGAGCGTTTTGCAGAGCGTCGGCGCTGACATCGTTTGGGACAAAGACTTTGAAACGCTCACTGTTCGCGGAATGAAAAACGCCTCTGACGGCAAGGGCTTTTTGACAACGAAAAACCTTCCGAACGGAGAGCTTCACGTCAATCTTTCAGGATTTCCTGATGCGGTTTGCGCGCTTTCTGTCATCGCGTGCTTTATCGAAGGAACGACGGTTCTTGAAGATTTGGGCGTTTGCAGAAAGAAGGAAACTGACCGCATTGCCGTTTTGAAGGCGGAACTTTCAAAGCTCGGAGCAGATGTTGAAGAGGGAGCGGATTATCTTGTGATTAGAGGACACTCCCAAGTGAATGAAGACGGCACAAAAAACGCTGCTTTTAAGCTTCACGGCGCACAAGTTGAAAGCTATGACGACCACAGAGTCGCGATGAGTCTTGCTTGCGCAGGTCTCGCAATCGGAGGCGTAAGCGTCAAAGACGCTGAATGTTGTGCCGTCTCGTTCCCGAACTTTTTTGATGTGATGGGCAAAAACGGAGCTGTTTTCGCTCATAATTAACGTGCAACACTAAGGAGGCAAAATGCATCTCGTTAGCACTCGCAATTCAAAAAATGTTGTTTCATTTGAGCATGCAGTTCTGAACTGCATGCCAGAAGACGGAGGGCTTTACGTTCCCTCTGACGATGTCGATATGAGCCGCTGGATTTTGTACATGAACAAGAACACCACATTCCAGTCAATCGCCGGCGCGCTCACGACTGCGCTCATAAAAGACGAGTTCAGCCCGCTTATTTGCGAAACAATCGCAACACGCGCGTTCCCGTTTTCGCCAAAAGTGAAAAGATTGGACGACAATCTTTACATGCTCGAACTTTTCCACGGGCCTACAGGCACGCACAAAGACTTCGGCGTCTCGTATCTTGTTCACTGCGTCGACACGATTTTGCGCTATCAGAACAAGCGCTCAGTTTTCGTTGACGTAACGACAGGAGAGTTCGGTGCGAGCATGGCTGTCGCTCTTCGCGGAGCAAAAAAAATCAAGGCTGTCCTCGTCTATCCAAAAGGAACAATGCGCGGATTGAAAGACAGCGACCTCATCGAAAACGGAGGAAACATCTGCGCAATCGAAGTTGACGGAACGGAAGCGGACTGCCACAAAATCGTAAAAGAGCTTTTCGCAAACCGCGCTCTCGTCGAAAAATACTCGCTTACAGTCGCAAACACCGCGAACATCGGGCGTCTTTTTCCGCAGACATTCTTTTATCCGTTCGCGTTCTCAAGAATCAAAGAGAGCGTCTTCGGCGACATTTACTATTCGCTCGACACAGGAAATTATTCAAACGTCGTGGCGGGTCTTTACAGCTGGAAGTATTCCCTTCCAGTCCGCGGCTTCATCGTTCCTGCAAACGACAGCCTGACTGTTGACGTCTGCGGAGACTGCCAGATGCTCGACAGCTTTGTGCCGCTGGACAAAAGAGAAAAGGCAAATCCCGCCGACCCGTCAAACCTTGAGCGATTGGAAAACGTGTTTTCACAGTGGTCGCTTCTGATGAAAAGCCTCGTTTTCCCGACTCACATTTCAGAGGACGACGAAGAAAAAGCGTGCAAAGAACTCTTTATGCGATACGGCTATTACGCCGACAGCCACACAGCGCGCGCATACGCTTCGTCAAAAAAGCACGACGAGAGATTCTCAGGGGACGGAGTCAGCGTCATCGTGGCTCGCGACCACCCCGCATTCGATTCTGTTTCAATCCGCCATTATCTTGGAGAAGCGCCAGAGATGAGCGATGAGATTGCATCCCTTTTCCAGCCGTTCTCTCAAGAAAAAAAGCCTTTTGAGATTTATTGCGCATTCGACGCAATCGTTGACGCGCTCGAAAATATTTCAAGATTATAGACAAAACATTTTTTTAAGCCACGGAGCGCCTCAGACAGACAAAACAAGAGCGCGCTCATAATCGGAGCGCTTCCGAAGAGAAAACCAAAATCGCGGACGCAGTCGGAGCGCTTGCAACGTGAAAAGCAAAGGCGCGGACGCAGTCGGAGCGCTTGCGAAGAGAAAAACAAAGGCGCGAAAGCAGTCGGAGCGCTTCCGACGTGAAAAGCAAGGGCGCGGACGCAGTCGGAGCGCTTGCGACAAGAAAAACAAAACCGCGCAAGCAATCGGAGCGCTTGCGACAGTCAAAACATGAATGATTTATGAATATTGGCAAGAAAAAAGCACCTTCAAAAATGAAAGTGCTTTTTTTTGTGTCATGTGAAAGAATTATCAGTGGTGTTTTGAAAAGTACACTTCAGAAGGTGTCTGAGCGTAGTCGAAGAGCGTTCATTGTCATGCAAGAATTGCTCATTTCGACTTCGCTCAATGACCGTTTTTTATTTCAGCATGACAATATTATTTTTCTTCTTTCTTTTCTGTTTTCTTAGAAGGCTTTTTTGCAGTCTTCTTTTTCTCAACTGGCTTTTTCTCGCTCTTCTCAGTCTTTTTCACTGATTTTTTCGAGCTCTTTTTCTCAGCCTTTTTCTCTGTTGCAGAAACGGAGCGGACACGCTTTCCCCGCTTCGGCAAATCCTTCTCGTCAGGCTTCACGCTATCAAGGAATGCGTCAACGCGATACGCAGCGCCTTCTTTTGCGGCATCAAGCACTGTGTAGAGCTTGTAGATGTTCGCTCTGCTCAAGTTCGGCTTGCACATGATGTTCGCAGAAAGCAAATACCAGAGCGCTTCGTTCATTCGCTCCTGATTGAACCAGCGAACGCCGTCGTATTCGTTTGCCCCGCAAAGCGAGAACGCGTCAGCAGAATCGGCGATAATCGAGGCCGCGTCAAAGGTTGAGCGTCTGTTCTGCATTGCACCAAATCCGAAATCCCTGATTTCAGAAAGCACTACGATATTGTGCAAAATGCGGCGGAAGTCACCAAACGCAACTTTTGAGTTCATTGCCGCCTGCGCGATTTTTCGCTCAAAGTCGTATTTCTTGCAAAGCTCAAAACCGAATGGCGCAATGAGAGAGTACGACACGAGAAGCTCCGGCGCATAGGCATTTGCCTGAAGTCCTTTGAAAATGAGTTTCGTAAGTTTTGCCTTGAACGAGCTTCCTTTCGCTTCTCCGCTTTGTGCGCTCTGCATTTCTGAATAAAGATAGCTTGTCGCATATCTGAAGAGTTTCAGAGCGTCTTCAACGACAAACTCTTTTTTCGTACCGCTCTGCATGTTCGAAGCAGTTTCATAGAAAGCGCGCAACGGCTTTTCAACTTCGGCGATGAACTCATCAAAGTTGATTTCATCAAAGCCGCACTCTTTTCGCTGAACATCGCTCATGAAAAGAACGTGCACTTTGTCAAAGAAGTCTTGTGAAAGCACTTTGTCGAGCGCAAGATACAAATCTTTGTAAACGATGTCTTCCCACGCTTCTTTTAAGTCTGGCGTTCCCCGTCCGTTCAAGAAGTCGCAAAGCGTTCTGTACATTCCGTCTGCGCCGTCAACGACTTGATGAGCGTCCATCAAAACCTGCGCTTCAAAGCCGTTCAAGCTCAAGAAAAGACCGTTGTTGATGATGTCGTCGCTACTGCGAACATAATACATTCCGCTTCTCGCTTCGCGGAACACACAGAAATGGTCTGCGCCATAGCTCAAGCCCAAGCCCTCGCCGAGAGTGCGTGTTCGCATTTCAACATCGTTCTCGCCTTTCTTCACGGCATACGGAACGCTCTGTTTTATCCAGCCAGTAGCGCGCTCATACTTGTTGTTGTAGAAGACGACTGCGTTTTCGTTTCCGACTCCGTTTGAGTAGGCAAAGACGTTCTCGTTAACCCTTCCGTTGTCCCAAACATCGTAGAAGAGGAAGTTTTCAACGTTCGCAAAGATATATCGCTTTTTCATCAGCGGGAAAATATCGTGCCAATGGCGTGCCACAAGGTTTCCGTCTGGCTTTTCATCGCGATATGCCTTTGTGTATTCCATGCCGTACTTTTCTTCAAAGCCCTCGATTTGACCGTGTCCGAACATTGGCAAGCCCGGCATTGTAACCATAAGCGTACAAACGCCAAAATATTTGTCGCCCTTGCCGAACTGAGCCACTGCGGTTTCTTCGTCAGGGTTGTTCATAAAGTTGACGTAACGCTTTAAGATTTGCGGGTCAAACTTAATCGTGTTTTTGACGGTGTCGCGGTACTTTTGGTTTTCCTCTTTCTTGAGCATATTCATAAATGCGCTGTTGTAGACGCGGTGCATACCGAGTGTGCGCACAAAGTAGCCTTCGAGCATCCAGAACGCTTCGGCCAAAAGAAGAGTGTCTGGGAGTTCTTTTGCAATGCGGTCAACGACTTCTCGCCAGAACTCATTCGGGATTCTTGCCTCAAACTCCTCATTAGAAAGCGCGTATTCGCTACGAGTTGCGATGTCGCCGCCGTGTCCTGGCTCTGGATACCAAAGGCGTCTGATGTGCTTCTTTGCCAAAACCATAGCCGCGTCAAAGCGGATAATCGGGAAGTTTCGGGCAACGTGCAAAATCTCTTGCATAACGGCTTCGCGCGCTTCTGGGTTCAAGAAATCAATCTGCGCCGTATCGTTCCAAGGCATTCCCGTGCCGTCGTTTCCGTGATAGATGTAGCGAGTTTCGCCCGTGTAATTGTCAACTCGCTTAAAGACGACAGCGCAATCGGACTTTGAATAATAATGGTCTTCAAGATAAACGCCGACTCTGCCGTCGTGGCTAAGATTTTCGCCATTGAAAGAGTATCCTGGGAACGGAGAATCCCAACGCTGAACAAAATACTGAGGTTTTTCAATAACCCAGCGAGAATCCATACCAGTGTGGTTTGGAACCATATCGCTTGCAAGACGCAAACCTCGAGCCTGACAACGACCGCGAAGATTTTCAAGAGCAGCCCAACCGCCCAAGTTGCCCGCGATTTCGTATTCGTGCAAACTATACGCACTCGCCGCAGCCTCAGGATTTCCGCAAATCTGCTTTATGCGCTTAGAAGCCGCACTTCGCTCCCACAAGCCGATGAGCCAAAGACCTGTAAAGCCCTCGTCACGAAGAGTGTCAAGTTCTTCATTCGGGATTTTATCGAGAGTGTTGATTTCGCGGTGATACTTCTTTGAAAGCTGGTCAAGCCAAACAAGAACCGTTTTTGCCATAAGAATAACGCACGGCATCCACTCACGGTCAGGGCTGAAACGCTCGTATTCTTTTATAAGGCTGTCGTAACTTGGAACAGGAACATCAACTTCACCGCCTGTTATCGGGTGCCAAGCCGCTTTTTGCTCTTCGGTGATTGTGTCGAGTCCTCCAAGCAAACGCCTCTTCACCCACTCGCTCAAATACTCACCCCAGTGCATGCGGATATAATCGAGCTGCCCTTTGAGGTCGGTCGGAGAGTAATCAGACGGCTCTTTTAGCATAGAAATAAGGTCGTGATTGAAAGTGCCAAAAAAAGGCTTTGACTTCACGAACGCTTTGAGAGTGTCCCATACTTTTGCATAATTCGGGTTTTCAATGAGTTTTTTGTCATTGAACAAAATACCAAAAGGACGGAAAGCCAAGTTTTCATTCGCAAGATGAAGCAAAGCAATTTCTTCAAGAGTTGCTTCTCTGTTTGTGCGAATGCGACCTGTAGGCTCTTCTGGAAGCGACTGATTTAAGTAATCTTCTGCGCTCTGCTTGCCTTGATAGACAGCAACAGGCGGAAACTCTGCGATGAACTCAAAAAGCGTTTTATCGATTTCTTCTTTTGTGTAAACACGATTTAGTTCTGTGATTGCGTCTGCAAAAATGTTTGGGTCTTTTTTCTGACGATAAAGAGCGCAAATAAAATGGAAAATCTCATCGATTAAAGCCATTGCGTTCAAATCACCCGCAGAAACTCTTTTGTCGCTCATTCCAAGAGAATCAAAATACTCATTGAGCTTCGTCTGAAATGAACGAACAGCCTTTAAGTCTGCAAAAATCACATTTCCTGTAGAAGCATAAAGACGTGAGTCAAAATCGCATTTTTCACGAACAGTGCGCCCTATGTGAAACTCGTTGTAAGATACATTCATAAAATCCTCCTTGTTTTATGCTTTATGAACGGAGGCTATAGCCTTTATTTTATTGATAAGCGCGCTGTCTGCCAAAAGTTCTTCCATCGTTGCATTCACGCGATACGTCCAGTTGAAAGCCGTTACAGTGCCAGGAATATTGATTCGCTCTTTGTTCTCGTCAATCTCGTAGTATTTTGATGACAAATACAAAAAGTCCTGCAAAGGCGGAATAAAGAGCGCACTATTGCACTTTGCGGCATTAGAAAGCACAAACTCCGCTTCTTTTTCACCAAAATAGTTCTCAGTCTTTATGTCCCTATAAACATCATCATTTGTCTTAAAGGCTTTTATAAAGGCTCGGACACTATCCGTTTCGCCGTTCCACCACTGTCGAAGAGTGCTTGAATCGTGAACAGAAGTCGTAGAAACAGAAAGCTCATCGTAATCCGCAAACGGCACAAACGGCTGACCATCTTCATTCCATTTTCTGCACCAACGCACAACACGCAAGCCCAAAATGCCGAGTTTATCAAGCACAGGAGGCACGCAAGAAAGCGACACGCCCAAATCTTCTGCGCACGCCGTCATATCGCTTGCACTAGTGAGCACAGACAAAAGCGTATCGCCTTGCTTTTTCCAAAGCTTTTCGTTCTTTTCGTGAAGTTCTCTAAAAAGAGATGAAAGCGCATTTCTTTCACCGTCGTTAAGCGATTGCCAAGCCGTTGTTTCTGTGTGCTGCCAAGAAGGGATAAAGTCGTTTTTTCCAGTCTTGATTAAAGCGCGGTCAGTCCACTTAGAAATAAGCATATTCCTGTCGTCATCGCACGCACCAACAGAGTCAAGAGCCTTTCTGATGTCGTCTTGAACCTTTATGCTTTTCTTAAAGTTCCAAAGCTCTTCACTTCCCAATTTGTCGCAAACCGCTTCGAGCGATTTTCTATCTTTTGCCCACTCTGAGCGGATATGTGGCTCACTAAGCCAGTTCAATCTGCCCTCATCAAATCCGAGCTTTTCAAGTTCAGAGCGTTTTATCGTCTTTGAAGGCTCTTCGTGACCAAGCTTTCCAGTGTATTCGCCCTCTGGAATTGCCCAGATTCTGAAAAAGCCCAAAACGTGATCAATGCGGAATGCGCTGTAATACTTCGCTGCTTGCTCAATGCGAGTTTTCCACCAGCCGTAATCTTGCGCTTCCATCGTCTTCCAATCATAAATAGGAAATCCCCAGCTCTGACCGTTCGGGTTCTCGTAATCAGGTGGAGAGCCAGCGCGGTTTTTCATATCGAACAGCGTTTTTTCTTCCCAAGTGTCAGCGGAATCCTCGTTCATCATAATAGGAATGTCGCCCTTGAGAATGATTTTCTCTTTTTTGGCAAGCTTTGCAACAGCTGAAAACTGCTCACTGGCACGGATTTGAAGCCAAACATAGAAAGAGTGATTGTCAAGTAAAGAAGCGTCTTTCCAGCGTTTTTGAATGTCATCTTTGCTCAAAATCTGCTCTTCTTTTTTCCATTCTTTCCAAGAAGCCTGAAGATATTTTTCTTTCAAATTCTTGTAAACAGCATATGATTTTACCCAAGGATTTTTCTTGCAGAATGTATCTATATTGCACGATTTTCCAGCAGCATTGTAGATTTTATGAAGAAGAGCCGTCTTCCAATTTAGCACAGCTTCGTAGTTATAACGCTCATCGTTTTTGTGCTGCTCAACGAATGAATCATATTCAGCTTGTATAGAAGAATCTTTTGAAACAGCCTCAGCCCATTCAGGCAATGTCTTTAAACTGATATAAATCGGGTGAAGTGCAAAAGCCGAAACGCTTGAATAAGGCGAAGACTGCATTGCAGTGTCGTTTACAGGAAGCAGTTGTAAAGCACCCAAATCACTTTTTTTGCAGAACTGAATGAGCTTTTCCAAAGCTGGAAACTCTCCGATAACCAAAGACTCGTCTGTCTTTATCGCACCAAGCGGAACGACAATTCCCGTCATCTTACCAACCATTTTCTTGTTTGCTGATTTTCCAGCTTTTCTCATTGTTGCCATAATATAAAAAATTATAGCATACATTCAGAAAAAAGTAACTTGCATTTATCTTAAAAATGCAAAAAAAATTAATTGCGCAATGTTGTTCACTTGCAAAACTGGGCTTATCGTCTATAATAAAAGTTATGAATGTATTTGAAAATATAAATAGGCTCGTTTCTTACGGCTTGAAAACTGGGCTTATCGTTTCGGACGACGTGATTTTTACACAGAATATGCTTCTTATGAACTTGTCGCTAGACGGATTCGAGAGCGCAGAACAAGCCGCAACAATTCCCGATGTTGAAGTTTGTGACCTTGAAGAAATCCTCAAAGAACTTTTGGATTTTGCCGTTGAAAAAGGCTTATGCGAAAACTCCGTAGTCTATCGCGACTTGTTCGACACAAAATTGATGGGCTGCCTTGTGCCGCGCCCAAGCGAAGTAATCGCAAAGTTCAATTCTCTTTTGAAAAAGAGCGCGAAAGAAGCGACCGATTATTTTTATGAGTTCAGCCAAAACACAGATTATATCCGCCGATACAGAGTTTGCAAGGATTTGAAGTGGAAGACCGCAACAAAGTACGGCGAGCTTGATATTACGATAAATCTTTCAAAACCAGAAAAAGACCCCAAAGCCATCGCCGCTGCAAAGAACGCAAAGCAAGGCGGTTACCCTATGTGTCTTTTGTGCAAGGAAAATGTGGGATACGCGGGCAGAGTCAATCACGCCGCTCGTGAAAATCACCGCATTATCCCGATAAATCTTGCAGGCGAAAGCTGGGGATTTCAATATTCGCCCTATGTTTACTACAATGAGCACTGCATTGTCTTTTCGATGAAGCACACGCCGATGTTGATTTGCAAAAAGACTTTTGAACGCTTGCTCGACTTTGTAACTCTCTTCCCGCACTACACTCTCGGCTCAAATGCGGATTTACCAATCGTTGGCGGCTCAATTTTGACGCACGACCATTTTCAAGGCGGAGCGTACGAGTTCCCGATGGCGAGGGCAAAAGTCGAAAAGACATTCAAAATCGCAGGCTTTGAAGACGTAAAGGCAGGCATTGTCGAGTGGCCTTTGTCGGTTTTGCGCATTTCCTCTTTCGACAAAAGTCGGCTCATCGAACTTGCGGATAAAGTTTTAAGGGCTTGGAGAAGCTACACAGACGAAAGCGCATTTATTTTCGCCGAAACCGACGGAGAAAAGCACAACACCATCACTCCGATTGCGCGCAGACGAGGCGAGAGCTATGAACTCGATTTGGTTTTGAGAAACAACATCACGACAGCAGAGCACCCGCTCGGCGTTTATCACCCGCACGCAGAATTGCACCACATCAAAAAGGAAAACATCGGCTTAATCGAGGTTATGGGCTTGGCTGTTCTTCCGAGCCGCTTGAAAAATGAGCTTTCCGACCTTGCCGACGCAATTATGGAAAACAAAGATATTTCTTCAGACGAAGTTTTGGCAAAACACGCGCCGTGGGTTGAAACGATACGCGGAAAATACGGAGAAATCAACGGAAGCAACATCGACAAGATTTTGCGCGACGAAACAGGCTTTGTTTTCTCTCGCGTTCTTGAAGACGCAGGCGTGTACAAGTGCAACGAAACAGGCAGAGAAGCCTTCGCTCGCTTCATCAACAGCCTATAAGACAGAAGCTACTCTCTTAAAAAGCACCCGAAGGTTTTCCTGAGGGTGTTTTTTATAATGGCGCAATTGTGGGAAAAATAAATTATGACAAAGACATTTGAAATCGAAGGGAAGACAGTCAACATTTTCGCAGCTGAAAAGACAAAAAGCCCGCTTGTAATCCTAAACACATATTCAGACGAAGGAGAAGCGGTCTTCAATGCGGCAAATCTTCTTGGCGCAAAGCCCTTCACGCTCGCCACAATCTCAAATCTTGACTGGAACGCAGATATGTCGCCATGGGAAAATCCGCCGCTTTACAAAAACGACGCTCCGTTTTCGGGCAAGGCTGATGAATATCTTTCCATCCTTTCAGAAAAAATCATTCCCGCAATTTTGGACAATCTCAGCGAAAAGCCCGCTTACATCGCAATCGCAGGCTATTCGCTCGGAGGTCTTTTTGCCCTTTACGCCTCATACAAAACCGCCCTCTTTTCAAAAATCGCAAGCGCCTCTGCTTCATTGTGGTTTCCGCGCTTTCTGGATTTTGCAAAAAGCGGGCAATTCAAACGAAAGCCCAGCACTGTTTATCTTTCGCTCGGCGACGCGGAAGCAAAAGCCAAAAACAAAACGCTTGCAAGCGTTCAAGAAAACACTCAGATGCTTTTTGAACATTTGAAAAGCAAAGACGTAAAAGCGATTTTTGAGCTGAACGAGGGAAATCATTTTTCACAGTGCGAAAAGCGCATGGCAAAAGGCATAAAATGGATTTTGGAGAATTAAAACCTTTTGTATCATTGTCATGCTGAACTTGATTCAGCATCTGCGTTTTAGACTTTTGCAGATTCCGAAACGAGTTCGCCAATGACATTTTGTTGCTGAGCCGCTCCCTGAGCGGAGTCGAAGCAAATATTGCACTAAATTTGCTTTGCTGGACGAATTCCGCGCTTCGAACAAACTAAATTTGCTTTGCTGAGTGTCAGGGACACTTCTAACAAACTAAATTTCGTCCGCTGAGGCTCAGGCTTCAATGTACATTTAAGACATCGCTCCGCTGAGCGCCAGCGATCAATGTACATTTAAGACATTCGTTTACTGTGTGAAATCAAAGGAAATATATCGCATTTCAATGAAAAAAGTGCGTGTACGGTTGCTGAGCGGAGTCGAAGCACCGCAACAGAAAAAAAATTTTTGAACTCCCTTTTTTCTGATATATCTAATATAATAATAATTAACAACATTCTTAAGAGGTTTTATTACGTGTCTGACTTTACAAGAATTATCAGCATTTCATCTCTTTTATTTCTCTCGTTCTTCAACTTTCAGACAGGGATTTTTTTGTGTTCTGGGCATAAATTAAAGCAAAACGGAAGAAGGACTCTTGTATTTATTGAACTTTTAACAGGATTTTTGCTCCTTTCTGATGCCGTCGCGTATTTTTATCGCGGAAGCACGAGCGAAACGGGCTTCTACATGGTTCGCTCAAGCAATTTTTTTGTTTTTGTGAGCAATTTCGCAATATCATTTTTCTTTTGCTTTTATGTCTGCGAGCTCATAAAGAGAGCGAGGTTGCCTTTTTCAATTTTGCTTAATCCAAAAAAATCAACAAAAAACGGCATTCCGATTCAACTTTTCATTGTTCTTTTTTTGTGTCTTTCTGGCATTATTCTCACTGCTATCAGTCAGTTCACAAATCTTTTTTACTACTTTGACGAAAGCAATATCTATCACAGAAGCACTTTTTACTCTGTCAGTGTTGTTCTGGGGCTTTTGCCGGGTCTTATAACTTTCACGATGTTCCTGCAAAACAGAAAAACGCTTTCAGCGAATGTCTTTTTTTCCATTTTGGTGTACTGCATTTTCCCGCTCATCGGCTTAGTTCTGCTGCTTTTTGTCTATGGATTTGCATGGCTGGACATTTCGCTATCTCTTGGCGCATTGCACCTTTTCTTCTCATCAATAAAGCTGATGGAACTTGAGTTTTATTCAGGGGACAGCAAAGTCTCGATTTTAAGTCCCACCTACAAAACGGGCGAGGAGGCAACTGAATCACAAAAAAGAGTCGTGCGAAATCATTTTTGGCAGACGCTTTCCATCAGCTTAGGCGGGGTTCTTATTGTTCTTGCAATTGTCTCAATCACGGGCATAACGCTTCCAGAAAAGACTTTGACAATCGAAAAGCCTTATTTGCAGAACGACGCTTCAAAGTCTGTCTGCATAACTTTTGAGCGAAATGCAGAAAAACACTGGGTTGATGAAGATGACCCCGACAGAACGGGAGCGCAATACGACGGCGTTATCTACAACAATATGAACAGCACAATCATAACTGACTGGAACTTTTCTGTTTTTGTTCCGGAGGGCTGCACGATAGATCCAGGTCCATGGAACGGAACTTTTTCGATTCAGGACGGAACAATGAATGTCAAAAAGCCTCACAAAGATGATGCTGAGAACATTCACGGAGAAGATTTTTACAAAATAACGCCGCTAAAAACGCTTGGATTCGGCTGCATTATGTACACGCCGCATGATTATCAGCCTCTTTCACAAAAAATCATCTTCACTTATTCAAGCATCTTAAAGCCTCTGTCAAACAAGATGTTTGATATTCTGCTGGCGCTGCTTTTTGTGATTTTCATCATTTCGACGACGATTATGCTTTTGGAGGGAAAACTTATCCGCATTGAAGAGGAAAACAAGAAGCTCGAAAGCACTGTAAAAGAGCGCACAAAAGAACTTGAGGCCGAAAAAAATCGTTCAGAAAATCTTCTTTTGAATATTCTTCCAAAAGAAATTGCAAAAGAACTCACGGCTCACCCTGACAAAACTATTGCTAAAGAATATCCGAATGTCACTGTTCTTTTTACGGACATCGTCGGATTTACGAAAATAAGCGGAGAAATGACGGCTGAAGAAGTTGTCACTATGCTAAACAAAATGTTTTCGATGTTCGATGAAAGAGCGCAGCGCGAGGGTATCGAGAAAATCAAGACAATCGGAGACGCTTACATGGCTGCGACAGGGCTTACGCTTGAGAGAGACAACAATGGAGCGGCTAAAATGATTCGTTTTGCACAAGGGCTTTTGGACGATGTTCGCACTTTCAACAAGAGTTCCGAAATCAAACTTCAAATCAGGCTCGGAATAAACTCAGGCTCTCTTGTTGCTGGCGTAATTGGAAAAACAAAGTTCATTTACGACATTTGGGGAGACACCGTGAACGTTGCAAGCAGAATGGAAAGCACGGGGCTTCCTATGCAAATTCACGTTACAGAAACAACAAAAAATCAGACTTCAGCTCTTTTCCAATACAGCCAAAACACAGAAATCGACGTTAAGGGAAAAGGTATGATGAAAACTTACTTCTTGTGATGGGAAATTAAAAATGCGATTTTTATTTATTCGACACGGTGAGCCAGATTACGAAAAGGACTGTCTCACGCCAACGGGCACTCTTCAGGCAAAAGCAGTCGCAAAGCGTCTTGCAGGCGAAAACATTAGCGAGATTTATTCGTCTCCTTTAGGGCGGGCAAAAGAAACTGCCAGCTACACAGCAAAAAATCTTGGTCTTGAAGTTGTAACGCTTGATTTTATGAGAGAGGTTTTGTGGGGAGGCGACAACATTCCAAACAAGGGACACATTTGGAGCCTTTCTGACAAAATGATAAACGAAGACAATTTTGATTTTTGCCGTCAGAACTGGAAGAAGCATCCATATTTCAAAAACAATATCGTGATGCCGTATTATGAAAAAATCGCGGACAGCATTGACGCTTTTCTTGCCCAGCAAGGATATCGCCATGACGGGCAAAGATTTTTTTGCAATCAAGAAAACACAAAGACTATCGCCCTTTTCAGCCACGGCGGTTCTGGAGGAGCAGCGCTTTCGCACATTCTCTCACTCCCCTTTCCGTATGTGCTTTGCGTTTTTCCTTACGCATACACTTCGGTTATCACGCTCGATTTTCCTTCAAAACAAGGAGAATATGTCCACCCTCATGTTGAGTTGTTCAACGATGTGGCGCACATAAAAGGATTGGGCGATAAAGTAAAAATCCAACAAAAATGTTAATTTAGGGCTATGAAAATACTTCTTGTTTCAGTAAACGCAAGCTATATGCACACGAATATCGCAATACGCGATTTGAAAAATTATGCAGACAAATATTTTTCAGACAGCGAGACAAAACCGCAAATCGAAATCACAGAATACACGATAAACCAGCCGATTGGCGAAGTTTTGCGCAGTATCGCTTTTTTTAACGCAGACTGGATTCAGTTCTCGACATATATCTGGAATGCTGAATATGTGCAAAAGCTCCTTCCAGAAATCAAAAAAGTTCTTCCCGACTGCATTCTTGGCGCTGGAGGGCCAGAATTTGGCTATGGCGCAAAAAAGTATCTGGCCGCCATCGCAGACTTGGATTTTGTTGTTTTTGGCGAGGGAGAACGCACGTTCACGGATATGATAGAAAAAAGCGGCGGAAGAGCGAAAAGCGTTCTTTCAAGGCTTTCGGAGATAAAAGGCATTTATTGCCGAAGCGCAAACAAAGAGACGCTCTTCACAGGAAACAGAGCCTTTATCGAGGACTTGGACGACATTCCGTTCCCGTATCCAGAGATGATTGAGGGGAAAGCCGATGAAGACCACAAAATCTATTATTACGAGTCAAGCAGAGGCTGTCCGTTCAGCTGCGCGTATTGTCTTTCTTCCGTGGAAAAGCGCGTGCGGTTCAAAAGCCTTGAGCGAACATGCGAGGAGATTCAGATTTTCCTCGAAAACAATATAAAACTCGTCAAATTCGTCGACAGGACATACAATCTTGACGAGGAGCGCTACATCGGAATCTGGGATTACATTCTAAAACATCACAACAAAAAGACGATGTTCCATTTTGAAATCGAAGCCGAGTATCTTTCACAAAAAGCCCTCGATTTTCTTCAAAACGTCCCAGAAGGCGTGATGCAGTTTGAGATGGGCGTTCAGTCCGCAAACAAAAAGACGCTAAAAGCCATAAACCGCTCTGCGAACACGGAAGAGCTCGCCGCAAAAATAAAGCGCATTCCTCGAACGATACACCAGCATCTTGATTTGATTGCGGGGCTTCCGTTCGAGGATTTGGAAAGTTTCGGAAAAAGCTACGATTTTGTGATGAGCCTTCGCCCAGACGCGCTTCAACTTGGATTTCTCAAAATCCTGGGCGGCACAGTGATGGAAAAATACGCCAGCGAAAACGGCTGGAAATGGATGGAAAGCCCTGTTTACGAAACTTTTTCGACACCGCATTTGTCGTTTGGCGACATCGCTTTTTTGAAAGACATGGAGATTGTCACGGACGCATACTGGAACAAGGGAAGTTTCTCATACACGATGAACTATATTTTCAGCCAAACAAGCCCGTGGGCTTTCCTTTTTTCATTTGTCGAGTACGCAAGAAGCAAAGACGCTTTCGTTCAGGCACGAAAAGAATCGTATTGGTTTGAGCTTATGAATGATTTTCTTGAGAGTGGAAAAAGTGATTTTTGCGACAGCGCTCTCGACAAAAAACTGCTTTACGACCTTCTCCGCTACGATTTTGTGCGCTCTGGAAAAAAAGGAAACTTTCCGCACTGGTACGCTCACAAATACAGCAAGGACAAGCACAGAAAGCTTCTTGATGAGAACGGAATGCTCGAAAACTCACGAATAGCGTTTTCGATTTCTGAATACGAAGAGTTTGATTACGACGTTCTGTCAGAAAATCCAAAAAAGCAGCACACTGAATTGCTCATAAAGTACAAGATGCAAAACTAATCAGCCAAGCGCCTTGCAGATGAGGATAATTCGCTCTTTCATCTCCATAAAAGCGTCAACAACCTCTGGGTCGAACTGCGTGCCGCTGCACCGCTGTATTTCCGCAACGGCATCCTCAATCGTCCAAGCAGGCTTGTAAACGCGCTTGTGGCTCAAAGCGTCAAAAACGTCCGAAACCGCTACAATGCGAGCCGCAAGAGGAATCTCACGCCCTTTTACAGGGTCTTTCTTTGAAACCTTGCCGCCAACAGTATACTCGCTGTAAGCCCACTTTCCAGGGTATCCCTCTTCGCCGCCGTTCCACCAAGCATGGTGATAAAGAGTCACAGCAAAGCACATCTCATCAAGGTCAGTCTCCGAATCCCCGAAAAGACGCGCGCCAATGCAAGTGTGCCCTTGCATAATCTCGCGCTCATCATCATTCAGCAGCCCCGGCTTTTTCAAGATTTTGTCAGAGATTCCGACCTTGCCAAAGTCATGACATTTCGCTGCGATTTTCAGATTATCACGAAACTTTTTTGCCACAACCTCAGGAACGCCATGGTCAGCAGCCCAGCGGTCATAGATTTCAAGCGAGAACGCAGAAACGCGCTCAACATGCTCAAAAGTCTCCTTCGGGTCGCGGAACTGCGCCATAAGAGTCATTCGCTTCAGATAATTTTGCGTGAGATAAGTGCGGTCAAGAGCTTGAGCCGCACTTCCTGCAAAGTGCATCGCAAAAAGCTCCGCGTCGCTGTCGAACGAAATAATATTGCCGTCGCTGTCGAGCGCGTTTATCAGCTGCATGACACCACGGAGCTTTCCGTTCGAGGACTTTATCGGAATCGTCAGCATTGACTTTGTCTTATAGCCCGTGTCATCGTCATTTTTTCTTGAGAACGAATAAGGATAGCCCTCAGGAATATTGTAAGCATCTTCAAGATTCACCAGAACCATATGCTTTGCGCAATATCCTGAAATTGACTCCTCGCAAATCGGATAATGGCGGTTTGACGTGTACGGAAGTTTCTCTCCGACCTTCAGCTTTTTCTGCAAAGTGTCGTTTTGCGCATATTTAATAACAAGGTCCAACCCGTCAACAACATAAATAGAGCCAGCATCAGCGCTGACAATATGTCGAGCATCGAAGAGAATTTGCTCAATAAGAACATCAACATCTTTTATTTCATTGAGAGTTTTTTCACTCTCGATTATCCGCTGGAGTTTTTCTTCGCGAGAATCCGAGTTTGAAAACATTTCCATATTGACCTCTGATATTATTATAATTCAAGAAAAACTCTCCGTCCACGCGCCCGCGCTAAATCTCAAAAATTGTGTCTTTGACATTTTTTTGCGCTCCCTCATTTTTTTATCATAAGCCTATTTCAAGAGAAAGCAAACTCAACACGTTTATTATAAGCCTATTTCAAGGGAAGCCAAATTCAACGCGTTTATTATAAGCCTATTTCAAGAGAAGCCAAATTCAACGCGTTTATCATAAGCCTATTTCAAGAGAAGCCAAATTCAAAATTGAGAACGCTCAAAAACTACAGAATAACCTTTTTTACAGTTCAGCATGACAACAGTTTCTAAATCATATCACCGCTCTTTTTTCTTATGAGCGAAAAATAAAGCGGGCCTGCGCCCTCATGCAAATCGGGCATAACGTGAAAGCCGCTCTCTGTTTTTTCGGCTTCGGGAAGTTTCGAGGCGCAAAATGGAGCGATTTTTTCTTGAAGTGAAGAGAGAGGCTCAAAATCAGCGAGTTCTGCATTGTCGAACTTCTTGAAAACGCGTGAGACGACGTCGTCGTTCTCGCTTTTGTTCAATGCGCAGGTCGAATATATGAGGACGCCGCCCTCGCGAAGAAGGCGGAACGCTGACGACAAAAGCGCCCACTGCGCCGCCGAGAGCGTTTTTATGCGGGAGGGACTCCAGTCTTTAAGATACTTCTCATCGCCGAGAACGTGGCGCTCAGACGAGCAAGGCGCGTCGAGCAAGATTGCGTCAAAAGGCTCTTTTTCTTTTTTGCAAAGGATTGCGCCATCGGAGCAGGAAATATGCACGCGCTCTCGAACGTCGTCGGTCAAATGCTCGTCGAGGACGCGCGAAAGGCGCTTGTAGCGCTCAAATGAGCGCTCGTTCGAGAAAAGTTCGGCATCGCTGTCCATCAAAGACGCCAGAATAAGCGTTTTTCCGCCAGGAGCGGCGCACATGTCAAGGATTCGCTTTGCGCCTGCGAGCGGGAGCGAAGCGGCGGCTCTGACGCTGCCTGAATCAAGGAAGTACGAGGCTTTTCCCGCTTTCCACTCCGCGTATCGAACTTCTTCGCCGAGCGCTTTTTTCAGCGTCTGCCAGCGCTCGCCGAAAAGAGCGGAATAATATTCGTCAAAACCGCTCTCGCCGCTAAGTTTTTTCGCCGCGTTTTTCTTATTTGACATAAGAATCTCCTTTTTGCTTTTCCTCTTCGAACGCCGAAAGCCGCTCCTCCGCGCTCTTTCTTTTGGCATTCACAATCGTCGCGCTCTCGCCGTCTTCGGCTGTTTCAAGCAAAAGCACGCCCTCTCTTAGCTTGAAGCGGATAACGCGGTTAAGCGCTTCGTCCAATTTTTCAGCAAAAGTTTCATCTTCTTGTGCCTTTTTCCTCAAAACTTCAAGAACGCTCTTGAAGCGCTTCTCGCTGAGCATAATGCAGTCAACGCCAGCCTCAATCGCCATGACGACGGCTTTTTCTGGCGGATAGCCGTTCTTTTCGAGAGCCGCCATAAAAATGTCGTCCGAGAAAATCAAGCCCGAAAACGCCATTTCGCCCCGAAGTACATCGCTCACCCAATAGCGCGAGAAGCACGCGGGCTTTTCTGCGTCGTGGGCGGCTGTCCGCGCGTGGCTCATCAGAACTGCCGCAGGGTTTGCTGAATCGATAATCGCTTTGAACGGCTCAACTATCATTTCACGCAGTTTCTCGTCGCTCGCTTCAATCTCTGGCAATCCTGTGTGGGGGTCGGTGTTTGTGTTCCCCGGAAAATGCTTGAGGACTGTGCCGATTGCGTTCTGCTCATAGGAGCGGACGGCAATCGAGGCATATTTTTTGACTTTTGCAACATCTCCGTAGCTTCGTGTGCCGAGGAAATCGCGGTTCTCATCGTCGACGGCTTCGGCAACGGGCGCTAGGTTCAAGTGGAAGCCCAAAAGAGAGAGCTGCTTCGCCTGACTTTCATAAAGAGCGGCGGCTTCTTTTTCGCTGTAGTTCGCCGCAATCGTTCTGCAAGACGGAACGCTGCTCGTGATTCCGCGAAGTCGGTTCACAAGCCCGCCTTCTTGGTCAATCGAAAGGTAGGGCGGAACAAGCGAGTTGTTCTCGCAATATGAGGCGACGGAATCGGTGAAGCCTATGATTTCGCTTGCAGTAGAGGCAATGTTGAACGAAAAGAATATGTAGCCGCCAGGGATAATCGCTTTTTCTCCTTCAAACTCAACTGGAGCAAAGTCCTCTTTTCCTTGCAAGTTGACCAAAAAAAGCTGGGAAAGTTTTTCGGTTTGGGAAAGATTTTCCGTGTAATCGCTAATCGCCTTTGAAAGCCGCTCTTCTTCTTTTCGCGCCTTCTCAAGAGCGATTTCTTCTGCAGATGGCTCTTCAACAACGTTCTCGCTCTCGCTGACAATTGCTTCATCGCTTTTCTTTGAGCAAGACACAAAAAGCAGCGCTGAAGCAAGTAAAAACGCTGCATTTTTCACAAAAATATTCTTTTTCATAGCCGAAAGTATCCACAATTCCAGCCTTATTTTCAAGAGGGCAAAAAGGCTGTATAATTCGGCTATGAGAAGAATTATCGTAATCACTGGCGCAAGTTCCGGAATGGGAGAATGTTTTGCCAGACAATTAAAAGATGAAGGCGCAGAGCTTTTTCTTGTTGCCCGCAGGCTCGACAGGCTCGAAAAACTCAGCGCAGAATTGAGCGGGAATGGCGCGAAAGCAAAAGCCGTCCAGATGGACATCTCAGGACAGCGCGGAGTCAATGAGTTCAAGGCATTTATCGAAAGCGAAAACCAAAAGGAAGAGCTTGAAATCACTTGGCTTGTCAACAACGCGGGTTTTGGCACTTACGGAAAGTTCGCTGACACGCCGCTTGACGCCCAACTTAATATGGTAGATTTGAACTGCACGGCGCTCACAGGGCTTTGCGGTGTGTGCTTGCCGTATATGAAAAGCGGAAGCAGAATCGTCAACGTTGCAAGTCTTGCCTCGTTCTTGCCGCTCGGAAACTTCGCGGTTTATGGAGCGACAAAATCGTTTGTGCTTTCGTTTTCTTACGCGCTCGCAGCCGAAGTAAAAGCGCGGGGAATCAGCGTCACCGCTCTTTGCCCGGGACCTGTGAGCACTGAGTTTGCCGCAGTCGCAAGCGCAGGAGCGAGAAAAGAGGTTTTGCACGGAAAAAGCGCAGAAAAAGTCGTCGCACACTGCATAAAAAGAGCGCGAAAAGGAAAAAAGGCGGCTCTCTTTGCGCCGAAATGGAAAATCACAGCGTTTATGAGCCACTTTATTCCGCGAGAATTGGGCGCATGGTTCACAAACAAATATTGTCCGCGACCGAGAAATAATCCTTAATTTTTTTGTTAAGTGTTTTTTTGCACCGCCGATAAAAAAACAGGGGATTAAACATGACACGTACAGAGATTGCTCAGGCTATGCTTTCTACAATCAAGACGGCACGAATGAATTTGGAACATGCACGTGATTTGCATTATATGCAAATGAAAAGCGCGCCTGATAAATCTCAGTCGATGGATGAAAACATAGGGGCTGCAATCCTGTCGTGTTTGGTCAGTGCTCAAGTAAGCATGGAGCGGATGCACGGCATTCAGAAGATGGCGCAGCGGATTTATCCGGGCTATCCGAAAATGACTCGTACAAGACTAACAGCTGAAAAATGAGCGGTTTTGATGGAAGACTTCTTGGGTGGGGAGTGCATAAACGAGGCAAGGGAGATAACTTGATTATCTCCCTTTGTTTTTTCTAGCCAAAAGGCGATAAAAGCGCGTAAAATCGCAATTTATACAAAAAAAATACTTGAAATAATGAATATTCAAGTGTAAGATAATTATTGTGCATACGGGAGCCGCAGGTTTCACCTGAAAGCCCGATTTACCGCGCTAAAGCGGAATGTTATTCTTAAGGAGAATTGATTATGAACAAATCAGAACTTGTCAGCGCGATTGCAGCAGACACAAAATTGACAAAGAAAGATGTGGAGCTTGCAGTTAAGTCTTTCGTCGACACTGTTTCAAAGGCACTCGAAAAGGGCGATGATGTTCAGCTCGTCGGATTCGGAACATTTACAGTTGTTGACCGCGCAGAGCGCAAGTCTATCAACCCTGCAACAAAGCAGGAGATGATTGTTCCAGCTTCAAAGAGCCCAAAATTCAAGCCAGGAAAAGCTCTTAAGGATCTCGTAAACAAGAAATAAGCGAAAGAGTTTCCTTATCGTGTAAAAAGCCCCGCAAGGTGAAAGACCCGCGGGGCTTTTTATTATCGTTCTAGTTCAATTTGCGAAGCTGGAGATAATCAATCATCATTCCAGTTTGTCCAAGGTGATGAGGAGAGTTCGCCTGAACAGTGATAAGGAGAGTTTTTGCCTTGTCGACCGAGAACGTCACAGGAAAACGCGTCGTCATCTCGAACGTTCCAAGCGGCGGCTCTGAAGGCGAAACACGATACGGCTCGTTATCGACGAAAATGTAGAACGCAGCGTGTCCGCTGTCTTCCGCCTTTTCGCGCGCCAAAATCTCGTAACTGCCAGCGCTCAATGTAACAGCGGCTTTTGCAGAGGAAACAGCGCTTTTTATCACGGCAGCAAACGATGAAGAATACTCGTCGCTGTGCTCGAATGCGATATCCTCCGTGTACATATTCTCAAGTTCGATTTTCATCGTTGAGCCTGAAAAAGTGATTTGCGGAATCGAAGTGACTGGAGTTCGCTTGATTTCAGCTTTCACGTCGCTCTTTTTCTCGCTTTCCTTTTTTCCGCCTTTCGCCTCCTCGCGCTTTTCGACCTTTGCGCCCTCCTCTTTTTCAGCAGGCAGCGCCGTCGTTGTTGCGCAAGAACAAATAAATATCGCGGCAAGAAGAACCGCAGTCATAAACAAAATCTTTTTCATAAAAACACCTCCTGTGTTGTTTTTAAGCCAATGGCTGTTTTTGTCAAATAAAAGTTTTTCGAACTTCCAATAAACTTTGGAATGCCAAAAAATTGTTTTTCAAGTCGCCAATGAACTTTGGAACGGCGAAAAATTGTTTTTCAAGTCGCCAATAAACTTTGGAGCACCAAAAAATCATTTTTCAAGTCGCTAACGAACTTTGGAGCGCAAAAAAATCATTTTCCGAGCTTCCAATGAAAATTATCGTGCCAAAAAACACTTTTACTACATACCGAACTTCTTTTTCATCTCCTCAAGAATGTTGTGCGCGGTTTGGCTGTCAACTTCCTTGGGCGGCTCGTGGTATTGCACCAGATTCGCTGGGATTTCGTCAAGAAAGCGGCTCGGAGTCGCGTCAATCTGCGCTTGCATACGCCGTCGATGCTGGCAGGACGAGAGAATGAGGCGATTTCGCGCGCGCGTTACGGCGACATAGAAAAGTCTGCGCTCTTCCTCAATCGCCTCTTCCCTCTCCTCTTCAATCGAGCGCTGGTGCGGAATAATTCCCTCTTCGACGCCCGCGATAAAGACGACAGGAAACTCCAAGCCTTTTGACGCGTGAATTGTCATCAGGTTCACCGTGCCCTTGTTCGTGTCGTTTTCCATATCGTCGCGGCTTAAAAGCGTAATGCGATTGAGGTACGTGTAAAGGCTTGTGTCGGTGTTGTCGGGGTTGTTTTCCCAGATGTCCATAGAGTTGATGAGGCTTTCGATGTTGTGCATTTTGTAGCGGGCAGCTTTTTCGCTCTTGGGATTGTCTGCAATAAGATGTCCCCAATAATCGATTTGGTCAACAAAAGCTCGAACCTTTTTTGAAAGCCCATGCCCCGAAAGCATTTGCTTTTGCCCTTCGATAATGTTCTTGAACTCTTCAAGGTCAGCTTTTGTCTTGTCGCTCACAGGGCACTCTTCCGCGCTCGTTTGCAAAATTGCTTCGATAGCCTGCCACAGCGACACGTCCATTTTCTTTGCGACTTCGTTAATCGCTTCAATCGTAACGCGCCCGATTCCGCGTCGTGGAGTGTTGATAATGCGAAGGAGGTTCACGTCGTCGTCGTGGTTCGCAATCACGCGAAGATAGCTCACGATGTCTTTTATCTCTTTTCGCTGAAAAAAGCTCGTGCCGCCGCTCATCGTGTACGGAATGTTGTTTTCAAGGAACGCCTCTTCAATGGCGCGGCTCTGCGTGTTTGCGCGCATCAGAACACCAAAATCGCTGTAAGGGCGCTTTTCTTCCATCGAAATGCCCTGAATGCTCTCCACGATGAAATCCGCTTCAGCAGTTTCGTTTTCGGGCATAAAAATCTCAATCGGACGCCCGCTGCCGTTGCCGCTCCAAAGCGATTTGTCCTTGCGGTTCGTGTTGTGGCTGATAACGCCGTTTGCCGCTGCCAAAATCGTTCCCGTCGAGCGATAGTTCTGCTCAAGGCGGATTTCGACAACATTCGGAAAATCCTTTTCAAAGTTCACGATGTTCAAATAATCCGCGCCGCGCCAAGAATAAATGCTCTGGTCATCGTCGCCGACAACCGCGATGTTCTTGTCGGCAAGCAATCTCATAAGCTCGTACTGCTGATGGCTCGTGTCCTGAAACTCGTCGACCATGATGTAGCGGTATCGTGCGCGATATTCTGCCAAAATGTCCGGGTGCTCCTTGAAAAGCCGAATCGGAAGCGTGATTAAATCATCAAAATCCACAGCGTTGAAGAGCTTCAAGCCTTCCTGATAGCCTTCGTAGAGCTGCTTGTAGATGCGTGTTTCTTTGTCCCAATCTTTGCGCCCTGTTTTGATGTCAGAAAAGAGCGTGCCGATTTTGTAGATGTCCATTGAATCCGCGCTGTATTTTAGTTCTCTGCCTGTTTCTTTGATGAGCGAGTTTCGGTCTGTCTCGTCGTAAATAGAAAAGTTGCTTCGCCAGCCGAGAGCCTCGATGTGCTGCCTCAAAATGCGGACGCCGAAAGCGTGGAACGTGCTGACCGTGAGCGCTTGCAGTTTTTTTTGCGTGAGAGATTTGACTCGCTCTTCCATTTCGCGTGCGGCTTTGTTTGTGAATGTGAGTGCCAAAATTGCGCTTTGCGGGATTCCCATCTCCAGCATATGCGCAATGCGGAACGTGATAACTCGCGTCTTGCCGCTGCCCGCTCCTGCGATGATTAAGATTGCGCCGTCAATCGTGGAGGCGGCTTTATATTGTTCTGGATTAAGTTCGTTCTTCAAATCAAGCATAGCAAAGAGAGTTTACATTTTTTTTTAATTCACGAAAACCCCCGCTTTTTGTAAGGCAGTTCAGCATGACATTCTTTTTTCTTTCACAGCGGCACTTTGTTCTGTTTTATAGAAATTTCAGCCTCAACCGCGTGCGGTTTTTCTTATAAATAGAAATTTTTGCTTCCACCGCGTGCGGTTTTTCTTATAAATAGAAATTTCTGCTTCCACCGCGTGCGGTTTTTGCTGTCCAAACGGAATTTTTGCCTCCGCCGCATTGGGTTTTCGCTGTCCAAATGGAATTTCTGCCTCCACCGCTTTGGGTTTTCGCTGTCCAAGAGGAATTTCTGCCTCCGCCGTTTTGGGTGCTTCAAAATTACAGTTCTGCAAAAATGCTGGAAAGCGCAAAATCAAACGCTTCGGTTTGCTCTTTCATCTCCTGCAAGAACGAATTGTCCTCAAGTGTGCCGAGAACAGCCGTCATTTCATCGTCGTTTCGATAAACGATTTTGCGGAAATAATCCGTGTAATCCTTTTCGCGCGACACAACGCTGGATTTGTACATGCAATCAGAAACGTTCGTGACGTCGGCGATGATGTCATCAAAAATCTCAGCCGAGAAATTGGCAATATTTTGCTCATAAATGCGCTCGAGCAAATACACTGCGTACCGCGTCTTGTACTCAAGATAATGCGACTCAACATCGTCGTAAAATGCGTGAACAGCGCGCCAATCGCCGATTTCATAGGATTTGATTTTGATGAAAAGCTCTTCGGCTTTGTCTTCTGGCATAACTTGTCCGCCTGCGTTTATCCAAGTCGTATAAAGCGGAACAGCACGGAGTTTTTCGATATCTGCGCGCGAAATGCTTTCTTTTCCCAAGCTCTTGCAATAATCGAGCAAGCACGAAACTGCAAAATATTTTACGATTTTCTGGTATTCCAAATAGCCTTTTGTCGGCTTGTAGATTTCGCCGCCGTATTTTTTCTGGCAATCAGCGTCAAAAAGCGTAAAGTTCGGGTCTGTGTTTTCCAAAAGATAAGATTTTGCGGCAGAAAAACATTCGTCAAGCGACATTTCATCAAAATCGAACTTGCTGCCGTTCTCGTGCATATAATTGGAAGTGAGCCAAACAAGTTTTTCCATTGCGCGAAGGACTTCCTGAATCGTGTCGGGCGCAAGAGGGTTTGTTTCGATGTGCTGAACGCGAACAACACGCTTGTCGCGCTTTTTGAACTTGCTGTTGTTTCGGGCAATGGCGAACATATTGTACATAAACCAATAAGCCGGAATGATGTGAACAGCCTTGTCTGCGCCTTGAGATGCCACGAGCGAGAACGGATAGATGATGTTGAGTTCGCGCTGATACGAGCCTTTGACCGCCAAAACGAAGCTTGCAAACTTGCTGTTGTGCTTGAACGAGGAATTAAGTCCAGGCCAAAAACCGCGCCCGGCTTGAATCTCGCCGTCGGGAGAGCGAGAATTGTGGTTTGAGCCGACGGTTGCACCAGCGGCGATATTGCTCTGACCTTGCACAAGGGAGGCAATCAGGAACGATGAATTGTGATGCTGTTCGTGGAACGGAAAAATCAAATTGTTGAGCAGTTCACAGCAAGAAACCGTGCTGTTATCGCCAAGAATTGAGTTCAAAAGACGAGCGCCATATTTTAGCTGGCAATTTCGCCCAAGAATAAAACGCACCGCGACAGCCTGATAGAACGCCTTTGAGCCGTAGCCCATAATGCCGTTGACCAGCTCCACACCCTCGCCAATCTGGCTCGGCTCTTCTGCGCTCGAAAGCACGGTGATGTTCTTGAGCTTGAACGCGCCTTTGATATACGCAAAACTGCCGATTTTGGCATCTTTTAAAAGCGTGCAGTTCTTGATAACCGTGTCGCTTTCAACAATGCCGAACGTGTCGAGCGCTCCCGTGTTGCCCTGCTCTGTCATCTCAACGAAGCGCCGCAAAAGCTCCTTGTCCTCACGATAAGTCGCCCAAAGATAAGCGTCAGCTGTAATCATTGCCTCGAACGGCAAAACGGCACGCCCGTCGTTCTCGTTGCACACGCCAATCCAAATGCGGTTCGACTCGCTTTCGCCATTTTTCAAAATGCCGTTACCGAACTTTGAATGATTTGTGCAGCTCATCTCCTGAATATTGAACAGCATAACGCGCTCAGCAATGTGATAATTCACAAGATACTCAACGTTTCTGATAACGCAATCATCGCCGATTTCGCAGTTTTCAATGTAAGAGTCATAAAGTCCCTCTGTCAGCTCCAAATCGTGAAACTTGAGGCGCGCATTACGAATGCGACCAAGAATAACAAGCCCTGAAAAACTACATTCGTGAACAAGATTCGCATCAAAATTGTCCTCGTCGATTTTCACAAAAATATTTTGCCATTCAGGGTCAGAAGATGTGTTATGATTTTTGACGAGCAAAGTTATCTCTTGTACGCTAAGATGTCTGTGTGTATTTTGGAAGCGCTCAGGAAGAGAAAAAGCGCCCGGCTGTTTTGAATCGATAATAAGCATTAAAATTCCTTGTGAATAAATTACAAAATAAAAAGAGTTTATTTTATTTTCGACTTTTGTAAAAGGTGATTAAAGCGAAATCACCCAAAGAAGGTCAATCAACTTGACATAATAAGTAAAATACCATAGATTAATGCTATATGCGCTGTGCATTCGCAGAAAAAGCGGGGGTGTACAGGTTTCGACAGGTACGATTGCGTCCTGTGCTGCAGGTAAGCTCGGTTTTGCTTTGATAAACCAACAAAAATAACTGACGAAGATGATTCTCAGTTCGCTCTCGCTGCTTAAGTAGCGTTAGCTGGAATTTGAGCTGTGCTGTTCCTAACGGCTCTCTATTCCATCGCCAATAGGGACTTGCTGCGGACTTAGTCCAGTATTTCCGCGGGACTTTATCTGGAATACGGAGACGACGCTTGCGGTGCTGCTACCGTTTCCCGACAATTACCTCGCACCAATAAACCTGTAGAGGTGCTTGATTCACGTATTTGGACGGGGGTTCGATTCCCCCCATCTCCAAAAGACCAAAGTGAGCATATATAATGCTGATTTTGGTCTTTTTTTATGTTTGAGGTTTTTATGAATATCGAAAATTACACAGATTTTGCTTTGGAAAAGTTTTTTTCACTCGTTTCTATCGATTCTCCGACGGGTTACACTTCGCAGGCCGCCGATTTCGTGCAAAAAGAGTTCTCCGCGCTCGGCTTTAAGGCTCAAATCACGAAAAAAGGCGGCGTTTTAGTTTGTTTGAATGAGGGAAACGGCGAAAACGGTCTATTGTTGGAAGCGCACACAGACACTCTTGGCGGAATTGTGGCGGAAGTGAAATCATCGGGACGGCTTCGCGTGTCGCCACTGGGCGGTATGAATGCAAATAATGCCGAGGGAGAGAATGTTCGCGTCGTTACGAAATTCGATGGCATCTTTGAGGGAACTTGTCAGCTCGTTAACGCTTCAATTCACGTCAACGGAAAGTATGACGAAACAAAAAGAGATTGGGACACGGTGGAAATCGTCTTGGACGAGGACGTGAAAAATGCTGAAGATGCGAAAAAACGCGGAATTTCGGCGGGTGATATTGTTTGCTTTGAGCCGCGCGCGCGAATTACCCAAAGCGGATATATCAAAAGCCGCTTTCTCGACGACAAATTGAGCGTGGGAATTCTTTTTGGATACGCAAAATGGCTAAAAGAGGCTTCGGTAAAACCGTCAAGACCGATTTTTGCGCATATTACGGTTTATGAAGAAGTTGGGCACGGCGGCTCGGCGTCTGTTCCCGCTTCTGTAACTGAAGCGATAAGCGTAGATATGGGTTGCGTGGGCGACGGACTTTCTTGCACAGAGCGTCAAGTGTCGATTTGCGCAAAAGACAGCCGCGGACCTTACTCCTACGAGGTTGTAAAGGGCTTGGTGGAAGCTGCAAAGAGGGAAAATGTGGATTATGCGGTCGATGTGTATCCGCATTACGGCTCTGATGTGGAAGCAACGCTTTCGGCGGGTTATGATATAAAGCATGGACTCATTGGAGCGGGCGTTTATGCTTCACACGGCTACGAGAGAAGTCATAGATTGGGCGTTGAAAACACTCTAAAGCTCTTAATCAGCTATATAAAGTGAGTTTTTTGCTTTGCACAGAGCAAAATTCAGATAAAGGAGGAAGGATGAAGAAAAAAATTTTTGCTGCATTTTTATTTTGTTGCGTGCTATCCACACAAGCGTTTTGCGAAGAGATAAGCGATTGCAGAAAATGGGACGCCGTTCTCGGAATCGAGAGCTATATGAAATGGGTTCGTTATTTCGATGGCGAAAAATATGCCGAAGACATCGCTCCAGAAGATTACGCGCTCATCGGAAAGAAGGAAGCGTTCAGCGCATACAAAAAAAAGGCAGACGCGGGCGACGTTCGCGCGATGTGTGCCGTGGCGGAATGTTACGATTATGGCGTTCTTGACAATCCTGATTTTGAAAGCGCGTTCTATTATTGGAATCTTGCAGGCGAAAAAGGCTATGCACCAGCCCTAAACGCCCTTGCGACATTCTTCGTTGAAGGCTCGTATCACGCCATATCAAGTGAGAGCGACGAAGAAAAAGCAGACGAGTTTTTTGAAAGAGCGGCAAGCGAAGGCTATTGCAAAGCGCTCGTCAACTTGAGACGGTTCGATGAAGCAGCCCAAAAAGGCTACAAAGACGCTTATCTTTACGAGGCGATAGACGAAAGCGAGAAAGGCGATGTCGAAAAAGCAATTCTCGCTTTTGAAAAAGCCGCAAATGAGGGCAATTCCATTTATGCACTTCGCTCACTTTTGAAAATCTTCACAGACGAAAAGACATTCGACAGCGAAAAAGCGCAATATTGGGCAAGGCGATACAAAGACGAGAGATACAAAAAGATTCTCTCCTCCCGCGAAAAAAAAGCCGCGCTCCTGCCACTGCTCAAAAAAAGAGCCGATGTCGGAGACATTTATTCAATGTTCGACCTCTCTCTCCTTTATGGCTCAAACTCTTTTGACTTCGACAATCCTTCCTACCGCGCTCTTCACATCTACTACCTGAAAAAAGCCGCAGATGGCGGACACAAAAAAGCTCAGAAGACGCTCGCTCTTTACTACGACCGTGGCGACGGCGTTTTGCAAGACAAAAAGAAAGCCGCCGACTTATACCAGAAGTCAATGCGCAAAAACGACAGCGTCGTTGAAAGCGCCCTTCGCGACATTTATATCGAAGCCCTCCCCGCTCCAGCGCGCTCCTACGTCAACTATCGCGCACAAGAGCGGGACGGAGAGAGCGCGCACTATTATTCAAGAATGTACTCGGACGCTTACGACGAAATCGATTTTGAGTGTGCTGCAAAATACCTTTTGTCAATGAGCGAAAAAGACAGCGACGCAAGAAACGCAGCAGCATTTTGCTTTGAGTTCGGAATCGGGCTTGAAGAGGACAAAGCGAAGGCAGGAGAGCTATTCTATTCGCCAATTCCACAAGAAAAATCAGAAAGCGAAGAGCAGTACAACGAAAGACGAGACGAGTTTTTGAAAAACCGCGCTCAAGAGGAGGCGCGGCTCATCGAAAACGCAAAGGAAAGCGAGAGCGCAGAGGATTATTATTCGCTTTTTGAGTTCTACAACGATGTCTATAACTTGTCGCTCGAAGAAGAATCGAGATGCTTTTTGCTTTTGACGAAAGCCGCAGAAAAAGGCAGCGTCGACGCGCTAAGAGAGCTTTCTAGATATTATCAGGACGGAAAATCCTGCGCGGTTGACGCAAAAAGAAGTGCAGACTGCCTCATAAAAGCAAGCGCAAAAGGAAATGCCAAGGCAAAAGAAATGCTTAGCGAGTATTATTTTCAGGGCTTCGGCGTCCCTTACGATTTTGACAGGGCAGTCGAACTTCTTGAAGAAGCAGAAAGTCTCGGAAGCGAGAGCGCACGCCTTTCGCTGAAGGCTCTTGGCTTTCCGACAAAGGAATTCGATGAGGAAGGCTTGGACGATGATTACGACGCAGGCGATTATGGCGCAATCTGGGGAAATGCGGCGAGCGGCGACACGACAGCGTTGAGCGAGGAGGAGCTTTCCGAGCTCGGAGAGGCGAGCGTGATTTCGCTCAAAAGCCAAATCGGGAGCGAAACATACAGCCAAGAAAGCGCAAAGGACTGCGCCATCAAGTTTTGGACTTCGGTTTTGAGGGGAGACACGAACGGCTGGAAAGAGTGCTTTGCCTCAAGAAGCGAGAACGGAGTCTCGACAAGCGGAGAGGCAATTGAAAAGCAAAAAACAATGCTTGAGAATGTGTTTTCTATCGCTCGTGTTTCGGGAAATCTTGAAAGAGTCGAAATCCGCTTCTTTTTTGAAAGTGCGAAAATCGAGGGCGATTTGACTTCAATTCCTGCCGCGCTTTATCAAGACGGCGCTTTTGTCTGCGCTTCTGATTTTGAGTTTTTCTTTGACAATCTGAGCAAAAAATACTTTGTTGTGTTCTAAAAACAAGCCTCCCTTTCACCAAAACGAACCTCGTTTAAACTACGATGTAAGATTTTGGTGAAAGGGAGGCTTCGTAGTCACTACGATTGAAGAATTTGTGGAAAATCTTGCATCGTAGTCGCTACGATTGAGTTTTTTGGTCGAAGTCTTAAAACGTAGTCACTACGATTTAAGGAAATTAAGCAGGGCGACAATCGTAATAGCTACGACTGTCGCCTATGACAAAAGAGTCAATTCGTAGGCGACAGCTTTTTGAATTTTACGGCTGTTCCGTACGCGATTATTTCAGCAGCACCTTCCATTATCGCCGAAGAGCCGTATCTTACGCCGACGACGGCGTCCGCGCCGAGTTTCTCTGCTTCTTTTATCATTCGCTCTGTGGCAATTTGGCGCGCTTCGACGAGCATATCGGTGTAATCATCGATTTCGCCGCCGACGAGCGTCTTCAGCCCTGCCAAAAAGTCGTGTCCGAAGTTTTTTGACTGCACGATTGTTCCTTGAACGATGCCGAGGACTTCGAGATTCTTTCCGGGAATTGTGTCAATGCTTGCAAGTGTCATACTCTCTCCAAAATATGATTTTAGTTGAAAACCTGCCATTCGCCGTCGTCTGAAAGATACCAGTCAGAAACGACTGCGGCAAAGGTCGGCTTGTACCAAGAAAAACTTCCGTCGCGGTTCAAAATGAGGAGCATTTCAGGGCTTCGGGCGACTTTGAGCGGCATCGAAGCGGAGCGTTTGAACAGCAATGTCTTTTTTGTTTGTGTGTTGAATGAGCGAACTTGGCTTTTTCCGATGTTCGTGTACAAAAAGTTCTGATAGAGCGCCGTAAATGCTTCAGGGTCTTCGTCAGAAAACTGCAGCACCGGCGAGAATGTCTTTGAGACGGGCTTATAGGAGAAGACGGTTGTCTTTGTTGTCTCACTTCCCGCTGTCTGCTGCACGCTGATTCCAAAGAAAGACTTTTCTTTTGACTCGGTATCGCTCGAAAGTGAGTATGCGATTGAGCCTTTTGCCTGAACGGAAACGGTCTCGAATGTCGTCGTGTCAACGTGGATTAAAGGCGACAAGCCCGCTTCGTCTGAGCCGATTGATTTTGCAACGTAGAGCTCGCGGTCATTGAAAAGAACGGCGTCCTGAACGGCTGTTCCTGTGTAAATCTCTTTGTCCTCACCTGTGATGAGCGAGCGGGAGCGCACACTTGCAGAGCCTTGAATGTAGACGAGGCGCTCACCAAAGAGTTTCATCACTTGAATCGGGGAAGTCGGCGTGAAGATTGGGGTCTGCTCGCCTGTTTCGACGTTCGCCATAACGACGGCGCGCCTTGAGTCTTTTGTCCAAAGAATAACGCTGTTTCCGTAGCGAATGAGATTTGTGCTTCCATTATTTTGGGCGACTTTGTACGCTGTTGGAACGGCGTTTTCGATGTAAGCGGTGCGATAAACGGAGTCTGCGGTGAGGAAATAAAAATCGTTTCCGTCAGCAACTGCGTCAAGGATTTTCTGATATGCTTTCGATGTGACTCGTCTTGCATTTTGTGTTGCAGAGGAAGCGATTGCTTCGACTTCAAAGAGGTTGCCGCTTTTTGTTCCGAGCATTATTTTTCCGCTCTGGCGGTTCGTGTCGCTCGCCATTCCTTCCGCCTCGCCGACGACTGGGATAATGCGGTCAGCGAGTTTTATTCCGCTGGTAATTGAGTCGCGCGAAGAGAGTCCTGAGAACGAGGCGATGTTTTTTAGTGAAACTGTCTTTGCGTTTTTGACGCTCTCTTTTAGTTCAATGTTGTCAATGTATTTTAGCGTGAATGTCTTTCCTTCGCGGTCGATGAAAAACAAACCAGTTTCGGCTTCTCCGCGGGACGGCAAAAGGAGCGGGTTTGTCGCGGAGAATGTCGCGATTTTCTTTCCTGTTGTCGCTTGAATGATATATACAGCGCTGTCTTTTGTGCCTGCGAAAAACTCGTTGTTTGCAAAAAGGCAAGGCTGGAAAAGAGAGGCTTCTGTTGCCATTCGAGCCTTTTGCGAGCCTGTTTCCATTGAATAATATGTCAAATAGCCATTCGGCGAATACATTACGCAATTCTTTTCAGAAGCGCCAGTTTCCGCCATCGAAATGATGCCTGTGTTGTCTTTGATTTTCTTTACGACGCTTCCTTTTTGGCTGTCAAGGAAGTATGTTCCGTTGACGGCTGTCGTTCCGACGATTATGTATGAGCCTTTTGCTGTATACGAAAGGGAAGTGATTGTGTCGGGAAAGCGTTTTACGAATTTTCTCTGAAGGCTTTTCCAATCCCAGACGCTGACGGAATGGACTTTTGCGTTGTCTGTTTCGTAAACTGCAATTTCTTCGGTGGCGGGGTTTTGGGCAATGAGCTTTATTGAAAGATTTGTGATTTGGAAATGCTCGCCTGTTCCGTCATTTCGCCATTTGACAAGAAATCCGTCATCTCCTGCTGAAAAATAGGAGCCGTCAGCGAATGTTCCAGAATGAACTGTGGAAAAACTCGTTACGGCTTCTTGATGTCCTTGTGTTGAAATGTGTCCTTCGGCAAAAAGTAATGAGCTTGCGGCAAAAAGTGCCGCAAAAACGCACTTTTTCATCATCTTCATCTCCTAAAGTTTTGAGTGAAATAGTGTATGTCGCCGTAAATTGCGACTGCAAAGAGGAGCGCGATAAAAACGACTCCGATTATTTGGATTCTGTACAAAAGAAGTGGCGGAAGTTTTCGTCTAACGATTAGCTCGACGAACGAAGCAAGGATTAAGCCGCCATCGAGTATCGGAACTGGCAAAAGGTTCATCATAAAAAGAGAAACGCTTATGAGAGCTGTGAACTCAAGTGTGTTTACGATGCCCGCTTTTATGCTTGAACGAAAACTTTCTTTCACTGTGTCACCCAGCATTGTTGTTATGCGGGCAGGTCCTGAAACAGCGTTAGTGACTTTTACGCCTTTGAAAAGTGTTGCGATTCCAACTGCTGTGGCTCTGCAAAGTTTTATCGTTTCAACAACGCCTTTTCCCATCGCCTGAAAAAACGAATAGCGCTTGCTTTCGCGCTTTTCAATGCTTTCTGGATAATTTGCAACGCCGATTAATCCACCGCCAGTTTCTTTGTTAAGTTCTGTCTTGATTTTGAACTGCAACATTTCGCCAGCGCGCTCAACGTCAACTGTTATTGTTTCGTCTGGGTGTATTGATACGATGCTCACAATGTCGGAAAAATCAGCAACGCTTTCTCCGTTTATCGCTTTTATTATGTCACCAGTTTGCATTCCCGCTTCGTGTGCTGCAGAATGAGTGCCTTCATAAACTTCATCTGCCATACGGACAGCAGCACTTGCAGAGTAATATGAGTAGCCAATCATTGAAACAATTGCAAACGCAATTGCGGCAAAGATAAAGTTTGCAAGCGGTCCTGCAAAAGCTATTGCAGCACGCTTTAGCGGATGCACGCCATAAAAGGAATCTTTGTCAGCTTGTATCTCGGAAAGTCCCATTTCGACAGCTTTTTGGAAATCTTGTTCACCTTTCATTCCGCAATATCCACCAACAGGCAAAAGGGATATGCGATAATCTGTATCGCGTATTTTTTTGTGGAGCAAAACAGGTCCCATTCCAATGGAAAAACTTTCAACTTTTACGCCACAAAGTTTTGCTGCAATAAAATGACCACCTTCGTGAAAAAATACAAGGAATGTGAGGCACAAAAGCCCTATTATAATGCTGATTGCAATGCTCATAAGGCTTTCTCAAGGGCTGTAGCAGCAATTTTTCGTGCGCGCGAATCTTGCGAAAGCACTTCTTCAATCGAGGATGGCTCTGTATCCCAATTTTCGTCTAATGTTGCACGAACAATGCGAGGAATATCAAGGAAATTACACTTTCCATCAAGGAAAGCATATGCACCAACTTCATTAGCAGCATTATATGCAATCGGAGTTGATTTTCCGCGCTCTGCGGCCTCAAAGGCATATTTCAAAAGCGGAAAATCCTCGTAGCGCGGGGGGAAGAAAGAAAGTGAGTGCTTTGTGATGTCAAATTTTGGAAGATAATTTTCAATGACAGAATTCCACGTTAGCGCAGATAAAATCGGGTGCTTCATATCAGGTTCTGAAATCTGCGCATATAGTTCACCGTCTTTTGTTCGAATCATCGAATGAATCAAACTCTGCGGATGAACAACGACTTCAACTTTGCTTGATGAAAAGCCAAAAAGACGGCATGCTTCTATAACTTCAAGTCCTTTATTTGCAAGGTCGGCAGAATCAAGAGTGATTTTCTTTCCCATCTTCCAAGTAGGGTGCTTGAGGGCATCTTCTGGCTTTACCAGAGCAAGTTTTTCTTTTGGGAACTCACGAAACGGCCCCCCACTTGCTGTTATAACAAGAGATTCGATATTATCAGTTCCAAATCGTTCAACAAGATTAAAAATCGCAGAATGTTCTGAATCTACAGGCAATATTCTTGCATTGTGAGCAATTGCAAGGGCTTTTATCAAAGGATAAGCCATAACTACGGTTTCTTTGTTCGCAAGCGCAAGGTCAATGCCATTTTCCAAAACTTTAACGGACGGCATTAAGCCAGCCGCACCAGCTACACCATTAACAGCTATATCCGCTTTTGTTGATTTTATAAGACGCTCAAGACCTTCTTCTCCTTCTGAAGAAAAAAGTGTTGCTGGACAAGAAAATTCATCTGCGAGTTTTTTTAACTCTGAAGCACTTTTGTTTGCACTAAGTCCTACAACCTCAAATTTGTCACGCATATTGCGCACAATATCCAATGTGCTAGAGCCTATAGAACCTGTGCAACCTAAAACGAGAACTCTTTTTCGCATAATATTATATTTTCCTTATAGCGTTTGTAAAACTGCTGGGTAAATAAGCACAGAGAGTGCATAAAAAACAGGAGCAGCCATAAGAATAGAATCGATAGAATCCAACATTCCGCCTCGTCCTGGCATAATGTTTCCAGAATCTTTACAGCCTGCACTACGCTTAAAAACTGATTCGGCTAAATCACCTATACTTCCTGAAATTGCAATGACGATTGCAAGACAGATTATTTTTACAACAGAGCCTGTGAAGATGTTGCTCCAAATGAGTTTTGCAAGTGTTGCCGCAAACACTGAACCTAACAAGCCTCCTATGAAGCCTGCAACGCTTTTGTTTGGACTTGCTTTTACAACTCCTCTGTTATTTTTGCCGAATAAATTACCAAATAGCCAAGCAACAGAATCATTCATTGAAACCATCACGAAAAAGAGAGCAATAAAGTATATTGAATTATTAAAAAGAGTCATTCTTGAAACAAATGTGCACAAATAGCCACTGTATAATACGACAAACACAGAAGATGATGTAGTTACATTTGAGTCTTTGAAATCACTTGTTGCAAAAACACTTATGGCCAATATCAGTAATAGTTCAAAAATAAAAGTGTAAGTTGTTATTTCAGGATTAAAACCAAAATATGTTGTAATAAACGTTACTAAAGGAAGCAAACCACTCAAAACAATTAATAGTGGCTTAGGAAGCAGTTTAGAAGTCTTTGAAAAAAGGTTGTACATCTCATTTGCTGCCAATAATGATACTATGAGCACTACAAAATGCAATGCAAGATGATTTATTGCATCTAGTGCCACTATTGCAACGACTAAAGGCAATCCTAAAAAGAATATTAGCAATCGTTGTATAACCTTATTCATCAACTTCCCTCTTATACAGCACCAAATCTTCTAGTGCGTTTATAAAATTCTTCTATATTATTATTAAATTCAGTTTCAGTATAATCTGGCCATAGCGTATCTGTAAAAAGCAATTCAGCATATGCAGAATGCCACATCAAAAAGTTGCTAAGCCTTTTTTCTCCGCCTGTGCGGATAATCAAATCTGCATCAGGAACTTCAGGAATATCAAAACGAGAAGAAATATCACTTTCTGTCAAATTATCTGCTGTAACACCGTCTTGAATAATCTTCTTTACGGCTCTTCTAATCTCATCTCTGCCGCCATAGTTTATTGCAAGGATAACTGTAAGTCCTGTAAAATCTTGAGTTTCAGCCTCTGCTTCTTCAATTTCAAAGCGAACATCTTCTGGCAATCCCAATAAATCGCCTAAAACTTTTACACGAATAGAATTCTTCTTGTAAAAAGCAAACTCTGCACGCAAATGAAGACGGATAAGATTCATTAAAAAGCCGACTTCTTCTTGAGTGCGCTTCCAGTTTTCTGTTGAGAACGTATATAATGTTACATATTTTATGCCGAGTTCAGAGGCTTTAGCTACAATCTTCTTTGCAGCTTCAAGCCCCTCTTTATGACCGGCAGTGCGAGGAAGTCCTCTCTTTTGCGCCCATCGTCCGTTGCCGTCCATTATTATTCCGACATGAACAGGTGCTTTATGTTCTGCTGTCATATATTCAGCTTAGTCCATGATTTCTTTTTCTTTAGCTTCATAGACCTTATTGACTTCTGCGATATACTTGTCTGTCAATTTCTGAAGGTCGTCTGTATCTTTCTTGAGCTGGTCTTCTGTAATCTCTCCAGCTTTCTGTTGTTTTTTAAGCTCATCATTTCCATCGCGGCGGATATTGCGGATAGCTGTTCTTGAGTTCTCTGCAATGCCTTTAGCCTGTTTTACAAGCTCTTTGCGTCTGTCTGCTGTGAGCGGCGGAATAGAAATGCGGATAACTTTTCCATCATTAGACGGATTGAGTCCGAGTTCTGCTTTCTGAATAGCCTTTTCGATTGCACTGATTAAAGTCTTGTCAAACGGCTGAATAACAACCATTCTAGCTTCTGGAATAGAGATAGTAGCAACCTGACTAAGTGGTGTAGGTGTGCCATAGTAATCTACGCGAACTTTGTCAAAAATAGACGCAGATGCTCTTCCTGTGCGAATTGTGTTAAATTCATCTTTCAATGCAGCAACGGATTTTTCCATGCGTTTTGTGCAATCTTCAATAGCCATAAATTTTTCTCCTGTTATACAGTTAATCGGCAATAAAAAGCAAAGGCAGCAGAATATTATACCCTGCTGCCCTTGAGTAAAAGTCAGCTTCTAACAGCTAAAAGCATTTACTTTCCAAGAATGAAAAGCTCTGCCTTGTTGAAAGATAATGTTGCTCCCACTTCTTTTCCAACCTGCTCCAACTTCTTAGCAACTGAAACTTTGTCGTCTTTAACGAATGCTTGGTCAACGAAGCAAATCTCTGCGAGGTGCTTTTTGATTTTGCCCTGCAAGATACCTGCTTTTACGTTGTCTGGCTTTGCAGCCATAGCTGGATCTTCCTTCATCTGAGCCTCGAAAATCTCTTTCTGCTCGTCGATGTAAGACTGAGGAACATCTTCTGCTTTGATGTAAGCAGGGGTGAAAGCTGCAATGTGCAAACAGCAGTCATAAGCAAAAGCCTTTACAGCTTCTGCATCTGAACCGTTGATTACTACAACTGCACCAGTCTTCTTGTCTGAATGAATATAGAATGAACCTGTTGAGCCTGCTGGAATGTCGATAACTGCAACCTTAGAAACATTCATATTCTCACGGATAGAAACCTTGAGATCTTCGAGCATCTTGTTATGTTCTTCTTCTACCTTTGTATATCCCTTAGCGATTGTAACATCAAGCATTTTCTCGCCAAGAGCAACAAAATCAGAGTTATTTGCAACAAAGTCAGTTTCGCATGTCATTTCAACAACATAAATTTTATTATTGTCCTGACGTACAAAAATTCTTCCCTCTGCAGTAGCTCTATCTGCACGCTTTGCAGCAGCAGCAAGTCCTCTTTCCTTCAAAAGTTTCTCTGCTGCGTCAGCATCGCCATTAGATTCAACAAGAGCCTTCTTACACTCCATCATACCTGCGCCAGTTTTTTCACGCAAAGCTTTTACATCTGATGCTTTAATATCCATTATAGTAATACTCCGAGATTAGTTCTTGCTGTATAGGTCATCTTCATTACCGATGAGGTCATCGTGATCCTCTTCAGCTTCGATATCCTCTTCTTTCTGCTCTGTTGGCTGATAATTCTCGTAGTCTGTAATTTCAGCATCTGCACTCTTGTTAGAAGCATCAGTCTGAACACCATCCTCATCATCAAGAGTTTCAACAACTCTCAATCCTGTGTCATTGTCAGCTTCGATAACAGCGTTTGCAATGATTGATGTGAAGAGGCTGATAGCACGAATAGCGTCGTCGTTACCTGGGATTGGGAAATCAATTCCCTCTGGATTACAGTTTGTATCTACAACAGCAATAATCGGGATACCCATGCGGCGAGCTTCTGCTACTGCGATCTGCTCTTTGTGTGTATCGATGATGAAAAGTGCGCCTGGCAAATCCTTCATATCCTTGATACCGCCAAGGTTCTTATCAAGTTTTGCCTTCTCTTTCTGGAGAGCAGCTACTTCTTTCTTTGTAAGCTTCTCCATTGTGCCGTCCACTTCCATCTTCTCAATCTTCTTGAGTCTCTGAAGTGATTTTTTGATTGTTGAAAAGTTTGTAAGCATACCGCCAAGCCAGCGATTGTTTACATAATACATGCCGCAGCGCTCTGCTTCTTTCTGAACAGCCTGCTGAGCCTGTTTCTTTGTTCCTACGAACAAAATTGATTTGCCTGATGAAGCAATCTTGCGAACTTCGTCATAACTGTCTTTGATAGCTACGATTGTCTTCTGCAAATCGATGATGTGAATTCCGTTTCTTTCTGTGAAGATGAATTTCTTCATTCTCGGATCCCAACGCTTAACCTGATGACCAAAGTGTACACCAGATTCAAGCAAACTCTTCATGGTTACTACTGCCATAAAGACACTCCTTCACTGAGATTTTTTCTGTAAAAAAATCTCTTCCAAACTCTATTTCTCATGCATACGCACGGAAGATAAGAACTTTGAATAAATCTTATTGATTTGTCTTACAAAATTCTTGCAAGAACTACAAAAAACTGTAGTTCTGTTCTTTTAACATATCATAAAGCTCAAAGATAGGCAAGCCCATAATAGAACTTGTAGAGCCCTCTATTTTTTTTATAAAACAAGATGCTAAACCTTGAATTCTGTAACCACCAGCAACACCATGCCAATCTCCAGAATTTATATAACACTCAATTTCATATTCACTCATATTTGCAAAAGTAACTTTATTAACACTTGTACGAGTGCAAATAGAACGCTCTTTTCCATTATATAAAGCTATACCTGTTACAACTGTATGAGTATTACCTTGCAAAGTTCTCAAGAACAGTTCTGCTTCATCTTGGCTTTTTGGTTTGCCAAAAATTTTATCTTCAAATAAAATAAGAGTATCTGCACTTAAAATCCAAAATGTTTCAAGATCCTTTGAAAAAGTTTTCTGAACACTTTTCACTTTTTGAATCGCAAGATATTCAGGAATTTTTACATGCTCAATATCATCTGGATAAGACTCTTCATCGTTCGAAGGAATGACCTTAAAAGGAATATTTAGTTGATTTAAAATTTCTTGCCTACGAGGAGATGCCGATGCTAAGATTATAGGTTCCATAACTACCTCTTCTTGACATTCTAATACTTTATTTATATATTAACAACACAATAACTGAGAGATTAGCTCATTTGGATAGAGCGTTGGCCTCCGGAGCCGAAGGTGGCAGGTTCAAATCCTGTATCTCTCGTGTCAAGAATCAGTATAGTTACTGATTCTTTTTTTTTGTAAAAATTTCTTTACAATAAAAAAAACATTGCTGAGTCAATTTCTTGAAAGCAGCAATGTTTCGTTATCCAATACAAAAAATTTCTTATTTCTTTCCAGAATCGTCACGGAACTTCTTAAGAAGAGCCTTTGCTCTATTTCGAACAGACTTTGTATAGCGATTATTAGCAGCAATCTTTGAAATTTCTTCAAGCATAGGCTGCTTATTTTCTACAGTTGGAGCTAGCATTTCATATGCAGTCAAAACCTCAAATGCCATACTACTTGTAGGATTCAACGCCATATTGCGCTTCTGAGCCCAGTTAATTGCAGAAATAACTTCATCACCCTCATTAATACCAATAGTACCAAGCGACTTTATCGCAGCAGAGAGAACCATTGGTTCATTATCATTCAACGCAATTGTCTTAAGGATATTCTTAGACTCTTCTGTTTTTACAGAAGCAAGAATTTCACAAGCACGTTTTCTGATATCAGGATAATTATTCATAACACGACCGCCAGTTGTACTGCGATTTGTAATTCCCTCACCAGCAAGACGATCGAGCGTATTCATCATATCAGGTGTAACACGACCTTCAGCCGCTGCTTCCTCAAGCATCTGCAATGCTACAACTTTATCATCACGACTTTCATTGTTTGCAAGCTCAGAAATAACTTGATCCTCTACTGACTGCATGTATTCTGCTTCAACGTTAGTTTCTTCTTTCTTTTCCTGTTCTTGAGCAGATAAAACAGACGTGCACAACAAGAGTCCACAGATCACACAAGTTCCATATTTCGCCAATCTCATACTAATTTCCTCCTGGAATTTACTAATATTATAACTTGCCTATAAAAAAAAATCAACGTTCAATTTATAACTATTACATAGTCGGAAGGAAAATCTTCCATTTTCCGTTTTCTTTTCTGAAATAGTAATAAACAATATCTTTATCGTCTCGAACTTGAACAGCTTTTATATTTTCATTAGAAATATAACGAATTTCATCAATAGTCTGCCCCTTACGAGATGGAACAAAAACCCATTTGAAATAATCTTTCAACGTTTTCATGCGAACAGTTTTCTGAGGAAGTTTCTTTGAGTATGCAGCAAGATGACTTACATCGCTCCAATACTGAAGAGAAGATTTTTCAACGTAATTACGCCATTTTATGTCATCACCATCTTTCATAATCACAATAAGTTCCTCGATTATTTTCATAATCTGTTTTTTATCTTCCGCAAACGTATCGAAATCAATTGTAGTATTTTCGGCGACAGAACGCTTGTACTCCGCCATATCTTTATTTTCTTCTTTGGCAGGAGCTGGAACTGGAGGCTCTTCTATTTTTTTAGGCTCTTCAACTTTCTTTGGCTCTTCTTTTTTCTCTATAACGACAGGCTCTGAAGGAGATTCTACTGGCATATCTTCTTTTTTTCGAATAATCGGCGTTACAGGAATTTTTTTGGTAGGAGCAGGTTCCAAAACTTCTTCAACAGGAACTTCTGCAACAACTTCTGACTCTTTTTCTTCTATTACAGTTGTATTATCAGTCTCTGTATCAGACTGCAAAACCAAAAAATCATCTTCTGCTTTTTCTTCGACAGAAGTCTCTGTCACAGAAACCTGCTTGTTTGTACAGCAAAAGAAGAAAGTACCAACAAAAATTGCAATAAAAATTGTTACGAATAGTTTATTAAGTGTCATACAGCCAATGATATACTGCTGCTCAATTTTCGTCAAATGCTAAATATTGCTCATCAATTTTTTTGCCATGTATTTTTTTTCAGTAAAAAAGCGAAACACAAATTTGAAAAAACTTGCTAAAAAACACATATTTACAAAAAAGAAGAGCCAAAAATGATGTGATTTTTCAAAAATTATTTTGCTATTCCAAAAAATAAGGAAAATTCTTAAAAGATTATTTTGCCATTTTAAGAAGATAGAAAAACATTGAAAGATTATTTTGCCATTTTAAGATTTCTTGATTTTCGTTGAAAATTATTTTGCCATTTGCTGTTTTGACGAAATTCTTAAAATGTAATTTTGCCATTTTAAGAAATAACGTAAAATCTTAAAAGATTATTTTGCCGTTTTAAGATTTCAAGGATTTTAGGAAAAAATATTTTGCCATTCGCTCATTTTGCCTTAAAATGCAGAATATTTTTTTATGCAATACAAAAAATAATTTCACAAACAAAATAAAAGAGTTTTTCACACTAATTTTTCTTATACTTGACTTCTAAGCCAAAAAAAAATACCATCTGACTCATGGCTTTAGCAATATTTGCGGGTTCTTTTGACCCACCTACCTACGGGCATTTGAATATAATCGAACGTGCAAGAAAAATGTTCGAAAAAATTGATGTTGTAATCGCTGTCAATCCTGGCAAAAAATGTCTTTTTTCTGACGACGAGAGACTTGAAGCACTAAAAACGCTTGTTTCCCAATGGGATAACGTATCTGTTCATCTTTGGAATGGTCTTATAGTTGACTATGCCTCCTCAAGAGGTGCAAAGGTAATGCTTCGTGGCATCAGAAATGTAACGGATTTTAGTTACGAATTTGATTTATCGCTAATGAACAGAACTCTCAATAACTCTATTGAAACACTTTTTATCCCAACAGAGCAAAAGTATGTTCTCTTAAAATCAAGTTCGATAAAAGAACTTGCTTCATTCGGAGCAGATGTTTCTGGAATGGTTCCACCTTTGATTGCAAAAATGCTTTCTGATAAGTTTCAAAAAACTAGATAACACCTTTCTTTTTCAAAACGTCATCAAACGCTGACGCTATTGAATAAAGCAAATGCAAAGTGTCGTTGAAGTTTTCAGAGTTTAATCCGCCTTCAAACGACATAAAATACTCAAGACGAAATCGTCCGTTCCAGAAAAACACTGTTGAAAATACAGTTTCAGAGTTCCATGCATTGACAATTTCATAAGCGTCAGACATCGAAATACTTTCAAGCGCTTTCCATTGCGACGAAAACTTAAAAAACGCCCTGTCTGAATCGATTTGAATAAGAAAATAAATACCATCATATTCAGTTATCAAATCATTTTCATCATCAAAGAAAGCGTTTTCACCAAACTTTTCATCAATTACCATCAAAAGCATATTTGAGTTCACGTTTTCTTTTGCAATATCATAGGAAAACAAAGGAAAAACTACCAGTAGCAAAACAAAAATGAAAATTATTATTCTTGGTAAACATTTTTTGTTTTTCATAAATTCTCAGTTCATAGATTTTTTCAATGTACAATAAAAATACTATTGCGAATTAAAACAAAAAACAACCTATAACGTTTTTTTTGACACTTTTTACATATTTGTCAAGATTTTCGTTTGACAAACATTATAAAAATGCTATAATTATTGACACGCGACGGGTTTCTGTTGTAATATGAGCAACGTTATATCGGTAACATTTTTATAGCGAGGTTTATAAATGGCAGTACCTAGAGCGAAAACATCAAAGGCTCGTACACGCAGACGCCGTGGCGTAAATATGCATCTTGAAGCACCGCAGCTTGTTGAGTGCAGCAATTGTGGTAACTTGACTATGCAGCATCGCGTATGTCCGAAATGCGGATATTACGGTGGACGCCAGGTAATCGTTCCTCAGGCGTAATCTACGTAAAAGAGCGCAAACACACACAGGAGTATTGATATGGACGCAACGTTCGAGAAAATTCAGAAGCTTATCGCCGAGAAGCTTGAGATTGACCCTTCAAAGGTAACAATGGAGGCTTCTTTCCGTGGCGACTTGGGAGCTGACAGCTTGGACACCTACGAGCTTGTGTATGCTATCGAAGAGGAAATGGGTGTTAGCATTCCTGATGAGAAAGCAAATGAGTTTGAGACCGTAAAAGACGCCTACGATTTCATTGTTTCTCAGAAGAAGTAAATTTTTCTTTCAATGTGCCTTTTTGGTGCAAAGAGTTGAGAAAAGAATATCGATTCTGAAAAGAGAAGACACAGGTTTTATAATCTGTGTCTTTTTTATTTGATTTTGAAAACTTTCATTTACGGAGAAAAATACTTTGGCTAATTCAGTTTTTTCCGACAACAAAAAATTCCACATTGACGATGACAGGCGAAAAGCGTTGAACGACTTTTGCGCTAATTTGGGCATAAAGTTTTCCGACATCGCACTTTTGGATCTTGCGTTTCATCATCGCTCTTTCTCTAATGAAAGCGCAGAGTTCAGGCATTACAACAACGAGCGCATGGAATTTCTTGGCGACTCAGTGCTAGGAATGTCAACAGCCTCATTTTTATATGATGATATGGTAGAAAACCCTGAAGGTGATTTGGCAAAAATCAAATCAGTGGTTGTTTCTGAAAAGACGCTCGCGCCAATCGCGAAAGCGATGGGAATTGACAAGCATCTCGTCTTCGGCAAGGGCGAAGAAAAAAGCGGCGGTCGCGAAAAGCCTGCGATATTGGCAGACGCGTTCGAGGCTGTAATAGGAGCATATTATCTTGATTCAGGCTTTGAAGAAGCAGAGAAACTCGTGCTGAAATACATTGTTCCTGAAATCCGAAAGGTTCAGCAAAACCGAGGACAAAAGGATTACAAAACACTTTTGCAGGAGCTTTATCAAAAAAAATCAAAAACTTGTCCGATTTACGAGATGGTGAAAGAAGAAGGCCCTGACCACGACAGAACGTTCTGGGTGAAGGTGCGTTTGAACGACAAAGAATACGGGCCGTGCAGCGGCAAAAACAAAAAAACTGCCGAGCAAAGCGTAGCCCGACAAGCATACGAAGCGCTCATCGGGCTAGAAAAATAATTATCTTATGTTTCTTTTATCTGCGGCGGTTTCCGAAGAGCCGAAGCAGATACAGGAAAATATTGATAAAATCCAAATACAACTCCAACGCTGCGATAATCGCAACATTCTTGAACGCCTCGCGACCGTCCGCATACTCGGCAGTTCGGGCGATACGATACGTGTCGTAAGCCGTAAGAGCGGTGAAAAGCGCGACACCTGCGAACGAGATAAGATAGTCGAACATTGAAGAGCGCAAAAACAAGTTAATCAAAGTCGCAATCACAAGCCCCATGAGAGCCATCATCAAATAGCGACCAATCGACATCAGATTGCTCTTCGTGAACATTCCGTAAATGCTCATTGCTCCGAACATCAAAGCCGAAACAGCAAACACATTGACAATGTTTGCTATTGGATAAGCAAGAAACACGACCGAAAGCGTAACGCCATTGACAACCGAATAGACCAAAAACGCAATCGCCGCTGCTTTCGGTGAAATCTTCTGAATGTTTGCGCTAAGCCACCAAACAAGAGCGATTTCAGCCAGCGCCAGAGCATAAAAGCCGAACGGAGTTCCGAAAACAAAGCGCATCAAAACAGAGATTGTCGGAGTGAAAAATGCCACGACAGCGCTTATTACGAGCGCCGCGCACATCCAGCCGTAAACACGGGCAACAAACTTTCTTGAAGCAGAGCTTTGAGCCTGCTGTGAATAAATTCTTTCCATACATTAGAATATAAACATAAAATCCTTTTTTGCAAAGTATATTTTCTCAAAACTTTGTGCAATTCTTGCTCAAAAACACTTCCTCAAAAGTCCGAAAGAGACAAGAAAACGTGCTTTCAAAAATGTTTTTGATAAAAAGACAGTCATTTTCCCTCATTTTTCAATAATTTAGTGCAATATTTTTCAAAAGAAGCCGTTTCAATTGTGTTTTTCAGCGAAAAACGAATACGTTTGAGCCGACTCACTATTGATTTTGGCAAAACGTATGTACGTTTGGCTTCACTCACTGTTGTTTTTGCCAAAACGTGCGTACGTTTGCCTCACTCACTGCTGTTTTTGGCAAAACGTACGTACGGTCGCGCTCACTCACTGTTGTTTTTTCTCAAACATATGCGAAAAAAAAATGGCGCGAATCTGGATTTTGCAAATCTGCAATGCTATACTGTTTTTTGAAAGTCCAAATTATTGAGGAAAAGTATGAAGAAAAGATTTTTTTTAGCAGTGGCGACGCTTTTGTCCCTCGCCCTTCTCTCGCCCCTTGTTTCTAGCGCGCAAAGTGAGGCTGTCAAAGAGAACGCGCCTGTTACGGCGGACAGAATGAAGTTCATCAACATGGCGAACACGATGCTCGGAGTCGCTTTCCGCCTGAACGGAGAGAAGCCTGAGACGGGCTTCGATTCTTTTGGTCTCATAAAGTATTCGGCGCAGAAAAGTCTTGGCAAAAAGCTTTCGAAAGACGCGCAAAAACTTTATGACTCGATGGAAAGCCACCCAAAGAAAAAAGACCTTGTTCCGGGCGACATCGTGTTTTTCAAGAGCAATCCGAACGGGAAAATCACCGACGCTGGCATTTACCTCGGCTATTATCAGGTCGAAGGAAAATACTTCGGGAAGGAGGTTTTTCTTTATGCCTCGCCGCGTCCTGTCAAAATCGGAAAGCGAAAGAGAACGAGAGCAAGTGTCGCCCTCGGCGATATGAACGATTACGTTTTCAAAAATCAATATTTTTCTGCGGGACGCTTTTTGAGCACTCAAGATGCGACGCTTTCGGCGATGGTCGAAAAGGAAACGACGGACATTTTGCAGGAAGAAAACGTGAAATCAAGCGATTTTGAGGACGTTCAAAAGGACATAAACAGCGCTCAGCTTGAATCGGGCGTCGGTGAGCAGTTCGCCGAGGCAGAGCAGAAAGCGGCACAAATCGAGAGCGACTTGAAGAGCGAAGTTGTGAAGATTGCAGGCGGAGAGCAAAAGTTCAAAGCGGCGAGCGCGGAGAAAAAGATTGAGTGGCTTGAAAAAGCAAAGGAGGCTGTCAAAAAGCTCGAAAAATACGCAGGTGATTTTTCCGATTCTTCCGCACAGCCTACTTCAGCAACATCGAACTCAACTAAAATCACGCAAACTTCCGTAAGCGCGCTCGACACGAACGACGCCAGTGAGCCGCGCCTTGAGTTTGTGCAGTACAGCATGAAGTTCGTGGACAACCCGCACGTCCCTTATGTCTGGGGAGGCACAACGCCTGCAGGCTTCGATTGCTCTGGCTTCGTGCAATACTCGGCTTTGCATGGCGTCAACATCGTTTTGCCGCGAACGGCAGCCGCCATGAGCAGTTACGCGCAGCCTATCCCAAAAAGCAAGCTGGAAGCGGGAGATTTGGTGTTTTTCAAGAGCCACGGCAAAGTGAGCCACGTCGGCATTTATCTTGGAAAGTATCGCGGAGGAGGCAGGCTTTCTGGACGCGAGGTCTTTGTGAATGCGGCGAGCGCAGGGCCAAGCACGGGCGTCACGCTTTCGGCGCTGGACGAGCCAACGTGGAAGAGAACGTTCTGCGGCGGCGGAAGAATAATGCCGGCGGCATCTGATTCAGCCTCTCAACTTGATTTTGCGGTCGCAAAGCTTCTGGAATAAAAAAAATTGCAAAAAAAGTGCGCTAAGTGCTTTACAAAAATAAAGCTTTTATGATATAGTTCCTTTCGTCAGCGCACGGGACAGTAGCTCAGTTGGTTAGAGCACCGCTCTGATAAGGCGGGGGTCACAAGTTCAACTCTTGTCTGTCCCACCAACGGGGAATTAGCTCAGTTGGCTAGAGCATCGGCTTTGCAAGCCGAGGGTCAGGGGTTCAAGTCCCCTATTCTCCACTATTTTTTGGCGGTTAGGTTTTCCTTCCCGCCTTTTTTTATGCACTTTTTCATTTTCGTTAGTTTGAAAAGGAGATTTTTATGAAAAAAATTTTGATATTGGCTTCTCTTTTCGTCTTTCTTGCCCAGCCGCTTTTTGTCTTTGCGCAAGAAGAGAGCGTATCTCAAGCACAAAGCATCAATCAAGAGACAGAAGCGGAGAGAGAGGAAAGCGTGGAAGCCTCGGGCGACTCAACTGAAGCCGAAGAGGATAAAAATGAAGAGAGCGAGAAAGCCAAGAAGCATTATCTTGCGGCTTTGGGCACAATCATAGTGCCAAGCATCTTCATCGGAAGCTACAATCGCTTCGTCAGCCGCGCTCCTTGGGCGCAAGTCACTTGGGACGACGCATCTCACTTTTACGAGCATGAGTTGAAGTGGGACACAGACTGGTATTGGACAAACTTCGTGCTGCATCCCTATCAGGGAAGCCTGACCTACATGGGCGCTCGCGCTCTCAACTTGAACCTCGCGGAATCCGCCGTTCTCACTACAGCAAGCTCTTTTGTCTGGGAGTATTTCTTCGAGACAAACTCGCCGAGCAAGAACGATTTGATTTACACCTCGCTCGGAGGCGTTGTTGTCGGCGAGATGTTCTATCGCCTCTCAAAAGAAGCGGACGACTGGAACAAACTCGTCTCCTACGCGCTCAATCCGACACGCTTTTACACAAACCTTTTTGAAAAGAACTATCCCGGCACGACAGGAAACATTCAGGAGCTTTCCTTCCGCTTTTCGATGGGCGCTTCCCACGCTTACACGATGTACGCCGAGGACGCAAGCGGCGAGAGAACAAGCCGCCACGAAACATTCCCGATTTATCTTGGCCCTGAACTCTCCGTCGTCTACGCAGACCCGTACGGACACGACACGAACAGCCCCTACAGCCAGTTTGAGCTTGATTTCGGCGCGGAAATCGGCAAAGGCTCAGGAGAAGGCGCTGACAAAGGCGAGCAGATGATAATGTATCGCGTTCAAATCAGGAGCAACGGCGTGCTTTGGTCAAGAGCGCCTGAGTTTTCAAAGCGCGACACCACGATTGGATTCGTTCTTGACTACGACTTTTTGTGGCACTCATTCGCTGAAATCTCCTCTCTCGCGCCCGCTTTCGCAATCAAGCAGCGAATCAACAAAAAAGAAAGCCACATCGACTATCAGCTCCACTTGGGCTGGAACTTGCTCGGAACGGCAGACAATTATTACTACAGAAGAGCCGTCGTCGATGCCGAAGAATACCGCGATTACAGCTACAACATGGGACCTGAGTTCGTCGCAAAATGGCGGTGGGCAAGCGACGCGGGACACACATTCGACCTTGACCTTCACGCCTATGGTTTCTACGACTTTTATGACCAGCTGCAAGAAATCGACTCAACAGGATACGAGGCGGCAGAGTTTCTCACTGTCCGCTACGAGCACCCGGTTTCCGAAAACGTGCGGCTCGGACTTGACAACGAGTTTTATTTCAGACAATCGTTTTTCGACAAATACTATGACGATGTTTATTCGTTCATGTATTCAGGAAAAATCTATGCGCGCATAATGCTCATAAAATAATTCGTCCGCTGTGAAAAAATTCACACGACTTAATGAAAAAAATTTTTTTTTGTCGTTAAGTGCACTTAACGAGCCGCTTTTTTTTCTGGCGAGCCGTTAAGTCGACTTAACGACCTCCTTTTTTTCTGGGGAAGCGATTAAGTCGACTTAATGGCTTCCTTTTTTTTCTGGGAAGGCGTTAAGTGCACTTATTTGCTTCCTTTTTTTTCTGGGAAGCCTTTAAGCGCACTTAATGCCCTCCTTTTTTTTCTGGGAAAGCATTAAGTGGCAGTTGACGGGCGTTTTTTTTCTGGCGTTGACAGCAAAACGGGATTTTCATATCATTTGAGCCATGAAAAAGAGATATTCTCACTTTATAAAACTCATTTTTGCATTTTCACCGCTTTTCTTCTGTCTTTCGTGCGCGACAACTTCGGCACAGTTCTACAACGAGGAAATCGAGGCGGTCAGAACGCTGGAGAGCGCGCTGGAGAGCAGCGAGCATGAGACGAACATCAACGGCGAGTTTCCTGACGACATTGTGATAAAAACAAGAACGCAGACGTTCGCGAAGGGCTTTTATTTCACTCTTCACGACGGAAAAATCTATGTCAAGGGCGAAAAAAGCTCCTCTTGGGCGCTTTTCACCTCGACAGGTCTTCCGCACCCCGCCTCCCCTTTCAAGAGTTTTGAAATTCCTGAGAAAATCGTCGAAATCAGCGCTGACGGGGACGTTCTGGCGGCGTTCGACGAAAAGGGAATGATGTATGAGTGCTATCTTCGCCGCACGGCGTTTGAAAAACCTTTCCGCTGGAAAGTGATTTTCGGTTTTCCGAAGAACCGCCCTCTTGTCCAGAACATTCAGACAAAGGGAAAGCTCGGCTGGGCGATTGCGGCACGAAGAACCGACGTTCTTTGGTACACTGACATTTTCGGAAACGACCACCACTACGGAACGATGGGACTTGAGAGCATTTACCTTCTCGGAGAGGACGGACAGACGCTCTTTTTCACGGACTCAGGGCTTCCGCCTGACTGGAGCAAGAACATTCTTGGCCCTGAGCGCGGAAGTTTCACTTCGGTGGGCATCAGCGCCTCAGCCTCGACTGTCTTTTTGATAAACAAGGCGGGCGAGATGTACACGAGGCTCATCGACTTTGATACGATGGGAAGCGACCCGATGTTCTTCAAGTACACTTATAAGCCGTACAAGCAAAAGTATTCGGGCAAGAACTATCTTTCAAACTACACGCCTTGGGGACTGCCGAACGAGGCTTGGAGAGCGCAGAGCGAAATCCCTCTTGAAGAGGGAGCGCGCCTTACGAAATATATCACGATTTTCCAGAACGGGCAGGGAAACAACGCGAGAGTCCTTCGCGTCGCGGGAACTGACAAGGACGGAAACACGGGTTATTACGAAAAGACGCTCACAGGCTCGGAGTGGACTTTTCATCAGCGATTTCTTTTGCTTGACGAGGGCGCTTTTTTGGACACGAAGGCGGACAGGGCGAGCCTCCGCGGCGAAAAACAGGAGAATCAGTATTCGGGCTTTATCGCCAAGAACGGTCTTCGCGACAGCACGCTCACTCTTTCGATTCAGGATATGCCTCTGACGAGCGAAGGGGACTGCACGCTCACGATTTCGGACGGCGAGAGCAGCGCAAGCATTCTTCTTTATCTTGTCGAGTTCTGGACGTACACTTCCCGCTTCGCGCCCGGAAAGGACGGCACGCCGCGCTACTATTTCGCGACTCCGCACTTCAAGGAGAGCGAACTTGAGAAGAAAGGGCATCTTGGGGAAGTCTTGAGGGACATTTTCGCGCAAAACGACCTTTCTCTTTTTGTGTTCACGGCTGAGGCGACGGATATTTACTGCGAAATCGGTCTTGGCAGCAAGAAAAGCGTAAACTCATACAAGGCTTTTTTGACGAAGGACGGGGAAGAAAGCGTTCACCCGACGCTTTTTAAAATCTCCATGCTTTACGAGCAGGATATCATAAAGGAATACAACTCAGAAAACTTGAAACTTGATAAGTCGAAGGTCTACACACAAGCCGATATTGAAACAGTGAAGCGTGTCATTGAGGCGAATGAATATTATCGCGATATTCTTCAAGGTGAGATGGATTCTTACAAGCTGCTCAAGAAAAGCACTTCACGAACGCGCTGGGGTTATAATTTTGCAGACCTTGTCACATCAATAACTCTGCTCGACCAGATAAATTTCCCGAAAATAAAGAATATAACGTCTTTTGGCGGAACGATTCTGGGAAAGCAAGCCGAAAAGTACAAGGCGCAAGCAGATTACCGAATGCAAGTTTATCCGCCTGTGCTTGCGCTGACGAATGCGCGAATCGGCGAATACAAGAGCGTTCTTGAAAAAATCAGCATTGCTGACGGAACGGCTGTCGTTTCGGGAAGCCTGAAAGACGCTTACGGGGAATATTTTGAGAGCATCGGCTTGCCAAAATATTTTTCGGGAACGCTCCATTATACTGAGGCAAACGCGGACGCTTTTGTACGTCTTTATGATGAAGCGCCGCTTTTTCCGGGATTTTTCTGTCGCGCAACTACAGGAGATACGAGCGAGCTTTTTGAGGTGCTTGTGACTGACAGCCCCGAAAAAATCGCTTCGACTCAAAAAAACAAGGTCAAGCTGAAGGTGCAATATCTTATCATTGACGAAAACGATTTGAGCAAAAAGATTCGCGGAATGGCGCAATTTTCAAGGAAAAAGGGCTCTCTTGAGTGGGACGGGGAAACTTTGAGGCTTTTCATTACTGAGAGCGCGCAAAATGAAAATACAACAATCACGAAGCTCTTGTTCGAGGGCAAAGCAGGGATTGACGACATAAAAGATAATGAGTAAAGTGGGGACAATATGTTTGATATAAAAGAAACCGATTTGTTTGAACTGGAAGACGAAGATTTTGACACAATTATGGAAAGCGATATTGTCTTTACGGGTTCAATCCGATTTGCAAAACCGTTTATGATTCGCGGCAAAGTCAACGGAACAATTACAGCGACAAGCGACCTTGTTGTTGACACAAACGCAAAGGTTGAAGCCGACATCAACGCAGACCGTGTTCTTGTTAAAGGCGGTGTCAAGGGAAACATTGTCGGAAAGAAAACTGTTTACGTTACATCAACAGGTTCTGTTGAAGGCGATATCACTGCCGCTCAAGTTGTTCTTGAACCTGGCTCGGCTTTTTCTGGAAAATGTACGACTGTGAAAACGCAGTCAGAGCGATAAAAAAACGGAGCATACTTTATGAAAAACACAGCAAAGAAAATATTATCAATTTCTATTTTGGTTTTGCTTTCGATTCCTGTTTTTGCACAGGCGAAAGTTGACGCGCTCAAATTGTACCGCGAAAAAAAATTCACGGAGGCAATAGCAGCGTGCGAGGCTGAACTTGCGGCAAATCCGAACAATATGGACTCGTATGCTGTTTTGTGCTGGTCTCTTGTAAGAAACAAGCAGTACGTTGAGGCAGAGCAAAGAGCAATCGAAGCAAACAAGAAGAATCCATACGATGTTCGCATTATGGAAATCCTTGGAGAAGCAAAGTTCTATCAAGGAAAAAACACTGGTGCAATGCAGTATTTTCAGGAATACGTTGCGAATGCGTCAAAGGGCGGCGACATCGGAACTGCGTATTATTTTATGGGCGAGATTTACATCAAGCAAAAGAAATATCAGCACGCCGACATTGCGCTTTCGATGGCAACAAGAACGGAACCTCTTCTTGATTATTGGTGGATGCGTCTCGGTTATGCTCGCGAGAACGCAGGAAGTTACGAGAGCGCTCTCACAGCATATAACAAAGCGCTCGAATTAAATCCGTCACAAGCAGACGCAACTCGCGGAAAAGCACGTTGCACAGCAGCATTACGATAATGAAAAACTACAGCGTACATTTTGAGACGCTCGGTTGCAAACTAAATCAAATTGAAACAGAAGCCCTCGCCCGCTCATTCTCCGACGAGGGTTTTTTGCCAGATTTGGAGCCGATTACAGCCGCAGCACAAATCAGCGAAGACACAATTCTCTGCGTTATAAACACCTGCACGGTGACAACAAAGGCTGAGCAAAAAGCGAGAAGACTCATCAGGCTTCTTCTTTCAAAATACCCAAAGGCAGCAGTTGTCGCTACAGGGTGCTATGCGGAACTCGACAAAGCGATAATCGAAAACATTGACAAAAAAGTTTCTGTAATCCGAGGAAGCAGAAAGGATTTGCTCGCCGCTCTGCCAAAACGATTCGCTTCATTCATCGAGGACAAAGCCGAAAACGAAATCAGCGCAGACAAAAGCGCGGAGTTCGTCAAAGCGCTCTCTCAAGAAGAAAAGGCAGAAAGCGAAAAAGGCACAGAGAAAAAAATAGCGCCGCAGTTTTTGCTTTACACTGATACATTTCAGACACATTCGAGAGCATCAATCAAGATTCAGGACGGCTGCAGCAATTCTTGCACATATTGCCGCATTCACCTTGCACGCGGAAAATCCGTGTCGCTTGATGTTGAGACAGTGCTTGAGCGTGTTCAGCAACTCGAAAAGGCTGGTCAAAAGGAAGTCGTTTTCACGGGCGTAAACTTGAGCCAATACCGCGGAGCGCTCGAGGCTCATCACGAAGATTTTGCAGGACTTTTGAAGATTTTGCTTGAAAACACTTCAAACATCGCCTTCCGAATCTCAAGTTTCTACCCTGAGCACATAACAGAGCAACTTTGCAGCATTCTCAAAAATCCAAGAATAAGACCATCGTTCCATCTTTCAATTCAAAGCGGAAGCGATGAAATCCTCAAGGCGATGAAAAGGCAGTACAAAGCAGAAGACGTTTATCGAGCCGTGAGCCTTTTGCGCGAAGCGAAAGAAAATCCGTTCATCGCATGCGACATCATCGCTGGCTTTCCGGGAGAAAGCGAAGAAGATTTTGCACAGACAAAAAAGATGTGCAGCGATTTGCGCTTTTCGTGGATTCACGCATTCCCGTTCAGTCCGCGCCCTGGAACGCCAGCGTACACGATGACGCCAAAGATTCCAGAGCGAATAAAAGGAGAGCGAGTTGCTTGGCTTACAGAAATCGCAAAGAAAGAAAAAATCGCCTATATTGAATCTTTCAAAGGAAAAAAAATCAGCGCGATTGTTGAGAACAGCCGCGCTGACCGTATTTTGCTAAAAAAGGCGAATGTCATTCATGCCGTAACCGAAAACTTTTTGCACGCCGAAATCAATACGGCCAGAATAAAAGAAAACATAAAGGCAGGAGACGAAATCCTAATTGAAGTGAAAGAGCCTTTGATTCAAAAGATTATGGAAGGAAGCGAGGCAGAACTTTCTGCAGAGTTTGTATCGCTTTTGTAAATCACCAGTCCAAAGACATCGCGCTTTCGTTTTTCTCAAAGCCGAATGCGCGATAAAGGCTCTCTCCCATCTCGGTCGCGTCAAGTTTTATGCAGTCGCAGCCACGAAACTTTGCGGCGTCAATCAAGAATCGGACCATTTTTTGAGCGACGCCCTGCCTTCTATACTTTTCGCGAGTATAGACATTCCGCAGTTTCGCAGTTTTTCCAAGAGGATGCTTGAAAGTCGGCATTTCGCAAAAAAAACTGAGCGAGGAGCACCCTGCGATTTCCCCGTCACAAAGAGCGAAAACCGTCATCGTGTCGCCCGTAAGGAAATACTCGCGAGTGCTTTTCACAAAATCCTCGTCAAACTCAAAATCTGACTCCAAATCGTTTGTGGCACGAAGCATCTCGAAGCGAAGAGTCATCAAATCATCGATTTCTTCTTTCTTCGCAATTCTCACATCAAACATTATCTTTGCTCCTTATCTTCTCAAAAACTCTTTGATGAAAAAATCTTTGGCCCCACACTCAATATTATATAGTAATCGCAAGAAAAATCAGCAATGCAATTTTTTTTTGCGAAAAAGGCCGTTGCACTACTGCAAAACGCAAAAATTTTAAATTTGGCGTCGTTGAACTCCTGCAACGGCTAAAAAAATTTTGTTTAAAGCCGTTGAACTGCTGCAAAACGCAAAAATTTTAAATTTGGCACCGTTGAACTCCTGCAACGGCTAAAAAAATTTTGTTTAAGACCGTTGAACTGCTGCAAAACGCAAAAATTTTAAATTTGGCACCGTTGAACTCCTGCAACGGCTAAAAAAATTTTGTTTAAAGCCGTTGAACTGCTGCAACGCAAAAGGAGATGAGCGTCATTTCGACAGCAAGTTTCCCCACTCAACGCCGCTTCCGCTAGAAACATCACTTGTCAGAACACAGCCGACGACGGTCGAAAGATATTCAGGCGAAAGCCCGGGCGTCAGAACTTTTTCAGTCCGCAAAACTGAGATGTCGCTCTCTTTTATGATTTCGCCTTTTTTCATATCGTGCAAAAAATGGAGCGAGCGGTTCGTTCTGCCGTAATTTGCGCTCTCGCTTTTCGCAAGTCGCTTCACGCCAGAGCCAAGAACAGCACTTACTTTCTCCTCGCCATACAAATCTTGCATCTGCTTTATCGCGATTCTCGCGCCTTCTTCCTCGCCATAGCGCTTCAAAATGGCTTTTGTCTGATTGACGCTGTAAACCATATTCGAAAACTCATCGATTTCAAGCGCTACAGGGTCGTCAAGACCGTCTGTTTTCTTGCTCAAGGTGATGTGCTTTTCGATGCAAGTCCCGCCCATCACGGTCGACAGCACTGGAACAAGAACAGGGTCAAGGCTGTGGTCGCTGATGCCAGTGTTTATGCCAAAGATGTCCTTGAGCGTCTTCACGAGGCGGACATTGTATTCGCTTTCAGGAGCCGGATAACTTGTGATGCAATGAAGAAGAGTGAACTGCTTCGCACTTTCGCTCTCAGAATCAAAATCGAGAACATCGAGCGCTTTTTCGATGTCGCCAAGTTTTGAGACTCCCGAAGAAATCACGACAGGTGTCTCAAGTCCATTGTCGATTGCGCTTTTGAGAGCCTCAAGCATTGGAAAATGATTTAATTCAGGAGAAGCAATTTTTATAATATCGGGCTTTATTTCAATGAGTTCCTTAAGGCTTCTCACACCAAACGGGGAGCAAGCAAACAGCATATTTTTTGAATGAGCGTAATCACGGGCGGATGCAAAAAAATCCGCGCTCACTTCCAGCTGCCTGAATCTGTCGTAAAGCGGAATCTTGCCGCCGGGAAGCAAAACAAAGCCTGTGTTCTGATGCAATATTTCATCAGCGTAAACCCACTGAAACTTGACAGCGTCCGCACCTGCTTTTGCAGCGCCGTCAATCAACTCTTTCGCTTTTTCAAGCGACGAACCATGAGCCGTTCCAATCTCTGCTATAATCATAATGCAAAAAGTATATTAGCAAAGCATAAGCCTTGTCAAACGATGTCTTTGACATTACAATGTTAAACAATAATAAAGCGAAGGTTTTTGTGGCTTATACGATTGTAGTGCCTGAAGCAGATGTATTAAAGAGCATTTGCGGCACAAATGACAGCAACTTGAAACTCATTGAAGAGCATTTGGGCGTCAGTGTTTTTTGCACAGGCAATGAGATTTCTATTGAAAATGATGACAAGGAAATCACTGATAAGTTCCGTTTTATAATCGACCGTCTTTCAGATGAAATTGCAGACGGCAACGACGGCGATATTATCCATTCTATTTTGAACTTGAAAGGCACTTCTCTTTCAGCCGTTTCGATAAATATTCCTGGCAGTCTGAAGAAAATTCTTCCCAAAACAGCAAATCAAGCAGCGTTAATGAGCGCTCTTCGTTCTTATGATATCGTTTTTGCAGAAGGTCCTGCTGGAAGCGGAAAAACGTATCTTGCGATGGCAGAGGCGCTTTGGGAAGTTTTGACGCACAAAAAAAACGGCATTGTTTTGACTCGCCCTGTTGTAGAGGCTGGTGAAAATTTGGGCTTTCTTCCAGGCGATTTGGAGGACAAGATAAATCCTTATCTGCGTCCTCTTTATGATGCGATGAATACGCTTTTGCCTCGCGAGACTGTAAAGCGATTGTCGGAATCTGGCGTTATCGAGATTGCGCCCCTTGCATATATGAGAGGTCGAACAATAAACAACAGCGTCATAATTTTGGACGAGGCGCAAAACACAACGCGGGAACAGATGAAAATGTTTCTCACTCGCATGGGAGAAGATTCAAAAGTGTTCGTCACCGGAGATGTCACGCAAGTAGATTTGCCGTCAAGAGTTCCATCAGGATTGATTCAGGCTATGGAGTTACTCTCAAAAATATCCGAAATAAAGATAATGAGACTCACAAGTGATGATGTGGTGAGAAATCCTTTGGTGAAGAAAATAGTACAGGCGTATGAGTATGCAGGACAGTAAAAAGAGTATTTTTCAAAATCTTTTGGAAGTTAGCGAAAGATTTGTGAAAGAGCATAAAGTGCTTTTGATTGCATTTATTGTTTTTTTCGCAGCAGTTTCAGCACTAAACTTTGCAGACACTTCAACTTCTGAAACAGTCGAATCATTTAGGCTTGAAGATTTTGAAGAGGGCGCTATTGCAGACCGCAATATATTTGCAAGAACAACACTTGAGCCAGATATTGCAAATCCTGTTAGCATTCAGGAAGGAGAGCGGATAATCCACAAGGGATTTAAGATTACCGCCGAGGAATACAGCAAGCTCAAAAAACTTGCAGAAGCACCTTCTTATGTTGATTACAGAGCGTTTGCAGACAGAGAGCTTTTGCTGCTACTCATATTTGTGTTCTACTTCTTTTTGTTTACCCCTGTTCTTTTAAAACGCGATGTTGAAATGTCTGAACTCGTTTTGCAAGGAGTTTTCCTTGTCTTTATTTATGCTTGCACAGTTTTTGGCGGCAAACTTCACTTTTTCACATCAATTTACACAATCCCGATTCTGATTCCATCATCTTTCTGTGTGTTTCTGATTGCTATTTTATATGGACAGACTTCCGCAGTTTATTTTTCAATTGTTTCAGCAATGATTGTTTATGCAGCCGCAGGGTTTCAAATTGTTCCTTGTTTGTTTACGCTCTCTTCAGGAATTGCCTCATCAAGAATTGTGCGAAAAATCGAGAAAAGAACCGATATGGTTTTCTCTTCGTTGATTTTGAGTTTTCTCAATATGGTCTTTATGTCCGTGCTGAAAATCATTTACAATGACAATTTCTCTGATGCTTTTTTTGTGCTTATCGGTGTTGCTCTGAACGGCTTCATTTCAGGGATTCTTGCTCTTGGCTTCATCACGCCTCTTGAATCGCTTTTGAATACAGCAAGCGTTTTCCGCTTGATGGATTTGAGCGATACAAATACGCCACTCTTGAAAAATCTTTGCGTCACAGCAAGCGGCACGTACCAGCACAGCATTATGGTCGCGCAACTTGCGGAAAATGCTTGCCGTCAAGTCGGCGCAAATGCACTTCTTGCGCGTGTTGCCGCCTATTATCACGACATTGGCAAGATGGATCACAGCGATTATTTTACTGAAAACCAGCAAGACGGAAACCCTCACGATGATTTAAATCCTTCGCTTTCGCTTACGATAATCAGAACGCATGTGAAATTGAGCGTAGAAAAAGCAACAGAGCAACATTTGCCAGCGGCTGTTATAAAAATCATTTCAGAGCATCACGGAAACTCTGTTGTGAGATGGTTTTATGAAAAAGCAAAGAAAGAAGATCCAAATGTCCGCGAAGAAGATTATTCATATTACGGAAATCTTCCTTCAACAAAAGAAAGCGGTATCGTTATGCTCGCAGATACTGTAGAAGCTGCCTGCAAATCGCTTGACAAACCTTCTGTTTCGCGCTTGGACAGTTTTATACAGAGTTTAATTGACAAAAAAGTAAATGCTGAAAGACAACTAGACAACTGTCCGCTAACATTCAAAGATTTGAAAAAGATAAAAGATTCTTTTGTCCAAATTCTTGCGGGATACTATCATTCAAGAATTAAATATCCAGGACAAAAAGACGGAGAAGACACAAGCGCTCCAATTTCACAACCAGTGCAGAATGTTTCAGGCGCTCAAAATAACGAAGACGAGGGAAAAAATGGCTAATAGATTTTTTATTTCAATGGAAGAAGGACTTCAAGAACCTGAATGGATATCACGCGTTGAGCCGTATATGAATCTTGTCATCAACGAAATAGGATATGATGATGAAGAAGTAAGTATTATGTTTTGCTCAGACCCTTTTATCCAATCGCTCAACAAACAATATCGAGAAATTGATAATCCAACAGATGTGCTTTCGTTTGAAAACGGAGAAGAATACACAGACGAAGACGGAGAGAAGTGGTTTTCTGCAGGCGATATTATCATAAGCCTTGATACTCTTCCAAAAAATGCAGAATATTTTGGTGTTAGCGCAAACGATGAATTAAAACGTCTTTTGCTTCACGGGCTTTTGCACCTTAACGGCTATGACCACGGAGACGAACACGTTGAAAGTGGAATTGAACCAAAAGACGAAATGCTTGCTTTACAAGAAAAGACTTTGAAGAAATTTGCCGAATATAAAATAATATAAGTATGCCTTTACATTGTTTTTCAAGTAATGACATATTTTTTATAAATTGAGGAAGATAAATGGGGTTATTTAATTTCGGGAAGAGCAAAGAAGATGACACAAAATCAGTGTCCGATGATTCTTCGGCTTCTTCTGACAGTTCTAATCTTGAAGCTGCACTAAACAAAGACAAGAAAGATATGATACGCGGTATCGAAGACCTTTCTCAAACAACAGTGAAAGAGGTTATGATTCCGAGAATTGACGTTGATTTTCTTTCGATTGATACATCACAGGACGAATTGCTGGTAAAAATCGCGGAAAGTGGACACAGCCGTTTTCCTGTTTACAGCGAGTCAGTTGATAACGTTGTCGGTGTTCTTTATGTAAAAGATTTGATAAATGCGTTTTCAAAACACGAAAGTGTTGATTTTAACAAAATAATCAGAAAAGCGTATTTTATTCCCGAAACAAAACGCATTGATAGCCTTTTGCGTGAGTTCAAGCGCAATCATCTTCATATTGCTATTGCAATCGATGAATATGGAGGTGTAAGCGGAATCGTCTGTATGGAAGACATCATCGAAGAAATTGTTGGCGATATTCAAGACGAGTTCGACAACGAAAAGCCAACCATAGAAGATGCAGGCGAAAATATGTGGCTTTGTGAGGCTCGTATTGACCTCGATGATTTTAACGAAACGCTAAATGCAAACCTTCCAGTTGAGGAGTTTGACACACTTGGCGGTTTCGTGTTCGATTTGTTTGGAAAAATACCTGTAAGATTCGAAAAAGTTTCTTGGAAAGACTTTGATTTTATCGTGCAAGATATGGAAGGACACCGCATAAACGTAATAAAGGTTATCCGACATAATTCTGCCGATAATAATGACGGGGGAAAATAATGGGTTTATATAAAAAGAGTGCTTGGTGCTTTCTCGCTTTTGCCCTTGCCATTGGAACACCTGCTTTTTCAGCAGCAAAAAGCGCACAAGATTATTACAATGACGGTTATTCTGCACAATGCAATGAAAATTGGTACAGAGCCGTTGAAGCCTATCAAGAGGCTTTGCAAAAAAACAGTGCATACGGAGATGCTTGGTTTAATCTTTCTTTCTGCACATATCAATTAGGCGAATATGATTTAGCGCTTTCTTATCTTGAGTCAGCAGAAAAATATTCCCGCAATTATTCTAGCGTCCAAAATCTCAAAGGAATGATTTTTATCGCTTTATCGAGATTTGATGAAGCACGAGATATTTTCAACAAAATCCTAAGTTCGTATCCAAACGATGTAGAAGCGCGTTTTGGTCTTGCTGAGTTAGACCTCTTCTTAGGCTCACTTTCAGGTGCAGAAAAATATTATCTTCAAGCGCTTGACCGACAAAGAACAAACAGAAATGCGCTATTGTCACTTGCCCTTGTCAGCATGGAAAAAGGCAATTGGGACACAGCACGCTCGTACATAAACACAGCATTGCGCGTTCATTCAGGCGATGCTGTTGTTCACTATTTGGCGTCATACATACTTGCCCGACACGGAGAGTTAAGCGATGCGGAGCGACAGGCACGAGCAGCAGTACAAATACGGGCTGATTATGACCACGCATACGAACTCCTCGCTTCTATTTTGTATGAATCAAAACGCTATAGCGAAGCAATCGATATTTGCGATTACAGAATAGGACGTGACAAAAAGTGCGCATCAGCGTGGTATTTGAAAGGATTGTGCCAAAGACAGCAAGGCAATATTGAAGACGCAGTTGCAACATTCGAGCAAGGTGTTATTGCAGACCCATATGATGAAATGATGAGAGCAGCCCTTGAACTTTTGATAACATCAACTGTTGATATTGAAGACACAAGAAGACCTAACTGGGCACTTTATCACATCAGTCGTGCAAAAGAATACGAAAGACGCTTTGATGGTCCTCAATCACGCTTTGAGTATCAAAGAGCGCTCAGAATCGACCCATTGAACTCAATGGCGAGAACAGCATTTGCACGAATGTTAAGTCGTGACGGCTTCAATGAAATGTATCTTTCTCAGTTGAAGTTCATCGAAGAACAGAGGAAAAAGAACACAACAGAAGACGAAAAACTTACTGACAAGCAAAAATACGAACTGACAAAGAACGCAGACACAATGGAAGCGCTTGAGTCACTTATGAAAAACTCAATAGCTGCAAAATGGAGTGTTCAGCCATTCTATTTGAACAAAATCCGCTGGAGAATTGCTCTTTATTACACACCGTCAACAGCACATTTCCTGCACCCTGACGCAGAGCGAGTAACAGCAGAAATGGCAGCCGACATTTTCTCTGGTGTTGCGACAACTGTTGTTGAAGCCGCAAGCGCAAGTGTCAACGGCTTTGGTGAAGCATATTCACTTGCACGAAAAGAAGGACGCGATTATTTTGCAATGCTCAAAGTCGACGAAGACGACAGAACGTTTACGATTGACGCTGTTGTTTATTCAGCACGAACAGGCTCTGAGGTCACAAAAATCAATATCTATCGAACAGGAAACGACAAGATGGCTTCTGCGCTGAGAAAGTTCAGGCAGTCAATTCTCGATATCTTGCCAGTTCGAGGAAAAGTCTTGAACAGAAGCAGCGACACACTTCTTGTTGACCTTGGACGCTCAGAAGGCATTATGAACGGCTCGATGTTCGTTGTTTTGAAAGAAGGAAAAGTCAGAACTGCTGACACAGGACGAGGGCTTATTTATCGCGATGAGGACGTTCTTGGAAATCTCACTATTACAACAACAAGCGAAGAGATTTCTGAAGGCGAGTTCAAGCGAAAGGGCTTTTATGACCGCTTGAATATCGGAGACGAAGTTGTGCTTCTTTCGCTTTCAGAAGATGCGGACGAAAAAGCAAAGTCATCGCTTACGCTTTCAGGCGCTCACGTCGTTGTGAACGACAATACAGCCGCATTGCAAGACACAGTGCCAGCAGCTAACGCAGAGGGTGCGAAAGTCGCAGGAGAAAACGCCGCAGATTCAAAATCTGTCAAAGCAGATTTAGTTCCAGACGTGAAAAACCGCGGCTCGTCACTTATCTCTCTAATCAGAAGCATTTATTAACGCTTGACCACAAACAAAAAGGAGCTGTCCAATAAGTTCGTTGCTCAGTGTCATTCCGAACTCGTTTCGGAATCTCTACACTAGATGCAACATGACAATACTTTTGGGACAGCCTTTTTTTTATACCATAGCCTACACAAAACGCTATTTTGAGTAATTTCGCAAAATCTCTTTCACACGCACACTTTTAACAACTGCATTTCCGCCACTTCCACGCGCATAAAAGCCAATTCTGCAAGGAGAAGAATGCTCAGCGCGACAGAAGAACGGAGCACTATCAAACAAAAACGATTTATCTCCAATGCGGGCGCTCAAAACACAAAGCGCTTCTGACGGGCGCTCAGTATCAAAACCTTGAGCAATCGCCTTCTTTTTATCCACAGCAAGAGCGGTAAAATCCAAGACAAAGACAATATCCCTCGTGTCGACAGAAAGCGGCAAAACCGCCACAGTACGCTCTCCACGCTTTTCGTCAAAAAAGCCAGTATTGTATGACTCAAGAAGACAAAGACTTGCGCCTTTCTCGCTTTTTCGAGCCTCTATCGCCATATACCCAGACGACAAAACAATAGCGCCCGCGCCCTCCCCTGCCCTCAAGCCAGAAATATCCATTTCTATTTCAGCAAAGAAATCTTCAAAGACAATTTTCTCGCTCAAGACATTAGCCATTTCCCAAAGGAAGCGCCTTCCATTTTTTGCCTTCAAGAATAGCCCTCTCTCACCTGTCCGCTTCTCAAAAAAGTCATCAGATGGATTTGCTTGCCACTGCCATTGAAGAGACGGCTTTCCGTCAGAAAAATCATCATCACAACTTCGTGCGCTTATGCCAGAAAGAGCCTTTTCGGAAATACAGGAAGGACATTCAGCACTATCCAACGCCTCGCCCGGAATCGAAAGATATGAAAAGCCACTTCCAGCCGAAAGCCACCCGCCTTTTGTCCAGCTAGCAGGCTCAGTGAACACAACATTTCCCCATGTGCCTCTGTCTTGCGTGTGCAAAAGATAAGACAGCCCGGACGGATTTGAAACAAGAGTGCTGCAACAAGGCGAATTGACATGAGATTTGTTCTGCTCCAAAACGACACTTTCAGAATATGGGCCAAAAAGCGAAAATGAGCGCAAAAGCGTTTGCCAACCTTCCAATTCGCTCTTTGTCGAAACAAGGATATAAAAGAACGCACCGCGCTTGAAAATCTTTGGGCAAGAAAGCGAAAACTGCTCCTCGCCCGCTTCCTCACCAGAAAAGATTACGCGCTCTTCCCCAATGCACTCAAGAGTTTTGCTGTCCACCTCAAAAGCAGAAAGCCTGTTCTGAAAGCCAATCCTCAGCTTGTCAAACGAGTGGACAATATACGCCTTTCCGCTATCGTCCCAAAACGGACACGGGTCAACAAACCCCCGCGCCTTTTTCACAAGACGAAGCGGAGACCACTCTCCATAAAAATCAGCGCTTTCCGTGACGAAAATCCCCTCATCAGCGAGCGCGACACAAATCACAAAGCGGTTATCATGATAGCGCAAAGAAGGCGCAGAAAGAGAGCAAAAATGATTCGGAGAAGAAAAAGAGTCAACACTTTTCGCCGCATATCCCACAAGATTCCAATTGACCAAGTCATTTGAAACAAGAAGCGGCAGAGCAGGAACAAAATGCCGGCTTGAGCAAGTCATATAATAAGTATCCCCAACACATATGACATCAGGAGCAGAATAATCAGCAAAAATCACAGGATTATTAAATACAGCTCTTTCCATAAAAATCCCCACTTAAAAAGCATTACTAAATTATACAAGGCTTTTAAGTGTTTTGTAAAATTAAAACGTATGCGCTGTCATTCTGAGCGAATTCCATCTCACATTATTTAATGTGGCGCTGTCTTTTGATTTTTCTCATCTCACATTGTTTAATGTGGGCTCGACTTATGAGCAAAACGAGGTCACATTATTTAATGTGAGGTCGACTTTTGATTTTTTGGACTCACATTGTTTAATGCGAGAGGGACAAAAAGAAAAAACGCCCCCACATTGTTTAATGCGAGAGCGTCTTTGGATTTTTCAAGCCCACATTGTTTAATGTGAGTTTCTTTGGCTATTTCAAAACGACGCGGGCAACCTTCTTTTTGCCTGCCTTCAAGACAAACTCGCCGTCTGAGTCTGTGTTTGAAAGATTGACTGTTGCCTTGACGTCTGAAATCGTCTCGCCGTTAAGGCTTGCGCCGCCCTGCTGAATCAAGCGTCTGATGTCGCTCTTTGATGCACCAAGACCTGCGAGGAAGAACAAGTCGATGACTCCGATTCCTGCCTCAACGCTTGATTTTTCAATCTCGGCTGTCGGCATATTGCTCTTGTCGCCGCCGCCAGAAAACGCAGCGCGCGCGCCTGAAAGAGCCTTGTTTGCCTCTTCTTCGCCATGTATTTCTTTTGTGACTTCAAAAGCAAGACGCTCTTTTGCAGCGTTAACATCGCCTTTTACAATCTCGTCGATTTCGCTTACAGGAAGGAATGTGAAAAGGAGGAAGAACTTTCTCACGTCCGCGTCTGCAACGTTTCGCCAGTACTGGAAGAAATCGTATACGCTTGTGAGGTTCGTATCAAGGAACACAGCGCCCTTCTCGGTCTTTCCCATCTTCTTTCCGTCGCTTCTTGTGATGAGCGGGAATGTCAAGCCGAAAGCCTGATGAGCGTTGTTGAGCTCCTCTGTTCCGCCGAGTTTTCGTCTGATGAGGTCAACGCCCGCAGTGATGTTTCCCCACTGGTCATCGCCTCCAATCTGAAGCGAAACGCCGTATTTTTGATGGAGCATGTAAAAGTCGTAAGCCTGAAGAAGCTGGTAATTGAACTCGATGAATGACAAACCACGCTCAAGACGCTGCTTGTAAGCCTCGAAAGTGAGCATTTTGTTGACAGAAAAGCAAGAACCAATGTCGCGCAAGAAGTCGATATAGTTCAAATCAGCAAGCCAGTCCTTGTTGTTCGCAGCAAAAGCGCTCTCTCCGTCAAAGCCGATGAACTTGTCGAGCTGAGCCTTGATTGAGGCAACATTCTCATCAATCTGCTCATAGCTTATCATCTTTCGCATCTCTGTTTTTCCTGACGGGTCGCCGATTCTTGCAGTACCGCCTCCGATGAGCGCCAAGCCCTTATGACCGAACTTTCTGAGCCAGCGAAGAGCAAAGAAAGGAACCATATGCCCGATGTGAAGGCTAGGTCCTGTCGGGTCACAGCCGACATAGAATGTCACAGAGCCTTCGTCCATCTTCTTGCTGAGGGCTTCCAAATCCGTACACTGCGCGAAAAATCCGCGTTCCTTAAGCGTTTCAATCGCCTTGTTCATCAATATTCTCCTTACGAAAAATTATGCCAAATAAACACACAAAAAAAAGGCTCTTCCGATTGCGGAAAAGCCCATTATCTTCTTGTGAAACTGCCGTATACAAAAAATTACGACGCAGTATCCGCCATCACAGAGAAAAAATCGTTGCTATAGTAAAGGTAAGCCAGCGTTGATTCATTTATTGTTACTGCCCAGCGTGATACATTGCTCATAACGCAAAAAATCGTAACAGGATATGACAAATTTGTCAACAAGGCGCTTTAGAAGCAAAACAAATCCTTGACTTATAGCGCTATCTTGCTTTACCATTGAAACAATTGATATATAAGCAATTACAAGGACGATATATATGCAAAAAAGCGTAATCAAAACGGCTCTCATTTCTTTGTTGCCGCTCTCTCTTTTTTCGTGCTGGAACAATTTCGGCTCTCAGACTCAAGAAAAAAAACTTCCTGAGATAAGCATTCTTCTTTCTTCAGACACCGCCTCCCCTCTTTCAGGCGCAAGAGTCAATGAGGTCAAGCAGGCAATAAGGGCGTACACGCAGACAGACGCAGAGTTCTTCTTTATCACACGCGATATTTACGACCACCAGATTGCCGAAGTCCTGGAAAATCCAGCCGACATGCCGATGATAATGTACTTTCCAAAGCTCTCATACGATGTCGCTGATGCTGCAAAGAACGGAGCGTTCTGGGATTTGTCGGACTTTTTGAGCGACACAGAAAAGTTCCCGAATCTTTCAAAGATAAAGCACTCTGTCGCGCAAAGTCTTAACGTTGAAGGCTCTCTCATTGGCATTCCGAGAGCCGAAGACATTGGTCTTTACGGGCTTTCGTACAGAAAGGACTGGGCGGAGAAACTTGGGCTTGAAGAGCCGAAGACATATGAAGATGTGTACAATATGCTCTATGAGTTCACTAACTCAGACCCTGACGGCAACGGGAAGAACGACACTTACGGGCTTTCTCTTTCAAAAGATGAGCTTCCGCTCGATATAATCCAGTCATGGTTCGGCTGCGGAAACGGCTGGATAGAAGTCAACGGCGCACTTGCTCCTGTCCACCAGACGCAAGAGTATCTTTCGGCGCTCAACTTCATAAAACAGCTCAACTATGAGCATTTAATCATTTCCGACTGGCCAAACAGAAGCTCAACGACTTGGAAAAACCAAATCATTGACGGAAGAGCTGGCGTTTTCATCGGGAAACTTGACGATGCAAGGCAAATCAGCGACCAGTTTGCGACAAAGAACATAAGAAGCGTCGTTGATTACAAAAAATACGCCGAGATGGTGCTTGTGGGCGCAATCAACGGAAAGACCAGCGCCGACATCGGTTATGACGGTTTCATTGCAATCACGCACACAGCAAAGACGAGAGCACAAGTTGAGGCGTGTCTTCATTTCCTCGACAAAATGAACGACCCAGAGATGATGATTCTGGCAACTTACGGCATAAAAGACTTCAACTATCTCATTGATGATGAAGGCTTCCTTCTTGATATTGATGTCGGAAACCCAGAAATCGCAAAATGCTATAGCGGGCTTTCAAAGACACTCACCTACACGCCGAATCTCTTGCGGCAAATCACACCGCGCATGAAAATAAGTGAGAGGGAAATCGAAGAAGAAAAGGTGATAACAAGAAACGCGCAATATGCAGTTATGAATCCAGCGTCCGCATATCTTGCAAGTTCCAACACATACGCAAAATACCATATCGAGCTTGACAGAATGATTGATGTCGCAAGAACGCAGTATATCCTTGGAGAGCTTAGCGAATCGATGCTGAGCGCCGAATATAATCGCTGGTACGAGAGAGGCGGCAAAGACGTTATCGCTGAAGTGAACTCGCTTTACAAAGTTCGAAGGCACTAAACGCAGAGGAAGAAAATAAAAGCAGAGGAAGAAAACAAGTTCAGCATGACGACAGCATGACGATAAAAAAAGGGCGCTCCTGCTTTAGAGACGCCCTTTTTTGTTGCTATATTTCCACTTTAACCTAGAACGGCTTGAAAGAAACTCCGAGAGACATAAACGGAACGCGCTTGTTGAGAGTTACGCCCTCATAATCCTTTTCGCTGTAGTAAGAATACATAAAGCCACCCTCAAGCCACACATTTTTGTAGACCATAAACTCAGCGCCAGCACCAGCGGACATGCAGTCAAGAGCAGGGTTTACGATGTTGTTTGCGCCAGAATTGCTGCCAGTTCTGTTGTAAAGAGCGCCAAGACTGAGCGCAATCTCGTCCGTGACCTTGTACTCTGCGCCGACAGCGATTTCCCAGCTGTTGTCATAGTCAAGAGAAGTTCCGTTGCCGTTTCGCTCAGCATCGCTGTCGAAATAAAGATTGAAACTTGTGCTCAAATAAAGGTCGTCAAGAGCCTGATAGCCTGCGCCCAAGTTCAAGACAGCAGGAAGGTCGTTTTTGTATGAATCGCCCTTTTCATATCCGAGCAAAGACGCAAGGTCGCCCTTCACATCAGTATATTCATATTTCATCGTCGCCTTTGTCTGATACTGCGCGCTCAAGTCGATTTTGTCCGTCGGCTTTCCCTCAACACCGATTACGAACGCATAGCCCCAGCCGCGAGAGCGATAGCCCAAGTCTGACTTGCCGTTCACGCTGACAAAAGCGCTGTTGTCCGAAGACAAAATAATGTCCTGCTGTCCCTGAAGAATGCGCACTGCCGCCGCCGCGCTCACATAATCGTTGAAATGGAAGCCGATACCGATTTGCTCGCCAAAAACAGCAGAGTAAACGCTCAAATCATGGTCTGTCGCAGCCGCTCCAAGACCTTTTGCAACAGCAGCGTATTTTGTTGCGTTCTCAACATATTTGGCTTTCTTGGTTGCGTCTGTTTCTGTCATCGCTTTTGCCTGTGCTGCTTGCGCCATCGCTCCAGCAGACTTTGCTCCATTCGCCAAAAGCCCCATCGTCATTGCGCTTCCGTCATCATACTCAAGTTTTCCGCCGCCGCCGTAGACCGCGAACGAGCCGAAGAACGAGAGCTTTCCGCTTCGATAGACAGCCTCAAGGTTCGGGAAGGCATAGACCACAGCCTTGTCAACATATTCAGTTCCCGCGTATTCATTTGAATAGCGCTTGAAGATAATCTGGTCGCCTGCATTAAGGAAAAGCCCTTCGTCCATAAAAGCCGTGCCCGCGATGTTGTAAAGCGCTGCTTCCGCGCGGGAATCCTCTGTGTTTCGGCTTGGATTTCGCAAATAACCTGTGCTCTGATTTGATTTTGTGTCGACACCGCCTGCAAATGCAAAAAATCCTGCAAGCGCGAGAACAGAAGTGGTAAGAACCGCTTTTTTCATTTTCATTCCCCCATGTTTTCCGATTCATATTCGGCTAGATTTACATTTTTTTGATTTTTGTCATGATAATCTATCTTATTTTGACATTTTTAGCAATAGCGTCAAAATAAAACATCGGACAAACTCCGTCCGACTTGGGATGAAGTCTGTCCGACTTGGGATGGAGGTCGTCCGACTTGGGATGGAGTCCGTCCGACTTGGGATGGAGTTCGTCCGACTTGGGATGAAGTCCGTCCGACTTGGGATGAAGCTCGTCCGACTTGGGATGAAGTCCGTCCGACTTGGGATGAAGTTCGTCCGACTTGGGAGAAGAGTTTTCAGAGCTACAAGCGATAGAGCGCTTTTATGTTGCGGTCTACTATTTGGGACAAATCTTGAGCGCTCATGAGGCGCATGTCTGCAACATACTGGTAAGTGAGGGCGACGTTGACGGGAGTGTTCACGCTGCCGCGGAGGGAAGAGGGAGCAAGATATGGCGCGTCTGTTTCAAGAAGGATTCTGTCGAGCGGGACAAAGTTCAAGAGGGAGCGCATTTCTTCGAGGCGCGATTTTTTTGTGTATGTCACAGAGCCTGAAAAGCTGATGTACCAGCCTCTGTCCAAGAACGCGCGGGCTTCGTTTATGCCGTACGAAAAGCAATGGATAATGCCAAAGTCATAACCGATGTTTTTTATGCAGTCAAGCGTTTCTTCTGCGGCGTCGCGGCTGTGAACGATTACGGGAAGGGAGAGCTTTTTTGCAAGAAGAAGCTGCATCTGGAACAATTCTCTCTCCCCCTCAAGCATCTCAGGCGTAAAATCAGCGCTGTCGCGACCGTCTGCGCCGTCTTTGTTCCAATGGCGGTCAAGTCCGCACTCGCCAAGCGATACGATTTTCTTTCCAAGTCCATCTCCTTTTTGAAAGCGGGCAATCTCGCTTTCAAGGGCGGCAACTTGCGCATTTCTTTCAACGATTGCTTCAGGAGCAGGCCAGATTCCAGCGCTCAAATACAGCATCGAGCGCGCTTTTTCCCCATCTTCGGCTCTCAAAGCGCTGATGTCTTCCTCAAGCGCTTCTATTCGGCTCGAAAGGTCATCGCAGTGTGTTCCGATGTCCTGCGCAAAAAAAGTATCGCGGGCGACGAGTTCTTTTAGTATCGACTCTCCGCTCACGCCGCGTCCGCGTGTTATTTGTTCATAATGAAAATGTGTGTCTGAAAACATAGGTCAAATCATACTCAATCGGCAAAATTTTAGCAACGAATTGCAAACTCTTGCACAAATTATTCTTTTCGTGTTATTATACCTTCGTTGCCAGGATGGTGGAATTGGTAGACACAAGGGACTTAAAATCCCTCGACAGTCAAACGTCGTGCCGGTTCGATTCCGGTTCCTGGCACATTTTTTTTGCCTGCACAACTTTTGTGCGGGATTTTTTTTCTGGTGTGTAAACTGTCTTTCGAACTTGTTTTGTAATCTGTTTAATCAAGGCAGATGCAAAAAAAGAGTTCAGCATGACAATAATTTCTAGAACATACTTTTCAAAACACTTCATTTTTTCTTTTCCAGAACGGGAAAACGCTAACTCACTTGTTTTTCACTCTTCCCGAAACGGGAACAAAAAAAGCCTGCTTCATTTTCTGAAAACAGGCTCTTTTACTTAAGAATTATTTTTTAGCGTGATGTTGAAATCTCGTTCCAACCCTGCACGACTCGCTCGATTACGGTCTGTGCAAGCGAAAGCGACATCTGCGCTTTTGCCATCGCAATCGTTACGTCGTGAATGTCAACTGAATCAGGGTCTGTGATAACTTGCTCCTGAATGTGATTGACATCTATCTGCTGCTCGTTGAGAGCGCTGATTGCGTCCACAAGGTAGTTCTGGAACTTTGTTTTTTTCTCGTCTTCTGCGCCAATAAGAATATCAACTTTTCCAACGTTGTCTTTTCCTGAAAGATGCGCTGTTCCAATGTGCGCAGGGTCTGTTCGTGTCAACTCAAGAGAGCCAAACATTTATTCTCCTCCTTATCTGCCGATATCCATAGCGGAAGAGAACATCTCTTTTGAGCCTTGAATAACGGAAGCATTTGCTTCGTATGCACGGGAAGCCGAAATCATATCAACCATTTCGTTAACGATGTTAACATTCGGGTATTCAACGTATCCTGCGTTCGGGCCTGACTTTATCGCATCAGGGTGCGTCGGGTCATAAACAAGGCGTCCTGCTGATGTGTCGGTAACGATTTCGTGAACGCGGACTCCAGAGCCAGCGCCATTATCAAGTTCGTTTGGAACAAACGGATTCTTGCACTGTGGATTTTTCGCAACAGGTTCAAGGATTACGCTCTTTCTCTTGAAAACGCCGCCTTCCTGTGTTCTCGTTGAAGATGCATTTGCAATATTGTTTGAAATAACGTCTGTGCGAAGACGTTCAACGCTCATTCCTGTCGCTGCAATGTTAATGCTTGTAAAAAGACCCATACTTTAATTCCTCTCTTTATTTTTTCATTGCAATTTTCATTTGATTGAACTCAAAGTTTTCAAGTTGAGTGAGCAATCGATAATCCATCTGGATTTTCATAATCTGCATTGCTTCTTGTTCTGCGTCAACATTGTTGCCATTTGCCTTAAGCGAAGTCGTGTAATCAACGACGCGGCGAGGCTCTACCGTTCGGTAATCGTAGGGAGCAGACGAACTTATGTGCCGCTCATCTGTTGTTACCATATGAAAAGCGTCTTTGTCATTTTTCTCGCTTTCAAGAGCGCGCTTCAATTCGCTTTCAAAACAAACAGAGGTACGCTTGAAATTCGGCACTTCAGAATTAGCAAGATTATTTGCTGTAACCTGATATCTGAGTGTATTTACATCCAGAGCACGCTGGAGCATATCAACGGAACGCATAAAACTATTCATATTTTTCTTATCGGTACTACCTGCCGCGAGATTTAGCAAATCTAGAGAATATATCGTGAAATATCTTGGTCTTCGATAACGTCTTTGAGTTTTTCGTCTACAAAGTCTTTTGTGATCGAAATTGTTTCTCCGCTATGTTCGTCCGCAGAGAATGAAATATCCTCAAGGACTGTTTCCATAATTGTCTGCAATCGACGCGCTCCGATGTTCTCAGATTTTCTGTTGACTTCCTCTGCAAGATAGCTAAGTCGGTCGATAGCATCGTCTGTGAACTCAAGTGTGACGCCTTCTGTTGCCAAAAGCGATTTATACTGCTTGATGAGAGCATTCTTCGGCTCAATGAGGATGCGCTTGAAATCCTGTGCATTGAGCGAATCGAGCTGAACACGAAGCGGGAAGCGACCCTGAAGTTCAGGAATGAGGTCGCTCGGAGCGGCAACGCTGAACGCACCTGCCGCAACAAAAAGAATATGTGTTGTATCAACAACGCCATAGCGTGTGTTTACGTTGCTTCCCTCAACAATCGGAAGAATATCGCGCTGAACACCTTCTCGGCTAACGTCGCGACCGCTTGACTGACCGCCACGGACAGCGATTTTGTCGATTTCGTCAATAAAGATAATTCCCATCTGCTCGACACGCTTCTTTGCAATGTCTGCAACTTTGTCAGGGTCTGTCATTTTTTCAAGATTCTTCTCAAGCAAAATCTGGCGCGCTTCTTTTACTGTTACAGTCTTTTTGTGTGAGCGTCCTCCTGAAAGCATGTTTGCAATGTCTTGCATTCCGCTTTCGAGGTCGTCCATGCTGCCTCCTGCAATGATTTGCATTGACGGCATTCTGTTTGACCGCTCGACAGAAACCTCAACTTCACGCTCTTCAAGAACGCCATCACGAAGCATCAGGCGGAATTTTTCACGGGTTGACTTTAACTGTTCACAATCCGCTTCTTTTTCTTCCTGGGGGATTTCTTTTTTATCAGCATTATCGTTTTCAGACGGAACGCTCATTCCAAATATTGACATAGGAAGAGCTGGAGCATTCTTTTCTTTTTTCGCCTTTTTGCCGCTTCCTGGCAAAAGCAAATCAAGCAAATCTTCTTCAACACGAGGTTTGCAAGATTCTTTTAACTGCTCCTGCATTTCACGCTTTACATCGTTATAGCCAACAGCCATCAAATCGCGAACCATGCTTTCAACATCACGACCAACATAACCTACTTCGGTATATTTTGTTGCTTCAACTTTGAGAAACGGTGCATTGCACAATTTTGCAAGACGACGGGCAATTTCTGTTTTTCCAACGCCTGTAGGTCCAATCATCAAAATGTTTTTTGGCGCAATTTCGTCTTGAATATCTGCGTCAAGGCGAAGTCTGCGAGTGCGGTTTCTCAGTGCAACAGCAACGCAGCGCTTTGCATTTTTCTGTCCAATTATGTATGTGTCGAGTTTTTCAACTATCTGCTTTGGAGTCAAATCAAGAACTGGCAAAAGTTTTGACTCATCTATTTTTGGACTCTTTGTTTCGTTTTCCATAAATTAAAGTTCCTCCACCGTAACGTGATTATTTGTATAGATACAGATTTGACCTGCGATTTTAAGGCTTCGCTCTGCAATTTCTTTTGCAGACAAATCACTAGTTTCCATGTAAGCAAGAGCGGCTGCATAGGCGTAATTTCCACCGGACCCAATCGCGATTACATCTTTTTCAGGCTCAATGACATCTCCAGAACCTGAAATCAACAGCAACTTATCTTTGTTAGCAACCAAAAGAAGAGCCTCTAGTTTGCTGAGCATACGGTCTGTTCGCCATTGTTTTGCAAGTTCAACTGCGCTTCTCACAATATCGCCATTGAATTCTTTTAGTTTTGCCTCAAACTTGTCAAATAGTGTAAAAGCATCGGCTGTAGCGCCTGCAAAACCTGTCAAAACCTTGCCATCATAAATTCTGCGAACTTTTCTGGCATTGCCTTTCATCACTGTATTTCCCATAGTTACTTGACCATCGCCAGCCATCGCAACATGGTCTCCTCTCTTCACAGCTATGACAGTTGTGCTACGGATTTTTTCAAATTGACGTTCATTTTCCATTGTTATCTCCTTTTTCATCGTTATTATGTCTTCTTCCATGAGGAAATGCCTTATTATATGTCTGAATCAATTGCTCTGTTGTAATGTGTGTATACTTTTGCGTGGTTGAAATATTTTCATGCCCAAGCATTTTCTGAATCACACGAACATCAGCACCTGCCGAAAGCATTGCTGTTGCAAATGTATGTCTAAACATGTGCGGGAAAGCATGATAATTCGTACCCTCAGCACCAGAATAACGTGCTATAATAAGCGCAATTCCACGGCGTGTAAGGCGAGTTCCTCGCTGATTCAAAAAAAGCGAATCATTATCTGTTATTTCAGGAAAACGACATTTTCTTTCTGTAAGATACTTTTCAACAGCCTTCTGTGCATCTTCCTCAAGAAAAACAAGTCTATCCTTATTGCCTTTTCCTGTTACCATAGCAGATTTTCTATCTGCTGACAAATCTCGAACATTCAAATTCGAAACTTCACTAACACGGCAACCTGTTGAATACAAAAACTCTAAAATTGCTTTATCGCGAGCCTCCCACAACAAAGGAGTTTCTGCTGGCTGCATACAAATCGAATCGATTTCTTTTTGTGTCAAAAACTTAGGGACTCGTTTTGGCAATTTCACAGATTTTAATTCTGTCGAAATATTATTCGAGATATATCCCCACTTTCTGCAATACGCAAAAAGTTTATGAACCGACACAATAAAACGATTTATAGAAGCCGCAGCGCGATTTTTTCGAGAAAGAGCACCAACGCATGAACGAAGTTCATCAAGCGTAATATCGTGCATTTGCTTCTTCGCACCGACTAATGCCATAAACTGAGAAAAATCACGTTTATAAGCATCTACAGTGTTCTGAGAAAGCATCTGCACATTTTCAACATAGCTCAAATATTCGCCGCCAGCTTCTTCTACAGTCATTATTCACCTTTATCGACAATTTCCTGTGAAGCTGCAAAATCTTGAAGAGTTGCAGCATTTTCAGCAGCGGTTTGCTCTTCGTCGCCTGAATGCAAATAATCACAATCTGGATTTATGCAAGACTTATACGAACCATTTTTCTTGTCGTATTTTTCAACCAAAAACCAACCACATTTTGGACAACAAACATCAAGAGGCTTGAAATGCGTAATAAAATCACACTCAGGATAGTTCGTGCAACCAAAAAATTCTTTTCCGCGATTGTGAGTTCTTCGAGCAACAATATCTCCACCGCATTTTGGACAATGTGCAAGAGGAATACTCTTTGTATTACGGCACTCAGGGAATCCTGAACAAGCAAGGAAAAATCCGAATCGACCAAGTTTTTTCAAAAGTGGGCGTCCACATTTTTCACATTTCATTTCAGTTACTTCATCAAGTGTACCCTTAAGGCTTTCTTGAGTATCCATTACATTTTCAACTTGTTTTTTGAATGGTACGAAAAAATCACCAATCATACTATTCCAAACAAGTTTATTTTGGTCTATTAAATCCAGTTTGTTCTCAACATCCGCAGTAAAATGCTCGTTTATAACATCAGGGAATGACTCTACAAGAATTTTGCTGATAATTTTTCCAAGCTGAGTTGGAACAAGTTGCTTATTTGCTCTTGTAACATAATATCTATCAAGCAAAACAGAAATTATAGGTGCATATGTTGAAGGACGACCAATTCCCTTTTCTTCCAGAGTTTTTACCATAGAAGCATCACTATAACGAGCAGGTCCCTGAGTAAAATGCTGCTCACCATAAAATGATTGAGATTGAACAACATCACCAATCTTAAGAGCAGGCAATGATTCAGAAACATCTTTCTTTGAAACAAGAAGTTTTACAATCTCATAAAACCCCTTTTCCAAAAGTCTACTTGCTGAAACTCTAAAAACAGCATTTCCACCTGTAATATCAATCGTTGTAGTGCGAATTTTCGCATCTTTCATTTGGCTTGCAACAAATCGCTCCCAAACAAGTGTATAAAGTTTCAATTGGTCATTCGTCAAATATTTTGCAACAACTTCAGGAGTGTAACTTACATAAGTTGGACGAATACATTCGTGAGCATCTTGAGCACCTTTTCCAACAGTATAAATAATCTGTTCTTCTGGAAGTGAATCAGGATGATTTTTAGAAAGCCACTTTCTAACATCATCAAGTGCAGTTTGAGAAATTCTAACAGAATCTGTTCGCATATATGTAATCAATCCAACTCGAGTTGAATCAATCGTAATACCTTCATAAAGTTCCTGCGCAATTTGCATAGTTTTCTTAGAAGTAAATCCAAGACGATTTGCACTTGACTGCTGCATTTTCGAAGTCGTAAATGGAGGCTTAGGTTTAGCACTTCTATCAGATTCTTTTATAGATTGAACAGAAAATTCTGCTTCTTTTATTTTTTCGATAATTGCATTAACTTCACTCTCACTCTTTAATTCAGGCTTTTTATCATCAAAAAGCACTAATTGAGTTTTTAATTTTGAACGAGCTTTCGTAAAATCTGCATTTAGAGTCCAGAATTCTTCTGGAATAAAATTTTCAACTTCCTCTTCTCTTTCACAAATAAGACGAAGCGCAACAGATTGAACACGCCCTGCAGAAAGACCATTTTTTACCTTTTTCCAAAGTATAGGACTCAAATTATAACCAACAAGACGGTCAAGAACTCTACGCGCTTTTTGAGCATTCACTTTCGCTTCATCAATTTCACCTGGATGTTTAACAGCTTCTTTTATCGCGATTGGTGTAATTTCATTGAAAACAATTCTTTGTATCGTAGCATCAGTTTTTGGAGAAAGTGCTTTGCTCAAATGCCAAGCAATAGCCTCTCCTTCGCGATCATTATCAGACGCAAGAAGAACTTCATCACTATTTTTTGCATCTTTTTGTAACTCATGCAATAACGCAGCGCGACCACGAACAGTAATGTACTCAGGTTGAAAATTCTCCTCAATTTTTACACCCATTCGGCTTCTAGGCAAATCTATAAGATGCCCCATTGAAGCTTTTACGGTATATCCACTACCCAAATAATGCTCTATTGTCTTCGCCTTTGCAGGAGACTCAACAATAACGAGGACATGTTTCTTTGTTTTTTTTGGCGCTTTTTTTACGCTCAATTTCTGATTAATGCTCTTGCTCTGAGCCATACTTCAACTCCTGAAGCACAAATTATATTTCAAAAAATTTAATAAACTCGGATACATCAAAAAAACGTTCACCGGGTGCTTCCAATTTGCATTTCAAAAAATCATTAAAATCATCAATAACAGGAACTCCATCTTCAGAAATATACTCACAAATACTTTTAACTTTTCGTGTATATTTTCTAGTTCCTGCAACTTTTGCTGCTTCGATTTTATTTTTTTTCATCATCGCTACTGAAAGTGCTTTTTTTTCAAACGATGATTTTAATACATAAAGTTCACGTCCATAATCAATTGCAAAGTCAGCAGTAATTAGAGAGCCACTTGCAGGAGGTGCTTGAACTATAACAATATCGGAAGACAATCCTGCAATAATACGATTACGTTGCACAAAACGCCAATTCAATGGAGGCGTCCCTGGAGGATATTCACTCAATAAACAGCCTCTCTTTATTATAGCAGCAGCAATTGATTTGTTTCCAGCTGGTACAATAGTGTCAATTCCACTAGGCAAAACTGCTACAGTCCGACCAGAATCAGATTTTAAAGCACCAACATGAGCCGCAGAATCAACACCAGAAGCAAGTCCACTAACAACTGTAAAACCTTTATCTGCAGCAGATTTTGAAAAATCAATAGTCTCCCGCCTTCCATCAGGAGTTAAAAGCCTTGAGCCAACAACTCCTACACAAGGATTTTTCAAAATATCAAAATTACCGCGATAAAAAATAGAAAAAGGTTTGTCGGCAATATTTTGAAGTCCGTCTGGATAATTTTCAGACATAACCGTTACATACTTTATATCAAAAGTGTGCATTATTGCACGAGAGCGACGCGCACTTGCAGGAATACTATTTCCATCCCAAGACCGAGATAAAACTTTTCGTCCAACAACATTGGATATATCATTAACACTCATTTTAGACATTTCGTCTACAGAAGCAATAGAGTTATATAAAAGTAGTTTTTCTCGCGCTGAAAGAAAAGTTATTCCACTAACAGCAATTGAAACAAGTTCTTGTTCAGCGCTAGTTTTTTTTGTATCCAGCATTGTTCAAAACTTCCCTCTTATTTGCTTCCGCTTGAGAACGTTTTTCATCTGATTTCGTTGTTGAAATAATTTTTTCATACATTGAAATTGCATTTTCAAATTGGTATGTAGAATAATATGCTCTTGCAAGTGCAAACATACCATCAATATTTTTTGTATCGATAGTCAACAATCTCTCTAAGTACTCAATCGCCTTATAACTTTCATCAAGTTCAAAAATATAAAGAACACCAAGTCCATAAAGAGCTTTTGTATAACGAGCATCAAGTTTTATTGCTTGTAAATATGCAGATTCTGCCAGTTTCAAATAATTTATGCGTTGCGCATAAGAACCAGTTGCTTTATAGTCAAGAGATTCTGCTGCCATGTAGCCTGCACAAACTCCAACGTAATAATATAAATTTTGATTTACTGGATAATATTCTGTTGCTTTCTGAAAAGATTCCAGCGCTAATTTATACATTTTTTTATCCAAATATCGTGTACCCAAAATTTTATACCAAATTCCAATCTGCGCATTTGCAGATTCAATATCGGCTACACGATTTTGATATTTCTTTATTGCTCTCTCAAATTCTTCAGGGGTCGTTGGATTAGCAACACCCTCTTCCATTGCTTGCATTCGTTTTATCTGTACAGAAGTCTTTCCGCATGAAAAAAACATTAACAAAACACTGCAAAGAATTACAGAAATCGATATACTTCTAAACATCTTTATCAACCTCCTTCATAACATGTCCTGGAAAATACTCGTGATGATATGCTCCTAATTGAGATTCATCGATATGTGTATAAATCTGAGTAGTTGCAATATCTGTATGTCCAAGCAATTCTTGAACAGAACGAAGATTTGCACCTCCAGAAAGTAAATGAGTTGCAAATGAATGTCGCAACGTATGAACTTTCACATCAAGACCACAAACCGCCTCGATTTCCTTAAACCGCTTCCAAATTCCTTTTCTAGACAACTTTTCACCACGCCAATTCACAAAAAGCTCTGGTGTTTTTTTGCCTTTCAAGGCTTCATGACGAACAGCCATCCATTTTTTCAACCAAAACAGCGCATCTTCTCCAAAAGGTACAATTCTTTCTTTATCACCTTTTCCAGACACCATCAAAAATTGTTCTTCAAAATGAATTGCTGTCGTCTTTAACGAAGAAGCTTCACTTATACGAAGTCCACACGAATAAATCAACTCAAAAAGCGCTCTATCACGAATTCCTAAAATAGAATCAGTTTCAATGCTTCCAAGAAGTTCGTCTACTTGTTCAGGCGTTAAAACATCTGGTAATTTTCTAGAAGCCTTTGGGCGGTCAAGAAGAAGCGCAATATTCTCTAACCAAATTTTCTTATTAACAAGATAATGACCAAAACTTCTTAATGCAGAAATATCTTTTGCAACTGTCAATCCAGAATCGCAACGAGTATTTATGTATGTAATATAATAAAGTAGATTCTGATGAGTAACCGCTGAAAGCGCTATATTATTTTCCGTAAGCCAAATCAAAAAATCTGCAATACAAAAAATATACGTTTCAACTGTAAGTATAGATTTTCTATCAACAGTCACAAGTTCTGAATAAAAATTATCCAGTAAAATCTGTTGCTCACTATTCAGCGGAACTCTATCAGATTTTTCCTCCATTAACAAAACTCCAGAAATCTATTTATCTCCAGTCAAATCAATAGTTCGACTCAAATTCTGTCTCCAATATGCTGGCTGATTAAAATCATTTTTGTCGACATTTTCATTACCAAAATTAGTCACAATTGAATGTTGAGTTGTAGTTGATGTTTGACTAACTCTATCAGCAGATGCTTGCAAATCTCCACTTAAAGTTCCTGTAGAACGCATTGTTTGCGGCATCTGAGTTGACGTTTGGACAGGGCGAGCAAAAGATGTCGGCGTTGTCAAAGGATCTTCAGAAACAGCAGAACGTTGTAATGGCGAAACAGGAGAAATATCAACTTTAGGAGTTGATGCAACTGCAGGCTTTACATTTGCTCTTGTTGGGTTTAAACCTCGTCGAATAGAATCAAAATCTCCATACGACATAACATTAGAATTTGCACTTGCTGAAGGAGTTTTTTGCACAGTTGCAGTTTCAGTATCAACAGAAGAACTAGAGCCACTATTAAAACCTGTTGCAATAACAGTTACACTTACTTTATCACCCATATCAGGGTCAACAACCTGTCCCCAGAAAATATTTACATTTGGATCAGCCGAAGCCGTTACAATTTTAGAAATTTCTTCAATTTCAGAAAGTGCAAGTTCTTCTCCTGAAGAAATATTGTACAGAATATTTTTTGCACCATCGATTCTAGAATTTTCCAAAAGAGGATTGCTAATTGCAGCCGTTGCTGCATCAACAGCTCTTGTTTCACCTTCTCCTGTTCCAATTCCAAAAATAACATCGCCTTGACCAGCCATAGCAGATGTTACATCAGCAAAATCTATATTGACTTCTCCAGCCTTAGTAATAATATTTGATATTCCCTGTACACCTTGTCGAAGAACATCATCAGCCATTAAAAATGCCTGAGAACGAGTTGCTCGCTTATCCATAATCTTAAGGAGCTGTTCATTAGGAATTACAATAAGAGCATCAACAGCCTCTCTAAGACGCTTTATTCCTTCCTGAGCTTGACGCATACGTACAGGACCTTCAAAACCAAAAGGAGTTGTAACAACTCCAACAGTAAGAGCTCCAGCCTCTTTTGCAATTTTTGCAACAATAGGAGCAGAACCAGTTCCAGTTCCACCTCCCATACCTGCTGTTACAAAAACCATATTAGAGCCTTTTACAACTTCTTGAATTGCCTCAGCATCTTCTTTTGCAGACTCCTCACCAACTTCTGGTTTTCCACCAGCACCAAGTCCACGAGTAATTTTTTGACCAATAGGAATTCTTTTTTGAGCTTTTGAACGACTCAATGCTTGTACATCTGTATTCAGAACAATAAAATCTACATTCGGAATACTTGAATCAATCATTCGATTTACAGCATTTCCACCACCACCACCGCAACCAATAACTTTAATAACGGTTGGATCCGCAGGCGCAAGCGCTGGGCTTACTTCATTAGACATTGAAAACTCAAACATTTTTTCCCCCACTCAACGAAAAAACTTAACAATCAGAAAAATGTTTCAATGAGACGTTGCATAATACTTCCAAAATTGAAACTAGATTTCTTAGTTTCAGAACTGGACGTTCGCAAGCCTACATCATCAACTTCTGCCACATTCTTATTTTCTAGCACCAGCCCCACTGCTGTTGCATATTCAGGATTCCGATAAAGATTTTCAGAACCACCAAGATTTCCTGGTTCACCAATTCGCACAGCTGAAGTTCTGAACACTGCTTCTGCAAGTTCAACAACTCCACTAAGCAATGCTCCACCTCCAGTAAGAACAATACTACCAGACATCTTCTTTACTGTAGATTTCTTTTTGACTTCTTTCAAGACCTCTGTGAAAATTTCTATCACTCTTGCTTGAATTATTTCACACAATTTTAGACGTGGCGCTTCAGCAGGAGGTCTTCCTCCTACTCCAGGAATAATAATCGTTTCTTCAGGATTTACAAGTTCTCCCCAACAACATCCACTTTCAATCTTAAGTTTTTCAGCAACCTCAAACGGAATTCCTAATACTGTTGAAATATCATTTGTTATGAAATTGCTTCCAATTGGAATTGACGCTGTGCAAACAGGAGCTTCATTGCAGAGAACAAGAACATCAGTAGTTCCTCCTCCCATATCAATTAAAATAGACCCCAGTTCCTGTTCATCACCAAGCAGAGTCGCTTTAGTTGCTGCTAATGTTTTTAGCATAACAGGTTTTGCACCTACAAGCTCATAGCCAGCACGCATAAAACATTGTTCCAAAGTATGAAGACCAGTTTTTGAAGCTGTAACAATATGAGTTTCAACTTCAAGTCGTGTTGCAGAAGTTCCAATAGGGTCTTTAAATCCTCTAAGACTATCTACAATATATTCTTTTGGAATTACATGAAGAATTTGACGATCCATCGCAATATAAATTGCAGTAGCAGAAGTAATCGCAGTATTTACATCTGCTACATTTATATCTCGCCGAGAATGCTCTTTTGTGGAAATAACAGCCATTCCAGTAGAATCACGACTTTCAATATTCGCACCACCAATCGCGGTGACACACCTACGAACATCACAACCTGCAATTTGTTCAGCGGCACCAACTGTCTCCTGAATTACAGCAACAGCTTTCTCTATATTTACAATGACACCATTACGAACGCCATCAGACGGATTTTTTGAAACAGCAACAATTTCCAAATTTCCAGTTTCGTTAAGTTCTCCAATTACAACATGAACAAAACTTGTGCCGATGTCCACACCAACGATGATACTGCTCAAAACAGCCCCTCCAGATCGTCTCTACCGAGTCGTATACGAAATAGCCCCATAACGAAGATCAATTTCAACAACATCCGACTCAATTGAATTGACAACATCTAACACAACTAACATTCGACGCAACATACTTTCATCAAGATCTTTATCTGTCAAAACTCGAAGTCTTGAATGCACAGGATAAAACACCAACTCATAGTTTCCATAATCCTTCGGAACAACATGAATCTCTGAAAATGCAGAAAAATATTTTTCTGGCAATGCTCTTAGGTCTGCAATCGCAGCCATAAGTTCACAATATTTCGAAGGAAGTCTCATTCCATTCTTTATACGTTCAACAGGAAGACCTGTTACAAGAGGTGTAATATAGTCTCCTGGTGAATAAGATGCAGTCACAGGAAATAATACACCATTTACATCAATTTGAACAGGTATAGTGCGATTATTAACAAGGACAAAAGTCATTGCAACAGGTGTACATTCTTTTATTCTGACAAAAACATGGTCTGGAAATCGTTTCTCAAGTGAAACAGATTCAATTCCAGGAATAGAGGATAAAATAGAAACAGCCTCAGCAGAATCAAAACGTATCCAAGGTTTTCTTTTCATCGGTTCAATAAATCTAGATATATTAGCAACATCATGCGTTCCTGTAAAAACAATTTTCACAGGTGCAAAACAGGGAACAATAAAAAGATACAAAACAACTTCAAATGCAAGTACAAAACATAAAATTATGACAACAATTTTTATGATTGCCATTCTTTTTTCAGATATATCTTTTTTTTTAGCATTTTCGGTTTTCTTTTTCAGATATGCTGCAGAAGAATCTGTCATCATTCACCGCCCTTTAAATCCAAATCTATTTTATTTTCGTCCGTATATCGTGATGCGTTAATTATAAAACCACACATAAACATTGTAAACATCATCGATGATCCTCCTGACGAAAAAAAAGGAAGTGGAATACCAGTACTCGGGACAACACCAGCTGCAACAGCACAATTAAGCAATGACTGTACAAAAATCATAGTTGTAAAACCAAAAGTTCCTATTGCTGCAAAACGGTTTGTCGCCATATAAGCAACTCGATAGCACCTATATGCAAAAAACACAAGCAAAATAAAATAGATTGTTACACCAAGAAGTCCCATTGCTTCTGTCCAACCAGCAAAAATATAATCTGCATGAACTTCAGGTATTCTATCCATTTTCACAAGCCCAGACCCAATTCCATTTCCCCAAAGCCCGCCTGAAATTATTGCATTGCGAGCAGCATTCACCTGAAAATTAGCAGTCTGTAAAAACTCATTAGGTCTTAAAAAAGCAAGAATTCTGCTAACACGGTAAGGCTCAAGAGCAATAAGTAGACATCCCAAAGGGATTAAAACGATTAAAACAGGCAAAATATAAAACCATTTTTTTTCACAAACAAAAAACATTACCATACAAGTTCCCAAAACAAGAAGACTTGTAGATAAATCTTTTTGCATCAAAACAATAAGAAAAAACATAAACATTCCAACAATAGCAGGAATTACGGAACGCTCTTCCTCTGAGAGACGACTTTGTTTCTCAAAAATATTTGCCATAAAAATAACAGATACAAATTTTATTGCCTCTGAAGGCTGAAACGTGGCTAGCAAAGGAAGTCTAATCCAACGACGAGCCCCATTTTTCACAACCCCAAGAGGTGTAAACGTTAGAAAACAAAATATGACAGAAACTAAAAAAATTATTGGCAAAAAACGTTTTAAAACATCAAGACGAATACTTGAAAGGAAAATCATTCCACAAAGACCTATAAAAGCACAAACAAACTGTCTCTTAACAAGATAAAGGGAATCGCCTCGAAAACGAGCTGCAGAATAATCCGCAGAACAGACATAAAGAGTTACAAGTCCTAATCCAAGTAGTAATATTATAGAAACAATAACACCAGTATCACTCTTATTATATTGTATCAGAGGTTTCTCTGGCGAAAATCTAAATTTAAACATCCATTAACATCCAGAAAGTTTTTTTGTGAGACGTTCCAAGCCAATTCCACGAGAAGCCTTAAGCAAAATTAAATCACCTGCAATAGCATTTTTTTCTATCACAGAAGCAACGCTCTCTATTGTTTCATCACTTTTTCCAGAAAAATACATAACATTTTTATTTGGTGCACTTTTTTTCGCACTTTCGAAAGCATAATGCATTTCATCACCAACAAAGATTATTAAAGAAAAATTTTCAGAAGAAGCAAATACTCCAATTTTAGAATGTTCTATCTCTGAATCACTTCCAAGTTCCAACATATCTCCAAGTACCAAAATTTTTCGCTCTTGACTTTTTAGAGAAGCACAAAACTCTATTGATTTTTCCATAGAGTCGGGGTTTGCGTTATAACAATCCTGAATAATTGTATACTTTCCCCTAAGAACTTGACTACGACCAAAAATAGGCTTAATTGACTCAATTCCATTTTTTATTTGCTCAGGAGAAACTCCTAACGCAAGTGCAACCTTTATTGCAGCACAAGCATTTCTAAAATTATAGTTTCCAGGAAGCGGAAGAGTCATTGAAACTCCATTTACAGAAAACCTAGTACCATCAAGCCCTAAATCAGAGATAAAATGAACAACATCATCATCTGCCCCATATTTTACAACTGAGCCATTTACATTTTTTGAAAGAAAATCACAAAAATCATCATTGCATGGAATAAAAGCAGTTTCTTTTCCAGAAAATTTTGAAAAAATCTTCTTTTTTTCACTTGCTATGTTCTGTCTGCTTCCAAGTATACCAATATGAGCAGTTCCAATATTTGTAATAACAGCAAATTGAGGGCACAAAACATTCGCAAGTTCTTGAATTTCTCCAACACGATTCATTCCCATCTCAAAAACACCAATTGCATGTTCTTCTCTAATTTTGAAAACCGAAAGAGGCAGTCCTGTTTCAGAGTTTAAATTTCCCTCATTTGCAATTACAGAGTACTTTTGAGAAAGTAAAGCAACTAACAATTCTTTTGTTGTAGTTTTTCCACTAGAACCAGTCACTCCAATTTTTATCAGCCCTGAAAACTTTTTTACATACGCAGCAGCTATTGATTGAAGTGCATGTAAATTATTTTCCGTAATAATAAATGTAGCAGTTGATTTTTCAGAAAGAGAATCATATTCTGATTTTTTAGAATTATATTCGCTTTGTTCAACAAAGATTACAGAAGCACCCTTGTTAAGAGCAGAGCCAATAAAAGAATGTCCATTTTGTTTTTCACCAACAAGAGGAACAAAAAGTGTATTTTTTCCTACAACACGACTATCAGTTGCTACAGACGAAAAAAAAATATCACAAGTATTCTTAGAAAGACACGTTCCAGAAACACTTTCTAACAAAGTTTTTAAATCAAGCAAACTTTCTGCTTTATCATTCATTTTTTTCCGTCCTTAACATCAATTCGGACAATCTCACTACTAGTTGCTTTTCTCATTCCAAAATGCTCACTTGCGATTTTTTCAATTCGCTCAGAACTAGATAAAATACTAATACTCGTTATCAACTTCTTGTTTTGCTCAACTAAATCTTTTTGTTTACGCTCAAGAGCTGTAACTTCCTGCTCAAGTTTAGTATAACGACGAGCCTGCATACTATCAACAGCTAGAAGAAGAGGAATTGACATTGCAAATCCACATGCAATAAGTTTTTGCTTAAAAAGTTTAAGTTCTTCGGTACTCATAAAAATTCCTTAGTACCCGTCGCCAGCAATACCAAGCAAATGCCTTTCACTGGCTTCTCGAAGTTTACGTATTACACGCAATTTTGCACTACGAGATGGGGAGTTATTAAAAATTTCTTCCTGTGAGGGGAGCACAGGTTTTCTATTAATCAATTCACAACAAGATTGTCCACCACATACACATTTGGGGAATTCTGGAGGACAAACACATTTTTTCTCCAAATTGCGAAAATAATTTTTCACAATTCTATCTTCAAGGCTATGAAAAGTTATCACGCCAAGTTTTCCACCAATATTTAAAACATTAAAAGCAGACTCAAGTGCTTTCGGTAATCTCAACAATTCACCATTCACAGCAATTCGTAGTGCTTGAAAAGTTCTCGTTGCGGGATGTATTCCCCCATGCCGATATTGAGCAGGAACTGCTGAATATATCAAATCTGCAAGTTCTTTTGATGATGCTATTTTTTTAACTGAACGAGCAGCTATAATAGCACTTGCAATTCTCCTACTATATCGTTCTTCACCATATAAATAAATCAAGTCTGCAAGACTTTTTTCATCATAACTATTAACAATATCATATGCAGAAACTGGACTTTGTTCATTCAGTCTCATATCAAGAGATTCATCATATCTAAAAGAAAAACCTCGTTTACTCTGCTCATAATGGAATACAGAAATTCCCAAATCAAACAGAATCAAATCCGGATGTCGCTCAGAACTTGGATAATTTTCATAAAAATCGTTAAACCAAGTATTATAAAAATGGATTCTATCTCCAAAAACAGAAAGTCGCTCTTTTGCTTTTTTCTGTATATTACTATCGGCATCAAGTCCAATTATTTGCAAAGACGGATATTTAGACAAGAAAGCTTCTGTATGTCCCCCCTCACCTAAAGTCGAATCAACCATAACAGCAGTTGATTCAAAAGGCTCTCCTACAGGGCTGAGTAAATTCAAACATTCTTGCAATAAAACAGGTGTATGAACTATATCCAATTTTTACCATCCAGCAACTAATTCAAAGTTTATATAAAATCGAAAAGATATCAATTTTTTAATTATTTTAATCAGAAAAAATTTTATGTCAACGCATAAAAAATAAAATTCTCTCCTATAAATTTATCGCACAGTATCAACATATTGCACAGTAAATAATAATCATTTTACCAATAAAAAAGACCCTACATAATATGTAAGGTCTTTTTTATTCAACAAACCAAATTACCAGTTGTCTTTTGGATCGTCTTCGTCACGATTCTCCATATCATAGAGATCTGTAACAGCACGCATATCATCAAGATACATATAATATGAACCACGAGCTGCCATTGGGTCGCAGTCTACACGGAATCCAAGAATGCGAACACCTGGTCGGTCGCCATTATATGCACTTGTCTGAATAATTCCGTGCACTCCATCAGGAGTTGGTGGAATAGCAACAGTAAGTTTTTTCCATCCACTGAAAGCAAGATTTCCTACATAAAGCTCGAAGTTGTTTCCGAAATAATCCTGAAGCAACAAAGTCAATGTATGGTTCTGATTACGTCCAGCAATCCAAACAGAAACTGTTTTTGTAACACCTTCAATCGGAATTGGACGCATTGAGCGGATATAGAAAGAATTAACACCACGCTTGAAGAACTCAACTTTCAAGCCAAGAACTTTAGTATCCTCAGCTTCCTTATTATCTGCATCATCTAAAGGCTCTTTTTCATCTGGAGCACCATCGAAAAGACGACCTGTAATAACACCATAATCTGGAGAAATGTGAACAGTCCATGAACCTTCTCTCTCAAAACGGTCAACAGATACTTCACGAAGTGCCTGACTTGCAGATTCATTTCCAATGATTGATGGATCTGGATCACTCAAGCTTGATGATTCTCTAGAAGAACTCTGTTCCTGCGCAATCAAAGCGCCTGCTGCAAGGAATGCAATTGCAAGAAATGCTATCTTTTTCATTATTTACCTTCCTCTGAAGTATTTGATGAACTCTCTTCAAAACTGAAGTGATTCAAGTCAAATCCATCGTAAATATTTGACAACACATGAGTTGTATACTGAAGCTGGTCAAAGAAGATATTAAAATCATCTACATATTCATCAGGATCTGTGCGAACTCTGAATCCAACGAACTTCATTGAACTTGGAGCTGTGCGAAGACGTGCTGTCTGATGAATTGTTTTTGGAATATTAACAACAACATTTTTCCAGCCATTGAAATTAAGCTGACAAACTGGAAGAACATAAACAATACCATAAACATCTCGAACCATCATTTCGAGCTTATATTTATAGTTTGCACCCCAGACCCAGAAATCAACATGATCTACAAGACCCTTGAAAGGAATCTCATACGCAGCAGATTCACCATTTTCACCAGCTTTTGATGGGAAAATCTCAAACCAGTTTTCACCTTTTCGGTTATAGCTGATATTAACACCCAAAACTTTTGCAGGCTCTTCTTTTTCATAAATTGCACGCAAAGCATTCGGAATTGCTTCTACATACTGCTGCTTTGGGAATCCATCTGCAACAAAACGACTTGCCTGAACCTTCCAAGCAAACTCTTTCTCAGTATCAAAATCATCGATACTGATTGTTTCTACGCTTTTCACATTTGGCTGTGCAAATGCTGGAACGCAGAACGCAAGCACGAGAGCAAGACTCACTGAGAACACTACGCCCTTTTTCATTCAAAACTCCTTGAACTATCGCACTATTAGTGCCCGTTAACATACTCCTATAAGTTATCGGCATAAATAGCATAACTGTAATATATTTCTAATTATATTTCTCTGAGTCGTCTTTGTCAAACTCTTTTGAGATTTTTTATCGTCTATGTGCTCTTGATTTTCTTAATCTATCGTTGTAGCATTATCAATAATTACTTATCTAAGGGGACAGCAATGGTTAGTTACAAAGAGCTGGGTCTTGTGAACACAAGAGATTTGTTCGCAAAGGCAATCAAAGGCGGATACGCAATTCCTGCGTATAACTTCAATAATATGGAGCAGATGCAGGCTATCATTCAGGCTGCAGTAGAGACAAAATCTCCTGTTATCCTTCAGGTTTCAAAGGGTGCTCGCGCTTATGCAAACGGAGCTATTCTCCGCAACATGGCTCGCGGCGCTGTTGAGTACGCTCACGAGTTGGGCTGCGATATTCCAATCGTTCTTCACCTTGACCACGGTCCAAACTTTGAGGTTGCAAAGGATTGTATCGACAATGGCTTCTCTTCAGTTATGATTGACGGCTCATCACTCCCATATGATGAGAACGTTGCTCTTACAAAGAAGGTTGTAGACTATGCTCACCAGTTCGACGTAACTGTTGAGGCAGAGCTCGGCGTTCTTGGTGGTGTTGAAGATGAAGTTTCTGCAGAAGAGTCAAAGTACACAAAGCCAGAGGAAGTCGTTGACTTCACATCAAAGACTGGTTGTGATTCTCTTGCAATCTCAATCGGAACTTCACACGGACGCTGCAAGTTCACTCCACAGCAGTGTACACGCACAGCTGACGGTGTTCTTATTCCGCCGCCATTGGCTTTCAACGTTCTCGAGGCTATCGAGAAGGAGCTTCCAGGATTCCCAATCGTTCTTCACGGTTCATCATCTGTTCCTGTTGAATATGTTCGCATCATCGAGCAGTTCGGCGGAAAGATTCCTGATTCTGTTGGTATCCCAGAAGAGCAGCTCCGCAAGGCTGCAAAGTCTGCTGTTTGCAAAATCAACATCGACTCTGACGGACGCTTGGCAATGACAGCTGCTATCCGCCGCCACCTCGCTGAGCACCCAGGCGACTTCGATCCACGCCAGTACCTCACACCAGCTCGCGACGAGCTCAAGAAGATGTACATGCACAAGAACATCGAAGTTCTCGGTTCAGCTGGACACGCATTGGACTAGGATTAAGATTTGCTAGTTAAAGCATAAAAAACGCCCTTGCGAAATGCCAAAAGCAAAGTAGCAGGGCGTTTTTTATTTATTAATGCAAAAACTTCCCTATTCCAAGATTTTTCCGCCACAGAGGAGATTCTCCGTCATCAGCCCAATATTCATCAAGCTCCGAAATCTTATCGTCCTGAAGCTTTATGAAACTCGTTACGTGGCAAGAAATTGACTCATCTTCCGACATAAATTTCCCAACGATGACCATCGTTGAGCCGAACTCCTCGGTTCTTTCAATCTCGCCTTTCCATTTTCCAGGATAATCGCAATTTGCCTGAACGTATTCAGAAAGCGAGAATTGCTCGTTCGTGCAGTGCCAGCGAATGACAGCATCTTCGCAAAAATACGCAGGCAAAGCACTTCTGTTTTGATTTATCACATCTTTGAAAAAAGAATTAACGTTCATATCTTGATTTTACTCCATAATCATTTTCTTTTTCTCTAAAATCACTTTCTTTTGTTTCATAATCACATGCTTTTGCTCTAAAATCATTTGCTTTTATTCTAAAATCCTTTGCTTTTGCTTCATAATCACATGCGTTTGCTCTATAATCATTCGCTTTTGTTTCATAATCCTTTGCTTTTGTTTCAAAATCACATGCTTTTGCTAAATAGGGCGAATGTCGAGTTTATGTTCTGAGTGTTTAGAACAGTACTGTCTGCTTTTTTGTTATGAAAAAAGATTCCGAAACGACTTCGCCAATGACAGGCTTTGCAAAAAGTCGAAATAGAGTAAATAATCACTTTCTTTTGTTATGCCAGAACAAAAAAAGAATCCCGCGAAAAGCACAAACTGTGTCAATCGCGGGAAAGAGTTATGAAGAAGTGCTAAATTATAGCCATTAGCCTTTGACAGCACCAGCAGTCATTCCGCTGATGAAGTAGCGCTGGAACGCGAAGAACACAATCAGAAGAGGCACAACAGAAAAGCAAGAGCCAGCGATAAGCAAGTCGTAATTGTTTCCGTATGGCGTCAAAAGTGTGTTAAGTCCAATCGGCAGAGTGAACTTTCCGGCATCGCGATAAACGAGCATTGGCCAAAGCATATCGTTCCATGCTCCCATCGCGCTCAAAATCGCCATTGCCGCAAACGCAGGCTTCGCAAGCGGCATCATAATCGTGAAGCAAATGCGGTATTCGTCAGCGCCGTCAATGCGCCCGGCGTCAAGAAGCTCCTTCGGCAGTCCAATCATAAACTGTCTGAAAAAGAATATCGTGGAAGCACCGCAAATTCCCGGCAAAAGCACGCCCGGCGTCGTGTTTATCAGCTTCATCGCAATGATTTCCTGATACAGCGGGAGCATGAGGATAACGCCCGGAACCATCATCGTCGCAATAACGATGAAAAACAGCGTGTTCTTGAGCTTGAAGTCATACATTGAAAGCCCGTACGCGACAAGATAGCAGAAAAACAGCGTGAAACACACCGAAAGCGATGTCAAAAAAAGGCTGTTCTTGTACCACATAAAATATTTATGCGGGATTTTTACCCATTCGCCGTCTTTCACGGCTTTTTGTGTGAACAGATAAATGTAGTTGCTGAGCGTAAGCCCTTTCGGGTCAGGATTGAGGTTCAGACCGTAGCGGATAAGCTCCTGTCCAGGTCGGAATGAAGCCAAAAACAGCGCAATGAGCGGATAAAGAACGAGCAGCGCAATAACGGTAAAAAGAGCCAGTGCGCCAGCCGAAAGCAAAATGCTTTGCGTGCGCATGCTGTGATATTTTAATGCTTTGCCTTCCATTTATTTCTCCTTTTTGAATGTGCCATTCATCACGAGCTGAACTGCGTTAATCACAAGCGCAATGACAAGAAGCACCAAACCGACAGCGCTCGCGTAGCCCATCTGGTTTTTCTCAATGCCGCGTCGGTACAAATAGCCGACGATTGTCAGACCGATATTGCGCGGAGAGCCGTTTCCGCCCCACATCATATAACTTTCGAGGAACATCGCAAGACCTGCGTAAATGCTGATTGTCAGAACGAAAATGGAAGTCGGCTTCAAAAGCGGAAGCGTAATCTTCGTGAACTTCTGCCACTTTGTTGCGCCGTCAATGTCCGCTGACTCATAAAGCGAGTTGTCAATGCCCTGCAATCCCGAAAGGAAATAAAGCATATTGACGCCCGTCCATCTCCAGCAGCACAGCGTAATCATCGCAAACCAGCCCGTCGGATACATTTTGAGCCACTTCACAGAAGGCTTTCCGAAAAAGTGCATAATCTGGTTCATCGTCGAGCCGTCAAGCTCGCTGAACATAAGACCGAATACTGTGCCTGCAACAACGACAGATGTAAGAGCTGGAATGTACAAAATTGCTTTATAGGTAGTTTTGGCTTTCATAAAAATACTGTTCATTACAGTCGCCAAAAACATAGGAATCGGAATAAGCAGCGCACAAGTTATTATTGTGTAAAGGAAACTGTTTTTAACTGCAATATAGAAAGTTTTGTCTTTTAGGAGCTTTGTGTAATTACCAAGCCCAATCCATTTTGTCTCCCCTGGCAAGATGTTCTGAAAACTCATCAAGACCGCGCTCACGAACGGGTAAAGCCAGAATATCGAAAACGTCAGCACAAACGGAAGCACGAAAATATACGGAGCAACCTTATAGTTATACAAGAAGCCTTTTATGCCCTTTTGTTTCATCATTTCCCCCTTTTGAAATCTTTCCGCGCTCTGTCCAAAAAGAAAAGGGCGCGGAAAGTTTTATAGGCGATTTTTCTTTTGCAAAAACCGTTTTTACAGGTTATTGCTCAAGGTCAATTTCGCCCTGTGCAGTACTAAGCTCCTCATCAACATCAGCACCGCTTTCAAGACAGTTGTTCAAAACATTGAGGTTAATCTGCTCGTTGATTGCTGAAGAAATAGGAACGCACTTGATACCGCCAATTTCGTCTTTGATAACGTTCAAGACATCAAAAGGATTTGTGCGGAAGTATGCGACATATTTGTTTGAAGGGTCATGTGTAAGGCTTGTGTCCTGCCACATATCAGTGTTTACAGGGTCAAATCCCAAAACTTCCCAAATGCGCTTTTCGCCCTCAAGAGAAAGTTTTGCATAAACGATGAACTCTGCGGCAAGTTCCTGATGCTTTGACTGCAAAGAAACAACTGTACCAGTACCGCCAATACCAACAGAACGAGGCTGTCCCTCTTTGTAGACAGGACAAGGAGCGATTGCCCACTTTCCGCTCTGCTCAGGCATATAGTTCAAGAAGCGGCTCATGTACCAGAGCGCCTTCGGGAACGCAGCGATTTTTCCGTCGCCAACACAAGCATAACCTGCTTCTGTATCAATCTGTCCGCCGGCAGTCGGTGTCGCAATGCCCTCGTTGACCCATCTCTGCTGCATTTTAATCATATCGCTGACGCCGTTAATGCAAACATTTGCCTTGCCGTTTGCGTCAGTCCAATCCTGCTTGTTTTCTGCCATTGAAAGCCAAAGCCAGTCAGTTCCGCCTGTGTCAGCGCCAGTCATCATGACCTCGCCGTTTGAAGCCTCTTTCAACTTCAAGCCCGCCTTTTCAAAGTCGTCCCAAGTCTTGATTGTCTTGTAATCGATACCATATTTTGACAAAAGCTCATCGTTGTAATACATGACAGTCGCACCGACATGGAACGGAATACCGTAGTGCTTTCCGTCCTTTCCGTAAATGTCGAGACGGGACTGAACAACATTGTCCTTGTATGGCTCAATATATTTGTCCATCTCAACAAACTGAACATTGCCGAGAGTGAAGTTCGGGAACTGACCGATTTCAACATCGCAAATATCAGGAGCGCCAGTTCCAGTCTGGTTTGCCATAATGAGCTTGTTGTGCATATCGCCATAAGGATATGTCGTGAACGTAATCTGAATCTGCTTGTCAGGATGCTCTTTGTTCCACTGCTCAAGCATTGCCGCATAGTGCTGACTGTGAAGGTCGACAAAAGTCCACAACTCCAAGTGCGTTCCGCTGTCAGGACCTACAGTCGAAATAGCGTCCGCCTTTATTTCATTCGTTTCCTCAGATTTTTCCTCTGCTTTTGGAGCAGCGGCAGAAGAAGAAGCGCTCTCGCTCTTTCCGCCACAACTTGTAAATGAGCCAACTGAAAGTGCAAGCGCGCTAAGTGCGGCCGCAACTCTAAAACATCTTTTCATAAAAAAGACCTCCGAAATTCATATTGTCCTTGTATTTTTAGAATAAACCCAAAATTTTTAGCCGTCAACTTATTTTTTGATAACAAACGAAAAACATTGATAGATAGAAAAAGCAATATGATTTTCTTGCTCGAAAAACCTTGATTTATCGCACAAAACCACAAAATTCCAATTTCTCCAAACGGCTTTTCTGCTGTTTCAAAAGTTTTTTCGTTTTTATTACGAATTTTCTTGTTATGAATATTTTCCCTAAATGCGCATCGTGTGAACGAGGCTTTTCAAGCCACTGAAAGATGAGATTGATACGCTTATCCCGCGTGTGTCGACGAGTTCTGACAAAAAAAAGGGCTGTCCGATAAGTTCGTTGCACAGTGTCATTCCGAACTCGTTTCGGAATCTCTACAGATGCAACGTAGATGCTGAAAACAAGTTCAGCATGACAATACTTTTGGGACAGCCCTTTTTCAAAAAATGTTTTAATGTGCGATTTGTTTTTTCGCGCCTAATTTTGAGAACGGAACGAAAAGAAGCGCGACAGTCAAAAGCACAAAGACAGCGCTCAAAACACAGCCCATGAACGGAGAGTAATATGCAATTGTCTCACAAAGCGCGGGGAAGGCTGAAAGGAGGAAAGCGAGGGCGATTGTTATTGCAGACGCGTTTTTTAGCAGCGTCCGCAATGCAAAGAAGAGGCTTATAAAAAGGATTGGAAGAGCGAAAAGGTCAAACGCTGAGAAGAACTTATTCTCGCCAAAAACGTTATACGGAAGGAAAATCGTGTAAAAGCCGAGCATCAAAGAAAAGAACTGCTCTGATTTTTCTTGCGCCGCTCCTTTTTTGAAAAAACGGGCAAAAAAGAAATAGAGCGCACTGCACAAAACGACTGGCAAAAGCGTGTGGAACAAGTACAAGCCGACAAAATTCTTTAGGAACGACGCGGAATGTGGCTGTTCACAGAAAAAAACGAAAAATCTCACGACGAACAAAAGTGATGAGATTACAAGCCCTGAAAAGTACGCGGCAAGGCGCTCTTCCGTGCGCTTTTTTGATATGTAGCCCGCGCTGAAAAGCGGGATTGCTGTCAATAAAAATGCTTCCATAGCGAAAAATGTATCATAAAAACAAAAATAAGCCAATTACATTAAAAAGGGTTTTCATAAAGACAACTTTTTTTGTATACTTGGAGCTATCATGATTTCTACATTATTCACCCTTGCTGGTAGCCTTTGTTTTTTGCTCTACGGTATGAAAATGATGAGCGACGGCATTCAGAAAAACGCTGGACAAAAGTTGCAGTCCGCGCTTGCTGTCGTAACAGGAAACCGCTTCGTTGGTCTTTTCACAGGTATGGTTCTCACGATGATTATTCAGTCATCGGGCGCAACGACAGTTATGCTTGTTTCTTTTGTGAACGCAGGTCTTTTGACTCTTGAGCAGTCTGTCGGCGTTATCTTTGGTGCAAACATCGGAACAACGATAACAGCGTGGATTGTCGCTTTTTTTGGCAACGGCTTTGAGATTAAAGATTATGCTATCCCGATTATCGCTGTGGGCTATGTGTTTCTGACGCAGAAAAAGTGGAAGCTCGAAGGCGTGGGAATGGCAATTCTCGGCTTTGCTATATTGTTCATCGGTTTGGGCTGGCTTTCTGATTTGTTCAAGAATCTTTCTGGCATAGATGAGTTTGTGGCAAAAGCACAGGGCTACGGCGCGATTTCCACTATGCTGGCAGTTCTTACAGGAATCGCAATCACGGCTTTGATTCACTCGTCTTCTGCAATGACGGCTATCGTTATCACGGCGGCTGCGAAAAATCCTGCAATGTGGGAATTCGGCGCGGCTATGGTTATCGGTAGCGAAATCGGCTCAACAGTCGATTCTATTATGGCGGCTTCTCATTCAAAGGCAAACGCAAAGAGAACCGCTCTCATTCACGTTATGTTCAACGTCGCAACAGTGGTTATCACTCTTATTTTCTTCAAGCCTTATTTGCGCTTTGTTGATTTCCTTGTTCCTGGCACAGTTCAGGACAATATCGTTTATCACATCGCTATGCTTCACACCTCGTTCAAGGTTATCGGAACGATTATCTTTATCCCGTTTGTAAATCAGATTGCAAACCTTGCCCGCAAAATCATAAAGGACGACGAGGCAGAAGACTCAATGGTCTATCATCTTGAGTTCAACGAAAAGACGGCTCTCGAAACACCAGAAGCCCTCGTTTTCAGCGCACAAAAAGAAATCGCTCTTATGTCCGACATTGTTGTTCAGATGTTCGACGCTGTTCAGAGCGGATTCAAGCACCGCGACGAGAGTTTTGAAAAAGAGCATTACAAAGAGCTCCTTTCACAAGAGGATTTCACAGACCAGATGAACGAGCAACTCACGAATTATCTTGTGCGCTGTTCACGATTGGACATCAGCGAGCAGTCGCAGAACACTGTATCGATTATGATGCAGATTGTGCAGGAGCTCGAAAGCATGGCTGACGAGTGTTTGAACATCGGTATGCTCATCAAAAAGTCTGTCGACAAGAAAATGCAGTTCTCTTCAGACGACCTTGAGCGGCTTATGCCTTACGTTGAGCTTGCGCGCGAGTTCCTCTATTTTGTCTACAAGAACATCGGAAAGCACCTCAACAAGAACCAGCTTGCCTACGCCGAAGACTTGGAGAGGCAAATCGACGACGAAAGGCGCAGACTCAAGAAAATCGCACGAAGCCGACTCGAAACAGGAGCGAACGTCAAAGCAGAGCTTTTGTATATCGACCTTGTGCGACAAATCGAGAAAATCGGCGACCGCTGTTTCGGCATTGCGGGTGAACTTGCGAAAAACACAACCGCACCTCAGGCGTCATAAAAATGGCTTTTCGCGTAAACAAACGTATTCTCATTATTTTCTCAATCGCTCTTATATCTTTAGGCGCGTATTTTGCTTGGGATTTTTCAAAAGAAAAAGCAGAATACAAGCCTTACAAAGAGTTTTACAATGATGTGCTTCAAGACACCGTGGAAAAAGCCAAAATCGACGGAGAGCGCATTTATTTTCGCACCGACGTATATGCGACGTGGGCAAAAGAATATCCTTTGTACACAGAAAATCCCAATTCGCCGACATTGCGAGAAACAATGCTTTTGCACGGCGTGAAAATCGAAGAAACAAAAGACTCTGGCGAAATCGTTTCGCTCATTCTCGACAGCATTTTCTACATCTTCTTTTTTGGAATGATTTTCATCGCTTTCAGAAAGTTCATTTCGCCAAACACTTTCCGCGTCGTTCACAAAACTGGGGTGAAGTTCAGCGACGTTGTGGGAATGGAGAGTCTCAAGCGCGATATGGCGCAAGTCATGGACATAATGCTCCACCAAAAAGAATACGCTTCTCGCGGCATTCGCATGCCGAAAGGGATTTTGCTCGAAGGAGACCCCGGCAACGGCAAAACGCTCTTTGCAAAGGCTCTTGCGGGAGAGGCGAAAGTGAACTTTATCGCGGCAAAAGCGACTGACTTTGAAAGCATGTTCATGGCTATAGGTCCGATGAAAGTAAAGCTCTTGTTCCGAAAAGCAAGAGCAAAAGCGCCGTGTATCGTCTTTATCGACGAGTTCGACGGCATCGGCACAAGGCGAAACTATTCAGGAAGCGCTATTGAAACCGAAAACACGCGCATTGTCACGGCATTGCTCAACGAACTCGACGGCTTTGAGGAAACAAAAGGCGTTTTGGTGATTGCGGCAACGAACAGCGTTTCAGCCCTCGACCCCGCTCTTATCCGCCCAGGACGCTTTGACGCAAAGTTCCGCGTTCCTTCTCCTGACGAAAAGGCGAGAGAAGAGCTTGTCGCGATGTACACCAAAGGCAAAAAACTCGCTGCAGGGCTTTCGATAAAAGAAATCGCAGACTTTTTCAAAGGCGCAAGTTGTGCCGAAATCGAATCCGCCTTGAACCGCGCCGCCCTACTCGCCCGCCAAGCCTCCCGCGACGAAATCACGCTTGACGACGTAAAAAGCGCGGGCGGCAAATAAAAAACATTTTTAGTTATTGCAATTAAATCAAAAAATCGTCGTGTCAAAATGACATTTGCTGACTTTTTAGAAAAACAAGGCGCGTCATTTTGACATTCGACGTCTTGGGCAAAAAACGGCTCGCGTCACCATGACACGATATGATTTGCACCAAAAACGTGCCGCGTCACCATGACACGAGCTGATTTTTCAAAAAGTCGCGTCGTGTCATTATGACATTCAATGCTTTGGCGAAAAGCGAGGCGTGTCATTTTGACATCGCCCAAATTTGGCGAAGGTCGCAAAATGTCATAAAAAAAAACTTATCCAAAGACTTCGCTATGGCTTCCTATTCTGAATGCACTTAAAAGCAATACATCTTCTTCAATTTTGTAAATCAGCACTAAATCCGCTCTTACATGGCAGTCCCTGTAATCTTTTAACTGTCCTGTAAGCTGATGGTCTCGAAACTTTTCTTCCAAAGGCTCACCCAATGCAATTTTGTTTATCACATCTTGGGTTTCTTTTTTGAGAGCGGGAGAAAGTTTTTTGCGTCTTTTTTGAAGCGACTTGTCAAAAAGATTTTGTATTTCATAACTTACAAATCCGAAAATGCTTCTTCTGCACTATCATATAACTTCAGATTTCCAGACGCTTTTTGCTCACGATATTCAGCCTCACCCTCTGCAATGCTATCAAGCAAATCACGAGGATAAGAATCGTTTTTCTTCAAAATTGTGTACGGCTTTGAGCTAAAAGCATTTATCGCATTTATGAGATTGTAAAGACGAGTGTCTGCATTCGGTATAACAAGCGTCATTTTTGCCTCCTCAAAGCGATTATACCACAGCAAAATAACAGTTTCAGCACACAAAAAAGCGCGGCGTGTCATTTTGACATCGCCCAAATTTGGCGCAGGTCGCAAAATGTCATAAAAAAAGCTCACGGGCGGCTGATTTTTTTGAGCGCGACAAAAATAAAAGGAATATCGACAATAGAAGTGAGCAAAAACGCCAGAGGCTGCGCCTCCTCAATGCCCAAAAGCCCTCGAAAATTCGCCAGAATCACAAGGCTTGGGATAAACAAAATGCCTGCACGGAATGAAGAATGAAGACTCGACAAAAGTTTTTGCCCTGTCGTCTGCATCAAAAACTCAGTTATGACGCAAATCGGCTGAAGATAAAGCGCAATGCACTGCAATGTAAGAGCGCGCTTTGCAATCGCGATAACGGCGGGGTCGTCACGGAAAACGCGGATTATTGAATCGTTGAAAATCAGGCAAATCGTACACAAGACGGCAAGGCAGGCACTTGCAAAGCCAATCGTGAAAAAATACGCCTTGCGCACTCGCTCGAACTTTCCCGCGCCGTAGTTAAAGCTCGACACAGGCTGAAATCCTTGCCCGATTCCGATTGCGACAGAAAGACAAAAAAACGACACGCGGCTCGCGATGCTCATTCCAGCCACTGCAGCATCTCCAAATGGAGAAGCAAGCGAGTTCAAGAGCATTGTGGAAAGACAGCCCAAAGCGTTTCGCAAAAGGCTCGGCAAGCCCGTCAAAACGATGTCGCTCAAAAGCGAAAGGCGCATTGTGATGAATTTTACACTCAGTTTGCTCTGCGTCTTTCCTCGCAAGAACGCCGAAAGCAAAATGCAAAAGCTCACCGCCTGCGATAACGCCGTCGACAAGCCCGCGCCCGTGATGCCCAAATCAAAGACGAACATAAAAAGCGGGTCGCCAGCGATATTGAGCAAGCTGCCCAAAACGAGCGCAATCATCGAGAATGCGGCTTTTCCCTCGTAGCGCAAAATCACGTTGAGCGTGAAGCTCGACACTGTGAAAGGAGCGGCGATTAAAATCCAGCGGATATAAGAGGCGGCATAAGGGAAAATCGTCGTGGTTGAGCCTAGCTTATAGATGAGTTTTTTGAGGAAAACGAAGCCGAAGACCTCAATCAAAAGCCCGAACGCAAACGACAAGAAAAAGCCAGTGGAAGCGTATCGCGTGGCGTCTTCGCGGTTTTGCCTTCCGAGCATCCGCCCGACATAGTTTCCCGCGCCCTGCCCGAACAAGAAACCCGCCGCCATCAAAATCGTCATAAAGCCGAAGACGATTCCGACTGCACCGCTCGCGCTCGTTCCAAGCCTGCCGACAAAAGCCGTGTCCGCCATATTGTAGATGTTGGTCACGAGCATGCTAATCACTGTCGGAACTGTCAGCCCCGCAACCAGAAGCGGCACGGGCGTCTGAGTCATCTTTATGTATTGTGCGTTCTCATTCATTCGATTTTCTTCCTTACGGCTTTATTTTATTTTGCAAAAAAACTCTCGTCAACGCATAGCAAAATAAAAAAAGGCAGAAGAGTTTACCCGTTTGGGTAGTGCATTAAATATAATCATCTTTTATAATTTAGTTTGACATTTGTTCACAAGTACTCGTAAAAAAATATTGACGGAGGAATTATGCAGAAATTTTCTTTTGCTCTTTTTGCTCTTGCGTTTGTACTTTTCTTTTCAAGCTGCTCACTGCTTTTCAATGCGTCATCCAGCGATGAGGCAACTTTGACTTTCAGACTCGGCGGGGAGCTTTTTTCAAAGATGAAAAACTCACGCGCCGTTGTTGACGATACAGAAGACGGCTATTATTTGGACATCGAAATCAAAGGGGGATTCTCAGCGAAAAAGACCGCTTCTCTTTCACAAAGCGGCGCGACAGTTTCGTTCGAGGAAATTCCCGCAGGCGTTACGATTTGGGCACAGGCTCAGGCTTACGAGGTCGTTGACGGCGAGAAAGTGATTTATTTTGTGGGCGAAAGCGACAAAGTCACGATTGCGGAAGGCGAAAACGAGATTTCGCTCGTGATGAAAAAATACGAAAGCGCTGACACAGAAGAGGAAGAAATCGGCGCAAAGTTTTATGTTTCTGCAAATGCTGAAGCGAATACTGTTGGCGACGGCTCAAAAGAAAATCCGTTCAAAAGCGTTGAAACGGCACTGCAATCTCTTCCAACCACAAGCGAAAACATAATCCTCATCTTGAGCGGTGCGTTCCAGACTCCGCAGACCATTTATAACTATTTTGCACTGGCAAGCGGCTGCACATTAACGATTAGGGGGGGGGATTCGAGCGCAAAGCTAAGCGAGGGCTTCACTTCATCAAGCAGCAGCACTGTTCCAATCACGCTCAAAGACTTGAGCGTTTCAGGCAACATCGAAGTTGCCACTTATTCAAAAGTAACGCTTCACAATGTAAAATCCGCAAGTGATGTTAGCATTTACGGACAGCTTTTGCTCAAAGGCTCTACGACTGTCGCAGGCGTAATACAACTTTTGGACGCTGACGCAAAAATCATTGTCGCAGGACCTCTTTCGGCAAGCACAGTCGCCACGATTACGCCAAGTGAATACACGGCGGGCGCACAGCTGATTGAGGTCGCGGAGGGCGCAGGCGTGTCGATGAGCGCTGTTTACAAGAAGTTCAAAGTAAAAGCGGACGGCACGACTGAATGGCAGCTCAACTCAAGCGGACAACTTGAAAAAAAGACGTCAACAGAGGCAACAGTTGGAAGTGTTGTTCTTTCTGACGGCACATACATTGCACAAGAAGATATAAGTTCAATGACAGCCGAACAAAAAGCTAAAGCTATTGCTGTTATTTTTTATGTAGGCTCAGCGAGCGACCCTCTTGGAGAAAAAACACTTGGCTTGGGCATAGAAATAAGCGCTGATACAATGACTTGGTCAACATCACAAATCGGGCAATCAAGCAACACTCAAGAAGTTTTTTCTGATATTTTATGCACTAACACCTCAATTATGCCATATGATACACATGTTTCGTATGATTATAGCGGAACATCATATCTCTTTGGAGACCTTGACGGAAGTGATAACTGGAGTGCAGTACAAACAGCTGACCCAAATTCAAGTATTTCTGACTATCCTGCTTTTGAGTGGGCAAACAATTACGCAGCCACATATTCAATTACAGGCAAATATGCAAGTGGATGGTATCTTCCAACAGCTGCAGAAATGATAACTTTATATGTAAACTTATACAGTGATACAAAAACTATAAATTCCATTATGGAACTGCTTAATAAAACAACTCTTGAAGGAAAGGATTTTCTTACATCAAACCGCACTTATAACCAGTCTGGCAACTTACTGTATTATTCCATTTTAGCAGGTTTTAACACAGGAACACCTATCCATGAAGGAGTTTCTGTTGGCACTGGTTACGCTTGCGCAATCCGTGAGTTCTAGCAGAAACAAATAAAACACCCCCGCAAGTGCATTTCTCTTTGCTCTGCGGGGGTGAGCTTTTGTCTTTTGTGCTAAAACAATCTCAACTCTGGGACTTTTTCTTTTATAAGGCTAAAGTGCTTATCTCTTGTCCACACACTGCAATTATCTCTAATCGCTAAATATGCAATAACAGCATCTGCAAATACGGGTTGCACTGCAAGTTCAGAAGCAAATGGACATCAGATATATGGCTACACTAGTGGTGCTTACAGATGTTATCTTCATACAATAGAAAATGACTCTACTGATGGAACTAAATGTGAAGATGCTGTAACATTGCCATAACATAAAAGAAGCATTCAGGAGAGGAAATGAAAAGCAAACTGCGAACTTTATTTTTAACGCTTCTTGGGATTTTGATAAGCACACAATTATTCGCGACAGGGCAAGTTCCTGATATTTTGATTTTGAACAATGCGAAGGAGAGGTTATTTTCAAACCCGATGGAATCAGTATTTTTCAAAAATCCAGAACTCAAAGAAAAATACAATTCCATCGTTTCAAAATATGATGTTTTGATTTCAACCGCATGCTGGCGCGGGTATGTTGCAACGTTTGAAATCATTGATTCTGCGCTCTACGTTGTTGATTTGACCGTGGAAATCGCTGTAAAGCCGACGGACAAATCAAAGGATTTTCAGCCAAAAGACATTTCCATTTTCTCAGAGCTGTTTGAAAGCGAAAAGCCTGTTTTGTGCGATTATTCGGAAATGTTGATTGTTCCACAAGGAAAGCTGAAAAAATATGTTCACGGCGGTTATTTGTCAGAGTACGAAAAATACACTTTGATAAAAATCATCGACGGAAAAGTGATAAACAAAGGCGAATATCTTTTGCAGGAATACAAAGACAAAAGAGATAAAGCGTTTGAAGCCTTTTACAAATCCGATAAATACGAGGATTGCTGGAACTCAATAAAGGACGGCTTTGACAAATCGATTTCGGAAGAACACAAAAGAGCAATCATGAAAGATATCGAAGATTTTTATTTATATGAGTTCTTTGAGTTTTAGGAGCAACAAGCAGCAAATACGATAGTAGAAAATTTTATTAAAACAAAGTATAGTCTATTCGTTATGTTGGCAAAACCGTTTATAAAATGGGTTGGTGGGAAAAGCTGGAGGAACACAACTTTTTGAAAGCGAAGAGGGCGATGGTTATTGGTGCGGAACTAGAAGCAATCCTTATGCAATTCGATTTGGCAATGACGGAGAGCCTTTTACCCAAAGTGATGAAAGTGTTTGGCTTACATTTGTAATTCATTCCTTTTAGCAAATAAAACACCCCCGCAAGTGCATTTTTCTTTGCTTTGCGGGGGATTTTTTTGTCTTTTGTGCTAAAACAATCTCAACTCTTGGACTTTTTCTTTTATAAGGCTAAAGTGCTTATCTCTTGTCCACACACTACAATTATCTCTAATCGCTAAATATGCAATAACAGCATCTGCAAACGGCACTGCAAGACCTGATTTTCTGAGCCTTAGTAAAAACAGTCCGATTTCTATCCAATCACAAGCTGATACATCTATATATTTTAAGCCTGTAAACATGTTTTTTATCATTTTTACTTGCTTTTCTGATGTTGCACCATGCAAAAGTTCTGCTTCTACAACACCACATATTGCAACTTCATTTTCTGCAAACACTTTTGCTTGCTCTAAAGACGGCTTATTAAAAAAATCAACAAGAATATTAGTATCAACGAGTATCATTTTACAAAATACTTACATCACGAAGTGAATCAATAGCAGACGAATCAAAAGAGATTTTTCCTACAGCATCAAAAAAAGCTTTTTTAGAAGCTGGTATTTCAAGAGATGAAAAAGGATTCTCTTTTTTTCTTGCAATAAGTTGATTAACACGATTTCTTATATCTTCCAATTGCGGTAAAGAAAAATCTACCATGCTTCTGGTAAAATCATTGAAAGCAGCATCAGACATAAAAAACTCCTTTTGCCTTTGATATATTTTTATTCTATAATTGTGCAAAAGATTTCGTCAATTAATCAAATAAAAATAAAGCAGTTTTGTGCTAAAAACTGACGTCATGCCGAATTTATTTCGGCATCTGCGCCATTTTCTAGACGGTTCGGGTGATTAGAACTGCTTTATCTCGGCAACAGAAAGCCCTGTTATCTGAGAAATCTGCTCTGGTGTGAAACCTAGTTTCAGCGCATTTTTCGCAGCTTGCGATAATCCTTGTGCAAGACCTCGCTTCAGACCTTTGTTCTCTGCGGCTTCCAAGCCTGACCTATAATCTCGCTCCGCCAGTTCCTTTCGATACTCGGCTATCCACAAATCGCGGTTTCCGCTGATATTCGACAATGATTGCTGCGCCTGCATAAGCCCTGCCTCCTTTTGTGTAAGTTTATGTATCAACTCATTTTTCTGCGGATTATCCGCGTCTTTCAAGAACAACGCCCAATTCTCAAGCCGTGTGTTCGTATCAAGACTTTGCTCCAAGTCCTGCACTTTCGGCAATTCGATAAAAATCACATTCAGCGCATTAGAAAGCTCTCTGCCGTCTTTTGTTCGCATAGAATAGCGGCTGACAGGCTTCTTTGTTTCTGCGTTATTTTCGTCTATCTTAGAGTAAATAAAATCCAGCACTGTGATTTGATAGACTTTCGGAGCTTTCTCCCAAGCATCGCCTTTCCTCAAGTAAGTCGTTTCAAGCCGTGATACTTGATACTCTGCCCTCTTGCCATAGTCGTATTCTTGATTAAAAGCCTGCATCTCAATGTCGGCCGCTTCTCCGTCACAAAACACACAGGCAATATCATAACTAACGCGCCTCTGACCACCGAACTCCTCTGGTGCGTCATTCGCCACAAACTCAAAGCTCTCTATATCCCGCTCTGTCGCCGCTTCAAGAAAGCTCTTCAGCGCGCCGCGAGATTCTGCCGTAGGTTGCGTAAATAAAGCCTTGAATGTCGAATCTACACGAGGGTTCAGCAATGCGCCCGTGTACATTCGAGCTACATATTCTTCTTCGCTCTTATACAGCCCTATATCTATCATACATATATTTTACAACACGCAAAAAAATATGTAAATCTAAGCAAAAAGCCGCACCAAGCAAAAAGCGCTCTCTGCCATGCAGTTTTTCAGACTTTTCGCTTGGACACATTCCAACTTTTTGGGTTTTTGAAGAAATTCCTCTTGGACGATGAAAACCGCGTGCGGTTTTTGAGGAAATTTCGTTTGGACGAGCAAAACCGCGTGCGGTTTTTGAAGAAATTTCATTTGGACAAAGAAAACCGCAAGAGGTTTTTGAAGAAATTTCGTTTGGACAAAGAAAACCGCAAGAAGTTTTTGCGGAAATTCCGTTTGGACGGAAAAAATGCAAAACAGACACAAAAAAGAGCCGCTTCCAAAAACGTTTAGAAGCGATTGAATTACACATTATCTTTCGTTAAAATTATTTACAGGAGGCTTTTATGCTCGATAATTTTATTCCAAATAAATCCTATGCGATTGTTTCAGGCTACGATAGAAACGGAAATGTCGTCGCTGTTTTGGGAGGAGTCATTTATCACAAGAACACAATCGAATTGTTCTTTCCGAAGTCGAACCCGTTTACCGTAAACCAAGCAGTAACCTTTCATTTGGACAATCGAACTGGAGTTGAGGAAATCGACCCAGAAATGCGAGTGTATCGAACATCTGTAAAAGCAAAAGTAATAAAGAGCGAAGGATTGAGCATCTTTGTGGAGCTTATAGAGTATGAATTGAAGTTCTCAAACACGATTGTAGACAGCTACAAAGCCTCTGATTATCAGTTTCCCACAGACACAAGAAGCGACATTGAACTAGAAGAAGCTGTTTTCTCTAAAGAAATCGTTTTTAATGACAAAGAAAAGGACAACAAACTCGGTGTTCTAATCACGAAGGCAATCGAGCGACCGCACACAACTGTTATGGCGTTCATATCGTCTATAGAAGATGATATTTATATTATCAGTCATTCTAGCTCCTTTAAGTCAAAGAACATAAGGAGAGATAAAAACTGTGTTTTTGCCATCGACCACCGAGCCACCTATTTGTTCACAAAAGCAATCGATTGGAACTACACCTTAATCAAAGGAACTTTCAAAAAGGTTTCGAAAAACAACGAGATGTTCCCTCTGCTACAAGCAAAATTCGTAGAGAAAAATCCGTGGGAGTTTAGTTTTTTCACTGACGATAAAGTGGAAATGTACCAAATAAAAGCAGAAGAAATACTTTGCCCAGAAAAATATTAGACCTGTCCAAGAAACTTCTGTCATTCTCGTACTTGATACGATAATGACAAATAATTTCAGAACAGGTCTACAACAAAAAAGCCTGTGCCTTACAAAAAAGCCTGTGGCTTAGAACTTCACCTTGATACCAGTGCCTTCATAATACTTTGCGCGAAGCTCTTTCACCTGCTTGTCCGCAAGATAATCATCGAAGTTCATCATGCGGTCAATAACGCCGTTCGGAGTGAACTCGATAATGCGGTTCGCAATCGATGAAATGAACTCGTGGTCGTGGCTTGAGAACATCACAACACCAGGGAACTGCACAAGTCCGTCGTTCAAGCTCGTGATTGACTCAAGGTCAAGGTGGTTCGTCGGGTCGTCCATGATGATGACGTTTGCGCCCGAAAGCATGAGCTTTGAAAGCATACAGCGCACCTTTTCGCCTCCAGAGAGGACTTTGACCTTCTTCAAGCTCTCATCTCCACTAAAAAGCATTCGACCGAGGAAGCCGCGAACATAAGCGTCGTCCTGCTCCTTTGAATACTGCTTGAGCCATTCTGTGATGTTCAAATCGTTGTCAAAATAGCTCGTCGTGTCGCGCGGAAGATATGTGTGGCTCGTCGTCTGTCCCCAGTTGTATTCGCCAGAATCCGCCTTGAGCTCGTCTGCAACAATGCTGAAGAATGCGCTGATTGCGTTATGCTCCATACCAACAAAAGCAACCTTTTCGCCCGGGTGGATTGTCAAATCGAGTTTCTTGAGCAAATGCACGCCGTCGCGGTCAGTGTAATCCAAGCCCTTTGCGTCAAGAACGAAGTTACCGATACTGCGGTCTGCCTTGAAGTTGACATACGGGAACTTGCGGCTTGTAACAGGCATTTCCTCAAGCTCGAGCTTCTCCAAAACTTTCTTGCGGCTTGTTGCCTGACGTGATTTTGCGGCATTAGAAGCAAATCGCTGAATGAATGACTTGAGGTCTGCCATCTTCTCTTCGCGCGCTTTTGCTTGGTCTTTTGCCTGTCTCTGCATAATCTGGCTCATCTGATACCAGAAATCGTAGTTTCCAGCGTACTGCGTGATTTTGCCGTAATCGATATCGCAAACATAAGTACAAACCGTATTCAAGAAGTGGCGGTCGTGGCTAACAACGATAACCGTGTTTTCGCACTCCATCAAGAACTCTTCAAGCCAAGTAATCGCTTCAAGGTCAAGACCGTTCGTAGGCTCATCAAGAAGCAAAATATCAGGCTTTCCGAAAAGAGCCTGTGCCAAAAGAACGCGGACTTTCTGGCTTTCGTCAAGCTCTCTCATCATCTTGTCGTGGAACTCTTCTTCAAGACCAAGCCCCGAAAGCATCTGCTCAATATCGTTCTCGGCTTCATATCCGCCAAGCTCGCCGAACTCCGCTTCCATCTCGCTCGCCTTGATTCCGTCTTCTTCGCTAAAATCTGGCTTTTCATAAATCGCGTCTTTTGCCTTTTCAAGCTCGTAGAGTTTCGGGAAGCCCATCTTTACGGTTTCCATAACCGAGTAATCGTCGAAAGCAAAGTGGTTCTGCACCAAAGTCGCCATTCGCTCGCCCGTAGAAATCGAGATTTCACCAGAATCGTGCTCAATCTCGCCGTTCAAGACCTTGAGGAACGTAGATTTTCCAGCCCCGTTCGCGCCGATAATGCCGTAACAGTTGCCAGGCGTGAACTTCAAATTAACATCTTTAAACAAAGGCTTTTCGCCAAACTTCAAACTAACATCGCTAACAGTAATCATTCTTTTATTATGCTCCCCTTACTTGCGTCCAAAAAACGCCTTGATACGTCCGATAAGGCTTCTGCTCTTCAAGCCGCCCTTTTTCTCCGCAGGCATAGGCTGTTTTGCCGTCATAGACGGTTTTGATGGCATAGCCTTGTTCTGAACAGGCTTTTGATTCTTCTTTGATTTCTTCTTTGAATCAGACTTAGTCTGTTTAGAGTCAGGCTTAGCCTGCTTTTTAGAATCCGCCTTTGGCTGTGGCTGAGAAGCAGTGCCATACTTTTCTTTGTAGAACTTCATGCGCTCATCGAACGACATCTTTGCCATTCGCTCTTCTTCTTCGCTGTTTCGCTCGCTCATCACGCTCTTTACGCGGCGGTCGCGTTTGTACTCTTTCGCCTTAGCCCTGTTCTTTTCGCTGTAGCGACCAGCTCCACGCTTCTTACGAGATTCAGCTTCTGGCTCGTCGCTCGTGGCAAAAGCACCAGCTGCCGCAGATACGCTTTCGGCAGTCTTTCGCACTCTGTCCATATCCAAGCCGCGCTCTCTTCGTCTGCCGCCTCTCTCGCCTCTGCGCCCGCGCTTTTCTTCGGCTCTCTTTCGTCCAAAATCGCTCTTGTCGTCGTAATCCTCGCGCCAATTCTCTGTGCGGATATACACATCTTTGCTCTTGTCTTCCGCATACATCGACTCATCAGCCACGCGAGCAGGGATTGACTTTTCAATATATCGCTCAATCGCAGGAAGAGAATACACATCTTGCTCAGAGCAGAAAGTATACGCCTTGCCTGTCTTTCCAGCGCGAGCCGTGCGTCCGATGCGGTGAACATAGTTCTCGGCTTCGTTAGGCAAATCGTAATTGATAACCATCGCCAAATCGTCAACATCGATACCGCGAGCAGCAACATCAGTCGCAACAAGCACATTGACCTTTCCAGCCTTAAAGTCGTTCAACACAGCAAGACGCTTTTTCTGTGGCAAATCGCCGATGATAAACGCGCTCTTAATGCCGTTGATTTCAAGACGCTTAGAAAGCACTTCGCACATACGCTTTGTGTTGCAGAAAATCATCACACTTGCAGGCTTTTCGCTGTTCAAAAGCCCGATTAAAAGGCGGTTCTTTTCGTCGCTTGAAACGTGCAAAAGCTCTTGGTCGATGTCTTCAACAGTGATGTTCTCGGCTTCAATCGTGATTTCTTTTGCGTCGCGGGTGTATTCCCAAGCCAAGTTTTTCACATAGCTATTGAGAGTAGCCGAAAAGAGCATTGTCTGTCTTTTCTCTGCCTGTGGCAACACTTTGAGCAATGTGCGTAAGTCAGGATAGAAGCCCATATCAAACATACGGTCAGCTTCGTCCACCACCAAATACATCACGCGGCTCAAATCCATCTGTCCGCCCTGCTGCAAATCGATTACGCGACCAGGAGTTCCGATGATGATGTCCACTCCCTTTTTAAGCGCACTCACCTGCTTGTCGTAGCCAACACCGCCATAGAAAGAGCGGGCGATGAGTTTAGTAGAGCTGAGCAGAGTCTTAGCCTCCTCTTCCACCTGCACAGCAAGCTCGCGGGTAGGAACAAGAATCAAAGTTTTCGCTCCGCTGTCCGCCTTGGTAAGCATTTCCTGAATGATAGAAACAAGATATGCCGCTGTTTTTCCAGTGCCAGTCTGAGACTGCACATACAAATCCTCTCCTTCCTGAGAGGCTTTCAAAACCTGTTCCTGAACAGGTGTGCACGTTACGTATCCTGCTTCTGCTATTCCCTTGAGCAGTTCTTCGTGCAATGCGAATTCGATAAAATCCATTCGATAACCCATATATATAAAAGTCAGATTGCAAAAGTTAGTAAAAAAGTAAGCAATATATTGATTTGCAGTATATCTCTTTTCAGATAAAGTGTATAGTGTAATCTATGAACGACATTATTGCTAATCAGGACAAAACGGCGTATCAAGCCGAAATCTTCAAGAACAGACTTCAAAAACAATACAAAACCTTGCGAAAATGGGCAAAAAAAGAACACATCACCGCCTATCGCCTTTATGACCGCGACATTCCCGAAATCCCGCTCGCAGTAGATTACTATGCGCTTTTGCCTTTCGGAATCGAAAGCAAAGTAGAAGCAGTGCAATTTTTATCTCGTGAAAGCGAAATGCTTGCTAACGGCGACAGAACAGCCTTTGAAGACGCAATCAGCCGCCGTTATATTCACATCGCCCTTTATGAGCGACCTTATGAAAAAGACGAAAAAGAAGAAGAGCAATGGCTAGAAGCAATGGCACAAGCGTGCACAGAAGTCTTTTCGATAAATAAATCAAACGTCATCACAAAGACTCGCAAAAAGCTCGACGGCACAAAAGACGGCAAAGAAAGCGGACACGGCAGAAGCGAGCAATACGAAAAAATCGAATCGAGCCGCAAAATCACAGGTAGCGTCTTAGAGCAAGGCGAATTATTTGAAGTGAACTTGAGCGAATATCTCGACACAGGGCTATTCTTTGACCATCGCCCTCTTCGCAAAACAGTCCGTGACAAATGCGCAAAAAAGAGCGTATTAAATCTATTTTGCTACACAGGCAGTTTTTCGGTATACGCCGCAGAGGGAAAAGCAAAGCGAGTTGAAAGCGTGGATATGTCAAACACATATCTTGATTGGGCAAAGCACAATTTTCTTCTCAATGGATTTATCGATAGCCTAAAAGACACAGGCACAAAATACATCTTCACAAGAAGCGACGTTATCGGCTTTTTAAATCAGAAATGCTCAGAAAAAGCGACGGCAGAAAATCGCTATGACATCATCATTCTTGACCCGCCGACTTTCAGCAACAGCAAAAAGACAGCGCACACGCTCGACATCAACCGCGATTGGAGCGACCTTGTTTCAAAATGCGTCGCACTCTTGAATGACGGAGGCACATTGTATTTTTCCACAAACAGCCGCCGCTTGTCTTTTGACGAATCTCTTATCAAAGTCCCAGAAGAAAAATCACTCACGATAAGCGACATCACAAGCGAAACAATCCCGCAAGACTACCGCAACGCCAAAATCCACCGCTGCTGGAGCATCTCGCTAAAGTAATTATTTTCCAAATAAATCAGAATGCGAGCCTGTATTAACAAGCGTAAGTGTAAGGACTGAATCTTGCTTCAAATAAACCAACAGCCAGTCAGGTTGAATATGACACTCGCGAAAGAGTTTCATATTCCCTGTAAGCTGGTGGTCGTGGTGTTTTTCTTCCAATGGTATATTATCTTTTAGTTTGTTGATAACATCTTCGAGCAAAGAAACATCAAGACCTCGCTTTACTGCAAGTTTATAGCTCTTTTTGAACTGCGAAGTTCGTTTTATCGTATACGTCATGAGTTCAAATCCTCAAAAAGTTCCTTTGTTGACGAGAAACCTTTTACAGACGGGTCAGAACTGATTTCAAGAGCTTCGAGCATTGCACTTTCAAGTTCAAGACTTGGCTCACATTCTTCCGCTTTTTTTTTCTGATTGTAGCGATAAACAACATAATCTATATACTGAGAAATATCCTCAAGACATACTTCTGGAACAGATTTTACTTTCGTCAACACAGCTTCATAACTCATACTCGCACCTCCGCTCTTTCATTATACCACGGTCACAGACCGCTTACAAGGCACAGCCTGCTTACAATTCAAAGACCGCTTTACAATGCCACGCAAAAAAGCACGAGGACACACCCCCGTGCTTTTCTTTCGGCAACGCTTATTTCAAATGATTTGCTGCCCACTGCCAGACAGACACATTGTCAAAAGTCCTCGGATTATTTTTTAGCGTGTAAATCCAAGACCAGTGATTTGAATACTCAACACTCTCAAAAGCGCCGTCAAGATTATAATCCTCACTGACGCGGATTTTCCCCTTTGACCTGTCAGAGTCAGTCGTGTCGTAAAGCGAAAGCACATACTTCTTGTCAGTCGTCTCCGTCGTCAAAAAGCCAGAGTCCTCCTCCTGCTCAAACCTCTTTGAGACAGTCTCTTTTCCCTCAGTAAGCGCCTTGAAAAGCCGCTTTGAGCAAAGTTCCGTGTCAACAACACCATCGTTTTCGCCCTGCACAAGATAAATCGCCGTCCGAGAAGAGCGGATTGACAAAAGCTCCTCGTCCGTCGGCGTCTCACCCCCGCGAGCGCTTGCCACATCGAGCGCCGGGCAGTTAATCATGGCAGCGCTGAACAAATCAGGATACTTGATAATCATGCGAGTCGACATATAGCCGCCAGCAGAGCAGCCTGAAAGGACGATACGATTTTTGTCGATGCCGTACTTTTTAACAACGCTCTGTATTTCCTCTTCTGCCTTTTCCAAAAGGGAATCACGCTGTGCATAATACCATGTGTCAGGCGCTTGGAACGCCATCACATAAGCGCCGCCGAAAATCTTTTGAGCCTCTTTTGTTGCCCACGCAACGCCACCGCGGTTTGCACGAAGTTGCGACACATTGTTTACAGAGCCATTCCAGTCACCTTCTCCATTTCCGTGGAACCAGACAATAAGGGTGTTCGCTTTCTTTTCTGGCGCAAAGAACTGATAGTTTATGCCGTCTTCAACAATGACAGATTTAAAAAGAGCGGTTTCTTCATCGTAAAACTTGCCATCGCATTTGTACTCGGCTGTATAGTTGTCACTTTTATCTTTTCCGCGTTTCAACGAAATCGGCTTTTTCTGTTCAATCGTGTATGTCAAATCCGCAGGATAATTTCTCGCCGACGAAAGATAAGAAAGCGTCGCGCCCTCCGCCTGATTAAAAAAGAGCGTAACCACATTTTTCTTCACCGAGACCTTTTCGATTTTCCGCGTTATCTCATAATCCCCGTAGCTTTCCACATCGCTTCCCTCGCGCGCCTTCTCAGTCGACGCCACAGCCCTCACCTGAAAAGTGTCCTTGTCCACCGACTTCACGAGCGCGTTCTTTCCAAAATCAATGACCATCTTGTCGACCACCTCGCCTGCGTCCGTGATAGTCGCAAAAAGCGACGCGTCGTAGCTGTCGAGCGCATAAGACGAAAGCGAGAGCAGCAGCGCAGAAAAAACAATCGGCAAGCGATTTCCAAAACTTTTCATAAGAACCTCCCAGTTCAAAAAATAAAAAAACCTGACTTTCCGCCCTTTGCAAGAAAATCAGGTTTTGCCTGTCATAAAAAACAGTAACAATCCCAAAACTAATTGTTAAAAAAATTGTAGCCGACCCTTTCCACCCCTGTCAATTTTTTCTTTTGTTATATTTTTTTTGCGCGTTTGCTCAAAGCCGCTCCCTGAGCGGAGTCGAAGGGAGTCGAAGCACCGAAACGAGTTCTCCAATGACATTTTTGAACAAAATTTGCTTTGCTGGAGTGAATTTCCCTTTTCAAACATTTGTTTAAAGCCTTGCTGGAGTGAATTTCGCTTTTCAAACATTTGTTTAAAGCATTGCTGGAATGAATTTTCCCCTTTCTAACATTTGTTTAAAGCGTCGCTGGAGCGAATTTTGCCTTTTAAACATTTGTTTAAAGCGTCGCTGGAGCGAATTTTGCCTTTTAAACATTTGTTTAAAGCGTCGCTGGCTCGTAGTCTTAAAACGAACATTTGTTACTTTCAACACAATTGTTACAGCGATGAAACGACAAAGAAAATTCTGTCGTCTGTATGATTTTTCAATCAATAATTTTACTTTTCGCCTTGCTTTTCGTATTTTTGAGGTATAGCCGATTAGACCAATTCTCTTTTTGACTAAATCCTAACAACAAAGGGGCATTTTTATGAAGAGATTGTTGTACAACTCCCGCGTCAGCGAAGTTGACGACGTGGCGGACAAAATTGAGCGCATCTGCAAAGCCAATCCACTTTACAAAACCGACACTCATCTTTCAAAAATGGTTGACGAGATTTCAGCTCTCTCTCAAAAGCTCACGAGCGCAAACAAGCGCGACAAGGCGGTTTCGACGCTCGATGAGGCGGACAGCGTCAGGGACGAGGCGCAGACGGCTCTCGGCGGCATGATTTCCGGCTACCTTTATTTTCCCGACAGCGAAAAGGTGGAGGCGGCACAGGCAATCAGGGCGATTGTCAAAAAGTACGCAGGCATCACAACCGAAAGCTATGCGCGGCAGTCGGCGCTCACGAAAAGCGAAATCGAGGAGCTAAAAAGTGCTGCGATTGCGGAGAAAATCGCGCTTCTTCCGGGAGTGCCTGAGCTCATTGAGCGGCTTGAGAAGGCGCAGGAGGACTTTGACCGCGCGAACGACGAATACAACAAATCGCGCGTGGGCGACAAGGAATCCCCGTCCGCGACATCGCTCAAGAAGCCGCTTTTGAGCGCTATCAACGACGACCTTCTCGGCTATCTTTCAACGATGAAAAAGATTGACAGCGAAACGTACTCGCCTTTGTGCGCTCTCATCGAAAGCGAGATTGAGCGAATGAACGAGGCTGTGAGCGAAAGAGATAAGATGAGCGCAAAGAAATAAAGCGCTAAAACTTTTTCTTTTTGCAGCAAAAAAAATCCGCCTATGGTCAACGGCCACAGGCGGTGTTATATCGGTATTAAAGTGTGTGCAAGATGCTTATTTCGCTTCTGCTTTTACGCCGTAGCGCTTGTTGAAGCGGTCAATACGTCCAGCTGTATCGACGAGCTTCTGCTTGCCTGTGTAGAATGGGTGGCAAGCGGAGCAGATTTCAACGTTGATGTTCTCGACTGTTGAGCGAGTCTCGATTACGTTGCCGCATACACAAGTGATTTTAGTCATCTTGTACTCAGGGTGGATTCCCTTCTTCATATAAAACTCCTATTTGAAGACCTTGCCCTATGGCGTAGACTTTATTTTGTCAAAACGGCATCACAAGGTCTAAAAATCAATGTAACGTAATTGTGATTTTATACGAATCACGCACTATTATCAAGCCATAAGAAAAGAATTTATCAAGAAATTGCAGCGCTTCCTGTGTTCATTGACGCAAGGAAAGCATTGTTGTCTTTGCTCTTCTTCATCTGACCAAGAAGCATTTCCAAAATCTCGGTGTCGTCCATCGGATTGATAACTTTTCTAAGCACCCACAACTTTTGAAGCTCGTTCTCAGTAAGCAAAAGTTCTTCTTTTCTTGTTCCGCTCTTCTTGATGTTGATTGCAGGGAAAAGACGGCGCTCTGCAAGTTTTCGGTCAAGGTCTATTTCGCTGTTTCCTGTTCCTTTGAACTCCTCAAAGATAACTTCGTCCATTCGGCTTCCTGTGTCGATGAGCGCTGTCGAGATAATCGTCAATGAGCCGCCCTCTTCGACGTTTCGAGCCGCACCAAAGAATCTCTTTGGCTTGTGGAGCGCGTTCGAGTCAACACCACCAGAGAGGACTTTTCCAGAGGTCGGAACTGTCTGATTGTATGCGCGTGCAAGGCGTGTGATTGAGTCAAGGAAGATGACGACATCTCTCTTGTGCTCAACGAGGCGCTTTGCTTTTTCCAAAACCATCTCGGCGACTTGAACGTGGCGGGAAGCCTGCTCGTCGAATGTTGACGAAATGACTTCAGCTTTTATCGAGCGCTCCATTTCGGTGACTTCCTCAGGGCGCTCATCAATCAAAAGCACGATTAAATAAACTTCAGGGTGATTTGCTGTGATTGCGTTTGCAATCTTTTGCATCAAGATTGTTTTTCCCGCTTTTGGAGGAGCGACGATAAGAAGGCGCTGTCCTTTTCCAATCGGCGAGAACAAATCGACGATTCGTGTTGAATATTCATCAGAAACTGTTTCAAGGCGAAGTTTGTTGTTCGGATAAAGCGGGGTCAAGTTCTCGAACGGGATTCTTGTCTGAGCGACGCGAGGGTCGTCATAGTTCACGCTCTCAATTCTCAGAAGCGCAAAATATCGCTCTCCTTCTTTCGGGCTTCGTGTTTGCCCATAAACTGTATCGCCTGTTTTCAGATTGAAAAGCCTGATTTGGCTTGGTGAAATGTAAATATCATCTGAGCCTGAAAGATAGCTGTTCTGAGGGCTTCGCAAAAAGCCGTAGCCGTCCGGCATGATTTCAAGAGCGCCTGAGGCAAAAATAATTCCGCCATGCTCTGTGTGTGCCTTCAAGATAACGAAGATAAGTTCTTGCTTTTTCATTGGTGCAAGCTCGTCTTCGCAAACACCGTACTGAGTTGCAAGATTTCGCAAATCTGGCATACTCATTTTTGTCAAATCGTTTATAACAAGGCGCGGCTTTGATTCGTAATCTTCAGCGCTTTCCGCTCTCATTGTCTCAAGTTCGGCTCTTGTCTGGGAAATGCGCTCTGGATTATCGCGTCTTATGTAGCGGCTGTTTCGTTGGAAGCGCTCTCTTCCCCATCTTTGCTGTCTTGGATTTTCGTAACGCTCTCTTGAACGAGGAACGTATTCTTGAGGTGTACTTTCTTTTTGTTCGTGGCTCTGCTCTTTTGATTCGTCAAAAGTGCTTTCCGCGCACTCTTCTTTTGTCTCTGATTGTGTTTCAACCGCGCTTTCTTCTGCCGCTACTGCTATCGCGCTTTGATTTTCTTCCGCGTTTACCACTGCAGCTACAGGCTGTTCTTCTTCGGCGCTTTTTACAGTTCTTCTTCGGCGGCGAACTGGTTTTACTACTTCTGCTTCTTGTACGCTTGCAGTTTCTTGAGTTGCGTCTGCGTCTTCTGTGCGCACCTGATTTTCTGAATTAGGCTCTGCCGCCATTTCAGGAGCATCGTCCGTCTGGCGTCTTTTATAGGGTGCCATTCAAAACTCCGTTGTAATAGATTTTTGTAGAATTAAAATATATAGAATTGCAAGTAAAGATACTTGTGATGTGCTTTAAAATCGTTATTGTCATTGTAATTGCAAAAATAGTGCAAGTCAAGCGTAATTAGCGAGCCTGTGATGTCTTCACGACAAGAGCATTTTTGAACTCAGCAGAAGAATCATTGAAAAGGTCTTTCTCTGGCTCTTTTTCAAGCATTGTAACTTGACCTTCATATTCCACGTCATCAGCAATCCGCAAATTTGGTGTATCCAAATCACCAGAAACAATGCTTCCAGAGCAAAATTCCGCTCTTTCTGAAACGTGCATACTTCCTGTCACTTTTCCAGAAACGACAAGCGACTTTACTGTCATATCATCGATTGAGCAAACTCCTGACTTGTCAATTTCCAAATCACCAGTTGCTTTTATTGTGCCGTGAAATTTTCCAGCAATGATAAGAGAATCCGAAAACTCAAGAACGCCGTCAAACTCTGTCTCTTGACCGAAATACGTTTCGTTTGTATTTGTATTTTCCATAATAGTGAATCTATAAGCGAATTGTCTTTTACAAGAATCGGCAGTTTTAATAAAATGCAATAAAAAAAAATTGATGGGATTTTTAATTTCTGCCCCATTCAAAAAGGTGGGACAGAAATAAAACCAGCACGGTTTCAGTCGTCTGATTTAACGGGAAGCTCCCAAAGAGCCTTTTTCAATTCCTGACCGGAACGAAACGCCGCAACGTAATGAGGTGCAACCGAAAGCTGTTCGCCAGTCTTTGGGTTTCGCGCCTTAGAACGCCCTTTTCTCAAGCGTGGTTCAAATGTACCAAAACCTCTCAGCTCGATAGTTGAACCGTCTTTTAAAGAATCCTTGAGCTGGTCAAGCAATTCTTCCAATATTACCTGAACAAGGCGCTTTTCACATTTTTCAGCCGTGTTTTGGTAAACTGCCTCTACCAAATCGTACTTCGTGACTTTTTTTTGTGCCATGCTATTTTCCCATTCCAGCAAAAATTCGAAAATAAATTACAGTTGTTAAAAAACAACGAGGGAATCAGTAGCAAAACACGCTGTGACTCCCATTATTTTCCAATTATTTTGCCGCAGTCGCACTGAAAGAGACGTTGTAAAGTCTCATCATGCGTGACTTCTTGCGAGAAACAGCATTACGTGTCAAGATACCCTTGCGTCCTGCTGAATCAAGCTCAGAAACCAATGTCTTGAGCGCTGACTGAGCTGCTTCAGCGTCTTTTTTCTGAACAGCTGCAACAAATGCCTTAGCATAAGTGCGGCATGAACTCTTTACAGCCTTATTGCGCAGACGGCGAACTTCGCTCTGTGCAAAAGCTTTCTCTGCAGATGTCTTCTTTTTCAAAAGAGAACCCCCAAACAAAAACTTCGTTAATATTATCAAAGCCTTTTCTGTTAGTCAATAGAAAGAGCATGCTAAACTCTTTTTCTATACAACTTTACATTCAAACAATTCTTACAAACTAAAACGTCAGTTATTGACAACCTAAAATTATTTGTGTATCATCGTGGAATATCGCTTATTCAAGAATGGAGGCAATGTTATGGCAGGAGCCAGTAAAAACTCTCGTACGACAGTTGCAACACAGAAATTCATGTGCCCTGACTGCGGCGGGGAAATCATCATGAAGACGATGATTGAAAACGGCAAGACAAAAAATCTTGCAGAGTGCCAGAAGTGCAAGCGTGTCGAGCGCAGACCAAAAGATTTTAAATAATATGCGAGAAGCTGCCAATTAAGGCGGCTTTTTTTATGCCATTCCGATTTTTACACTTTCCACATCATTCAGCATAATAGCAAGTTATGCTAAATTACGCTAACAATTTTTCAAAACCAAAAGTGTCAGAACTCTCTGATTGCAAATACATTCATATAACCGTTCCAGTGTTTTTTTGAGCTTCTGAAAGTATCATCAGATTGAGTACCAATTGAAAATGCGTTTTCGGACTCTCCACTTACTTGGCTTGAAGTCCAATACTCTTTTTCAAAGCTGAAACTTCCAATTTTTGCCAATACAGTATTTATTGTCGTTTGAGCCTTTCGGAACACATAACATTCAGCAGCAGTTGGCATATACCAGCCTTTTTCAAACGCTGTTTTTTCGCAATAAGTTGTGCCGTACGCGTTTACCCATTCCCACGCAGGATAATTTCCCGCAGTATTCTCGTCGCTGACTGCTTCACAAATCTTCTCCCAGTTGGAAGAACCGTTACTTTCTCCATCAAATGACACATTTTCAGAAATTGATGACTCATTCCCCGATTTTCCAGAGCTATCTGTTGGAGTGCAGATAATGCTGGATATTTTGCTGTATCCCTCAGCAGAATCAGTAGCCCAAGCAAGTTTAGAGCCACTTTCGTGAAGTCCTATGCCAAGCAATCTTTTTCCAAGTCTGTCGCCAGAACTTCCTGCATAGAAAATCACCGCTATTGCAGCTTCTTTTTGTTCATCGCTCAGTTCAAGAAATTCGCTATATGCCGTTGCAGAACCATCGCTAAACACAATGTCACCCAAAGAATCAGGACGCTCTTTTTTGCCAATAGGGTTCTGCTCTTCGTAGCGCAAAAGCACAAGCGAAAGCGCGTTCTCGCCCTCGGCTATAGAGATTTCATCTGTTTCACCCTTATATAAAATCTGCTTTTCATCTCCCAAAACACTGTACGCTGTGCCCTCCGCCTTGACGACAGCGCCAACAGGAACGTCCTCGAAAACTACAATTTTCCCCACACTAAGTGCAATTTGCTTGAAGTTTTGATAATCGCCTTTTAGTTCAATGTCCAAAAACAAGCCGTCCCCGTCAGCGTTTATTGCGCGAGAAGAGAAAGTCACGGTCGTCTTGATTTTTTCCACAAGTTCGCCTGAGATTGCGAAAGAAAGAGAAGCTGTATCATCAGATTGATTATTCAATAGAAAAGAACAGGAGCAAAACAAGAAAGCGCAGAATATCAAAAAAGCAAAATAAATATTTTTAATCATTTTTCACTTCTCCTTTTTTTATTCAGTAATTCAAATTATAACGCGCCAAACCGCAAATCCAGCACTTTCTTTTGAAGGCAGCTCGAAGACACTTAGAAGACTATTGACTAGAGCCAAGAACAGTCAAAAAGCGCTCGGTTACTTCTTTGATTTCAGCGATGGGCGAGTAAAGTCGATATGTTTTTGGAACACTGTCGCAAAAAATCGCGCCATAGCGTTTTTCAACGATTCGCTTGTCCAAGACGACAATCGTTCCAAAATCATCTCCTCGCCGCATGAGCCGCCCGAAGCCTTGTCTGAACTTTATGACTGCCTGCGGAACACTGAGACTCATAAAAGAAGAGCCGCCTTCCTTTTCGATTTTCTCGGCGCGGGAAGCAAAAACAGGGTCATTCGGAACAGCGAACGGCAGTTTTACGATAATGACTTGCGAAAGCGACTCGCCTGGAACATCGACGCCTTCCCAGAAAGAATCTGTTGCAAAAAGAACGCTCGAAGAATCCGATTTGAACGCTTCAAGAAGGCGGAATCTGTCGTCGTCGCCCTGTTTCAAAAGCGTGATTTCGCTTTGAGCAAGAGAGTCAGAAATAGAGAGCGCAGTACGGCGAAGAGCGTCGTATGAAGTGAAAAGAACGAGAGCGCGCCCTTTCGACGCGATACACAAATCAAGCACAGCTTTTTCAGTAAAAGACTGAAAGCCCTCATCATCAACAAGAGGCGCATCGTAAGGAACAGAAAAAAGCACCCGGTTTTCATAAGCGAAAGGAGATGCGAACTTGCCGAAAAGAACGCGTCCCTCATCAACAAGAGAAACGCCCGTGCGAGACGTCCAGTAATCAAAAGAGCCTCCGATTTTCAGCGTCGCCGACACGCAGACAGCGCTTGATAATTGCTCAAAAACGTGCTGGCTCATAACAGGCGCAATATCAAGAGGCGTCATTGCAAAAATCACAAAACTGCTGCCTGAAGCTGAATCCGAACCTGAAGAAAGCGCTTTTTGAATCCAAAAAACATAATTATCATTTTCTTGCCAGTCAGCAAAACCCTTGAGCAAATCCACGAACTCGTTAAAACGAGCGATAATGTTTCTTGTCTCCCAAACCGCCTGAAGCTCCTTGTCGTCGTCCTTTACGCCGTCAAGAAGCGATTTCACGACAGCGATAAAATGCAAAAGCGCCTTTGAGAGAAATTGCGTCTTTTCGATAACGCCAAGAAAATCTGAGGATGTATCTTTGCAAAGCCGAAGCGTCTGCTCCTTTTCCAAAAGTGGCAAAGATGCCTCATCGAGAGCGTTCAGCGCGTTTTTCACGGCTTCTATCGAGTCAGCGACTTCTTCCTTGCTGTTGTCCTCGCTCGAAAGCGCCATCACGGTGAACAAAAAGCCGCCCGCACTCTTTCGCCCTTCGCGATAAAGCAAATTGAGCTGCTTTAACACAGAAAATCTGTTTAATCGACGGCTGAAAAAACTCGTCGCGCTCTCCTCAATGCCGTGCGCCTCGTCAAAAACAACGCGGCTATATGGCGGAAGGACGGCGGTTTCGTCAAAGTCCTCGTTGTTCATTCTTGCCGCAATGTCCGCAAAAAAAAGATGATTGTTGACAATGAGAATATCTGCGTCAGCCGCCTCTTTTCGCACTTTTGCAACAAAACAATCATCGCGGAAAGGACATTTCAAGCCCATGCAAGCGTCGGATTCAGAGCAGACTCTGCTCCAAGTGCCTTCCGAAATATCATCTGCAAAGTCGCTTCTGTCGCCCGTCTGAGTCGTTTTTGACCATTTGTAGACGGCTTCGACTTCCGCAATTTCGTCATCAAAAAAATCCCTGTCGTCAACAGCGTCCGAAAGACGCCTCAGGCAAACATAATTCTGCCGACCCTTCAGCAGCACGGCTTTCGTCGCATGTCCTGCGATAATTGAGGCGGCAGGCACATCTTTTTTGGAAAGTTGCTGCTGCAAGTTTATCGTGCCTGTTGAAATCACCACGCGCTCGTTGTTTTGAGATGCCCACAAAATAGAAGGAATGAGATACGCGAAACTTTTTCCGACGCCCGTTCCCGCCTCAAAAACACCGATTTTGTTCTCGTTGAAAGCCTTGCAGATGTTTTTCAAAAGCTCAATCTGGCTTTTTCGCTCTTCAAAATGTTTTTGCTTTTTTGCAAACGCGCCGTCTTTGGAAAGCAGTTTTGCGGCGGCATTTTCGTCAAGTGGAACGATTTTTTTCTTTTTCGGGATTTCAAGAACAGCGTAGACCTCGCTCACAGCATTATCGACAATAAAAAAGCCCTTCGCGCTTGTGTTCGCCTTTTGTGCGACAGCGAGGTCTGCCGAAGAAGGCTTCAGGACACCGCTCGGGTGATTGTGAATAAGAGCGTCGCACTCATTGAAAGCCTCGCATTGAACAAGAACTTCCTCATCATTTCCGCGGGAAGCGGCAACGACGCTTTCAACAATGCCCTCGTCATTCGAAAAGCCTGCGAAAAACACTTCAGCGCCGTCAGCGCTTGCAATTTCGCGCCTCATTTTTTTTATCGCTTTTTCACTGAATCTCTTTTTTATGTCCATAACCGCTACATTCTAGCGTTTTGCCTTTCGTGTGTCGAGATTTTTTTTCCCAATTGCTTGTCGGAGCGTTCGGAGAGCCTTTTGGGATTTTACAATTGCCCGTCGGAGCGTTCGGACAGCCTTTTGGGATTTGGAAAATGCTTGTCGGAGCGTTCGGACAGCCTTTTGGGATTTGGAAATTGCTTGTCGGAACGTTCGGACAGCCTTTTGTGATTTTGAAAATGCTCGTCGGAACATTCGGACAGCCTTTTGGGATTTGGAAAATGCCCGTCGGAGCGTTCGGACAGCCTTTTGGGATTTGGAAAATGCCCGTCGGAGCGTTCGGTGAGCATTTTTCCGTTTGGAAAATGGCGTCGGGAGTTCCTTTTTGGCTTTTTCCGTTTGGAAAAGACTTGTCGGAGCGTTCGGTGAGCATTTTTCAAGAACGCTTCATGCACAAAAGCGTGAGGTCGTCGAGCTGCTCGTCTTCGCAAAGGTAGGTGTATTCGATGTACACGGGATTTTCAAACGCCTCGTTCTTTCTTGAGCAATAATAATCGTAGCGGTTGAAATGCTTTTGAAGAAAGTCGTCGATTTTTTTGTCGCAGCGGACGACATCGCTTTCGCTGACGTCGGAAGGCTTGTAGAATCGGAAGACTTTTTCGACGGAGGCAAGGGCGATGATGATTTCGTCAACGCTTCCTGTGCAAGTTGAAAAGTCGAACTCAAGGCGCTCGTCGCCAAGCGGGTTGTGCTTTTTTTCGAGGACGTAAACGGAATTGGAAAGCACGGCTTCGATGATGTCGTGGATTCGCTCGTTTTCCATTTGCTCGTGGTCGACGCTTTCACTGTGCTCTCGCGGTGTTCCTTCGTCCATAACTTCGTCGACGCTCATCTCGCTGAAATCGGCTTCGCGGTATTTTCGTGTCGACTCTTCGATTCCGTCAGTGTAAAGGAAAAGAACGTCGTTCTTCTTGAGCTTGATTTTTTCGACTTTGAACTCCAGCTCCTGCATCAAGACGTCGCGCACAAAAGATGCGGACATATTGCCAGCGGCGGGGTTCGGGAACATTTGGCGAATGACCATTTTTTTTGCGTCTCCGTCGTAAATATGCACGATATTGTCTCCCGCGTTGCAAGTGTAAACGTCTCCGCTTTCCATATTGACCAAGCACAAGCAGATTGCCGCAAATTTTCCTTGAAGTCCCAAGGTCGCAAGGAATTCGTTGATTTGCAAGACTGCTTCTCCGATTCTTGTGCCGTTTTTTGCGAAAGACCAGTTTTCAAAATACTTTCGGAAGAACGTGGCGACGACGGTTACGATAAGAGCCGCAGGAACTCCGTGTCCCGAAGCGTCGCATTTTATGACCGCAAACCATTTTTTGTCCAAGACTTTGTAATCAAAATAATCTCCCGAAACGAGCGACGCGCCTTCGTAATAGCCGAAAAAGTGCAGTTTCTCGCCTTTGTATTCCGAGACGGACATTTTGCCTTTTCCAAGCGGAAGGAGAGGCAAAAACGCCTGCTGAACGACTTTTCCGTCCATCATCAGCTGCTCTTCTTCTGCGGCTTTGACAAGCCCGTGCGTCATTTCGTTTATTTTCTCGCCGAGTGAGGCGATTTCATCGTTAGTCTTTACGCTGATGTCTTTTCCCGCAAGTTTCATTTTGTCTTTTGTCGAAGAAATCATCGCGACGTGCTGCTCCAACTTTTTCACAGGGTTTACGATGACGGAAGCGACGATGAGAGCGCCCAAGCCTCCGATTATGACGGCGACGAGTGTGATTGAAAGCGCTGTCAGGATGACTGTGCGACGCGCTGAGGAGACGGATTTTATGAGGTTTGTCGTGTCAACGGTGATGTAGATTATGCCGCGGATATAATTTTGCTCTGCGCCTTGTCGGTACAAAACGGGCTTGTAGAAAATGTAGCGGTTCTGGCTCGCGTCGATTGCCTCATCGTCGTAAGGCGGATAAGAGCCTGTCGTGTTTCCAGAAATATCGTTCAGGAGTTTCGTGAGTCTTGAGGAAAGCTGTGTCGTTATCGTGGAAAGCTCGTCGAGCCGCTTTTCGCTCTCTTCATCATCTTTCAGCGCAAGCTCAGCGCCTTCTGCGTTCAATTCGGCAATGCTTTCGGCGATTGCGCCCGCTCTTTCTGTGACAATTGAATTTAGTTCGACGAACTCAAGCGAAATCTTTTCCATTGTCTCATCGCTGAAACGAGATACTCCGTATTGCAGTTCAGAGTCGATTTTCTCAGAAATATCTTCGTCATTCGTTGCCCAAACATAATCAAGGTTCGTGTTTCCGCCTCCTGAAGGAATTCCGGAAATCGTTGCGCAAATCGCTTCGGGGAGAGCCGATGTTTGAGCGGGAAGATTTGAAAGCTCAAGGATATTCTCAAGAGGAAGATACGCTTTTACGCCAGAGGCAAGGCTTTCAAGAAGAACGTTAACCCGCTCTTCAAGGCCTGAGGCAAGTGTGCGCTCTTGGGATTTTATCATTATGACGCCAAGCGGAAGGGCAACAAGAGAAACGACCATAACGACAAGGATTGCCGTAAAGAGAACGAGTTTCACTCGCAAGCTGAACTTTTTGTGAATGTCTCTGCTACGCTTTTTTTGAACCATATTTCTGCCCTCTTCTAGTGCAATTATATCAGAATTGACCGCAATCATTTCAACAACGGTCTGGTGAACGCCCCGAAGCGCAAAGGCTGAGGCGAAGAACGCAAGAACCATTATCATCGCCAAAAGCAAAATCGGCATATCAAGCGCGATTTTCCCAGACGGCTCATAGTTTTTCCAAATCGGTTTGTAATCATATTCGTTTGCAAACTTCACGGTTCCGTTTATTTCGACTTTGAAAACATTTCCCGTAAAATAAACGCCGCGCTCAGTGTGGAAAAGTCCGACTTTGTATTCGCCTGAATCCAAGTCGCGCACTTTTATTCCGGAGATGCGATTCGTGCTGTTGACTTCATAATCGCCATCGCCAAGATGCAGCACTTTGTCGTAAGGCGCTTTTCCGTCGCGGTCAAGATAGATTTCGCTTATCGTTCCGTGATATGTAAAATCATTTCCAAGAATCGACATCAAAAGCTCGTTTGTCTCGCTCATTTCTGTATCGACTGCCGTCACGGAAGTTTCGGCGCTGTATTTGTTGAGCGCGACGAACACATTTGAAGCCGCTCCGATGTTTCCGACTTGGTCAATGGCGGCAACGGAGAATATATACAATCCGTTTCTGAGATTTGAATAACTTTGCTTTTGCTTTTTCCCCAGCAAAGTGCGCGGAGGTCGATGATTTCTCAGTTTTTGCGCGTGTTTTTTGACTAGCGCAGAAAGGGCGCTTTCGTCTTTTGGCTCGCTTGCAATGTAATCAAGGCTCCAAGTGTAGCCCGCCACATCGATGTCCTGAGGATTTTGCTTCCAGCCGACAGAGAATGTGTTTGAAACGGCAAAACCTGCGCTGTCTTTTTTTGGAGCATTGACAATCGGCTTTAGAGGAGGCGTTGTGTCTCTGTAGTATGAAATGGTGGCTTCATCTGACCAGTTTCCCGCAAAATCCTGCGCCCGAACTTTGAAATACCAAATTCCGTCAGCATTGGCGTTTGCTTTCATTTCAGCGGCAGCTGTCTTCTGTGAGCGCACGGTCGGGACTTCGTCGTCTTTGTTTTGCGTGAAAATCCAAGAAAATCCCGCAATGCCAGAAGAATCATCGGGCGCGACAAACTTTGCCGAAACACGTTTTGCTGTAGAGCGCTTTCCCAATGAAAACGAAGACGGTTTTATGGACGGAAGCGGGACGGAATGGTCTGCTTCAAGGATAAAAATATTCGAGCGCTCGCTTTTTTCTTTTTCGCTTTGCTGCCAAACAAACGAAAGAAAATCACAATCGCCCAATGTCACAGGATAGGCAAACGAGGATGAGATGTTATTGCGCGAAATGACATCGCCGTCAAGAACGCCGTCGGTGAACTCGCCGAAAAAAACGCTGTCGAAACCGCGCCTATTATCAAACCAGACGATAGAGAGTTTTTGCGCTCCTGACTCTTCCCGAAGCGGAAAAAGAATCGGGCGATGAGCGCTTCCGCTTGAAGTGAGTTCTTGTATCGTGGAGCGGACAAAAGTTTCACCGTCAAACTCCGAAAACCAAATATGCGGCTGGTCTGACGACGAATAAGAGCGCTCCCACGCGATGTATGTTTTTCCGTCAAAAATCAAAACAGACGGGCGCTGATTGTTGTAAGAATCGTAGCGGGAGCGGTCTTTTGCATAAACGAAAGATGTTTCATCAGTGATTATTTTTGCAGGAGACCATTTGTTTGATTCGCTGTCGTAATCCGTTTTGAAAAGTTGATAATAAAGCCTTGAGCCATTATTGTATTGCGCCTGAAAAATAACTTTGTCCACTAATGTTCCGTTTTCGTCAGTGACGGAATAAAGCACTGGCAAAAATGGGTTCATCATATCTTCTGATGGAGCGAAAGGCTCAAAGCCGCTCCAATTTTTTCCGTCAGCAGAATACGCCATCATCATCGAAAACGAGTTTTCTTGTCCTTGAGAAGAGAACAGCGTAAAGCCACCGTCGCAGTTTTTGTAGATTCTCGGAGCAAGAAGGGGATTTTCGATTGCGCCAAGAGGCGTTTCAGAGAACACAATATTCTCTTCCCCCATATCAGCGCTAAAAACAGAAAGAGTTCCGATTCCGGTTATAACTGCAACGCAAAGAGTCTCGCCATTAGAAGATGCGGCATATTGGTCAGGAACAGCGCCAACATAGGAATAAGGGCCTGCAAAGCGTGAAAGAGTCTTCCAAGATTTTCCGTCATAAGTGATTTTCGCCGACAAATACAAAAGCGATTTTGCCTCATCAACATCTTCAAAAATCAGCACGGAATAATCTTTTGAGCCCGCAATTCCAGAAACAACAGACGGAAAGCGGCTGTCGCTTTCGGTAAATCTTGCAGGATATTCCCAAAAGCGCTCGGACGCAAAAAGTGGCAAAGCGGCAAGAGAAATCAAAATAACAAATGCAACGATATATTTACAAAAGCGCATTTACCCTCTTTTGCAATTCCAAAATCTTCGCTGAATTGCGGTTTGAATCTTTTTTTAGCAACTGTTCAACAAGAGCCTTCGCCATAATGACATTGTTTTTCTGCAAGGCTTGAACAGCTTTCTGGTATTTTGCCTCATCTTCGCCTGAAAGCACAAGAACTGCATTTCCGCCAACACGAGTCTGAACGCTGTCAATCAATTTTGCAGTTTCAGCACTATCTGCATTAAGGCTAGAGGCTTCATTCAACAAACTAAGAGCGCTTTTTAGTTTTTCAGCGTCAGAGCCTGCGCTGTCAATCAACTTCCTTGCTCTTTCTGTCATTGCGCTCGCCCTTGCTTTTTCCTCTCGGCTGACGGGCTTTTGTCTTATTCCGATTTCGATTTCAACATTGAAAATCAAATCTTTCAATCCCGGATACGACGGGTTTATCTCATACAAATCTTGCAAATCCGCATACGCTTGCTGTCGCATTTCCTTTTGCTTTATTTGGACTTTCGCAGTATCAATGCGACTTGCAAAAAGTTTCTCAAACTCCGCAGGGTCTGAAATCTGGGCAATTCGAAGCGTCAAAACACTAGCCTCTCGGTTGAGCGGATAAACAAGCTGAAGCTCGTGAAGTTTTTGAAGAGCCTTTTCAAAGTATTGCAAAGCCTTATCGCGCTTGTTCTTCTTGAGATTTTTCTGGCCTTCAGCAAAATGCTTTTTCGCAATGTTCAAAATCTGGGACATTTCAGGATAAAGAGGCGCAGAAACACGAAGTTCTCGTCCGTTTTTCAACTCAAGAGCATTGTTCACCAACGAAAGCATACTGTGAATTTCAGGGTGTTCTTCGATGTTTGTAATCGCCCAACGGTCTCGAGCGCGAATCAAAAGACTTTCCGCACTCTCAAACTCGCCATTGTAATATTCGCGACGTGCCTTAGTGATAAGTTCTCGCACCTCACGAACAATAAACACATTTTCCGCCCTTGCAATCTCAAGCGAAAGAGCGCCAAGAATATCGTCGCTTCGCTTTCTTAGCGCAGGGTCTTCTTGATATGAAAGCGATTCATTAAACTTTGCCCTCGCCTTTGCTATGCTGTTTCGGGCGCTTTCAAAATCGTTTTTGGAAAAAGATGCCGAAGCCTGCTGATAACGGCGCTCAGCCTCATCTTTTGCCTTTTCGCTCAAGACAACATTGTTTTTCGCCGTGCCAAGATTTTCTGACGCCTTAAAAAGAAGACTTGAAAGATAATCGATATTAGCGCTTATCGTATTCTTGTATTCAAGGACATTTTCTTCCGCTCCATTTTCCAAAACGCCAAGTTCAGAGCGCAAAACACCAATATCAGCGCTAATTCTTTTTTGAGCCTCCTCAAACTTCGGAACAGACTCACGAGAATAATGCAAATCATCTTCAGTAGCGCCAAGAAGCGAAATCGCACTTTCGACTCTTTCGCCATCATCTTTGGCAATGTCATTGCTCGCAACAACAAAATAGTTTCCAAGTTTGTGCCACAACTTCACCGTTGACTGAGCATAACGCTCACCAACAGCCCTCATCAAAGAATCGTGATAAGGAATGGCATCGTTCCATTCAAGAGCGCAATTTTCAACTTTCAAATCCTCAAGATACGGCGCATCATCAGAAAACCTGTCGCGATAATTCTTGTAGACATCAAGAGAGTCAATCATCTTTGAAACAGCGTCTCTTTTATTTTCCCTTTCGTTCTTAGCCGCATTCGAAGTATCAGAAAGACGCTCAATAGCAAGGTCTTCGTCCTCAAAAGCCCGCTTGGCAGACGAAAGTCCCTCACACCTTGACGCCCATTTTTCTGCCGCCAAAAGAGAGCGCGAATATTTTTCATTGTCGTCAAAGAATGTTCCGCCAGAACCCTCTTTCATTTTTTTGTTCAAATCGTTCGTGCTAACAGAAAGGCGGGAAAACAATCTGACATTTTCGCATTGAGATTTTATCGCTTCAAAACTCTCATTCTCGCTTTTGCACATTTCATCGCTGTTCTTGAGAGTTGCAAGATACGCCTCGCTGTCCATCGACGAAACAAGCGCTTTCCATTGCGTTTCAATAACACGAACAATTCCGCTCTCTGCCACACCCTCGCTTCCGAGCGCAAGCCTTGAGACAAAAGCGATATACGCCGCGTCAGTCAAATCAGGAAAATCTTTTACAAACGTCGAATAGCAGTTTTTCATCTCCTCTGCGCTATTCAAAACATCATTGTGAATAACAGCCGCCCTCGAAAAAGCGCTAGTCACCGCCTTGAGAGCCTTTTCGCTTTCGGGATAATTTCCTGCTCGCAATGCCGCAACATATCGCTCATAAGCGCTTTCCAAATCACCTTGAACAAGCGCAAAAAGAGTGCAATTATCCTCAACTTTTTTCAGCAGAGTCGAAAGAGATTCGCTAATATCGCCGTTTTCATCGTTGGCAAAAAAGTCGCTTCGGTAAATATCAAAGCCCGCCTCAAATACATTCGCAGCGCTGTCATATTTTCCCTCGTCCATAAAAGCGCGCGCCTCTCGTTGCATTCTCGCATACTGAGAGCGAAAATACGCAAATTGCGCAGCCTTCTTCGCTTCGGCGACAAACTCCTTTTCAGCCTTTCCTGGATTCTTTTCCGTTTCCTCAAGGTCTTTTATCATATCGAGTTTTTTCTTGTCGTTTTCAGGCTCGTCCAAAAGAACTGCGATAAAATCATCAGCCTTTCTTGAATATTGCTTTCGAGCAGAGAAAATCTCTTGAACCCTTTTTTCCGCTTCATCAAACTTTTTTGGATTTTCGCGCATATACTTCGTGATAAGAGAAAGCGCAAGATTGTATTCGCGCATTTCGATGAGCGTATCAATTTCCTTTAGCGCATCGTCAGCGAACAAAGGACAAAAAAAGAGAAATGAGATGACAATCGAAAAAAATATTTTTTTGAATATCATTTCACTCTCCTCAAAAACACTGCTTAATAAAGATTTTCGACACGAAAACGCGCCTTTTACACTTTCAAAACTCCCGAAAAATAGCGCATTTGCGCTTTTGGCACAATGACAAAAAAAGATAAATCAGATTATAATTAAAATCAATGACGAAGACGCCTGCAAGAATTATAGCATTATTTTTCTCTCTCGTGCAAAGCGCCGCCCTTTTTGCGCTAAACATTTCAGAAACGCCATCAACAGTTTCCGACGTGTTTGACACACTTGGGCAAGACGAAAACGCAGGCTCAACAACATTTCTTTCGCTAAACATCCCCGCAGGCGCAAGAGCAGAAAGTCTTGGAGGCGCGTACACAGGGCTTTCAAATGACATAAGTTTTTTCGATTACAACCCAGCAGGCTCGGCATTGCTCGACGAAACAGAAGCCGCCGTCTTTCATAACTCTTGGATTTCCGACAGCGCCATCGAAACAATCGCAGCAACAACGCGATACGGAGATTTGGGAATAGCAGCAGCAGCAAAATGCTTTTACGTCCCATTCACGCAATACGATTATTACGGCGAAAAGCAAACAGACGGCTACTATAGCGAAACAACCGCGGTCTTGAATATGTCGTATAATTTTTTTCACGGCTATTATTTCAAAGGGATTTCGCTCGGAATGAACATAAAAGGCGCATGGAGAAGCATTCCCGATTACGCAGACAGCGAAACAGGCGAAATCAAAAAAGGCTTTTCGCAATCAGCAGCCGCAGTTATGGCGGATTTTGGCGTATTGACGCGCTTTAATTTCTTGAAGTTTTATTCTTCCAGAGAGCCAAACTTTAGCATCGGTCTTTGCCTAAAAAACGCAGGAGCGGCATTCACAGGCTTTGGAGAAGAAATCGAGAGAGACGACCCAATCGCAACAGTCGCAAGCGTTGGATTTTCATACAAAATGCTAGACGCGTTCACATTCACCGCAGATTTTTCACAGCCGCTCAATCTGTTTTCCCTCGACGAAAGCGAAAAATGGGCAGCAGGCGCGGGAATGATTTTTCAAATCACAGACAAAACAGCAATCCTCGCAGGCTTTCTCTTGAAAGGCGGCAATCCGCGTATGAGCCTCGGCGGAGAAGCAATCTACAAAGGCATTCAGTTCAACATAAATTACACGCTCGATTTAACTTCATCGCTAAATCCCGTGAACCACATTTCGCTTTCAGCAAAACTCCGATTGGGAGACCGCGGAAGAGCCCAAAAAGCCGCAACCGTTGATGAAAAATACATCGAAGGGCTTCAAAAATACAGCGAAGGCGATTACGAAAGCGCAATCAGATTGTGGAACGAAGCGCTCGAAATCGATTCAGGCTTCGACCCAGCAAAAAAAGGCATCGCAATCGCCGAAAAACAGCAACATCTCATCGAAAAAATCAAGGAAATGCAATCGCTCGACTGATTTTCCCGACCGTTTTCGCCTAAGAGCAGAATTTTGAAAGATAATTATAGACCGCTCGCACTTTATATTCGCCTTTAACGTATTTTTGAAGAATGCGCAAGTTCTCGCTTGAAAAAGTGAACGTGATTTTTATCTTTGCCTCCCCGTTCCGCTCTCGAAGCATATCGCAAAACGCGATAAGTTCCTCTGTCGTCGGGCTTCCAAGCCCAAAGCCATCCCACAAATCAATGCTGTCGTCTCCAGAGCTGACGATGAACTGAGGAGTCGCAGAGCCGCCTTTGTAATCAGTTATCTTGAGATTGAACGAAAGACTTTCGATTTCGCTCCAGCGGATAACGTCGCTATGAAGACTGAAAAACTTTTTGTGGATAATGCCCTCATCGCGCACCCTGATGTTATAAAAAAACGTGAACGGAAAGATGAAAAGCGCAATCACTTCGACGATTATGCAAAAAGTAACATCGCGCTTGTACGAGCCAAGACTGTAGCGCCCTCCCGAATAGTTTTCTTTTGAGTTCATTTTCTTGAAATAATCGCCCATTCCGAAAAGAGCCGAGAAAAGCCATTCAAGAACGACATACGAAACAAAAATCCAGATAAAAAAGCCGCAAAGCGCAAAAATCGAAGGACCAACGCCAGCAAAAAACAGCTCGCCTTCTTTTATTTTGAACAAAAAGCGCATAAGAGGCGCATAACATTGGTGCAAAAATATCATTGAATACACCATCTGAGCGATGTAGAGCGCCAAAAACAAAAAGAAAAGCGCTGTTTGTGTGTGCTTTTTAGACATTTTTCTCTTCTTCTCCTTTCTTTCCATCACAAAGTATACAAAAAATATCGCGTACATTGCAAGAAGCATTCAAAAACAATGCCTCCTCATTAGCACAATGAGCATAATCAAATGCTTTTGTTTCATAATCATTTGCTTTTGCTAAATAATCACATGCTTTTGTTTCATAATCACTTGCTTTTGCTCAATAATCACATGCTTTTACTCAATAATCACATGCTTTTGCTTCATAATCACTTGCTTTTGCTCAATAATCACTTGCTTTTGCTATATTTGAAAGAAGAAAAATGCACTCGCAAGAATGACAAAATGCTTTTTTAGAAGAAGCTAAAGAAAAAATTGAAGAAAATCTTATTATACAAAAAATAATTTTAGAAAAATATACTACATTACTATATAATCTCAATGGAGGTATTACTGTGGAAAGAAGAATTTTATTTATAAGCGAATCAAAGAGTTTTCTTGTCAGCGCTATGACGAAATCTCTGACGGACGCAAAGTTTGATGTTGTCTTGGTTTCCCCAAGTATTGAGGAAATAGAGCAGGTTTCGCCTCTTCCTGATATCTTTATTGTCTATCTTGAGGGCGATATTTCGGCTTTTGAGAACACTCTCGATTATATAAAATCACTTTTGACAGAGGTTGGAAGTGAGCGTGTGCTTTATCTCATCGGCAATCAAAATGAAATCGATTTGGCTTACGAAACGCTTCCTCGCGCGCTCGTGTCTTTTGCGTTCAATCGCCCTGTGAATATGAAAGACGTGATTAACAAGGTGAATGTCGCGATTGAAAACGAGTTTGTTTCGACTCCAGGCGTGAAGAAAATCCTCGTTGTTGATGATGACGGCGTTATGCTGAGGACGATGAAAATGTGGCTCGCGGGCTACGATGTTTATATGGCGAATAGCGGAATGAACGCGATTCAAGTGCTGGCAAAAACAAAGGTGGATTTGATTCTGCTCGATTACGAAATGCCTGTAGCGTCGGGCTTGCAGGTGTTCGAGATGCTAAAAGCAGACGAAAAGACGGCGGACATTCCTGTCATTTTCTTAACGAGCAAGGACGACAAAGACACCGTTATGAAAGTGCTTGCCGCCAAGCCTGAAAAATATCTTTTGAAATCGATGAAGGGAGAAGACCTCGTGAACGCGGTCGACGACTTTTTCAAGGGACGATAATTTTTTCCAAACCGCACACGCAAAGGAGTGACGCTTATGGCGCTAAAGGATTTCAAATCGCATTTTCTTTTGGAAAACACTGCGTATAAATGGACGCTTCCAATTTCCACGCTTCTTTGCGTTGTGTTGCTCTTGGTCATCGAAAGCATCTTTCAGTCGATGGCTCAAAGCCAACTGCACTGCTATCTTGAAATCGTGCCCGTGATGATTTTGACATCTCTTTCGGGCTATGCGATGGGCGCTCTTTCGGTGCTGCTTTTTTTCATAATCCAAAGCCTTTCGAGCCACCATTTTGTATATCACGCGTTTATGCTTCTTCTCGCGTCTGTCATTTCAAACATCCCGATTTACAACCACTGGTACAAGAGCAAGAAAAAGACGCTTCTCGCCTGTGTCTTCTTTTCGCTCTTGCTCGGCGACGGTTGGAACATCGTTTTTTCAATCATCGAGGGAAAGCCCACGGTGTTCAGTTTGAAGCAGATTCATTTCTTTTCGGCAGTCCCAGCGTGCTTTTTCATGAGCGCGTTTTGCTATCTGTATTTCAACTTTTTCCCTGAAAAAATCCGCTCGCTGTTTTTCACGAGTTCTTATGAAAGCGAGGACGTGAAGAGCATTCAGCAGCGCCTCAAGGAGCGAACATTTTTCGGAATCGATGAGCGAATGGCGATGCTTTATCTCGTGTCTGTGTTTTTGCTTTTCATCGCAGGTCACACATTCACATATACGCTCGTTCACGACCTTCTCACAAATCCATATCAAGCATTCGTTTTCGCAATGCGCCTTTCCGTGCTTATGGCAATCTTTGCGACCCCGATTATAATGCTCACGCTTTCGCTCGTGAACCAGCGAATCACAAATCCGATTATGCTTATGGCGCAAGCAGCAGAGAACTCCTATGTGTGCCACATTGGAAGCAAGAACAAAGACAGCGATATTATGGCGCTCGTTGACCTAAAAACGCTTGGCATAAAGCGAAAGGACGAAATCGGCATTCTTTACACGGCGCTTGTCCGCGCTTTCGAGAACACAAACGCGTATATCGGGAATCTTGAAAAAGAAAAGCAACTCGAAATGCAACTCATCACGGCGGAAGAGGCAAACAAAGCGAAATCCGAGTTCTTGAGCAATATGAGCCACGAAATCCGAACGCCAATCAACGCGATATTGGGCTTGGACGAAATGATTTTGCGAGAAACAAGCGATGAACAGACAAAAAAATACGCAATCGACATTGAACACGCTGGAAAAAGCCTGTTGAACATCGTCAACGACATTCTCGATTTCAGCAAAATCGAAGCGGGAAAGATGGAAATCATTCCGACGAACTATCATCTGAACTCGCTCGTCAACGACCTTGTGAATATGATTTCAAAGCGCGCAAAAGACAAGAACCTCGCGCTCAACATCGATGTTGACAAAACAATTCCAAATCTCCTTTTTGGCGATGACGTCAGACTCAAGCAATGCATTCTCAATCTTTTGACAAATGCCGTCAAATACACAGAAAAAGGCTCTGTGACGCTGAAAGTGAAAGGCGAAAAATCAGGAAGCGAGCATATAAATCTGACAATCAGCATAATCGACACAGGAATCGGGCTAAAAGAAGAGGACTTGCCAAAACTTTTCACGGCGTTCCAGCGAATCGAAGAAAGCCGCAACAGAACAATCGAGGGAACAGGGCTTGGGCTAAACATCGTGCAGAACCTGCTTGGACTTATGGACACGAAACTCGAAGTCAAAAGCGTTTATGGCGAAGGCTCAACGTTCTTTTTCACCGTCAAGCAGCGCGTCGTTGATTGGACAGAGGTCGGAGACTTCAACGACCTTTACAAAAAGTCGCTTCTCGAAATCGCAAAATACAAAGAAGGCTTTCACGCCCCGAACGCCAAAATCCTCATCGTTGACGACACCGAGTTAAACTTGACGGTCGCAAAAGGGCTTTTGAAGCAAACGAAAATCCAAATCGACACGGCAAAAAGCGGTCAAGAAACGCTCGAACTCGTCACAAAAAAACGCTACGACATCATTTTCCTTGACCACAGAATGCCGCAAATGGACGGAATCGAGACATTCCACGCGATGAAAGCGCTCGCAACGAACCTCAACCACGAAACTCCGTGCATTGCGCTCACAGCAAACGCAATCGCGGGCGCAAAGGAAATGTATCTTGAAGAAGGATTTACCGATTATCTTTCAAAGCCAATCGAAAGCAAAAAACTCGAAGCCCTTATTGTGAAATATTTGCCTGAATCGCTCGTTGAAAAGGCGAGCGGCGAGGGCGAAAGTGAAAAGCAAGAAGATTTGACAGAGAACCAAAAGGTCAAAGAACTTTTCGACGGTGTGACGGGAATAAACCTTGCGGACGCCCTAAAATACACGGGAAGCGCCGAAATCCTCTTTCAGACAATGCGCGAGTTTGCGTGTGCGATTGACCAAAAAGCCGCCGACATCGAGCGATTTGCAAACGAAAAGGATTGGCGAAACTTCACCGTCCTTGTGCACGCGCTGAAAAGTTCGGCGCGTCTCATTGGCGCAAAAAAACTTTCGGAAGACGCCGCCTATCTTGAAAAATGCGGCGACAGAGAGGACGAAGAGGAAATCACGAGCAAAACGCCAGCGCTTCTCCGCGATTACAATGCGTACAAAGAGCACCTTTCGACGCTTTGCCACAAGGTGAACGAAAACAAAAGCGAAATCAGCAAAGAGGATTTTGACAGCGCCGCACAAAGCATAAAAGAATGTGCGCTCGCCTTTGATTTTGACACAATCGACAACATTATGGAAATGCTCGACTCATACATCATCCCGCCTTGCCGAATCGAAGAGTTCACAGCGCTTCAAAGAGCCGTGCGCGATGTTGATCAATCAAAGATTTTGTCGATTCTCGAAAAAAAATAAACTGCAAAAGCCGTTAAACTGAAATTTATTGGCTTCTTCAAATTGCAGCGCTCTTTAAACTGGAATTTATCGACTGCTGCAATCTGCATTAGCCTTTAAACTGGGGTTTATTGGCTTTTGCAAGACTGCATCAGTCTTTAAACTGGAATTTATTGACCGCTGCAGACTGCATTAGTCTTTAAACTGAAATTTATTCACCTTTGCAAGACTGCATCAGTCTTTAAACTGGAATTTATTGCAATGCAATTTTTATTTTCGCCACTCGTCGTACTTGTCGCACTCAAGGATTTTTCTCGCATTCTCAACGCGCTCTGCTGTCGGGCTTTCTGTTTTCTCAAGCGCATACGGAATGCCGAGCGTCTTGTATTTTGACGCTCCAAGTCCGTGATATGGCAATATTTCAACGCGCTTCACATTTGAGAGCGTGCGGATGAAGTCGCGAGTCTTCAAAAGATACTCGTCGTTGTCGGTGATTCCTGGAACGAGAACGTGTCGAATCCAAATCGGCTTTTTGATTTCGTCGAGATAGCGGAACATTTCGATGATGTTTTTGCCAGATTTTCCCGTGAGTTTGATGTGCTCGTCTTCGTCGATGTGCTTGATGTCGACAAGAAGCGTGTCGGTGACAGCCATCAGCGCCTCAAACTTCTTGAACCACTCGCCCTCGCGTGTGAACGGCTCTCCCGCTGTGTCGATACAGGTGTTGATGCCAAGTTCCTTTGCTTTCGTGAACAATTCGAGCAAGAAATCAATCTGGACAAGAGGCTCACCGCCAGAAACCGTGATTCCGCCCTTCTTTCCCCAATATGAGCGGCATGCGAGCGCCTCTTTCAAAAGTTCGTCAACTTCCATCTGCTTGCCTTTCATCAAATCCCATGTGTCAGGATTGTGGCAATACTTGCATCTCAAATGACAACCTGTCGTAAAAATAATGAAACGCACTCCAGGCCCGTCAACAGAGCCAAAAGATTCCAACTGATGTATATATCCCTTCATAGTTAACCTCGCTCAAAAGTGTATCACATAAAGAAAATAGTTATAAGATGGCAACAAAGGCAATTGTCTTTTGCCAGAACGAAAATCTCAGACCAAAAACAAGCATTTGCAAAGGTCTCTGATTTGTCGCCACGCAACACCGCTGTCGCTTGGCGTGCTTGGGAACGTCATCTGATATTTTTCGTCGTGAAAATAATACTTCGGGTGATTGTGCGCGCCTTCCACTTTGCCAAAGCCCTCCGCCAAAAGCGAATCGAGCGGGAACTTGGCATCGCTTCTCAAAATCGCGGCAATCCTCTCAATTTTCTTCTGACTTTCGCAGTTTTCTTTTTTGAACGTGCGGCAAGAAAGCAAATCGCTCACAACATCGCGCTTTCGGCTCACTTCGTCGGCTCTGTTTTCGGGGAGCGCTTCTTTCTCGCTTTCCAAAGCGCCATAAAGAAGAGCGTAAAGATAATCACTGAGTTCTGTTTTGAAAAGAGGCGACAGTTTGGAAGGCACACAAAGCGTTATAGACTCTCCTTCGCTATCGTTTTCTCTCGTGTCGAGCAACTTTTCAAGCGCTGAAACGCTCTCTTTCAGCTGATTTTTTTCAGTTTCGCTTGCTTTCAATGCCTGCTTTAACTCTGCAACGTCTTTTTCAAAAGCGTCGTTTCTCTCAGACAGCGTCGGAAGCGGAAGAGAGGCGTTTCGGAGTTTTTTCTCAAGGGAAGAAACTTCTTCGTCATACTTTTTCTTCATTGCATCGTTTTCCTTTTTGAGCGCTTCGTTTTCTTTTTTGAGCGACTCGTAATCGCTTCTGAGCGCGCTTATGGAAGCAACATCGATTTTGTGCTCAGCGAGGAAATAGTCGACATTCTGACGGACGGAATTTGAAATCTTTTCTTCTGTCTCAACGATTTCTTCGTTCTCAAACCGCGTGTTTATGTGCTTCAAAAACTGCTCTTCTGTCATTTCGATTGCGCCGACGAGTGTGTCGCGCAATGATTCGTAAGAAGAAAAATCAGTGTCATCTTTTGTGAAATACACTTCTTTGCCATCAGGGTATCGCAGCGTGATGTGCGCTTCTCGCCGCCACGTTTTCGGCTGGTCGCGCATAAGGTCTTTGGCGCTGTCAGCGAATGCCTTTTCTTTTATCTCCAAAAGTTCAGGCGATAAATGATGGCGCTCAAACATTTTTCTGAATGAAGGGCTCATCGCAGGAATCAAATGCTTGATATAAGTGTTGACGCCCGCAAAGCGATTGAAATGCGCATTCAAAAACCACATCTCGCTGCAAAATCGCAAAATCCACGATTCATCAAACCAAAATCTGTCGTTCTCGTCTGCATAGAAAAGTATGTTTTTGACGATGTAAAGGCTTTTTTCCAATTCGCTTTTCGCTTTGTTTTTAGGCGACTTATTTTGCATGTATGAGTTTCGAAAGTCCTCAATAGTATCGAAAGCACCAAATTTTCCAAAGGCATTGAACGACTGCTTTGCGCTTTGCTCGCCAATTTTGGCAAGCAAATCTTCGGGATTAAAAAAACTTTGCTCCTTTTCAATATTCATCTGGCTTGCCGCTTTGTAAAGATACCAAGTTTCGTCCACGACGTCGTCAAGCAAAAGCTTTTTTGGAACGAACGGCTTTACAAACGGCATAAACGAATAGCAAATCGGAAGCCCCGAACCTTTATAGATTTCGCGAACCACAATGTGCCGAAGAACGTGTTTTTTCAGCGTTGAGGTCGAGTTTTTCTCAAATATAAGGTGGAAATACTCTTCGTTACCGTTCAAAGTCCCCGTGAAATCAAAATTAGTGAACCGAAGAGAATCTTCTTCCGTGTTGTTCCACGAAAAAGCAAAGTTGCTGTTCTTGAAAAACAGGTTTTCGCTCACTTCTTCAGGAAGCGAAAACGGCACTATATCCCTAAAAGTTTTGACAATAAACGTCCAAATGTCTTGGGCGCAAACCTTTGCATCAACAAAATATACACTGCCCCATTGTGCCATTTTTTCACCTAGCCTCATATTAAAGGTAGACAGTCAGAGCGCTTTTTTCAATAGTTTTTTGCTTTTTCTTTTTGATTAAGCAAAAAAAACGGCAAAGCAAACGCCCTGCCGTTTTTGTTCACTCAAAAGATTTCTTAGAGCTTGAAAAGGTTGATTTGCGCGTCAACAGCACTTATCGCCTCACGAAGTCCGCCTGAGATTGACTGAAGCTGCGTTCCTGTCGCAGCAATTCTCTCTGCGCCCGTCGTCATTTCACCCATATTGTTGACCATGACCTTTGACGAGTTCTCAAGCGCGTGCATTTCTTCAATAATGCGCTCGCTCTTTTCGTGCATTTCGCCTGAAGCGTTTCGGACATCTGCCGCAGTGTCATTCATAACTTTGAGCGCTTCTCCGATAAGTTTGCTTCCGGAATCCTGCTCGGTCAAAGCATTGTGCATTTGCTGAACAAGAGTGTTCGTTTCTTTTATGCGCTCAGCAACATCGCGGAATGTGTCGCTTGAAACATTTGATGTTTCAACCATTTCCTCGATTGAAGACTGAATCGTCTGAAGTCTTGAACCAATTGTCGCTGATTGTTCGCTCGAAGTTTCGCTAAGTTTTCTGATTTCGTCCGCAACAACAGAAAATCCCTTTCCAGCGTCTCCAGCATGTGCCGCCTCAATAGCAGCATTCATCGCAAGCAAGTTCGTCTGAGACGCGATTGCCGCAATCGAAGTATTTGCTTCCTGAAGCATTTGACTCTGCTCAACGATTTTTTGAATTCGCTCGTTCATTGCGTTCTGTTCCATCGAGCCAGAAGAAGCACGCGAAATCAAGTCTTCAAAAGACGTGCTCATTCTGTCCATAGACCTGTTAACAGAAGAAATGCTTGAAATGATTTGCTCAACAGCCGCACTCGCCTCTGTTACGCCAGTCGCCTGCGAAACAATCATTCCGTCAAGCGCTGTAATCTCGTCTGAAATCGAAAGAACCGCATTCACAGCCTTTTCAACACTGTGAGCCTGCTCTTCAATGTGATTGTTCATCGTGCGGATATTTCCCTGAATCTGAGTAATCGCACTCACAGTTTCCTCTGAGCTTCCGTTCATCGTGTCGCCCATATTGTTAAGGTCGTCCTTTGCATCGTGAATACGGTCAAATGCGCCCTGAAGCCTGTCCATAAACTTGTTGAAATTAGAAGAAAGGTCTCCAATTTCATCCTTCGTTGTAATCGAAAGACGATGCCGCAAATCAGCGCTGCCAGAATCAAGCTCATTTGAAAGGAGAGTAAAGAACGATGATGTTTTTCTCAGCGGTGAAAGCACTTTATGGAAATAAAGCACATAAATAAGCGTGAAAACAAAGACAATGCAAACAATTGCAATCAGCAATTTTCGAAGAAGAGCCACCTCGATGCCCTTTCCAGCCACAAGCGGCATCGAAATAATCATATACCAATCATAAGCAGGAATATACGAAACAACTACGCGCCCTTTTTCGATTTTGTCTGTCGCATAAGAGCCATTTTTGCTCTCGCGCATAAGAGTGTCCAAATTAAGACCGCTATAAATATCCGTAAGATTTGTGTGTCCGCCAAGAAGCGAAGTATCACGAGCTCCCGTAACAACTTTGTTGCCGTCAAAAAGATAAAGACTCACTCCATCAGGCAATCCGTCAAATGCACGGTTCACAAAATCATCAAGCGTAATACCAGTTCCGGCAATTCCAACAGGATTTCCGTTTTCACCAAAAACAAGAGTGTTCACCCAAAGTTTTGTTTCGTTAATTCCGACATCATAATTTACATTAAAAGAAAGTGGAACCCGACTTTTAAGCGTTGCACCATACCAAGCGCTGTCAGGGTTATTCGGGTCAAGCGTGTAACTATAATCACCGTTGAAATAATACTTTTTGTCAGCATCTCCAATCCAGAATATCGTATTAGACGAAAAAGCCCCTTGAAAATCCCTCATTTCGTCAAAAGCAAGTTCCGAAAGGAGTTCATCATCGGGGTTTTGAAAAAAACGGGAAACCAGCGGAGAGCCAGCCATCTTTTTTGCAAGTGCCAAATCGCCCTTTAGCGAATTCTCAAGCTGTATTGTTCTGGATTCTGACATCGCCTTAAGCTCGCTCAGAACAGAAGTTTCCAAAAAACGAGCCGACAAAAATACATAAGCAGCAATAGCCTCAAGCACAACGAAAAGAACAACGCACATTGAGAAGGTAAAAACTTTCTTCTGAATTGTCATTTTGATTCCTCACTTGCTTTAAAATTATAACTTAACTTTTTTGAAAGTAAACTACCCAAACGGGTAAAATTTAATACTTTTTTGTTGAAAAATCGTTCTTTTTAAAATAAAATAAACTAAAAATTAAATCGAAACGGTAAATAAATGGTAACTTTTTCAGCGTCTAATATTGATTATATAAAGCCAAAAAACGCCTTTTCCATCCTTACAGACGCCAGACGCACAGGAAAAACAGTTTTTATCTCTGGAATGACAGGCTTCGGAAAAACAGAACTTACAAGGCAATTTTTCGGCGAAAAAGGCGCTCTTTATTATTCGCCATTAAATAACGACATTGGCGAGAGAACTTCAATAGATTTTTCATCAATCCCACAAAGCACAAAGCGAAAAACACCGCTTCCCGTCGTTGTCGACGACCTTCAGTTCCTCTTGAACGAAGATTCCCGCGCAGCACTTTGCAAGTTGCTCGACAGAACAGATTTGTTTTTGATTCTAATCGCGCGCCCGACCGTGCTTGAATGGCTGAACGTCCGCCTTTGCACAAAACCATACAGCGCAATCGGAGAGGAGGATTTGGCAATCGACAAAGAAGGCGCAAAAGAGATTTTCGACAGCGAAAAAATTGCGCTGAGCGACGAGCAGCTCCAAAAAGTCGTGTTTTTGACAAAAGGAAACGCTTACGGCATAAAAGCCTCTGCGGCACTTTTGAAAACCGCTCCGTTCGGAAGTGATTTCAAAGAGCGGCTCATACGATTTTATTCGCAATACTGCATGAACGCAATCCTTTCCGAGTGGAGCGACGAGCCAAAAATATTTATGGCAAAAATGAGTGTCGCGGAAAGTTTCAGCGCAGAAAGCGCCAAAGCGATAACAGGCAATCCCGACATCGAAAACATGATTGACACAGTGAGAAATCTGGGGAACATATTTTTCGAAAAAGATGGCGTTTACACAATCCGCCCGATTCCGCTACGCTGCTTTCAGAAGTTTGCCGCAATAAAACTCGGAGAGCAAAAAATAAAAGAGATTGCCTTCAAAGCCGCCGAGTTCGCAGAAAACAATGGAGAGACAGAAAAAGCGATAGCGCTGTTCAAAAAAGCCGAAAGAAGAGACCGCATGTTCTCGCTCTTGGAAAAAAATGCGCACAACAACCCGGCGCACGGGCATTTCCATGCGCTAAAACCTTATTACTTCGCCCTTTCAGAAGAAGAAGTCTTATCGAGCGTTGACCTCATTTCTTGCTTGAGCATGATTTATTCAATGAACTTCCAAAAGGAAAAAAGCGAATATTACTACAACAAACTCTGCGAAAAAGCAAAAAGCGGTGCGAACGCACTCGAGAAAAAAAGAGCAAAAGTCCTCGTCTCTTACCTCGACATCGCGCTTCCGCATCGAGGCTCAACAGGCGTTCTCCGCACAATAAAAAATATCGCGAACCTCCTTCTTTCAGGCGACATCACGCTTCCTGAGTTCAGCATGACAAGCAACCTCCCGTCAATAATGAACGGCGGAAAAGATTTTTGCCACTGGAGCCAGAAAGACAAAGAAATCGCCAAAAACTACGGTTCTCTCGTCAGTTTCGCGCTCGGAAAAAACGGAAAAGGACTCGTTCACCTAGCCCTTGGCGAAAGTTTTTTTGAAAAGGCCCAAGACGACGCTGCCGTGCAAAATCACCTCACACAAGGGCTTATGGAAGCCTATGCCGCCGAAAACCTTGAGACGGCATTTTCAGCGACAGGCGTTTTGTCCCGATTTTACGCCGCAACAGGACAACTAGAGCTTGCAAGAAATCAAATCGCAATTTTTGAAAACCGTCTCGGCGACAAGAACAGCGAAATAAAAGAAAATCTCCTTGCCGTAAAAGCGCGCCTTTCACTTCTTGAGAACGACATGACAGCCGTAAACCATTGGCTCATCTTTGCGCCTGACGAAGGGCAAAACACATCGGCAATGCTTCGCTATCAGTATCTGACGAAAATCCGCGCCTACATCGCAAAAGGCGAAAACGCGAAAGCCTCCGCGCTGAACGAGCGAATGACGTGGTACGCCGAAAACTACGAGCGCATTTACATCAAAATCGAATGCGGAATTTTGAGCGCAATCTTGCAAGAGAAAAATGGCGATGAAATTTGGAAAGACACACTTTTTAAAGCGCTCTGTGAGGCAAAAGACTTTAATTTCGTCCGCGTCTTCAGCGAAGAAGGAGCGGCGATTTATCCGCTTCTGCGCCATTTTGCAAAAGATTCCGCCGCGCAAAAAACAATCGGCTCGCCCTATTTTTCGCGCATTCTTGAAGAAAGCGAAAAGCAGGCGCACTTATATCCGAACTATCTTGGAAGCGCTCCTATTGCCGAAACAAAGTTCTCTCCGCTTTCGATAAAAATCTTGTCGCTTCAGGCGCAGGGTCTTTCGGCAAAAGAAATCGCGAGCGCGCTCAATATGAAAACCGAGACAATCCGCTATCACATCAAAACAAACTACAAAAAACTCGATGCCGCAAACAAAGCCGAAGCCATCATCAGCGCGCGCGAGCAACATTTGATTTGATTTTTGGTTGTGCTACAAAAGGTAAGCTACTTTTTACAGTTTGTCATTCCGAACAAGTTTTCGGAATCTATTCAATAAAAGGCAGATGCTGAAAAGAGTTCAGCATGACACATTGTTTTTTCTGGCATACTTTTCAAAACACCTTCAAAAAAAATGAGCAAAATGGCTTTTACCAGTTTTTTTGCCTATCAACACTGCGTAAGTCTTTAAACTGGAATTTATTGACTTCTGCAAAGTGAAGAAGACAATAAACTGGAATTTTTTTGCAGGTGCAACACTGCGGCAGCCTTTAAACTGGAATTTATTGACTTCTGCAGAGTGAAGAAAGCAATAAACTGCAATTTATTTTGCGATGCAGCACTGCGGCAGCCTTTAAACTGGAATTTATTGACTCATGCAGAGTGAAGAAGGCTTTAAACTGGAATTTATTGCAATGCAGTCTTCAGCCTTGTTGCGCAAGAAAAAATATGCGCCATTCTGAAGAGGCTTTCAAAGAGTTTTTCAAAAATGGCGCACAGAAAAATCTCACTGCACGAGCGTGATGTCAAAAAGAGAAAGAGACGGCGGCTCTTCGCCAGAAAGGAGCTGGAAAAGATTTTTTGCAGTCTGAGTTCCCATCAGTCTAACAGGCTGTTTTGCGCTTGTTACGGGGAACGGCAAAAAATGAAGCGGCTCAAAATCATCGAAAACGCTCACCCCAAAACTCGACATATCAAAGCCCAATTCCTTCAAAACGCGAAGGACATAAAACGCAAACTCGCCGCCCGCCGTGATGAAAACGCCGTCAACGTCTCTGTTTTTCTCAAAAAAGTTCCTGATGTCCAAAAGCGCTTTCTGCTCTGAATAAAGAGAGTACAAAACAGGCGCGTTTCCGATTCCGCTGTCCGCCATCACCGTTCTGAAGCCCTCGACGCGCTCACGAGAATAAAGATATTCCTCAGGACCTGCGACGCAAGCGCATTTTTTGCACCCCTGCCGCAAAAGAGAACGTGTCAAAGCCGCCGCTCCGCTCATATTCTGCACATCAACGCTGTAATGATTGCAAACTTTGCTTCGCCCTTGAAGCACAAACGGAATCTTCAAATCAATCAAAAGATTATAGGCATCAAGCGTGATTTCTTCGGCGGGAATTATAAGACCGTCAACATTTTGCCGCAAAACCATTTCTTTGAGCCCTTCAAGGCGCTTTTCGCTGTCGAGAACAAAAAGAAGCAGGCTGTATCCGCGACTTGAAACCTCTTCGGCAATTGCCGCGATAATCTCTGACCAATACGAGCCCAAAAGGGAGCGATTTTTTCCAGCAGGGATTATAAGCCCGATTGCCTCGGCGCTTTTGTGCGACAAAGCGCGTGCTGACGCGTTGGGGATATAGTTATGCTCGCCTGCAATCTTTATTATCTCTGCTCTTTTCTCTTCGCTGACACCACGCTGCCCGTTGAGCGCTTTTGAAACCGTACTCGGCGCAACATGGGCAAGTTCGGATATTTCCTTTATCGAATACTTCATAAACTGCAGTATACGGGAAAAAAGGAGTCTTTTCAATAAAAGAAAAAGAAAGCGCTTTCGTCTTGTTGCTCTTTTTTTCCGCACCTTCGCCTCACACAAAAAGGCGAAAAGCACCAACGAAAAACGAGCGCATCCCTCTTTTACCCCCGCACAATTCTTTTTGAAAGCACCGTCGCTTTGTGTGTGAAACGGAATGTGAAGACTTGTTTTTCAAAAATTACAGCAAGATTTTTCTTGACATATTCTTTTTACGAGTTTAGAATGACTGCATAAACGAAAACGTTTTCTTTATTTTCACTGATTTCTTTCGTGCGACACAAAAAAATTGAAAAAAACCGTGTCGCAACAAAAAGGAGAGATTATGACAAGCGAGGAAAAGTCCATTTTTACCAAAATGGAAAATGAAATGAGCGATGAACTGAAAAACCACCTCATTCCGTTCTGGCTTTCGCTAAAAGATGAGGAGCGCGGCGGCTTTTTTGGCTACAAAGATTTTTCGCTGCACACCGACACGAGCGCGGAAAAGGGTTGCATTTTGAACAGCAGAATAATGTGGTTTTTCGCCACCTCTTACAAAACAACACTCAACAGCGATTGTTTGAGTGCAGCCGAAAGTGCATTTTCTTTTTTGAAAGCGCACTTTTTGGACAACGAAAACGGCGGAGTGTTTTGGTCTGTAAAGGCGGACGGAGAGCCGCTGGACACGACGAAGCACACTTACAATCAGGCGTTTGCAATTTATGCGCTTTCGGCCTTTTTTGACGCTTCGGGCGATAAAAGCGCTCTGGAACTTGCGCTCAATCTTTTTTCGCTGATTGAAACAAAATGCACTGTCGGCTCAAATTACGGAGAGGCGTATTTTAGCGATTTTTCACCCGCGAGCAACGACAAGTTGAGCGAAAACGGCGTCATTGCGACTCACACGATGAACACACTTCTGCATCTTTGCGAGGCGTACACGGAACTTTTTCGCGTGTCGGGCGATTCTCGTGTCAAAGCTGCTCTTTCAAGGATTTTGGAGACGTTCGCCAACAAAGTCTGGAACGAAAAGCTGGAGCGCCAGGAAGTTTTTTTTGACAAAGATATGAACTCGCTCATCGATTTGTATTCGTACGGGCACGACATCGAAACTTCATGGCTGATTGACCGCGCTATTGAAGTTTTCCCGACTGTTCCGTGCAGAAATCGGCTTGAAAAAATCACAGCGACGATTGCCGAGCGCATTTTGAAAGTCGCTTTTGACGGACGCTCGATTGCGCTTGAGTGCGAGCGCGGAAAAATCAACCAAACGCGTGTCTGGTGGGTTCAATGCGAAAGTATCGTCGGATTTTTTAATGCGTGGCAGAAAACAGGGCGCTCTGAATATCTTTTTGCGGCAAAAAAAATCTGGGATTTTGCAAAAGAGTTTTTGATTGACAAACGAAGCGGCTCGGAATGGTTCTGGCAGGTTGACCAAAACGGAAAGCCATCTCAGCGCCCTATCGTTGAGCCGTGGAAATGCCCGTATCACAACGGCAGAATGTGTTTTGAGATTATGAATCGAGTGAAAACTCTTTGAAAAAATAGAATTAAGGAGGAAATATGAGCATAAACGATGAGAACAATGTGAACGAGAGTTTCAAGAAAAATTGTGAGCGCAAAATTGCCGAATACAATGCGCTCATCGAGCAGAAAAACGAGAAGAGCGATTTTTACAACGGCATTTACGAGCGCTACAAAAACCCCGTTTTGACTCGCGACCACGCACCGCTTATCTGGCGATACGATTTTAATCCAAAAGCGAATCCGTTTTTTATGGAGCGTCTTGGCATTAACGCGATTTTCAATTCTGGCGCGCTTTACAAAAACGGCAAGTTCTATCTTGTGGCACGAGTTGAGGGCGCAGACAGAAAGTCGTTTTTCGCAGTTGCCGAAAGCGAAAGCGGCGTTGACGGCTTCAAGTTCTGGGATTATCCCGTTGTTTTGCCCGACAGCGAGAAGGACGAAACAAACGTCTACGATATGAGGCTCACTGAGCACGAAGACGGTTGGATTTATGGCGTTTTCTGCTCCGAAAGCAAAGACAAAACAAATCCCGATTTGTCTGCGGCAACGGCGGCGGCGGGCATCGTTCGTACAAAAGACCTCAAGACTTGGGAAAGACTTCCTAACTTGAAAACGCTTCATTCGCCACAACAGCGAAACGTTGTGCTTTTTCCGGAGTTCGTCAACGGAAAATATGCGTTTTTCACGCGCCCGATGGACTCTTTCATCGATACAGGCTCTGGAGGAGGAATCGGCTTCGGGCTTTGCGATGACATAACGAACGCAGTCATTGACGAGGAGAAAATCACGAGCCGCCGCGTCTATCACACGATTACAGAAAGCAAAAACGGAGCGGGCGCAGTGCCAATAAAGACGAAGCGCGGCTGGATTCACATCGCGCACGGAGTGAGAAACACTGCGGCTGGCTTGCGCTATGTGCTTTACTGTTTCGCGACAGCTCTCGACGACCCGTCCCGCGTTATCGCAGAGCCAGGAGGCGTTTTCCTCGTTCCGCTCGGCTCGGAAAGAGTTGGCGATGTGTCGAATGTGGTTTTCACGAACGGCGCGGCAGTAACACCGAACGGCGACGTCTACATTTACTATGCGTCGAGCGATACGCGGCTTCACGTTGCGACAACAACGCTCGAAAAACTCGAAGATTATGTTTTCAACACGCCACGCGACCAGCACAGAAGCGCCGATTGCGTGAAACAGCGTATTTCTCTCATCGAGAAAAATCTTTCGTATCTTAAAAACGCAAAATAATTGCACACAAAGGAGAAAAGAATATGATTAAGACATTTGCACAGTCTATCCCGAATATGCCGTGGCAAGAAAAGCCCGCAGGCTACACGCTTCCCGTCTGGCGCTACTCAGAAAACCCTGTGATAAAGCGAAATCCCGCCCCGAACGTGTCGCGCATTTTTAACAGCGCGGTTTGTCCGTGGCGCGACGGCGGTTTCGTGGGCGTATTCCGCGCAGAAACTTGCAACGGCATTCCCTATCTTTACATTGGCTTTAGCCCTGACGCATTGAATTGGAAGTTCAGCGACGGCGCAATCAAAATCACCGACGAAAACGGAAACGACGTCAGCCCGACTTACGCCTACGACCCGCGACTCGTGAAAATCGGAGATGTTTATCACATTATTTGGTGCACGAACTTTCATGGCGCTTCTATCGGCATTGCGACAACAACCGATTTCAAGACATTCACGTCACGCGGCAACGGATTTTTGCCGTTCAACAGAAACGGCGTCCTTTTTCCGCGAAAGTTCGGCGATATGTACTACATGCTCACACGACCGAGCGACAGCGGACACACGCCTTTCGGTGATATTTTCCTTTCTGAGAGCAACGACCTTTTGCATTGGGGAAACCACAAGTTCGTTTTCGGCACTTCAGGAGAGTGGTGGCAATCGGTGAAAGTGGGCGCGGGTTGCGCTCCGATTGAGACAGAACGCGGCTGGCTTTTGTTCTATCACGGCGTCACGGGCACTTGCACAGGCTTTGTCTATTCGATGGGCGCGGCGCTTCTTGACCGAGAGGAGCCGTCAAAAGTGCTTGCACGCTCCGGAAACTTCCTTCTCACACCCGAAGAGGAATACGAAGAGAGAGGCTTTGTGCCGAGCGTTGTCTTTCCGTGCGCGGCGCTCGTTGACGCGGACACGAACAGAATCGCGATTTATTACGGAGCTGCGGACACATTCACAGCGCTTTGCTTCACGACGGTGGACGAAGTGATTTCTTACATTGACAAATACAACATAATCAAATAACCTAAAACCCATGTGCCGTTTCTGTTATTTTCTTTTTCAAAAGGCAGAAACGGCTTTTTTATCACAATTTTCTAACATCACATTCTTAAGGATAGACAAATGCTAAAACTTAACGCTATTCATCAAGACAAAATCTGGGGATACGAGAGATGGATTGCCTCAACGCACCGCGACGGCTGTCAGAGCGAGTTTCTTTCGTTTTACGGCAAGGATTATCCTTTAATCGTCAAAGTCATTCAGGCAAACGAAGCGCTGAGCGTGCAGGTTCACCCGGACGACGCGCTTGCAAAACAACTTGAGGGCGAAAACGAGAGGGGAAAAACAGAATGCTGGTATATTCTTGACGCACAAAAAGACGCAAAACTCATTTACGGCATTAAAAAAGGCGTTTCAAAAGAGCAAATCGAAAGCGCAATCAAAGCGGGCAATCTCGAAGAAAAAATGAATTACGTCAGCGTCAAAAAAGGCGACTTCGTTTTTATTCCAGCAGGAACTGTTCACGCAATCGGCGGCGGACTTCGCCTCATGGAAGTGCAGCAGTCGAGCAACACGACTTATCGCCTCTACGATTACAACCGCGGACGCGAAATCCACGTTGAAAAAGGCTTGCAGGCGGTGAAAACCGACACACTTTTGCCAATAGAGCAGTTCAAAGGAGAGTTTGACTGCCCGTATTTCTCGCTCAAAAAGCACGACGTAAAATCAAGCGCAACGTTTGAAAAGAGCGTTGAAGTTCGCCTTTTTTACGCGATTAGCGCAGAAAGCGGCGCAAAAATCACTTGTGGAGAGGAAAGCGAGAGCGTGAGCGCAGAGGATATTTTTGCCGTCAGCTCCGGCGAATCAATCGAGTTCAACGGCAATCTTTCATTGATGGAAATCGTCGCCAAGTAGATTTTTTTGTAAAATTGACAAGATACCAAAAGGCAATAAAAAAAGGGCTGTCCAAAAAGTATTGTCATGCTGAACTTGTTTTCAGCATCTATGCTGCACATAGTAGAGATTCCGAAACAAGTTCGGAATGACACTGTGCAACAACTTATTGAACAACTCTGTTGGTTAAAAACCGCCTTAGTGGACAAGCCTTAGGCGGTTTTATTTTGCTCTATTGAAAAAATTATTTCGAGGCGCTAGTTTCGCCCTTCTTTGTGCTGTGGCGCGACGTGGAAGAGTTCGCACGAGCAATATCTTCGGCAATCACGGAAGCAAACTCTGAGTATTTGTCGCTCAAAATCAGAGCGGAAGCCGAAACCAAAGGCAAAATCTTGTCGTTGATACAAGACAGAATCTGCTTTTTCAGCTCAGTCGAAGATTTTTCGCTCTTCGCGCTCGCAGCCTTTCCCGACACCTCCGAAACTTTTGCAGCAAATGCGTTCTGAGCGTCTTTGAGAGCGTCAAGCGCTTCTTCAACTCCGCCCAAAAGTTTCACCTTTGCCATCATCTCAGACGAAGAAAACTCCTCGATTGCGCTTTCGAGCGTGGAAGACTCAGCGGCAAAATTGAGCTTGGTCGCGTTCTTTCCGCCGTGTCGGGCGTACACATCAAGAAGAGAGAGCGCCGCTTCCTTTTTCTCGCCCTTCTGAAGCGCCGCGTGTCCCTCAAGTCCCTTTCCAAGAACCCGCCACGCCTCGTCGCGCGCGCTGTCAAGCTCGTCAAGGTTTCCCGAAACCTTTTCTGAGTTCAAAGCGCAAATGCTCTTTTTGGTCAACTCTTCCAGCTCAGAAAAACAGGCAGAAAAAAGCTCGTTTTCTGTCGCCGAAGCACATTTTTTGAAGTTTTCCACCATCGCATTCGCCAGTGCCGGGATTTCGCCCACACGAATGTTAGCCTGAACGGATTTCATAATTGGTTTCATAAAATCATCTCCCAAAAAGATTTATTTATTCTATGCAATGAAAATAGTAGCACTAAACAAAAAATTTGCAAACAAAAATTTTTATGTGTTCTGAAAAGTATGATTTTCTTGTCATACTCAACTCGATTCAGCATCTGCCCTAATTTTAAGCAGTTTGCAAATCAAGTCTGCTAACGACAAGTATCAAAAAATGATACACAAATTTTTATTTAAAACCCAAAACCATTCCGCGCAAGGCTCGAATTTGTATTTAAATGCAAAATCCAAAAGTTTTGGAAAAACATTTTTCATTTGAATGGCGAAATCATTTCGCGCAAGGCCAAATTTGTATTTAAATGCAAAATCCAAAAGTTTTTGGAAAAACATTTTTCATTTGAATGGCGAAATCATTTCGCGCAAGGCTCAAATTTGTATTTAAATGCAAAATCCAAAAGTTTTTGGAAAAACATTTTTCATTTGAAGGTCAAATCCATTCCGCTAGAGCTTTAAATACTTATTTGAAGCAAAAACAAAAATGCCCCAGTAGTTTTCTGGAGCATTTTCGTTTTCAAAAAATCAAACTAGAAGAGCGATTTTTGCTCTTCGGCGTCTTTTTCTTTTGGCAAAGCGTCAATAACGCTGTCATCGACAAGTTCAATTGAAGTAATCTCTTTCGGCGAAACGCGCACAGCCTGCGCTTTTAAGCCCTTCTCTGAAAATGAGGACGCGTCGAAAACTTCGCTCGTCGCTTTCACTCTGCCCTTTTTGGCAAAATTGACCTTGAAGCCGAAACGCTCGCGTGTGTCAACGTGCAAAATTTCCGCGTCGTCGTCCACAATCATATAATCTCGGTTCATAATGTAGCCCGAAATGCGGCAGCGCTTGATATATGCGCACTTGCTCTTCGGGTCTTTGTAGATAATCGTGAAAAGAACGGCCGAAAGATTTTCTTTGTCGCCCAAACAACAATGCCACATTCCGTTTCCGACGAAGAGTTTTTCTGGCGCTTGGGACGTAATCGAGTACATTCCGTTGGCTCTCATGAAGAAAATGCGGTCGTAAGGCGAGACCTGAAGAACTGTCTTTCCGCCTGAAACTTTTGTTCCAAGATTTCCCTTGTCGTCGTATTTGAGCGCGGTATCACGTCGAATCACAGCTTTTTTGTCCACTTGCTCAAACGTCGTAATCTCGGTATGGCGGATTTTTTGCTCTTTGTCGATTTTTGAGTCAATCGCGCTCAAAACGCTGATTGCGTATGAGACGAGGTCGCTCAAAAGCGAGTCGATTTCGGCAATGCGCGCTTTTATCGCCTCGACTTCAGTTCGGTTCTTGTTGATGTCGAAAAGCGAGATGCGGCGAATCGGGATTTTGAGCAAATGCTCGATGTCCTCGTCGTTAATCTCGCGGATAAGCTCTTTTTTGAATTTGACGAAGCCGTCGCGAACAGCCTTGTCAACGTCTTCGGCTGTTGTCTGCGTCTCGATTTTCTTGTAAAGGCGCTCTTCGATGAAAATGCGCTCAAGCGTGCGAAGGTGAAGCTTTTCCATCTGGGAGGCGCGCTCGGCAAGAAGTTCCTTCTTCAAAATGTCTTTCAGAGCCTCGGCGTGATACTGAATGACCTCAGTTACGGTCATTCGAACAGGCATATTGTCGCGGATTACGAGGAGATTGCACGAAATGCTCTGCTCGCACTCGGTGTAGGCATAGAGCGCAGGAACAACGTCCTTGGCATAAACGCCGCGCGGGAGTTTTATCTCGATGTTTGCTCTGTCGCTTGTGTAATCGTTAATCGACGAAATCTTGACGCGCCCAGCCTTAGCCGCGCTTTCGATGCTGTTCATCAGCGTTTCTGTCGTCGAGCCGAACGGAAGCTCTGTGATGACGATTTTCTTTTCGTCGCTCAAGTCCAGCTTTGCGCGAACGACGATTTTCCCCAAGCCGTCAGCGTAGGCTGAAACATCGCACAAGCCGCCCGTCGCAAAGTCAGGGTAAAGCGTGAACTTTTGCCCGCGAAGGCACTTTTTCTCCGCTTCGATGACTTCTTTGACGTTATGGCTCAAAATCTTCGTGCTCATTCCGACCGCGATGCCTTCCGCGCCGAGAATCAGCACGAGCGGCAGTTTTGCGGGGAAAGTCACAGGCTCTTTGTTTCGTCCGTCGTAGCTTGGAACGTAATCGGTAACTGTCGGCGAAAAGAGGATATCGCGCGCAAGGTTCTTTATGCGGCACTCGATGTATCGGGGAGCTGAAGCAGAATCGCCCGTGAACATATTGCCGAAGTTTCCCTGTTTTTCGATGAACAACTCTTTGTTCGCCAAGACGACAAGCGCGCCATAAATTGAAGCATCTCCATGCGGGTGGTATTTCATGCACTGACCGACAACGTTTGCGACTTTGTTGAACTTTCCGTCGTCTGTTTCAAAAAGCGTGTGCAAAATACGGCGCTGAACGGGCTTCAAGCCATCGGCAAGCTCAGGAATCGCACGGTCGCGAATAACGTAGCTTGCATAATCTATAAAGTTTTTCTCAAAAATATCTTTTACAAAAGCCATTTTCTTTCCTTTTCAAATCAGAAAAAGTGTTTCCTAAAGGTTTAGGAGAGCTTCCTAAAAGGTTAGGAAGAGTTCCTTAAAGGTTAGGAGAGTTTCCTAAAGGTTTAGGAATGTTTCCTAAAAGGTTAGGAGAGTTTCCTAAAGGTTTAGGAATGTTTCCTAAAAGGTTAGGAGAGCTTCCTAAAAGGTTAGGAATGTTTCCTAAATATTTTACAAAACAGCCCGCGGCTACTATGCATCGATGTCGTCGCTGAGGTTGTTCACGATGAACTCACGGCGTTCGGGCGTGTTCTTTCCCATATAGAACTCGAGCAAAGTCGGAATGTTCTTCATCACTTGGATTTCAATCGGTGTCAGGTGCATATCCTCGTGAATGAACTGCGAGAACTCGTGCGGGCTGATTTCTCCAAGTCCTTTGAAGCGCGTAACTTCAACGCCTGCTCCGAGTTTTTTCAGGCTCTTGTCACGCTCGTCCTCGCTGTAGCAATAGACGGTCTTTTTCTTGTTGCGCACGCGGAAAAGCGGCGTTTCAAGGATAAACACGTGTCCCGTCGTAACAAGCTCTTTGTAATAGGTGAGGAAAAATGTGAGAACGAGGTTTCGGATATGGAAGCCGTCGTTATCGGCATCGGTTGCGATGATAATCTTGTTGTAGCGAAGATTGTCGATGTAACTGGAAGCCTCATCTTTCACGCTGTCGTCTTTTTCGATTCCGAGCGCCATCATCAAGTTGCAAAGCTCGTCGTTCTTGTAGATGTCCTGCTGCTTTTTTCCGAACATATTCTCAGGCTTTCCTCTTAATGAGAAAATCGCCTGATTTTCAACGTCGCGGCTTCCAACCATTGACCCCGTTGCAGAATCTCCCTCAGTGATGAAAATCATCGAGTTCTCGCCTTTTTCGCCGTCGCCCAAGTGATAGCGGCAGTCTTTGAGCTTGTCGATTTTGAGCTGCGTTTTTCTTGTGGCTTCGAGCTTCTTTTTTCGCAAAGAGTTCAAATCTGTGCGAAAACTTTCGTTCGCGTTGATTTTCTCCTGCATCACTTTCGCGCTTTCGGGATTCTTGTGAAGCCATTCGTCAAGAGCCGCCTGCGTTTCAGAAACAATCCAAGAGCGGATATCGGTGTTGCCGAGCTTGTTCTTTGTCTGGCTCTCGAAAACGGGGTCTTTCACTTTGACGAGCAAAGCCGCATTCAAGCCGTAGCGCACATCTTCGCTGTGATAGCTCTTGTTGAAAAAGGCGTTTATTCCTTTTAAGAAGCCCTCTTTGAAAGCCGCCAAGTGCGTGCCGCCGTCCGCGGTGTACTGTCCGTTGACGTAGCTGAAATAGCTTTCGGTGTTGCTGTTTGTGTCGCCGTTAATCGTGTGCGTGAATGCAAATTTGAGCTTGTCGCCATTGTAAAAACCAACGTCGTAGAGTTTTGTGCCGTCCATTTCGTTGGTGAGCAAATCTAGAAGCCCGTTTTCGCTTTTGTAGGACTGCCCGTTGCAGATAAGCTCAAGCCCGCTGTTGAGATAGGCGTAGTTCCAAATGCGCTTTTCAACAAATTCCATATTGAACGCGTATTTTCCGAAAATCTCTGTGTCTGGCACGAACTCAAAATACGTTCCAGTTTTCTCACCGCGCGCGGCATCTCCGTTTAGCTCTTCTTGCAACTTTCCACGGATAAAACGCGCTTCGCAGTACTTGCCCTCGCGCACAGAGCGCACCACAAACTCAGAAGAAAGCGCATTAACAGCTTTTGTGCCGACTCCGTTCATACCGACAGAGAACTGAAAAACATCGTCGTTATATTTTGCGCCCGTGTTAATCTGAGAAACGCAATCAACAACCTTTCCCAAAGGAATTCCGCGCCCATAATCGCGCACTTTTACGCGATTGTTTTCTATTGACACTTCGATTTTCTTTCCATATCCCATGATGAACTCGTCAACCGAGTTGTCGATAGCTTCTTTTAAAAGGATATAGATACCGTCGTTCTGATTTGACCCGTTGCCCAGACGTCCAATATACATACCGCTTCGGAGGCGAATATGCTCCAAAGCGTCCAGATGTTTAATCTGTGATTCATCGTAGATAGCTTTTTTTTCTGGCATGCTGCATAATATAGCAGAAAACGCTCTTGTATGGCAAACAGTTTTGTGAAAAAAGATTTGTCAAACAGTTGACAACGAATTAAAAAAGTCAAGTGCTTTTTGATTTTTTTTGCTTCTGATAATAGCGAAATCTTAAAAAAAATTGTGATAAAAATAGCAGTGCAATGATTCAAAAATATTGAATAACTTTTGTGACTCTGTTAATATTAAGCCACTGTTCAAAAAATTGTATCATATATAAGAGCAAATTTTATAATAAGGTACAAAAAAAATGAACTGGAGGTATAAAATGAAAAAATCATTGTTTACTGTGGCTGTAGCAGCAGCAATGGTGCTTGGGCTTGCAGGATGCGGCAACAAGGGAGAGAAAGCAGCACAGACTTCTGGTGCTGAGTTCATTTTCAACAACGGAACAGAGCCTCAGTCTCTTGACCCGTCAAAGATTCAGGGTGTTCCAGAACATCGCTTGTACATGGCGTTGTTCGAGGGCTTGGTAGGCTACGACCCAAAAACTTGCGAAGCAAAACCAGGTGTAGCAGAGAGTTGGACATTGAGCGATGACGGCACTGTTATCACGTTCAAGCTCAGAGACACAACTTGGAGCGACGGAACTCCAATCACTGCACAGACATTCGTAGATTCATGGCTTTACTATCTCGCTCCAGAGACAGCAGCAGAGTACGCTTATATGCCAGCAGCTGTTATAAAAGGAGCAGAGGATTACAACGCAGGCAAAGCCGGAAAAGAAGCAGTCGGTCTTCGCGCTGTTGACGAGCACACATTCGAGGTTACTCTCGTAGGTCCTGTTCCATATGCAATCGATATGATGGCACACTACTCATTCGCACCACTTCCGCTTCACGCAATGCAGAAGTACGGCAATGACTGGACAAAGGCTGGCAACTTCGTCGGAAACGGTCCTTTCGTTCTTTCTGAGTGGATTCCACAGGATCATATCAGCGTAATTCCAAACGACAAATATTGGGACAAAGCAAACGTATTCCTTTCAAAAGTTACTTTCCTCACAATCGAGAACGAAACAACAGGATTTAACAAATACAAGAACGGCGAAATCGATTGGGACACAACAGTTCCTCTTGAGATGCTCGACGAGATTAAGCTCGACAACGATTATCACGTTTCACCTCAGATTTCATCATATTACTACGTCCTTAACGTGAACAACCCAGTTCTTGCTGATGTTCGCGTAAGAAAGGCTCTTGCAAAATCAATCAACCGTCAGGAACTTGTTGAAAAAGTAACAAAGGGCGGACAGATTGCTGCAACTTCATTCTGCCCTCCAATGTCCGGATACACTCCTGCTGCGGGCAATGAGTACAATGTTGCAGAAGCACAGCAGCTTTTGGCAGATGCAGGTTATCCGAACGGAACAGGTTTCCCGAAGATGTCTGTTATTTATAACACAAACGAGGGACACAAGAAGATTGCTGAGTACGTTCAGCAGGAATGGAAGAGAAACCTCGGAATCGATGTAGAGCTTTCAAACATGGAATGGGGAACATTCTTGGACGAAAGACAGCACAACAACTTTGAGATTGCTCGCGCTGGTTGGGTTGGCGATTACATGGATCCTTCAAACTTCCTTGAGCTTATGCTCTCAACATCAGGAAACAACGACGGACGCTACAACAATCCGAAGTACGATGAGCTTATCAAGAAAGCTGCTACAATGCAGGCTGGCGCAGAGCGTATGCAGGTCTTGCACGATGCAGAAGAGATTATGATGACACAGGATCAGGCTTTGGTTCCATTCTACTACTATGTTTCACAGAACATGATTAACCTTGACAAGTGGGACGGCTGGTACACTAACCCGCTCGATGTCCACCCATGGGTTGGAATCAAACCAAAGAACTAATAGGCTCTTAACAGCATATCGCTGAAAATATATACGAACGTATTGGGCTTATCCAACACGTTCGTATTATTATGTCCAGCACAAGCGTGCTGAAAAATCGAATGCTTGTATTCAGCCCCTTTGAATACAGGCAATCAAACACCTTGAATACAGTTAATCAAACATCTTGAATACAGTTATTCAGACACTTTGAATAGCCGTATTCGAAAAACTTGTACAAAAAATCTAACCGAAGAGGTCTTGTTTATGGGAAAATTTATCATACGGCGTCTTTTGAGCCTTATCCCGACAATGTTTCTAATTGTTACATTCAGTTTCTTTATCATTCGCATTGCGCCTGGCGGACCGTTCGCAAGCGAAAAAAAAGTAACGCCTGAGGTTATGGCAAATCTTATGCACAAATACCACATGGACGAGCCTCTCGTCAAACAGTATTTGCGTTATATGGTCGACGTGCTTCACGGAGATTTGGGTCCGTCATTCAAAAACAAAGATTACACAGTAAATCAGCTTATCGGACAGAGTATGCCGAACTCTATGGTTTTGGGTATCACAGCGCTTATCATCGCTGTCGTTCTCGGAACTCTCGTGGGATTGGCTTCGGCGGTGAAACAAAACAGCTGGGTCGATTATTCGGCGATGTCGTTTGCGTCTTTGGGCATTTCGATTCCGCTTTTCGTCGTCGGTCCTGTGGCGGTTCTTGTGTTTGCGATGAAGCTGCACTGGTTTCCGACTTCTGGCTGGATTACAGGAAGAGCGGGTATGATAACACTTGTTATGCCTGCATGCACTTTGAGTCTTTCTTATTTTGCATCTATTTCACGTCTGACACGCGCAAGCGTTCTTGAAGTGCTTCGCTCTGATTATATTCGCACAGCCCGCGCAAAAGGGCTTCACCCGACAGTGATTCTGATTAAGCACGTCTTGAAGGGCGCGCTTTTGCCAATCGTAACATATCTTGGACCGGCTTTCGCTGGTATCGTTACAGGCTCTGTCGTTATCGAGCAGATATTCCTCGTTCCTGGAATCGGCAACTACTTCGTAAAATCTGCTCTCAACCGTGATTACACGCTTATTTTGGGAACTGTTATCGTGTACTCGGTTATTCTTGTCGTAATGAACTTTATCGTTGATATTCTCTACGGGTTCTTGGACCCGCGTATCTCTTACAAATAAAGCAACAGGAAATCAAAGTGATGAATCTATTTAAATCCGCAAAGAAATCAAGAGGCACAAACGAGTTCAATCAGGAGATGAAAGCCGTTTCGCTTCACGCAGAGGCTTGGAAGCGTCTCAAGAAGAACAAGATGGCTTTGGTGAGCCTCTGGGTTGTCCTCTCATACGTTCTCGTTTCTCTTATCGCGCCAGTTCTTCCGCTCCACCCTTACGAAGAGCAGGTAATCGACCATATCAATTTGCGCCCGTCTTTCAAGTGCGCAGGAGACGTCATGGTCGAACAGAAAATCGCTTATTTCAACAAAGTGATGAAAAAGCAGAACCGCAAAACTTTGACAGAGGCAGAGCAAAAAGAAATCGAAGAGCTAAAAGAAGAGGTGAAATCAAACCCGATTCACCAGCGCCACTATATTCTTGGAACAGACGCACTCGGTCGCGATATGCTTTCACGCTCAATCTACGGCGGTCGCATTTCAATCACAATCGGCATCGTCGGAACTGTCACGGCTCTTATCATCGGCGTTCTTGTCGGCGCGACAGCAGGCTTCATCGGCGGTTGGCTCGACACGCTTTTGATGCGCTTCGTCGATATTCTCTATGGTCTGCCTTACATGCTTCTTGTTATCATCATGATGGCAATTCTCGGAAAGAGTATCGCTATTTTGTTCATTGCGATTGCTCTTGTTTCTTGGCTCACAATCGCGCGCGTCGTCCGCGGTCAGGTTATCAGCTTGAAGAACAGCGAGTTCATCGAAGCGGCTCGCTCAATGGGCGCAAGTCCTGTGCATATCATTATCCGACATCTTTTGCCAAACTGCATGGGCATCATCATCGCCTATGCAACACTTTCGCTTCCAAGCTTCATTATGAGCGAAAGTTTCCTCTCGTTCTTGGGTCTTGGTGTTTCAGCTCCTCTCGCCTCATGGGGAAGCCTTGTTTCTGACGGCGTCAAGGGCATGGAGCTTTATCCTTGGATTCTCATCGTGCCAGCTTTCTTTATGACAGTCTTCCTTTTTGCGATGAACTTCCTTGGCGACGGCGTTCGCGACGCATTTGACCCTCAGAGCAAAAAGAGAGTCTAAAAAAATCTTTGGAGAAAAATAATGACAGATGAAGTTATTTTGCAGGTCAAAGACCTCAAAACATATTTTTACACCGACGCTGGAATCGTAAAGTCTGTTGACGGCGTTTCATTCGACCTTCACAAAGGCGAAATACTCGGTATCGTAGGAGAATCAGGCTCAGGAAAATCGGTCTCAAACTTGTCGATTATGAACCTTATCCCTTCCCCACCGGGAAAAATCGAAAACGGTGAAGTGCTTTTCCATGGAGAAGACCTCTTGAAGATGTCGCAGAAAAAGCTCCGCTCTATTCGCGGAAACCGCATTTCTATGATTTTCCAAGACCCGATGTCTTCCCTCAATCCGTTCTTGCGCATTTCAACGCAGATGATTGAGACAATCCAGCTTCATCAGGGATTGAACAAAAAAGACGCAAAAGCAAAGGCTATCGAAATGCTAAAGCTCGCAGGAATCCCTGCGGCAGAAGAGCGAATCGACTGCTATCCGCACCAGTTCTCAGGCGGTATGCGACAGCGCGTAATGATTGCTATGGGACTTTCTTGCAAACCTGAAATCTTGATTGCGGACGAGCCTACAAGCGCTCTCGACGTTACAATTCAGGCGCAGATTATCGATTTGATGACCGATTTGACAAAGCAGCTCGGAACAGCCGTAATCATGATTACGCACTCGCTCGGCGTCGTTGCTGGCATGTGCGACACAATCAACGTTATGTACGCAGGTCGCGTCGTTGAGCACGGAGCGACAAAAGACCTCTTTGCTTCCCCGAAGCACCCGTACACACAAGGACTCATCAAGTCTGTTCCTCGTTTGGACAAAGAAAATGACGGACGACTCTTTTCAATCCCGGGACAGCCGCCGAACGTTATCGATTTGCCGCCATGCTGCCCGTTCTATCCGAGATGCGAAAAGGCAAAAGACATCTGCCGCAAAAAGTATCCGCCGCTCAAGCAGTTCGGTAACGGACACTGCGCATCATGCTGGCTCTACGCAGACGACAAGGAGGCTGAATAATGGAAAAAACAATCGACGAAAACGAGAATCTGCTTGAAGTAAAAGACTTGAAAATGCACTTCTTCAACGGAAAGACAGGACTTTTCGGCGGAGAGAAAAAATATACATACGCTGTCGACGGCGTTTCGTTTGAAGTGAAAAAAGGCGAGACAATGGGCTTGGTCGGTGAGTCCGGCTGCGGAAAATCAACGGTTATCCGCGCTATTGCCCAGCTTTACAAGCCGACAGCAGGAAGCGTTGTTTTTGAAGGAAAAGAACTCACCGAGATGAACAACCGCAGCCTTCTTGAAGCCCGAAAAGACATGCAGATGGTCTTTCAAGACCCATACGGCTCACTCGACCCGCGCATGACGACAGCGGAAATCATCAGCGAGCCGATGAAAATCTACCGAAGAGCGGGCATCATCAAAATGAGCGACAGCGAGATGAGCGACCGCGTTGATTCGCTCATGGAAAAAGTCGGACTTTCGCACTTCTTCAAGAACCGCTTTCCGCACGAGTTCTCAGGCGGTCAGCGACAGCGAATCGGAATCGCACGCGCTTTGGCTCTCCGCCCTCGCCTCATTCTTGCCGACGAGCCAGTTTCTGCGCTCGACGTGTCAATTCAGGCCCAAATCTTGAATTTGTTCAAGGACGTTCAGGAAGAGTTCGGACTTGCCTATCTTTTCATCGCGCACGACCTTGCGGTTATCAAGTACATCTCTGACCGCGTTGCCGTCATGTATCTCGGAAAAATCGTTGAAATCAGCGACAGCAAAGATTTGTACGCAAATCCGCTCCACCCGTACACTCAGGCGCTTTTGTCTGCCGCTCCTGTTCCTGACCCAGAAATCGAGGCAAAGCGCAAACGCATTATTCTCACAGGCGATGTCCCAAGCCCGAACGTTCAGAGGCAGGGCTGCTACTTCTATGACCGCTGTCCACGCAGAAGCGAGCATTGCAAGTTGAACCAGCCAGAGTTCGTCCAGAAGGGCGACGGCAAGACTGACCACAGAGTCGCTTGCTTCCTCTATCAGTAAGTATCAGATTTTTTTTAAAGGCGCATTTTTCTGATGCGCCTTTTTTGATAGTTTGTCATGACAATAGCTTCTACTTTTCAAAGCACTTCCATTTTTTTGCCAAAAAAGTTGAGTTTGCTCGGAATTTGAAAAAGGAAGCGATTTATTGAATGAGTATTGAAGCCTAGACGAAAAGGAAGTGATTTATTGAATGAGTCTTTAAGAATTTTCAAAAAGGAAGCGAAGTATTGAATGAGCATTGAAGAAATTCGCTCGGGGAAGCAAACTCAAATTGAATTTTGTCTCCCCGACGCAAAAGGAGACAAACTCAAAAATGTCATTCTGAGCGTAGTGAGCAAAGCGAACGAAGTCGAAGAATCTAGCAGCATAAACCACAAGCATTATGAAAAAGAAAACGCAGATTCTTCGACTCCACTTCGTTCCGCTCAGAATGACAGAAAAAAATGAGAAATGTTTACAACTTAGGCTCTATTTGGTATCATAGGACATATGAAATTACCAGCATTATCCCCATCGCTTCTTTCAGCGAATTTTTTTGATTTAGGAAAAGACATTGCAAAAATTGAGGCGTCCGGTGCGCCTTTTGTGCATATCGACGTTATGGACGGAATCTTCGTCCCGCAAATTACATTCGGACAGCCTGTCGTAAAGTCAATCAGAGGAAAAACAGATTTGATTTTTGATGTGCATCTTATGACAGAAAAACCCGAAAATCAAATAGACGCGTTTGCCGAGTGCGGCGCGGATTATATCACGTTCCATCTTGAAAGCACGGTTCACACAGACCGATTGATTTCGCACATTCACGAGCTTGGAAAAAAAGCGGGAATCGCGATTGTGCCGTCAACGCCTGTGAGCGCTCTTGAAAACATTCTGCCGCTTGTCGATTTGGTTTTGGTGATGACCGTGAACCCAGGTTTTGGCGGTCAAAAGCTCATTCCGTACTGCTTGGACAAAGTGCGCGATTTGGTTTCGCTCAAGATGAAACACGGATATAAATATCTTGTGTCAGTCGATGGTGGCGTTAACGAAAAGACGCTAAAAAGCGTTCTTGACGCAGGAACTGAGGTTGTCGTTTCAGGCTCTGCGTTCTTCAGCGGCTCTTTGGGCTGGAAATAAGGATTTTTCGCAATGAAGATTGTGCCAAAAGCAAAAATTACAGCATTAACGTTCTCTTTTTTTCTTGGCACATCATCAATGTTCGCGCTCGCTCCTTCAACAGAGCACGGTTATGAATCTTTTCGCCAAAAAGACTGGCAGAGTGCTGCGATTTTTCTTCGCCAAAGCGTGAATATGCCTTCGGAGCGGACGAGCGAGCTAGTTTATATGCTCATTGTTTCGGAGATTAACGCAAAAAATTACAAAAATGTCTTGCTTGACTGCGATTTGTTTTTGTCGCTCTATCCAAAAAGCGTCTACAGAGCGCCCGTGATGTATCAAAAAGCAAAATGCGCGTATTTGCGTGGCGAATATGATAATGCGCTTTTGTTTTTCAGCGATTTTTGCAACTCGAATGTCGGGCACGAGCTTTATTCTCAGGCGCTTTTCTGGATTGGAGAATCGTTCTTTGCGATGTACGATTTTGACAGCGCAAAGGAATTTTATGAGCGAATCGTTCTTTCTTTCCCTGATTCGCCAAAAAAAGAAGAAGCGCAACGGCGGCTTGAGGACATCTCTCATTACGAGCGCGAGGACAAGTTGCTATATCTTCTCAAAGTTACGGGAGAGGAATATCTTGCGGCAAAAGAAGATTACGAGCGAGAGCTAAAGATTTACAAAAACTCTGACATTGACGGTCTAAGGCAACGTATTCGCGAATATTCGGCGCAAATTGCGGAACTTGAGGCAAAGATTGCATCTATTCAGGCAGAAAACGAAAGCGCGAAAGCGGAGTTAAAAAACCGTCCTGTTGTTTCACCGACTTCCACCGTGCAGCAAAGTGCGGTTTTGCCACCAACAGGCGCGATTTCCGTTCCTGTGAAGGGAGGCGCAAAAACAGAAGAGCCTAAGGCAGAAGAGCAAAAGGCAACACAAACGCCTCCAAGACCTGTGATTGAGCAACCGAAAAAGCAGGTTGAGAAGAAAAGCGCGACAGGCATTATGACAGAATCAGAACTTGAAGCGCTAAAAGCAAAGGCGCTCAGAATTCAGGAAATGCTGAAAAACAGCGAATCTGAAACTGCGACAGAAGCTGAAAACAGCAGTGATAAAAATGAGAATGACGGAAAGTAGTGTATGAATATAACTGTGATTTTTTTAGTTTCGTGTCTCGTCATTCTTGCAGGTGGTGGAAGTGCTGGCGCTTTGCTCAAAAACAAGGCGAAAAACGAAAATCAGCCTGTTGAACAGAGCGCAGAAACAGCAGACAACAAAAAAGAAGCGAGCAAAAAAGAGAAAAAGGAAAAAGAGCAAAAGCAGCGTGATATTGCTGTCTCAAATGGAAAAATTGCTCTTGATATTTCTGCGAAAGACGGAAGCACAGGTATTTTTGTGCTTGATGAAAACGGCAAAAAACGCGGACTCCTTTCATATTCTGATGGATACGCAAGCAGTTATTTTGTTCTGCGAGCAGGAAGAAACCAGCACTTTTTGAGAGGAAGCCGAAGCGGGCGCGCTCAAAGCAGCATTCAAGAAACTGAATATGGCGCGCAAGTTTTTTATGATATTGAAAACACAGCGCAAGTTGCGATTGACTACACTTTCGTTGAAGATGAGGCAACGGTGTATGTTACAGCATTTATTACAAACACTGGAAAAACAAAGCAAGTCTATGCGCTAAAAGCAATTTATGATACATTCTTGGGCGAATCGAGCAAGGCGAACGCTTTTGACTTTTTGGGTCAGGCGATAAACTCTCGGCACAAGATTTCAACTGTGAAAAACGGGGACTGGATTATCAGCGCAAACCGCTCGTTTTCAATAGCATTCGTGGCTTTGGATAGTATGAGTCTTAATGCAGTCGAAGCGCTTACGATTGGAACTCCCGATGATTTTTCTTCTCGCAAGTGGATTCCTGAAATCACTGAAGGAAAATTGTTTTCATCAGTTCACTCGTTCAATGATTCTGCACTGGCTCTCAACTGGAAAAAGTCCGTTCTTGCACCGAACGAAACTTCTGTTCAGTCGTTCGTGATAAGCGCTGGCATAAAGGGAGAAAAGCCCTCTTTTATCGAGACTGCCGAAAAACTTCGCGCCGAACAGCAAGCACTCAATAATTCTAATGCTCAAACAGAGCAAGAAGAAATTGATGAAGATGATATTGTTGAAGTTATTGTCGAAAACAGCGAAGGCGATGTTCAGACGAGCAAAAACGAGCCTGCAGACACTGTCAATGATAACGCTGACAATAAAGAAATCGAAATCTCTGACTGGCAATTAGACCCAGTTTATATACAATCGCTTTTGGACAGAATTTCCGAACTTCAAGCGGATGGTTCTGTTGACCAAAGTGAAATCAGGCAGTTGAGCGAAGAACTCGATGCTATATTTTTAAAATTAAGGCAGAAAAAGCAATGAAACAACGAAATACTCTGATTATCGCACAAAATCTTTTGAGGAGACGCAAATTTTCAGATGCAATAACGCTGCTCGATTCAAGGCGTGAAATCTATCGTGACAGTTTTTCATATTATCTCACAATAGCAATCGCATATCTTTATCTTGGCGATATTGGCAATGCACGCAGTTATTTTCAGAGGGCTTCATCAATCGATGACAGCGACGTGAATTTGCTTTTGGGACAAGCGGTAATTTATCTTAGAAACGGCGATACAGACAAGGCGCTTGCCTATTATCTTGATGTTCTTGATAATGACCCAACAAATCCTGTTGCGAAAAACGCAATGGCATTTATCCAGAAAAACAGTGATTTTGAAACAATCAGCGCATGGGTCGATGACGGGCGCATAGAACAATTCTATCCTCCTCTTGGTGTGAATCCCGATGTTATGTGCATAGGCGCTATTCTTGGATTTTTGCTTGCAGCAGCACTTTTGATTGTTATTATTGTGCCTCGAAGTCTAAAAACTTATGGAAACAAAAACACTCACAAACTTTACCAAGCAATTGGTTATGAAAATTTTGAACTTTCAGCAACTGAAATTGCAGAAGCTAAAAATGCTGCTGAAAGTGGAGCGAAGCCAATAGATTATTATGACAATCTTTACAACAATATCACAAAAAATCTTTTGGATTCATACAGAAAAGGCATTAGCGACAATAAAGCACAAATTGAGTATAATCGTCTTATGCTTGACCCAAGCGCACCAGAAACACTAAAAACAAAAGCCTCAATGCTTATAGGCGTGCATATAAAAGAGCCTTCATTCAATGAATTTTTCAAAGGATACAAGGACTACAAGAGTTTTGCAGAAAAAATGCACGATGCAGAGGCGGCTGAAGGAAACTTCACAATTGACCAAGTTATTGATGGAGGAGAGCTTTATCGTAACTGTTGGGTTGTTTGGGGTGGACGCCTTAGTGCAATTTCTGTTGGAGATGATAATCTTGTGCATTTCATTTTGCATGTAGGCGAATACGGAAATGAATATCTTTCAAGAGATGCTTATGTTACATGTGTGAGCAAGATTCAACTTACTTCCATAACAGATGATTACATAATGGTGCTTGCAAAAATTACAGGCTTTAATGCACGAGGAGAACCGCTTATTGAAGCAAAAATGATTAATCAGCAATCTCCAAATTAAATTTTTTAGATTTTTTCTTTGAAAAAGCGGTCAAAAATTTAAATTTCCGCAATATTATATAGCAGAGGTTTTTAATGGCTAAAGCAAGTTCTAATACACAAGAATCAACAATGGTTGCCGACAAGGCAGAAAAATTAAAGGCTCTCGATGCTGCTTGTCTTCAGATTAACAAGCAGTTTGGAACAGGTTCTCTTATGAAACTCGGAGAGCAAACAAATGCTGCTGGAATCAATGTCATTCCATCAGGTTCTATTTTGCTTGACGAGGCTCTTGGAGTTGGTGGATATCCAAGAGGTCGTGTCATCGAGATGTATGGTCCTGAAAGTTCTGGAAAAACGACTCTTGCATTGCACGCTATTGCAGAAGCGCAAAAACTAGGCGGTATCGCAGCGTTTATTGATGCAGAACATGCCCTTGATCCTGTTTATGCAAAGAATCTTGGAGTCGATATCGACAACCTCGTAGTTTCTCAGCCAGATACAGGAGAACAAGCGCTTGAAATTGCAGATAAACTTGTAAGTTCAGGTGCAGTTGATATTATCGTAATCGACTCTGTTGCCGCTCTTACGCCGCAGAAAGAAATCGAAGGCGAAATGGGTGATAGTGTAATGGGACTTCAGGCTCGTCTTATGAGTCAGGCACTTAGAAAACTCACCCCTATTGTAGGCAAATCAAACTGCGTTGTAGTGTTTATTAACCAGATTCGAATGAAAATTGGAATTATGTTCGGGAACCCTGAAACTACAACTGGTGGAAATGCACTTAAGTTTTATTCATCAATAAGACTTGAAATCAGAAGAATCGAAAGTATCGATGGAAAGGGTGATGAAGAAGCGGCAGGAAACCGTATTCGTGTAAAAATCGTCAAAAACAAAGTTGCGCCGCCATTCCGCAAAGTTGAATTGGATTTGTATTTTGGAAAAGGAATTTCTGCAACTGCAAGTATTTTGGATTCAGCTGTAAAGCACGGGCTTGTTGATAAAAAAGGTGCTTGGTACGCTTACGGTGATGAAAAAATTGGACAGGGCAAAGAAAATGTTGTTCAGTATTTTGAAGACCATCAAGATTTCACTCTTGCAATGGAATCTAAAATACGCTCTCAAATTTTCCCTGGTCAAATATTGCGCACAAAAGAGGGAAATCCTATTTCAGATGCAGAACGAAGCGCAATTATTGCAGAATTGCACAGTCGCGGTGTAGGAGTTGGAGCAAAACCTAAAGATACAGAGGATAGTAAAGAAGAGCCTTCTGCATCTTCAGCACAAACTGAGAACATTCCTGCAAATGCAGAAGATTTAGCCACTGCAGCAGGAGAAATCTCAACAGAAGAAGCTCCATTCTAATGAGTGAAATCGTAGTTTTAGGACTCGGTACAAACAAAGTGTTCGGCACTCTTTCATGCAAAGATTTGCTAAAAGAAGCATGCCGAGCGCTTTCGTTTGTTCTTGATGATATAAAAGAATCTCCTGTATACCGCACAAAGCCAATGTATGTGAATGACCAACCAGATTTTTTCAATATGGTTGTTTCTGGTACTTATGAAAAAAGCGCATACGATTTGCTTTTTGAAATCCATAAAATAGAAGAATCACTTGGACGAAATAGGGCAAAAGAAATTAGATTCGGACAAAGGTCGCTTGATATTGATATTGAAATATTTGGTTCACAGGAAATCTGTTCAGAATCACTACAAATTCCTCATCCACGCCTCTTAGAACGCGCGTTTGTTCTTTTGCCACTTGTGGATTTAATTAGCGAAAATGAAGTTATAATTCCAAATGCAAATAAATACATTTCTGCATTATCAAAAATTGGCATAAACGGTGCAGAAAAATTAGGAGAACTCTAAAAAAAATGGCAGAACATATTTTTAGAGCAGGGAATTATGAAGGCGCATTAGATGTGCTTTTAAAACTAATTCATGACAATAAAGTGAATATCTATGATATTCCAATTGCAACAATAACAGACCAATTTCTTGATTATCTTGACTCACTAAAAGAAACAGATTTAGAAGATTTGTCTGATTTCTATAGCTTGGCAGCAAAATTGATTTATATAAAAAGCAGAATGATGCTACCTGCTGGAAATGACTTCGAAGATGATATTTTTGATTACGATGAAGACCCCCGTCAAGAACTCGTAGAAAAACTTATTGAATATCAGAAATTCAGAAAACTATCAGCATTGATGGAATTGAATGAAGATATTTCAGAATGGAGATTTGAAAGACAAAATATCGAACGATATTTGCCAAAAAGTTCTGACGGATGGGAAAAAGTTAATGCAACAGAAGTTCTATCTTCACTTCAAAAAGTTTACAAAAAACTTATGGAATCTGTATCTGATACAAAAATTCTAGATGTATACGAAGAAATTTCTGTAAACGAAAAAATCACTCTTATGACTGAGCTCATGAGCAGAAATGGTTTTTGCATGTTTTCAGAACTTTTGACAAGAATGGGCAATGCACTCGATATGATTTGTGCTTTTATGGCTGTGTTAGAAGCTGTTAAGTTCAGACTTGCTGTAATTTATCAGCATAAACTCTTTGAAGATATAAAGATTTGTCCTCGTGAAAAAGACAATGTTATTACAAATTTAGAGGAACACTGATATGCCACAAGACAATAATGAAAATAATTTTGAAAAAGAAATTGCACTAGTTGAAACAGTCCTTTTTCTAGAAAGTGAACCTAGAAGCATATCATCAATTTCACATATTTCACACCTTCAAGAAGAAATCGTTTCAAATGCAATCGAAAATCTCAAACAAAAGTATCGTGCAGAAAACAGTGGTATTCAACTCGATGAAATTGCTGGTGGGTGGATGCTAGTTCCAAAAAAAGAAACTTGGGAACTAGTTAGAGAGCGTTATGGAAACAAAAATGAGGGAAAACTTAGTAAAGCAGCTCTTGAAACTTTATCGATTATCGCATATTCTCAGCCTGTAACTAGAGCTGAAATCGAAGCAGTTCGAGGTGTAAGTGCAGATAATATGATTAGACTTCTTATAGAGCGAAAACTTATCTGCGAGGTTGGAAAAAAAGATATTCCAGGACATCCAACAGAGTTCGGTACAACAGACGAATTTTTGAAATATTTCCATCTTAATAGTATCGCTGATTTACCTAAATTAGATGAAGCGGAAGAAGAGAGGTTTACCCTTGCAAGATGACAAGATGCGATTGCAACTTTTTTTAGCAAAATGCGGAGTTGCAAGTAGAAGAGCATGCGAAAAAATTATACTTGACGGTCGTGTCAGTGTAAACGGTGAAATAATTTCTATTTTAGGAACAAAAGTTTATACAAACGATAAAATTTTAGTTGATGGAAAACAAGTAGAAATTGAAGCAAAGAAGCGATACATACTATTGAATAAACCTGCAGGATATGTTTGTTCAATGGCTGATGAAAAAGGACGACTCATTGCAGCTGATTTACTAAAAGATACTTATTCAGAACGTCTATATAACGTTGGACGTCTCGATATGTATAGCACAGGACTTATCATTTTCACAAATGACGGACAATTTGCCTCAACATTATCTCACCCAAGCGCTGAAATTGAAAAAGAATACGAAGTTGAATCAAGTCTTCCGCTTCCAAGAGATTTAGCAGAAAAATTTTGTTCAGGACTAAGAATTGACGATATTTTCTATCGCGCAAAATTTGCCAAAGAAATTAACAGTCATAAAATTCGTATTACATTAATTGAAGGGAAAAATAGAGAAATACGACGAGTTTTTGAACATTTAGGAATTGGGATTCGAAAACTTCAAAGAATAAGAATCGGAAACATCACAATTGATTCTTTAAAAGAATCACAATTTAGAGAACTTACTGCCCAAGAAATTAAAGGGCTTATGAATCTTTGCAAAACTAACTAGAGAGGTTTTTATGGTTATAGCAATAGACGGACCTGCAGGAACTGGAAAATCCACGATAGCTCATATTATCGCGGAAAAACTTGGTATAACATATTTGAACAGTGGAAGTTTCTATCGCGCAATTACACTTGCAACATTAGAAAAGAACATTGACATAACTGATGACAAAACACTTATAGATTTCGCAAAAAAACAGCAACTTGATTATATAAACGCAAGACTTGTATTAAATGGAACTGATGTTGAAGACAAACTGCACTCAGATGAAGTAGATTCAAGAGTTTCAAAAGTATCTTCGATTCCAGAAATTCGACATTTTGTTAATGCAAGACTACGAGAAATCACACAAAGTCAAAGTATAATTTGCGAAGGACGCGATATGACAACAGTCGTATTTCCTAATGCAGATTACAAATTCTATCTTGATGCATCTATTGATGTGCAGGCAGAACGCCGATTTAAGCAGGGTGTCAGCAATCTTTCGCTTGAAGAAATAAAAGAAGCAATACGAAAAAGAGATGAAATTGATAAAAATAAAAAAGAAGGCGCACTAAAAAAGGCAGAAGATGCGATTTATCTGGACACGTCGCTATTGACCATAACGCAGGTTTGTGAGATAATTTTAGGCAAAATACACGTATAAGGGTTTATTATGGAACAGATGGAAGTGGAAAAGAATGAAGCTACAAAAAACTCCATTCAGACACAATTATTTGAAGAGTCTCTGAAAAGTCTCGGTGCTTTGGAAGATGGTCAGTTGGTTGAAGGTACAGTCGTTGATGTAACGGCAGAGTACGTTTTTATTGATATCGGCTACAAGTCAGAAGGCAAAATTCCTGTTGCAGAATTTGCTGGTAACTTGCCAGAAGTCGGTGAAACAATTACAGTCGTTCTTGTCCGCAAAGACGGACGAGGTGGACCTGAAGTTTCAAAATCAAAAGCAGATGCAAAACAGCTTTGGAAAGATTTGCGAAAAGCATTTGATGAGAAACTTTCTGTAGAAGGTGTCATCGAAAAAACTGTAAAAGGTGGTTTTGAAGTAAATCTCGGTGGAGATATTCACGCATTCCTTCCTATTAGCCAGTCAGACAGCCAGAAAGTTGAGAAGCCTGAGAAATTATTGGGATTGAAAGCAGAATTCTATATTGAACGCCTTTTCTCAGATAACAAAGCAAACGTTGTCGTAAATCGCAGAAAGTATCTTGAAGAGCTTATTGAGAATAATCGTGAGAAATTTTTTAAAGAAGTTAACATCGGTGATACCGTCAAGGGAACTGTAAAGAGCTTCACGAGTTTTGGTGCATTCATCGACCTCGGTGGATTTGACGGACTTCTTCATATTAATGATATGAGTTGGGGACACGTTACTCGCCCGAAGGACTTCGTTAAGAAAGGACAGGAAATTGAACTCAAGGTTATTCGCCTTGATCCTGCAGAAAAGCGTATTAACCTCTCGCTCAAACATTTCTCAGAAGACCCTTGGGTTCACTTTGAAGAGAAATATCATGTCAATGATGTTGTTTCAGGACATGTGACAAAGTTGACAGAGTTCGGTGCATTTATCGAGCTTGAAGAAGGTATCGAAGGTTTGGCACACATCAGCGAATTCAGTTGGACAAAGAAAATCAGTAAGCCATCTGACATGCTCAAACCTGGTGATGAAGTAAAATGCATGATTTTGGGATATGACATTCAGGCTGGAAGAGTATCTCTTGGCTTGAAGCAGGTTACTCCAAATCCATGGGATACAATCAATGAAAAGTATCCAGAAGGTACAAAACTTACAGGAAAAGTTGTAAAGATTACAAACTCTGGTGCATTTGTACAACTTGAAGAAGGTATTGACGGTTTCCTTAATTCAGATGATATTTCTTGGACAAAGAAAGTTAAGCATCCAGGAAGTGAACTTACAGAAGGACAGGAAATCGAGGTTGTTGTTATCAACTGCGATACAGAACAGCACAGAATTAAAGTTGGTATCAAGCAGCTTAGCGATGACCCATGGCAGAAGTTTGCCGATGAATACAAGCCAGGTTCTACACTTGAAGGTGAAATCACAGCAATTAATGAGTACGGTGTATTCGTAAAAGCTCCAGGTGGAATCGAGGGTCTTGTAAACAAGAGTAACCTCAGCGATGATAGAAACGTACCTTTTGAAGAAGCTGTAAAAAATTACAACGTCGGTGATAAAATCAATGTTTATGTTGTAGACGTAAATGTTGAGCGCGCAAGGGTTGCATTCTCTGTACGTGAGTTCAAAAAGAAGCAGCAGCGTGATGAACTTTCTCAGTATATGTCATCAGTAAATGATGATGACGAGGGAGCATTTACACTCGGCGATTTGATGAATCAGAAAAAGGAAAGTAAATAAAATATTTGATTAGGCACTGGACATTAATCGATGGTTGGTTTGAAAAATCTCAATTCGTTGGGGCTTGATAAATTACAAATACTGATTGATGTCAGTGCTAAAATCAATTCAAACTATTCCGATTTAAATGCATTGTTGGTTTATATTCTTGAATCAGCAATGCTTCTTGTGGAATGTGAATCTTCATCGCTACTTCTCGTTGATAAAAAAACGGATACACTTCATTTTTCTGTAGCATTAGGGCCTAAAGGCGCAGAAGTAATGGACATTCCTGTTCAATATGATAGTATTGCAGGTTGGGTAGCCAAAAATAATAAACCGTTGATTGTCAATGATGTAGCTCGTGACCCACGATTTTTCTCAGATGTTCAAAGAAAATCTGGATATGTCACGAACAACATGGTTGCAATTCCAATGCGCCTAAATGATTTGTGCATTGGAGTAATCGAGTTACTAAATAAGAAAGAACAAGAGCTTTTCACCGAAAATGACCTTGCTATGCTTGAGATTTTGAGCACGCAAGCAAGTATCGCATATCAAAACGCGTCAACATTTCAATCCGCACAAAATGTCATATCAAGTCTAAAAGATTCATTGCTTTCATCAAGTGAATACCATACATTTGTAGCAAAAAGTCCTTTAGTCCTTGAACTTTTGCGTGTTGTGAAAGAAGTTGCTGATACAAATTCATCGGTACTAATAATGGGTGAAAGCGGAGTTGGCAAGGAACTTTTTGCAGAACAATTACACTTAAACAGTAGTCGTCGCAATAAGCCTTTTGTTCGTGTTAATTGTGCAGCACTTTCTCCAGCTTTGCTTGAGAGTGAATTGTTTGGTCACGAAAAAGGTGCATTCACAGATGCAATTACAACACAAAAAGGACGTTTTGAAACAGCAGATGGAGGAACGTTATTTCTTGATGAAATAGGAGAATTGCCTCTTTCATTGCAATCAAAACTGCTTCGAGTTTTGCAAAACCGTCAATTCGAGCGCGTTGGTTCAAGTCAAACACTTTCGGTTGATGTGCGAATTGTTGCAGCAACAAATCGTGACCTAGAAGCAATGGTACGCGCAGGAACATTCAGAAGTGATTTATATTACCGATTGAATGTTTTGCCACTCAGTGTTCCTCCTTTGAGAGACAGAAAAGAGGATATTCAGCCTCTTGCTCTGTTTTTTATGAAAAAGTTTAGCGATGAAACAAAAAAGAATTTCGAAGGGTTTTCGCCAAGTGCTATAAACGCACTTTATGGATATTGTTGGCCAGGAAATATTCGCGAACTTGAAAACTCTGTAGAAAGAGCCTGTGTTCTTGGAACACCACCATATATCCAAGAGCAAGATTTACGCATAAAGAACGGAATTGTTTCTGACACAGCATCTACAGCAGATTCAATTGCAAATCAAATATCAGATTTACCGATTGAAAACGATAGAACACTGAAAAATGCTGTTGACAAGTTCAAAAAAGCATATATCAAGCAGATTTTGATTGAAACTGGTTGGAATCAAACAAAAACTGCAAAAATTTTGGGCATTCAGCGAACATATGTCTCAAGATTGCTTAATGAACTGCATATTCGTGAAGAAAAGTGATTAAAAGAGGTAATTTACTATGTCTGACACAAATGTTTTGAATTTTTCAAGCAAAAAAGAGGAAGAAACAACTGCTCTTTCTTCAATGGACGCTTTTTTGTCCTCAAATCAGAAAGTTTTGATTTCTATTGTAGTCGTTGCCGTAGTTGCAGTAATAGCGGCAATCGCAGGAATTACATTTGCTGATTCAGCAAAAGAAAAGCAACTTTCTGCGATTGACAAAATTTCTTATATGCTGACTCAAAAATCAGCATCGCTTTCTGACGAAGAACTTGAAACACGCAGAAACGTCGCTCTTAACGGATTGAGTGCTTATACTTCAAAAAAAGGCATTGCAGGTATTCGTTCAAATATGCTTGCAGGAGATATTTATTATCAGAGCGCAAAATTTGAAGATGCAAAAAACGCATATCTCAAGGCAGCTTCAGCATCTCCAAAAGCATACACAGCACCAATCTGCTATTACAACGTTGCACAATGCTTCGAGAACCTTAATGATAACGAAAACGCAGTTGTTTACTATGAAAAAGCAGAAAGCTATAGTGACTTTGCTATGCTGACACATACAATTTTCAATATTGGCCGTGTAAAAGAAAGCATAAAGGATTATCAGGGCGCAAAAGAAGCATACACAAAGCTCGCAGAAAAATATCCTGATGACAGCTGGACAAAAATTGCAAAGAGCCGCTTGCTTGATTTCGAGATTAAGGGAATCGCTCAATAATTTTTACCCAAAATTATGAACAAGGCTCTGATGAATAGGTACAAACGGTTTTCATATACAAAATCTCTTATATTCACATGCCTTGTTTATATTCTTGCAAGTTGCGGAGTTGATGAAGTTTTTTATCTTAATGCTCCAACTATCGCCTATAATATTCCAACATACCAAACAAGCGATTACAATGCAAAATACATATCATTCAGAACAGAAGAAGACCAAGACGATGGTGGAGATTACACTTTTGACGGAACTGGTGTGTATTACAAAATCTACAACAATTATTCAACAATGGTTTCAAGAAACTCCGCCATTGCCTCTATAAATACATCAAGTAATTCTTCCGAAGCTGCCACACGATTGATTGACACTTACGGCTATAAGGCACTCGGCTCGAAATCTGTTTCAGGAGGAACACTAGGCACACCTCTCATTTCAAACAGTGGAAATGACCGCTCTGTCTACATTCGCCTTAGCACATACGGCACTTATAATTCATTTTCATCAGAGCTATACACACCGAAAATCTTATTTGGCACAAACAGCGATGATGGTTCTGTACCAACTTACATTCCAATGAGAAACGGAAATTCAAAGTCATTTGATTTTGGACGAAGCATATCGGACGGTTTTGACACATCAAGAGACGCCGTTCCTACAAGTTCTGACGATGACACAGTATACGGCTCATTTTCAACATCTGACACTTGGTATGTCGACCTCTATGCTGTTGCCGAAGGGCACGACAACTCTTTCAGACAATACTACAGTCTTGTGCTTCACTTAGGAGCAATTCCGATTATTGCTGGTGCAAGCGAACAAAACTAATGGAAATCAAAATGAAAAAAAACGTGCTTATAGCCATATTATGCGCATTTTTTTCAATGCGCTCATACTCTCTTGACACCTGTGCAAAAATCGAACAACTGGAATTATTCAAAAAAGCATATCCAGACATAACTTTCAACAAAATATGGGACAATGAAAAAGAAGATTACCTCATTCTTGTGCATATAGATGGGCAACCAGAATACGAAAGCGAAGAGTTTTATTGGGCAGACGGCAAGCTTTTGCCTGAAGAAAAACTTTGCGACAAGGAAAAATACACACCAATTCTCTATCACTACCCTGCTGATATCGACGACCCTGAAAAAATGTCAAAAGTACAAAGAGAATCACTAAAGCAAGAATGTATTGATGAAAGTCAAAAAGAGACCGGCAGCCCAATGTTTTTTTACGATTATCTTTACGACAGCTTTGAGCGCGCAAAACTTGAAACACACATAACCAAAATCTCATATTTGGGTTTGACGATGAAAGTACACAAAAAAATCGTAGAACCAGCCAAGCGTGTTGAAAAGCGAATTCGACAAGCTGCAAAAACAAACAAAACTGTTCAAACATTCCTCAAAGAACTAACAATTGATGCATTTTTTTGGCGCGTGATAAAAGGTACTGACCGAAAATCTTTTCATTCGCTTGGGATAGCAATCGATGTTTTGCCAAAAAACTTGCACGGAAAGCAAACTTACTGGGCTTGGGCAAAAGACAAAATTGGTGAAAATTGGGCGCTGTTGCCGTTTTCACAGCGTTGGTTTCCGCCAAAAGAAGTAATTGAAGCTTTTGAAGCAGAAGGTTTCATTTGGGGTGGAAAATGGGGAATTTGGGACACAATGCATTTTGAATATCGCCCCGAAATCCTTTTGTACAATAAAAATAACCAAAATATCATCAAGGAATAAAAATGCCAGAATTAACAGCAGGTCTCGACGAAAAATCCGCGCTCAAAAAACAACTTTCCGTTGTTTTCTCACTTGCCGTCCCCGCAATGCTCGCTCAGCTTTCGTCAATCATAATGCAGTACATCGACGCTGCAATGGTCGGACGGCTCGGCGCGAACGCTTCAGCAGCAATCGGCGTTGTTTCATCTTCAATGTGGCTTATCTACGGCGTTGTGAGTGCGTGCTCAACGGGATTTTCTGTGCAAGTCGCGCAATGCGTTGGTGCAGGAAAAATCGAGCGCTCGCGGCAAATCACAAGGCAAGCAATAATGCTTGTTATAGCGATTTCTGTGTTTTTGACCATAATCACAGCATTGTTGAGCAAAATTCTTCCGCATGCACTTGGCGCAGAGGAAGCAATCGCAAAAGACGCAACGGCGTATTTTTTTATCTTTGCGCTATCGCTTCCGTTTGTTATGCTAGTAAGCCTTTTGAGCGCGCTCCTTGAATGTAGCGGAAATATGAAAGTGCCAAGCATTTTGAACGCCCTACTCTGCGCGCTCGATGTTGTTTTTAATGCAATCTGCATTTTTGGCTTTCATCTTGGTGTTGCAGGAGCGGCTCTCGGAACATTGCTTTCTGAAGTTGTGGTAACAGCGTTGCTTTTTTATTTTGCGCTCTTAAAAACTCCAGCACTCCGCTTTACACAAAGCGAAAATTGGAAAGCCGACCACGAATGTGTGCATAACGCGCTAAAAATCGCAGTTCCGATGGCGTTCGACCAAATCGCGCTATGCGGTGCACAAATCGTAACGACAGCAATCGTCGCGCCTCTTGGCACAATCGCACTCGCAGCAAACTCGTTCGGCGTAACGGCGGAAGCATTCTGCTATATGCCAGCCTACGGCATCGGAGCGGCAGCAACCACGCTCGTGGGACAAAGCGCAGGAGCACAAAAGCCGCGGCTTGCAAAACGCTTTGCGTGGCTCTCAGTTGGGCTTGGAATTGCAATGATGTTTTTCACAGGCGCAATTATGTACGCAGCCGCTCCCGCAGTATTCGCATTTTTAACACCAGACCAAGACGTTTGTGAACTCGGTGTAAAAGTGCTCAGAATCGAACTTTTTGCCGAGCCACTTTTTGGTGCATACATCGTTGCTTCAGGCGCACTCCGCGGAGTTGGCGACACGCTAGTTTCTGGCATTATGAACCTTGTTAGCCTTTGGGGAGTCAGAATCACACTATCGTTTATCCTTGCTCGCACAATGGGACTCAAAGGCGTTTGGATTGCAATGTGCGCAGAACTTTGCTTCAGAGGAACGCTCTTCTTAATCCGACTTTCAATGCAAAAATGGAAAAAATTGTAAAACTACAGCTTTATTCTTGTGCAAAAGTTTTCATCTGTTTCGTGATGAATGTATGCGCCGTTTTTCTGCATAACCTTTAACGAAGCGGGGTTGTCTTTATGAACAAAAAGATAAGCCTCGCTGTCTTTTGTCTTTGTTTTTAACACTTCAAGAGCCAACTTCAAGCCTTGAGTGCCTAATCCTTTGCCGCGATATTCTTTTTTGATTCCGTAGCCGATGTGTCCGCCTGTAACTGTCTTCAAAAACTCATTGAGTTCTGGGCGGATTCTATACATTCCCACAATTTCGCCATCACGCCACAAAAGATAATCAAATTGTTTGACCATTCCCTCTTCCAAGCCCTCGCCTGTTACAAACTGTCTTCGACGTGGAATGTATAAAGACAAAAAATTCTCCCAACTGATACCGTGGCTCAAATTTGTAAAGCCGTTTTCGTTTTCAGCCAAATCGCGAATGTAAAGCCACTCTTTTTTTAGGATTTCCTCATCGCCCTCAAGCACAAACTCTTTCAGTTCAATCATTCTTTCTTCCTTTAGCAGCAAAGATACTTAAATATATATAAAAAAAATTGCCGTAGCAATACACTACAAAGCAAAAAACTACCCCCTCGCCTACTAGGAGAGGGGGTCTCAGGTGGTGAGGTTACTCACCGTGATAGTTAATCAGCGTTGTAACTTTGGTTGGAGCTAGGGATTTGTCATAATCCAAATCAGGAAGACCGATAACTCCGAAGAACTCGTCCACAATGCCGCCGCCCTGCTCAAGAAGATTTCGAGCCGCTGCGAAAGTTCCGCCTGTTGCCACAAGGTCATCGATTACGATGTAATGCGCGCCCTTTTTGATGTCTTCAATGTGCGCTTCAACTGTTGCAGTTCCATATTCAAGCGCATAAGAACAAGAATAAACTTTGCCAGGGAGCTTGCCCTTTTTGCGAATAAGCACAATCGGGATTCCGAGTCTGTCTGCCAAAGGTGCGCCAAAAAGAAAACCGCGGCTTTCAATACACGCGATACCATCAATATTTTTGTCTTTGTAAAGCTCAACCATGCGGTCTATGCAATACTTGAAAGCGTCAGGATTCGCCAAAACGCTAGTGATGTCATAGAAAAGGATTCCCGGCTTGGGAAAATCTGGAACGCGGCGAATTGCGCCGTCTAGAAGTTGCTCTGTCATAACATTCCTTATTATAGTAAAATACTACACTCTTTTCAACACCCATTATTCCAAGCATTGAAAAAAGCAAAATCTATTTCACCACAGTGCGAATCGAGCCCATCAAAAGCCGCTTTTCTCTCGTGTCTTCGAGCATGGCTTTTAGCTTGTCGGCGTTTTCTGTGTCGATTGCTTCTCTGAACGCTTGCATTTGAGAAACAAAATTGTCGATGTGAGCGCAAAGTTTTTCTTTGTTCGCAATAAAAAGCTCCGTCCAAAGCGGCGCGTTAATCATAGCAATGCGGGTCAAATCCTCGAAAGAGCCGCCGCCGAACGCCGTAATTGCGCTGTCTTCCGCGCTTTCCACCAAAGCCGACGCGATGACGTGGCAAAGCTGAGATGTAAAGCCGATTTTGTAATCGTGAGTGTCCGTCGTGGTTTCGGTGATGCGAGAAAACCCCATCGCAGTGATAAGAGAGCGCATAAAATCAAGGTTTTCGCTCTTGTTGCGCGCAGTCGGACAAAGAATGTAGTTGTGATTCACAAAAAACTGTGCATTCGAGTTCACATAGCCCTCTTTTTCACCTCCTGCCATCGGGTGCCCGATGATGAAATCAACATCATCGCGAAGAGAAAGCTCGCCCTCAAAAATGCCCTTCACGCCCGAAATATCCGTGATAATAGAGTTCGCCTTGAAATCCTCGCGGTGTTCCTTCAAAAACGCAACCGTCGCGTGCGGATAAAGACAAATAAAAACCACATCGCACTTTTTGAGCATATCGCCCACTTTGTCGCTCGTGAAAGCCTCGTCTGCCACGCCCTCTGACGTTGCCATCGACAAACACGCCGTGCTTCTGTTGCACACAAGGATTTTCCCCGTCGAGCCGTTCTGGCTCAAAATATTTTCGCGGATACTCTTTGCAAAAGAGCCGCCCATAATTCCCAATCCAACAATGCCGTAAGTTTTGTTCTTCAGTTCCATAGCGCTATTATAAAACAAATGCAGTGATAATACAAATGTTTGAGCAAAACTAAATTTTTTCTTCAAAAAAAGACTCCCGCACCGTGCAGAAAGCAATTTTGCTTCAAAAAAAGACTCCCGCACCTTGCGCGAAGCCGTTTTGCTACAAAAAAAGCCTCCTGCATCGTGCGCGAAGCAATTTTGCTAAAAAAAAAGCCTCCTGCATCGTGCAGGAAGCCGTTTTGTTTCTAAAATGAGCTCCTGCATGTTGCAGGACTTCATTTTATTAAATTATACTGCAGAAACTATTCAGCGTGGATTGAAGTGTTTTTCACGATAACGTCGTGTGCGCTTCCTTCCTGAATCGTAACAGGAGAAACAAGAGTAATCTTTGCTTTCTGCTGTAATTCCTCGATAGAAAGCGCGCCGCAGTTGCTCATCGTGTGTGTGATTTTGCGGATTGTGAGAGCCACATTGTCGTGCAAGTGTCCCGCATACGGAACGTAGCTGTCAACGCCTTCCTCAAAGCTCAAGCCCTTCTTTCCGCCGAGGTCGTATCGCTGCCAGTTTCTAGCGCGGTTAGAGCCTTCGCCCCAGTATTCTTTGACGTAGTTTCCGTTGATAACGAGCTTGTTTGACGGAGATTCATCGAAGCGTGCAAAGTAGCGACCGAGCATAACGAAATCCGCGCCCATCGCAAGAGCAAGCGTGATGTGATAATCCTGAACGATACCGCCGTCAGAGCAAATCGGGATATAGATGCCTGTCTTTGCATAATACTCATCGCGAGCCTTTGCAACCTCGATTGTCGCAGTCGCCTGTCCGCGTCCGATTCCCTTTTGCTCGCGGGTGATACAGATTGAGCCGCCACCGATACCGATTTTCACGAAGTCCGCGCCGTTCTCTGCAAGGAACATAAAGCCGTCGCGGTCAACCACGTTTCCAGCACCAACTTTGATGTTCGGATAAGCTGCGTGAAGCTCCTTCAATGCACGGCTCTGGAACTCGCTGTATCCCTCGCTTGAGTCCAAGCAGAACACGTCCGCTCCCGCTTCAAGAAGAGCTGGAACGCGCTGCATATAGTCGCGAGTGTTGATTCCCGCGCCAACAATGTATCGCTGCTTTGAATCGAGGAGTTCGAGCGGGTGTGCTTCGTGCGTTGAATAATCCTTTCGGAAGACGAGGCTGACGAGGTTGCCGCTTGCGTCTACGATTGGAAGCTGATTGACCTTGTTGCTCCAAATAAGCTCGTTTGCTTCAGAAAGCGTAATGCCGTCTTTGCCTGTGATGAGGTCTTTGAGCGGTGTCATATACTCACAAACCTTTGCTCCCTCTGGGCAGTGGTGCAAACGGAAATCGCGGCTTGTGATAATGCCCAAGAGCTTTCCGTGAGCCTCGCCGTTTTCGGTAACCGCAACAGTTGAGTGCCCTGTTTTGTTCTGCAAAGCCACGAGTTCTTCAAGCGTCGCGTCTGGGCGGATATTTGAATCAGATGTAACGAAACCCGCCTTGTAGCTCTTTACGCGGGCAATCATTGCGGCTTGGTCTTCAATGGACTGAGAGCCGTATATAAAAGAAATGCCGCCTTCCTTTGCAAGCGCGATTGCGAGCTTGTCATCGGAGACGGCCTGCATAACGGCAGAAACCATCGGAATGTTCATAGAAAGCGGACACTTTTCGCCGTTCTTCTTGTCAAACTTGACTACAGGCGTTTTTAGCGTGACGCGGTCAGGCGTGTAGTCAGCAGGCGTGTAGCCAGGAACAAGAAGATACTCGCCAAATGTGTGAGACGGTTCATCAAAAAAGTAAGCCATTGAAGTTTCTCCTAAAAAATATATTTTTGCGATTATATGAAAAATGTGCGTCGAGTGTCAACGATTTTTTTCACAGACTTTCAAAGCCTTTCTCATTTTGAGCGCAACAGCAAAAAATCAACATATATATTCGCAATCAGTCATTGAGCGAAGTCGAAATGACCGATTTTCTATCTCTACCCTTTCTATACTCTTCCAATACACTTCACTACCCCTTGATTACTCTTGTCATCGCGTCTTAAATCATCTGCAAAACTTGATTTCTATTGACATAATTTTTTCTTTCGTGATATATTTTAGTCCCCGTATATTGTGATTTCGGCGACTGCTCATCGTCGAAAACGCCAGAAGCAGATGCTATGCGGAAGGCGCAATATTTTTTTGTTAAGGTACTATCGATGAAAACTATTTTCGTAAACGAAAGCGCACAGAAACGCAATTGGTACATCGTGGACGCTGCTAACAAGCCGCTCGGACGCGTTGCGGCAGCAGTTGCGGCTGTTCTTCGCGGAAAAAACAAGGCTACTTACACACCAAACCAGAACATGGGTGATTATGTAGTAGTTATCAACGCTGACAAAGTTGTTGTAACAGGCAACAAGCCAGATGCAATGATGTATCGCCATCACACAGGATTCGTTCACGGTCTCCGCGAGTTCTCATTCAATGAATTGCTCACTCGCCACCCAGTTGACCCATTCCGCCGCACTCTTGCAGGCATGCTTCCAAACGGAAGACTCGGAAGAGCGTTGATGGACAATGTTAAGATTTATGCAGGTTCAGAGCATCCACACGCAGCGCAGAACCCTCAGCCATTGGAAGTTTAGTTTAGGAGTCTATCAATGAGTGTTAAGAATATTGCAATCGGCACAGGAAGAAGAAAGACCTCAACAGCTCGTGTTTTCGTGCGTGAGGGAACAGGTAAAATAGTTGTGAACGGAAAGGAACTCAAAGATTATTTCACAAGCATTGACCTTATCCGCACAGTTAATCAGCCACTCGTAGTCACATCAAGCGACAACAAGTATGACATTCTTATCAACGTTTGTGGTGGTGGTCTCAATGGTCAGGCTTCAGCATGCCTTCACGGTATTGCACGCGCTTTGACACAGATTGACCCAGATTGCCGCACAGCGCTCAAGGCTAACGGTTATCTTACACGCGACTCTCGTATGGTCGAGCGTAAGAAGTACGGACAGCGTGGTGCACGCCGCCGCTTCCAGTTCAGCAAGCGCTAAGCGTTGTTTTATTCTGCATGACTATTTGTGCAGTTCAGGAGGTTTCTCCTGGTTGTTTGAAACTCACAGCCAGCGAGAGACCTTCTTTTTTTATCCGTGTCTGCTATTTGGATTTGCTCGCAGAAGAAAAACTGACAGCGCTAATTTCGTATTCGCTAACCGAAAATGACTCACAAGCAGAGTTTAGCGAAGAAGAAAGCGCTGACATTGAGCAAGCAGCAAAATCGTTTCTTGCAGAAAAATGCGCTTTAGGTTATATTGGAAGAGCAGAACATTGCCGCTTTTTGCTTTCGCGAAAGCTGGAACAAAAGGGCTTTTCTGGTACACCTGCTCAAAAGGCGCTGGATTTTCTTGAAAGCAAAGATTTTCTGTCTGACCTTAGATATGCAAGAGCCTTTTTGCATTCAAGAGCGCTGAAGAACGAAGGCAGAACAAGACTGAGCGCTGAACTAAAAGCGCGCGGAGTCAAGAGCGAAGACGCAAAAAAAGCACTTGACGAATACTTTTGTGAACGCGATGAGAGCGAAATGTGCATTGCAATGTGCAACAAAATAAAAAAGCAATGCGCTGATGAGACCAAGATATATGCAAAACTGCTTCGAGCGGGGTTTCAGGCAAAAACAATTCGCCAGGCGCTAAAAGCAACAAAAAACTTAAAGAGTGATTCAGAGGGACAATAAATGAGCGAAGAAGGCGCAAAATCGGAAAAAGCAACCCTATATTCCGCGCTGGAAGTGTCAAAAGTATGTGGAGTCGTAAACCAGACAGTTATCAACTGGATACGCGCAGGCTCTCTCAAGGCATTCCAAACACCGGGCGGGCAGTACAGAGTAACACCCGACGACCTCGCTTCCTTTATGAAAAAGCGTAATATGAACGTGCCAGATTCCGTGTTGGAAAAGTGCACAGAGTTCTTCAAGTCAGAGGAACAAAGCGTTTTAATCGTTGATGATGATGAAGGCTTTAACTCTGTAATATCAAAGTTTCTCGGAAAGAAGTTTCCTCAGATGAAAATCCATCAGGCGTTTGACGGATTTGATGCAGGAATGAAAATCGCAGCGCTTCGACCACGCTGTATTGTGCTTGACCTAGATTTGCCTGGAATAAACGGCTTTGACCTTTGCAACAGAGTCAAGTCAGAGCAGAACTTAGGCAATCCTGATATTATCGTGGTGACAGCATACGACGACGCCGAAACAGAAAAGCGCATAACACAACTTGGAGTGCAGTACTTCTTTCACAAGCCGCTCAGCCTTTTGACCCTTTCAGACGTCATCGCTACGCTGTTCAGAAAAACAGCGTAAACGTTTCTTGATTAGTTTGCCGTATAAAGATAAGCAGGTCCGCTGATTTCTGGAATACGGCTCAGAACAGCCTCTGGAATAATACTACTCTTCGCGCTCAAAGGAGAAAACAGAGCGCGGGCATCAAGCAAATAATCCATAAACTTCTTCGTCACAGTCGGGCGATAATCCACAATCTCGTAGTTCGTATCGGCGTGCCCTGTATCGCTGTCGAAAGCGTCAATCGCCTCTCCCCAGCGGACAACCCCGTCAATAAGACCGTTGTTCAGCGCCTGAGACGCACTATAAATGCGACCGTCAGCAATAGCTTTCACCCTCTCCAATTCCATATTGCGCCTTTGTGCGACAATGCCCGTGAACTGCTCATAGCACTCATCAGCAAGCGACTGCATAATCGCACGCTGCTCGTCAGTCAAAGGCGAGTTCAAGCCGCCCATATTCTTGTTCTTGCCAGCCGTAATCGTTGTGTACTTGATACCGTATTTTGCGAGCAATTCCGAAATATCAAGCGAAGCGCCGGCGATAACGCCAATAGAGCCTGTGAGCGTGTTGCGGTTCGCAAAGATTTTGTCTGAGGCGCAGGCGATATAATACCCGCCAGAAGCCGCAAGAGATTGCATATAAGTGTAAACAGGGCGACCCGTCTGCTCCTTGTAGTCCATGAGCGCAAGATAAACAGCGTCAGCCTCGTAAACACCACCGCCAGGAGAGTTAATCACAAGGAAAATCCCGATATTGTAGCGGTCAGAAGCAAGGTCTGAGATTGTATCAAGAAGCCACGACTGGTCATAAGTCTGGTTCTTGCTCTCGATAACACCCTCAATGTGAATCGCTGCCAAATACGCCTTAGGCGCTCTAAAAACGCTAAGAGGCGACGAACTCTTAGGCGCTTTCGTGTCAGCATAGGAGGCGTTCATCTTTGTGATGCTTGCCATCAGAAGCGCAATAATCGCAATGACAAGAAGCACCACAATACCGCCCTTTTTGAGCGTAGAGCCGTTATCATTATCCCTTGGAACTAAATCATACATCTCATTTTCCTCGTAAATCTTGTATAGTTATGATGTGCCGCTCAAGCGCAGCGTTCTTGATTTCAATATAAGCGGCAGTAAAAGCCGTGCTGATATACGGAAAGACCCACAAAAAGCCAATCCCGAACGTCAAAAGCGAAAAGAGCAAGTGCGGCAAGAAGCTCAAAAGAAGCAAAAACAAATCCCCCTTAAACCCTCGCGTGATAACCGCGCTGATTTTCACAGCCTTGACAGGAGAAAGACTCTTGTATTCCGCAAGCAAAAAGAACGTCAGAGAATAGCCGAAAAGAGAGACAATGCCAGGAATAACGAACAAAAGCGACCAAAGCGCGCTCTTCACAGCAATCGAAAAAGCGGCAAGAGTCGCCCTTCCCCAGTCCTCGACACCCTCAAGATAAAGATTGAAGTTCACCGCTCTCTCGCGCCCAAAGCGCACGCACACAAAGCAAAGACGAGCAATCGCATTTGCGCTAATCCCGCACACCGACACAAAAAGCGCCAGATAAAGAGCAGGAAGCGAGTTCTTGCCATAAAAGCCCGAAGGAACAAAGGCTAAGATAATAAGAGCCGACAAGAAAAAAGCGAAAGCGAACAGTCCCCGCCTTTTTTTCAGGCATAGCCTCGCGTTTCTCTTGTACCTTTTTATTTCAAACATACTTCCTCCTCTTTCAAATCATTTATCCACCCTAGTACAGTTGAAGTGTCCACCCTAGTACAGTTGAGGTGTCCACCCTAGTGCAGTTGAGGTGTCCACCCTAGTGCAGTTGAGGTGTCCACCCTAGTGCAGTTGAGGTGTCCACCCTAGTGCAGTTGAGGTGTCCACCCTAGTGCAGGTAAGATGTCCACCCTAGTGCAGGTGAACACCTCTTTCTAATGCAGGGTTTCTAGAAGAACATTTTTTTGACTTCTTCTTTGAACTGATTTCCGCGGTCAAACTCGTTCTTGAACATTCCGAAACTCGTCGCTCCGGGCGAAAACACGACGGCGCTCTTTCCCTCTCCAAGCTGCTGAGGCAGTTTTGCCTTGAGCATAACAAGAAGCTCGTGAAGAGAGGCGAACGGTCCGTTGTACGGTATCGAATGGTCTTGCAGTATTTCAATCAGACGGTCTGTCGCGCTTCCTTCAAGAAGGTAAATCTGGATTGGAGCGCAAGATGAGTCCAAAAGCGCATTCTCAAGCTGCGCGAACGAAAGATTTTTGTCTGTTCCGCCCGCAATCAGAACGACATCGCGGTCAAACGCCTTGAGAGCCGCAGCGCTCGCCTCTGGAACTGTCGCGCATGTGTCGTTGTAAAACTCGACGCGACGGCGGTTTCGTGGCTTGCACGGGTCTGGAAGAATCCACTCGTGGAAATACTCAAGGCGATGCTCGATGCCTCCCCACTTTGAAAGCGACTCGCGAACGCTCTCAGGAGCGACTCCCATGAGGCGAAGGACAAGAGCCGCATTCAGCGCGTTAAGCCGTGCATGCTCTCCTGGGACAACGAGGTCATCGATAACGAGTTCCCTGTCCTCTCCGCGCTCTACGGCGTGTCGGCTCATGAACTCCTCAGGAAGACGCACATAGCCTTTTCCGTCCTCGCCGAGCCATGCGCCGATGAAATCAGGATCATCAACTTCGCTTCGGCTGTAGCGCAAAACGGTGTTCGGCGCTTTTTCCGTAAAGTAGTTTCCCCAGTTGACGATGCCAGTGTTCGCGCCCGACGGCGTTTTTCCTGCTGAGAAAAAGTCATAGTCGTAATCAAAGATAGAGAACGACTTTGGCGTTTGGTCTGCGAAGATGAGCATTTTGTCCGCTGTGTAGTCAATCATGTTTCCATACCAGTTCTGGTGGTCAGGAACGATTTTCGTGATGAGCGATATGTGCGGCTTCAAGAGTTTTCGCCCTCTCAAATCCGCAAGCTGCCAGCTGGAAAGCTCAAGGACGACAGGCGACATTCCGTCTGTCTCCTCAAGGAATGTGAGCGGGCTTACCGTGATGTTTCCGCCAAGGAACGCCTTGAAGCCAGCCTTTTGCAAGCCGTAATAGATTGCGCTTACGGTCGTGGACTTTCCTTTGCTGCCTGTCACGGCGATAATCGGCGCTTTTGTGAGGCGAAGGAAAATGCTGATGTCGGTTTCGACTGCCTTCGCTTTTGCAAGATACGGGTTTTTGTCAAATCGGATTCCAGGGTTCTTGATTACGCAATCCGCGTTCTCAAAGTCCTCGATTCTGTGCTTTCCCAAAACGTATGTGAGGCGGCTTTTGTCGAGGCTCTCATCGTTTGCTATCGATTCCAAAGTCGGAGCGAGCTCGTCTGCGCTCTTCATATCGGTCACAAGGACGTTAGCGCCGTGCTTCAAGAAGAAGCGCACGCAAGCCTCTCCTCCCCCGTTAAGCCCTAAGCCCATGATGGTAATGTTTTTTCCCGCGATGTCTTCGAGGGAGTTGAAATAGCAGCCCTCAGGATATACATGAGGTATTACGCGTTGCATTTTCCCCTCCCTTAGCGGCTTGTCTTGAGCGCATTCTTGTATTTTGCACGCTCCAGAGCCTCGTCAATGAGAATATCTAGGAGTTCAGGATAGCTTGTTCCTGCTGCCTGACACAATTTTGGGAACATGCTGATTTTTGTGAATCCCGGCATTGTGTTGATTTCGTTGAGATAAAGCGAGCCATTTTCACGGTCAAGGAAGAAGTCGACGCGGCTCAAGCCAGAAGCGTCAACAGCCATATACGCCTTCATCGCAATTTCGCGCACGTTCTCAAGGACGTCCTGCTCGACAGCGGCAGGGATAAGAAGGTTTGCACCGTCCGGGTCGTTGTACTTTGCGTCATAGTCGTAGAATGTGTGGCTCGGAGCGATTTCGCCAGGGATATAAGCGCGTATGTTCGAAGCGCTCGACTTTCCGTCGGCTGTGACGCTGTTGCCTGTCACGGAACACTCGATTTCACGGGCGCTGATTGCTTTTTCAATCAAAACTTTATCGTCCCACAAGAATGCGTCACGCAAAGCCTCATCAAGTTCTGCGCGGTTGCTTGCCTTTGAAGCGCCGTCGCTTGAGCCTGCACAGCAAGGCTTTACGAAAAGCGGATACTTGAGTGTCTCGGCAGCTTTTGAAAGGATTTCCTCAAGTTGAGCCTGATTTGCAAGGTCGCTTCTCTCAAGGCAGATGTACGGCACAACAGGGAGTCCCGCCTGACGCCAGATTGCCTTTGTCTTTTCTTTGTCCATTGTGATTGCGCTCGACATTGTGGCACAGCCAACATATGGAACGCCAGCCATATCAAAGAGTCCCTGAATTGTGCCGTCCTCGCCATAAGTTCCGTGAAGCACAGGAAAAGCAACATCGCAACGGATTGTCCTGCCTGCAGCAAAAAAAGCGCCTTCAACACCACCTCCTGGGATTACGCTGACAGCCATTGAAGCATCTTCTTCAATAGCAAAGCCTGATTCAGAGTCTTTTTTGATTCTCTCAAGTTCGCTCTCGCTTTGCAAATACCACTTTCCATCTTTCGTGATTCCTACAAGCGAAATTGTGTACTTTGTGCTGTCGATGTTACGAGCGACAGCCGCCGCTGAACGCAAAGAAACTTCGTGTTCTCCTGATTTTCCGCCGTAAAAAATAACAATGTTCATAAATCACCCTCGTTTGTATCCAATCTCGCCGAGAGCCTTATTTGCTTCACTGATTTCATCGTAAGGCTCAGTGCGGTCTTTGTATATTATTGAATTCTCGTGCCCCTTTCCAAGAAGAAGCACAATGTCATTCTTTTGTGCAATTGAGAACGCTTTTCGTATCGCTTCTTTTCTGTCGCTGATAAGAAAGAGGTTCTCGTCCTTGCGCTTTCCTTCTTTGAGCGCGCCTTGCGCGATTTCTTCAAGAATCGCCATTGAATCTTCTTGGCGCGGGTCTTCATCAGTCAAAATTACGATGTCGCAGAACTTTGCTGCAACCTCTCCTTGAAGAGGGCGCTTAACATGGTCACGCTCACCACCAGAACCGAAGACGCAAATCATTCTTCCAGAGCATCTGTTTCGAACAGGCGGGAAAATCGTCTCAAAACTTGACGGCGTGTGCGCATAATCAACAATCACTTCAAAAGGCTGCCCGTTATCAACGACGGTCATTCTTCCCTTCACGCACTCCAAATTTGCACATTTCTCGCAAACCTCATGCGCACTTATGCCAGTCAAACGGCTCACAGCAATGATTGCAGCCGTGATGTTGTAGGCATTGAACGCTCCGTGAACAGGCGCTTTAACCTCAAGGTGTCCGCTGTTAGAGCCAAAACCTTCAACTGCGTGAATCGTATACGCAATGCCGAAGCGCGCGGAGGCAATGTTGCGAGCGGAATAATACGGAATGTCATTCGGAATTTTTGGAAGAGCTGAGGCTTCGCAGGCATTCTCAGCAGCAGCTTTTCCAGCCTTTCCCTCTGTCGTAAAGCCCACAACACTCTTCGTTGTCGCGTTTATAAAATAAGTGGCAGCAGGGTCTTCAAGGTTCACGATGCCAAAAGGCTCAATTTCTTGCTCTTTTCCAAGAACAGTCTTTTTGTGCTCAAAGCGGTCAAGAGCGCGGAACAAATTAGCCTTGTCACTTTTATACTGCTCATAAGTGCCGTGAAACTCCAAATGCTCAAGAGTCACATTCATAAAGATAGCGCAATCAAAAGCAACATCGCCGAGTCGATTTGTGCGACAAGAAAGCCCGTGACTTGACGACTCAACAACAGCATATTCACATCCATTCTGCACCATTTCATACAACTCGCGCTGCACAATAGGCGCTTCTGGAGTCGTCTGATGCTCAGGATTTGCAATTGCATCTCCCCCGAAGGAATATTGCACAGTCGAGAAAAATCCCGCTTTCTTTCCGCAAAGGCGAAGAAGTTGCCAGATGAAACTGACAGTCGAACTCTTTCCTTCAGTGCCCGTAACGCCAATTACGACAAGTTTCTTTGAAGGATTATCATAAAACGCAGCAGAAACAGGCGACATTGAAAAGCGTGTCGACTTCACCTTTATAAGAAGCGGAACACTATTGACTTTCGCACAAGAAACGCGGATTTTCTCTTCCAGCGCACTATCAATTTCACCCTCAAAGATAATCGCAGAAGCACCGTTCTCAATCGCTTGAGGAATAAACACAGAGCCATTCGTATGCGTTCCAGGGAGCGCAAAAAAAAGCGAGTTATGCACAACTTTCCGAGAATCAAATTCAAGCGAGCTGACAACAATTTCGTCAGTGCTTTTCGGATTCAAGCCATCAATTACATATATTTCATTTTCAAAAGAGCCAAGAAGCTCACATATTTTCTTTTCCATAGCAACCAGATATTACTGTTAAAAGATAGATATTTCAAGAATGATAAACCGTACTACCAATTTTTGATAGCAGAATGCGCAGTACTAGATAGCAAAAGCACAATAATCGCTGTAATAGCCATTGCCCAAACAAAAAGCCACATTACAAGAGCCGTTACACAAAGATTTTTGCCAATACGGGCTATACGCGCCCTTGCACTTTTTCGTCCCATATTAGAAAAGCGGATTCCAACAATCGGAAACACAATCGAAGCACCAGCAACAAAACTCAAAATTCCGACAGCAAGACTTGCAAGCGCATAAACACGACCATCGTCGTCATTTTTCGCCTCTTCAGTCTGCTGCTCTCGCAAAATTCTCTCTTCTTCACGCCGAACAAAATCCGCTTCGTTTTTCTCTGAAAAAGCAGCTTCTTCGGTCTTTTTGTTTTTCTTTGCCATATTGCATTCACGCCTTAATTTTCTTCAATAATAGCAAAGTTCGCTTATTTTTTCTATAGCATAGCGACTTGAGTCTCTTTTCATCATCTGTTAATATTTTCACAATAAAATTAAGTACATAAATAAAACTTTTTACCAACAGAAAAATTATGCAGTATTTTTGTAAAAATATGCAAAAACATCTCAAAAATCCTTGACAACGTTTCTATTATTAAATACAATCACCTTATATCTGCACAAAACGGTAAGTATAAACTGTTAAAATTATCACAGTTTATAAAACGTTTAGCGAGGAATTGTGAAAAACGTAACAATAAGCGAATTACCAGAGCGTTCTCGACGAAGAATTGTTCAACTGACGCAATTGCTTTCTAGGATTCCAGAAGCGCAGACAATTACGTCGGCTGACATAGAAAAAATGACAGGCTGGACAAGTTCCGTGATAAGACGGGACATTTCTCTCATAGGCTGTCAGTGCGGAGCAACAAAAGGCTACAATGCTGGCAAGTTGCTAAAGAGCCTAAAAGATGCGCTTGGACACACTGAGACCGTAGAAAAAAAATGCTGTATCGTAGGACTTGGAAAACTCGGAGAGGCGCTTTTTTCAAGTAATCTCCTTGAGGGAACTCCATTTCGGATATCCGCAGGCTTTGATGCAAGCGTAAACCGAACAGAAGTGCTAAAGGCATCTTTTCCGCTTTACCCAACGCCTGAACTTGAGACGGTCATAAAAAGAGAAGGCATAAAATATGCGATTTTGACCGTTCCTGACTCTGAAGCGCAAAAAATCGCAGACAGACTTTTTGCGTGCGGGATTCGCGGGATTGTCAATTACACAGGAATTATGATTGTGCACCCTTCTGATAGCGCAGTTGAAAATGTTTCGCTAATCACAGCACTTTCAGACCTTGCCGCATCATAAATAAAAAGCGCAGCAATTGCGAGATTTTTTATCAGTACAAACTCAATAATGGAGGAAAATATGAGTCGTGTTTACAATTTTTCAGCAGGTCCTTCTTGCTTGCCAGAAGATGTTTTGAAAGAATGTGCAGCGGAGATGCTTGATTATAATGGAACAGGTCAGTCTGTAATGGAGATGAGCCACCGTTCAAGCGCGTTCAAGCCGATTATCGAAGACGCTGAGAAAATGGTGCGAAAACTGATGAATGTGCCTGACAACTACAAGGTTCTTTTCTTGCAGGGCGGCGGCTCAACACAGTTCGCGATGGTTGCTCTTAATCTTGGAAACAAAAAGGGAAAGGCTGCATATATCGAAACTGGCGTTTGGGCAAAAAAGGCTGCGGCAGAGGCTAAGGCTCTCGGAATTGATGTTGATGTGATTGCATCAAGCAAAGACAAAAACTATTCATATATTCCGCGCGTTGAGAAAATCTCTGGCGATTACGATTATGCTTACATCTGCTTGAACAACACAATCATGGGAACGCACTACGAGTATATCCCAGACACTGGCGATATTCCGCTCGTTGCAGATATTTCTTCCTGCATTCTCTCTGAGCCGCTCGACGTGTCAAAGTTCGGTCTTTTGTTCGCAGGCGCGCAGAAGAACCTCGCTCCAGCAGGCGTTACGCTCGTGATTATCCGCGAAGATTTAATCACAGAAACACCTCGCGCAAACACACCGACAATGCTTTCTTACAAGACACACGCAGACGCAGACAGCATGTATAACACACCGCCTTGCTACACGATTTACGTTCTCGACAAGGTTATGCACTGGATTGAAAAGAACGGCGGCGCAGAGGGCATGGCAAAGCGCAATCGCGAAAAGGCTGATTTGCTTTACAACTACCTTGATTCAAGCTCTTACTATCACGCAACAGCAGAAAAAGGCAGCCGCTCGCTCATGAACGTTCCTTTCCTCACAAAAGAGACAGACGAAGAAAAAGCAAACGCGATAAACAAGAAGTTCGTAAAAGAAGCAGCTGAGGCTGGTTTGGTGAACCTCGCAGGTCATCGCCTTGTTGGCGGAATGAGAGCATCAATCTACAACGCAATGACAAAAGAGGGCGTTCAGGCTCTCATCGACTTTATGGAAAAGTTTGCAAAGGAGAACGCGTAAAATGTACAAGATTCAGACACTCGACAGAATCAGCTCAATCGGACTTGATAACTTCCCGCACGACTCATATGAAATCGCTTCGGAAATCTTGAACCCAGACGCGATTATGGTCAGAAGCCACGATATGCTTTCGATGGAACTTCCTGCAACAATCAAGGCTGTCGCTCGCGCAGGTGCTGGCGTCAATAACATTCCGTGCAAGGCTCTTGCCGAAAAAGGCGTCGTCGTTTTCAACACACCGGGAGCAAACGCGAACGCTGTAAAAGAGCTCGTCATCTTGAGCATTCTTCTTGCAAGCCGCCCCGTAGTCAGCGCAAGCAAGTGGGTTGATTCCCTTGCAGGAAAAGGCGCTGAAATTCCTTCCCTCGCTGAAAAAGGAAAGAAAAACTACATCGGCTCAGAAGTAAAGGGCAAGACGCTCGGCGTTATCGGCTTGGGAGCAATCGGCGCAATGGTCGCGAACACGGCGATTGAGCTTGGAATGAACGTCATCGGCTATGACCCGTTCATCTCGGTTGACGCGGCTTGGAAAATCGACCACACAGTAAAGCACGCAGAGACACTCGACTCGCTCTTTGCAAAATCGGATTACATCACCGTTCACGTTCCAGAAACTCCAGACACAAAGGGCTTCATCAACGCGAACACAATCCGCAACATGAAAACAGGAGTCAGAATCATCAACATCGCACGCGGCGGACTCGTGAACAACGAGGACGTTCTTGAGGCGCTCAACTCAGGAAAAATCGCTTGCATGGTAACAGATTTTGCCGCAGAAGAGCTTTTGAACAATCCAAAAGTCATCTGTATGCCGCACCTTGGCGCTTCCACACCAGAAGCAGAGGACAACTGCGCAGTCATGGCAGTCAAGGAGCTTCGCGACTTCCTCGAAACAGGCGCAATCACAAACAGCGTGAACTTCCCGAAAGCGAAAATCAGCGACCCGATTCCAGCGAACGGAACACGCCTTTGCATAAGCCACAAAAACGTTCCGGGAATGATTGCGAACTTCACGACCGTCCTCGGAAACGCAAAGCAGAACATCGCGGGAATGATTGACCAGAACCGCGCAGAAATCGCTTATGCGCTCCTTGACGTTGACGGAAAAGTCGAAGAGTCAACGCTTGACTCACTCAAAGACATCGCAGGCGTTATAAACGTCCGCGCAATCTACGCGTAAACAAAACTTTTCATAAAACTCCAATAAAAAACGCAACTAAAAGCACTTTTTTGCTGAAAACTCAAGCATAAAAGTGCTTTTTTTTCATTTTTGACCAAATTTCAGCCAATAAATCCCTATTTTTTTCCAAAAAATCAAAAAGGAAGCAATAAATTTGAATTTTTTGTCTCCCCAGCGAAAAAGGAAGCAATAAATTTAAATTTATGACCTCCCCAGAAGAAAAGGAAGCAATAAATTTGAATTTTTCGCCTCCCCAGAAGAAAAGGAAGCAATAAATTTAAATTTATGACCTCCCCAGAGCAAAAGGAAGCAATAAAAATGAATTTATGACCTCCCCAGAACAAAAGCGAGCAATAAAAATCATTGAAGAAAAAGCAAAATGATGTTAATTTGACAATCGTTATGAAGAAAACCGTCATTTTTACCACAGTCCTTGTTGAAACCTCCCCGCAGGCACTTCCGCTCGGTGCTGCGTGCGTTGCCTCTGCCGTAGGACATAGTCCTCTTTTAAAAGATAAAGTCAATGTGAAGCTCTTGGACTTTTCGCGCGAAGAGGAAAAATACCGAGGCGAAGACGCATATTTGAACATCACAAACGAAATCTTATCTTGCGACACAAAGCAGCCTGTGGCTCTTGAGAAACAGCCTTTTGAGAAGCTGCCTGTGGCAGTGTGCTTCAGCGTGTATATGTGGAACAGACAAGTTCTGACACAAGTCGCCAAAGAGCTAAAAAAGCGCAATAGCCAAATCATCTGCATTGCGGGAGGTCCTGAAGCCACGGCAAACCCGATGTCGATGACGGGCTTTGACTTTGCGGTGTGCGGCGCGGGCGAAATCGCTGTTCCTGAGCTTTTGGCAAAACTGCTCGACAGCGAAAACCCTGATTTGAAAAAAACGCCATGCGTTCAAGGCGTGTATGTGCCGAGCGAAAATGATTTGACTCAAGCGCAACAGGCACTTGTTCGAGCCTTGCCGCCATCTCCAGAAAACGCGGTTTCGCCCTATCTTGACTCAATGATTGACGTGGCAAAATACGGAGGCGCGCTTTGGGAGCTGGCTCGCGGGTGTCCGTTCAAGTGCGCGTATTGCTACGAAAGCAAGGGCGAAAAGAAAATCCAATACTTTCCGCTGGAACGGCTTGAAAAAGAGCTGGATTTGTTTAGAGAAAAAAAGATTGCGCAGGTTTTCGTGCTTGACCCGACTTACAACGCGAACAAAGAGCGCGCGCTCGAGATGCTAAAGCTCATCAAAAAGAAGACGCCGAACACTTTTTATTATTTTGAGGCGCGTGCCGAGTTCATCGACAAGCCGCTAGCCCGCGCTTTTGCGTCAATTCCGTGCTGTTTGCAAATCGGATTGCAGAGCGCGGACGAAAATGTTTTGCAAAAGGTTCACCGCACGCTGAACAAAAAGCTCTTTGTGAAAAACATCGGCTATCTGAACGAAACGGGCGCGATTTTCGGCTTTGACTTGATTTTTGCGCTTCCGACTGACACTTTTGCAGGCTTTTGCAACAGCATTGACTTTGCGCTCTCGCTTTATCCGAATAACTTGGAGTTGTTTTGCCTTTCTGTTTTGCCGGGGACTGCGCTTGCTGAAACTGCGGAGGCTCTTGGCTTGAAGTGGCAAAAAGAGCCGCCTTATCAAGTCATCGACAACGCGACTTTCCCTGCGTCCGACATTGAAAAGGCGAGAAATCTTTCTCGTGCGGTAAACATTTTCTACACGCAAGGGCGGGCTGTTCCGTGGTTTTTGTCTGCGCTGAAGCCGCTCAAGATGAAGCCCAGCGCGTTTTTCAAGGAGTTCGAGAAGTTTTTGCGCGAGAAGCATTTTTCAAGCGCGGGAAGCTCTGCGGCGATTGCCGAAAACGGAGCAGTTCCCGACGAGCTTGATATTGGCACAATCGAGGCTTTGCAAAAGGATTTTGTTGCAAAGCTCTACAAGCAAAAGCATCTTGAAAAGCTCACTAACTTGGCTTTGGATTTAATCGCTTTTCATGGAGCTCTGTCGCGCTGCACGGCTGACGGCACAGAAAGCACGCTGACGCTGCACTATCACGCCGACGACTTGATGAGCGAATACGCGACGGACTTCCGCTTTTTTGCCGAAAACGCCAAGGTGATGAAGTGCCGCGTCAAAGTGTTTGCGTCCAAATACGGCGCAGATTATAAGATTTTGTAAACAATCAAGAAAAAAACAACCTTGCAGATATTTTGCTTGCAAGGTTGTTTTTGTTAATTACCAGTAAATTGTATCTGTTAAGCTAGGTGGCTTGCCTGCTCCATTTTTATATCCTTGCATATAGGCATCGTGATACATGTTTTGAACATAAGAGTTTCTATATGACCATTCTGAATAAGAATCTCCATAGTGAGTTGTGTCAGAATTATATTTATCTTTCAATCCATCTGAAACTCCTTCTTTTAATCCCTGTATAACAGCTTCTTTTATTTGTCCATCGTCAGCAAGGCTTTTATCACTTGTCCACGTATATGACAAGGTAACCCCTTCATAGTTTAATAAAACACTCCCAGCGAAAGCTCCCCAAACCATAGCCAGTAATACAATCAACATCAAAAACAATTTTCTCATCGAAAAAACTCCTTGCCAGTTTTATTCTTGGCAGAACATTAAAGTTTTATTTTATTGTTATTTAAACGAACGGAAAGAGTAACAGGCAGTGCAAATTCCTCTTTCATACCGCCGTACAAATCAACACCAGGACGTACATCACAAACAACAGAAATCAGCCTATCAGCAAAAAACTCAAGCCCCGCCAAAACACCAATACCACCGCCAAAGTCCATTTTACCATCCTCGCCGTTATAAAAGCCTATATCCCAGCCAATGCCCAACCTGATTGCAGAAAAGCCCATATCAAAAGAATGAACCCAGTTGTCGCCAAAGATGATAAAATGACCAGATTCTGTTACGTCAACATCTTTTCCGTTTCCGTCAACTTCAACATAATCCGTCCATTTGAATTTGCTTTTTCCTGCAGACAGAGTTATTTCGTGGTCAAAAACTGATAAAAGTTCTCCCAGAACTTTGTTGTCATCTTTGATTCCCAAAATTAAACTGCCACCAGTAAACTGCGGGTTCAGCCTTAGGTTTGAATATACTCCTAGACCTTCACTAACTTGAATTGCAAAAACATTTGCTGCCAAAGCAAAGCTCATAATAAGTCCTAAAAACAATTTTTTCTTCATCTGAAAACCTCTGAAAGTATAGATAAAATATATTTATATACCTTACGCGGTAAATTATAATCCTATAAAGTAATTATGTCTAGGTTATTTACTCTTTAAGGTAAATAATTTACGCATGAGTCCGTTTTGGAAGAATGTTGATGAAGAAATGAAATATTTGAATATGAATCTGAAGACTTTATCAAAAGTTTCAGGTGTTCCCTACCCGACTATTACAAACGGCAGAAACAGAGAAAATAGTGTTCCAGAAATGGAAACAGCGCGTAAAATTGCCGAAGCAGTTCACAAACCGTTAGAGGCTCTTTTGGGAAATTGCTACATATCTCCTAGCCAGAAAAAAGGAGAAGATGATAGTAACGCACTTCATTTATTTCAAAAGTATCAAGATATAATCAGCGTTATGGAAGATTTTCCTGTACCGCTTCGAGAATCGCTTAGAAGCGTGATTATGAAGTTCCATTGTTCTTATGAAATGATGAAAAAGCAAATTTAAAATTCGATTACTTAGCGGTTTTATTTTTATAGGCTTGCTTTTTTGAATTATTTTACGTATAATTTTTATAGAAAGACCCTATTATGGTGAAAGTGGGCTTCATGCCATGCGTTTCTAAAGAAACCTAGCCTTATACAGGGTCTATCTTTTTTGCTTCCAAAGGATTTTTTGGAGTATAGTAAATATTTGGATATTTTTCCGAATCAAGAATATCACACACAAGGCTGATTTTATCTTTTAGATAATTATAATATCGAAATTCTCCTTTTTCATAAGCCCTTTGCACAGTCCAAAGCACATAATCTACAGCCCAAAGAAGAGGTTCTTCACTACTTTTTTGAATAATAATTCTGATGTTATTTGTGTTCTCTTTATTCCATTTTTTCTTGAATATTGCGATAGCCTCATTTATAGCTTCCTGCATATTATCTTTTCGGACTACGCTTCCCATTGCAGAAAAATAGCAATCGATTTCAGAATAAAGATGCAGGCGATTTTCGAGCAGTCTTGAAACAAGATATTTATAAAGATTAGATTCTTTTAAATCAAATCTTTTTCGAAACTGCTCAACATTTTTTCGGGCGACAATGCACTGAAATGTGAAATCTTGACTTTTCAAAAACTTATAGACCTTTTCTCTGACTTCAGGACAATCCATACAAGCATGAAGCATTTTGCTGGTTGATTTTGTAATCGAAGGAACATCTTTGAGGTACTCATCATTTACGATTTGTATTTGAAGTTCTCGAAGTTTGTTTCTGAATTCTTTCGGCTCTTTTACTTCAAGATAGCCCACTATAAAAACTTTGCTGGCTTTTCCCTGTTCTACAAGATTCACGCCTTTCCGACCAAGAATTTGTGGGTCTCCAGCTTCATCAAAAAAGTAATACATTTTGATGTTTTCTGTCTTCTTCATAACGATATAGTACAGTTTTTTGCATGCATTTGCTATAGAAATTTTATAAGAAAATCCTATTTTAGTTTTTTTGAGACCAGCCATTTTTCTTGATTGGTCTTTTTTGCGCTCAATGCAGTTGCTACATTAGCTCGCTCAACTCGTCCCAGCGCGCGTAATCGGCCTCGAGTTTGTCGCTCACGGCTTTGTATTCCTCGCCCGCTTTTTGCGCTGTGGCAAAATCGCTGCTTGCCATTTGCTCTTCAAGCCTAGTTTTCTTCTCCTCAAGCTCGGCAATTTCCGCTTCGATTTGCTCGAACTCGCGCTGTTCCTTGAAGCTCATTTTGCGCTTCTGAGGCACAGCCTCTTTTTCAACAGCGCTTTTTTGATTTGCGCTTTTTGCCTTTGCTTCCCGCTCTGCCTTTTCTGCAAGCTCTTTCTCTTTGCGAAGCTCCTCGCGATAATCGATATATTCGCTGCACTTGCCCACATAGCCCGAAATCTCGCCATTGTCCTCAAGGATAAAGAGCGTGTCGGCGACTTTGTCCATAAAATAGCGGTCGTGGCTCACGATGAGCAAACAGCCCTTGTAGCCCTCTAGGAACTGCTCAAGGATATTCATCGTGAAAATGTCAAAGTCGTTCGTCGGCTCGTCGAGCACCAAAAAGTTTGGGTTTTGCATCAAAAGGCGCACAAGAAACACTCTCTTTCTCTCTCCGCCCGAAAGCGTAGAAAGCGCGCTGTGCTGGATTTTACCCTCAAAGCCGAACTCTTCCAAAAACTGAGATGCCGAAAGCGTTTTGCCTGAGTTCGTGGTGATGACTTCCGCGACCTCTTTTGTGTATTCAAGCACAGTCATATTCAAATCTTTGAAGACAGGATTTTGCTGATAATAGCCGAAAGCCGTGTTCACGCCGACAACGACGCTGCCCGTATCGCTTTCAAGATTGCCCGTGATGATGTTCAAGAGCGTGGATTTTCCAGAGCCGTTGTCGCCAAACACGCCGATTTTCTGCCCTGCCGTGAATGTGTACGAAAAGTCTTTTATCACAGGCGCAGGCACAGAGAGTTTTTCCGAAGCCGTTCCTTGAGAAGCAAATCCTTTGGGATAGCTTTTGGAAATATGGTGCAATTCCAAGACCTTGCCGCCCAATCTGCGCCCAGCCACCTCGAACGTGAAGCCCTTGTCGCTACTGAATTTCTCGCGATTAATCAATGCCTCGTCGTGCTGCTTTCTTGCCTTTTGCTTTGTGCCGCGTGCGCAAGGTCCTCGCAAAAGCCATTCGCGCTCCACTCGCAACACGCTTTCAATTCTGCGCTCGGTGTTCTCTTCGATTTCGGCCTCAACAGTCTTTTTGTCAAGATACGTCGAATAGTTGCCCTGATAGAGCTTCAGGCGATTTCGCGCAAGCTCATAGATATTGTTGCAAACTGCGTCCAAAAAATAGCGGTCGTGCGTTACCATCAGAACACTGCGCTTTGTGTCGTGAAGATAATTCTGAAGCCAGAAAATCGTGGAGATGTCGAGGTGGTTTGTCGGCTCATCAAGAAGCAAGAACTTCGTGTCTTCCACAAGCACTTGGGCGAGCGCGACTTTCTTCACCATTCCGCCCGAAAGAGTGCCCATCTTGCGCTCCATATCGTTGATGCCGAGCGTGGAAAGAATCGAGCGAACCTGCGCCTCGTAGTTCCAAAGGTCGTTCGAGTCCATTTCGTGCTGCACCTTCTCGAATCGTGCGGCATTCTGCTCGATATTCTCCAAAAGCTCCTCGTATTCTTTTATGATGTTGAGCTTTGGGCTATTTGATTTGAAAATATGCTCTCTGATTGTGTCGTCAGCGCTGAAAACGGGATTCTGCGAAAGATAAGACACGCCCGCGCTTTTGTTCGTGACCACGCTGCCCTCGTCCGCTTCCAGAGTGCCCGCGATAACAGAAAGCAGCGTTGATTTTCCCGTGCCGTTTCGACCGATAATAGCCGCCTTGTCGCCCTCATCAAGCCCGAAAGTAACATTCGTGAAAAGCGGCTTTTCCCGCCCGATTTTAGCCAAATTGTTTACCGAAAGAAGATTCATAGTGCGATTATATCAATTTTTCACTAAGTCTGTCATTATCGGAAAAATCTCCTCCAATACCTCGCCAAAGAAAAGATATAGAAGCAAAAGCAAATGATTATTGAGCAAAAGCAAATGATTATGGAGTAAAAGCAAATGATTTTGAAATAAAAGCAAATGATTTTGAAGCAAAAGCAAATGATTCTGGAACAAAAGCAGCAGGAAATTCGCTCAAAGCTTCTTGTTCCACGACATTTCCCAGAACGAAAGCTCATAGCGCAAGCAATTTATGAAAATGTCCACGAGGTGAGAGAGTTTTTCCTCTGGATAATTCTTTGAAAGCTCAGTCTTTTTCAAAATATATACCCCACCTTACCCTGTCAAATCAAAATAAATCTCTTATAATTTTAAGTATGAGTGAATTTTTTAAAATCGAAAAAGTGGCACAAACAGACAATGAGTGGGCGCTTGCTTTAGGGCGTTTTTATTTTGAAACTCTTACTCATCACGAACTTGAATTGACACACCACGAGCGAGAAACATACGAAGCAGGAGCGGCAAGAAATCTTTTGCGTGCGGCAAACGCTGGCTTTACAGAAGCGCAAGCAGATTTGGGCGTTCTTTATATGTTCGGAATCGGCGGAGAGAAAGACACGCAGCAAGGCGATTTGCTCTTGTCTGCGGCAGCATCACAAAACGAAAGCGAAGCGCTTTTGTCGTTCGGACGCTTTGAAGAAGCGATTGTTGCTGCAAAAACGCAGAGAAAGCGAACAAGAATCATTTACGAGCGGGCAAAGCATAACAGGAGGCGACACACAAGCCGCCGCTGTTATGCTTTGCCGTTGCGCTTCTCGCGGACACAAATCAGCGACAAAAAAAGCTTTTGAACTTTATTTGTCAAAAAAGATTGCCTTTGACGAGCATTTTTTCGATTTGATTTCACTTCCAAAATTTCTCGAACGAAAACGAGAACTCCCTGTTTCAAAACTTGAGTTTGAAAAGGCAAAAAATCGCTGGGAGAAAAAAATCAGCAGCGCAAAATCGGCTTTGAACAGTTTTCTTTTTTCGCTTTCAGAAAAATACGACGGCATTTCGTTTTTCGTTCGAGGAACGAATCTCCTTTGCTCGCGCGTCATCGCCGTCACAAAGAAAAACACGGCAGCAATCACGATTTCAAATGATTTGACGCTTCTAAAAAGCGATTTCATTCACTTTTTGGAAGTCCTGAAAAACGAAAATGCGACGCAAGAAGACATCATCAAGGCAGCAGAAAAATACGGAATTGAATGGGCGGACTCTCTTGGAAAAAGCGGCGAGAAAATCGCGATTGAAGAAGACAGCACCACGATTTTCTGCGAAGGCGAAGTTGATTTTTCGGCACTCAAAAACCCGGAGAGATTAAAATCACTCACGCTTTCACAGCTTTGCGATTCGATTCATTTGCCGGACTTCAAAAAGGAGCGCTTTTGTCTTCCAAAGTTCAGCACACTTGAAACGCTCAATCTTCCAAAGAAAGTCTTTCGTGCAGAATGTGCGCGCATTTTTGAAGGCGCAAGATTAAAGAGCGTCGATTCCGTATCGTTCAACGTCCACGACGGCTTGGCGTTCGACTCCGAAGGAAAAACCGTCCTTGCGCTGACCGACTCGGCAATAAAAAACGTTGAAATCCCGCGAGGAACAGAGAACATCGAAGAAGGCGCGTTTGCATTTTCAAGCCAAATAAAAAGCGTGAGCATTCCAGAAACAATAACAGAAATCAGCGACGGCGCTTTTGAAGGCTGCACAGCACTCGAAAAAGTAGTTCTTCCTCAATCGCTCAAAGTGATTGGCGAAAATGCGTTCAGAAAATGCACTCTTCTTTCAAAAATCAACATTCCTCAAAACGTTCGCGAAATCAAAGAAAATGCGTTTTCGTTTTGCGAGTCGCTCTCAGAAATCTATCTTCCCGAAGCAGTGCAAACGCTCGGAAACTCGCTGTTTTTTGGCTGCAAGAGCCTTGAAAGAGTGTCGATTCCAAAATCGCTGAAGGCAGTGCCGAAAATGGCGTTTTCATCTTGCGAAAGCCTTGAGACAATTTTGGGCGCGGAAAATCTTGAAACAATCGATGAGAGCACATTCGAAAATTGCAAATCGCTCAAAGCGTTCAATTTTTCAAAAAAAATACGAAGCATCGCAAAAGACGCATTCACAGGCTGCACATCGATACGAGAGCTATATCTTCCCTCGTCCGTAAGACGACTAAGAGACGGCTCTCTTCCGCCGAATCTCGAGCGGCTGCACTATTGCGGCACAGACAATAATTGGGCGAGAGTCTTCATCAGCGGAGAATACAACAAAAAGCTCCTGCACATTTTGAGCACAGACGAAAGCACTGTTTTGCATTTCTAGTCAAAACTGCGCAGACAGCCTTTCTCGAATGTCCATTCAGGAGTGCGAAGCACATCGTCCTCAACAAAATACCACGGGCTGATATTCTCAAAGCTCTTCAAGACGTGGAACTCTTGGGAAGGCATATAGCTTTGACCAAGAAGCATTATCTTTTTGCCCTCGCGATTTTTTGCGACGTCAAGAACAAGAACGACATGCCCCGGACTTCCGCCAAAAATGAAAAAATCCCCGATTTCAATATCCGGGAGCGCCTTTTGCTTTGCCTCCCGCGAAAGCGACAAAGTGCCCGCATACGCATAAATAAAGCGAAGATACTGCTCAAAAATATCCCGCGAAGAGCCTTTCTTGAACCCGCCTTTCCATTCCGTCTTGTTCCCCGAAACAATGACGCGCTCCCCATTCACGAAACGCGAAAACGGCACTTCCATAGAGTTCGTGATGTGAAAACAAATCTCGTCAAAGCGCTTTTCGCGATACAAATACTCTGCGCGAAGCTTCATCACAGCGTCAGCGCACTGAATCAAATCCGCATCGACAAGAGGCATGTCGAAAACCGAGACATGCACATTGCTTCTCTTTTTTTCGCCGTTGTAAAGCAGCACGGGAGAGCCGAAATCCTTCAGCGGAAACTCGCGGAGATACTCGCCGAACGAGCCTTTTCTCGATTGCACACGCTCAAAGCCGTCAGGACAGAGGAAGCGCTCTTTTATATTTTTCCCGCTCTTATCAATCGTCTGGGAATGCAAAGCGGCAAGCGAAAAAATCGAAAGCACAACAAAAAATACACTTTTCATAAAAAAACACCTCAAAATAATTTCGGCAAATCAAAAGACAATCCATGCTTTTTATTGTCATTATCGTTTGAGGCAGATTTTTCGACTCCACTTCGTTCCGCTCAAAATGACATTTCAACAAAAACACGTTGTGACAGACAATTATGAAATCATAATTAGCCAAAACATCTTGCAACGGGCAATTATGAAATCATAATTCGCCAAAACACGTTGCGTCGGACAATTATGAAACCATAATTCGCAAAAGCACGCTTTCGGCAATCAAAAGGATTTTTTGTTTTCAGCGCAATATATAAAGAGTGCGGGTTTTCCGCAAAACTTTCTTTCTCTTGGGGGAAATATGATTAACAAGGTTATTTTGTCAGGAAATGTCGTTCGTGATTCGGACGCACGGACGGTCGGAAATGGTGCAAAGTTGTGCAAGTTTTCGATTGCGGTCAACAAAAAATACAGGCTGCAGGACGGCTCTTTTCACGAGGAGACTTCGTTCATCGATGTGGATTCATGGGGGTATCTTGCGGACAAATGCGAGAAGGGCTGCAAGAAAGGAAAGGGCGTTACTGTCGTCGGGCGCATCAAGCAGGACAGATGGCTCGACGAAAAGGGAGGAAATCACTCGAAACTCAAGATTGTCGCTGAAACAATCGAGTTTCGAGAAACTTCTTCTCACCAAAAGGACAGTCCTGAAGGAGCGGAGGTGACAGACCTTGCACAAGTTGCAGAGTCTATCGCGCTTGAGCAGGACGATATCGTCTTTTAGCGTCTAGGCGGTCTTTTGTTTGAGTAGCGCTGATTTTTGCCGCCGCTTTTGCCTTTGCCTTTTCGCATTGTCTGGGCTGCGGCTTTTTCTTGCGCGGCGCGTTCTGCGCTCTGCCGGTACGCTTCCATCTTTTCTGGGCTGTAAAAGCCGTCTTTCCAGTTGAAGCGCGATGTGTCAGGAAGCAGCTGCCCTCTCATCATCGAGCCTATAATCTGCTTCAAGTCGCCTTTTCTGACTTTTGTGTGCGAATAATCGATGAGGAATCTGGTAAAGCCTTTTTTCACGAGGGACGGCGCTTTGTCAACGATTGAGAACGGCTTTTCTGGCATAACAAACGTTCCGTCTGCGCCTGAGGCAAATTTGAACGTCATTCCTTCTTTGTCGTGGAAATAATTGAAATCGTAACTCTTCGGCATGCGGAAGCGAATGCGGAAGAGTGTCGGATACGCAAAAAGCGAAATCATAACGCGACTTCTGATTTTTGGAGCGAACGTGTCCTCAAGGTTTTTGCCAGAGTTTTCCAATGGCGTGATGAATGCGCCAATATTCTGGTTTTCAAGGAACGAAACTGCCCACTTGTTGAACGTGTACAAATAAGGACCTGCGATAATGTTCACGTTTTTGCCTCTGAGCATTTCAATATGCGCGAGGTTGTTTGCGATGAACGTCGTGTAGCCTTTTTCAACGAGAGAAGAGAGCATTGATGCAGTTTCATCTTCAATCGCTGCTGGGCAATACGGGTCAAGAGAGAGAATCACCATCTTTTTTGACACAGGAAGAACAGGCTTTCCGCCCTTTTCTTCGCTCAAAAGAGGCGCTTTTGTCTCATTGTTCACGTCAAGAATAAAGCGGACTGGATGCTCGCTTTGCGCCAAGAACAAATCCTGAATTGTTGAAATCTGGATATAAGTTCCTTCAGGGAAATACGAGAGCTCCTTTTTCTCAACAGGTGTGAGGTCAAGAACAGGCAACAAATCTGAGCCAGGCTGCTGTCTGAACCTTCCGATATCTGACGGAAGAACGCGTGGATAGCGCTTTGACATCGATTTTGTCTGAAGAAGATAAACATCATCTCCGCGACTAAATCCCGTCGGAATATCAACCCAGCGCTCGCCTTTTTCGTCCACTTCAAGAGTGCGGATTTTGTGGCTGACGCGTCCTGAATCATCGTGTCTATGAAGGCGGATTGAGTCCCCTGGGTCTGGATCGTAAGAGCCGCCTTTTATGAGCGCCATTCTGAGTTTCTTGACTTCAGTGCCTTCTTCTTCGGCTTTCTTCGTCATCTCTTCCTTGAGTTCATCAGAAACGCCACGCATTTCAGTGATTTTTCCAAGATAAATGCCTGTTCCTCCTGCTTGGTTCGGGTCAAGAACAGCATCACCAGCATTATTCACGCCATCGACAACATTGTCAAAATTGTACCAGTACGTTGTCTTTTTTCGTGCAAAATCGGTTGCAAGCATACGTTTTGCAGCCGCGATAGAGCCTTTTTTGTCCTCTTTCCAGTGATCCATCAAATAGCGATAAGCCGCAACAACAGAGCCAACATATTCGGCGCTTTTCATGCGTCCTTCAATCTTGAAAGAGTCAATTCCGATTTCCATCAAGTCTGGAATATGGTCGATTAACTGCAAATCTGCTGGTGAAAAATAGTAGCCAGGAACTTCACCGCCACCTGCCTCCGCCGTGTAAAAACGACGGCAAGCCTGAGTGCACATTCCGCGATTCGCAGATTTTCCGCCAAGGAAACTTGAGAACAAGCACAAACCGCTTTCGCTAACGCAAAGTGCTCCATGCACAAACATCTCGATTTCGGCTTTAGTGTTCGCCTTGATGTGCCTGATTTCCTCAAGCCCTAATTCGCGAGCAACAACGACTCTCGTAAGCCCTTCGCGAGCCAAAAGATTCGCCGCAGCCGCGCTTTCGACGTTCATCTGAGTTGAAGCGTGAAGCTCAAGGCGAGGGAAGAACTCCTGAACCATACGAACAACGCCCAAATCCTGAACAATAAGTCCATCAGGACCAATTTTTTCCAAATATGCCAAAAAGCGATAGAGGCGCTCTGTTTCCGCCTCTTCGCTGACCGTGTTAACAGTTACATAAATCTTCTTGCCGAGCCGATGCACCGCTTGAACAGCCGCTTCAAATTGATTCCAAGCGAAATTGGACGAACGGAGCCGTGCGTTAAAACTCTTGAGACCCAAATAAACCGCATCGGCACCTTCTCCGATTGCAGCATCCAATGCTTCGATATTGCCTGCCGGCGCTAATAATTCTGCCATATTCCGCTACTATAACACGATTTCGCGCGGGCGGGCAAGGCATTTTTCATTTGCTTTTAGTGCTGTTTGGCTTTCCGGGCGTTATTTCTTTTCGGTTTGCAGTCAAAATCCAATACTTTGCGCCGTTCGGATATGGGAATGACGCTTTTTTCAGCGCCTTCAAGTTTTGGCGCGCTATTGTGTGAGTCATTGTAAAACCGTCAGCATCAAAAGCGTTCTCGAAGCTCTCTCCGTCCCAAACGCCCGCTGCATACGCGCTTTTGCAAGCGTTATCGCACTCCTTTTTCTTCCAAGCGTCAATTTTGCTCTTTTTTGCATAGCAAATGGCGTCCAAGATTTGTTTTGTTTCGCTCTCCCGAATCAAAATCACATCAGAATCCCCTCCAAGATGAGAAACTGTTCCCTCAGCAAACAAATCGCGAGAAGAGCGGCAAGTGTCATTGATTTTCGCGTTCAAATCAAATCGTCCGCCAAGTTCATCAACGCAATTCTCAGAAAGTGTTCTCAGATGTACAGTGATAAAATCGCCAGCATTAACCTCGATTGCAGGAAAGCGATAAATCTTTTCGTCGCCGTCGTTTGCGCTATAAAGCTCCAATCCCGCAGTGTTTCCACTTGTAACTGCATAAACTTCAATGAATTCGCACTCCTGCTTTTTAGAAGAATAGCCGTCACGGATTTCGCTCAAAACAAGATTGCAGCGATGGTCATTGCAGCCCAAAAAGAAAAACTCGAACGACAGCGAACTCTTGTCGCTATTCTCAACCGTTCCGCGCATTTTATATTTTTGACCAATTTGCGTTTTTTCAGCCAAAGTGATTACAACTTTTCCGTCTTCCCCGCATTCGCTTTCACAAGCCGTTGCACAAGCGAGTTCTTCATTATCTTCGCTGACAGGAACGCTTTCGAGCGCCAAAACATTCACCGCTTGCGAAAACTCACAGACAATTTCCGACGCGCTTTGAGTCCTTATATCCAAAAGTTTCGGCGAAGACGAATGAGGGCGAACAAGAATCAATCCAGAAGGCTTCATGCTTGAGCAGCCAACAGGAAGCGACATCGACAAAATTGCAAAAGCAAAAACGACACAGACAAAAGCAATACTAAAAAAGCAATGTTTCATTTTTTCACCTCGAAACAAAAAATAAAAAGCAGCAACGATTTTCGCCACTGCTTTTATTAGTGTAAAAAATGAAAAAATTCTTATTTTCAATAAAAATCGAAAATATTTTGCCTAAAGCCGTATCGTTTCGACCATATAGCGAATTGAAGAGCCACTTTCGTCCATAACAGTCTTTTCGATGATGAACACAAGGCTATGCCCCGTAACATCTGCAACAATTCGACTTATCTTGTAGCCGACAACGCTTTTTCGCTTTATGTCAGGCGAGCCGACAATATTTTTGCTCAAAATCTTTCCAGACGAATCTTTTTTCTCAAGCGAAATGAAAAAAGAAGAATGGCTGTTCTGACCTTTGCCCTCGTAAAAAGGAATCATTTTTACATAATAAAAAATCTCGTTGCCAGCGCTTGAGCCTTCAAAATCTTTGAAGACAATTTCCTCAGTCGCATCTTTTGTTTCGTCCTCGCGAACATAAAGGATATTCTCAGGCGCAACTGGAGTGCAAGCGTATTTGCTGAGTTTCCATTCAGCACGACGGGCAAGCGCTTCGTACATTTCCTGCCCAGAAAATCCCACAGTCTCAGAACTTGGCTTTGTTCTGAAAACCTCTCCCGAAACATAATCGTTTTTTTCCACGTTAACAGCGTAGAGTTCGGCATACGCCTGAAAATATTTGTCAGTCTTTCCGTATTCGCCGAAAACGTAAGTTTTGCCGTCACTTGAAAATCCAACATCAACAAAAGCTGCTGCGTCGCCAGCAAAAGCAGTGAAAACTGCAAAAGCCGATAGAACAACGCCCAAAAGCTGCTTTCTCATAGTTTCCCCCAAAATTTTATCCCACTAATGCTAATAATATCGGTTTTCAAAATTAACTCTTTACATAAATTCGACCTACCGCTATTCTTAGTTCTATATGACTTTGAGAATACGAAACAGAATACTATTGCTCTTCCTTTTTGCCTCAGTACTCTTCACTTTGGCAGTCGCATCGCTTTTTATTTTTGCATTCGCCACAGGAAAAATCGTTCCGCCGCTCGAAATCTTGCGCTTCTTTTCATTCAGAAACTCACCGCGCTTCATTTTGCGATACGATTTTTGGGCAACAGTTTTTTCCGCTTTCATTTTCCTTCTTTACACGATAGCAACGCTGTTTTTGATTTTTTTCCGCTTCGAAAAAACGCAATCGCCAGAGATTTTTTATTTTTGCGGCTTTTTGATTTCATGCCTTCTTGAAGGCTCGCGCATTTTAATTCCCTTCTTCGGGCTTTGGCAAACATACTCATCAACACTGCTGTTCATCGGACGCCTAATCCTCTTCGGAAAGTTTCTTGCACCGATGTCGATTTTGTTCACGACGCTTTTCAGCAATTCCGACCAACAGCAAGACGCCGAAAAACACTTCATCACGACAATTATCGCAGGCGCAATCATCTCGCTTTTGATTCCGTTGAACACAAGTTCCTTCTCGTCAGTCAACACAGTTCGCTGGGGATTCCCGAAAATGTTTTTTGTGCTGAGAGCCACAATCTTTTTCGTTGCAATCATCTCGGCAACAATAAAAATATTTGCAAAAACAAATCTTTCTTCATCAAAGATTCTTACACGTCAGGCGCTTTCAATATCGCTTGTGTCGCTGGGATACGCGCTTTTGGCTTGTGCCGACAACTATCTTCTTCTTGTTTTGGGCACAGCCTTGCTCTTTGTTCCGACAGTTTTCTTTCTTCGAGACACTCACAGGCTTTATATCTGACTCCCATCAGCAACTTCTCATTTTTTGCCCTTGGGAGCGCTCCCATGAGCGAAATTTTCATTTTGGACTCGTGGGAGCACTCCAAAGCGTTCCCCAACGAAAAAGATTCTATTGGGAGAAGTACAAAGCGCTCCCTAACTCATTTTTTTCTATTTGGAGAATGGAAATGGCAAGCCTAACGAAAAAGGAAGGCTTGGGAGCACTCCAAACGCTTCCCTAACAAAAAAGGAGGTCGTGGGAGAGAACCCATAATCTCCTTTCTCAAAAATCAAATCATAAAAGAATAGATAAATCCAACGATAACGGGGATTGCGATGTTGTCCATGTCTTTTAGAGGGAAAACTTCGATAATCATTCCGCAAAACGCGATAATGAGGGCTGTGAAAGAGGAATGAGTGAAAAGAAATGTCGCCAAAAAGATTGCAGAGAAGCACGAAAGGCTTCCGACGACGCTTTTTCCTGCGGTGAACGGAATGCGCACGTTGCCGAAGAGTTTTCCCATCAAACTCGCAATTCCGTCGCCGAAAGCGAGGGCAAATATGCCGACAGATGCCGCTTGGGGACTGCGGCACAAAAGAGCGCAAAGGATTATTCCGCAGCAAAGCGTCACAGGTCCCAAAACAAAGCGATTCTCATCTCTCTTTCTTGCGGCTGCCGCCGTAATCGCCGAAATCACAGGAACTGTCTTTCCACGAAGGCGAAGCGACTCAGAAACGATGTATGTGATTAAAAGGACGAAAAGAGCGGCAATTGTTTCCCAATACCATCGGCAAAGGAAAAACGGAACTGCCGCGCTGCAGATGTGAATTGACTTTCGAAAAAGTTCCTTGGCTATCGCATTTGAGTATTTTCGTATTCTAATTGATGCCTCGGAACAAAGCACTGTCATTCTTCAAACCCTTTCTCTCCGTTCAGGACTCGCGAAATCTCGGTGTAGATTTCTGGCTCAAAAGTCGCTGTCGGCTGTGTCATATACTTTGAGTTTTGCATAGCGAGATTTGAACCGTCAAGGCGAACCATTGTCACTTGATTTCGTGTCAAAGCATCGTATGCTCTTGCAGATGTCGACAAGTTTGCGATTGCAGAAGCATTGAGCATGCTATCTCCTGTCTGTCTGGCAAGTCGATATTCTGTGACGCCAAGATTGTTTGACGCTCTCATATACAAATCTACAATATCGCCTTGGTCATCACGGATTTGCGGCAAAAGCAAATCATGCTTGCTTCGCTCAAAATCCAGCCTGTCCATAAGGCGATTGTAATAGCCTTGTGCCGCAAAATTGTCGCCACGAAGCGAAAGCGTATTGCCGAGCGCAAGTAGCAAATGCGTGTCATCGCTCTTCATTTCGGAAGCACGGATAAAAGACAGCATTGCCGCATCATAATCGCGGTTCATGTATTCAACAAAGCCCGACTTGTATCGAATCGACGCTGTATCATTTCCAAGCGCAATTGCTTCGCGATAATTCCTCAAGGCGCTGTCGATATCGCCAGTGATGAAATAATCCAAATCGCCGCGGTCAGAATAAAGGATACCAGTGTTTTTATCACCTGTAAAGCCGTTTGCGTGATTCTCTCCCTCGTAGAACGTGATGCCGTCTCCAAGTATTTCCTCTGCTTTTATGTATTCGCGAGTCTTTATGTACTGCTCGCCCAAAAGCCTGTAAGAATCAATGTATTTGTACATATCACGCTTCTTGCGCTTTGTCATTGAATCAAAAATCCTGAGCGCTCCCTCAAGCTCAAAGCGTGCACTTGAAGTGTTGTCTGTATTTACAAAATAGCGTCCCATATTGTAATGAGCGACTGCAGAATCTGGCGAGAACTGGATTGCGCGCTCAAGCAAATCGCGCACATCTTCGATAGATTCTCGCAAATACATTTGTTTTGGCTTCAAAGAGCCATAAAGTTTATCAAGGAGATATCCCGAAAGTTCTATCCAATCCTCACCGCCAAGAGATTTCTTTCGCGGATAGAACATATTTTTGCACTGAAGCACTTCATAGAGGTTATCGTTCCTGATGTAGTAGCGCATCATTCTTGACTGATACAAATCTATGCTCTTTGGGTAGTACTCCATAAGAAGCGAATACTGTTCACGTGCAAGCTCAAGTTTTTCCGCGTCCTTTTCTGTTCCCCACTCAAGATAAATGTCGCCCAACAAAAGCATGCCGTCGCCATCATTGATATGATAGTCGAGGACTTCGCGAAGCACGATTTCCTCTGCCCGCGCATAATCTTCGTAGTCTTCAAGCTCCATTACGGCATAATCAAGACCAGCTTTTTTATCTTGATTGAAATAAAGCAATGTCTTCTCATACATTGCCGAAGCCCTCTTGTGCTGTTTGTGCTCGCGGTATCCTTCTGCATAACGATAGAACCAGTTTTTCTTCGGTCGGTAATGAACCGCTTTTTTGAACATTTCTTCTGATTCAGGATATGCGTTTTGCTCCAAAAGCTCGTATCCTTTTTTGTAAAGTGAAGACGCAATAAGAGGATGCACAACGAAATGGCGTCCAAGAAGTCCAAGTGTAACAAGAACGATAAGAGCCGCCACTCCAACGATAAGCCCCGGCAAAATCTTGTTCTTGAGCATATACTCGGCAGATTGCTTGTAAGCCTCGTATTCTGCAGCAGTTCTTCGCTCGAAATCACGAGGAACGCTAATAGTTGTGTCGAGCAATTTCTCAAGGAAGCCTGCAAGCTGGCGCGCAGGAACTTTCTTGTAAACCTTTTCGAGAACTTCAAAAACAACATCATCATTAAATTGGTCGCCATCAACCATTTTTTCGATGGCAAGCCGAACATTTAATGGATATTCGACAAAGTTCTTTTTGAATTGCTCGTATTCGCGGTCTGTAAATGAATTTTTTGGTCGAGAATTATCTTCTTCAACAACCTTTTTCTTTGTGTCAGCCGCATATTCACGGTCTGTGAAGCCTTCGATATCGAATCCGCCAATATCGTTGTCAAGTTCAAAGCCTCCAGAACTTCCTGTCGGAGGGAACTCACTTGCGTCAAAATCGATATCGTCGCCGCCCATATCTCCAAGAGCGCTAGAGAAATCCTCCATCGGCTGCTCGTTTGTCTCCGAAGATTTTTCTGTTGCACTCATATCAGAAGGCTCAGAGCTACCAAACTCCCCTTCTGAAAGTGAGTCAAAACTTTCAGAGTCTGGAATATCGTCCATAATGGCATTATTTTCAGAATCAGGCGATGAAGAAATATCATTTGAAAGATTGTCTAAATCCATGTCTCCAAGAGAACCGAGCAAATCATCTGCACCCGACGGCTTATCAGAACTTGAAGAAGAATCATCATCAGCAGAAAGAGACGAGATATCAGGCTCAGGACTTTCCGTAGCATCGTCAAAAGTTATATCATCATCAAAGTTTTCAAGATTATCGAGATTGATACTGTCAGTATCGCTTTCCGTGTTATCTTCTATATCATTTCCTAAGTCTTTAGGGCTTTCAGAAATATCATCAATCGGAATATCTGGAATGTCAGAAGATGTATCTGCAGTATCAATCGTGGTGTTAGGACTTTCGGCATCGGCTCCAGACTCTTCGCCCAAAATATCATCACCAAGATTATCAAGGGACAAATCTCCGAAAGAGCCATCATCGAAGCCTGATATATCAGTATCGTCTCCAAGCCCTGCCATCAAATCGTCAATATCGCCGTCAGCAGAACCATCTGCTGTCTCCGACGATTGAGAATTATCAGACGAAACATCTGAAACATCGCCTGCGATGTCCGAAAGCAAAGATGTGTCTTCGTCATTTTTCTCGCCATTAGGCATACCATTTATAAAGTCGTCCGAATCGTCGGCTTCAGAAATTCCTTTTGGAAGGGCAACCACGACAGGCTTTTCGCCCTGTTCGGCGCGGATTTTTTTCTCATCGCCAAGATTCAGCATATTCTCGCTGAACTTTTTCAGTTGTGTAAGTCCGGGCATTCGCTTTTTACTCCCCAAAGCTGTTTATATTTTAGTTTCGGCAAATGATACGGCGCTTATTAGAAAAGAAGTTTAACGTTTTTTTATTTCGCGCCTTTCTTTTTCTCATTATTAACTATATAATTGCCGAAAATAAGGGGTATGAAAATGATGTACCGTTTGCTTTTTCTAGCAGTTTTTCTTTGCTGTGCGCCGCTTTCTTTTGCAAAGGGCGAAATTGCAGTTGAAGATACTTATGAATATGATTTGCTTGTTTCAACTATTAGCGGCTATGGAGCACCGTTCTTGAGTGGCAATTCTGTAGTTTTTACTGCAAAACCTGACGCCAGATACATCGGAATCGCTTTTGATTTTGAAAACTTCCGCGAAATCCACAGTTTTCAGCTTAAAAAAATCTATGACATAGACGGTGAGGTCACAAACTCTTTTTTCTTTTATGTTCTTGACTTACCAAAAAGCGTTTCAAACATTGAATACAGACTTGTTGTTGACGGGCTTTGGACAACAGACCCTCTCAATCCAAAAACAGTATACAAGCCTTCCTCTGGATTGACGCTTTCAAAGCTTGCATTAAACCGAAATCTAATACCAGAAACTGAAGTGCGAAAAGTTTCAGGAACATCGAAAGATGAAAATGGTGTTGTTCATTTTGTATATCGCGGAAAACCTGGACAACATATAAGACTTGGAGGAACATTCACAAACTGGGACTCGTGGATTTACGAACTTGATGAAACAGAGCCAGGAATATACCAGATTGACTTGCCATTGCCACCAGGAACATATTACTATTCGTTTTTTAATGGTGTTTCCTCAATGGTAGACACATCAAACCCAGACAGAGGATACACCGCAGACGGAAAAGTCGCTTCGGTAATAACGGTAAAATAATTTTCAGAGTACAAAAAACTCCTTGAGAAACCTCAAGGAGTTTTTTTTATTTCGGGCTAACCGAATTCGAATCGGTGACCTCTTGCCCCCCAGACAAGCACGCTAACCAGCTGCGCTATAGCCCGAAAATAATGGATATTTTATAGCATAAACAAAAGAAAAAGTGAAGCATACCACGAAAAAAAGTTATACTCTTCAAATGCATATTTTTCTTGAGCGCACTTGTTGTCTTTTGCGTGTTTTTGTATACTATAAAAACTATGAGCGAAGAAAATAATTTGTGCCCTTGCGGTTCGGGCAAAACTTACAGCGAATGTTGTGAACCGCTTATCAAAAAAACTGCAAAAGCAGAATCTGCTGAAGCTTTGATGAGAGCTCGTTACACAGCTTATGTCAAGCACGAAATCGATTTTATCATCGATACTTGCGAAAAGAGCGAAGAAGTTGCAGATATCGACAGAAAGGCAACTGAGGATTGGAGCAAGAACAGCACTTGGCACGGCTTGAAGATTTTGGGCGTTCAGCCAGGAAAAGAGCCTGATACCGAAATCGTGGAATTTGAAGCGACTTACACTCAGAAAGGTATTCGCGATGTGCACCACGAAACTGGTCTTTTCAAGAAAATCAATGGCGAATGGCTTTACAGCGTTGGCTACGTCAAAGCAATGACTGTGGTTCGCGAAGGACGCAAGATTGGACGCAACGAGCCTTGTCCTTGCGGTTCTGGCAAAAAGTACAAGCAGTGCTGCGGCAGATAATTGATTGAATTAAGGTAAGATTACGCTAAAAAAGCGGCGTAATCTTATTTTTTTGAAGGATTGTTCTATGGAAAATATTCTTACAGGATTTCACGCTGTTGAAGAGCGTGTCCGCCGTGTTGCTGAATCAAAAGATAGTGCTGAAGCTGCAAAAATGACTGTGCTTTATGATAAAGCTGGTCCTCGCGTAAAAAAAATCTTGGGTTTTGCAAAAGAAGCTGGCGTGAAAGTTGTGCAGACCAAGCGCGATGTGCTCGACGAAAAAACACGCTCTCTTTCTGAAACTGCGCGTGAACATCGTGGCGTTATTCTTGTGATTGAGGGCGAAAAGCAGTCTAGCAACATCGTGGATTTTGTGCAAGAAATCGAATCTCTTTCAAAAGCCCAAAATGCTACGGTTGTGATTTTGGACAGCGTAACCGACCCGCACAACGTTGGCGCGATTATTCGAAGCATTGACCAGTTTGGCGCGGATTTGGTGGTTATTCCAAAAAGCCGAGGCGCAGAGGCTGACGGCGAAGTCGTGGCAAGAGCAAGCGCTGGTGCTGCGGCGTGGGTGAAAATCGCTTATGTTAGCAATTTGTCGCGTACAAGCGAGATTTTGAAAGACAAAGGCTTTTGGATTTACGGTGCAAGCGCGGACGGCACATCGCTTGAAAACTGCGCATTTACGGATAAAAGCGCGTTCGTTCTTGGAAGCGAAGGAAACGGAATTTCTAGGCTTTTGCGCGAAAAATGCGATGAAATCGTATCTATTCCAACTTGCGGCAGACTCGACAGTCTGAATGTTTCCGTTGCGGCAGGCGTTTTTCTTTACGAGCGTCGCCGACAGAATTTGGCAAAAGCAAAATGAAAATCATTGTTACAGGGTCTGGCACAAGCTTTGGAATGCCCGTTATTGGCTGCACTTGTCCAGCTTGCACATCAGACGATAGCCGCGACACACGCTTTCGCCCAAGCATTTTTGTTACAGACAACGCGGGCGAAAAAAGCACAGATATCCTCGTTGATGTTGGACCAGAGTTCCGCTTGCAAGCCCTCCGCTATCGTATTAAGCGCCTTGACGCCGTTTTGATGACACACAGCCACGCCGACCATTGCCACGGGCTCGACGACCTTCGCATTTTTAGCCACACCGCTTCGGCAAGCGCTGAAAGCAGAATCGGCAAAGAAACGCAGGGCGAGGGCTTGGGGATTTTTGCAAATGAAACGACGCTGAAAGACCTTCGTAACAGATTTTCATACATCTTTACAAAAACGCAGATTGGAGGCGGAAAGCCAAAAATCGCACTCAAAAACGTGGAGCAATATTCTGGCGAAAATCCGCTAAAAATCGGCTCAATCTGCGTTATTCCCATTCCGATGCTTCACGGAATGCTTCAAACTTCGGGCTTTTTGCTCTACAGCGCGACCGCGGAAAATGCTCAAGCAAGAAAAAGCATTGCATATCTCACCGATTGCAACAAAATCAGCGATGAATCAATCGAGATTATCAAAAAATACGGCGGGATTGTGGAACACGCGATTATTGACGGGCTTCGCGTAAAGTCGCACGTAACGCATTGCTCGTTCGCCGAATCGCTAGGATACGCCGAGCGCATTTCGCCCCGAAACACTTGGATTACGCACATCTGCCACGATATGAAGCACTCAGAAATCCAAGCTTACATCGACGAACATCTTTCAGATTTCCCAAATCTTCAAAACAGCGTAAAGCAAGGCGGCACAGTTTCTCCTGCATACGACGGCTTGACACTTGAGTTTTAGATTTTTGACAAAAAAGGCGCTCGTATTTAGAGCGCCTCTTTTGTTTTACTGTCGGGTAAAGATTTCTAAGTCTTCACCTTCGTTATGCCAATCCACTGTCATAGTTCTTCCGTCTGCTGAAATTGAAAAAGAAGGGGCTTCTATTTTCGTTTCGCTATATTTTATTATAACAGTTCCAGAGCCAGAAGCAGAAAGACTTCCAGTCCATGTCAGAGGATAAAGAGAAGAACATTCAGCAGCAATTTCTTCATTTTTTCCCGTGCCATCTTCATAAAATGTGTATACCTCAGTATAAGATGTATCCTCATTATCTACAGTTCGACTGAAAACAACAGGAAATGAGCTTTCGCTGTTATCCCCAGCCCCGTCATCGCCATCAGAACCAGCGGCATTTGAGCAAGAAACAAATGCCAAAGCCAAAAGAATCATAAAAATACCAAATACTTTCTTCATCAGAAACTCCTTTAATTTTAGTTAAAGAAGTTTACCCCCCGACATTTTTGCAAGTATTTATAAGCATTTTCTTTAATTTTTTCCCTTTTTTTATTTTCTTACAAACCTCGCTGGTAACTCGGAACGCTCTTTATAAACTCTTACAAACCTCGCCGGGAACTCGGAATGCTCTTTATAAACTCTTACAAACCTCGCCGGTAACTCGGAACGGGCTTTGTAAAGTTTTTGGAGAGGAAAAAAGGAAAAACGTCTGACCACGTGTCATTCTGAGCGGAAAACGGCGTGAGCCGTTTGGAGTCGAAGAATCTGATTATGTTTTTTCATAAGCGCCTGTGTTTTTGAGAAAGTAGATTCTTCGACTTCGTTCACTTACGTTCACTTCGCTCAGAATGACACACTCCCCGCGCTCCCTTTCGCTCATACACGTTTATGGAAACGCAATTCCGACTCACTGGAGGGCTTTCCACACTTATGGAAACCTCATTCCGACTCACTGGCGACCTTTCCAGAAAAAAGGCATAAAAAAACCCGTTCTCTTTGGAACGGGTCTCTTGAAAACTTCGGCTTTTATTTTGCCTGAGTTTCTGTTTTCGCAGTTGGAACTGTTACCTTCTTGAAAGGAACTCCCAATGCGTCTGAAGTGCGGAGGCAGCGTGTGCAAATCTTGCGCGTAACTGTCGTGCCATTCTCCACAGTCTTGATTTCAACCAAGTTTGGCTTCCAAGTCTTGCGTGTGTGGATGTAGGAATTACTTACCTTATTGCCGTGCTGCGAGCCTTTGCCGCAGTATTCGCATACTCTAGACATATTTTACCACCTGATAAAAAATTACAAGTTAAGTTCTAATAGACTACAGAAAATTCTTTTTATTGTCAATATAAGAACTCTTCTTTTATACCTAATTTTGGAAAAAGTAGAGAAAGAGAACAACAGCAAGACTCTTTAATATTGGTAGTGCGTTATTAAAGAGCTTTGCGAAAGCCAAGGGCTTCATGCTTGCGGCTTTTTAGAGCTTTAGGCTAGAGATACGCACTACATCTCTAGCCTTTTTTTTTCAAAGAGGACAAAAATGGACACAGACACA